>VFQQ010000018.1_pt1 | contig 490390 bp, 436 predicted proteins | sample 3512341 | NCBI WGS metagenome assembly VFQQ01 (sample SAMN10412373, study PRJNA504923) | tailings metagenome | isolation source: Relicate 2 Philex TSF1 revegetated site | place: Philippines: Tuba, Benguet | collected 2017-08-29
GGACCCCCTAGCTTAACAACAATAACTTCTTGTCTTAATTATTGGGTCCACTTAAAATAACCACTTATATTAGCCCATCTCTGGATTAAGCTTTCATATGACTCATTGTCATAAAGTATGTTGAAAATCAACTGGTTTACATTATAAACATAACTCCCTACTTTCATCGTTCTTTGAGAGAAGTGGCCAAATTCATGCGCCAGTATAGCTTTTAACTCTTCTTTCGTTACTGCATTTATCAGTCCTAATCCTATTTGCAGATTTTTTTTTACAGGTAAAAACATACTCCAAAAACTAGAGTCGTAAAACACCGAAGCGTTTACCTCAGATGACAAATACACTTTCTTAGGGAAACTTGTCCCAACCTCCAGAACAATGTCATTAATCATTTTGAACAATTCAGGCTCTTGTGACTGAGTTATTTCAATCAAGTGTGACCGGTCTATTTTATGAGACTTAAAAATGAATTTCAATAGAAAAATCAAAATTAAAAGGCCCAAACTTGATAAACCGATTCCAAGTGCAAGAGTTGCCAGCATGGGTTTGATTGTAATCAGAGAAATGCCTCCGAAAATACACAGCCCGGTTAAAATGAAGGCTAACAGCAGGATGATTAAATATGTCAGGATAAAAAAACATATCGCAAAAATTGATTTAGCCGCCTGACGTTTGAACTCTTTAGAAAGGTGAATTTCCTTTTTCTTCATATTCGGGGTGTTTAGTTTAAATCGCAGGTAACGATAAGTGGCTTTTTAATGATGCTGCAATCGAAACACAAATGCTTAGTTGTATACAAAACTTAATCACAGTATGAACGTCCGACCTTGCACAAATGCCCAGCCGAACGGTCGAAGCTGCTGTTCAGCCCGGAATGCCGGCCTTACCGCTTTTGGCAATACCTTGTTAGTGATTTGCCGTTCATTCCTTTATAACATTATTGAGCCATTCAAAGTAAATGCTATTTGTTTCAATGTCAGGATATTCGTGCGCCTTGTATTCAATTAAGCGGTTTGTTACAATAAACCCGTTCTCTTTTAGGGCCAAAATAAATTCTTCGGCTTTTGAAATGGGCAATGCTCCATCTTTTTTGCCGTGATAAACAAATACAGGGATTTTTTGATAACCTTGCAGATACTTTTCATCTAAGAAATTGGGATGTCCATCACCTAGCCATTCATTGGCAAGGTTGGGATGTCCTGCAAATATTGCAACTCCTTTGTAAAGATCAGGATATTCGTAATAAGTTCTCATGGCGCCATAACCACCCATTGAAAAACCGCCAATCACTATTTTTTGAGTATCTACTGAAAAATGTAGCTTTACATCTTCTATCGCCTCGACAATGTCATTTTGTGAGCTATCTGATGAATAGCATTGATACATATCCCTTCCATAAGGGGCTAATTCAATAAAATTACCTCCGCTTCTCGGTTGATTCAATACAGATTGTTCGTCTTGCCCGCTTCCATGAAGGAATACCAACAGAGGGTATTGATTTTTAGGGTCGTAATGGTCCGGCAGTTTTATAGAGTAGGTTTGGTAAGAGTTGTCATACTTTGATTGGAAAGCTCTCCGGTAATTTTTTGTAATTCCTTTATACGGATCTTTGCCGTTTAAAAACTGTTTGTATTCCTTTTCAAACATCTCAAATTCAATGTATTCTTTTTTGCCTGCTTCATATTCTTTTAGACTAGTTAGTTTTTGCCTAATTTCATTTATCTTAAAAACTAAAGTATTTACAGTTCCTCTTTCCAAATGATTTGTATTGTCTAAAATAGTTGAATGTATTGAATCAAAGTCAATTTGAGGAAAGATGGTAAAATCGTAGCGGGCAATTGTGTCTCTTTTTGAAAGCAGAAATAATTCATAAATACCTTGCGGCAGGCCTGCTACATCGTAAGTTAATGTTTGCGTGTGAAAACCTGCTTTAAATCGGGATTGTTTCTTTTTAATTATGGTTGAACCAGCATTGTTTTTAATCATCAACTGAACAGTTTCTGTTCTTTTTTTCTCTAAACAGGAAACAAGCTTCAAAGATAAAGGGTCTGTAGTCTTAATATTTCTTTTAATGGACTTCGCAATAATGACATCTTTATTCGATAGTTTTTGTTTTTCAAATTTCAAAGGAATATAATTCCTCATGGGGACTTCTTCGTCCCAAATGCCCTCATCTTGAGTTACAGCATAACCTTGCGCATTGTTATCAGCAATAGCGTTGGCAAAATAAAGATTGTAGCCAATTGTATCTGAAAACCAAGGATGATAGGGCTCTATATCGCTCCAGGCCAATAATACTTCAAATCCACAAATGCCATTTTCATATGCTTCTTTGAATTGGGTATTCGTTAACCGTTTCCCACTATTTTGATTACGGTTATATTCCCAAATTCTTTTTCTTGCCCAATAGTCCTCTTCTTTTGAGGGCGAAAAAACAATATCATAATATTCAGTTGTTGAAGAATCTGTTTGGGGTTTTGCAAAAAGCAATTTAAAGCCATCTCCATTTATAAATCCTCTGTCTCTTATTGTTATACTGTCAGCCTTTAGTTCAATATAGAGATAAAAATGAGTAGGAGTGTATCCCATTCTGTAGGTTATATCCTTTTTTAAGAAATCTGTATTGCCAAAATTGAAAAAATAATTGAAATGATGCTCCTTAAGACGGGATAAGTTGCTATCCAATTTCCCGTCTATGTAAGGCGTGGTTTCTAAAACTTCAACAAGGTTTATTTTTTGAGCATTGGCAACCTGAATAAATCCAACAAGCAAAAGTAATATTCTTTCAATCATATTTTTAATATCAAGATTATTCGCACGATGACCGATATCTTTTACATATACTGATAAGTGATATTTTAATATTCAGTAAATTAAATACTTATGATGTGAAATATGCAAAATACGTATAATTACTGAAAATCTAAAACAAAGTCTTGATTTCTCTTTTGGCGGGCATGGCCACTTTTTCGTAAATCTTTAGAAGCATTTCATGTGAATTTTGAATGATAGAATAGGAAAACTTTAGTTAAAAGAAACGGTTCTACCAGGTTCTTATTCATTCTAACTTTTTCTCTTCTTACTTTTTTAAAAAAGTAAGGGGGCGGCCTCCCGTAAAAAACATTAACGGTGCGACGGTCGCAATTCTAACTCACAAATCTGGAAAATTACCACTTCCAATTGTATCGTAATGCAATTTTCCAGCTTTGCTCAGACAGAGAATTTGTTCGGCCCGCGCAGGGTGGATGTACATTCATGCGAAGTAAACGGTTTACAGTAGCTTTCAGTCAAAATTCTTTAATCACTAAATTTCTAACTCGCTAAATCGCAATTATTCACTCATTCCCTCATTCAATCATTCAAAATTATCCCCTTAACTCACAAATCTGAAAATCAGTATCTCTAATTCTAGCATCCGGAAATTTTCCAGCTTTGCTCAAACAGAGAATTTGTTCGACCCGCGCAGGGCGGCCCGCGCAGGGTGGATGTACACTCTTTTTTAGCGTAAACGTTTCTTTTAGAAGCATTAAGCCATTGTATCATAGTGAAAACATCCTTATTCCTTTCTTACCTGGCCTGTCAGGCTTATAAATGTCGCTTTTAATGCAAAACCTGACAGGACATGATTGTAAGAAAGTGCCTTTTTTTGCTTACTTTTTTGGGCAAGCAAAAAAGTAAGAGCCCTGATATACGCTATTAAAAATTAGTTCTCTATGAGGTCTTTTCAAAGAAACTGCCTCATTCCAGAATTCAATCAATCATTCTAAATTGCCGGCATTTCGCCAAGCCGATGTTATCCGTTCGTCGTTATTTACATTAATCCTGAGTTTGCTCCTGACATAGTAGCGATAAAATAATTTGCAGAGTAAACACCAAGTAAAAGCAACAAGCTATCTTTTGGCTCATTGTCATTTGTCGTATCATAAGAAATGTCGTAACTGTAATGAAATTCTCTCCAGTTAAATTTCGGTTCAAATTGAACTACTTTTTCCTGGTTTTTATTTTCAAGAGTCATTTTGCTTTGAAATAGTCCGCTTGATTTCAGGGCATATTCCCTATCATCCTGAAGTGTGAGGATGATTTGTCCTTTCCAGTTCATAGCAAGACTGGCTACTTTGTTTCCATCTTTAGTTACGGCTATACTTGTTCCAAAAAAGCCTTCTGGTGTAAGTTTGTAAGTTTCGGCAGAGGGAAGCTTGATTTCTGCTTTCAGGTAAAATGGCGTTTCGTACGTCAGTTCTCCTAATATTTGGTCGTTATCTGCCAGTTGAAATGTTTTTTTGTCAATAGAATACGCTTTCATCATTCTATGTATTTAACGTTACTTAAAGTCTTTATCTTCCAATTGAAATATTTCTTCTACCGGTGTTCCAAATACTTTTGACATTTTAAGTGCCAATACGGTAGACGGAACAAATTTTCCGGTTTCTATTGAATTCATTGCTTGTCTGGATATGCCAATTTTTTCAGCTAATTCGGCTTGTGTCCAATTTTTTCTTGCTCTCTCTACTTTTATCGTGTTCTTCATCTGTATTTGCGTTTTGAGATGAATAAACCAATAAAATAGAACAAAAAGAACAGAGGGAAAATGTACAAGAAGCTAATCTTGTCAAATCCAAAATGGCTTACTATTTCTGCCATTCCTAATACCATTACGGTAAGTAATGCTAAAACAAAAGCAACTGATACTGCTTCTAAATGTATTCGGATTGCCACTTCATCCATGGAACCAATGCTTTGTATCATCTTAAACGCATACACTCCGAAGAAAACTGCATTAATAGCTATGATGAGCAAAGTTACAGGCAAGGGCAAGGCATATCTGGACAAAGCAAATACACTGATGACAAAGCTGATTGAGAATATCCATGCCCAGATTACACTTTTTAGATTGGCTCTTTCTTTCATAATTAAGTCTTATATAATGTTCACAAAGATAATTAAATATTTCTAAATGTCAACTATGTACGACATTATTGTTTATAATTTTTTGACTTCAATGGGTGAAGAATATCAAGTTAAGTCTAATAATTTTTCTGTGCTTTGTTATTGGTTTTTGAGTGTCTCTATTAAGTGGATCCCCAGGCTTAACAACAATAACTTCTTGTCTTAATTATTGAGTCCATTATCCATAGTCGTTTTAAAATGGCACACAACGGTTTCGGACTTTGAGTTCGGATGAGTTTCGGAGCACAAAGTTTCAATTTATTACTAAAGTCCATTATGAGCTCAAAGCTTAATGTTGGCACATAAGCCCGCCTGACTCAATACCCTTGTCGGTGGCAGTTTATCTCACTACGCTATCTAATTCGACGAGTTCAAAATTATCATTGTTTTGTAGCAGGTGCTTTAAGATCGGAATGTGTCCTTGTCCAAAAATTAGAATAACATATTTGTCAGAAGGCTCTACTTGATTTATGATATTCGAATAGATGGCAAGATTTCTTAAATACCAGTCTGATACATATTCTGCTCCGGCAAAATTTTCTCCTGCTCCAATCTTTGTTAAATATTTCAGATAAATTGATAAGTTTCTTCTTAATTCTTCGGGCTTATTGATGTGTTTTATCACGTCGGTTAGTGTACCTTTTTTCAATTGATTGTCGTAATCATTCAGCATTGCTTTTGCCATGTCGCCTAAATCTTTAAACAGATAAAGTTGGTTGTTTTGTTTTGCAGTCGCCGACAGTAAGCTATCACGTACCATTCCGTAGAATTTGTCGATACAGTTTACCTGATTTAATTTTAATTTTTTAGCTAATCTAAAACCTATTTGCTCTCTTTCCGTAACAGACATTTTATACTGATCCTTTAGATACGAATGATATAAGCTGTCGCTTGAACGTTGATCGGTAAAAGGTCTTTCAATCATCACTTTAGCCGCTTTTGTTTGAGCTAGTGCATCAGTAAAATCTTCTAATTCTTTTTGTCGTCTGGCACTCAGAAAATTGTCCGTTTTTAGTTCAAAGCCGTCTTTGCCTGGTGTTTCAAAATGAATGGTTCCAATGAGTAAAATTTTTGTTTTAGATTCTTGTCCAAAAGAGGTTGCAGCGATTAAAAGCGTAATTAAAAATGTCGAAATTGTTTTAATGAAAATCATTCTTTTCGTTTATTTTTTGTTATTGTTGTTACTTCAAATTGCCGCCAATGGTTAGTGTACTGCCGAAGGCGGGGGGAGTACAAAAGTTCAATCGAAGAACTGCCGTTGAATTCTGCACGTCAGCCCGCCTGCCGCCAACCCTTATGCCGCTATTTTTGATTGAAAATGGCCTGTAAACCTTTGCCCGTGTTGTAAAAAAAGCATCATGGAGCAGGTACCTGACTTCAAACCTCACCACCCGTCATGCATTTGTATGCAGAAAAACACGCTTTACATATTTGATCTCAAGCTTATCTGCCAAGACAGACGGCTACACCATTGCCCGAAATTAAAGATAAAGTCACCGAAAACCTAAAAACAGAAAGAAGAATAAGAGAAGGATCAAAAGAGCCCCGGATAACCTAAACCAATCCCTCTAAAATGCAAAAAAGAAGCTCCCTGCTCCTTCGCCCCCTAAAGCTCTTTGATTCAAACCCCGTAGCTGCCGATGCCTCAGTTCAGCAGGGGCTTAAATCGCAATTCCGCTTCGCTGCTTGGTGTTTAAGCTCTTTATATTGGCGGCTCGTTGTTTTTCTGTCCATAATTACTTGCCTGTCATCTTTTTAAATTTTTCAATATCAAGAAATATTATTCCCCAGCTATGTCCGTCTAAATCTTCAATATTTCTAATTTGCATAAATCCTTCGTCAATGAGTTTTGTTTGTTCTGTCCCGCCAGCCTTTAGACCTTTCTCCATCATTTCATTAACCTTGTCAAGACTTTCAACAGGAAGTGTAAACGTAGCAATTCTGTTTAGTTTTGGGTTAGCCATATTTTTCTTCTCTCTTGTTTTTGACATTTCAAGTGTCTGAAGCATAACATAAATTTGGTCAGTCCAAACCATACACTTTTGATCGTCAAAAGTAAATAGAGGGTTAACGGTAAATCCTAAGTGTGAGTAGAAGTTCATTGATGCTTCAACGTCTTTTACTGGTAAGTTGATGAAAATTTGTTTCATTGTCTGCTTAGTCTATTTGACTGTTGTTAGTTCAATTTTGATTCCTTTATTTTTTACTGAGTCATTTTGCAATTCTGGCTAATGGTTTGCAGCCTGGCTATGTGGCGGATTGTTAGCACAAATGTTCAAACGAATTACTGCTGTTGAACCTTGCGGAAATGTTTCATAGAAGCACTCCTGCCGCCATATTGCCAAACCGATGTTACCAGCTGTTTCTTATTTGTCCAGTTCATTTTTTTTCACGCTTTTCAAATTTTGACAACAATTTGTCAATTCTTCTTTTGTTCTGCTGTTGTAATAGGGAAGGGTTTAAATTCATAAGTATGTTTATAAGTAAAATGAAGAGTGCTGACAAAAATCTTTGATTGTAAATAGCAATAAACATAAATATTGAAACAAACAAGAATGCAAATAAATGGTCTATTTCAGCTTTGGTCATATCATCCCGAATAGCTTTTAACTGTGAAGCATTAGTTTTTTTGTCAAATCTCAATTTCGGATTTAAGTATTTAAAAAATGTATTCTTCACAATCCATTTTACTATTCCAACACCAATAATTTGGTTTAGACTATCTCTTTTGATAAAATTCAGATTCGTTAATTTCGTTTTATAGAAATTTGTGTTTTTAAGTAATGCTGTCATAATCATTCCTACAATGAATGAAATGAAGACAACTGAAATACTAAAAGTTATAGATTGAATTAACATTTTTGCTTTACGAATTAAGGTTTTTTGTAAAAATCAGACCTATTTGATATCGGGTTATTTTTATCAAAATTGCTGTTCACAGATGGTAGTAGCCGATGAACAGTCCAAAAATTATTTTACAGCCTCGGAACATAATGGTTCTATTATATCCATATAAGTATCGGGATGAATATTAGAGCAAAACGTTAATGCTTTTTGGGTTTGGCGATTGAGAAAAATGGAAGAGGAAAAACCTGCTGTTCCGCCATTTATCTTTAAAACAGGCTCCTTTTCTGGAGATTTTACCAACACCCAACCCATTGCCGAATAAACTTCTGGTTTAGCCAAAACAGCATTAGAAATTTGCAGATCAGTCATTTTATTCTTTACATCTAAAGTTGCCATTGCAAATTTTGCCAAATCTTCGGATGTGGAAATAATACCAATGCAACCATCAAGAATTCCGCCATCCCAATAGGGTGTAAAATTCCCTTCTTTGTCTAAGCCTTTAATCAATTTTGTAGAAATCTTATGAATGTTAAATGCCGAATGCTGCATTTTAAATGGCTTGAAAATTTGCGTTTCAACTATTTCTGCAAAAGATTGTCCTTGAATCCTCGACATAATATAACTGAGCAAACCAAAACCTAAATTTGAATACATTACCCTTTCTCCAGGCTGCGATTCCATTTTAAGGTCATTTTTTAAATAGCCTATTAAATCTTCTTCATAATAATTACTAAAAGGGTTTTCTTTAATGAAATTTCTTCTGTCGTCATAACCAATTGGCATTCTCGGAAGTCCAGAGGTATGCATACCTAATTGTTTCAACGTTATAGCCGGATTATCTTTCAGCTCAAAATGAAGGAAATCTGAAATTGGATCGTCAAGACTAACTTTACCTTCAACTGCTAATTGAGCGAGTACATTCCCTGTAAAAGCTTTAGTAACAGAGCCTATTTCAAATGCCGATGTTTTATTATTTGGATAAGAAATTTCTTCACCTTCATTTTTTAATCCGTAATAAGTTGTCGTGTTGTTTTGTGTTACAGAAATTGAGACTTCCGTGTGAACCGGCAAAATTGGAAGAATGGTTGTAATCTTATTTATAAACTCTTCAGTTCGTGTCATTTGATAGTTTTCTTGTTTTTTGCTTGCTGATAACGGTTCGGGTATTGCCGAAGGCGGGGATTTTTAGTACAAACGGGGTGCCCGAGCGATTCAATCGAAGAACGAATGTTGAGCCTTGCACAAATGCCCACGGAATGCCGGCCCAGCCGCTTTTGGCAATACCTTGTTAATGACCGTTTTTTATTTTTGTAATTCTTTTAGTTGTTTTGTTGCATTACTGTTTTCTGGGTTTAATTCTAGACTTTTTTTATAACTTTCAATAGCTTTGTTACGATTACCGTCCATCATATATGCTTCTGCTAAAGCATCGTAAGCTTCATAAGATTTGGGAAAAGATAAAGTTTCGAGTGTGAATAAGTCTATTGCTTTTTTATAAAAGCCTCTTTTAATCATCTCGTAGCCTTTGGCATTAATATCGGCTTCAGATAGTTCTGATTTTGGTTCTTTTATAATTATTTTAGCTTCTTCAATACCCTTATTTAAACACTTATTGATTACTTTTTTTGTGTAAAAATACTTATCCAACTTTGGTGTTGAACCGGCAATTGTTTTTTCAATAAAAAAGCGGGCATCTAAAAATCCTTGATCGAGGTCTTTATTCGTAAGTAGCACTACAGTATAATTTTGTTTGTCAAATACCCGCCATTCTGCACCAACACCAAAATGTCCGCCAGTGTGTCCATAAATTCCAGAGCCTTTTGCTCCTGCAAATTGCATCCCGTATCCATATGATCCATTTTCCGGTTCTTTTTTCATAAGATTTGTATAATCTGCATTTAGGAGCTTATTCTTTTTAAACGCCAATGCAAATTTATACAAGTCATCTATAGTGGTATAGCCACCACCCGCAGCACTACCTTTCACAGCACTCATAAAAAACGTTTTTTGTAATTGGTTTGGATAAACGTCTGATAGTGTATAGTTCTCTGCTTCATTTTCTATAATATGGTCAATGTCAAAATTGCCCGTATTTTGCATTTTTGCTATAGAAAAAATATGCTTTTTTATATAGTCTTCATAAGACATTTTACTCACAGTTTCTATAATTCTACCAAGTATAATATAGTTGGTATTTCTATAAGAAAATTGCTCATTGGGTTTAAGTTCCAACGGTTCATTTTCATATAAATTTGCTAGGCTTTCTATTGTTCTATATTTGTCTTTAGAGGTATTCAAAAACTTATCAGAATAAAAATAATCAGGCAATCCACTTCTATGTGTTAGCAATAATTTGATTATGATGGAGTCTCTCACTATCTTATTTGGGTAATTGGGAAGAAATTTTCCAATAGGATCATCTAAAGATAGTTTTCCTGCTTGGATTAATTGAAATACGGCAACTGCGGTGAATGATTTCCCTATGGATGCATAAGAAAATTTTGTGTCAGTATTATTTTTCACTTTTTGACCTAAATGAGCAAATCCATAAGATTTTTGCAATAAAATAGTATCATTTTTAGCAATTAAAACGGCACCGCTAAAACCTTCCAAAGAATCAAGGTAGTTAACAATTTCTCTTACTTTAGTGTTCTGAGAATAAACGTTCTTATTTGTACAAGAAAATATAATTGTGATAGCTAATAGGCAAATATTTTTTTTCATTTACTATTTGTTTTACAGTTTTGGGTGATTTTATTTAGTAGTTTGAATAATTGTTTTAATTCTTGTTCTGATAATGTGTTTAATGCCATCTCCCTGTTTTTTTTTATTACCGGGTTTAGCCTTTTTATGACTTCTTTACCGCTTTGTGTGATTTTTAATTCCGCTTTTCGTTTGTCGGCATCGTTAATGGTTTTTGTCAGGTAGTTTTTATTTATCATCAACTGTATAATTCGGGTCATTGATGCATAATCCTTAAAAATCAAATCGGCAATTTCAGATTGCGTTTTGTTCTCACTGTCAATAATAATTAGAATTAAAGCTTGGTCTACCGTAATATCGGGAACTACATTAGCTATATTCTGTTGACTTAATCTACGATAAGCTTTTATCGTTTCTTCAATTGAGTAAAGTACGGTGCTTGTTGGTGTTTCTACTCTCATATTTATTTGACGTATCAAGCAAATGTAGATTGTTTATTTGATATATCAAACAAATGTATTGAAATAAGATGAGGTTATGTGTAGAAAAGTCAATTAGATAGGGGTAAAATTGTTGCTGAAAATTGCCGCTAACGGTTTACGGCTTGGCGATGTGGCGGAAATCGTAGCACAAACGTTCAGTTTTGCACAAAAGTTTAATCGAAGAACTGCCGTTGAATTTAGCACTAAACCCGCCATTTTGCCAAACTGCTGTTATGTACTGTTTTTATTCCCATTCATCTCGTAAATTTCTCCATTCTTTCCAAAATGTCAAATAACCTTTTTTGTCAAAGTCATCTGTTGGAATTGTCTTTGGTAAACTTGTTTTGTAAAAATTCTCAACTTGGTCAGCAAAGTCTAAAACTATTCTTTTGTAAGTGTCTTTGTCAATTTCTGCTTCTTGACCGCTGTCTGTTATATGTTTTATTTTATTGTTGTCAACGTGAATAATTGTCCAATCTATACCCCTTGGGCAACCGCAAATATTTACAAAGTCTTTGTCATCGTCTGCGATTAGAAAATGTCCGCAACAAGGAAGTAGTTGACTTGCGTAGTCGTCCTTTTTGTAGTTGTCTTTTAGTGTCCGCATAAAATACAAAGCAGTTGCACTTACTGTTACATCTAAACTGTCCTTGTCCGCAACTACTTCGTTACCAATTTTCACAAAAACGTGTCCGTGAGCACAAAGATCAGTTGGGTCGTCAACGTTCTTAATCCAATGTAGGTCTAGTATCTGTATGTCAAAATAGTTGTCTGTCATTATTCGCAGTGGGTCATCCTAAAATAGCACATAACGTTCTGGGTATTGCCAAAGGCAGGGATACTTAGCACAAAACGGGGTCGCCCGAGCGATTCAATCGAAGAACGAATGTTGAGCCTTGCATAAATGCCCAATAGAATTATAAATGTTGAGTTTACAACTGTCAGCCCCATTATTGCCAATACGATGTTAGCACCAGTTTTTATTTCGTCCGTTTGTTTAAATTCCAAAATTTCCACCATTGCTTTTTTGTCGCTGGTTGTATTGTCTTTGATTTTTGTTTTTCTTCTATGTCTATTAATGATTGAAGTTCACCTTCTTTGTAGTCCCATTCGTGTTGAGTTTTGTCATTGCAAAGAAAACCTTCAAATAAATTCACCTTAATTATTTGTTTCATTTTTTCGCTGTCTGTTGCGATGAGAAAAAAGAAACTATCCCACTCAATAGTAAATAAAAGTTCTTTGTCTGCCGAATATACATAATAGTCTTTGTAACTAACTTTTTCGGAAAATTCAAAGTCGGTAAGTTTATCAAGTTCTAAAATTGAAGTTGTTTCGTAAAACTCGTCTGTTATAATGATTTTATTTTTTTTAAGAAGTTTGAAAGTTTTATATATCGCAATTTTTGAAAGGGTGTCAAAACCGCCCTCTATCGGATGCCATATATTCTGGATATCAGTAAAATTGTTTAGTTTTTCAGTAAGTTCAGGTCTGCAAAAAACTTGTCTTAATGCACCGATTGAAGTTCGTAATGCTTTATTAAGTTCTGAAAAGTCTGTAAGTTCAGCACCTTTAATTACCTTGTCCCAAGTGATTATTTTTCCCGTTTTAAAGATTTCTTCGTCTGTTGGATAGTCTTTGTTTGAATAACTAAAAATGTTTGCATTAAAAGCCGGAATGTCTTTAAGAGCTTCTATTTCTTGTTTTGCCTCTTCGTAAGTTATTTGTTTTGCTTTCTTCAAGTTTGTCTTGCCTGTCGGTTGTCTGTCAACTTGAAAGAACGGCAAAAAAGCGACAAAAACAGTATCATAAAAGTCCTTGAAATGGTCTTTTATTTTTCCTTCGTGTGGATATATGTCGTTAGTGAAGATGTCGCTCATAAAATTGGTGCTAACGGTTTACGTATTGGCGATGGTGGGGAATTTGAAAAACGTCAGCCCAACATTTGCACAAATGCCCAATAGAATTACAAATGTTGAGTTTACAACTGTCAGCCCCACTATTGCCAATACGATGTTAGTGGCAGGTTTTCTTTTTTTCCATATTTGTCTATTCAGTAAATGTCAGAAACAGGTTGTAGTCCTTAAGAAAGATTGTTGTCCTGTCATTTGCTTGATTTATAGTTGGCTTTTGTTTTGTCAATTGGTTAAACGTTTGCAATGAATTTACTTTTATTTCAACGCCACAAATTCCCTGAAAATTTTGCTTGTTAAACTGTTGCTTTATTTTTCTTGATTTTGCTCCATCTAAAATATAAAAATTACTCTGTCCAACTTTAAACTGCTTGTACGATGTCTCAAAATTTACTCCATTTCCGGCTTCGTTAACCCCCAACCTCTTATATTTTTTAATTTCTGTCTCAAAATTATTTGTCAAAATATAGGTTGCATTTAGTGAAGTTGCTGTATTCAAATGTGTTGTGTTTGTTGGGGTTTCTTTCCAATTGTTGTCGGAATAGTCTATAAAAAATAGTTCAAAATTTTTGGGCTCTATCGTTTGCCAAATTTTATTACTATCAACGATATATTGTGTATTATTTTCATTCAGCATTTTCTTTACTAATTCTCCACTTGAAACAGAAATAGCCAAAGAAGTTGCTCCTTGTCTGATTTTTAGAAAGTTTGCATAATACTTTCCGATAGTTTGCAAACTGTCAATTGGTTCAATAAATTCAAGATAAGTCCCATCCTTAAATTTCACAAAGCAGTTTTTTATTCCTTCATGAGTTCTTCCATCTTTAATTGTAAAATGTAATTGATTTTTAAAAAGGTCTTTAATTTCTTCCAAATCACTTACAACAATAGGAATATGGTCAATGGCCTTAAAAAGAGAACTATTTTCTGTTATGTCAAAATGTGTCTTAGTTTTCTTTTGTGATGAACAAGAAAAGTGAGTAAGAATTATTGTGAATATGAAAATTGAAAGTTTCATTTTGTAACATTGAATATTTGTACTGCTGCAGAAAGTCGGTTTAACTTGCCGGTAACGAGCCGCGTATTGGCGATGGGCGGGATTTTTAGCACTGAACTTGATACGAAGAACAAATGTTGAATTTTGCACCTCCGTTGATACGAAGCCATTCAGCCCGCCTATTGCCAATACGATGTTAGCACCAGTTAATCTCGTTTTTGTTCTTTAAAAATTTCTTCTAATGTGTCTTTGTATTTGGTGTATTTGTAAAGGTTGTTGTCCTTTAAAATTGAGCCAAGCAACAAATCATTTTTTTCTTTTTCAGTTCCGTTTTCTTTGTTTAAGCAAATCAAATGTGATAAAAGTGTTTCGTAATACTTGTCAAGGTAATAACTTTTATAACTCTGTATTCCTTTGTCCTTTACTATGTTCATTTCAAAGTCTGTAAAGTAGAAGTCGGTATATTGATAGTAAGGTCGCCCGTTAAATTTTGGATACTTTTTTATGTTGTCGTAAGCCTTTTGTGTGTTTGGTGGTTTGACAACATTCATAAATCCCCAAATTGTCTTGCCACAATAATCCATACAACGTAAAAATAAAATACCTTTTTCTGTGTCGTCTTTTAGGTTGTAATCTTTGAGTTTAAAATCAACTTTTGAAAAGTCAAACGGCTGATTTTTGTTTCCAACTGCTGTAAACAACATTCCGTAATAATTGTCAACTAATTCGTAAGTCGGAATGTTTGCAGTCGTCAAACTGTCTATGAGCTTGTTGTTGTCAGCCTGATTTTCTTCTCGCAGATTGAGGTTAATTGCTCTGATTACGAAAATTTGTTTCAAAGTCAAGTCGTCAGGTCTGGACAAAAATTGCTGTGTCAGTAATTTATTTTTTGTCGTGATTGTCTGAACAATAAAGTCTGTCGCAGTTTTTAAGTCTTCTGGAACGTCTGCTTTAATGTCTTTGAATACTTCTTTGGTTGGCTCGTTACGAAACATAAAGTCTTTGTAAGTTTTGCCAAGTTCAATAAGCTTTGTGTTGTTGTTTGTCTGTCCGAACGTCAAAACCGTCAAACATAGTCCTAAAAATGTCAATGCTGTTTTTGTCATTGTGTCGTTACTTTAATTGGTGCTAACGGTTTGCGGCTTGGCATAGTGGCGGATTTTTAGCACAACAGTTGATACGAAGAACAGAAGTTGAATTTTGCACTTTCGTTGATACTAAGCAGTTCAGCCCGCCTATTGCCAATACGATGTTAGCACCAGTTGTTTTCGCTTCTGTCATTGTTTTGGTTTTATAGCTCTTGTCGCTAAAAATGAAGGAAAATATTCGTCCATTTTGCTTTCTCCGTTCCAGTCGTCTTCATACATATTTGTCAAGTTAAACCCAATTTCCAATTGTCCGCTAATTTGGTCTGTTAAACTGTGTCCGAAGACCAAAGGTTCGTTGTTGTTTTTCAGCTCTTCTAATTTTTCTGTCGATAATGAATGTAAAACAGAAAATGGTTGCTTGTAAATGAGGTTCAAGTTTTCTTCGTCAAGCTGAAATGAAATTGGATTAATTAAGCCTGTCATTAAAATTCCGTTTGGTTTCAAAACCCGAAAGCACTCCTTCCAAACAGGCAAAACATTGTCAACAAAAAGAATGGAACAAGGATTAAAAATCAAATCGAATGAATTGTCGTGAAATGCCGAAAGGTTTCTCATATCACCTTGAACCGTTTTTATGTCAAGGTTAAATTTGTTGCTCAGATTTCGGTCTTGTTTCAATTGCTTTTCGGAATTGTCAAAAATGGTAACGTCTGCACCCAAAGTTGCCAGAATTGGGCCCTGTTGTCCGCCACCACAAGCCAATCCTAAAATTTTCAAGCCTTTTAAATCAGGGAACCAATTGTGAGGAACCTGCTTTGTAGGTGTCAAAATGATTTTCCAGTTTCCGTTTTTAGCATTTTCTAATTCTTGCTCAGATACAGGAATTGTCCATCGGTCGTTTTTGTCAACGTAATTGTCCCAAGCTAATTTATTATGATTTACAATGTCCATTTTTGTTGTCGGGTGTGTCGTTCTACAATTGCCGCGAACGAATAGGGCTTGGCATTGTTGGGGAATTATATATTCGTCCGCCGGAATCGAAGCCCAATGATTGCAATATTGCTGATATTTTATTCATAAGCCAAATTTATAACGTCAAGCTGGAACTGAAGCTGAATAGCGAACAAAAGTTGATGTTTACAACGTCAAGCCCAAATTGCAGCAAACCCAATGTTGCCTGCAGTTGTTTTCATTTAGGATTCTAACTCTTTCAGTAATTCTTCTGATTGTTGCAGTGTCTTATTATAGCTTTTCAATCCCCATTTAGAGAAGAAATACAAGAATATATAACCAAAAAATACGGTAAATGCCCAGAAATATATATTGAAATGAAGAGGCTTTGTCCCGAATAATGGGGGTAAAAGTATAACAAAAAAACCTAATAGTATATAGCTGAATAATGCATTGTATTTTTGGAATTTATAAAAACGAATTTTTTGAATGGAATTTTTTTTAAGTGTTTCAACATAGGGTGTGTTTACATCAATAATTTTATTAAACTGGAATAGCAAAAGCAGACTAATTATAGGTGCAAGTATCATATATAATTCCACTAAAATTCCCAAAACTTGCAAAAAAGTAGTGTGCAATTGATTGAAGTGCAACCCAAGATAGATTGCTCCTGTAAAACTAAAGATTGTTCCTATCATCTCGGGATAAACAATTTTTTTCATTTTTGAAGTGTAACTCCGTTGTGTCATTTTCTCTATTATTTTAAGATTAATTGTTTGTGTTTTTTGGGTTTGGGAATTAGCCTCTTCCCAGCTATTTTTTAAGTCGTCAAGTTCCATATTATATGTGTTTACTGCTTTGTGATTTAAATTTGTCTTTAATGCGTAATATTTTTGTACCTACATTACTTGTTGAAATCCCCATGATTTCGGCAATTTCTTTGTGGCTTTTATTATCTAAATAGAGCATTATTATAGCCTTGTCGAATAGATTAAGATTCTCAATTTGTAGCCTGAAGACTTCCCATTTATGGTCAACTAAACTATTATCGTCATCCTGATAATTCAAAATTTGTTCCTTTATTGGAACAGTTAAAACTCTTCTTTTAGAAATGTTAAGTTGATAAAGTGCCACATTTAATGCAACTCTATACATCCAAGTACTCAAGCTTGACTTTTTGTTAAAAGAGTCAAATGATTTCCAAAGTTGGTAAATTATTTCTTGTACTAAGTCTGCTTTGTCGTCTAAATTATTCGTATAAACTGACGCAATTTTTAATATCAATCCTTCATTATCCTTAACTGCTGTTATAAATATTTCTTCTTTGTCCACGTATGGTTACGATTTATTCTTGTTGCTATATTAGTGTACAGAAGTCGGGAAAAATCACAGTTGGCAGAAAAAAGAATGATTTTTTTTGGGGAGGAGGATTGTCTGTCCGTACAATTGCAGGCAACTAATAAATATGCGAAAGTTATACCAATTTTACATTATACGCAAAAAAGATATTTTAAATTTTAATATTCTGTAAATTAAATAGTTATGATGTGAAATGCGCTAAATGTACACAATGACGGAGAATCTAAAACAAGGTCTTGATTTCTGTTTTGGCGGGTCTGACCATTTTTCGTATATTTTTAAGAGCTTTTCGCCATAATTTTGACTGAATGGATGAGGGAATGATAGAACAAAAGGCATCTGATCAAAGAAACGATTTTCTACTCAACCATTATTCATTCATTCTATCATTCTAAATTCTTTCTGAAAATCACTAAATGACTAATTCACTAACTCACAACTATTCTATCAATCTATCATTCAATCATTCAAAATTTTTCTAAAAATCACTAAATGACTAATTCACTAACTCACAACTATTCTATCAATCTATCATTCAATCATTCTAAATTTTTCTGAAAATCACTAAATGACTAATTCACTAACTCACAATTATTCTATCAATCTATCATTCAATCATTCTAAATTACAAAGGGATGTTCCCGTGTTTGCGCTTCGGCATTTTCACGACTTTATTCTCCAGCATCGCGAAGGCCTTGATCAGCTTCCTTCGGGTTTCGGCAGGAGGGATCACCTCGTCTACAAATCCCCTTTCCGCCGCCAGGTAAGGCGTGGCGAACTTCTCTGCATATTCGGCTTCTTTTTCCAGTAGTTTTTGTTCCGGGTTTTCGGCTTCGGAGATCTCCTTCTTGAAGATGATCTCACTGGCCCCCTTGGCGCCCATAACGGCGATCTCGGCTGACGGCCAGGCAAAATTCAGATCAGCGCCGATGTGTTTGGAGTTCATCACATCGTAGGCACCCCCGTAGGCTTTGCGGGTGATCACCGTCACCTTGGGTACGGTGGCCTCGCTGAGGGCATAGAGCAGCTTGGCGCCGTTGGTGATGATGCCGTTCCACTCCTGGTCTGTACCCGGTAGGAACCCCGGCACATCCACGAGTACCAGTAAAGGGATATTGAAGCAGTCGCAAAAGCGGGTGAACCGGGCGGCTTTTCTGGAGCTTTCGATGTCGAGTACCCCTGCCAGACTCATCGGCTGGTTGGCCACGATGCCTATGCTGCGGCCAGCCAGCCTTGCGAAGCCCACCACGATGTTTTCGGCATAAGCAGGATGGATCTCGAAAAAGGTGTCTTCGTCGCATACCCCCGTGATCACCTCCTTGATGTCATAAGGCTGACTGGCATTGGCCGGGATGATGTTTTCGAGGTCTGGCCGGTATTCGTTGCCGGGAGTATAGGCCTGTTTCGGGGTGGTGTCCTCGCAGTTCTGGGGAATGTAGCTGAGCAGCGTTTTGATCTGCCGGAGGCATTCCAGGTCGTTGGCGGCCGTCAGGTGGGTCACACCCGAGCGGGTGGCGTGGGTGGAGGCTCCGCCCAGCTCTTCGGCGCTGACGGTCTCGTTCGTAACGGTTTTTACCACGTTCGGGCCGGTCACAAACATATAGCTGGTACCCTCTACCATCAGGGTAAAGTCAGTAATGGCCGGAGAATACACCGCCCCGCCTGCACAGGGGCCCATGATGGCCGAGATCTGCGGGATCACGCCGGAAGCCTGTACATTGCGATAGAAGATGTCGGCGTATCCGCCCAGGGAGCGTACGCCTTCCTGGATGCGTGCACCGCCGGAGTCGTTGAGTCCTATCAGCGGGGCGCCGGTTTTCAGGGCCAGCTCCATCAGCTTGCAGATTTTCTCCGCGTGGGTTTCGGAGAGGGCGCCGCCGAAGACGGTAAAGTCCTGGGCAAAGACATAGATCATGCGTCCGTTGACGGTGCCGTAGCCGGTCACCACGCCGTCGCCGTAGTAGGTTTGCTTGTCCATGCCAAAATCTTTTGTGCGGTGAATCACCAGCGCCCCGATCTCTTCAAACGAGCCTTCGTCCAGCAGCAGATGGATTCTTTCCCTGGCGGTCAGCTTCCCTTTCTGGTGCTGGGCTTCGATTCTGTGTTTTCCGCCGCCGAGTTTTCCGGCTTCAAGTTTCTGGTTGAGTAAGTCGAGTTTTGACTTCATGATTCGCTGTATTGTTCAATGAGAAGTTCTGTAATTTTTGAAGCGGCCTCGGCAATGGGGGTGCCCGGTCCGAAAATTCCTTTTACACCGGCCCGGTAGAGGAAATCATAGTCCTGGGGAGGGATCACCCCGCCGGTGATGACCATGATGTCGCCGCGGCCCAGTTTTTTGAGTTCGCTGATCACCTGCGGAACCAGGGTCTTATGTCCTGCGGCCAGGGAGGAGATGCCCAGGACATGCACGTCGTTTTCGGCGGCCTGCATGGCGGCTTCGGCGGGGGTCTGGAAAAGCGGGCCGATGTCGACGTCAAAGCCGATGTCGGCAAAGCCTGTGGCGATGACTTTGGCGCCGCGGTCGTGGCCGTCCTGCCCGAGCTTGGCAACGAGTATCCGGGGCCTGCGGCCGTCGATTTTCTCGAAGTCGGCCGTCAGCTGCCGGGCTTTTTCAAAGGTCTGATGATGGCTCATTTCGTTTCTGTATACACCTTGTACTGATTGAATACCTGCCTGGTATCTGCCGAAAACACCGGCCATGGCCTCAGAGATCTCGCCGAGAGTGCAGCGTACCCGAGCGGCTGTGACGGCGGCTTCCAGCAGGTTGCCATCCTGTCCGCCGGCTATAGAAGCCATGGCGCTGAGGGCTTTCTGTACGGCTGCCTTGTCTCTGGATGTTTTCACGGCCCCGAGACGTGCAATCTGGGCATTTCTGACGCTTTGATTGTCTACTTCCAGTACCTCAAGGTCTGTTACGTCGTTTACCTGAAAACAATTCACGCCTACGATTTTCTCTGTGCCGCTGTCGATGCGCGCCTGCTTCCTGGCGGCGGCTTCCTCTATCCGGAGCTTGGGCAGTCCTTTTTCTATGGCAGCAGCCATACCGCCCATTTGTTCTACTTCCTGTATCAGTTCACGCGCTTTGCCGATCAGTGTGGCGGTGAGGTATTCTACATGATGCGAGCCTGCCCAGGGGTCAATCGCCCGGGTAATGCCGCAGGAGGTCTGCAGGTATTTCTGGGTGTCCCGTGCAATTTTGGCCGAAAAATCGGTGGGCAGGGCAATGGCTTCGTCGAGAGAGTTGGTATGGAGCGACTGGGTGCCGCCAAATACCGCCGCTGCGGCCTCGATGGTAGTGCGAGCGATGTTGTTATAAGGATCCTGGGCGGTAAGACTCCACCCGGAGGTCTGGCAGTGGGTCCGCAGGGCCATGGATTTAGGGTTGCGCGGCTGAAACTGCCTCACGATTTCCGCCCACAGGACCCGCGCGGCACGCATCTTGGCGATTTCCATGAAGAAGTTCATGCCGATACCCCAGAAAAACGACAGCCTGGGCGCAAAATCATCGATGTTAAGCCCGGCATTGATGCCGGTACGGAGGTATTCGAGGCCATCGGCCAGGGTATAGGCCAGCTCAAGATGGGCCGGTGCGCCGGCTTCGTGCATATGATATCCGCTGATGCTGATGGAGTTGAACCGCGGCATGCGGGCGGAGGTATATCTGAAAATGTCGGAGATGATCCGCATGGAAGGCCTGGGCGGATAGATATAAGTGTTTCTCACCATAAACTCCTTCAGGATGTCATTCTGTATGGTGCCGCTGAGTTGCTCCGGGGCCACGCCCTGTTCTTCCGCGGCCACGATAAAAAAAGCCAGTACCGGTATCACGGCGCCGTTCATGGTCATGGAAACCGACATCTGATCCAGGGGGATCTGGTCGAAGAGGATCTTCATGTCCTCAACGCTGTCGATGGCCACGCCGGCCATGCCTACGTCGCCCGTTACACGCTCGTGGTCGGAGTCGTAGCCCCGGTGGGTGGCCAGGTCAAAGGCTACCGAAAGCCCCTTTTGCCCCTGTGCCAGGTTGCGGCGGTAGAAGGCGTTGCTTTCCTCTGCCGTCGAAAACCCGGCGTACTGCCGGATGGTCCAGGGCTTGCTGAGGTACATGGTGGTGTAAGGCCCTCCCAGAAAAGGCGGAATGCCCGAGACGTATTCGAGCTGTTCAAGCGGCTCGGGCCCCCTGGCTGCGCTGACGGCTATGCCTTCGGCCGTGACCCATACTTCGGTGTGGTCCCGGCTGCTTTCAGGAAAGCGGAAGGGATGTTGTGCATAGTCTGTCTTTTTCATGACCGTCTGGTTTTCCATTGCGAGGCGGTATTGTCCGGCACCTGCAGGGTGTCTTTCTCCTCCAGGTAATATTGCAGGGCTGCCAGTGCGGCCACGCGGGCGTTTTGCCTGCCCTGTTCCCTGAGCAGATCGGGCTGATAGTATTTTTTGACAAAATGGGTATCGAAATGCCCGGAGATAAAGGCTTCGTGGGCAAACACGAACCTGCCAAAGGGCAGGGTGGTGGATACCCCTTCGATGCGGTACCGGCTGACAGCCTGACGCATGCGCTGAAGGGCTTCCTGCCGGTCGCGGCCCCATACGACGAGCTTGGCAATCATCGGATCATAATAAATAGGAATGTCCATGCCTTTTTCATAGCCGTCGTCCAGGCGTACGCCTTCCCCTTCGGGTATTTCATACACCTCCAGCTGACCGACAGAGGGCAGGAAATCATTGAGGGGGTCTTCGGCATAAATTCTCAGCTCCAGGGCATGGCCGCTGATGCGGAGGTCGTTCTGCCCGAAGGCGAGTTTTTCGCCCCGAGCCACCCGGATTTGCTGTTCTACCAGATCGAGGCCAGTGATCATTTCTGTGACGGGGTGCTCCACCTGCAGGCGGGTGTTCATTTCAAGGAAATAGAAGTTGAGCCGGTCGTCAACCAGGAATTCCACGGTTCCGGCACCGGTGTACTCACACGACCGGGCGACCATCACGGCGGCTTCTCCCATCTGTTGCCGTATTTCCGGGGTAAGTACGGCAGAGGGGGCTTCTTCCACCACTTTCTGGTGGCGGCGCTGAATGCTGCATTCCCGCTCAAAAAGGTGGACGGTGTTGCCGTAATTGTCGGCCAGTACCTGTATTTCAATGTGTCTGGGTGAACTCACATATTTTTCGATGAAAACCGATCCGTCGCCAAAAGCGGAAGTCGCTTCGCTGATGGCCCGTTCGAGTTGTTCCTCAAAGTCTTCTTCGCGTTCTACGATCCTCATGCCCTTGCCGCCACCTCCGGCCGAGGCCTTGATGAGGATGGGAAATCCGGCTTCCCGGGCCACTTTTTTGGCCAGGGCCACATCGGTGATGGCCTGGTCTGTGCCCGGTACCATGGGAATAGGGTATTGTTTTACCCGTTCTTTGGCGGCGAGTTTGGAGCCCATGATGCGTATGGCCTCCGGGCCCGGACCGATGAAGGTAATGCCTGCTTCCTGCACCTTCAGGGCGAACGCGGCATTTTCACTCAGGAAACCATAGCCCGGATGAATACCATCCACGCCGAGTTTAAGCGCCTCTTCAATGATCTTATCGGCATTAAGATAGGACTGGGAAGAGGGGGCGGGCCCCAGGAAAACGGCTTCGTCAGCAAAGAGTACGTGGGGCGATCGCCGGTCGGCCTCTGAATACACCGCCACCGTGCTGATGCCCATCCGGCGGATGGTTTTCATGACCCTCAATGCGATCTCGCCCCTGTTGGCTACCAGTATTTTCTTCATTTTGTTCCGTTGTTTGAGATAAAATGCTGCCATACACCCAGGGCAAGCTCCCGGGTGAGGCGGTCTGTAAAATAACTTCCCTGTGCTGGATCGCTGACTTTGTTAGTGAATGCTTCCATTTGTAAGAGGTGCTGAACATTCCTGGCAATCCTGGCGCCGGTCAGGGCGTCTTTTTCTATGCTGTTAAAATTGAAAGGTTCTATTTCGATAAGATCAGCTCCCCCGATGGCCGCCGCCAGGGCCTGAACCGAGGCCGCGATGGTCCGGGTATAGGGATCGCCTCCTCCTGTAGGGATCATAAACCGGATAAAAGGGGTAGTATCGGGAGCTTTGCGGTTGGCCAGCAAGACATTGCTCCAGACCAGCCTCAGCGCCCTGATGACGGCTATGTTGAGGTAGAAATCATCTCCTGCCGTGATCTCCAGTACCAGGTGCTCTGTCAGCAGATCCGGTGTATGATCTGTGGTAAAACGCTCTGCCTCGATGATCATCCTGCCGAGCTTTTCAGCGATGTCGCCCGTCTCTGACGCGGCGATGAAATGTGTTTTCAAACCGGTAAAGCGGGCTTGCCACTCCGGCGAAAGGCCGCTGCCTGACGGATGGCTAAAGCTGCCGCGTATGGTGGCCGGAGAGAGGTCTCTCCGCTGCAGATATTGACTGAAAGCACTGAAAAAAGCTTCTGCAGTGCTGTCAGGGGCTGTGAATGTAAAATGGAAAAAGACGTAATCAGGATAAATACCTGAAAGCGCCGCTTCAAAATCTTCGGGCGTCCATTCCGTGGTTACGGGGATGGAAAGGGCGGAAGCGCCACCCTCCAGTGCCGCGAGGCATCGTGCCGCCAGCCTGTCGGGGGCTGTTTGGGCTATCCTTTCAGAGATCAGCCAGGTATTTTCCTTTAATGGCGGGCCAAACCGGGCAGGCAGGTCAATCCTGTCTTCTTCTGTGAGAAAAGGATGGATAGCAAGACCGTCGCCAAAGTGAGCAACAAAATCCTCCGGACTGCGGCTGCCCAGGTCTTTCCGGATTTCTTCCAGCCATGCTTCTTTTCCGGGTTTCGGGAATGTCGGGGTGTTGATCATGACTTATCCCAGTTCTATCAGGGTCTGACCTTTCTCTACAACCTGCCCGGGCTTTACATGCACTTTCCGGATGAGGGCATCGGCAGGAATTTTAATGCTGTTTTCCATTTTCATGGCCTCCAGAATGAGCAGCTTATCCTCTTTATGCACCTCCTGCCCATCACTGACAAAGACATCGAGCACAAGTCCGGGCATAGGGGCCTTGATAAAGCGGAGCTGTTTGCCGGCAGAAGCATTAAAGCCCATTTTTTCGATGGTGAGATCAAAAGCATCACGAAGAGAGACACTAAAAACTTCGCCTCCGGATTCGACTTTAAATGTTTTGGATGGGATGTCGGCTTCGAGAATGCGTACCTGGTGCGCTACCGATGATTCCAGCAGATGAAAGTCATGCGGCGTTGTACGCAGAAAACGGATCTCAGACAACTCCGTGGTTGTCAGGTCAAATTCAAAGTCACCGGCTTTAAGCCGGAAGGAATCAGGTGTGCTCATAGGTTTTCCGGGTGTTCATGAAGGCTTGCCGGGATATTACCGGCATTCATTTTGAAATACGGATTTTTACAGCAGATGTACCATGGCTGGCAGGCACCCAGGCGTTTTTTATCCGTCTTAAAAGTATAGATTATTATTTTAAAACAAAATTTTTTAGAGGGAATATCCTCATCCCTGTGCGCTCAAAACGGATGACCCGGAAATGACACGGGCGAATAATTGCCGCTTTTACTTCATATTCCGGATTATTCACTTATTTTTAGGGCTCATTAACAAAAGAAACCAGATAAATATCCTTTCAGCAACACTACCATGAGGTTAGAAAACCATACTGCCGTAGTGTCGGGCGGTGCTTCGGGTTTAGGGGAAGCTACCGTCAGACTGCTGGCTGAAAACGGTGCCAATGTGCTCATCCTGGATCAGGATGCGGATAAAGGCACGGCTTTGCAGCGCGAACTCGGTGAAAAAGTCCTCTTTGTGCAGACGGATGTCAGAGATGCTGTTCAGGTAGAATCGGCTATAGCAACGGCTTTTGCTGCCTTCGGAGGTATTCATATCAATGTCAACTGTGCAGGGATTGCTCTGGCAAAGAAGGTGCTTTCCAGAAACGGGATCCACTCACTCGAGGACTTCAGGAAATCGGTGGATATCAACCTGATCGGCACTTTTAATGTACTCAGGATTTGTGCCGGTTATATGAGCCGCAATGAGCCCGGAACAGACGGAGAACGTGGTGTGATCATCAATACCGCCAGTGTCGCTGCTTACGAAGGACAGATCGGACAGGCGGCTTACGCGGCCTCCAAGGGGGGCATAGTGAGCATGACCCTGCCGCTGGCCAGGGAATTCGCCACCTTGGGGATCAGGGTGACGGGTATTGCACCTGGACTGTTTTTTACACCCTTATTTCACGGATTACCCCCGGACGCTGTGCAGTCGCTTGAACAACAGGTGCCTTTCCCGGCCAGACTGGGTAAGCCGGAGGAGTACGCGGCCCTGGTTAAAACCATTCTGGAGAATGTAATGCTCAACGGAGAGGTGATCCGCCTGGACGGGGCGATCAGGATGGCGGCGAGGTGAGGAAGGATGAATGAGTGATTGAATGAATGATTGATTGAATGAATTAGTGAATGATTAGTTCATTGATATTAAAAAACTTGTAGTTTTTTAATCACTAAATCGCTCAATCACAATTCCAACAAAATTCGTATATCGAAAAATTTCTTCTTATGAATACTGTAATACTTGAAAAACCGACGAAGCATATTGCGCTTGTGACGATCAACAGGCCTGAGGCTTATAATGCTATTAATCAGGACGTCACACGGGAGTTGCATGATGTTGTCGTTAAAACCGAAGCGGATGAGGAAGTAAGGGTGGTGATTCTGACGGGTGCAGGGCCCAAGGCTTTTTGTGCCGGTGCCGATCTGAAAGAAATTTCTGCCGGAAGAGGAGATCAGCTTTTTACACCAGAGCACGGTTTTGCCGGCTTTGTCTATGCTCCAAAGCGTAAACCCTGGATCGCGGCGGTAAATGGCTTCGCCTTGGCCGGCGGATTTGAGCTTTGCCTGGCGTGTGATATGATCGTTGCGGCAGACCATGCAAAGTTTGGTCTCCCTGAAGTAAAACGCGGCCTGGTAGCGGGTGCGGGGGGAATGTTCCGTCTTCCGCAGATGATCCCTGCTAAAATTGCCAACGAACTGATCGCCACGGGGAACCATTTTGATACGGCACGGGCCCTGCAACTCGGGATTGTAAACCGGTCTGCCACTGCAGAGAAACTGATGGATATAGCCATGGCTCTGGCAGGTGAGATTGCCGTGAATGCGCCTTTATCAGTAGCCGAAAGCCTGGAAATCGCCCGGAGCGTAAGTTCTAAGACAGACGCGGAATTATGGGATGATTCCACAAAACTGTTTGAAAAAATACTTAAAACCGAAGATGCCATGGAAGGTTCGCTGGCATTTGTAGAGAAAAGAGAGCCGGTCTGGAAAGGAAAATGAACAATATCAGTGAATTAGTCAGTCTTATAGCCCTTGAAAAACAGGACGAGCATCTTTTTAAAGGTGAAAATTACCAGGCGCCCTGGAAGCGGGTGTTCGGGGGGCAGGTGCTTTCCCAGTCGCTCAGCGCGGCCTGTCAGACGGTAGAACCCGACCGGGTGGCGCATTCCATGCACGCCTATTTTCTGCTGGCCGGAGACATCAGTGTGCCGATTGTATTTGAGGTAGAAAAAATCCGGGACGGGGGGAGTTTTTCCACCAGGCGGGTGGTGGCCAAACAAAACGGCACACCCATTTTTTTTACTTCTATTTCATTTCAGATTGTTCAGGAGGGCTTCGATCATCAGATCCCCATGCCCGAGGTGGAGGGGCCGGAGGGGCTGCCTTCGGATGAAGATATCCTGAAAAAATACAAGCTTTTTGTGCCTGATCATGTCTTTGAACTGGTCAAAACCAGGCCTTTTGAGTTCAGAATGGTTGAGAAGATCAATATTTTTGATCGCAAGACCAAGCTGCCTTACCGGCATTTCTGGTTTAAGGCCCGGGAGGCCGTCAGCGGGCCGCTTAGCCTGCACCAGCAGTTGCTGGCCTATGTGTCGGATTATAATTTGCTGACTACAGCCACCCTTCCGCACACCAAAGGACCGCTGCCGACAGACCTCTTTATGGCCAGCCTGGATCATGCCATGTGGTTCCACCGGGATTTCCGGATTGATGACTGGCTCCTCTATGCCATCGACAGCCCCAGCGCATCCAACACCCGGGGATTTACCCGTGGCAATATTTTTAACCGGGACGGTGTTCTGGTGGCCTCCGTAGTACAGGAAGGTCTGATCCGTCCGATGAAAAAGAAATAATCAACCTGAAACGTATCCTAATGAACCCCTTTGAAAACCTTAGTCTGCCCGTTGTGGCAGCACCCATGTTCCTGATTTCAGGCCCGAAGCTGGTCATCGAATGTTGTAAAAACGGGATCGTAGGGACTTTCCCTGCGCTCAACCAGCGAACCACTGAAGGGTTTGAAGCCTGGGTCGTCGAAATCAAGGAAGCCCTGGCGGAATTTGAGAAAGAAACCGGTAAAAAAGCAGCACCGTTTGGAGTCAACCTGATTGTACATCAGTCCAATCCCCGGATCATGGCCGACCTCCAGGTGATTGCCAAACATAAAGTGCCGCTGGTCATTACCTCCCTGGGTGCGGTTTCTGAACTGGTACAGGCTGTGCATGGTTACGGGGGACTTGTTTTTCATGACGTTATCAAGAAAAGGCATGCCGAAAAGGCCGCGGAGGCAGGGGTAGACGGCCTGATCCTCGTCAGCGCCGGCGCCGGAGGGCATGGCGGGACGCTCAATCCCATACCTTTTATTCATGAAGTAAGAAGCTTCTTTGATAAAACCATCCTGCTTTCTGGAACTCTCAGTAACGGACAGGACGTGGCCTCAGCACTTCAGATGGGCGCGGATCTGGCTTATATCGGTACACGCTTCATTAATACGGAAGAGGCGGCAGCAGATAAGGCCTATCAGGAAATGATCATCAACAGCGGTACCACTGACATTGTTTACACCGCCGCGGTTTCAGGGGTTCATGCCAACTTTATGACCAAAAGTCTGGAATCTGCCGGTATTCCTAAAGAAATGTGGGCAGGCAGTGCGAAAATTGACTTCGGAAAAGAGCTGGATGCCGCCAAAGCCGAGGCAAAAGCCTGGAAGACCCTCTGGTCTGCCGGGCAGGGGGTAGCATCTATTCACGATGTATTGCCTGTGAAGGAACTGCTGTACAGGATGAAGTCGGAATTCCGTGAAGCTGTTGCAAAACAGTATACTTTGCTTGAAAAGTATGGCTGAGGAAGTCCTCAGGAAGGAGTGTTCAGCTTGGCGTTCATGACCTGCCCGATTTCCAGCGCTTTACTTTTGACAAAATCAGCATTTTTTCCGCTGAAAAGTTCGTCAGTGGTCATAAACCAGTGAGCCAGCCAGCGTTCGAACAGGTCGGTGCCGAGGGGATGGGTACGATGGCGGTCCATATGCACCCACATCATTCCTCCGTTATAGGCGCCGGTCTGAAACAGCCAGTTGTCCCAGAAGTTGTACACCCGCTGCACATGTCTGGGCCAGTCGTGAAGAGAGGGTTCAAAAACCGGTGAAAGGTGAGGATCTGCCAGAACCCTGGTGTAAAAATTATCCACCAATCTGACCACATCTTCTCTATTTTCTATATCTTTCATAAATTTTTTAGCGACTTGTCAACGTTTGTAAAAATCGTGTCGTTAATATCTTAAATCAACCAGGTTGAGGATGAGAAAAATAGTGATTTTGTTTTGTACGCTGTGGGTTGTTACGGGATGTAAAGTTCTGAAAAAAAAGGATGCGAACCAAAGTACACCCCAACAGCAGCAACCCCAGGCCCGGGCTACCCCCAGAGAAGTGAGACCCGTAGTGGCTTCCGTATCGGGTAAATACATGGTGATGGATTCTTCGGACGTCAGGGTGTTTATGAATGTGGAAGTCCGGAACCTGAAAGAAGGTGCCCAGGTAAAAGACATACAGAATATCTTCAAGCTGCAGTGGCATGTGCAGGCCGATTATAATCAGAAAGAGCGTCTGAAATCGGGGAAAGTTGACCTGACGGAACAGAACTTTGTGAAAAGAGGGGAGTTTTATCAGCTTAGTTTTAACATTCCCCGCATCAAGGGGCTTGATTATGCGCTCCTGATGGTGGAATTTATAGATGTGGGCGCTTCTCTGAAATATACCAACGATGTGCCTGTAGATTTTACCGCACGCAGGATAGATACCCGGTTTGGGATCTTTAAGCCTGAACAGACGGATTTCCCAAGTTTTGAAACTTTTATCCGGACCGGAGACCCCGTTGTCTTTCGGTCATGGAAGGGGAGTAAAGAGAAACTTTACCTGAGGAGATACCTCAATAAGTCGCTCCCTGCCTTGTCGCCGATGTCTTCATCCAAACGTTCTATTGCCGATGAACTGATTCCGGACAGTGCTTTTGAGCTGGAAGCCGGGACGCCGTTCACATTTAAAGAAGAAGGGGTTTACGTACTTACCCAGGATACCGTTTTGCATCAGGATGGTTATGTCATATTGGTGACGGATGACCGTTATCCGCGGTTCACTACCACCGAGAAACTGAAAGAACCGGTAGCCTACATGAGTACCTCTAAAGAAATTGAATCCCTGAAGAGTCTTGAAAATGCAAAAGATGCCTTAGATTTGTACTTTCTTAAGCTGACATCCGGTAATCAGGATCAGGCGAAACAAATTATCCGGTCGTATTACCGCAGGGTGAGTGAAGCAAACAAGCTTTTCTCTTCTTACAAGGAAGGCTGGAAAACGGACAAAGGCATGGTATACATCATTCTGGGTCCTCCGACAAGAGTTCAGCGGAACAGGCAGAGAGAAGTCTGGCTGTACCAGGGCTCTTCTGAGATTATTTTTACATTTTACCGAAAACCCAATTCCTTCACCGAAAACCATTATGAACTGGTTCGGTACCCGGAATACGGTGCCTATTGGTACCCTTATGTCGAAACATGGAGAACAGGAAACGTAGCGGAGTAGGTGGCTTCAGAAAGCCACACCAGGGAGAACAATCCAGGAAATTTTATAAGCCGGTCGCAAGACCCCACAAAGAAGATTTTGTGTTCGGTGTACAATCGGTAACCGAGACGCTCAGAAGCGAGAAAGAGATTGATAAAGTGCTGATCAATAAAGAGTTCGGTGCTTCTGAAATTGAAAAGCTGGCCAAGGAAAGAGGTGTGCCCGTACAAAGGGTACCGCTGGAGAAGCTGAACCGGGTAACCGGTAAAAATCACCAGGGCGTGATTGCTTTTGTTTCTTCCGTTAATTTCTCTGTATTGTCTAATGTCGTGGCCGAAACCTTTGAGAAAGGGGAGGTGCCGCTTATTCTGGTATTAGACAGAATCACGGATGTCCGGAATTTCGGTGCCATCAGCCGTACAGCAGAGTGCAGTGGTGTTCATGCCATTGTCATTCCTTCCAGAGGGGCCGCCCAGATTAACGGAGACGCCATGAAAACCTCTTCAGGCGCACTTAATTATATACCCGTCTGCCGGGAAAATGACCTCGTTCAAACCGTGGAATACCTTAAGAATTCAGGTTTTCAGGTCGTAGGATGTACAGAAAAAGCTGAAAATTACTTATATCAAGCAGATTTCACAACCCCTGTTGCCATTGTGATGGGATCGGAAGAAGATGGGATTTCTGACCACATCCTGGACATCTGTGACCAGCGTGTGAAGATTCCGATGACCGGAAAAGTAGAGTCTCTGAATGTATCCGTTGCCACCGGAGTCATTATTTATGAGGCTGTCAGACAAAGATTGTCTTAACCACCGGATCAGGGCAACATCCCTTTCAGATTTCACGTATTCATTGCTGTAGCAGCTAAGGTAAGTCTGTTATTGAATACCCTGAATTCTTTTCCTGATGAAACAAACAATAACAATCCTCATTCTTCTGCTGGGGATTTTCACTGCCGCCGAGGCGCAGGAAAATCCGGTGATACAAAGTCAGGACGAACGTGAACTGACGTTCGGGAGCGATTCCCTCCGCAACCGTAAAAAGTTTCCGGAGTTCCTTCATCTCAGAGCCGGAACGATGGCTTCCTCTTTTTACAGGCCCGATCTGACAGCCTCTAATGGGGTACTCACCAATCCTTTGTGGGGATTTCATGTCGGCCTGGGGATAGACTTTCTTCAGAGCAAATACCACTATTACAGAGCAGACCTCAGCTTTGTACAGAAAGGCGCCAGGGAGTTTTTTACTGAAAACGACCTTGATATTGAAGGGGTGACAAGGCTCAGTTATTTGCAGCTGACGCTCTTTCCTGTGGTATTGAAAGCCGAGTCCGGCAAATTCAATCCCTCTATCGGTATCGGAGGATACTTTTCACAACGGATCGGCGCTTCTTCAAAAACATCCGTCAACGGTGATGCCGCTGCTTCAGACCCCGTAAGTCTTACTTATTTTGATGCCCGACAGGATGCCGGGCTGGCGCTGAGTTTCCAGATGATGTATAAAAAGCGACCCGGACTGGAAGTAAGGTATGAAGCAGGACTGAAGTCGCTTTCATCGGTCAGAAACATCAGAAACAGAGCTGTGGTATTATCATTCGTATTTTAAAACCGGAAGAAGAGATGAAGAATACGGTATTTCTCAGAAAAAGCCTCATGTGGGCAGTGCTGGCAGTGGTGTGGACAGCCGGATGTAAGGAAGATAAGTTTCTTAGTCTTGACGAGTTTTACCGTTTTAAAATGGTACGCGAACTTAAACTGGACACACTGTCGAAAAAGGTATTCATTATGGGCTACGAGGAAACAGACGCCCGTTTGAATGCCCGGGCTTTTGATGTATTAACCAAGCAGCTCAACATCCCGGAAGGGGCCATCCGCTATTATGCCAACGGAGAAGAGCTTGACGGCGGTGTTTTTGAGCCGTCGGAAGAAGGTGATTATGTGATTTATGCCCGGTTGGGAGAGGTGATAAGCGATTCCATCACCGTGAAGATATGGAATAAAGATAATATGAAACTGGTGCTGAAGCATGAAGTCTCCCCGGGCTTCACAGCGGATGGTTTGAGCCAGGCTACTTTTGTGCCGGAAGTATACCTGAATGAGGTGCTGACTTCCGGGGGACCGACGCCCGATATTTATGTGGACGGACAGAAGCTTACCGGGAATTTCTCTACAAGGAAGGCGGGTATGTTTGAGGTACAGGCTAAAGGACTGGGCCTTGAAAGCAACAAAATTCAGCTGGAAGTGCTCAGCCCGGTGAAGAAAATTGTACTGAATTACTCCGTTGACGGAGGCGTTTTCTGGTCAAACAGCACCTCGGAAGTGGTGCTTTCTGCCACCGGGTATGATGCCGCCGGTCAGGTCATTGCTTTGAGTGAGGATATCAAATTGTACCATAACGGAGAAGAGATCACCAGTGGCACCCGCGTAAAAACGGCCGTCGCAGGAACCCATTCTTTCATAGCGAAAGGATACAAGATTGAAAGTAATGAGGTGAATGTCTTAGCCCAGAGCCAGCGGGTGTATGACGTGGTGAGAATGCCTGTGATTTTTCATGAGGTCAATACCAGGACATTCACGGCTTCTACGGTAAATGACGTGCTGAATAACCTTTCAAAAGCTTACCGGAACAATCTGAATCGTTCGGGAGGCCCGAAAGACGGCAATGCCGCTGATGTGTATGTGGAGTTTTATGCTGCCACCACGGGACCCGACGGGAAAACACTGGCCATACCCGGACTGGACCAGGTAACTTCTACCCGGACTTCCTTTACCATCAATGATACCGATAACGAAGCCTGGAATTCTTTCTGGAACCCGGAAACGTATATCAACGTCTGGATATTTCCTAATATCAGAGGAGATTACCAGTATTCCAGCTGGGCTTATTTCCCGGCCTCCACCCAGAGTCTGCAGGGGCTGAACAGGGCTGACAAAGGCTCAAGGCCTTATTATCCTTTCGGGGTATTCTGGAATGCCCGTCATACCGGACTGGTGGAAGTACTGGCCCATGAAGTCGGCCATATGCTGGGACTTGAGCATGTTTTTGACGGAAACGGATCCAGCTTTCAATCCTGCAGCAACAATGACCCCGATTATTGTCCGGACACCCCTTATTATGACAGGAATGCTTACGAGAACGGGCTTTCTGGATCAAATAAGAACTACTATCTGAGGACGTCCTGCGCCGGGGAGATTTATAATTCGACGAATATCATGGACTATGACTATACCTACGAGAATTCTTTTACGAATGATCAGGTGAGCAGAATGCGCTTTGTGGTCAATTACGGACTGTGGTTGCCCACACCGTTCAATATGTCGTCCAATGCCCGCAGAAGTAATGCTTCAGGCAAAGAATCCAAGCCGTCAGGGTACCAGTTTACGCCGCCGGTGATCTGCCCTGAAAGGTAAAGAAAAGCCCCGGTTTTTATGGCCGGGGCTTTTAATATAATCTGGTTAAAGACTGTTTCTGAATTCCGAAAAGGTCGGAAGCACAATGTCCTTCTCTGAGACAAGCGGATTGTCATACCCCCAGTCAATGCCCAGCTCGGGGTCATTCCAGAGTAAGCCGCCCTCAGATGCTTTATTATAAACATTGGTGCACTTGTAGGAAAACACCGCATCTTCGAGGGCAATAAAGCCATGGGCAAATCCCTCCGGTATGTAAACCATGTTGCTTTGCTCCGCCGTGAGGATAAAGGTTTCATGCTGCCCAAAAGTAGGAGAGTCCGGGCGGATATCAACAGCTACATCCATTACCTTTCCGCTGATCACCCTCACCAGCTTGCCCTGTGCATAGGGTGCCTGCTGAAAATGAAGCCCGCGAAGGACCCCTTTGGTGGAGAACGACTGATTGTCCTGAACGAATGGAGCGCTTATACCATTGTTTTTGAAAAGTTCCGACTGATAAGTTTCAAGGAAATGGCCTCTTTCATCACCAAATATCCTCGGATAAATCTCAATAAGGCCCAGAACAGGCGATTTTTTGAACTCCATAAATTCTGTTAAGCATTTGAATAATAAGTCAGCAAAAATACTCACTTTTTTCATTGCAGTACCAAAAAAACAAATAGTTCTTTTCTTTGGCAGCAGTATCCAGTAATTTCGCAGGAAAAAAATCCGGAATGACCAGGTCAGAACTTATCAGGCAGATCACTGAAAAAAAAACCTATCTTTGCGTAGGTCTCGATACTGACATCAGAAAGATCCCGCAACATCTTCTCAGAGAAAAAGACCCCGTTTTCGAATTTAATAAACAGATCATTGACAGGACTGCGGACTTTGCTGTAGCTTATAAGCCTAATATCGCTTTTTATGAGGCAATGGGCCCGCAGGGATGGGAAAGTCTGAGAAAAACAATGGACTACATCCCCGGGAACTGTTTTACGATTGCAGATGCCAAAAGAGGAGACATCGGAAATACCTCAGGATTGTACGCCAGGGCTTTCTTTGATGCAGAATCTTCGGGAATGTCTTTTGATTCGGTAACGGTAGCGCCTTACATGGGCAAAGATTCAGTAAGCCCGTTTCTGGAATTTGAAAATAAATGGGTAATTCTGCTGGCGCTGACCTCCAACGAGGGCAGCAGAGACTTTCAGGATACTGAACTTGCCGGTGGCGGAAAACTCTTTGAAAAAGTCCTGAAAAAATCTCAGGAGTGGGCCGGTGCTGACAGAATGATGTATGTGGTAGGTGCCACCAAGGCCGAGAGCCTGGCGGCTGTACGTGAGATCGTGCCTGAGCATTTCCTGCTTGTGCCCGGTGTGGGCGCACAGGGCGGAAGTCTGGCTGAGGTGTCTGCCTACGGGATGAATAAGGATTGCGGTTTGCTGGTTAATTCTTCCCGGGGGATAATATATGCTTCTGACGGGATGGATTTTGGAGAACAGGCGCACCAAGAAGCGAAAAAATTACAGGTCGAAATGGAACAATATCTGGATAAATATATGTAGCACAAGACACACCTTAAACACACACACATCCACATGACAGAACACTTTTTACACTATGTCTGGCAATACCAGCAGTTTAATCCGCATGGACTCGCCACTACAGAAAAACAGCCCCTGGAAGTCATCCGTACGGGGATGTACAATACACATTCCGGACCCGATTTTTCTCAAGCCCGTCTGGTCATAGGTCCGATGGAATGGGCGGGACAGGTAGAAATTCACCTGCTTTCGTCCGACTGGGAAGCACATGGACACACATCAGACCCTGCTTATGAAAATGTCATTCTGCATGTGGTTTGGGAAGAGGACCAGCCCGTTTACAGAAGCGATGGCTCCAGAATACCCGCCCTCGAACTAAAGCACATCGTGTTTTTCGGGGTGGTTCAGAATTATAATAACCTCTTGAAAAGACCCGTAGATATACCATGTCAGCCATGGCTGAAAGCCTGCCCGGACCTCATTCGTTGTAATATGATGGACAAGGCCATGGCACATCGACTGGAACATAAGAGTGATGAAATCCTGAAACTTTTGTCAAGGAATCAGAACGACTGGGAACAGACCACTTATCAGTGGATGGCCGGAAGTTTTGGTTTCAGGCTGAATACGGAGGCATTCCTGAGGCTGGCCGAAGTGCTTCCACTCCGATTGGTCCAGCGACACGGTTACGCCCCCTTCCAGATTGAGGCCCTGGTTTTTGGTCAGGCCGGCTTTCTGGATCGTGCTGAAGATGAATACGCTTCAAAGCTCGCAGCGGAATACCACTTTATGGCTCATAAGTATGGAATATTCGGGCAAAGGATGCAAAGGCATGAGTGGAAGTTTCTCCGGACCCGCCCCTCCAACTTTCCGTCGGTGAGGCTGTCGCAATGGACAGGGTTGCTTTGTGAAACACAGCATCTGTTTTCCTTTATCACAGAAACGGAAGACATTGGCCGCATCATGTCAAAGTTCAGGATCCGGCATCCGGAGTACTGGAAAGACCATTATGATTTCGGGAAGAAAAGCCAGCGCCGGTGGACAGGGATGGGTGAAGCTGCGGTGGAAGGCCTCGTTATCAACACGGTGGTGAACATTCTGGCGGCGTATTCAAAGTTTACAGACGCCGGTCTCTATATGGACAGAGCGTTGCAAATACTGGAAATGATGAGGCCCGAAGGTAATCATATCATCACAAGGTGGAAAGAACTGGGCATTGAGGCAAAAAACAGCCTGGATTCCCAGGCATTGATTGAACAGTACAACCACTTTTGTCTGAAGAAAAAATGTGTGCTTTGTCCGGTAGGCGCAGATATTCTGAGGAAGCCCACGGGTTAAAAATCCGGTATTTTTTCAGATTGGTTTCCTGTTTTTTTATAGGTTATTTGTTGAAAAGAAGAGAAAAATGCCTGCTTTTACCCTGGTGGGAAAAACAGGCATTCATATAGAATCTTATACCTTTTGGTTCCAAGGATACTAAGTTCTGTTGATCATGCCAATGCCGGCTATCATCAGGATCAGTCCGAGTACCGTTGGGGCGATTTTCCTTGCGCCGCTTACATCCAGTCCCATAAGGGTACCGTCTGAAGAAAGGAAAGAGAAACAGGCAAACAGGAGCAAGATAAGACCGATGCCGGCCAGGATAGTCCCTACAAGGCGTTTGAATTTGGTGCCTTCCATGTGATTTATGTATTTAGGTCTGTTAAATTTTTTACAGGTCTGAACTGCATTTTCTCTCCGATCAGCAGGAGGTATTCATAAGCCGGTTCAAGTTCATTCGGCACTTTACCATCGAGTATAGCTTCCCTGATCTCCGTTTTAAGGAGGCCTACTTCTCTGGAAGGGCTCAGACCGAAGACCTCCATGATGATTTCCCCGGTAATAACCGGCTGGAAATTACGGAGTTTATCTTTTTCTTCCAGTTCGATCAGCAACTCTTCTACCCGGTCAAAGTTCTTAAGGTATTTCCTCACCCGGTTGGGGTCTTTGGAGGTAATGTCTGCCCGGCACAGGATCATCAGGTGCTCAATATCCTCGCCGGCCTCAAACAGCAGTCTGCGCAGTGCGGAGTCTGTCACGCCTTCCTTAGCGAGGGCTATGGGGCGCAGGTGAAGCCGTACCAGATTGGTAACCGAGCGCATTTTGTGGTCGAGCGGCAGCCGCATCTTACGGAATATGTTCTTTACCCAGCGCGAACCCATCTCCTCATGCCCGTGAAAAGTCCACCCCACTTTGGGGCTGAACCTTTTGGTGGCAGGTTTGGCGATGTCATGAAGGATTGCCGCCCAGCGCAGCCAGAGGTCATCCGACCTTTTGGCGGTATTGTCCAGCACCTGAAGGGTATGGTAGAAGTTATCTTTATGACCTTTTCCATCCTGGGTTTCAACACCCTGAAGTTTTACAAATTCAGGAAAAATGATGTCAAGAAGCCCGGTATAATGCAACAGCTTGAAACCATAAGAAGGAACATCAGAAAGAATGATCTTATTCAGTTCATCGGTAATACGTTCCTGTGAGACGATATTGATGCGGTCTTTCATCGCTTTGATGGCTTCCAGTGACGTGGCTTCAATGTCAAAATTGAGCTGAGAAGCAAACCTTATGGCGCGCATCATCCTGAGGGGGTCATCTGAATAGGTAATGCCCGGCTCGAGCGGAGTCCGGATGATCTTTTTTTCAAGATCAGAAAGCCCGTCAAAAGGGTCGATCAGTGTCCCGAAGTCACGGGGATTGAGAGAAATTCCCATAGCATTGATGGTGAAATCCCTTCTTTTCTGATCATCATCAAGGGTGCCGTCTTCTACCAGCGGTTTTCTGGATTCGGTGCGGTAAGATTCTTTCCGCGCCCCTACAAATTCCACATCCAGATCGCGGAAGTGAAACTGGGCGGTGCCGAAGTTTTTAAAATAATTGACGTGGAGGTCGGGTGACAGCAGCCGGGCGGATTCTTTGGCCAGTTCCATTCCGCTGCCCACCGTTACAATATCAATATCTTTATTCGGACGTTGCAGGATAAGATCCCGGACAAATCCGCCTACCACATAGCTTTCAACACCCAATGTGGAGGAAGCCTTTGCGATTCGTTCAAAAATGCCGTTTTCGTTGAGTTTATCTTTAAAATTCAATGCTGTAAAGGTTCGGAAGGATGGTTCTCCGGCAACAAAAATACTCGTTTTTTGTCAAAAATCCCCATCTTGCAGCAGGGAATTAACTTTTAAACCTGCAAACCCTGAGAGGGAGGGGCTGCGTTTTGGCGTGTGTTTTTGAAGGCAGCGTGGTCAGGCAAAGAGAGACAAAAACCTTTGTGAAAAGATACCGGACGTTTAGGGAAGAATTTCCGGCAGGTGGATCCGAAAGGGATAAATGTTAAGAGCCGGTATTTCAGATTGGGAAAGTTTTAATACTTTTACCCCGCAATCAGGACATTACATGGAGATTACCTATCAGGTTGAAAAAGACCTTTCGCTGGATGAATTTATACAATGCCTGGAAGCCAGCACATTGTCTGAAAGGCGGCCTATGCACGACCTGCAAAAGCTGAAAGCAATGATCAGCAACGCAGATATCATGCTGACGGCCAGATCTGAAGGGAAGATTGTTGGACTGGCCAGGTCGATAACCGACTATGCTTTTACCTGCTACATTTCTGAGCTGGCGGTTGACTGCGATTTTCAGGGTAAAGGCATCGGGACAGAATTGATGAGGCAAACCACCAGGCTGGTCCCTGGCGTAAAAGTACACCTGATGTCTGCTCCGGCGGCGATTGAGTTTTATGAAAAACTTACCATTGAAAAGTGGCCTTATTGCTACAGATTCAGTGATGAAACAGACTTCTGAACAACAATGATTCTCAACGGAAAGAAAATATTGATCGGGGTAACCGGAAGCATCGCGGCGTATAAAGCGGCCCTGCTCGTGCGGCTGCTGGTAAAGCAGGGGGCTGTGGTAAAAGTGCTGATGACAGACAGTGCCCGTGATTTCATTACCCCGCTAACATTGGCAACGTTGTCTAAAAATCCCGTGCTGAGTTCTTTTGTTTCTTCCGATGACGGCACCTGGACAAACCACGTAGAGCTGGGCTTATGGGCAGATGCCCTGGTCATCGCCCCGGCGTCGGCTAATACCCTGGCCAAATGCGCTTCAGGTATTTGTGATAACCTTCTTACAGCGGTATATCTTTCAGCCAGATGCCCTGTTTTTTTTGCACCTGCAATGGACCTGGACATGTACGGACATCCGGCTACACGACATAACCTTCAGACACTGAAGTTGTATGGGAACACCATCATCGAAGCTGAAACAGGAGAGCTGGCCAGCGGTCTGGAAGGGCAGGGGAGGCTCGCAGAACCTGAGCATATTGTGGCTGTGCTTGAAGGCGCTCTGAATACGGATAAAAGATTTTCCGGCAAAAGGGTAATGATTACCGCAGGCCCTACCCGGGAAGACATCGACCCGGTACGATTCATCAGCAATCACTCTTCCGGGAAAATGGGTTACGAACTGGCAGCAGCCTTTCATGAGTCGGGCGCCGAGGTGACCGTCATCTCAGGCCCTGTCAGCATTTCTGCTCCGGCCGGAGTGAAGATCATCAGCGTGAGGTCTGCCCGTGAGATGCTCGATGCAGCCAGGGAAGTTTATCCGCTCAGTGACATCAGTATTTTTGCGGCGGCGGTAGCCGACTACGCTCCAGCCGAAAAGGCCGGCAGAAAGATCAAGAAAAACGACGGGGAAATGAGCATTACGCTTGTTAAAAACCCGGACATTGCCGTAGAAATGGGGAAACTTAAAACGCCGGCCCAACTGAATATCGGATTTGCTCTGGAGACCGACAATGAGATGGAATATGCGCTCAAAAAACTTGAAAGTAAAAATTTCGATCTTATTGTGCTCAATTCACTGCAAGATAAAGGGGCAGGATTTCGTTATGACACCAATAAAATCACCATTGCAGACCGTAAAGGTCGTGTCGTTTCATATGATCTGAAGTCTAAAGCTTCTGTAGCCAGAGACATCAGAGCTTATATCATAGAGATACTGAACGAAAAAACAGGTGATAAGTCTGAGTAACTTATGCAACGATCAAAAATCACATTTGTTCTTTTTTTTCTGCTGGCTCTGAAAGCTGCAGGGCAGGAAATTTCATGTAAGGTAAGCGTAAATTTTTCGCAACTGGCCACCAATACCCAGCAAAACGACAGGCAGTATTTTGCGGATATGGAGCAGGCTGTGTTTAATTTTATGAACAATCAGAAATGGACTACGGATGTTTTCGGAGAGCAGGAAAAAATAAAGTGCAACCTGGTGATCAACCTCCTCAGGTCTCCGGCGCAGAACAGTTTCAGTGGGAACGCCCAGTTTCAGGTGCTGAGACCTGTTTACGGGACAACCTATGAAACCATCGTTTTTCAGTATGTAGACCGGGCCTTTGATTTTTCTTTTGCACCGGAAGACCGGCAGATGTTGTTTAATGAGCAGTCTTTTTCAGGAAACCTTACTTCAATACTCGGATTTTATTCCTTGATCGCTCTGTCTATGGACTACGACTCCTATAGCAAACTGGGAGGGTCGCAATACATCGAAAGGGCTTTTAACATAAGTAACCTGGCCGGCAATGCCGTTGGCGGCGCCTGGTCAGCCAACAGTGATATGCGCAACAGGTACTGGCTGGTAGAAAACCTGAGAAGCCAGCAGTTGATGCGTTTCAGAGAAGGGATGTACACCTATCACCGGTTGGTACTGGACGATCTGGCCACCAACCCCGCTGCCGGAAGAGGTCAGGTGCTTGATTTCCTGAGAGCGATGAAAAATATGGTCTCTCTCAAATCCAATGCCATCATCATCAATACCTTTCTGGATGCCAAGACCCAGGAACTGGTGAACATATTTTCAGAAGGAACAACACAGGAAAAACAGCAGGCTTTTGCCCTGCTCACCAATCTTAACCCGGATAAATCCGAAATTTACAGACAAATACAGAAATGAACAGAATCGCATTGATTACCGGCGCGTCATCAGGAATCGGTCGCGCAGTGGCTTTGAGTTTTGCCTCCGAGGGATTTGATCTGATCGTGTGCGGAAGGAGGAAAGAGCGGCTGATTGAACTTCAGGAACAACTTTCTGTAAAAACCCGGATCCTGTGCTTTGATGTAAGAGACGATCAGGCGGTTGCCGCTGCGATCAGTTCGCTTCCCGAAGAATGGAAAAAGATAGATATTCTGGTTAACAATGCAGGGAATGCACATGGACTTTCATCCATAGACAAGGGAGATGTGAGCGACTGGGATGCCATGATAGATGGCAATGTCAAGGGCCTGCTTTATGTTTCGAGGCAGATTATCCCGGGGATGATCGCTAATGGTCGTGGACATATCATCAATATCAGTTCGGTAGCAGGTAAGCAAACCTATGAAAACGGTGCGGTGTATTGTGCTTCAAAGAAAAGCGTGGAAGCCATCAGTGAAGGCATGCGTCTGGACCTTACCAGGCATGGTATTAAGGTAACCAACATTGCTCCCGGAGCCGTGGAAACAGAGTTTTCTGTTGTCAGGTTTAAAGGAGACGAGGAAAGGGCTGGGAAGGTGTACGAGGGATTTGACCCCCTGTTGGCCGAAGATATTGCTGATGCTATCACATACTGCGTAACGGCACCTGACAGGGTCACGATCGCCGACATGACCATTTATGCCAAAGCCCAGGCAGCTCCTACGGTCATTTACCGCAAATAATTCCGGAACTTCTTACTTTTCATACAGTCTTCATACCTGACGGGACAAAAGGAAGAAAGTATCCGCGGGATGCGTCCAACCCCTGGAGTCAGGAAAATTTAAAGGGAAATCTGTTTACCTTTGATCCATTAAGAATAGGGCAGTAACCAAAGCAATCCCGAAGGGATGACATTATTCCGAAATCAGAGAAATTGATCGAACTTAAAATCCCGAAGGGATGACATTGTTCCAAGGTCGGAGAAATTGATTGAACTTTAAATCCCGAAAGGATGAAATTATTCCAACGTCAGAGGAAGTAATTGAACTTTAAAATCCCGAAGGGATGAAATTATTCCAAAGTAAGGGGAAGTAATTGAACTTTAAATCCCAAGGGGATGACATTGTTCCAAGGTCGGAGAAATTGATTGAACTTTAAATCCCGAAGGGATGAAATTATTCCAACGTCAGAGGAAGTAATTGAACTTTAAAATCCCGAAGGGATGACATTATAATAAAAACGCCAACTCAACTTTAAAATCCCGAAGGGATGACATTATTCTATGGCAGGTACCTATTCACAGATTTATCTCCAATATGTTTTTGCGGTAAAAGGCAGACGAAACCTTTTGCATAAAACCTGGAGGCAGGAAGTTTTCAAATACATGGCCGGCATCATAAAAGAAAAAGGTCAGAAGTCTATTATCATAAACGGCGTAGCAGATCACGTTCACATATTTGTCGGATTAAAGCCGTCAATGAATATTTCCGATTTGATCAGAGACGTCAAAAACAATTCTTCAAAGTTTATCAACGAACAAGGTTGGACAGAAGAGAAGTTCTCCTGGCAGGAAGGCTACGGGGTGATTTCGTATGCCCATTCTCAGATTGACAATGTGTACCGGTATATTCTGAATCAGGAAGAGCATCACCGAAAGAAAACGTTCAGAGAAGAATACCTGGAATTCCTTAAAGAGTTTGAGGTGGAGTACAATGAAAAATATTTGTTTGACTGGTTGGACAGATAATGTCACTCCTTCAGGGTCGTCCAGAAAAAGACTTACTTTTCCTTGATCAATAGTTTAGTCTTTCACACTCTAAAAAGTGAGATAAGCGATAGATTAAAGGTATGCCGGCCATTCGATCCGGACTTTTCATTGGTTTTTCTATCTGAAAGAAATCACTCTACTGATACCCACCCGCCACCGGCCGGACGGGTCCGATTTTGGCGGAGTACCGGCCGGCGTCGGGTATGATTTATGGTTAAGGGAGCTTTGATTACTTTCCTGAAAAGCGGATGCCAAAGAAATCACCTTTGTTCCATGTAGGTTTTTCCTTGTCCTGGCATACAAAATACCCTATCAGGAAGTTGACTTTGGCGTGAGTAGCGCCGCCATCAAAGTCAAAAGCCTGGTTCATATCGTCTTTGGGCGTATGATAGGTGGTGCTCCGCCATGCTACATCACTTTTAGCGCGGTCAACCGGGTCAGAAGCCACGGTCTTGAAACCGCTTTTGATAAACAGCGCCGGAATCCCTTTTTTAATGAAGCTGAAATGGTCGCTCCGGATAAATACCACCTGTTCGGGGAAAGGATCAGGGCTTATCCCAAGTTTTAATACCGACGTTGCCTCATCTACCTGCTTTGACAGGCTGGAGTGCTGATAGCCGTAGGGTACGATATCCAGAACCGGGTGAAAGAAAAAGGGCATGTCAATGGAAAGGTTGGCCACTACATTCTCCTTGGGGATGCCGGGAAGGTTGCTTACGAAATAATCGGAGCCCAGCAGCCCCGACTCTTCGGCGGTTACGACGGTAAAAACAACCGATCGTTTCGGAGCAACCGGCAGCGCCTTGTAGGCGGCGGCGATCTGGAGCAGTATGGCGGGTCCTGATGCGTTATCATGTGCTCCGTTGTAAATGGAGTCTCCGTCTACCACTGCTCCGATGCCGAAGTGGTCAACATGGGCCGCATAGGCTACATATTCTTTGCTGAGCCGAGGGTCAGATCCGGGGATAATGCCAATCAGGTTAGAGCTGTTAACGTATTGGAAACGGGTTTTTACGCCGATACTGGCACTTACACCAAGGTCGAAAGAGGCCGGTTTGCCGGCTTTCAGCTGGCTGTAAACCTCGCCGATGATCTTTCCTGAGGGGGCAAACAGTTTTTTGGCGGCGTTATAGTTGAGGGTGCTGATTCCCTTGAGGCTTTCATAGGTATTGGCGGGCTTACCCTGAGGGTCTACCCATCTGAATGCCCCTTGTTTGCCCCGTCTTACAGTCGCTATCCAGGAAGTCCGGTTGTTATCGGGCATCGAAAAGCCGATAAAGCCTACGGCCCCTCGCTTTACGGCTTCAGCGTATTTAGCATCTCTTCCGGTGAAGTAGGCTCTTTCATTGGAAGGAAAAGTTTCCGGCGCCTGGTCAATTACTACGACAATCTTACCCTTTACATCCAGATCTTTGTAATCATCATAGCCGAGGGACGGTGCTGATATGCCGTATCCGGCAAAAACAAGAGGGGCTTCGGTAGAAGAGGTTTCATGAAAATAATAAGGGCTGAGAATGAAGTCCGATCCGTAAGAGAACACCTCCTTTTGACCTTTGATCTCTATAATCAGAGTGCTGCCACTTTCATCAACAATTCCTTTTTGCAGTGGGACTTTCTGAATATAAGAAGTACCTCCTTCAGCGCCGGGTTTAAGTCCGAGTGCCATAAATTGGGTCTCAACATATTTTGAAGCAATGGCAAACCCGCGGGTACCCGGCTGCCGGCCTTCAAGGAGGTCATCTGCAAGAAAGGTCATGCTGGCTTTGATGCCGTCAGGATTGATCGCTTTGAGTGCTGTTTCGGCTTCGGGGTACTTCTGAGCGGTTGCAGTGAGGCATCCGCCGGCAAAAAGTACAGGCAGCAAAGCAGATCTCAGACCTCTGGGAAAATTTCTCATACTGTTCAGGGTTATTAAATGATGATTTCTGACTAATGTCTGTCAAATCTATTCAAAACGAGTCAGAAATGCCAGCACGGGCATAAGAGTGTCAGGGTTTTATAAATTTGTATAATTATTTTAAGATGTTTTTGTACCTTGCGCCCCTCCTTAACCTTAAAATAGCCCTATTTCAAGTATGATATACGATTACATTATTATCGGTGCAGGCTCTGCAGGTTGTCTGCTGGCGAATCGTCTCAGTGCCGATCCCGCCTGTCAGGTTCTTCTCATCGAAGCCGGAGGGAAAGATTCGAAACCTGAGATACATATTCCTGCGGCCTATGCGATGCTTCACAGAAGTAATGTAGATTGGGGTTTCAGTACTGAACCGCAGGAGCATGTCCTGGGCAGGAGAATCTACATTCCCAGGGGAAAAACCTTGGGTGGGTCCAGTTCTACCAACGCCATGGCCTATGTAAGGGGCAATGCCAGGGACTATGATGACTGGGAAGCCATGGGTAATCCGGGCTGGGCTTACCGGGATGTGCTGCCATTGTTTAAGAAACACGAACACAATGAGCAGTTTAACGATGTATACCACGGACAGGAGGGAGAATTGAACGTTACGCTGGCCAGAAAATACAGGACCCCGTATGCCGACGCCTTTGTCAAGGCTTGTGTAGAGACAGGTTTCCGGAAAAATGCGGATATAAACGGGGAGCGGCAGGATGGAGCCGGCCTGATACAGTTTACCATCAAGGACCAGAAGAGACACAGCGCTGCTTCGGCATTTCTGAAGCCGGCTATGAAACGAAAAAATCTCAGTGTCATGGTCAGGGCTCATGTCAGGAGAATCGTCATTGAAAACGACCGGGCGACAGGAGTGGAGATTTTGACAGGAAAAAATACAACGGAAATAATTCCGGTCAGAAGAGAAGTGATTCTGTCAGCCGGTGCTTTTGGTTCTCCACAGATCCTGATGCTTTCGGGAGTCGGAGAAAGCGGGTTGCTGAAGAAAAAGGGCATTGACGTAAAAAAAGACCTGCCCGGAGTAGGGAAAAATCTCCAGGATCACCTTTTTACAGGTGTCAGTGCCGTCTCCGTTACCCGTGAGGGGCAGAACCATCACCTTAGTACATGGAATCAGGTGCGCGCGCTCATACAGTTTCTGGTTAACGGCACCGGCCCCCTGACCATCAGTCCCCTGGAAGCGATGGCTTTCGGGGTTTCCGATCCGCTAACAGAGGATCGGGTGGACTATCAGCTGCATTTCGCCCCCATTCATCTCGGTAACGACTACAAGGCCGATATGTATGATCCGGATACCTTCCCGCGTACCGACGGATATACGGTTTTGCCCACCCTGCTCCGGCCGGCCAGCCGGGGATGGGTAAGTATTGCAGATGCGGATCCGAGGAGCATGCCTGTCATTCAGCCTAATTTTCTGCAGGAAGAGCAAGACAGGATACTTTTGCTTAAAGCCACAAGGAAAGCAATGGAGGTGATGGAAGCAAAGGCTTTTTTGCCTCATTGTAAAAAAATCATTACTCCCCCCGATAAAAGTTCAGACGATGCCATTATGCATCATATCAAAATGCAGCTTGAAACGGTATATCATCCGGTGGGGACATGCCGGATGGGGAATGATGAAATGGCAGTAGCCGATGCCCGGCTTAGCGTTCATGGTATAGAGGGCTTAAGGGTAGCCGATGCCTCTGTCATGCCAAAGATCGTTTCCGGGAATACCAATGCTCCGGTATATATGATTGCCGAAAAAGCGGCTGAGATGATTTTGAATCTGTAGAATATTATGGTAATCTATACGGGATTTTATGAGCTGCTGAAACTGGAAAATAACGAATGTTTCAGAAGCGCCGGAGGCGTTCCGCGCAACAGGATTTTCGGAGGGTTAATATTTTCCATTCTCTGTATTCATTCATGAGAAAGATGCAAAAAATCCCGTTCGTGAGATATACAATTCAGCAAATCACAAATAACATTCTTATCTTTGCAGATTATCAGAAACAAAAGAAGGTATCATTAAATGAAGATTTCCTATAATCAGCTCAGAACTTTAGTCAGCATTGAGCAGAATCCGGAAGAACTTGGGAAAATATTGACCTCCACAGGACTGGAAGTTGAAGGAATTGAGAAAGTTGATCAGATAAAAGGCGGACTCGAAGGGTTGGTCGTTGGTGAAGTAAAGACTTGTGAAAAGCATCCGGATGCGGATAAATTAAGTGTTACGACCGTTGATGTGGGTCAGGAAGAGTGGTTGTCTATCGTTTGCGGCGCTCCTAATGTCGCTGCCGGCCAGAAAGTGATCGTGGCATTGCCGGGTGCAAAATTGTATCCTTCGGAGGGTGAACCCTTCGTCATAAAAAAATCAAAGATCAGAGGAGCTTTATCTGAAGGCATGCTTTGTGCAGAAGATGAGATCGGTCTCGGACACTCTCATGCCGGAATTATGGTACTGGATACCGTTCTCCCTAACGGCACTCCGGCCATCAGGTATTTTAATCTGGAGCCGGATTACCTCATTGAGATAGGTCTTACTCCTAACCGCGCTGATGCTGCTTCTCATTTCGGTGTGGCCAGAGACATAAAAGCAATTACCGGGGCTCCTATACAATTGCCCGACGTGAGCGGTTTTGCCTATGGACAGGCGCAGCCTTCCATCGAAGTAACCGTAGAAGACCCCGTGGCATGTCCCCGTTTCTGCGGACTGGAGATCAGGGGAGTGGAGGTGAAAGAGTCTCCTGAATGGCTGAAGTCTTTCCTGCGGACCATAGGGGTGAATGCCATCAATAATATCGTGGATATTACCAACTACATCTGCCACTACCTCGGGCAGCCCATGCATATTTTTGATGCAGATCAGATCAAAGGAAATAAACTCATTGTAAAAATCCCGGAGAAAGATACCTGGATTGTAACTCTGGACGGAGCTGAAAGGAAACTGTCAGGTTTTGATCTTGCCATCTGTAATGCAGAAGAGCCTATGGGTATTGCGGGGGTCTTCGGAGGTATTCATTCAGGCGTTAAATCTGAAACCTCCAATGTATTTCTGGAGGTGGCATATTTTAATCCTGCTTATGTAAGAAAAACTTCCTCCTATCACGGACTTAAAACAGACGCCTCATTCAGATATGAAAGGGGAACGGATCCGAATATGCCTCCCTATGCCATCAAACTTGCGGCATTGATGGTGAAAGAACTCGCCGGAGGAGAAATAGTATCAGCGGGCTTTGATGTTTATCCAGACCCGGTCAGTGATTTTGAGGTGGTGTTGAAGTTCAGAAACATAGACAGGCTCATCGGAAAGGTACTGGACAGGTCCCTGATCCGTTCCATTCTTGAAAGCCTTGACATAAAAATAAAAGCGGAAAGTGAAGACGGTCTGACAGTGCTGGTGCCACCGTATCGTGTCGATGTACAGAGAGAGGCAGATGTTATCGAAGAAATTCTGAGAATCTATGGCTTTGATAACATAGAAGAGTCAGATTACCTTCAGGCCGATTTTATTTCTGATTTCCCGGTGAGAGATGCAGACGGGCTCCGGCTCAGGATATCCGAAATACTGGCTGCCCGGGGTTTTAATGAGATACAGACGTTGTCCATAGTAAGGCCGCTGGAGAATAAAACGCTGGGAGATGCGGCCAAAGGGGAAGAAATAAAACTTCTGAATCCGCTGAGCGAAGAATTGTCTGTCATGCGGCAGGGGCTGCTTTTTTCAGGGTTAAATGCCCTGGCCTATAACATCAACAGAAGAAGCCGTGATCTGAAGTTCTATGAGTTTGGGCGCAGCTACTTCAGGCAAACGGCTGAAAACGGAGGTAAAGTCAGGGAATCAAAAGTTTTAGGCATCTGGATGACCGGGAACAGAACCGCTGAAACATGGAAGCATAAGGCTGTTCAATCCGATTTTTATGACCTTTCAGAATCCGTAAAGGGGGTGCTTGAGGCCATGAAGATTCAGGGATTCAAAGTGACTGAAAGCGAATCAGCCCTCTTTGAATACGGACTGACATTCCGGTACAAGAACAAAGACCTCGTGCAGGTCGGAAGTGTAAAACCTTCTCATCTGAAAGTAGCGGACCTGAAGCAACCTGTTTTTTATGCAGAATTTGACTGGGATCTGCTTTATAATTCCTATTCTGCAGATGTTCAGTTTACCGGAATCCCCAGGTATCCCGAGGTACGCAGAGACCTTTCTCTTGTCATTGACAAAGAGGTGAATTTCGCTTGGGTGGAGTCTGTTGCTCTCTCAGGTGAACGCAAACTGCTGAAATCTGTCAATCTCTTTGATGTTTATGAAGGAGACAAGCTCGAGAAAGGCAAGAAGTCGTATTCCGTAAGCTTTTCTCTGCTTGATGAAGAAAAGACGCTTCAGGATGCTGTGATTGATAAGACCATGCAGAAACTCATGAATGCTTTTGAAAAAGAACTGGGGGCGGTAATCCGCAAGTAAACGAAGGTGCCATGGCAAAGAGCAACAAAAGATTTGAAAATGAGAATGCATTTTTGCTGGCAAAATTTGACGAGGTTGCTGCCAAGGTTGAGCATCAGAAAGTGCTGAAAAACAGCCTGAAACTGCAGCTCCTTGGATTAAAACATGATAAAGAAGAACTAAAAAAAGAAATTGAGTCGCTCAGGAAGAAAAATTCTGTCCTGAAGTCAGAAATCAGTGATTTGAAAAATAAATTGGAGAAAGAGCGTACTTTACTACCTCAAAACTTTAAAATACGAAATAAAATCACTAAGATTGTAACCGATATTGAAGATAAAGATACAGGTTCTGGAAATTTGAAGGAATTGATAGAGTCGTTGATAGATGAAATAGATCATTGTATTCATCTATTGGAAAAGTAAAAAAGAGCTTCCTGATTTATGGAGTCAGAAAAAATAAAAACGGTTCTGAAAATTAACGGAGATCTTTATCCGTTCAGGGTAAAGCCGGAAGATGAACCTTATTTCAGAGAAGCAAAAGATATAATAAACGAACGGTTGGCCTCGCTGAAAAACGATTATTCAGCCTATACCACTCCTGAAAAACTGATGGGTGTTGTAGCCATTGAAGCTCTCGTTGATGCGCTTCAGCTTCATGAAAAATACCATAAGCTGAGAGAGCTCACCCAGGAACGTTTAAATAATATTGAACTCAGATTCGAAAACTGACTTTTCCACTCCCTCCTGTTTTCTTCTTCTCAATGTCACCCCCGGGAAAGAATTCCGGTGTTTCATTTATTTACTCTATAAACATTATGTCACAATACGTATTATTGGCCCTGGGAATACTGGGAGGATTGGCGGCAGGTTTTTTCATAGGACAATCTTTACTGAAGAAAAACCTGAAAAACCAGGAGGAGGAAGCAGAACGCAAGGCATCAGATATCGTTCGTAATGCCAATGCCAATGCCGAAAGTATTAAAAAGGATAAAATGCTTGAAGCAAAAGAGCATTTCCTGAAACTGAAATCAGAGTTCGAGGACGATGCCAACAAAAGAAAGAACATCATCATTCAGAATGAGCAGAAAGTAAAACAGTTGCAGCAACAAGCCAGTCAGATGCTGGAACAGAACAAGAAAGCAGAAACAGAACTGGAATCCAGAAGTGTAAAACTCAATGATCAGCTGGAGCTTGCAGCCAAGAAAAAAGACGAAGCGGATAAACTTCTGAAACAACAGGTAACCCAGCTGGAGAAAATTGCTAATCTTACCGCCGATCAGGCCCGCCAGCAGTTGATAGATGCTCTCAAAAGTGAAGCGGAATCCAAAGCGTCAAGTTTTGTGAAACAGGCCATTGAAGAGGCAAAGCTTTCCGCCACCAAAGAGGCCAAAAAGATCGTCATTGAAACCATACAGCGTACCGCGGCTGAACAAGCCATTGAAAACTGTGTCTCGGTATTCAACATTGAAAGTGACGAAATCAAAGGGAAAATCATTGGTCGTGAGGGACGTAACATCCGTGCCCTTGAAGCCGCCACCGGTGTGGAGATCATTGTGGACGATACCCCGGAAGCTATTGTTATCTCAAGTTTTGACCCAGTCAGAAGAGAAGTAGCCCGGCTTTCGCTTCACCGCCTTGTTCAGGACGGACGTATTCACCCTGCCCGTATCGAAGAGATTGTTAACAAAACCCGTAAGGACATCGATAACGAGATCATTGAGATCGGGGAAAGAACAGTCATCGATCTTGGTATTCACGGATTACACCCCGAGCTGATCAAAATGGTAGGAAGGATGAGATTCAGGTCTTCTTACGGGCAAAACCTGCTTCAGCACTCTCGTGAGGTCGCCAAACTTTGTGCTACGATGGCCGCAGAAATGGGTCTGAATGTGAAACTGGCCAAAAGAGCCGGACTGCTCCATGATATCGGGAAAGTTAACCAGGAAGAATCAGATCTTCCCCATGCGATCCTCGGAATGGAAATGGCCAAAAAATATAAAGAGAATCCGGAGGTGTGCAATGCTATCGGAGCACACCACGATGAGATTGAAATGACCTCGATGATTTCGCCAATTATCCAGGTATGTGATGCTATTTCCGGCTCAAGACCTGGTGCCCGCCGCGAAATGATGGAGTCATATGCAAGACGTCTGCGCGATCTGGAAGACCTGGCACTCTCATTCAACGGTGTTGAAAAATGCTATGCCATTCAGGCGGGAAGAGAACTCAGGGTTATCGTTGACGCTGAAAACTGTTCAGACGAACAGGCCAGTCAGATGTCTTTTAATATCTCCCAGCGTATTGAAAAAGAAATGCAGTATCCGGGGCAGATAAAGGTCTGCGTGATAAGGGAAATGCGAAGTGTGGCATACGCTAAATAATTAGGAATCAGCAGTTCTCTTAAGTCCGCCATTTCTATGGCGGACTTTTATTTTGCTCATACCATAAATTTGAATTTTTTAAGAATAAATTGGTGTTTTTAAAGTTAATCTAAAAAAGCTGGGGTAAAACCTGAAAATTGTTTAATGAATAAACTACTTTAGCAGAGTAGTGTCAGAAAATACTCAGCCAAACGATTATAATCAGAAATGTCACTGCGGGAGCTTTTTCATTAACATTTTGTTAATAATACCTCTATAAAAAACGGAGTCTAAGAGTCTGATTAGAATATTTAATTTTAAAAAGATTTATTAAACCATATAAAAAACCTAAATTGCATTTCAATAATTAATTATTCTAACTAAATAACCTTATTACTTTTAAGCGTCAAGATGATGAAAATTATGAGATCTTTAGCATTCACTGGGGTACTGTTTTTGGGGATGCTGTTTACCGCAAAGTCACAGACCGCTGACGATGCAATAAAACATTTGGATGCTGAGCGCTACTCAGCTGCAGCGAAGGCTATTGACCAGATCTTAGCATCAAATCCTTCCACTGAAGCTTATTTTCTAAAAGGTTATTCGCTCCTGAGAGGTGCCGCTGAGACACTTCAGCCGGAAGTGATCAAACAGGCACAGGAGGCATTTGAAAAAGGTAATGCTCTGGAGAAAAAAGGAGATGCTTTAAATTCTGTGGGTTTGGGAATGGTTAAACTGGCTTCTAAGGACTTTGCCGGTGCAAAACTGATCTTTGATGAGGTGATAAAAAGAACCAAAGGAAAAGATACCGATATTCTCTACAGAATAGGAGAAGCCTACACGCTTTTTCCGGGAGCAAATGATCCTGCGGAAGCGGTGATTAATCTTACCCAGGCACTGGAGAAGTCTAAAGTAAAAGACAATCCGGAGTATTATATTACACTCTCTGACGCTTATCTCCTTAAAGGAGAAGGTGGTGATGCGATGAATGCTCTTCAGAATGCTGAAAGAATGGGCAAGAAGCAAGCCAGAGTGTATGAGAAAATGTCAAAAATCTGGCTTCAGAGTAAAAACTATAAGGAAGCAAAAGAAGTGATTGACAAAGGGGTTGCTGCCGATCCTGAGCATGCGCCTATCTATAAATACCTGAGCTCATTCAATCAGACTTTCCAGAAGTTTGATGAATCTGCTGCCGCGGCTAAAAAATACCTTGAAAAGAGTGACGGAGACTGCAAGGCAAAACTTCGTTATGTAAAGCTGGCCTTTATTGCCAAGGATTATGATAATGTCATTAAGACGATTGAAGAAATCAAAGGCTGCAGCGATGATCCGATCGTTCTTCGTCTGGCGGGTATCATCAAGTTCGAAAAGAAAGAGTCTGTTGAAGCCATCGCACTCTTGAAAAAGTACATTGAAACCGCTCCTAAAGAAGAGGTTTATGGTCTTGATTACGGCTTTATAGGAAGATCTTACCTGGATATTCCTGCTGAAGGTGCTGAGAAGGCCAACAATGACTCTCTGGGTATTGTTTATATCGAGAAGGCCGTTTCCATGAATGATACTACTCGTAATTATTATAAAGACCTTGTGACTAAATTCAAGGCGGATAAGAACTACGAGAAAGCAGCTAAATACCTTGATAAGTCAATCAAGACAGATAAGAAAGCAGCCGGTAGTGACTATGCAGATCTGGCTATCCTTTACTATCAGTTGAGAAACTGGGAGAAGGCGGATTCCACTTTCGGAAAAGTAATTGAAGCTTACAGAGATGCGTGGCCTCAGGCTTATGCACTGGCAGCCAAAGCAAGGATATTCAGATATACTCAGGACTCCAGCATGTCGGCTACTTATCCGGCCGCTCCGTTGTATGAGAAGTACCTGTCGTTGCTAGCCACTGAAGAGGCGAGAGCCAAGGCGTCAAAAGATGTTGTGGATGCACTTCTTTACCTTGCCGCAAAAGAGTATCTGATTACAAAAGACAGCGCCAAAGCCTCTACGTATCTTACTGAATTGTTAAAGTATGACCCTGCTAATGCTTCAGCCAAAGATCTTTTAGACAAAATTAACGGTGTCATTACCCCTGTAACCACTGCTCCGGGAGATTCAACGAAATCCAAGGACGGTAAGATATAGGAAAGATAATAGCATTCATACCCAATAGAGCCCGGCAACACCGGGCTCTATTTTTTTTGCAAATATGCCCGGGCATCAAAAAAAAATAATATTTTTGCGTCCTGTTAAAATTTAAACCATTTATTATGTTCAACTTAGTCATTTTCGGCCCTCCGGGTGCAGGCAAGGGAACTCAGTCAGAAAAGATCATTGCTCAGTATCAGCTGGCCCATATCTCCACCGGTGATATGTTCAGAATGCATATTCAGAATGATACTGAACTCGGCAAAAGGGTAAAGCAAATTCTGGCCGACGGTCTGCTGGTCCCGGACTCGATTACCATTGATATGCTCGAAGAAGAGGTGCTGAGAAACAGCGGGGTAAAAGGATTTATATTTGACGGGTTTCCGAGGACAGTAAAGCAGGCTGAAGCTCTTGATGCTTTTCTGGAAAGCAAGGGAAGTAAGGTTGACCTGGTATTGCAGCTTGACGTGGATCAGGAAGTGATCAAGCGCAGGATAGCCGAAAGAAAGAAAGTAAGTGGCAGAGCAGATGACGACGAGATCAAACTGCTTAAGCGTATTGACGAATATTTTGAAAAGACCATTCATGTACTGCCTTATTATCAGGAGCAGGGCAAAGTGGTTAAAATTAATGGGGTAGGGGAGATTGATGCCATTTTTTCTACCATATCCGCGGCCATCGATCAGGTATTTTGATGACCGTTAAATCGAATTTGTGAAACCGAAGGCCGGATTGTTCTGTTAATCTGGTAAATTTGTAAATAATCCATCAGAAAATGTCAGCGAACTTTATAGACTATGTTAAAATACATTGTAAATCCGGGAACGGCGGAGCAGGCTCTGTGCATTTCAGGAGGGAGAAGTTCGTGGATAAAGGTGGTCCGGATGGCGGAGACGGAGGCAGAGGCGGACATATTATTCTGAAAGGAAATAAACAACTCTGGACGCTGCTCCACCTTAAATATCAGAAGCATATTAAGGCCGACAGCGGTGAAGCCGGAGGGAAAAGCCGTTCAACAGGTGCCCAGGGTAAAGATATTATCATAGAAGTCCCTCTCGGAACGGTAGCTAAAGATGCAGAGACCGGTAAAAAACTGGCCGAGGTCATGGAAGATGGCCAGGAAATTATCCTTATGCAGGGAGGGAAAGGAGGCCTCGGCAATACCCATTTCAAGAGTTCGACGAAGCAAACCCCCAATTATGCGCAACCCGGAATAAAAGGGGAAGAAAACTGGGTGGTTCTCGAACTGATGCTGCTGGCTGATGTTGGTCTGGTCGGATTTCCAAATGCCGGTAAGTCAACGTTACTCTCTGTGGTGTCCGCAGCCACTCCCGAGATCGCTGATTATCCCTTTACAACCCTCGTTCCAAACCTTGGTGTCGTGTCCTACAGAGACTATCAGTCCTTTGTTATGGCAGATATTCCAGGAATTATTGAAGGGGCATCACAAGGAAAAGGCCTCGGATTACGTTTCTTAAGACATATAGAAAGAAATTCTATTTTGCTCTTTGTCGTAGACGGCTCCGGGGAGCATCCTGTAGAGGAATACAGGACCCTGATCAGTGAGTTGGAAAAATACAATCCCGAGCTTCTGGATAAGAGCAGAATACTCGGAATTTCAAAGAATGATTTGTTGAGTGAAGAAGATAAAATTAAAGTCACAGAAAAGATTCCGGAAAGCTTACCCTATGTGTTTTTCTCATCTGTTACCGGAGAAGGAATCTCTGAGCTGAAAGACCTTATCTGGCAAAGCCTGTAAGGTTGGTTTACTATCCCTGTATAAAATACTTTGATTAGAGGTACCCCGAAATAGGGTATTGATTAAATTTATATTGGCAACTTTTAGCTGTTATGAAGAGAAGTTTTTTGATTCTGTTATTGAATTTACTGGGTTTGGGAGCATTTGCCCAGGTAGAGGTGACATTTCCGGTTAACCGGCTTGTTTTTCAGAGAGACAATAACAATCGTGGCGTTGTTTTCATAGGAGGGACATTTAATGACTTCTGTGACAGAATCGAAGCCCGGTTGCTGCCTGTTCAGGGAGGGACAAGTGTTGGATGGACCACCATTTCAAGCAATCCTCAGGGTGGCGTATTCAACGGAGCGCTGGCAGCCGACGGAGGGTGGTACAGGCTTGAAGTAAGAACAATACGTTCCGGAAGTGCGATTTCTTCCTCTTCTGTAGAAAAAGTCGGTGTAGGAGAGGTATTTCTGATATCAGGGCAGTCGAACGCTCAGGGATATTTTGGTTTCGGTCAGCAGGGTGCCCAGGACGATCGGGTAAACACCGTATCAAACTTCTATTCTTTCGGAAACATCACTCCCGTCTATCCGGAGTTCAGCAAACTTGACGCAGATACCCGCATTGCTCCCAAAGGAGATGGGGCCTGGTGCTGGGGGCAACTCGGAGATAAACTCGTTCAAAGACTCAATGTGCCGGTTCTTTTTCTGAATGCAGCCTGGGAGGGACTCAGTGTGGGAGATTTCACCGTAAGCGCAGATGGCGGTTCGGGAAGAAACGTATTTTCCGGGTACGTTGCACCGGCAGGTTATCCTTATAACAGTGTACGGGAAATCATACAGTATTATATCAATATGCTTGGGGTACGGTCTGTGCTCTGGCATCAGGGTGAAACAGACAACTGGGTGGGTACACCAACGTCAGTGTATGTTGACAGGCTGAGGTATCTGATCAGCAGAACCCGGCAGGACACCGGTAAAAACATCGCATGGGTGGTATCAAGGGTTTCGCTCATTGAAAATAGGACATCACAGACGATTATTGACGGTCAGAATATCGTTATCAATACCGGGAGCAATGTTTTTCCGGGACCTGAGACAGATTATATCCTTGAGAGAGTGGATGGCACCCATTTTTCGGCAACAGGACTCGGATTGCTGGCCACTGCATGGAACAACAGTCTTACCAACTCATTCTTTCAGAATTCACAGCCCGTCATGGCCAGAGATCCGCTTACCCTCAGTTCTGCGTGCATTTCCTCAGGAAATCAGCCGTTACGATTAACAGCGGTATCTTCGATGAATTCCTACGTCTGGAATACCGGCGCCACGGGAAACTCCCTGCAGATAGGGAACGGTACTTATCAGGCAACGGGTTTTGATGCCTATGGTAACGCCTACTTTAGTCCGAAGCTTAATTATTTCAGGACTATTCTGTCCGCTAAGCCCTCTGTTTCCGCGAGCGGGGCTACATCATTCTGCGAGGATAAATCGGTAACCCTGAGTTCAAACTATGAATTTGGAAATACCTGGAGTAACAGCGCTTCTTCCAGAAGCGTGACGGTGAATTCTGCCGGGAATTATTCGGTTACTCACAGAAATGTTTACGGATGTGTGAGTACTTCTGACGCTACAGAGGTCAGAACTTTTCCTTTACCTCAACCCTCAGTAACGTTGACCGGCAATCAGGACATCTGTTCAGGTACTTCTGTTCAGCTGGAATCCAATATCAGAACGGGCATTCAATGGAATAACGGAAGTTCATCGCCTGCGATTACAGTTACCTCCTCCGGCAACTATTTTGTTAGAGCTGTCAATGAGTATGGTTGTGAAAAGAACTCATCCCCGATACGGATTACCGTGTACAACACCCCGGCTCAGCCTTTGGCTGTACGTGCCGGTACCTATAGTGTGGAAAGTCTTATTTCGGGGGATACCACAAATCTGTTTTATGAGTGGAAGCTCGAAAACAACCCGTTGCTGACTACGACGGTCAACCGGTTTAAAGCCTCACAAACGGGCAATTACACGGTAAATGCTTATAAAAATTATACGCTGGCTGATAACAGCATATTGAAATGTGTCTCTGAAACCTCTCCGTTTCTCTATTTCGTGCTTTCGCCGGAAGATGACGGAGTCAGTTTTTATCCCAATCCGTTGGTAACGGAAGACCTTACCGTTGAAACACTGGAAGATATAGATCATGCTTACATTGTGATTCATGATCTTTACGGCAGACTTATTTACGAGTCTTATGTTGATCTGCTGAATGTGCCCAGGAAAATTGACCTGTCAAGATTGCCGGCCGGGCAGTACATGGTGATGATTAAGAACAACCGCTTTAAGCTGACCAAGCGGATCATCAAAATCTGAGAGACAGCCCTCTTTTGACTTATGGAAGACCAGGCATGGAATTGTATTTTTCCATGGATTGCTTACAAAGAAGACTTTTAGGCATCAGGGTGAAAGCGATCGGATAAACGGGGTTTTACGATCGCTTTTTATTATTTAGAACCATTCCAATTATAGGGTGAAATACTCAATTCTGTAAATCATTTATTTTGTTTCTAATTATTACCGTAGTAATTTTGGATCATTAAATGATCATCAATGACAGAGTATTTGCCAAAGGATTTCCTGCCGTTTCTGGTTCAGTTGGGTGCTGCTATAGGGTTTGTTGTGTTTACGATTTTTGCTACTCATTACCTGGGCCCGCGTGTAAAAAGTAAAAGAAAAGAAGATCCCTTTGAATGCGGAGTAGAGTCTGTCGGTGATGCCCGGACGCCACTCTCTGTCCGGTACTTTCTTATCGCTATCTTATTTGTGCTTTTTGATGTCGAAATCATCTTTATGTATCCATGGGCTGTTAACTTTAAGAAGCTGGGATGGTTTGGTTTCGGTGAAATGATATTGTTTGTTGCCTTTCTTATGGCAGGGTTCTTCTATATCATCAAAAAAGGAGTTCTCAACTGGGAAAAAGAATAATAAGATCCTCCCGGATTTAACTGAAGAAGATTATGAGTACTGTAAAAATGGTTGAGGCGCCTGAAGGATACGGAGGATCCGGATTCTATGCTACGTCTTTTGATAAAGTTATTTCACTGGCCAGAAGTCATTCACTCTGGCCTTTGCCTTTTGCCACCTCCTGTTGCGGTATTGAGTTTATGGCCACAATGGGGTCTCACTATGACATCTCCCGATTTGGCTCTGAAAGGCCCAGTTTTTCTCCGAGGCAGGCCGACCTGCTTATGGTTATGGGCACAATCGCCAAGAAAATGGGGCCGGTAGTGAAGCAGGTATACCTTCAGATGGCTGAGCCCAGATGGGTAATTGCTGTCGGAGCCTGTGCTTCATCAGGAGGAATTTTCGATACTTATTCCGTTTTGCAGGGGATTGACAGGATCATCCCGGTGGACGTCTATGTTCCCGGATGTCCGCCCAGGCCTGAGCAAATCCTGGATGGCCTGATGCAGGTGAGAGAGATCGCCAAAAATGAACCTCTCAGAAGAAGGAATTCACCTGAATATAAAGCGCTGCTTGAGTCTTATAAAATTCTGTAAACACCTAAGCTTGATTGTCGAAGTATGCTTACTAACCAGGAAATAGTTGAAGACGTAGTAGCCGGTTTCGGAGAACGACTTTTTAACCTCGAAGAGCCCTACGGACTTCTTACCATGACTACCCGCCGGGAAGATATTCTTGAGCTCGTAAAATATCTGTCTTCTCATGAAAAATTCAGGTTTACCTTTCTGACCGACATTACCGGAATTCATATTCCTGACAACGAGGGTGCTGAGTTTGGCGTGATATACCATCTGCATAGCTGGGAAAACAATATCCGGGTCAGAATTAAAGTATTTCTTTCCAAAGACGACCTGAATATTCCTACGCTTACCGGGATCTTTACCGGTGCCAACTGGATGGAGCGTGAAACATACGATTTCTACGGGATCATCTTCCAGGGACATCCGAATCTGAAAAGAATTCTGAATATGGATGAGATGGATTATTTCCCGATGAGGAAAGAGTATCCGGTAGAAGACGGAACGAGAGAAGATAAAATTGATGCATTGTTCGGCAGATAAAAGTATTTTCAGATGACAGACCAGGAAATTATTATCCCTACTAACGCCGGTGAGGCGCTGGCACTTAATCAGCCTATTGTAGAGGATAAAGAATATACTACCCTTAATCTCGGGCCTACTCACCCGGCAACCCACGGCATCTTTCAGAACATCCTTCAGATGGATGGAGATAAGATTGTTTCAGGAGAGCAGACCGTAGGTTACATTCACCGTGCATTTGAAAAAATCGCCGAAAGAAGGCCTTTCTACCAGATCACGACCCTCACTGACCGGATGAATTATTGTTCGTCGCCGATCAATAACTTCGGATGGCATCTGACTGTCGAAAAACTGCTGGGGATAACCGTTCCGAAAAGGGCCCAATACATCAGGGTTATTATGATGGAGCTCGCCAGAATCTCGGATCACCTGATTTGTAATTCTATTCTGGGAGTAGACACGGGTGCCTATTCAGGCTTCCTGTACGTGATGCAGGAAAGAGAAAAGATTTATGAAATTTACGAAGAAATGTGCGGAGCCAGGCTGACCACCAACATGGGACGCTTCGGAGGGATGGAGAGAGATCTTTCTCCTACAGCCATTTCTAAAATAAGAGACCTGGTAAACAACAGCCTGCCTAAAGTGATGGCTGAGTTTGAGAAGATGTTTAACCGCAACCGTATCTTTATGGACAGAACGGTAAATGTCGGTGGCATTACAGGAAAGCGTGCCATGGAATACGGGTTTACAGGACCCAATCTCAGAGCCGCCGGTATTGATTATGATGTAAGGGTGATGGAGCCTTACTCTTCCTATGAAGATTTTGAGTTTGAGATTCCTATAGGCCATAATGGGGATACCTATGACCGGTTTATGGTCAGAAACGGTGAAATCCAGGAAAGTATGAAAATCGTCAGACAGGCTTTGGAAAACCTTCCTGCCGGTCCTTATCATGCTGACGAAGATCATTATTATCTTCCTCCCAAGCGCGAAGTGTACAGCAACATGGAGGCACTTATTTACCACTTCAAGATAGTGATGGGTGAAATAGATGCTCCTGCCGGAGAGGTCTATCAGGCCGTAGAAGGTGGAAACGGAGAGGTCGGGTTTTATCTGGTCAGCGACGGAGGAAGAGCGCCGTTCCGCCTCCATTTCCGCAGACCATGTTTTATCTATTACCAGGCGTATCCTGAAATGTGTAAAGGCCTTACTATTTCAGATGCTGTGGCTATTATGAGTAGCATGAATGTAATTGCCGGGGAACTAGATGCTTAATTATAGATAACTGAAGAAAAGATTATGGCTGAAACAGCATCCAAAGTAGTTTTTACGGAAGAGCGCCTTAAACAGGTAGAAGAAATCATCAGCAGATATCCTGAGGGAAGACAGAAGTCGGCATTACTGCCGGTTCTGCACCTGGCACAGGAACAGTTCGGATGGCTTAGTGCAGCCACTATGGATTATGTGGCCGGGCTTCTTTCCCTGCAGTCCGTCGAAGTATACGAGGTAGCTACTTTCTATACCATGTTTCATCTTGAGCCGGTCGGTAAGCATGTCATTGAGTATTGCCGTACAGGTCCGTGTTGTACCATGGGAGGTGAGGAAGTATATGCTTACATGAGGAATAAGCTGGGTGTAAAAACCGGAGAGACCACTTCAGACGGCCTTATCACGTTGAAAGAAGTGGAATGTCTGGCTGCCTGCGGATGGGGGCCATGTTTTCAGATCCGTGAGAAATTTTATATGCACCTCAATAATCAGAAGATTGACGAAATCATCGAAGAACTGAGTAAGTAATGGCAAATACACAGAAAGTATTATTAGAGCATGCCCACGTTCCCGGTATTGAAACCTTTGAGGTTTACCGTCAGAAAGGGGGGTATACCGCTGTTGAAAAGGCTCTGAAAAAAATGAGCCCCGACGAAATTGTTGAGGAAGTGAAAAAATCGGGAGTCAGAGGCCGCGGTGGGGCGGGTTTCCCGATGGGTATGAAATGGAGTTTTCTGGCAAAACCTGAAGGAGTACCCAGATACCTGGTATGCAATGCCGATGAATCAGAGCCCGGAACCTTCAAAGACCATTACCTGATGAAGACCATCCCGCATCTTTTGATTGAGGGAATGATCATTTCCAGTTTTGCGCTGGGAGCCAACAGGTCTTTTATCTATGTAAGAGGTGAGTTGATGTATGTCATCAGAATCCTTGAAAAGGCCATTCAGGAAGCGAAAAATGCCGGTTTCCTAGGCAAAAATATTCTGGGCTCAGGTTATGATCTTGAACTTGTGGTTCAGCCTGGTGGCGGAGCTTATATCTGCGGAGAAGAGACCGCTCTGCTGGAGTCACTGGAAGGTAAGCGTGGTAATCCGAGAAATAAACCTCCGTTTCCTGCTGTCAAAGGACTTTATCAGTGCCCTACAGTGGTGAATAATGTGGAATCTATTGCTACAACGTCATGGATTGTCAATAACGGAGGGGAGGAATATGCCAAGATCGGCATAGGCAGAAGCACCGGTACCAAGCTGATCTCTGCATCCGGTCATCTTAAAAAGCCCGGGGTTTATGAAATCGAACTGGGACTTCCTGTAGAAGAATTTATTTATTCTGATGAATATTGTGGCGGTATACGCGACGGGCATTATCTGAAAGCCGTAGTAGCGGGAGGGTCTTCTGTGCCAATTCTGCCGGCGAATCTGATTTTGAAAACAGCCAACGGCGAACCCAGGCTGATGTCCTATGAATCTCTGTCTGACGGCGGATTTGCTACCGGCACCATGTTGGGTTCCGGTGGATTTATTGCCATGGACGAAACCACTTGTATCGTTCGGAACACCTGGAATTTTGCCCGTTTCTATCATCATGAATCCTGCGGACAATGTTCACCCTGCCGTGAAGGAACCGGCTGGATGGATAAGGTGCTCCATAGGATTGAGCATGGCCAGGGCCATAGGAGAGACATCGATCTTCTGGTGGATGTAGCAAAAAAAATAGAAGGAAATACCATCTGCCCGTTGGGGGATGCAGCGGCGTGGCCGATCGCCAGTGCCATCAGACACTTCAGGGATGAATTCGAGTGGCATGTGACGCATCCCGCGGAGGCCACAAAACCCGGAGCGGTTTATCACCCCGTCAGTGAGTTGTCTGTCTAGGTTTTAATTTTTTAAATTTGCAGCAATGGAGAATAATGCACCTCAGCTTATAAAAGTAACCATCGATGGCCGGGAAGTGTCTGTACCCATGGGTACCACGATTCTGGAAGCAGCCAGGACCATCGGTCCGGAAGTGGCTCCACCGGCTATGTGTTATTATAAACCTCTGAAGGGCACCGGCGGAAAATGCCGGGCCTGTCTGGTAAAGGTTACGGCCGGTTCAGAAAAAGATCCGCGTCCGATGCCCAAACTGGTAGCTTCCTGTATCACCCAGGCGCAGGACGGAATGAAGGTGGAGAACTATACTAACCCCGAAGTGATTGAGGCGCGTAAAGGGGTAGTTGAATTTTTACTCATCAATCACCCGCTTGACTGCCCTATTTGTGATCAGGCCGGAGAGTGCCACCTCCAGGATTTCTCTTTTGAGCATGGTACCGGCGGAACCCGCTACGAGGAAGAGCGCAGAACTTTCGAGCGCGAAGACATCGGCGACAAAATACAGCTTCATATGAATCGCTGTATTCTTTGCTACCGCTGTGTATTTACGGCCGACCAGCTGACCAATTCCCGCCATCACGGCGTGATGAACCGGGGAGATCACGCAGAGATCAGTACTTATATTCACAAAGCCATTGATAATGACTTCTCCGGTAACATGATCGATGTTTGTCCGGTGGGGGCACTTACTGATAAAACCTATCGTTTTAAAAGCCGTGTCTGGTTTTCCAAGCCTGTCGATGCACATTGCGATTGTGAAAAATGCTCGGGTAAGGTAACACTATGGTATAAAGGTGAAGAAGTAATAAGAGTTACGGCCCGTAAGAATCAGTGGGGTGAAGTCGAAGATTTTATTTGTAATACCTGCAGATTTGAGAGGAAAAATACTTCCGACTGGACCATCGAGGGCCCAATGAAAGTAGCCAGGCATTCTGTTATTTCTGCTAATAAATACACAAAAAATCTGGTTGCCAAGCCTGCTTTCGGTCTGAATTATGCCGCTCAGAATTACAAGGATGTAAATGATGAAAGGCCTTATAACAAAAACCTTTCGGAAATAAAGGAGTCTGAAGATTATAAAGCCCTGATGGCTAAGAACGAATCTTATTTTTCGAAGTAATTAACCACCGGATCTTAAATTATAGTTGAATGGAGTCAGTTTTTCTTATAAAATCACTCATCATACTGGCAATCTTTGCGGTTTCGCTGGGCGTTGCGGCCTACGAGACATATTTTGAAAGGGTTGTTGCCGCTTATATTCAGGACAGGATCGGGCCTGACCGGGCTGGTTATCATGGTATTCTGCAGCCGCTTGCCGATGCAGGTAAACTCTTTTTTAAGGAGGACTTTATCCCTACCAAAGCCGATAAATGGTTATTTATCCTGGGGCCTTCCCTGGCCATGCTTACGGCCCTGCTTACTTCGGCTGTAATTCCTTTCGGTGATTCGTTTCTGTACGGTACCCATGAAATACTTGTACAGGGCATTGAAGTTAATATTGGTATCTTATGGGTGTTTGGTATTGTTTCTCTGGGGGTTTACGGTATATTGATAGGGGGCTGGTCTTCCAATAATAAATATTCTTTATACGGAGCTATCAGAGCGGCATCCCAGAATATTTCCTATGAACTGGCCATGGGTTTGTCCATTATTGCTATTCTCATGATGTCAGAGTCTCTTTCTTTGAGGGCTATTGTGAAAGACCAGCACGGATTTAACTGGAATATTTTTTATCAGCCTCTGGGTTTTATCATCTTCCTGACCTGTACGTTTGCCGAGTGTAACCGTACCCCCTTTGATCTCCCCGAATCAGAAAATGAGCTTGTAGCGGGTTACCATACAGAATACGGCTCCATGAAGCTCGGACTTTACCTGTTTGCGGAATATGTCAACATGTTTGTTTCTTCTGCGGTGATCGCCACGCTGTTCTTCGGTGGGTTTAATTATCCGGGTATGGACTGGGTACATGCTATGCTTGTAAAGCAGTTTAATCCGGTTACCGGGCATAATCTGGCTACCGGTGTAGGTATCCTGGTTCTTTTTGCAAAGATATTCTTCTTTATTTTTGTCTTTATGTGGGTACGCTGGACACTTCCGAGGTTCAGGTATGACCAACTGATGAATCTGGGCTGGAAAGGCTTACTGCCCCTGGCGGTAGTGAATCTGGTGATTACCGCAGCGGCAGAATTGTCGGGCAAACCATTGCTGGGCAACTGGATCGGATTGGGTGTTTTTATTGCTGTTGTATTTGTAACATGGCCGTTCCTTAAACCAGGGAAATCGGCTGCTTAAGATATTTTGGTATGCAACTAACAGATAGAGCCAGAAAAACTGACAAAAGTGAGATGACACTCCTTGAGAGCATCTACCTGCCGGCAGTTGCTCAGGGAATGGGCATTACTCTGAAACATTTCTTTTCCAAAAAGCCGACGATCAGATATCCGGAGCAGAAGCGTTATCTTGGACCGGTTTTTCGGGGTCATCATATTCTGAAAAGAGATGAGAAGGGACGTGAGCGCTGTACAGCCTGTGGTCTTTGTGCGGTAGCCTGCCCGGCCGAAGCGATATCTATGGTATCTGCTGAAAGAGTGAAAGGAGAAGAGCACCTTTACAGAGAGGAAAAGTATGCAGCATCGTATGAAATTAATATGCTGAGATGTATTTTCTGTGGTCTTTGTGAAGAAGCCTGCCCTAAGGAAGCAGTATACCTCAGGCATGATAAATTTGTGCCGGTATTTACTACCCGTGACGGGGTAATTTATGGCAAAGACCAGCTGGTGGAGGATATGAATGACAGGTATGAAAGGGATGCATGGACAAAAGAAGAAATGCAGAAACTTTGGGAGAAACAAAAATAATAAGAAGCACGTATGCAATCGGTAGAGCAATATTGGGAAATTATTAAGCATCTGACCCCGTCTCAGTGGGCATTTTATGGCCTGTCTATCCTGGCGCTCTTCGGAGCATTGGGGACGATCATGTCCAGGAATCCCATACACAGTGTCATTTATCTGATCCTGACGTTCTTTTCACTTTCAGCGCATTATGTTATGCTGAATGCTCAGTTTCTCGCTGCCGTGAATATCATCGTTTACGCCGGGGCCATCATGGTACTGTTCATATTTGTGATCATGTTCCTGAATCTCAGGAGTGAAAGTGAAGAAATGAGCCGGAACTCCGTGCTTATTGCCGCAACAGTGCTGGGAAGCTTGCTGGGACTTATCCTGATAAGTACGCTTAAAAAGGCAGAGATACAGTCTTTTAACCCTTATGAATACAAATCTCAGACAGGGATGATCGAAACACTTGGTAATGTACTTTATCAGGATTACCTGTTGCCTTTTGAACTGGTTTCAGTGCTGTTTCTGGTCGCAATGGCCGGAGCAGTCATGCTGGGCAAGCGTGAGAAAGGAGAAAGGAATTTCTAAGAGGCTATGCTCATTATCTGAGCAAAGGAAAATAGTTGAATAACCGGAACGGATCTTTACCGTTCCGGTTATTTTATGGTTATATTTTGATACGGATGCCGGCTTTACTGAGTAATCCTGCGATTTGAATGATAATAAAAGAAAACACAAGAGACTTCAGCAGACCCGCCGGTCCTGTTTTGAGTACCTCAGGCAGACTGCCTGGTATCATGGTAGCTACACTGTACCAGACGTATGGGATCAGGTAACAGGTAAGCGTCTGAGTGCCTGCCGCTTTAATAGGGTCAAACCATCCCGCCTTACCTTTAAGGTCAGCGATGAAATAGATCAGCCCGTAAAGAATCAGGGCTATACCCGTACATAAGAGAATCCAGGTGGGGGTTGCCAGTATTTTGGATATAATAAAATGGTTTCTGGCAAAAAGCCCGGCGACAATGGTGAACACGCCCAGACCTGCAAAAATCAAAGGAAGGCGGGTTTCTTTCTGATCCTGCCGGATACTTTCGGACAGCAGTTGGGCCATTATTCCGGCATAGGTGAAGGCATGAAAAGCGCCGTTGCCCAATATCCAGTCAGAAGGTCCGGAAGGCCAGAGGGCTTTCAACCATCCGGAATGCCCGGCGATGGTAAACAGCAGGAAAAAGAGCAGAGCGGCGATCTGAAAGTTCAGATTCTTATAGGTAAAGAGATAGAGCAACGCACAACCAAAATAGGCCCAGCCTATGAGCCCCAGGATACCCCACCACTGAGCAGTCATGCCCTGCCAGCCTTCGCCGGTGCCCTGTTTGAAAATAAAGAACAACCAGGCCAGCAGAAGGAGGCCTGCAAATGGCAGAACCTGAAATTTTTTCTGCTCAGGATAAACGTTCCAGACAAGAAAAAAGCCGGTGATCATCAGTATTTTGTACCATTGAGAGCTGATTCCGGTGGCGGCTTCGTCAATGCCCGGGACATTGACCGTAAAGATACCCATAATGATCAGTGCGGCAGACCGCATCGCGATATGGCCGACGATCTGAGACGTAGATTCGCCCTCTGAGAGTCGTTTTCTCAATGCCGGAGGTATGGCCATACCCAGGATGAACAGGAAACACGGGAATACAATATCCGAGAATCCCAGGAAATCTACCTTGGCTTCCGAATGCTCCATCCATGAAGGTACATTTTTCAGGGTCCAGAGGTCGTTAACGAAGATCATGGTAAACATGGTGAGCGCCCTGAACACATCGATAGAACGGATGCGTAAAGTGAAATTCTTCATATTGGTACGCATTAAGGTTGTTGCAGCAGTTCAATTTCCTTAAACATCGTCCTGAAGCAGTTGCTGGCGGTGTTCTGGGTGTCGGAGGTCTTTCTCCCATAAAATTCATCCAGGAACTGTCCGGCGCCGCTCCACACCGTCTGCATCATGCCCTGATAGCGGTCTTTCAGTTTGGGAGTGGCAGAAGCGCGGAATCTCAGCATATCCCTGGTCTGGCTTACCGCGATTTCAGGCATTCGCCAGGGGCAGGTGATCACATTGAAACCCTTCATGGCGAGATAAACCGCGGTTTGATCAGGTCTTTCATAATGCCAGTCACAGATGATCACATCTTTGGCGATGAGGTCCACCGACCGGTGTGTATTATTCATGCTGGCCTCCCACATGCCCAGGCCGGTGATTTTGCCATCCAGTAAGCGATCTCCCCAGATCCATAATTGCCTGTTTTTCTGAGCGAGATGGTTTCTTATTTTGTTTACTTCACCTGCAAATAGCTCAGCTTTGTCCAGTCCTGAGCATCTGGGGCATTTGTCATGCCCGATGTAGAACACTTCGTCCATACCGGCATGAAAAGCATCCGTCTCAAATACATCACATATTTCATCTACAAGAGCAAAAACAATTTTGTGAACACCAGGATGGAGCGGGCAGTAGCTTTTACAATACAGGCCATCTTCGTTTGGCCAGGCATATTTTTCGGGCATCTTCACCTTTGGTGTTTCATCAAATTCGGGATACACTTTAAGGAGGTTGTTTGTTGTAGATGCCCATGACTGGTGTCCCAGCAGATTAATTTGCGGAATTAACCTTATTTTATTTTCGCGGCATACCTTTACCAGTTTTTTGATGTCCTTGCGGGAAAGCGGGTCCTTGTCTCTCAACTCCGGGTGGCTTTCAAAGGCATAGTTAAAATCAATACGAAGGATCAGGGTATTCACATGCCGGGGAGCAAGTTCTTCAGCAATGAATTTTACAAATTCATCAAGTTGCCTGGAAGATGGCGCTCCGATACAAAACCCGCGAACGGGAAGCAGGCTGTCGATTCGGGACTGTGCTGTACTGACGGTAAGAGTAAAAGAGAAAAGGAGAAGAAGGTGTAGTCTGAGAGTAAGGATACGCTTTAGGCTCATCTTTTCTTTAAGATTAAGGGTTATCAATAATTCCTAAAGTTAAAAGATATTCCGGATTATCCTAAGCGTTCTTAAAATTTTTTATTAATGAGTGGTGAGTATATCCGTTATACCATTCCGAGTGTCTCATACACTTTTTCAAGCGTTTCTTTACTGTCGGTCAGAATAAGCAGCTCATCGTGAGGGTGAAGCTCTGTTGCTCCCCCGGGAGTAATGTATTTGTTTTCTCGTTTGATGTAGGCAATACTTGCTCCCCGCGGAAGGCCGAGTTCGATAACTTTCTTTCCACTGACTTTTGATTGGTCTGACAGGATAATTTCAGCAAGTTCTGATTTGATACCTTCAGTCAGGTGCAGGTCAGTGGCTGTTTTAGGCTTTACTTTATCGGGAAGCGTAACATGGAGCCACCGCGCAACAAGAGGCAGCGTGGTGCCTTGTATAAGGACTGAGGTCAGTGAAATAAAAAAAACGATGTGGAAGATCATGTTGGCTTTTTCTATGCCGGCAACAAGCGGATAGGTAGCAAAAACGATAGGGACGGCCCCTCGGAGACCTACCCATGAGATAAACCACTTACTCCGCTGCTGAATGCCAAAACCTGCCAGGCTTACAAAAACAGCAAAGGGCCTTGCCACAAAGATCAGAAAAGCGGAAATGAGCAGGCCGACACCAATTACCGGAACCATCTGGCTTGGAAAGACCAGAAGCCCCAGCGTAAGGAAAAGTACGATCTGCATTAGCCAGACAAAGCCATCAAAGGCTTTTATGATGGCTTTCTTGTGTATAAGGTCATGGTTGCCGAGATATACTCCGCATATATAAATAGAGAGAAACCCGTTTCCCCCTGCAAAATCAGTGGCCGAAAACGTAAAGATCATCAAGGCAATGACCAGGACAGGGTAAAGGCCCTCATAGTCAAGCCGGATAGTGTTAATGATCCATTTGCTGGCTTTTCCCATCAGAAAGCCCATGGCCGCTCCAATAAGCAGTTGTTTGATCAGGAAAGGGACAGTGCTTGCCAGACTCTGGTGTTCGTTAACCACAAGCCCTGTAAAAACCAGTGTGAGGACATTGGCCATGGCATCATTGCTCCCGCTTTCGAGTTCAAGGGTTGGTCTCAGATTATGTTTTAAGGCTACACTTTTTGCCCTGAGGATGGAGAACACCGCTGCAACATCGGTAGATGAGACAATGGAGCCGAGAAGCAGGCTTTCATAGATGGTGAAATCGGTCAGGTACCAGACAAAAAGGGCGACAGAGCCGGCGGTAAGGATGATTCCGATACTGGAGAGGGCCGCCCCCTGCCAGACAATGGGTTTTGTAGATTCCCAGTCGGTTTCAAGTCCTCCTGAAAAAAGAATAAAACTGAAGGCAAGCATACCAATAAATCTCGCCAGCTCGGGATCATTGAAAGGGATGCCGCCTATACCTTCCGAACCGGCAAGCATTCCTACCAGCAAAAAGAATATAAGCGTCGGAACACCGAACCGGTAAGAGGTCTTGCCGGCCACAATGCTGATAATCAGCAGGACGGATCCTGTCAACAGAATATTTTCAATACTAAGGTGCATGAAGGTTTCGGGACTGATTTTCTGGAAAGTAGGGTTTTGACCATTAATATACTAAAAACAGGTTAAAAAACCAATCGCTGAAGGGACTGAAATGACGCCTATCATATATTTTCCATGAAAAGGACAATCCGGATTTGTATTTGGAGGGGGTAAAAGAAATCTTAGCGTCTATAAAAAAAGACATGAAGAGAGGACAGTAGCATTGCATTATTTGCCGTATTCCGGAGAAAAGGGCCGAAGTAACAATTGTTTATGAGGATGAATTTTGTATCGCCTTTATGGATATACCGCCTGTGGATGCCGGATACCCTCTGATCGTTCCCGGGAAACAGGTTACTTACCTGCATGAACCGGATGAAGAGATCGCCGGGAAAATGATGGCGCTTGCTGTGCTTCTTAACAGGGCACTTCGGGGCAGTGGTCTGTTATGCGAAGGTGCAAATCTTTCCCTTGCCGACGGAGAAGCAGCTATGCAGGAAGTTTTTTATGCCCATCTGCATGTTTTTCCATCTTATCCGGGAGACGGTTTCGGCCTTAAATTTGGCAAGCATTATTTTAAGTTACCTTCCCGGGAAGATCTGGACCGTACAGGTCAAATGATCAGCTGACTTTCTCCTGAATCTGTGCTTTGCGCCAGTCTGTAATAGCTGTCGCCATAGCTTCAAATTCAATAAGGAATCCATCATGCCCGTAGGTGGAATCAATTTCTTTGTAGACAGCACCCGGGATATGGCTGGCAATGAACGACTGCTCTTCCGGCGGAAAAAGGATGTCAGAGGTAATTCCGATCACCAGACAACGGGCTTTTATGCCGGAAAGGGCCTTTACTACGCCTCCCCGGTCGCGTCCTGCATCATGGGAATCAAACATTTTAGACAGTGTCCAGTAAGAAAATGCACTGAACCGGCGCTGGATCTTTTCTCCCTGGTAGTTCTGGTAGGTATTGGCCCGGAAAAAATCGGTCTGCCCTTCATCCCGTGACTGGGTGCGGTTATAGGTAAGATAGTTCCTGTAAGAGATCAATGCAATGGAGCGCGCCACTTTCATGCCTTCCATACCGGCACGGGGAGTACGCTCTGCCCAGGTCGGATCGGCGGCAATGGCCATTCTCTGAGATTCATTGAAAGCAATGCCCCACGGCGAATGAATGGCATTGGTGGAGAATAAAATAACCTCATCAAAGCAATCAGGTTCCATAATGCTCCATTCCAGTGCGTGCTGACCGCCCAGAGAGCCACCAAGCAGGACCGATATTTTTTCAATACCCAGATGATCTTTCAGTATCCTGAAACTGTTGACCACGTCTCTGTTGGTCAGAAAAGGGAAGTCATGGAAATAAGGTTCGCCGGTGACCGGGTTAACCGACAGCGGATTGGTAGATCCATAATGTGATCCCGGTACGTTGGCGCAGACAATAAAGTGCTTGCCGGGGTTAAAGAGCCGTTTATCTCCGATAAGCCCGCTCCACCAATCCGATGGATTGGCATTCCCGGTAAAAGCATGGCAAACCCAGACAACATTGCTTTTGTCTTCGTTAAGTGTGCCATACGTGGTATAGGCCAGTTCAAATTCCGGAAGCCATTCGCCACTTTCCAGCTGAAAGGGAGTTTCGTACTTAAAAGAGCAATAATTCAGCATTTTTTTAACCTTTCCTTACAGATGGATTCCATCTGTAACCTTTTATTTACACACTAATGCCGGCAAACAGGTCTGACCACATCGTGGCCTGAAAGCAAGACAGCCGGTAAAACCAATAAAAAAACGATGAACGCCTGATTGGTTTATAAATCCTGATGGCTTTGGCCTATCAGGTAGGTATTGGCACCTTATCGCATGAAGCGGGACAGGTTGCCCGAGGTTCACAGAGCCTATTCTCTCCCCTCGTCTTTATAAATCAATTATTACGAGACTACGAATGGTAGCAGGATAAAATTGATAATGCAAATATAGCCAGATTCAGGCCGACTTATCAAGTTTTTTGAGAATAAATTTGACCGGGTCAGGATTGCCTGGGCTGCTGATCTCCAGGAAAACCCATTCAGGTGCATGAAGTTTATCAGGGTAAAAATAAAGTTTTCTCCCCTCTGAAAGTTGCCGGAAGAAGTCCTCAGCCGACGCGGACAGATCAGCCGGCTTTTCCAGAAAGCCCAGTTCTACCTGATAGATAAAACCTTTACTGAAGCCGCTGCTGACTCTTTTTATGATGTAATTTCCGGAAAAATGAGCTCCTCTGAAGCTGCCTTTGAAATCACCGGTTTCGGTGTCAACTGTAATCCAGGACTTACTTTTGTCCCAGTATTGGTCCGGGGATTTTTTTTCATTCTTTCCTGCCAGACGGTATTGTTCTGTCATGCCGTTTGCTAATGGTTTGCGGCAACCGGCCGCCAGAAAAAGGGGAAGCATCAGAAGCGTCAGGGTTCTCACAGGGTGGATGGTTTTAGTGAAAGAATATGGCCGTTAAGTTCAAAATGATGAATTTTTTCAAAGTCTCTCATGGCGTTGATAAAGGCCAGGGCTTCGAATTGCACAAGATCTTCCGGCCTTAACGGCAGAGGAGAGAGGCGGTTTTCTTTTAGGAGTCTGGCTCTCTTGGTCCCCGGCAGCAGATAAGATTCAGGGGTATACCATCTGTCTTGACGGAGAAGCGCCAGGTGGCTGAAGGTGGTATCGGTCAGAAACCCTTTGTGAGTGAATATAATATCGTCCATTCCCGGGTTTTCTGCAAGGGCTTGGGTAAAACATGACCGGTCAGCATATTTCCAGCGGTATTGAAGGGTGGGGGATTCGAGGATCAATACCTGTCGGTGATCGCTTATCTGATAAGGAAAGAATCCGATGGAAAGGATAGTATCTGCATAATCTACCCGGCATCTTACTGTTCCTTTACGGGAGGATTCAGGAACCTCAATGACTTCATTAAGGAAAATGGGAGAGGCGGAAGGGAAGTGATGCTGCCTGGTAAGATCAAACCGTCGCTGGTGATCTTCCGGAAAGCAAAGCAGACCGTCCTGAATTTTAATTGTTTCGAAGAACCGGAGCATAAATTTTCTGAATCATTTCCTGGTATTCGCTGAGCGGCTGGCTTCTTGAGGTGATCCCGCCACCGCTTTTGTAAACCAATCCCGCCTGAGTCTGCTGTATGAACCTGATCATGACAGCCGAACTCAGCTTTTCTCCGTCAAATATACCAAAAACTCCGGTGTAATAACCCCTGCCTTTGCTCACAGGGTAAGTGTATTGTTCCGCAGCACTGATGATTCGCAATGTGCTGGCTTTAGGTGCTCCTGAAATAGATCCCGCCGGTAAGAGCTCCGTCAGCAGGCTTCCGATCTGCTGTTTCCAGCCGGCGGGCAGCCATCCGCTTATTTTCGAACTTACCTGTAACAATTCAGACCCGTCTTCCCGCCGGACACGATCGATGTATCTGAATTTTTCCACCCAGACCTTATGACAGATTTTGCTCAGGTCATTCCGGATGAGATCTACAATGGTGGTATGTTCATAGTATTCTTTCCGGTCTTCCAGGATCACTTTTTCTGCATCCGGGAGACATGCGTCGATGGTGCCTTTCATCGGGAACGAAGAAATTTTACCTTCCGGGTTAATCTGAACAAACGTTTCAGGAGAGAAGCAGATGAATTCATCATTATACCAAAGCTTATAAGGGGCTTCTGCTATTTCCCACAGGGATCTCAGGCTCAGATTAAGTTCGATGGGCGTCTCCGCAGTAAGATTGGTAAGGAAAGAGTTGCCCGCCTGCAGATTTTGCATCACAAAGTCAAAAGCTTTAATATAGGCTTCCTCTCCGTTGGCATATTTCTCAAGCAATGGGTTGGTGGTATTTCCTGTAGTTGTGACGGAGGAAAAATATTGAAGATTATCATCCTGCACAGCACAGAGCAGGGGATACCCGGCGAGCTCATCCAGTCGCAGTACTATGGGGAACTGCATTTCAAAATCGATGATAAAGAGGAAAGGGGTGCCCTCTGTACCATAGCGATTCATCAGAGCGATGGCCTGTTCAGTCATGAGGTAAGAAAAAAGCCCTGCCGTGATCGACAGGGCAATATCATTAGTGTTGCTCTTCCGCGTATTGTTCCACCGGGGTACAGGCGCAGATCAGGTTCCTGTCTCCGTAAGCAGAATCGATGCGGCTTACAGAAGGCCAGAATTTATTGAATTTGAGACTTTCAAAAGGGAAAGCGGCTTTCTCTCTTGTGTAAGGCCTGCTCCAGTCTTCTGTCATAACGACTCTCATGGTATGAGGGGCGTTTTTAAGCACATTATTTTCCCTGGGGAACAGCCCTTCTTCAATTTCGGCGATCTCAGCTCTGATGGCGATAAGTGCGTCACAGAAACGGTCCAACTCGCGTTTAGACTCAGATTCAGTTGGTTCGATCATCAGCGTGCCGGCTACAGGAAATGAAACGGTCGGGGCATGAAACCCGAAATCCATCAGACGTTTGGCTATATCCTCAACTTCCACGCCGGCCGATTGTTTGAACGGGCGGCAGTCGACGATCATTTCGTGGGCACAACGGCCGTTTGTTCCGGTATAAAGGATGTCGAAATGTTTTTCAAGCCTGGACTTCATATAGTTGGCGTTGAAAATGGCATATTTTGTAGCTCTGGTAAGTCCATCACCCCCCATCATGGCTATATAGGCATAAGATATAGGAAGGATGCTGGCACTGCCCCATGGTCCGGCAGAAATGCCGTGGATGGCTGACTCGCCTCCCGTTTCAACCACCGCATTGCCAGGCAGGAACTTCGCAAGGTCTTTTACCACTGCAATCGGTCCCATGCCGGGGCCACCTCCACCATGAGGAATACAGAAGGTCTTGTGAAGGTTCAGGTGGCAGACATCCGCGCCGATGCTGGCCGGAGAGGTAAGGCCTACCTGGGCATTCATATTGGCACCGTCCATATAGACTCTTCCTCCATGCTGGTGGATCAGGTTACATATTTCAATAATAGATTCTTCAAAAACGCCGTGAGTAGAAGGATAGGTAGCCATCAGACAGGCAAGGTTGTCAGCATGAAGCGTTGCCTTTTCTCTGAGATCTTCCAGATCAATGTTACCTCTGTCGTCACATTTGGTTACTACCACCCGCATTCCGGCCATGACCGCTGAAGCCGGATTGGTGCCATGAGCGGATGAAGGGATAAGGGCGATGTTCCTGTTGGATTCACCTCGGCTTTCGTGATAAGCCCGGATGACCATCAGACCTGCATATTCCCCCTGGGCTCCGGAATTGGGCTGAAGAGAAACGGCATCGAAACCGGTAATCTCGCAAAGCCATGCCGAAAGGTTTTCAAAAATGTCCTGATAACCTTTCGTCTGGTTTTCAGGAGCAAAAGGATGCAGGCGGCCAATCTGTGGCCAGGTAACCGGGATCATTTCGGCCGTTGCATTGAGCTTCATCGTACAACTGCCCAGTGAGATCATGGAATGAACCAGCGATAAATCTTTGTTTTCCAGAGACTTCAGATACCTGAGCATTTCATGCTCTGTATGATAACTGTTAAATACTTTATGTTGCATGAAGCTGCCGGTCCTCGCAAGGCCTGGCGCAATTTCAAGTTCTATATCCTTCTTGAGGTTGAGAATCACTGTTTCGCCCCGGGCTTCTGCAAGGATTTCCAGAAGGAGAGAAACATCTTCCATCGTTTTGGTTTCATCAAAAGAAACGGAAACATTGCCGCTATCATGGTAACGCAGATTAACCTCCTTTTGCTCTGCGATTTCTCTGATTCTGGTGTTGTCAGTCACTTCAAGAGTAACCGTGTCGAAAAAATTGGTATTGAGGACACGGAAGTCCAGCCCCTGAACCGCATTGGCAAATGAAACGGTCAGCCCGTGTATTTTTGCCGCTATTTTTTTCAGCCCTTCCGGACCGTGATAGATACAGTAAGCCGCAGACATGACCGAGAGAAGTACCTGGGCTGTACAGATATTAGAAGTGGCTTTTTCTCTCCTGATATGCTGTTCCCTCGTTTGAAGGGCCATTCTGAGCGCAGGATTGCCCTCTGCATCAACCGATTGCCCGATAATTCTACCCGGAATGTGTCTTTTGAATTCATCATGAGTGGCGAAAAAAGCGGCATGAGGACCTCCGAATCCCATCGGAACCCCGAGGCGTTGGGAAGATCCAATCACCACATCAGCGCCCATTTCTCCCGGAGACCTGAAAAGGGTAAGAGAGAGCAGGTCAGCCGCAACGCAAACTTTTATATCCTGTTCATGAAGAGCAGAGATAAGATCAGTGTAGTCATATATTTCACCCGTTGTCAGCGGATTCTGAAGCAGAGCACCGAAAATACCAGCTTGTGTAAAATCTACAGTAGTGTGATCACCGACAAGCAAGCCGATACCCAGTGATCCGGCCCTTCCTTTGACGACGTCGATGGTCTGAGGATGACAGCGTTCCGAAATGAAAAATGTATTGGCTTCTTTTCTACTGCCTTTTCTTAATGAATGAAGCATACTCATAGCTTCTGCCGCAGCGGTACCTTCATCCAGCAGAGAGGCATTGGCAATCTCCATTCCGGTAAGTTCAGCGACAATAGTCTGAAAATTCAGAAGCATTTCCAGTCTGCCCTGGGCAATCTCAGCCTGGTAGGGCGTATAGGCGGTATACCATGACGGATTCTCCAGGATGTTCCTCAGGATGACATTCGGCACAACAGTATCATAATATCCGGTACCGATGAACGACCTGAAGATTTTATTCTGGCTGACGATTGTGCCAAAATCTTTAAGAAAATCAGTTTCAGAAAGAGCCGCGGGGAGGTTGAGATTTTTTTTCAGACGGATAATGCCCGGAACCGTCTCATCTATCAGCTGATCAACAGATTCAACCCCGATGGTTTCACACATAGCCGTGGTTTCGTCCTGGCTTTTACCGTGATGTCTTTCTTCAAATTTCTCTCCGGCGCTAAGATTAATTTTCATTTACAAATGATCAAAAGTGTAATTGTTACAAAACTTCCGCAAAAGTACAAAATGTAAATTGCTTGTTAAAACAATTTGTTTTTGGCTAATTTTTTTACTTTTACAAGATGTTAACTTTAAAACGATTTTCTGAATGAAAAAAAACAGCCTTTTATTGCTGGCTCTGATGACATGCCATGTTGGTATGGCTCAGAAACCGGCAGACAAGTACTCATCAACGATAACTGAAGACGACCTGAGAAAGCATTTGACTTACATTGCCTCAGATGAATTGCAGGGAAGAGACACAGGGTCTGAGGGCCAGAAAAAAGCCGCCGATTACATTGCCGATCATTTTAAGAAGCTGGGGCTAAGCCCGATTGTTCCGACAGCCGGAGGAGCCAAAAGCTACTTTCAGACCTTTAACCTTTACAAGAAAGGGTGGAAGGATGTCTATGTGAAAATCAATGGAAAGAAAAAGGTTTTCTTTCAGGATTTCTATCCCAACGGTATTATCAACATTCCTCAGGAGAAAACCCTCGAGACTGTTTTCGTAGGTTATGGCATCAAAAATGCCAAACATGATGACTTCAGCGGGCTTGACCTGAAAGGCAAAGCCGTGATTTTCTTTGAAGGAGAGCCCAGGAATGCAGAAGGGACTTATCTTCTCAGTAACAGCAAAGATTCTGAATGGTCCGGTGCCGCCGGACTCAAGAAGAAAGTTCAGATCGCCGCCGAGTTAGGGGCAGGGTATTTCTTCGAAATTTCAGATGCAGATCCGGATAAATTCAAGACCCTGACAGCCGAAAGAAAAGCTATCCTTTCGAGGTTCAACCGCATGGTTTTTGAGAAAACCCCGAACGATGTGGAGACCAAGAACGCTACATTTACCATATCCAGCCAGATGGCTGCCGAAATTCTGGACATCAAGCCCGCAAAACTTTCTTCGGTCAGGAGTGCCGGTCTGAAGCCGGTAAAACAGCCCGGAAAGAAAACGACTATCACCGTAAAGTCTGAAAGAGGGGATGAGTTGGTAGAAACTTCCAATGTGCTTGGCTTTATGGAAGGTACCGATAAAAAAGGAGAAGTAGTCGTGATTACGGCGCATTATGATCACGTTGGCGTGGACGCCAAGGGAGAGATTTACAATGGCGCTGATGACGACGGATCGGGCACCTGTGCCGTGCTTGAACTGGCTGAAGCTTTTGCCAAAGCCAAAGCAGAAGGGAATGGCCCGAGAAGGAGTATCCTTTTCATGACCGTGACAGGAGAAGAGAAAGGGTTGCTCGGATCCCAGTATTTTACAGATGTGGACCCGGTTGTTCCGCTGAAAGATATCGTATGTGACCTGAATATCGATATGATCGGCAGAGTGGATGTGGCTCATGAGGGCAAACCGGATTACGTGTATCTGATCGGTTCAGATAAACTTTCTTCGGAGCTGCATGCCATCAGTGAAAAGGCGAATGCCGAAACCGTGAAATTTGACCTGGACTACACCTTCAACGATCCCAAAGATCCGAACAGATTCTATTACCGGTCAGATCACTATAATTTCGCAAAAAATGGAATTCCGGTAATCTTTTATTTTACCGGGGTGCATGCGGATTACCATAAGCCGGGGGATGACGTAGAGAAGATTATGTTTAAAAAGTACAGCGAGATTGTGAAGCTGGTTTTTTATACAGGATGGGAGATTGCAAACCGGGAAGGACGCCTTGTGGTAGACAGCAACAAGCCCTGAAAGATTTTGCGTTTTTCACAAAAAACGAAAAAATAACATGCAGTTAATATTCCAGACCAAATTTTAATTTAAAGTATTCATTTTGAAGTGTTAAAGGTTGTTACATGAATTGAGCCGTATTCCAAATCGAAAGCTCCTGTAGCCGGATTTGCTTTCAAAGGAAAAAAAATCTATTTCAAATTATTTTATGTTTCAATGTTTTTACTTAGAATTGCCAAAGATTTGATATTCTGGTGAAAGGACAAATTCCCTAATTAGCTGTTCAATCCTGAAAAAATTAAATTACATTTTATTCATTTTTAATTATTGTTTTTTAAGAACCCTAAAAATTTTCTAATCTAATGGAAAAAAAGACAAACGCACCAGCTGCCAAAAAAGTAGCGGCAAAAAAATCATCCGGTGGAATTAGTCCAGCAATTGTTATTCCGGTCTTATTTGTTATTTCTTTCTGTATCTGGTATTTTATCCTGGGTGATGCGGCTAACTTTGATGACCCTGAAAAACACAAACCAAAGAACGCTCTTGGTATCATTTATTCCGGTGGTGTAATCGTACCGATTTTGATTACTTTCATGTTGACTGTATTGGTTTTCTCTATTGAAAGATTCATCACTATCGGTAAGGCTGGTGGTTCTGGCGATCTTGACACTTTCGTGAAAAAAGTTCGTACGCTGTTGGATCAGAACAACATCGCTGATGCTGTGAAAGAGTGTGACAAGCAGAAAGGCACAGTAGGTAATGTGACCAAAACGGCGCTTCATAAGTATAGCCAGCTGGCCTCTGACACGGATCTGACCAAAGATCAGAAGCTTGCTGCTCTTCAGAAAGAAATCGAAGAGGCTACTTCTCTTGAACTTCCTATGCTGGAGAAAAACCTTACCGTATTGTCTACCCTTGCTTCAGTAGCTACCCTTGTTGCGCTTCTTGGAACGGTATTGGGTATGATCAGAGCGTTCTTCGCCCTTGGTGATGGTGGTGGAGCTCCTGATGCTGCTGCTCTTGCAACAGGTATCGCGGAAGCCCTTATCAACACAGGTTTGGGTATCGGTACTTCAGCTATCGCGATCATCGTTTATAACTTCTTTACTTCTCAGATTGACTCCTTGACGTATAAAGTTGATGAAATTGGTATGAGCCTTCAGCAAAACTTCTCAGCTCACCATTAATTTTTTTCAATCTTAAACGTTAATTATAAAAAGGATAAATAATGGCAGCAGTAAAACCAAAACGCCATGGTCCGTCAATGGACATGACTGCGATGTGTGACGTAGCGTTTCTGTTACTTACCTTCTTCATCATGACGACTCAGTTCAAGAGTCAGGAGTCGGTAACGATCAATACGCCTTCGTCGGTCTCTAAGGCCATCGTGGAGGAAAGCAACGTGGGTACTATTTCAATAGACCCGACTGGTAAGTATTATTTTGGTATCACCAATCCTGGTGAAAGATATGCATTCATTTCCAAACTGAATGAAAAATTCAACCTTGGACTGTCTACAGCAGATCAGAATAAATTTACCAAACTGGCTGAAGTGGGAGTTTCTAAAGACGGTCTTAAATCTTACCTGGAGCTCACTGACGGCGACAGGTCAAGAGTAGCTGTAAAAGGAATTCCATTGGATTCTGTGAATACGGAACTGGTTGACTGGGTAAGGGTGTATGCTGAAACCAATCCTAATGGTACACTGGCCATCAGGGGTGACGTAAAAACCGGCTATCCGTTCGTCAAAACCATATTCGATGAATTTGGAAAAGCTGACTTCAATAAGTTTAAGCTGATCACCAAAGGCGAGTAAAAAGCAATTTTAAGATTACATTTAAAAGAAATTTAAAATGGCAGAAATACAAGAATCCGGTGGTGGTGGTAAAGGTAAAGGCGGTAAGGTACGCTCTGGTAAGAAATCCGGTAAACCGGACATGACCCCGATGGTGGACCTTGGCTTTCTTCTGATTACTTTCTTCATGTTTACAACGACATTCAGTAAGCCAAACATGATGAAGTTGAACATGCCTGAAAAGGATGAGACGAATGAAAAGAAATCAGATATTAAAGAATCTAATACCATTACTATCATTATGGGTAAGGACGACAGGGTGTTCTGGTATCAGGCGGCTGCGGCAGATGTGACTGACGCGGATTTGCATGAAACCGATTATTCAGCATCCGGAATCAGAGCCCATATCGTGGATAAGAAGAACAAGGCTTTGGATAAGAATGTTTTTACCATTGTTATCAAGCCTACTGATGATGCCAATTTCAAGAATACGGTAGATATTCTGGACGAAATGGAGATCACGGAAAATAAGTTGTATGCGATCGTCGACCTTCAGGATAACGAGAAGGCGGCTTATGAAGCCAAGATCAAGCAACCTAAGAAAGTTGAATAATTGTCAAGGTCAAACTATTAAAAACTATGAGCAATAAGCACGAGAAAGTTACCTTGGACGATATGGTATTCGAAAACCGTAACAAAGAATACGGTGCCTATTTTCTGAGGAAAAATTATGCCAAATTCCTGAACAAGGCGACTGTGATCGGGGTGGGTATATTTGTAGCGATTTTCGGTGGTGCCTGGACATATCAGAAATACATTCTTCCCAATCTGGATAGAGAAACCATAAGGGAAGTGGAAATTGACCTGTCCAAAATGAAAGAGGAGATTCCTGAAGATAAACCAGATCTTCCTCCACCGCCACCGCCACCGCCAGTGGAGCCACCACCGGATGTGGCACAGGTAAAGTTCCTTCCACCTGAGCCTAAGAAAGATGAAGAGGTAACTATCGAAGAACCGCCGCCACCGGCAGAGATCGTAGAAAAGGCTGTCATCTCGAATAAAACAGTTGAAGGTGTGGATGCCGTTCAGTCATTTACGCCGCCACCGCCACCACCGGAAATTACCAAGCCGGTTGCGCTCGAAAAACCGAAAGAGGAGGAAATCTTTACTGCGGTTGAGCAGAACCCTGAGTTCCCGGGTGGTCAGTCAGAGATGTATAAGTTTATCAACTCGAACATCAAGTATCCTTCTGCAGCACAGCGTGCTAACATTTCCGGAAGGGTTTTCGTGAAGTTCGTTGTCGAGAGAGACGGATCCATCGGAGCAGTGGAAGTATTGAAAGGTATCGGGTTTGGTTGCGACGAAGAGGCCATCAGGGTGATCAAGTCAATGCCGAAATGGAACCCGGGTAAACAAAACGGTAAGGCCGTTAGGGTTTACTACAACATGCCGGTGTTTTACCAGTTAGAGTAACATGGCCTATCGGAAAGATAATTTCGACAAGCAGGCTGAAAAGTTTAAGGGGCTTCTCCAGTTTTTTATCGGATCGAGTTACCTTATAAGCGGAGGGTTTATCATTGTAAAAGAATGGTTTTTTGTAAAACTTGAGCCTTTTGTCAGTCTGCCTTTAGGAATTCTTTTGATCATCTACGGTTTATTCCGGGTGTACAGGTCAATCAATATTTTCCTTGGAAAAGGAGAGTCGTGAAAACGGCTCTCTTTTTTTGTGAAAAATAACTAAAATTTTAGTTGAAATATAAACTAATTATTTAGTTGATTCGTTATTCAGGTATCTGGTTGGTTCCGGATAACAGTTTGTTTAACCTGAATCTTAACGAACATGAAAGAAAAACCTGAAAAGATAACGCTCGATGAGATCGTTTTCGAACACCGTAACAAAGCGTACGGAGCCTATTTTCTGAGAAAAAACTATGCACGTTACCTCAATCGGGCTGCGACTATTGGCATAGGCATTTTTATTGCGCTTTTTGGTGGTGCCTGGACGTACCAGAAGTACATTGTGCCAAACCTTGAAAAGGATGTCATCAGGGAGGTAGAAATCGACTTGTCAAAGATGAAAGAGGAGATTCCTGAAGAGCGGCCGGAACTTCCCCCTCCCCCTCCGCCACCGGTAGAGCTGCCTCAGGATGTCGCTCAGATTAAGTTTCTTCCGCCTGAGCCCAAAAAAGATGATGATGTGCCCATAGAAGAACCGCCCCCTCCGGCAGAAGAGGTGGAGAAAGCGGTGATATCCAACAAGACTGTGGAGGGTGTTGACGCCGTACAATCTTTTACACCGCCACCACCACCACCCGAAATAACGAAGCCTGTAGCTCTCGAAAAGCCCGTGGAAGAGCAGATTTTCACTTCTGTAGAGCAAAGTCCGGAATTCCCGGGAGGGCAGACGGAGATGTATCGGTTCATCAATTCGAATATCAAATACCCTGCTAATGCACAGAGGAATAGTATCGCAGGTAGGGTATTTGTGAAGTTCGTAATAGAGAAGGATGGCTCAATCGGAGCGGTAGAAGTTATGAAAGGCATTGGCTTTGGCTGTGATGAAGAAGCTGTAAGAGTCATTAAATCTATGCCTAAATGGAATCCGGGGCGACAAAACGGGAAAAGTGTACGGGTGTATTATAATATCCCTGTTTATTACAAGCTGGACTGATGGCTCCATTTAGGAGAACCGGCCTTTAAGGCTATTTTTTTAGGTCAAATAACTAATAATTTAGTTGTTTGGCTATTTTCCGATACCTCTATTACTAACAATTAAACAGGTAAGCTAATGGATAAGATGACGTTGGACGATATTGTGTTTGAAAACCGGAATAAAGCGTATGGCGCACACTTTCTCAGGAAAAACTACCGTAACCATCTGAGGACGGCACTCGTTTCCGGAGTCTCTGTTTTTCTGCTGCTGTCGGCAGGAGCCTGGACTTACCAGAAGTATCATGCCGAGGAAGAGAAAGAGGCTGACAAAGAAGTGATTCTTATATTTCCTGTTGAGCAGAAGAAAGCAGTGCAGCATGAAGATAAGACTACTGTTGAGAAGAAGGCAGAAACAGCGGCCAGGCAAAAGGAGATAAGGGTGCTGCCACCTGAGCCGGGACCCGATGATCTTTTGACGGAGGAGGTACTCCCGACTTATGAAGAGATAGATCAGGGAATCATTTCACAGAATAATGTAGACGGAGTTGAAACAACAAGTGTGTTTGTTCCGCCAGTTCAGCAGGTTACAGTAGTAAAGGTAGCAGCACCGGAAGAACCCGAAGAAAATATCATATTCGTGAATGTTCAGCAGAAACCGGAATTTCCCGGAGGTGAGGCAGCACTTTACCGTTTCATTGGTGAGCATATACGCTATCCCAGGGCTGCTCAGAACAGTAGTGTAGGCGGCAAGGTTTACGTTCGTTTTGTCATTGAAAAAGACGGCTCGGTAGGCAATGTTGAACTGCTCAAAGGTATAGGTTTCGGATGCGACGAGGAAGCCGTCAGAGTGGTTCGGTTAATGCCGCAATGGAGTCCCGCCAGGCAGAACGGTAAGCCTGTCAGGGTGTATTTCTCTATCCCTGTATTCTACCGTCTCGAGTGAGCCGACAGAATGCTGTATATTTTGATTTTTATAAGGAATGAGGCATTACATATGCCTCATTTTTTTGAACTAGTAAAATTATTCTTGTGTTTGTACTATAGCCAATTGTTCAGAGAATGAAAAAGTTATTTTTACCGGGCCTGTTGATGTTGTCAGTTTACGGTTGTGGCCCTACCGGTGGTTCTTCGGAAGGAGAGGAGGTTTCTATTCGTAAGGGGAAAATTGTTCTGGCAGCAGATGAGTCGCTTCAGCCTATTGTGGATGCAGAAGTCAGTGCTTACAGGATTCATTATCCTGAAGCTGAATTTGTGGTAAGATATGTGCCCGAGCAGAAAGCAATAAACCTGATGCTGAATGACTCAGCGGAAGTAGCGGTGGTAACCCGTGAACTGAATGCGGAAGAACAGGCGGTGTTTGAAAAAAGAAAGATCAAATATCAGCCGGCCCGTATGGCACTGGACGCGGTAACATTGGTGGTCAATAAAGATTTTAAAGATTCCAGTATTACCTTTGGCGAGTTGAAAGAACTATTTACGTCGGATAAGATATCCGGGAAAAAGCTTGTTTTTGATAACGGAAGCTCCAGTAATCTGAATGTGATGTTGAGCAGGTTGGGTATCTCAGAGTTTACTAATGCCAATGTTTTTGCTGCTAATGGTAATCAGGATGTATTTGCTACTGTTGAGAAGAACAGCAGTGCTATTGGGGTGATCGGTAACAACTGGATCAGTGACCTGGATGACAGCAAGGCCGTAGCCTTGAGAGAAAGAGTGAAGATACTGAGCGTGTCTGAAAACGGTAAAGATTTTTATAAACCTGATTTCCGTGTGCTCAAAGCCAGAAAATATCCATTGGAACGACTGGTGTTCATGCACACCACCCAGGGGCGCTGGGGCGTAGCCAAGGGTTTTATCCGTTTCAGTTGTTCGCAGGTGGGGCAGTTGGTGGCTGAGAAGATGGGGCTTTTGCCCTATTATATCATTCCGAAAGAAGTTATACTTGACAAGACTCCCCTGAACAAACTGGTGGAGAAAAAGAAATAAAGATTTTTAGTTTAGGGAAATGTTCAAAAGGTTCCTGCTATCATTGCGGGGGCCTTTTTTGTTAATTTCCGGTACAAAACTCACAAACAATTTTTTCTGCGATGGTTTCGCTTGAGTTTTCCTGCATGAAACCCACATGTCCTCCTTCCCTTAGTACAATCAGTCTGAGATTCTTATTTACCGAGGCATTTCCAAGGTCCAGACAAGGAGGAGAAAGAAAAGGATCATTGGCGGATTGCAATACAAGAGCGGGGATTTGTATTCTGTGAAGGATCGGTTTTACACTTGCTTTGGCGTAAAAATCAGTGGCATTGATATAGCCATGCAAAGGTGCAGTATACCGTGAGTCAAACTCTTCAAAGTTCCTGATTTTGTGATAACCTTCTACATTAAGTACGGGGTGGCCGGGAAACATCCGTGATTTGATCTCTATCTTTTTGCCCAGTTTCTTAAGGAACCGGTTCATATAAAACCGTTTCCCTGGCTTATACAGTTCCGTAACGGAAGTAGGCAGGTCGAGCGGAACAGAAATGCCTGCTACTTTTCTGACCTGCGCCGGCAGCAGTTCGGGTTTTTCGGCGGCCAGCCTTAACGTCAGACTGCCTCCCATACTGAAGCCTATCAGGATTACTTCTTTATAATGATTTTTCCGGAGAGCATACTCCAGTACAAATCTCAGGTCTTCTGCATCTCCATGGTGATAAAATCTCGGAACTCTGTTGATCTCTCCGCCGCAGCTTCTGCAGTTCCATCCAAGACCGTCATAACCGTTGTCAGCAAACTTTCGGATCATTCCCGTTACATAATGTCTGCCTGAGTCCCCTTCAAGACCGTGGGTTACAATAACCAGTTTTCCGGAGCCCTGAGTGTGCCAGTCGAGATCAAGAAAGTCTCCGTCAGGCAGTTCAAGTCTTTCGCGGGTGTAATCAAGGGTGACTTTCCGGAACAGGCTCGGATAGATGGTCTGAATATGGCCGTTAAATTGCCAGAAAGGAGGTCTGAACATGTTTTTTAGATCTGAAATTACAGGGCAAATTTAACATTTCATCTGTGAGTTTGATGAAAAAAATGATTGTTTATCAGAATCAGGCTTAACCATAGGAAATGGAAGGATGAGATATACAGGGCAAACGCATTTAACCCAGAAGGGATGGAATTTAAATAACATGAGGTTTTACCCCCGGGCTGAGAAATAACATTAACCATGGTTTTGGCCATGCGTTTTTGTGGCGGAGCAAAACAGAAGCCATGACAAAACAATCCAAAAAAGTTAAATGCGTTTGCCATGGTGAGATATAGTTTTTTTGCAGGAAGAAATCTTAAATGTTTATTTTTGTACCCATCGGGACATCCTTATTTAAACCATAAGAATATATGAAAAACTTCAGGACCTTTAGTCTGGTACTTTTATTAATGGGCATTGGCCTTTATTTAACAGGATGTAACTTTGATTCGGGCGATCAGGACGGTACTATGTCTGCTGATTCTGTTGCGATAAAAGACAGCATGGAAGTCGTTTCATTGCTGAGAAAAACATATCAATGGTATGAAACAGAAAGCCGGTTGTTTGATTTTACACTGAAATATGTCGACGGGATATGTGTAGGGGTGGATCAGGATGCTGAGAAAAAAAGGGTGCTGGAACTGGAGCAGACCGGTTTGTTTGATCCGGCATTTATAGATACTTACAACCGGATTTCTGCAAAGATCGACCTCTCCATCAAATCCGATACGGTCAAATATTTCGAGGGAGACGGACTGGAACTCGACTGGATCGGGGCTGATCCCTGGTGTAATTGTCAGGATAGTCCCGAAAATTATTGGGATAAACTGGTGCTTAAGTCACTGCAGCTGAATGGTGATGAAGCCACAGCTGTATGGACCTGGGGAGAGGATTATACTTATACCGTGAAGGTAAAGAAAACCAAAGGCATCTGGAAGATTACCTCGTTGGAAGGTTTTGAATCGGTTCTTACTACGGCAATAGCCGGCTCCCGTGTTTAAAGCGTTGACTTTACAAGACTGATAAACCGGTCAATTTCGTCAAAATTATTGTAGATATGGGTAGATATCCGGAGGGCCTGCAGGTTACTTTCGGGTACAACCCTTATCCGGAAACGGCTTTTACCTGCCAGGCTGTTGAATTCCCTGTAGTCGGTTCCTTTGATTTTAAAGGTAATCATACTGATCCTGGAAGAGGCCTCTGAAGGGGTCAGCAGCTCAATTCCCGCACCAAGGTCTTTCAGTCCGTCATAAAGGTGTGTGGAAAGCGCTCTGATCCTGTTTTCTACCTTTTGCATCCCGATGCTTTGCATGAACGTCACGCTGGCTTCTGCGCCGGCAAAAAGAGCGGCACTCTGGGAGCCGTAATCATAACGGTGGGCAGTAGGAACATATCCCTTGAAGGAGGGAGGCTGTGTTTCCATATCCCAGCCGTTGTCGGTGTAGGCACCAACCCAGTAAGCCTGCAGCGTGTCGAGGAGAGATTCTTTGACATAAAGGAAGCCTGTTCCACCCGGGCCCAGCATCCATTTATGAAAGCTGCTGGCATAAAAATCGCACCCCAGTTCTTTAAGGTCAAGATTCAGTGTGCCGGCTCCATGTGCTCCGTCAATAGCCGTAAAGATACCCCTGGAGGCAGCCAGAGCTGAGATTTCTCTGACCGGAAAAACAAGTCCTGTGGTGCAGGTGATATGAGGTATGGCGATTACCTTCGTTTTAGGGGTGATCAGTTTTTTGATAAGACTGATGTTTTCATCAGCGGTTTTACCCGGTTGAAAAGGTCTCAGGATAATGCCGTCAAGTTTGGCTCTGTTAAGCCATGGGAGGGCATTCCCTACGTGTTCGTGAAGGGTAATGATGACTTCGTCACCTTTTTTGAGCGGAAGTCCCCAGGTCACAATATTAATGCCTTCAGTGGTGTTGTGTGTCAGAGCTATTTCGGTGTTTTTTACACCCAGAAAAGCCGCAACTTTTTCCCTTGCACCGTTGTTGGAGCCGTATTCCCCCGTGAAATTGATGTCATGGGTTGTTTTTATGACAGCGTCTGCCACTTTTTGCGGGTTTGGTCCGGAAGTGCCGTTATTAAAATAGGTCCTTTCTCGGGTCAGGGGAAATTCATTCCTGACATTTTCCCAGAGATCGTCAGATACCGGAGCTGTAGGTGTGTGATTAGCGAACGCTGCGAGGGGCAGGGAAGAGCCGGTCAGGCCCAGAGCTATTTTCTGTACAAAAGATCTTCTGGAATCCATTAGTAAAGTGTTCTGTAGGGTTATTTGTTATTTCAATTTACGAGCTATTTACTGTTGAACCGGCCTTTGCCTCTTAATTTTTTTGAGAATGTTGTTTTATTACAATTTCATGTTCATGAAGTAATACTGCTCAGGTAAATCAGGTATTTTTGCAGAAAATATAAAAATGATGAATCAGCAAATCGGTAAAATTCTCATCATAGCCGGAGTGGTCAGCATAGTGGCTGGGTTGCTCATTTACTTCTTCTGGGATAAATTGCAATGGGTTGGCAGACTTCCGGGTGACATCAGTGTTGAAAAACCCGGCATGAAAATCTATTTTCCTGTGGTAACCATGATTTTGCTAAGCTTGCTTCTGAACGGGATATTATGGCTGATCAGACGTTTTTTTTGATTCGGAAGGTGCATAACTGAGCTTGCTGAGATAAAAAATATCCCTGCTGGAGACCTCATTCCGCAATGTTTTTATGCCATATGCTACGAAAGAATGCCCATACCACGCTGATAGCTCCGAAACAAAATCATCTGTGCCTTTGCGGCCGTTCCCTTCTTTTTTTAGGTCAAGTTTGAAGCTTTCTCCTCTTTGCTGATTCCTGGTAACCAGCTCGGTCTTGATCAGGTTCTCGTCGGGATAGGCAAGAAGATACTTGTCTCCGATTCTTGTTACCTGTACTTTCTCATCAAGAAATGTACTTTCAAGGTTTTTCAGATCCAGGCTGTAGTCCCACTTAAGATGACCGTCAAAATCGAAATCGCAGACAATCGCATGGGTAAACCGATAGTTGTTGTAAGCAGGGTTGGTGGTGGTGTTCAGTCCCAGGTTTCGTATGGTATTCAGGCTGGAAGTGTTTGAAGACCGGTATTCCGGATAGTACACTTCAGCAGTAAAGGTGATACCCCCGTAGTCCGTTTGTATATCATGGAGCAGCAGTCGGTGACGGATTTTGGTTTCTTTCCCTTTCTCTTTCCTGGCCAGTATTCTGGATCTGATCTTCTTCTGTTTTTTTTCAGACAGATAGCCGAAAAAGTTATCCAGATCGGCAAAATTAATGTATTGGATCTTATCGTTTTCGCCGAGAGGGTACATGTAAAACCCGGAAGAGTAGTTGGTGCAGTTATCCGCAAAGTTGCCGGCAAGGATCAGCCGGTTGTCCGGTAGGTGCAGAAGTTTTCCGTTAAGTAAAACCCTGTTTTTTTCTCCCAGGGGCTTACTGTAAATGATTTTCCCCTCATAATCGTACACAGACAATGAAAAATTACAGTTTCTTTCATCCGTCAGCATCACATAGATGAGGTTATTGTCTTCATTTACCTCTATGGCGTTGATTTTCATGTGATTGGAGTGGATCTGGGGGAGGACTTTGGCGCTCTGGTCAAACAGACTGATCATTTCCACCACAGGCCGGTCATTATAGCGCCCTCCTACAATAGCTTTGCTGCCCAGAACGGCAAAATAGCTGATTTCACTCTTTGTCAGGAGTTTGGATTCGGTAAGGACGCGGTCACCTGTAGCGAAATCAACCCTCAGGATCCTGAGGTTCTGTTTGTCGGATTCCCTGAAAAGGCTGTAAATATATTTTCCATCTTTAAAATACTTCTCCAGCTTAAAGCCTTCCGGCTGCGGAAAAGTAGATCTCCATACGAAATTCAGGGAGGTGTCAAAACGCATAAAATTGACTTTAGCGTTTCTTCCATAATAAGAGGACTGGGGATTAATGATGAGGACACCGTCTTCCTGCAGCGGCAGAAGGTTATATTCGTCGTTCATGTCACCATTGATGGTGAATTCCACCACTTTGTTCTCTGTGAGCTGTCCAAAAGAAGATTCCGGCCGGAAAAGGACGCTGAGCAGCAGTAAAGTCAGCACAAAGGAGGTGTATATTTTACGAGATTGCTTTTTCATCGTTTGCCGAGTTCGATTACTTCAAGGTTGCTTATTCTGCCGGAGGAGAGTGTCATCCTCATGAGCGTTCTTACATGATGAAAGCCGTGTTTGCCGGCTGCGCCGGGATTCAGGTAAACAAGGTTTTCACGTTTGTGATCTTTTATAACCCTTAAAATATGCGAATGTCCGCAAATAAACAAGTCTGGCCGGTGATTTTTTAGGAGTTCCCTTACTCTTGGAGTATAAGAAGGGGGCGTGCCCCCGATATGCGTCATGAGCACTTTGAGGCCTTCACATTCAAAGATAAGATCCTCCGGAATTTCATACCGGAGGTCGGGTCCGTCAATGTTACCGAATACAGCTTTTACGGGTTTTGACGCCTGCAAAAGCCGGAGTACTTCCGGATCTCCGATATCACCGATATGCCATATCTCGTCGCAGTCCCTGAAATGCTCAAAAACCTGAGGGTCCAGGTAGGAGTGGGTGTCTGAGATAAGCCCGATGGTTTTCAAGGATGCATCAGTATTTTACAATAATACCGTGGTATTTTTCCTGCTCTTCATAGTCTTTTCGGAGCGGATGGCCCTCCCAGTCAGCCGGCAAAAGAATTCTTCTGAGGTCGGGATGGCCTTTAAAGGTTATTCCCAAAAGGTCAAAAGCTTCTCTTTCATGCCAGTCGGCCGTACGCCATACGCTGCTCACCGAATCGGCTTCGGGAAGTGGTTCTCCTTCTTTGTTTCTCGTTAGTACTACCCTGAGTATAACCGACTTTTCGAAGGGAATGGAGGTCAGATGGTAGATCAGGTCAATGCTGCCGGTTTCCGGCCCGTTGTCTATGGCGGAGAGGCAGTTCATGAAATCAAAATAATACGTTGAGTGGGTATAAAGGTACCGGCAAACCTTCAGGAGCGAGGAGGGGTCGATCTGAATATAAGGCTGCACTTCTTCTGCGGCTACATGGACGACCGTCTTGTCTCCGAATTTCTGCATCAAAGCAGCAGCAATATCGTTTGTCAGTGAAAAATCCATGGGCTTAATTGTTCTGAGCCAGTAAAAACAGAACGGCCATTCTTACAGCCACGCCATTTTCAACCTGGTTGAGTATAATGGAGTGATGAGAATCAGCAGCGTCACTGCTAAGTTCCACCCCGCGGTTTATCGGACCCGGATGCATGACGACGATTTCCTTGTTCAGTTCGTCCAGCATTTTTTTGTTGATTCCGAAATAAAGAGAATATTCCCGTAAGGAGGGGAAATACTTGATCTGCTGACGTTCCAGCTGTATTCTCAGTACATTAGCCACATCACACCAGGCCAGTGCATCTTTTACCTGGTGGAATACCCCCACGCCCAGTTCCGGAAGGTATTTGGGTATCAGAGTACTTGGGCCGCATACCCTTACCTCTGCCCCCATTTTCTGCAGACAGAATATGTTGGAGAGTGCTACTCTGGAGTGCAGGATGTCCCCTATAATCGCTATTTTTTTTCCGTTCAGATCCCCGAGTTTCTCTCGCATCGAATAAGCATCGAGCAGAGCCTGTGTGGGGTGTTCGTGAGTGCCGTCACCGGCATTGACAATATTGGCTTCAATACGCTGAGACAGGAAATGCGGGGCACCCGGGCTGCTGTGCCGCATCACAATCATGTCTACTTTCATCGAAAGGATATTGTTGACGGTATCAAGCAGGGTTTCGCCTTTTTTAACAGAACTTCCGGAAGAAGAAAAGTTGATGACGTCCGCAGAAAGACGTTTCTCGGCCAGTTCGAAAGAGAGTTTCGTACGGGTAGAATTTTCAAAAAAGATATTCGCAATCGTAATATCACGAAGAGAAGGTACTTTTTTGATAGGTCTGTTAATAACTTCCTTAAATTCTCTGGCGGTATCGAGAACAAGCTCGATGTCTTTTTTGTGAAGGTCTTTTATGCCCAGGAGGTGCCGTGTACTCAATGCTTGCATCACGAATGTAGAAAAGTTTTACAAAGGTAACACATTTTGTGTGTCATTTGCAGCCCGCCGGGATATTGTAGTCAAATTAATTCCATGGACAGCATTTTATGAAATACATAGGATTTTACACCGAATATCTTCGCTTTCTCACCCATCGGAGAAATCATGATCTCAATGTTTTTCTTGAAATCTTTCAGACAGTATTTGTTGATGGCCTGCTGGAGGGTTGAAATGATCAGGTCACCGGCGTTGGTCATGATACCGTCAATAATGATGATCTGAGGATTAAACAGGTGAATGGCTATTGACAGGCCTTTGCCCAGCTCACGGCCGATGTCAAAGATAAGATCAATGGCAAACTCATCTCCCTGTATGGCTGCTGCAATAATGTCTTCCAGGGTGATGTTGGGTACAATTTTCGAGAGACTGGAGATTTTCCCTTCCCTGAGCTCTTTCTTGGTTTTTTTGATAAGTGCCGCAGCCGAAGCGACGGTTTCCAGGCAGCCGATCTTGCCGCAGTTACATAACTCCCCATTGGGGTTGACCTGTATGTGGCCGATCTCTCCGGCAAAGCCGTCGGCACCCTGGATGATTTCGCCGTTGGCGAGGATGCCAAGGCCGATGCCCCAGTCCAGATTGATCAGCAAAACGTTTTTCTTGTTTTTCGCCAGCCCGAAATGGTGCTCGCCGATCATAGAGGCTTTAGTATCATGCAAAAGGAACGTCGGTATGCCAAGTTCTTTTTCAAGGAACTGAGCCAGGGACAGGTCATTGCGGTTGTGGTTGGTGTAAGAGTAGTTGAGTCCGTCGTTGCCTCCGACAAGACCGGGTACTGAGATGCCGATTGCCCAGATTGTTGGTGTTTTTTTCAGGAAGCCTGAAAGTGCGGCAAAGAGGTTGGTCACAAACTCGGGGTCACCGATCTCCAGACTGATGGTCTCGGTTTTAAGAATTTCATTTCTCAGGTTAATGAGTATGATGCTTGTATTGTAAAGGTTAATGTCTAATACAATAGTGCAATGCTTGTCAGGATTAAGGTCAAAAAGACTGGGCCGCCTTCCGGATTTGGTTTTCGAGGATCCCACCTCTTTGATCCAGTCTTCTGCAATCAGTTCGTTAATCAGTCCTGTAATGGACGGGACACTGGTATGAAGGGTCTTGGCCAGTTGAGAAATGGTCAGTGCGCCGGAAGCATATACTTCCAGCAATATATCGCCTATGTACTGTTTTTTCTTTATGTCAACCACCGAGTGGTTGCTTTTTTTGGGAGATTCTTCGGGCATAGCTTTAGTGAAATATTTTAAAAATAAACAACTAAAACCTCTTTTTCAGGGGTGTCTTGTGTAAATGTAGGATATTTTTTTAAACAAAATGGTAAAAACAAGGCGGAAATTTAAAAAATGGCTTTAGACTATGCCTGAAAAGGGATGAAAATGGGTTGACTGGCTGCTGTTAGCAAATTTTTTTAAATGCCGTTGTTCAGTAATCTTCTATGACCCGAAGGAAGTGAATGCCTTTCCCTGTAGTGATCCTGCCCTTTTGTTTTTCAAGTTTCGGGTTCCGGTTAGGGGTAAACCGGTAAAATTCAATTCCGCCATACGTAGTGCCGTAGCTCAGGTATTGAAAAAATCCCAGTGCAATATTGTTGCCGTTCTTGTCAAAAGCCAGGCTGAAGGGGAGGATCCCGTCAGTGGTAATGTTGCCGGTATTCTGAACCACACCGCTTTCTGAGAGGCTGAGTACAGAAAGAGAGGACTGGCCGGTAAGGGAAGATTTTTCAGGATGTTCGAATGACCTTTTCAGATTGGACGCTATTATCCAGCTGCCCTGGGGATGGATGGCAAATCCCGAAGGATTTTCTTCCAGCTCTGCTCTGGATAGCAAAGCGTGAGAGCCGGCATCTTCAAGATTAAAACGGATCACATAGAGTTCCCCCTTTTCACCGGCAGATTGACCCGGCTCTTTCTTTCTGTCCAGAACCAGGAAATATTTGCCGTCCGGTGTGAATTTTCCGTAAACGGGCATGCCGTTGATTTTTAACGGGTTTCCGAAAAGTTCAAGGCGTATGATTTTTTGAGTAGGGCCGTCCCTCAGCACTTTTATAAGACCTATTTCTTTGGTTTCCTGATTGGTATAAGTCATAAAATCACCTCCGGGGTGCCAGCAGATGTCAGTAATTCTGCCGGCTGGTAAGGTGTTGGGTTTGGCAATGATCCGGATGGGCTTCCCGAATTCATTCAACTCATATACCTGTATTTCCTTGTCAAATTCTTCAGAACAGACAGCGAGGTATTCATTTTTTTTGTCCAGTTCTACAGCCTTGGGATTGACTCCGACCGGGAACCGGTATTCAGGTTTTAATTTCTGAAGATTGCTGATTTCCACAACACTGATGAAATGTCCTGCCGGTAAATCTTTGGCGGTGAGTTCTGTGCCGGCATTTTTACCTTCCAGGCCACCTCTGGATTCGAGTATGTAGGCCGTACGGTTATCACGGCTGACAGCAACCGCTTTATGATTACTGATGGCAGAACTGGAAATTACCTCTTCTGTAATAGGGTTTGCGCCGGAGTATCGGAGCGGGAAGAGAAGGCTGCCCAATTTGTCTGAAGCTCCCTTTTCTCTGAAAAAAACGCCGTCATCCGGAGAAAAAGCCGGGAAATCTGCGTCAGATAAAAAAATAATACCTTTGGCATCAAAAGTGATGTTCTGAGCAAGGGTAACGTTTTGAAGGCAGAGGAAGAGAAACAGGATTTTTTTCATGAATCGGTCGGATGGTTCTGAAAATCAGCTTTCTGCATCATAAACGATGACTTTCTCCCACAGGGAAGAGCAGGTTTCAATAAAAACCAGGTGATCGGGATGCGTCTGATAAATATCCTGTTGCTCTTTGGTATCAAATACAAAAGTGAGACTGAAATCGTAAGTGTTGTCAATCACAGACCGGTCGGTGGCAGCGGGCTGGCCGATGTAGGAGGTCTGGATTACATCAGTCAGAGCCAGTTTCAGAAGGCCTTCATGAAGAGCTTTTTGATGCTCGGCGTTGTCTTTTTCTTTAAGCCAGAAGAATACGGTATGTACAAATCCTTTTTTTAAGTTAGCCATTTTGAGATCGGTTATTTATTGGTTACAAAAAATGTAAAAGTGCCCAGGAAAAAGTCCATTACGGAAGAAGAGTGCGTTCCTCCGGGTATAGACTGGAGTTTTACGTCAGGAGCCCCTCTTCGGGTCATGGCATCAAAAGCTGACTGACTGTTGAGGAACGGAACATAAGTGTCTTTGTCTCCGTGATAAAGCCTGGTGGGTGTTTTCGGCGCCCAGTCGTAAATGTCATTATCTTTTACCGCATTGATAAATTGTGTATCAGTGCCGTTGGAGATCCCGTTAACGAAAGATGGCTGAAGGATTTCGTCAAAACTTTTACTGATCAGCGCCTTGTATCCGTCTTTCTGGATCTGGGAAAGATACGGCTCGATAAAATAGCTGCTGAGGGGTCTGTTAAGGTTATAATATTTGTCGTAGGTGAGGAGAACCCAGATATAAGATCTGTTGTTGGAGGCTTCTCCACTGGTTTTATTTTTAAGAAAATCGGTTATCGTGCCGGTTTTATTGTAGGCTCCGGCGCCGCAACTGGAAGCTTTCAGGTTGAATTCCCGGGGGTATTCCTCTTCAATAAGCTTTTGCATGGCCATGGTGGCATAGCCTCCCTGTGAATAACCACCCAGAAGGAGATTCTTGTTCCAGTTTATTTTTTCTGCTGCGATGAATTCTTTTACAGCCCTTAGGAAGTCGACATTAGATGCTGAAAGGCCGTCTTTCATCTCATAAGGATGAGCCACTTGTTTTGAGTCACCGTATCCCAGATAGTCGGGCAGTGCCACAATAAACCCGGTGGCGGCAAGAAGTGCTCCCAGAGTTGATTCGGTACCTTGTTTGAAATAAGAAGGGGCATCTTCTTCATTGAATAATGTGCCATGCTGTATACCGGCAAGGGCCAGCGGCTCATTCAGATCCGTAGGTATCATCAGGGCCCCGGAAGCCGTTACTTCCAGGCCGTCCGGCGTTTTGGTTTTGTAAGAGATCTTGTATTGTTTGACACCAGAGCGTATGAAACCGGCTACCAAGGCCGCTTCCTGCCCGAAGGTGGCTGTCACACCGTTTTTTAAATCATCCTTGGAGGTAGTAAGCGCCAGTGACGAAGATGAAAGGTATGTGGCGGAAGGATCAGGGTCGGATGAGCTTTTGTTACAGGAAACAATCCAACATGAAAAGAACAGAAGAATCAGGCCGGTCTGACGCAGGGTGAATTTCATTATGTATAATTTTATTTCAACTATAATACCTTAAAACGGTCAGTCCCGGGCTGATTTTAGACAGGTACTGCTCTTTATAAATTACTTGAGTAAAATATTGCAAATATTATATAAAAAGAGCACAAAAACTAGTGTCTTGTCCGGATCTTATCCAGAAGTCCGCTTAGCTGTTCCGCTTCTTCATCACTGATGCCGATCACGAGTTCTTCAATTTTGGCAAGGTCCTGCTTTATCATTTTGAGCAGTTCTACTCCTGTTGGTGTAATTATAACGTCGCACGCCCTGCGGTTGTTTGAGCGCTGATCTCTTGTTACATACCCTTTCAGCAGGAGTTTGTCTACCAGCCTGGAAGCATTGGACATTTTGTCAAGCATGCGTTCAATGATCTCATTGATCGTGATGGGATTGGGGTATTGTCCGTTAAGTATTCTGAGTACGTTATATTGCTGGCTGGTCAGGTCATATTTTTTAAAAATCCTGTTATGATTCAGGCCGATCCAGTTATTGGTGTACATTATATTCACAAGGACCTCTTCTTTTTTACTCGAAAATGGCCTGGTTTGTTTTATTTCTTTGGCTAATCCCATAATTTTACAAATGAAGTTGTTTGTATCGACATTAAATACTTTTGTATATATCAACCTTCGAAACCGGATTTAAGTTCAATTCTAAAGTTTAAGATGATGTTTTTATCCCGGCCGCTGATTCTGGCTTCCCTTTCTCCACGAAGAAAAGAAATCCTGCAGAGTGCAGGTTTTACATTCAGGGTGGAAGCCCGGCCGACTACGGAGGCGTTTCCTCCGGACATGCCTTCTGAAGATGTGCCTGTCTATCTGGCAGCGGGCAAAGCGGCTTGTTTCGGGGAGGAGTTTGGAGAGGCTATCGTGCTATGCGCTGATACCGTGGTTATTCTTGATGAAAAAATCATGAATAAACCGGCGGATGAAGAGGAGGCTTTTCAGATGCTGAGTGCGCTCAGCGGAAAAAAGCACCGGGTCGTGACGGGTGTTGCGCTTAAGACGGCCGGCAAGCTCACGACATTCTCCGATACCGCTTTTGTGACCTTTAAGGAACTTTCGGAAGAGGAGATCCGGTATTATATCAGGAGATGCAGCCCTTTTGATAAAGCTGGGAGTTACGGGGTACAGGACTTTATCGGTATGGCGGGTATTCCGAAAATAGAAGGGTCTTTTTATACGGTTATGGGACTTCCTGTTCATCTTGTTTATCAGCATCTGACCCCGTATATCAGTTTCTGATCCGATTGATTGTACCTTTTTTAGTTTTTTATCATGAAGAAAGAAGACGTAATCATATATTTAAATGAGGAAGATGATAAAGTCTACATCAAGGTTCCTGTGGGGATAGACACTCATTTTCAACTGCAGAATCTTTCCGGGAAGATCATTCAGGAGGCTGTTCACCAGGAAGCGCTTCAGGATTTTGATCTTACGGGTCTTCCCGAAGGGATTTATTTCGTCATTGTCAATCAGGATGAGCGCATCAGTTCCAAGAAAATTGTCAAAGGCTATCACCCCTGAGCTTTGAATTCAGGCATCACTTTTATATCTTACACCGTGATTGCCGTGTTTTCAACCTTACCAACTTAAACCTGTTATGAAACTTCTCTTTCTCTGCCCTTACTGGGGGATGGAAAATCTTTCTTACCGTGAAGCTGCCCTGAAGGTGAAAAAGGCGGGATATGACGGAATGGAGATCCGGCCCTGGGATGAAAAATGGGAAGATGCTGCCAGATCGTGCAGAGATAATGACCTTGCGCTTGTCCTGATGTCGATTACAGGTGGAAATTCGTTTGAAGAGTACAAAGAAAATCACCTGCAGTTGCTGGAAAAATGCGTTTCATTCAAGCCCCTCAAGGTGAATTCTCATACAGGAAGGGATTATTACAGTTTTGCCCAGAACTCAGAACTTATCAGAATAGCTGAATCTGTTGCTGCCAAGTCGGGAGTTGAAATCCTTCATGAAACGCACCGGTCGAGGGTTTTTTATTCTGCCCCTTCTTCTGTTGACTTTTTCAAATCTTTTCCTGAGATCAGGATCACGGCCGATTTCTCCCATTGGGTAAATGTTTCAGAGTCTTTTCTGCAGGACCAGGCTGAAACCATGGATGTGGCTATCCGGCATACACATCATCTTCATACCCGCATAGGGCATCCTGAAGGTCCCCAGGTTTCCGACCCCAGAGCCCCGGAATGGAAAGAGGCTTTCGACAGGCATCTGGAATGGTGGGATAGTATTGTAAAGAATCATCTGGCGGCAGGTTCACGCATGCTGACGATCACTTGTGAGTTCGGCCCGGCGGGCTATCTGCCTGTGTTGCCTTATACCCGTCAACCCGTAGCTGATCAATGGGACATTAACTTGTATATGATGCAGACTCTCCGTGAGCGATGGAGTAAATGGCTTTGATATTTTAACCTTTGATTTATGAATAAACTGAGAATCATCATCGATATGGATGATGTGCTTGCTGATACCAACAGGAAAATACTGGACAACTTTAACCGGATCAACGGGATGGAGCTTACCCGGGATTTTTTCAAAGGGCGGTCATTCTATGACTATGTGCACCAGTACAATTATGAACCTGTCAGACAGAAACTATTCGAGCCCGGCTTCTTTGCAGATATTGAAGTAATGGAAGACGCTGTGGAAGTGGTAAGGGCGCTGCATGAAAAGCATGAGGTGTTTATTGTCTCGGCCGCCATGGAGTTTCCCAACAGCCTGATAGATAAGTACCACTGGTTGTCAAGGCATTTTCCCTTCATTTCCTGGCAGAACATTGCTTTTTGCGGCGATAAGCGAATTGTAAGCGGAGATGTGATGATAGATGATCATGAGAAAAATCTGAAGACTTTCAGGGGAGAGGCCCTGTTGTTTGACGCCATGCACAACCAGACAGTAACAGGATACCAGCGGGTAATGAACTGGAAGGAAGTGTATGACCGATTTATTTAACCCATCTGAACGTGACTATGGAACCTCAGAAAATTGTTGAACAACTGTCTATGTTTTCTCACAGGGCCGTCGCTTCTGCCAATGAAGCCAGAACCCTGCATTTTTTGCAGGAGCTTTTTCCCGGGAAACATGTGGAGACAGAGTCATTCAGTACTCCAAAAAACTATGTTGTGGTGATCTTCTGGCTGATCGGGGGGCTGGTTTCCGGTCTGCTTCTTCAGGTATGGTTTCCGTTATGGTCTCTTGCGCTGGTTATTGCTTTCGGCACTATGGCTCTTTTGTATTTTAACTGGTATGCTTCGCCGGTTACCCGTTTGCCGCCGTGGAGGAAGTCTCATAACCTGGTGGTCAGAAACGGAGAGATGGGCGGCCGCAGGAAACTGTTGTTGATGGCCCACTGGGATACGGCGCCGGTTTCGGTTTTGTATGCTCCGAAGATGGTGGGAGGCTTCAGGAGTTCTCTGAAAATAACCCTGTTCCTCATTGTTGCTGCTGAATTTGCGGTTGTGGCTCATTATTTCACACCTCAGAAGGTGTTTTTATGGCTTTCCTGGTTATTGGTAGGATATTTTGTGCTGCAGCTTCTTGTGGCTACATTTGACTTTTTCAGGTATGGGTATTCCAATGGTGCTTCGGACAATGCCACCGGTGTGGCGGCGGCCATTCAGACGGCTAAGAATCTCTGGGAGGCAGGCCTGGAAAATACCGACGTGGAACTGGTGCTGACCGGTGCCGAAGAGGTTGGAATGATCGGTTCCCGAGCCTATCTGAGGAAGCATTACAGAGAGTTTGACAAGCATACCTCCCTGATTAATTTCGATACCCTGGGTGCTGGCCGGCTGAAAATTATTCACAAAACCGGAAGCTGGGGAGATATTGTATATAAAAACAGGGTGGTGGAAGCCGCTGTGGAAGCGGCCGGGTCCGATGCCCGCCTGGCCCATGTAGTCAAAGGTGAATGGCACACGGCAGATTTTGATACGGTGTGGTTTCAGCGGGCCGGAATTCCGGCCCTGACCCTGGCAGCGTTGGATGCCGGTGGACTGATGCCTAATATACACCGACCCACTGATGTTTTTGATAATGTAGATTTCAAACCCATGGAAGATGCCATTCTGCTGGCTACTGCTATGGGAAAACGACTTGATCAGAATGAGTAAGTTATTGACAGCCCTTTATTTTGTGGTTCTGGCGACTGAAATTTTCGCCGATTTGTCTGATATAACTCCGATAGTTTATCTGACCAAACCCCTGTTGATGCCCCTTCTGATGCTGGGCTATTATTTGTCTGTTCCCGGAAAACTGAACAGGTTTGATATTTTTATGCTGCTTTCCCTGTTTTTTTCGCTGGGAGGAGATACTTTTCTGATGTTCAGGCTACCGGGTTTCTTTGTGTATGGTCTGGCGTCTTTTTTACTGGCCCACGTTTTTTATGTGCTGTTGTTCAATCGTTCACAGCGTTTTCAATGGGTCAGGTCTCTGCCTTTTTGTTTGTATTCTCTTTCATTTCTGGCCATACTCTGGAACAGTCTGCCCGGAGATCTGCTCCTTCCGGTAGTGGTTTACGGACTGGTTATTGCGCTGATGGGAGTCTGGGCAGTTAACAGGGATATGCCTGAGAGAAGTTACTACCTGGTGCTGGGTGGTGCGGTTTCTTTTATCGTTTCTGATTCCCTTATCGCCTTCGGAAGGTTTGTCCATGAAATCCCGCTTTCCAGCTTCTGGGTGATGACCATTTACGGGCTTGCACAATATCTGATTGTGGAAGGGGTCATTGCAGGGAAAGTCAACAAAAAGGGATATGAAACTACCCTCTGAGTTTTTCCAGTTAAGCGCTTTATTTACAGTATTTAAGAAGATTCAGAAAGAAAGAGTCTCATGGCAGGAATATTTCTCCGGAAAGGTTTGAAATGTCCCGGATTTTTTTTACTTTTGCAATCCAATTTTTAATAAACAATAAAGTTCATTAACATGTACGCAATCGTAGAGATCGCAGGCCAGCAATTTAAAGTAGAAAAGGGTCGCTATATTTACACCAACCGTTTGGAAGGTGAAGCGAACGCTGAGCTTGCATTTGACAAGGTACTCCTTGTTGATAATGAGGGAGCTGTTTCAATAGGTGCTCCTCTTGTAGCCGGTGCTTCAGTGAAAGCAACGATCATCGAACACCTTAAAGGTGAGAAAGTGATTGTTTTCAAGAAGAAGCGTCGTAAAACCTACCAGAAATCCAATGGTCACCGTCAGGCGCTTACTAAAGTAAGAATCGACGAATTAGTGGCTTAATCAGAGAAATTTGCCTCCTGAGGGAGTTTTTATTAAAAAATTAAATTCTAGAAATCATGGCACATAAGAAAGGTGTAGGTAGTTCAAAAAACGGTCGTGAATCGGAAAGCAAGCGTCTTGGCGTAAAATTGTATGGTGGTCAGCAGGCAATTGCCGGCAACATCATCGTTCGTCAGCGCGGTACAAAGCATAACCCTGGTCGCAACGTGGGTCTTGGAAGAGATCATACTTTGTTTGCCCTTGCTGATGGTATTGTAGCTTTTAACAAAGGTCGTGACGGAAAGTCTTTCGTTCATGTACTTCCATCTGAAGCTGCTGAAGCATAAGGTGTTCTGAAGACTTTTTCAGTAGAGAGGTTCCGGATCCGGAACCTCTTTTTTTATCTGTCCGGGCATGTAAACTAATTCCTGCCCGAAAGTGTTTTAATGAAAAAAGTAAAACTCATGCTGAAGAGAAATACAATGATATATACCGAATTGAGTCCAAATCCGAACTCAATGAAGTTTGTTCTTAATTTTGAACTTGTACCCGACGGGCTTTCTTTTGATTATCCGGATATGGCTGCCGCCCTTGAGGAGGGTAAGGCTTCTCCGCTGGCAGCTGATTGTTTCCAGTTCCCGTTTGTGCAAAGGGTTTTTATTGCTTCAAATTTTGTAACCATCACAAAAGATACGGAGACAGAGTGGGAAGAGGTACTCTATGATTTCAAGCGATTTATCAAGATATATTTTGATGAGAATCATCCGGTGTTTGCCAAACAAACGATGGATAAGAACTCCCTGCTTGTTGACGTAAATGATTCACAGGCTGTAGCCAAAATCAAGGCCACTCTGGATCAGTATGTTCGCCCGGCTGTGGAATCGGATGGCGGTGCGATCAGTTTTTCTTCCTTTGACGAGGAGTCGGGTCTGGTTAAAGTATTCCTGCAGGGATCCTGCAGTGGTTGTCCTTCTGCCTCTCTGACATTAAAGGATGGTATTGAGCGTTTGCTTACCACTATGGTGCCTGAAGTAAAAGAAGTGGTTGCGGAAGGGGTTTGACAAGAAATTCACTTGATTTCAACAAAGGAGCCGGAAATTTGTCCGGCTTTTTTATTTCAGTGCAGCGATCGCACGCATCATTTCTTTCTGTTGCCGCCTTTTCTGAAGGATGGTGGGAGCGGCCACACGCTCTTTGCAGTCAAAAAGTGAACATTTTTCACAGACCTGATTAACCTGCATAGAGGGAATAGCGGGGTCGTTCAGAAACTTTATCGTTTCTTTCAGCTTCTGGTCAATCTGAAAGCCAAGGGTGACACTTACATTGGTTTGTTCCAGGATATTCAGGGGGCGTGCCACAGACAAGACCAGGTATTTATTATCAGCATCAACATAATCGGAGACCTGTATATCAATCAGAGGCTGGGTGTATTTTTTTTGCAACTGGGCAGCAGAGAGATCGTCAAGTACTTTGAGGGAGACCCATCTTCTGCAATAATTCCCGCTTCTTGACTCTTGCGGGTCATGTTGTTTGGAAAGGTGCATTTCCTTGGTCAGTTCGTAGGATTTTGCGCCCACCGGGGTTTCAAATCTGAGGAAGAAGATATTGTTTATGCCAAAATAATCAGGCAACACATTGCTGATGCGGTGCAGGAGGGTTTCGGGAGTAGCCTGAAATCCGGAGAGCATTTCCTGAAAAGCACTGGCTGAGAATTTTTCCAGCTCAAAAAAACTGCGAAGCCTGCTGACCATTCTGCCACGGGGAATCAACACGGCTCCTGCAAAATAGGAGGCTTTAAAGTTGTTGAAAATTTCATCAAAGGAATGCACCGCAATCCAGGAAGACGTCATAGGCCTCTCCTTGAGGTTCATATAAAGAAAGCCGAGTTCCCTTGCCATGGTAAAGGCCCGCTGATCGGACGATATTCTTTTGTTGATCAGGAGGGTTTTACTCTTGGGAATGAATACGGAACGGATACCGGAAATGGCTTTGTGGTCTTCCTCGTCAAAATACTTAATGGTGATGCCGTATTCATCCGTCAGCAGATTGCTCAGAAAAAACTCGTCAGGTTGCTTGTCTTCTTCCAGATGGTAATGATTCAGAAAGTTGGCAGCCTGTTCTTCAAGCTCAGGGAAATTGTTGTCATGCATTTCCTGGTAAGAGCGGAGAACGGCAAAATAAAACTGCTCGACACTCATGCTGTAACTCCTGCCGATCTTAATGATGGTATTGATAAAGGCACTGAACTTGACAGGGGCATCAGCGAGCATTTCCAGTAAGCTGGCGGGGTCTATCCCAAAAAAATCAAACGGGATTTCAGTAAGGAAATTGGAGTTGAGCAACTGGGTTATAGGTTCCAGCTTTTTGCTCAGTTTAAGGGAAACAAGAGCGTCATAGTCTGTTTCAAGAGCTTCGGCAAGGGCCGCAATCTTATCTGCCTTGGGATACTTTTTTCCTTTTTCGATTTCGTTAATATAGGAGACAGATAAACCCGATCTGGCCGACAGGTCGCTCAGGGAAAGGCTTTTTTCCTGGCGGATCTGTTTAAGTTTCAGGCCGAATATCAGTCGGATATGATCGGTGTTCAGGCTCATATATGTGTCAGCAAATGGTCGTTTAAAGATACTAAAAGAATCTTAAACTTCTCGGGTGAATGGAAAGTGTAAAACCGTGAAAAAAGAAAAATCAGAGGCGAAAAATTCAAATTTTAAACCTCTGAGCGTTAATTAAGGCAATTTTTGTTCTTCAAGCCGGAAATGTGGAAGCTTAAAGTCGTGAAACGGAAAAACGGGTCCCCGTTATCGGACTACGGAAAACTCCAGATTGACGGCTTCTCCCACACCCGAAAGGAAGCTTCCGGTAGGGGCCTGCAGCACAAGGCCGGTATTGGTAAGAGTGATGATCTTGAACCGTATGGGGCCTCCCAAAGTTTTGATGTCTACATCAACAGCCGTTTCGGATTCCGCAAAAGCCCAGGTACCTCTGTCAACAATGTTCTTGTTACTCTTTTCATATGCCCTTGTTTCAAAATCTTTCCTGAACTCAAAATTCATCAGGAACAGGAAAGAGGCGGCAGTATTAGTCAGTGTTTTTCCGTCTTTGTCGGTCAGCTTATCAAGCGACCAGCTGTTTTGGGTAATCAGTTCCGCTTTGGTCTTTGAGCCGGAAGGCTCATTATTGTCCTTGCACGAAACGATAACGAAGAGTGTTAATATGAGGAAAAATAATTTTTTCATTTTTTAACTGTTATTTTTGTATAACAACGAATCGGAATAAACTTCATGTCTGCAAAATTACTTTATTTTTATAAAACAAGTGCCAGAATTCTTTTGACAGGTGTTTTTTTTACGGGTTTTGGTTTATTTCAGACAGGCTATTCACAGGACTGCGTTCAGGATCCGCTGCCGGATTTTAAACCGGCAACGGTGGGTAATTTTGTGTACTGGCAACAATTTCCGGAATTTTCCCTTCCGTTCAAGGTCATCTATGGTGGCCAGGCCCCGTTCGGTGATCCGGATCTGGTACTGAAGAGAGGGTTCTCCCATATTTCAAATCCTCATGACCAGAGCAGGGTTCCTGTTGCCAACAGGGCTTTGATTTATACCGGAGTAGCTTTTCCCAATCAGGCACAACCCTGGGAAGTAAACAAAAGTCCGTGGGGAAATGACATGGGCATTTATCAGCGCAAATGGATAAGTGACCTCACAAGATTCAGACAGGAGACGGGAGGACAGTCTGCCATCAGCGCGGATATGCTGATGTATGATATTGAAAGGCAGCACCGGAGTAATGATTCTATCCTCGTGCTGAGAAATCATCCCGCTACACCGGCTGCGTACAGGTCGTTGTCAAATGATGCATTCATAGAGCAGTATAAAAGAGATTTACAGCAATTGTATGCGGGAGCATTGCAGTTTGCCCGGAATAACGGCTGGGCTTCTGCTTCAGGACTTAGTTCTTATGCCGATACTCCGGTCTGGAATACTTTCACCAATATTCAGGGAAATACATGGGCTCAATGGAAGCAGAATACGGCAGTGATCAACTATCTGAATTATGATTTTGACCAGAAGAAAGTCGGAGGGGATTTCTATCATCAGATGGATTTTCTGGCTCCGTCAGCCTACTATTATTATGACTACCCTCACCAGTTCGCACCGGAATACCTTTCCTACATGATGTTTCAGCTGGAAGCCAACAGGGCATGGTCTGATAAGGATAACATTCTTTTTGTTTGGATGAAGTATAGTTTTAACCAGGAATACCGGGGTAAATTTATAAAACCCTGGATGGCAGAGGCTACTGCGATTTTTCCTTTTTTTGCCGGTGCAAAAGGACTGTGGTTCTGGGATGATTTTTCCGGAGATCTGAATACCAATTACTCGGTTTATGAGTATTTTATAAAAGGGCTTTATCGCCTTTCCCTTTTCAAAGACATGTTTTCTGGGAACTATAAGCTCGTAGAAGAAATTCCGGCAAGGGATTATAATGAAAACAAGCTACCCGTCTGGAGGGGGGTTGTGAAAGACAACCATATCCTGGTGGCGGCGCACAATCCTGCGGCTAAATCTGAGCAGGAAACTGTAAATGTACTGGTTACCTATGGAAGCTGGTCAAAAGTCATCTCTCTCAAAGGGTATGAGGTGTTTCTGTGTAAATATGATATGAGTATTCCCAGTGGTCTTGAGCCGTCGGGAAACATCAGCGGATTCAATCTGTATCCTAATCCTGCTGAAAAGGACGTATGGGCGGAATTCCATCTGAAAAAGAATGGAAAGGTGAAACTTTTTATACATGATCTGAAAGGACGCCTTTTAAGCAGTGCAGAGTATGAAGCTGCCGCCGGTATCAGCAGATACCCCTTGGACATTGCCGGAAGGGGAATGCACATTGTCACCCTGATGAACGAAGGAGAACAGCTTTCAAAAAGAATTTTTATATCAAATGAGCCATAAAAACAGATTAGCTGAAGAAACCAGTCCATATCTTCTGCAGCATGCCGGCAATCCGGTCGATTGGTATCCTTGGGGGCAGGAGGCCCTTGAGAAGGCCCGGATTGAAGATAAGGTTATTCTGGTCAGTATCGGTTATTCAGCCTGTCACTGGTGCCATGTTATGGAGCATGAGAGTTTCGAAGACGGGGAAGTGGCGGAAGTGATGAACCGGTATTTCATCAATATAAAAGTAGACAGAGAAGAGCGTCCGGATGTAGACGCGGTCTATATGGATGCGCTGCAGAGCATGGGGCTGAGAGGAGGATGGCCTCTGAATGTTTTTCTGATGCCTGATGCCAGGCCTTTTTACGGAGGGACGTATTTCCCACGGAATAACTGGCTGAATCTCTTAAAAAGCATCCGGCAGGCCTTTTCTGAGCAGCGCGAAAAACTCCAGGAGTCGGCCGATAGTTTTACGGCAGGATTGAGAGAGAAGGAATCCGGAAAGTACCGTCTTAATCTGAATCCTGCTGCAGTTGAAATCGGGTTTACCCATGAAGAGCTTCAGGTACTCTTTACGCAATTGAGTGCTGACTTTGATACCGTGCACGGAGGGATGAAGCGGTCTCCCAAGTTTCCGATGCCTGCCATCTGGAACTGTCTTCTGCTGCTGGCAGATCTTACCGGAGAAGCATCTTTGCTTGAGCATCTGAAACTTACCCTGGACAGAATTGCCCTTGGGGGCATCTTTGATCATATAGGAGGTGGTTGGACCCGTTATTCTACTGATGAGAGGTGGAAGGTTCCTCATTTCGAAAAAATGCTGTATGATAACGGGCAATTGCTGACAGTCTTTGCGAGGGCTATTTCTTTGTTCAGAGAACTGGACATTTTCGCAGACAGCAGACTCTGGTATGAAAAAGCGGTGAAGCAAACCGTCGGCTGGCTTCGGAATGATATGACTGGACCCGACGGCGGGTTTTACTCAGCGTTTGATGCAGATTCTGAGGGAGAGGAGGGTAAGTATTACCTCTGGACCGCTGAAGAGTTGAGTCTTGTTCTGGGAGAAGATTACGAATGGTTTGCCGCCTTATATGAGATCAGCCCGGAAGGTAATTGGGAACATGGTAATAATATTCTGCACCTGGAGGTCCTTCCCGGTACTTATGAGGCTGAAAGGCTGGCCCCAATGCTGTTGCTGCTTAAAAAAGAGCGGGAAAAGAGGGTCAGGCCTGGTCTGGACAACAAAGTCCTTTGTTCGTGGAACGGCCTGGCATTGAACGGGCTGACAGATGCTTACAGGGTAACAGGAGAGGAGTCTTTTCGCGATCTGATCCTGAATAATGCCCGTTTTATCGCTGAATATCTTTGTCTGAAAGTCAGTACGGAAGATGGCCTTGAGGGAAGAGGCTTATGGCATATGCTTAGTTCAAAAAATAAGGAAGGTGCAGGGATTCCGGGATTTCTTGAAGATTATGCAGCCGTAATTCAGGCATTTATCAATGTTTACCAGATCACCTTTGATGAACAATGGCTCAAAGAAGCTGAAATGCTTGCAGATTACACCATGGCTAACTTCTTTGATGAAGAGGAGGGCTTTTTTTACTTTACTGACAGTCAGGCAGAAGAGTTGATAGCAAGAAAGAAGGAACTGTTTGATAATGTTATTCCTGCATCCAATTCTATGATGGCTGATAATTTTCTGAAGCTGTCTGTGCTTACCGGAAGAAAGGATTTTCTGGAGACCAGCAAAATGATGTTCGGGCGGATGAAAGAGTTGATACTGAGGGATCCTCAGTGGCTGTCAAACTGGGGTGGCTTGGGGTTGTCGTTTACAATGCCCCTTGCTGAAGTTGTTCTGACCGGTCCGGATATCCGATCTTTCAGGAAGATAATAGATCGTGATTATTGTGATTTTAATAAGGTGTTTGCCGGTGCCGAGAAGTTTTCTGATTTGCCTTTGCTACAGGGAAGGTTTACGGAAGATGGCAGGACCATGGTGTATGTCTGTTATGACAACGCTTGTCAGCTTCCTGTGGCGAGTACTTCAGAAGCGATCGAAATACTCAGGAAGTCTTGAAAGAGATTTATGAAATATTCCCTTTAAATGAATCAGCTCTCCTGGTCATGTTTGAACAAAGGATCAGTGAGGATGTTCATGCCCGTGTACTGGCACTTCAGTATTTACTCGAAACACATCCTTTCAAAGGAATGCTGAAGCTTGTTCCGGCCTATGCTTCTCTGGCGGTATTTTATGATTTTGAGGTGGTTGCGACGGATGGGAAAGGGGTATTTGATCTGGTAAAAGAATGTGTAGAGAAACGGATTGAAATGGCGGGAGAACTGACGGCATACATACATAGCGGTGAGCTGGTAGAGGTTCCTGTCATTTATGAAGGAGAAGACCTGGAGTTTGTTGCCGGCTATTGCGGACTTACGGTCTCGGAAGTGATTGAACGTCATACCTCAGTACTGTACAGGGTATATATGCTCGGTTTTCTGCCGGGTTTTGCCTACCTTGGAGGAATGGATCCTGCTCTGAATACACCAAGAAAAACCAGCCCTAGGCTTAAGGTCCCGGCTGGGAGCGTTGGAATTGCCGGTTTACAGACAGGTATTTACCCTTTGGACAGCCCCGGTGGCTGGCAGCTTATCGGACATACCTCTCTGAGCCTGTTTGATCCCATGAGTGATAAACCTGTCAGGCTGCAACCGGGAGATCAGATCAGATTCAGGAGAAAACGTTGATTCAGATGGCTATGGTGTTTATAAAACCGGGTTTATACGCTGCTTTCAGGGATGTGGGCCGGATGGGCTACCTCGATAGCGGTATTGGCTGTGACGGAGCAATGGACTTGCCGAGCCTTATGGTTCTCAACGCTATTCTGGGGAATGCGCAGGATGAAGCAGCGGTAGAGTTTCATTATCCGGGGCCGGAAATATGGTTTGATGAACCTTGTACCATTGGCATTACCGGAGCTGACTTCGGTCCGGTTCTCAATGGTATTCCTGTAGAGAATAACAGACCCATCAACATCAAACTGGGTGATGTGCTGAAGTTTTCAGGTTGGAAAAACGGACAGCGGGCTTACCTCGGTGTATCGGGGGGATTTAATCTCAGTGCCTGGCTTGGGTCAAAAAGCAGCGCTTATGGTCACAATCTGATCAGCCCCGGTTTTTCGGTGGGTATTAATGAGCATATTCCTGTGAAATCAATCCGGGAAGGCGCCTCAAGATGTTTCCTGCCGGACATAAAGGAAATTGTAAAGATCAGATTCGTGAAAGGTCCGGAATGGTCCTGGCTGGATGATGCTTCCAAAGAAAGTATAGGGAAGTATTTGTATGTTATTTCCCTGAATTCAGACAGAATGGGTTATCGTTTGAAAGGAGAGGAGCCATTGACCGCTGACAAACGGTCACTGCTTTCTTCGCCGGTTAGTTTCGGAACGATTCAGTTACCTCCTGACGGAGAGCCGCTTATCCTGATGGCCGGAGCACAGACAACGGGGGGATATCCCAGGCTTGGGTTTGTGGTTCGTGCAGATTTGCCTGTGCTGGCACAATGCGGGCCGGGCCAGCGGATACAACTTGAGATGACAAACGTGGAAGAGGCGGAGGCTTTATGGTTGGCACTACTTCAAAAAATCAGGAGGCTTTATGTTACCGTTCTGTTGAAACGAAAATGAAGAAACTGAAAATAGACATTAACTGCGATATGGGGGAGTCTTTTGGAGCCTGGGTTTCCGGAAACGACCTCGCTGTAATGGATTACGTCACCTCTGTTAACATTGCCTGTGGATTTCACGCCGGGGACCCTGAGGTAATGGCTGCCACTGTATCGGCGGCTGCACAGAAAGGTTTAAAACTGGGCGCACATCCCGGGTTTAACGATCTCCAGGGGTTCGGGCGCAGAGAAATGAATCTGACTCCCCGGGAAGTATACCACGCCTGTCTGTATCAGATAGGCTCTCTGCAGGCTTTTGCTCTTGCTTCCGGTACCCGCCTGCACCATGTGAAACCTCATGGGGCTCTTTATAACATGGCGGCGGCTAGAAAAGACTTGGCAACAGCTATTGCTGAAGCGATACATTCATTTGATCCGGGGTTAATGGTGTATGGTTTGTCAGGCAGCCTGCTGATCTCTGAAGCAAGCCGCCTCGGATTAAAAACGGCCTCTGAGGTGTTTTCCGACCGTTCTTATCAGTCGGATGGCAGCCTTACCCCCAGAAGTCATGCCGGGGCTTTATTGTTTGATATTGATGCAATTGAAGCCCGTGTCCTCAAAATGGCTACGGAGCAAAAAGTAATTGCGACAGACGGTTCAGAAATAAGTATAAAGGCTGATACCATATGCATTCACGGTGATGGCAAAGAGGCGCTTGCCATAGCACAGCGTTTGTGGCATATATTATCAGCCTGAATAAAAAGGCTATTTGACAAGTTCTCCGCTGATCCTCAGCAGATTGAGCTCGGATATTTTAACATTATACTGGGCGATAACCAGTCTGTTAAGTGCGATATCAAACCTTGTCTGGGCATCTGAGAGTTCCAGTATAGTAGAAGCTCCCAGCTTGAACTTTTCCAGAGATATTTTCAGGTTTTCTTCAGCCAGATCTTTGTTCTCCATCTCAAGTGAAAGTAATGACTTGTCAGTCTGATACTGATTGAAAGAAGAATTCAGGTCCGCTGCAATCTGATTCAGAAGTTCTTCTTTCTGTTGCTGAATGATCTCTGTATTGATTTTGGTGAGTTGTATGTTTCTTTTGATTCTGCCTCCGTCAAAGATATTCCAGGTCATGGCAACCCCCGGGGTAAGGCCTATGCTCTGGTTCATGGTAATCAGACCGGCATTGTTGGTGTTGAAACTATACCCTAATCCTGTTGTCAGCGAAATCCTGGGGAGTCTGAAAGACTCTGCTTCCTTCTGATTCAGGAGGTTAATTTCTGCTGACTTGTTAACCAGCAGGAGTTCCTGATTCTGAGTCCTGGCTCTGTCCAGCAACTGGTCAAGGTTATAGTTGGGATTGAGTTCCAGGTCTTCATTTACATTGAAATCAGTGCCCGGGTCCCTGGAAAGCAGCGAGTTGAGTCTGATCTTCGCTGACTTAAGCTGACTTTCTGCATTGATAAGATTGGCGGTCTGTGTAGTAAGGTCTGTTTTGGATTGCAGATAATCCAGTTTCGACCCTCTTCCGATCTGCCATCTTTCATCTGTTATTTTAAGTCTCTCTTCATAGTAGCTGATAATGGTTTTCAGATACTTTACAGTTCTCTGGAGCCGCTGAACATCATAAAAAGACTGCATGACATTGCTGAGAGTATTCTGTATCACTACCTTGCTCTGGATATGACTTTGTTGTCCCTGAGCAACCAGTCGGCCATAGATCGCATTCATACGACGGCCGTCATAAAGAACCCAGTTGACTGCAAGGTTGGTGTTGGGGCCCAGCGACTGACCAAAACGGTTGATGACCCTTCCATCTACAAAGTTCTGGTGTACCTGACTGAAAGAGGTATTGAAAGTAGTATTCCAGTCAACCGTCGGAACCATCCCGGCATTGCCTTTATAGATCTGGTTTTCGGCGGCTTCTATCTGCTTTCTCGAAATCTGTATACCGTAGTTAGCCTGAAGGGCCTTGTCTATGGCATCTTCTATTTTCAGGACAGTCTGTGAAGCTGCCGGAACGGAGATGTTCAGGAGGATAAAGAGAAAAAATATATAGTTAAAAAGGGACAGTTGTCTTTTCTTCAGGAAATTGTTCATTGGTTAAATCAGATCATTTGTGTTTTATTCTGAAGACTATGCGTTTTCGGCCGCGAGTTCTTCAATCTTTCTCATCTGGTCAAAGTCTTTCTCTCTGCTGAAATAAATATAGAATGCCGGGATGACATACAAGGTCAGTAGCAGGGAAACAAGAAGACCTCCGATAACCACGATACCCATGGATTTACGGCTCTCGCCGGCTGCTCCAAGGGCAAGTGCAATGGGCAATGCCCCAAGCACTGTAGCCAGGGTTGTCATCAGAATGGGTCTCAGACGTAAGGTGGCCGCCTGTAGTCCGGCTTCGGCCTTGCTCATTCCTTTTTCTCTGAGCTGATTGGCAAACTCTACAATAAGAATCCCGTTTTTGGTTACCAGACCGATCAGCATGATGATACCGATCTGACTGAAGATATTTAATGTCTCATTGAATAACCACAGTGAGAATACGGCGCCTGCTATGGCAAGAGGTACTGTGAACATGATAATCAGCGGGTCCACGAAACTTTCGAACTGAGCGGCGAGGATCAGGTAAACAAGTACAAGCGCAAGTCCGAATGAGAAAAGGGTATTGGATGCACTTTCGGCATAGTCTCTTGAGGAGCCTGTCAGTGTTGTTTTGATCGCTTCATCTTTTAATCCGTCTCGGATAGCATCCATGGCCTTGATTCCGTCAGCAATGGTTTTACCCGGAGCAAGACCGGCAGACACGGTAGCACTCATGTACCTGTCGTAGTGATACAACTGCGGCGGGCTGCTGTTCTCTTCCGCTTTTACAATGTTATCAAGCTGGATAAGCTCTCCGTTGTTGTTTTTTACAAACATACTCTTCAGGTCAAAGGGTTCGTTGCGGTTTTTACGGTCAAATTGTCCGATTACCTGATATTGTTTACCCTTCATGGTGAAATAGCTGAAACGCTGTCCGGCGAAGGCAAGCTGCATGGTTTGCGCAACATCGGACACAGAAACACCAAGGCTCTTGGCTTTTTCCCTGTCTATTTTGATCGAAAGCTCCGGTTTGCTGAACTTCAGGTTAACATCCGAGATGATGAATGTCGGATCTTTCTGAACTTCTTCCATGAACTTGGGAAGGTATTCTCTGAGTTTTGCAAAGCCAGGAGCCTGGATAACGTACTGAACGGGTAAACCGCCGCGTTTGTTAACGGCAATGGTCTGCTGTTCATTAACAAATGCTCTTGCTTCCGGCATTTTTTTAAGCAGCGCCGTCATTTTATCAGCAATCTGATGCTGCGTTTTTTTTCTTTTTGTTTTGTCGGTCAGCGACACCCTGGCAAAACCGGTATTGGCCCCGCCTGTTCCACCAAAGCCTGGCGCGGAAACCGTCATCATACCGCTGATTTCAGGTACGGAGTCAGAGAGCACTTTGGCAGCCTTTACGATATAGTTATCCATGAATTCATAGGAGGAACCTTCAGGCCCTGTCATCTGTACAGACACAAAAGAGCGGTCATCCAGCGGTGCAAGTTCCGATTTAAGTTCTTTTCCAAAGAAATAGATCATAGACAGCGTCAGTATCATAACCGGGAAAGCCAGCCACTTTTTGCTGAGAAAATTCTGAAGGCTGTTCATGTAACCGTTCTCCATGTTGATAAAGAACGGTTCTGTAGCATCATAAAATTTACTCTTTTTATGCTCTTTACGATTGAGGTAGGCATTAAGCATAGGGGTGAGGGTCAGCGAAACGAACGCTGAGATCAATACTGCAGAGGCGAGTACAATACCGAATTCCCGGAAAAGCTTTCCTACGAAACCTTCCATGAAAATCACTGGAAGGAATACGGCTGCAAGTGTAACAGAGGTAGAAATTACCGCAAAAATGATTTCATTAGAACCTTTCACCGCTGCTTCGATGGGATTCATTCCTTCTTCAATCTTCTTGAAAATATTTTCGGTGACTACAATACCGTCATCAACCACAAGGCCCGTGGCGAGTACGACCGCCAGGAGGGTCAGTACATTAATGGAAAACCCGAAAATGTACATGATAAAAAAGGTCCCGATAAGCGAAACAGGAATGTCAATGAGTGGCCTGATGGCAACAATCCAGTCACGGAAGAAAAGGAAGATGATGATAATAACGAGTACTACTGCAATAAGGATAGTCTCACCTACTTCAACGACCGACTGCCTTACGAATACCGTGTTGTCGAGGATGGTTTCCATAGTGAAATCAGGAGGAAGAATTTTTTTGATTTCATCCCGTCTTTTATACACTTCTTTGGCAATGTCCAGATAATTGGCTCCTGGCTGAGGCTGAATAGCAATACCTACAGTAGGGTTGCCTTTCCAGCGGGCAATTGTTTCCTGGTTTTCCGCACCGATTTCTGCATATCCGATATCTTTAAGTCTGACAATGTTCTCATTGATATTTCTGATTATCAGGTTGTTAAAGTCTTCTTCAGACTGAAAACGACCTATGGTCTTCACCACAAGCTCTGTAGCGTCACCCTGAAGTTTTCCGCTGGGAAGTTCCACATTCTCACGGTCAAGTGCGGCCTTTACATCCTGAGTAGTGATGCCCTGTGAGACCATTTTGTCGGGATCCATCCAGATCCGCATGGAGAAGCGTTTGAAACCCCAGATACGAACCTCGCTGACGCCTTCCACGGTTTCCATTCTTGGAGAGATAACGTTTTCGGCAAAATCACTTACTTCCAGAAGAGTCCGGCTGTTGCTCTGAAGACTCAGTGAAAGTATGAATTCTGAGTTGGCATCTGCCTTTCTTACGGTCGGAAGGCCGTCAAGGTCTTTGGGAAGCTGAAAAACGGCTTGCGAAACCTTATCGCGAACGTCATTGGCGGCCCTTTCCATATCGACGCCAAGGTCAAACTCTATGGTGATATTGCTTGAACCCTGGTTCGAAGAAGAACTGACAGAGCGGATTCCTTCCACGCTGTTCAACGCCTTTTCCAGAGGCTCAGTGATCTGCGATTCAATAATATCGGCATTGGCACCAGGGTAACTGGCACTTACGGTAACAATTGGAGGGTCGATTGACGGATACTCCCGTACACCGAGAAACTGAAAACCTATAAAACCAAACAGCAATATTAAGAGGTTCATGACAATGGCCAGAACCGGGCGCTTAATGGATAGTGTTGATATTGACATAGGAATTATTTTTTAGTTAAAACGGGAGCTCCCGGTTTTAAGGTCATCAATGCGGTCGTAATCAGAGAGTCGCCAACCGAGAGGCCACTTAGTACCTGTACTTTCTTCTCGGTTCTCAGGCCGGTTTCGATCATGACTTCTTCAGCCAGCCCGTTCCGTTTTACAAACACCTTTTTTCCTTCAAGCACCGGAATAATGGTTTCGGAAGGAATCATAATGGACTTCTCACTTCCAAGGTTCAGATTAACCTTGATGAACATACCCGGCAGAAATTTGTTGGCAGGGTTGGACGTAATGGCTCTTGCCTTCAGTGTTCTGAGGACAGGATCTATCTTGGGGTCTATAGCTATCACCCGAGAAGTAAATACCTCATTGCTGCCATCAATCTGGAATTTAACATCCTGTCCGGTTCTCACCAGAGGGAGATATTTTTCAGGAATGGTAAAGTCAATCTTGATCGGATTCGTCTGAACCAGATTGGCAATGATCGTGGTAGGCGTTACATAGGCACCGTTTGAAATATTCTTAAAGCCTATCCGGCCGGCAAACGGAGCCTTGATCTCTGTTTTTTCCAACTGCACTTTAATCAGTTCCTTGTCCGCATTCAGTGTGCTGACTCTGTTCAGTGAAATCTCGTATTCCTCTTTACTGATGGCATTGATTTCCAGAAGTTTCTTCTGACGTGCTTCGATCTGAGCCGCCAGTTTCTCTTCAATTTCTATTTTTTTCAACTGGGCTACAAAATCATCATCCCTGATTTTGGCAATCAGCTGTCCTTGTTGTACATAGGAGCCTTCATTGATATTAAGTTTGGTCAGACGGCCTGATATTTCGCTTCTGATCTCAACTTCTTCATTGGGAATGGAGGTGCCTGAAGAGAAAACGATTTTGTCAGAGTTGTCTATTCCGACGATTATTGTACTTACAGGTAGCGGAGGCTGTTTTCCCGGTCCTCCTCCCTTTCCTCCTCCGTTTTGCGGACCTGCGTTTTCTTCTGATTTGAAGAAGAAAATCTTACCTAAGATGAGTAGTACAATGACAATGGCTGTAATGATTAAAGGACGCATAAATGCACTGTTAGAGACTTTAGAATCTGGTTTTGTTAAAATTTTACTAAAATAAATCAAAAAGAGCGGATTGATATAAATACTGTGGATAATTTCATTAATTGAATAGACAAAAGAAAGTAATTAAGAAACGAAGTAAACGTCGGTGAAGTAAGCTGAAAAAACTAAGTTTTGTTTAGTTTTTTCGGTATTTTTTAATGTTTTTTCATGGGGAAAAGTACTTTATAAGGATGCCTTTCATTAACTTTCGATCAATAAATTATTTTTTATGAAAGGCAACTCGGCCCTGATAGGCGCAGCATTTCTGATGGCTACTTCAGCCATTGGCCCGGGTTTTTTGACCCAAACTACTGTTTTTACCCGGGACATGCTTGCCAGTTTCGGATTTGTGATCCTCTTGTCTGTTGTTCTGGATGTGGCGGCGCAGGTGAATATATGGCGGATGCTTACTTTGTCTGATAGCCGTGCTCAGGATCTGGCCAATCGTGTTATGCCGTATCTCGGACATGTCCTGGCAATTCTTATTGCTTTCGGAGGGCTGGCATTTAATATAGGTAATATCGCCGGTGCCGGTCTGGGTCTTGAGGCCCTTACCGGTTTGCCTTCCGTTTACGGCTCTGTGTTTACGGCTGTTCTGTGTATTGTTTTGTTTTCGTTCAGGGATTTCGGATCGGTGATGGATCTTTTTGTGCGTATTATGGGCGCGGTTATGATCCTGTTGATCATACTGGTTTGCTTTAAGGCCGTACCTCCTTACGGAGAGGCTTTGTTACGGACATTTGTTCCGACAGAATTTGATGCCAGGGCGACCGTTACGCTGGTGGGTGGCACAGTAGGAGGGTATATCACTTTTGCCGGAGCACATCGTCTCATTGATGCCCGGATTACCGGCAGAGAGAATCTCGGCAGAGTGACAAAAAGTGCTTCTTCCGGTATACTTGTGACGGCCTTCCTGAGGTATTTTCTTTTTCTTGCAACTTTAGGGGTGGTAGCAGGAGGTGGCGTGCTGTCTGAAACGAATCCTACAGCTTCGGTTTTCGAAATTCCGTTTGGAGAAGCCGGAAAAAGATTTTTTGGCCTGATGATGTGGGCCGCCGCAGTAACTTCTGTTATTGGTTCGGCGTATACTTCCGTTTCCTTTCTTAAAACCCTGCATCCTTTTTTTGACTCCAACGAGCGGACCAACATTGTGGTTTTTATTCTTATGTCTCTGGTCATCCTGGTTTTCTTTGGAAAGCCGGTAAATCTTCTTTTGCTGGCAGGTTATGTAAACGGATTTATTCTGCCGCTTGGTCTGGCGATTGTACTGATAGCTGTTCGAAAGTTTTCTACGGAACTGAACTACAAAAATCCTGTTCTACTCACGTTGGCCGGTTGGCTGGTAGTTGTTATTATGGGATATCTTGCTGTTAGCAGTTTGTTGTAAAAAAAACAGCGGATATGAGTAAGCTAAAAGATTTTGTTGTATTTTTGCCATATAACAAAATTCTAAATCGTATGTTCGGCTATCAATATCCTACCTGGGTTCCAATACTGTTTTTTGTTTCTTTACTGGTTCTGTCTTATCTGACGGGTAAGTGGCTGGTGAAAAAAGAAAGAAAGTACTGAAATATTGATGGCGGCTTCGGGCCGCCTTTTTCTTTAATAGATGCCTTCCTCCAGATGAAGGATTCTTGTGTCCGGAAGTTTTTTGGAAAGTAGCCTGGCAACTATGGCGCTTCTGGTGCCGTTTGAGCAAGCCACAATAATTTGCCTGAATTGCTTCAGTTGTTCTGTGTTTTCCGATATTTCATGTGGCGGTATATTGATCCCGCCGATATTGAAGTCTCTGAACTCCCATGTTTCTCTTACATCCAGCAATACTGTACCGTCCTGTTTCAGATAGTCTTCAACGGCATTCTGACTGATCTCTTCAAAATCCTTCATATGTTTGGTTTAAATGGCCCCTTCATCGGCAAAGCTAAAGTAACCAAAATCTGTAAAAATGACATGGTCAATGACAGGAATTTCCATAAGCTTGCCGGCGTTGACGAGACTTTTGGTGACAGCCTTGTCCTGGTTGCTGGGATTTCTGTTGCCTGATGGGTGATTGTGGACGAGTATCATGGAACTGGCCAGGTGATCAAGTGCACTTTTGAAGATTAACCGGGTGTCAGTTGCGGTGCCCGAAAGACCTCCCGAACTTATTTTCACGGGTTTGAGGATGGTGCCGTTCCTTTTTAGAAGGAGTATCCAGAATTCTTCATGTTTGATGTCCAGAAGAAATGGCTTGAAGTAGGTAAAAACATCTTTGGAGCCGCTGATGAATGTCTGAGGAGGGTTTTCAAAATCTTTCCTTCTTCGCCCCAGTTCAAGTGCCGCCATAATGGTCAGCGCTTTGGCTTCTCCTATGCCTTTAAATTTAATAAAATCTTCGAACAGAAGGCAGGCAAGTTCATTAAGATTGTTATTAACGGCTTTAAGGATCTGCCTTGCCAGATCTACTGCATTGGTTTCAAAAATCCCTGAGCCTATCAGGATGGCGATGAGTTCGGCGTCGCTGAGAGATAGCTTTCCTTTTTCACGGAACTTTTCCCTTGGGCGGTCATCTTTCGCCCAGTGCTTGATTACTTTGGCTGACATATTTATTGTGTGAATATACCCCAAAGATAATTCCCTGATTCCGAATAAAAAAGCCGCCCTGAGCATTCAGGCCGGCTTACTAATTTCTTTAGCAGAACTTACTTAAGCAGCAAGACGATTCACAAACTTCGTAAGGGAAGACTTAAGGTTTGAAGCCTTATTTTTGTGAATTACATTTTTACGCGCCAGTTTGTCAACCATGGAAGAAACTGTTTTCAAAAGTGCTTCTGCCTGGATTTTGTCAGTAGTCTGACGCAATTTTCTGATTGCAGTTCTTGTTGTTTTATGTTGAAAACGATTTCTTAAACGTTTTGTCTCGCTTGATCTGATTCTCTTTAAAGCTGACTTATGATTTGCCATTGAATAAAAGTTTTTCTAAAATTCCTCTTGATATTGGGCTGCAAAGATAGGAATAAATATTGTCTTTGCAAAAGAATATGCTGAAAATATGAATGTTGCCTTTGAAGGATGAAAACAAAAAGACCGGTTGTTCCGGTCTTTTTGTTTTATTTATCTTTTAATTATGCTCTTCCCAGGGCTTTCAGCATGGTTTCTCCGATTTCCGCAGGAGATTCAACCACGTGGATGCCACACTCTCTCATGATAGCCATTTTAGCGGCAGCGGTATCGTCCGCACCACCGATAATGGCACCGGCATGGCCCATTCTCCGGCCTTTCGGTGCGGTTTGTCCGGCGATAAAACCTACAACAGGCTTTTTATTGCCTGTAGATTTGATATAACGTGCTGCTTCAGCTTCCATGCTTCCGCCGATTTCCCCGATCATTACGATTCCTTCTGTTTCCGGATCGTTCATCAGCAATTCAACAGCCTGCTTGGTGGTGGTTCCGATGATCGGGTCACCTCCGATACCGATAGCGGTGGTCTGACCAAGGCCGGCTTTTGTAAGCTGGTCTACTGCTTCATAGGTCAGGGTGCCGGATTTGGAAACTACTCCGATGGTTCCTTTAGAGAAAATAAATCCGGGCATAATGCCTACTTTGCACTCACCCGCAGTAATTACACCGGGACAGTTGGGTCCGATGAGTGTTACCTCTTTACCCTGTAAATAAGATTTTGCAGTGATCATGTCTTTCGTAGGAATGCCTTCTGTAATACAGATGATCACTTTAATACCAGCATCAGCAGCTTCCATGATGGCATCGGCTGCAAATCCGGGTGGTACAAAAATAATGGATACATCAGCACCGGTCTGCTTTACCGCGTCTTCCACAGTGTTGAAAACCGGACGATCAAGATGGGACTGTCCTCCTTTGCCCGGAGTTACGCCACCCACTACATTAGTGCCGTATTCGATCATTTGTCCGGCATGAAAAGAACCTTCCGAACCGGTGAATCCCTGAACAATAATCTTTGAATTTTTATTTACAAGAACACTCATTTTACGAATTTCGGCCGTTTGAAGACCTATTTTAAAGGTGATTTTCAGATTGTTTAAAAACTAACCCAAAAATAGACTTCAAATTAAAAGAATACAAAAAAACTTTCATGGGTTTACAGTGTGATAAATTTAAGTAGCTGTAAATGAGCTTATTGTATTTTTTAAGGATAGCAAAAAAAACAATTATTTATGTTTAGGGCAGTCACATGCGTTTTTGCCGCGGAAAAGGCGCTTGAAAAAACCGGTTTTCTTTTTATACCGGCCGCTTTTTTTTCTTTTTCCTCCCTGGAAAACCTCTGTGGCTGAATCATGTCTGCCGGCAAAGGCCTCAGGCACAGGAGCAAAAGAAACCAGTGTTACAAGAAGTGACAGAATACCAACCCTGTAGTTTTTCATGATTCAGTTACGATTAATAATTAAATAAACGCCGGACTGTTCTTTCAACGTGTCCTGCTTTACAAAATTAATTAAAGCCTGATCAGAATGCGCTGTATCAGTTAACAAAATTATGTGAGGAAGGCTGGGTCGCTTTAAGGATTTTTAACAATTATGTCAGTTGCCCGATGCAACAATGCCGGATTATCATGGTCATTACATAAAACTAAAACAATATTTCAATTATGAAGAAGACTTTGATGGTACTATGCGGTGCATTGCTATGGGCCGGAGTGGCTTTTGCGCAGGAGAAGGGTAAAGCGGCGGGGAAGAAAGATAAAGTGAAAATTAAAGTGGAGAAAAGTGTCAACGGAGAAAAAGAGGTTTTTGAGAAAGAGTATGATACTTCCGGAATGACAAGCCAGGAACGTGATGACCTGATCGGTCATGTTCAGGATTCTCTGGGACTTAAATCCGGGCAGTCGGGTCGGTTTAAGATCATGATAGATGATGGGGATTTCGAATTTGAGAACAGAAACGGAGAGGATGACTTTGTCTTTGGCGAAAAACCCAGGGTGAGGGTATATAGCCGCAGCGGACGCAACGGGCAGGGTTTTAATGAATTTGAGCTGGACATGAATCGTCTGAAGGACCGGATGAAAGATGCATATGCCGCTTTTCCCAAAGGGTTTGAAAATATGCACAGGTGGGATGATCATGTGTTTTCTGCAGTGGACGGTACGGCCATCAGAGGACTTGACGTTTTTCCTAACCGCCCGGATATTGAAACGCTTAATGTAAAATTCTATGCTCCGAAAGAAGGCGATGTTTCTATTACTGTTGTCGATCTGAAAGGCAATGTGGTTTCCAAGTCAGAAGTAAAATCATTGAAAGGAGAGTATGTTGGACAGGTCAGGTTAAAAAAAGCTGAGCCGGGTGTGTATTTTGTGATCGTGGCTCAGGGGGAGGATGGTATTTCTAAAAAGGTAAAATTATAAACGGTTAGGGCCGTGAAAAAAAATAGGTACTTTGTATTGCATAATACTAAATAAAACATATATCTTTGCAATGTAAATTCAATATCACGGTAATATGAAAAAGCTATTATTCTTTATTCTTGTCTTTTTTTCTTTGCAGAATGCCTTCGCTTTCGGACTAGCAGAGGGAAGTATGCCTGGAAAACATCAAAAGAACGATAATATTACTGAAAAGGATTTTGGTAGTCCTGCCCGTACAGAGGTGTCTTTTGCGGCAATTGGTCATGGGAGCAACGGGGAAGCAGCCACGACCGTTTCCGGTTGGATTGCCGGTTTGTTTTCGAGAATACTTGCCGGGTTTTTATCCGTTTTTGTTCCGGAAACCGGGGATGTGGCTGGTAAATGGTACAAAGAAGCCGATCTTACGAACAACTGCTACAAAATCTGAGCGTTTGCCTATAAACAAAAAAACCTCCGGACCGGAGGTTTTTTTGTTATTATCCTTTAAGTGTCAGGTAATCATTGAAGCTAAATACTCATTACCTCAAAGCCTGACCTTGTAATAAACTTACTTGCGTCCTTATTCAAAGGGGTTAGGCTTCCTGACAGATACAGGCTAAAGTATTTTATTTACCGAAAAGCCTGGCAAAAAAACCTTTGGTCTTCTTTGTCACTTCCTGGACGGCCTCTTCTGCTTCCTGAGCGATTTCTGTGGCTTTTTCTTTCGCTTTGGCAATGGCTTCCTCGGCGTCTTCTTTCAGATCTTCAAGCTTGTCGGCAGCTTCAGCCTTGAATTCGTTAAGCTTTTCCTCGTTGATCATACCCTGAACTTTAGCTTTGGCGCTGTTCAGGGCTTCGCCGGCCTCAGCAGCCATTTCTTTCACTTTAGCTTTTGCTTCACCCAACGTTTCGCTGGCGTCCTCTTTGAGTTCCTTGATTTTGTCTTCACTGATCAGGTCACCGGCAGCGGATTTTAAATCCTGAAGTGCTTCGGCGGCATCGTTTTTCAGGTCTTCAAACTTTGAGGAGACCGTTGCTTTTGTGTCTTCGGCTACAGTTTCAGCCTTGTCTTTTACAGCATCGGCGGCGGCTTCGGCAACGCCCTCTGCTGCTTCCTTAATTTCTTCAATACCTGCTTTAGCGGTGTCTTTTACACTTTCAGCAGCGTCGGCGGTTTTCTCACTGAGTTCAGCTGCTTTATCTTTAAGTTCTTTTTCAGATTCTTGCATTTCAGTTGTTTTTAAATATGATGGACAAAATTAAAAAATTATATCATATATTTTAATCTAATCACTTCTTTTTCAGTAAGAAAGCGCCATTTCCCACGAGGCAGATCTTTCTTTGTCAGACCGGCATATACTGTTCGGTCAAGTTTGAGTATTTCATAACCCAGATGTTCGAAAATTCTCCTCACAATCCGGTTACGCCCGCTGTGAATTTCTATGCCCACTACTTCATTGTCGGGTGTGATGATCGCCAGATCATCGGCCTTGATAAATCCATCTTCAAGTTCTATTCCGCTAAGGATGGCATTGAAGTGTTCCTGACTAAGCGGTTTATTCAATTCCGCCTGGTACACTTTCTTGATGCCATTCGAAGGATGTGAGAGCTTATCGGCTAGTTCCCCGTCATTGGTAAGCAGCAGCAGGCCTGTAGTGAGTCTGTCGAGTCTTCCTACAGGATAGATTCTTTCCGGTCCGGCCTGTGCTACCAGATCCATAACGGTTTTACGCTCTTCGGGATCTTCGGTGGTGGTGATAAAGTCTTTGGGTTTGTTCAGTAGTACATAAACGATCTTCTCCGGATTAAGAATTTTACGGCCGTACTTGACAACATCGCCTGGTTGTACCTTATAACCCATTTCGGTGATAACTTTGCCGTTAACGGTAATCTGGCCGCTGGAAATAAATTCGTCGGCTTCTCTTCTTGAGCAGAGACCCGCATTGGCAATATACCTGTTGAGCCGTATGGTATCACCTTTTTCTTCCCTTTTCAGGTTTTTCTGAATTTTAGGAGGCAGATGTTTTTTCATCTTTTCCTCATTGTACTTCGGAGCATAGGTCAGGCCTGTTTGCCTGTTTTCAGACAATTTTTCTCTTCTGGGATTGCGTGGTTTGTCAGAATTCTCAGTGCCTCCCAGGCCTTTGAAGAAAGAGGGTTTGTTATTGTCAGCAGACGCTGGCTGGGTCCTGAACGGACGTTTCTCCTCAGAAGCGGGAGACTTTTCTGTATTGCCGAATGTTTTTTTGCCTCTGAAGGTATTTTCACGCGGACTCTCTGTTCGTCCGGGAGTGAATTTTCTGGCTGCCCTTTCCGGAAATGGACTCTCTTTCCTTTCCGTTCTGCTTCTTCCTGTCTCTGTCCGGCGAAATTCTTCTCCGCCCGTTTTTTTGCCCCTGAAAGTGTTGCCTGTTGAAGAGTCTCTCGGTCCGGTGCTGAATTTTCTTTCTCCCCGGGCCGGTTTGCCCGGAAAGCTGCTCTCTTTTCTCTCTGTTACTTTTCTTTCCGATCCTGTGTGACGGAACTCCTCAGTGCCTGTTCTTCTACTTCTGAACGGGTTGTTTCCCGGAGTTTCTGTTCTGCCGGTTCCGGCTCTTCTGCCTGCTTGTGCGGGTCTGTCTGAAAAATTACCGTCCTTTTTTTCTGTTCTCTTTCTGTCTGATCCTGTGTGTCGGAACTCTCCGTCTGCGGGTTTTTTACGGCGATCAGCTTTGAAGCCGTCTTTTTTTGTGGCACTTCCTGAATTTCCGGTACCTGCGGTTCTGCCTTTTTTCCTTTCCGGCAGGGAAGATTTCTCTTCCGTTGTTTTTTTTCTCATGGGGCTTGCAGTATCACTACTGTAATAAAATTTAAATGGGAGGCAAAGGTACGATATTCTGTCTGTATTAAGCTGTAAACCGATGAAAATTAGTTTTTTAGATGAATGAGTGGATGAAAGAATGAGTGAATTAGTGATTACTTGCTAAATATCTCAATCACAGATAGAATTACCTTTTGTCTGAACTCCTGAGCTATAAATGAACCCGTTTTGTCACTTTTTGATGTGTTTGTCCAAAATTCAAAACGGTGACGGATGAAATGAGAGGTCCGTTTATCACGGTTTTCGTTCACACCTAATTTGTCTTGCTTTGTTCATAATAATTTTACTTGGAAAAGTTCGTGAAAATGTTATCTTTGTAGAATCCAATTAATTAAATATATATTATTATGTACTCAACAATTGCCATTACTATCCTTGTCATTCTTGTCATCATGATGTCTGTAAAAGTTGTGCCTCAACAGAAAGCATACATCATTGAGCGTCTCGGTAAATTTACCGGCACATTGCAGCCAGGTATTAACTTCATCATTCCTTTCTTTGACAGGGTGGCATACAGACATAGTTTAAAAGAACAGGCCTACGATATTCATGAACAGATATGTATTACACGTGACAACGTACAGGTCAGGGTTGACGGCGTGATATTTCTTCAGGTGGTGGATCCTCAGAAGGCCTCGTACGGTATCAATGATTACGTATTCGCGGTTACACAGCTGGCCCAGACCACGATGAGAAGTGAGATCGGTAAGATTGATCTTGACAAGACTTTCGTGGAGCGTATGGTGATCAACCATGCCGTGGTGGCTGCCATTGATGAAGCGGCAATCGGATGGGGAGTAAAGGTACTTCGTTATGAAATCAAAAACATTACACCTCCGACCACCGTATTACAGGCCATGGAAAAGCAAATGCAGGCTGAAAGGGAAAAGCGCTCCGTTATTCTTGAATCAGAAGGTAAAAAACAATTTGCGATTAACGTAGCAGAAGGAGAAAAGGAAAGAGTGGTGCTCGAGTCACAGGCGCAGAAACTGCAGCAGATCAATAAAGCAGAAGGAGAAGCATCAGCTATCCGTTCTGTGGCTGAAGCAACAGCAGAAGGTATCCGTCTGGTGGCGGCGGCCATTAAGGAAAACGGTGGAATGGAGGCTGTTCAGCTAAGGGTGGCAGAAAATTATATCGAGCAGTTCGGGAAAATGGCCAAAACCACTAACACGATGATCCTGCCTTCTAATCTCGCTGACGTTTCGAGTGTCATAGCTACGGCTATGAGTGTTGTAAAACAGGAAAGTAATAAGAAATAACCCATTAAAATATCAGAACTATGGAATTGTCAAATGTAACCGTCTGGATGATTGTCGGTGTACTGATGCTGATCATAGAAGTATTGTCAACATCTTTCTATTCAATGTTTTTTGGCGCCGGTGCGCTGATCACAGCTCTGTTTGTTTATCTGGGCCTGCTGGATGATACCAGCAGCCAGCTTCTTGTGTTTTGTTTCAGTTCGATCGTAAGTGTGGTGTTGTTCAGAAAAAAATTCAAGGAATTGTTTCTGAAAGGCCAGAGCAGCTATTCTGAGTTTGTTGGTGACCAGGCCAGGGTTTCTGAAGAAATTCCGGCTGGGGGAGAAGGGAAGGTCATGTACCGTGGTGCCGAATGGATGGCGTTTTCCAATGAGCAGGGTAACCTTTTTCCGGATGAAAAAGTGGTCATCAAAAAAATAGAGGGTATCCGCCTGTTTGTTGCAAAGGCGTAAGCGTTTTGCATGATAAAATAACTGAAGGGATTGAATGGTCTTCTGAGATCATGCAATCCCTATTATTGTTAATCACCGTCGATAAACCGTTTTGTGATGGGCTGATAGCTGTCTATTCTTCTGTCACGAAGGTAAGGCCAGGTGGTGCGGTAATATTCTGTCTGGTCAAGATCAATCTCTTCTACATGTGTCTCCTCTTCATCATGTGAAGCCAGATACAGCAGACGGCCATGAGGATTGGCGATAAAAGAGCCTCCCCAGAACTTTTGCTCTGCCTCAACACCAACGCGATTGACAGAAACGACATAAAGACCGTTGGCAACAGCATGAGACCGTTGAATCGTTTGCCAGGCATCATATTGTTCCCGGTTGATTACAGGGTTGGCTTCATTTATGTCCCAGCCTATGGCCGTAGGATAGAAAAGGATCTCGGCACCCATCAGAGAGGTAATTCTGGCAGCTTCGGGGTACCACTGATCCCAGCAGATCAACACGCCGATTCTGGCGAATTTTGTATCAAAAACTTTATATCCCAGGTCTCCCGGTGTAAAATAGAATTTTTCATAGTATCCGGGATCATCCGGGATATGCATCTTGCGGTATTTGCCCAGATAGGTTCCGTCGGCATCAATGACTGCTGTAGTATTATGGTAAAGCCCCTGCGCTCTTTTCTCAAAGAGAGAGGCAATGATAACTACCTGAAGTTTCCTGGCCACTTCCTGCATAACAGCTGTAGTTGGTCCGGGTATGGCTTCTCCGAGCTTAAAATTCTCATGATCTTCCACGTCACAGAAATAGAGTGAACTGAAAAGTTCCTGAAGGCAGATGATGTTGGCTCCCCTGGCCGCTGCTTCTTCTATTCCTTTTATGGCTTTTGCTATGTTTTCGCTGACATCGGCTGTACAGGACATCTGTACCAGTCCTATATTTACTTTTTTCATAAATACGTATCAGAATTTGATTTTGAATCTTTCTCCCAGTTCTTCCAGGCTTTCTACCACTTTATCATTTAATGGTATACCGTTAACATTTCTGTCAGCCATAAAATTTCTTTCCTGATCCCCGGGTATCTGAACTTTTTCTCCATCTACAGCCGGCGCCTGTCTGAAGCGCCTGATCCAGGTGTCCATACTTTCCATAAATTCAGAAGCAGGTCTGAAGCCGTCAATGCGCATAGCACCCAGGAAATGGCCTGTGCCTTTTCCAACCTGTTCTGTCGCGACGCCATGAAAGCCCGCTGTTGCAAACGGAGGGACCCATGGGCCAAAATTAGCACCGGAAAGCACACCGGAAAGAATATCAACGATGGCGCCAAGGCTGTATCCCTTATGACTGCCGTGTTCACGGTCTCCTCCGAGGGGTAGCAGTCCGCCCCCTTCTTTAACCGCATTGGCATTGGTTGTAGGGAGGCCTTCCACATCCTGAACCCAGCCAGACGGAGCATCGAGTCCTTTTCGCTGCAGGATTTCCATTTTCCCGTAGGCTACAGCCGTGGTGGCAAAATCCGCTACAAAGGGAGGTTCCTGCAGGGCCGGGACGGCGAGGGCAATAGGGTTGGTTCCCAGCAGCTTTTCTCGTGAAAAAGTCGGTACTACCAGCGGGGCAGCGTTGGTCATCGCCCAGCCTATCATTTCATGAGGAAGCGCAAGCATGGCATGGTAACCGGCGATACCAAAATGATTGGAGTTTTGGACGGAAATCCATCCGGAACCTGCTTTTTTAGCTTTTTTTACCGCCAGTTTCATGGCAAAAGGGGCTACCACCAGACCAAGGCCCTTGTCGCCGTCAATGACTGCGGTGCTGGGGGTCTGATGAAGCACTTTAATTTCGGGGCGCGGATTCAGTCTTCCGTGGTCATAAAGCCGGACATAACCCGCCAGGCGGGCAACACCATGAGAGTCAACACCCCGGAGGTCGGCATTGATCAGCACCTCTGCTGACAGCCTGGCATCTGCCGGTGTGCAGCCCAGGGCTTTGAATATTTTCTCGGTAAAGATTTTTACCCTTTCAGGAGCATACATATTTTAGATCGTTTAACAAGATGGAACAGCCACTTGCCTCAACAAGGTAAGCCGGTTGGCGATGCGAAATTATTAAATTCCGTGTGGCTGTAAAAAGATTTAAAGTCCGGTGACGTAAATTTTATTTTTTTGCGTTTATTTGAAAACGCATCTTTAAAGGAGTAACATTTTAAAAAATCATGAAATATCTGTCACTTTTCATCCTGCTTTTTGGCCTTTGTGATACCATTTTCGGCCAGGTTAATAAAAAGGTTTCTCCCAGAATTGACCGCGTGACGGTTTTCAGGAATAAAGCCCAGATTGAATCCAGCGTCCAGGTGAATCTGCCGGCTGGAAGCTCCAGAATTGTTCTTGAAGATATCGCTTCGTCCGTTGATCAGAACAGTATCAAAGTAGGAGGGAAAGGTGATTTCGTGATTTTGAGTGTCAAATACCGTGTCAACCCGGTAAGTAAAAAGGTGAGCGCCCTTCAGGATTCGATTTTGATAGTGAATACGGAAATTGAAAATGTAGATATGTTGCTGGCCGTAGTTGCCAACGAGGAGAAGATGGTTATGGCGAATGCCAACGTTAAGAGTGAAAAAGACGGATTGCTGCCTGAGGAGTTTAAAGAAATGATTGACTTCTTCAGAACAAGGCTCACCGAAATCGGAACACGCAAACTTCAGCTTAACCGGCAGGTGGCTCCTTTGAAAGAAAAAAAGGCAAGGCTCGAAAAACAATTGGCATCTAATCCGGGAGGGCGGCTTCCTACCGGGGAAATAGAGCTGGCGGTTTCCGCCAAAACTCCGCATACGGCTTCTCTTTCCATGTCTTATGTAGCTAATAATGTGGGGTGGTATCCGGCCTATGATGTCAGGGTGAAGGATATGAAGAGCCCTGTGCAGGTTTCTTACCGGGCCAATGTGTATCAGAATACCGGGGTAGACTGGAATAACGTCAGACTGGCGCTTTCTACTTCTGATCCGCTGGAAGGAGGGCAAAAACCGGATCTTTATCCGCAATACTTGTCTTTTATCGAACCCAGGCCAGTAATGGCTATGGATGCGGGATATGCCAAAGCGGAACAGGCGTCTCCAGCCCCGATGGTAAGGCTGAGTAATGAAACCGCCGCTGTCTACACCAGGATGGTAGAATCCGCTTTATCAGTAAGTTTTGAGATTGACTTGCCCTATACCATTCCGAGTGGAGGTAACCCGGAACTGGTTGAAATAAGGAATTACAGTATTGTCTCTGTTTTTAAGAATTACATTACTCCGAAGCTTGACCAGGACGGATTCCTGGTGGCCGAGCTGACCGACTGGGAGAAGTATAATTTTCTTCCGGGAGAAGCCAATGTTTATTTTGAAGATACTTTTATTGGTAAAAGTAATATCGCAGGCACAGGAACAGACGAAAAGATGGTATTCAGCCTTGGAAGGGATAAGAAGATAACCGCAAAAAGAGAAGAGATCGAGAATTTCAAATCCCGGAGGTCAATAGGGTCATCTGTCAGAGAGTCATTCGGATACAGAATAACCGTGCGCAATACCCGCTCGGAAGAAGTAAAACTTATTGTTGAAGATCAGATGCCTGTATCACAGGACAGTTCTATTGAGGTGACACTCGATGAAGCAGACGGTGCGGTAACGGATAAAACCACAGGTAAGGTTACATGGGAAATAACTCTTCCGCCGGCACAGAGTAAAGAACTTAATTTGAAATATACTGTTAAATATCCTAAAGACAAGAAGGTCAATAATCTGTAAACCATTGGACTCCAGATGTCAGAAAGTTTAAGGAAGGTCTTTAACAGGCTGCTGTCTTATTTTATCCGGGGCCTTTTGTTTGTTGCGCCGGTGGGTTTTACCATACTGATTCTTTACAGTGCCTTTGACTTTGTGGACAGTCTGGTAAGAATCAGGTTTCCCTATGCCAATGATCAGGAATTCTTTATTCCGGGGCTGGGATTTGTCATTGTGGTCGGGGGTACAATTCTCATCGGGTTTGTTTTTACGGTTCTGCTTCCCCAGACCATTCAGACCTGGATTGAAAACGGCATAAAAAACCTTCCTTTTGTAAGAATATTTTATTCCGCATTCAAAGACCTCATTTCTGCTTTTGTAGGGGATAAAAGAAAATTCAAGCAGGCTGTCATTGTTACTCTTAGCCGTGAACTGGACATCCGTAAAATAGGGTTTATAACACAGGAAGACCTCTCTGAAATAGGACTTCCCGATATGGTATCCGTTTATTGTCCTCACAGTTATGCATTTTCAGGGGATATGTTTATTCTTCCCAAAAGCCAGGTCGAACTGTTGAACATCAGCAGTGCTGAGGTAATGAAGATAATAGTATCCGGCGGGGTTTCGTTTAAAGATAAATAAATGCCGGTTGTTTTAGGCTTGTATGCTTGTCATGAAGATAATTTTATTTTTCCTGCTTTCTGCCATGTCTTTGACCGCTCTTTCCCAGGAGCCCCACCTAAGGCAGGCGAAGCCTGTTGAAAAGTTGCTGGAAGAGCAAAACGGAAACCTTTTCAGGTCTTTATCTTCAAAAAGAAACTACCTCGTCATTGATCATATCCGTTCAAGAAAAAGAGTCAGACTGTTTGAGGGAGATGTTTTCAGGTTCCGGACAAAGGAAGGGCTCTTATTTCAGGATGAACTTACTGAAATTACAGACAGCACCTTTACTGTGATCATGTATGATGAAAGTATCAGCCATTTGTCTTATTTTACCTTTCGGTTTGATGAGATAGAAAGGTACTATAAGCGCCCGGTGAAAAAGGGACTCCGGCTGGGATTGTCCTGGGCCAGTTTTTCAGCACTTATGCCCCTGATGTATGACTGGGCTTATTTCGGAATCAGACCCTGGGATAACCGCAATGCACTCAAGGGTATCGTTATCGTCCAGGCAGGCCTTACACTTATACAAAACAGGGATAAGTTTTTTAATTCCCGTAAATTCAATGATAACGTCAGGCTGAAATCCTTCAGATCCATCTGAAAGGTTCAGGATGAATTTCATTTCCTCACCTATTTTGTTATTTTTGGTCATCATTTATTCAAACCTTAACTTAAGATGACTCAAAATCAACCTTTTCGGCTGACTTCTGTGGACGTATATCGTGGATTCGTGATGTTTCTCATGATGGCTGAAGTACTGGAGTTTGCCAAAGTATCCGGTTATTTACCACAGAGCGGTTTCTGGCGTTTCCTTGGATTCCATCAGTCTCATGTTGAATGGGTGGGATGTTCCCTTCATGATCTGATACAGCCGTCCTTTTCTTTCCTGGTTGGAGTGGCTTTGCCTTTTTCCATTGCCGGAAGGGTTGCCCGCGGCGGAAAATTCAGAGAACTCTTCGGGCATGCACTCCGTCGTTCGCTGATCCTGATTTTGCTGGGAGTGTTTCTCCGGTCGATCGGACGTGATATCACCAACTGGACTTTTGAAGATACCCTTACCCAGATAGGTCTCGGATATCCTTTTCTGTTTTTGCTGGGATTTGCCTCAGCGCGTGCACAGATCATTTCGCTTGCTGTGATTCTTGCAGGATATTGGCTGGCTTTTGCCCTGTACCCGCTTCCCGGGCCGGATTTTGATTATGCACTGGCAAAAACTTCTGCTGACTGGGAGCATAATCTGAAGGGATTTGCGGCGCACTGGAACAAGAATACCAACTTTGCCTGGGCGTTCGACAGGTGGTTTATGAATATTTTCCCGAGAAGCAAAGAGTTTTTTGCCAATGGCGGCGGCTATTCAACCCTTAGTTTTATTCCTACGCTGGGTACGATGATTCTAGGTCTCGTAGCGGGAAATGAGTTCCGGTCAGAAAGCGGGCCTGCAGCAAAACTCAGAAAGTTCCTCATACTGGGGGCGGCACTGTCGGTGGCCGGTATTCTCCTGAATCTGACGGGTGTTTGTCCGGTTGTCAAAAGAATATGGACTCCATCATGGGTGCTTGTCAGCGGAGGGCTGTGTTTTCTTCTGCTTGCCGGTTTTTACTATGTTGTTGACATGAAAAACAAGATCAGGCCTTTTGACTGGTTGAAAGTGATAGGGATGAATTCTATCGCTGCCTATGTCATAGCTCATACAATCGTCGAATTTACCGATAGTTCTATGAAGACTCACTTCGGACAAGGCTATGCTATGATTTTCGGGGAGGCTTATCACACGCTTATCAGCGGAACCGTCATTCTCCTGGCCGAGTGGGGGATATTGTATTGGATGTATACCAAAAAACTTTTCATCAGAATTTAATCAGGGCAGCATTGACAGGCAGACATTTGGGAAAATATTATCATTTTAATTCCGGTCTGCCTATCTTTGCGCCTCTATTTTAATACGATATAACGATGGAAAGCCTTTTAATCAGAAAGAACAACAAAATAGTTAATGAAAGAATCCAGTTAGCCTCTTCTAAAAGCGAAAGTAACAGAGCGCTGATCATTAATGCTTTGACGGGATTTAAAGGCGAGCTTTCCAATCTTTCTTCGGCCAGGGATACGAGAACAATGATCAGGCTGCTGGAATCCGACAGCCCTGTGGCTGATGTACTGGATGCCGGTACGACCATGCGCTTTCTTACGGCTTATTTTACGATCACCAGCCAGGTGAAAAAAATGACCGGTACACCCAGGATGTGTGACCGCCCTATCGGGATTCTGACAGAAGCACTGAAAAACCTTGGTGCGGAAATAGAATACCTGGAAAAAGAGGGGTATCCTCCGTTACAGATCAATGGTTTTTCGGTCCAGAAAGCTACAGAATTATCTATACGGGGAGATGTCAGCAGCCAGTATATTTCTGCGCTTCTGATGATCGCTCCGTTGTTGCCCGGGGGACTCAAACTACAGCTGACCGGTGAGGTGGGTTCTGTACCCTATATCCGGATGACCATCCGGCAAATGGAGGCCTTTGGGGTAAAAGTAGAAGAGGACTGGGATTCAATGCGGTTGACGGTTGCACCGCAGAAGTACCATCCTGTCGCTTATCGTATAGAGTCCGACTGGTCGGGTGCTTCTTATTGGTATAGTGTTGTGGCACTGGCTGAAGATGAGTCTGCGCAGGCGGAACTCCTGGGACTAAAGGAGAATTCACTACAGGGCGACAGCGCAATTGTTGCCATTATGGACAAGCTTGGCGTTAAAAGTACTTTTACAGCCGATGGCGTTCTTCTACAAAAGAAAATGCCGGAGGAAAACTTTGAATGGGATTTTACAGATTGCCCAGATCTGGCCCAGACCGTGGCTGTAATCGTAGCAGCGAAGCGGATCCCGGCTATATTTACAGGTATTGAAAGCCTTAAGATCAAAGAAACCGACCGCGTACTGGCGCTGCAGAATGAATTGAGTAAGATAAATGCTTCACTGACCGAAGTAGAGGCGGGACATAAATATGAAGTGCGTTCCGGTTTTAGTCCGGCTGCTCTCCCCGAAGCACCGGTTTTTCATACTTACGAAGATCACCGGATGGCCATGGCTTTTGCCCCGCTTTCCATGCTTGCAGATGTGATCATTGAGGAGCCGGGCGTCGTTGTAAAGTCATACCCGGAGTTCTGGGATGATCTCAGCAAGATTGTTGTTATTGAGAAACGCTAATCTACTTCATAGCTGACGCCGTTTTCATCCAGAAACCGGAGGATGCTTTCGACATGTACACCCCAGCCTACGTTCAGAAACTGGTTTTCTTCAATTTCACGGTTATTCCTGATCAGGGTTGGCGAGAAATCCAGAGGCAGGTGATGGGTCTGGGATTGAATAGCCCAGATTTTCCCGTCCTTGTCAAAAGTAGGTCCGCCACTCTGTCCCCTTAGTCCGGGACTGGAAGTCTCCAGGAACTTATACTCGGTTTTTCCGTCAGTACTTTTCCCCTTTACAATATTTCTGGTATAAATGCCATCGATAGGAAAGGCGGGTATAGGGAAAATGGAAGAGTCAAACTGAAACTGGTTTTGTTGCTGATCGAAAGAGGCCTTGACCTCATAAAACGGATAACCCAGTTTGCAGAGGCTGGTACCCGGCTCCAGGCTGTCCGGGTTTTTGAAGACCGGATAATGGCTGATGAAGGACGGGTCGTAATTCTCGATTTTGCCAATGGCCAGGTCGTTTTCTCCCAGGATATGAAAATGCCGGATGACATGGTGGTCTGCTCCAAACCAGATAGAGTGGTGACTGATCCATTTCGGATTAATCCGGGTGCCGGTCCTGGCGTTATACCGGGTGATTTCTTCCTGATGCCTGTGAAAAGTAAGCAGGGAATCCAGAATATGAGCAGCAGTTACGATCCAGCCATCCCTGTTGATGATCACGAAACTACCGACCCCGCTTGTAATAGTGCCATCATAGAATCTGTTGGAAATAAGCAGCGGATGTGTATACCGGCTCGAAATCTTATAAGCCTTTGAGAACATTTTCTTCGAATAATTTAAATAGTTTATCTTTTCAGGTTTGCAATACCCCTGTTTTAAATTCCTGTTCTACAGGAGCATTTTCTGCCGCAGCAATGCCTGTAGAGATGATCCGCCGGGTTTCAGCCGGATCAATTACACCGTCTACCCAGAGCCTTGCTGCAGCGTAATAAGGACTAAGCTGCTCATTATAACGATCGGTTATCTCTTTCAGCATTCTCTGTTCTTCTTTTTCGTCAGCTACTTCCTTGCCGGCTTTTGATGCGGCCTGCTGAATCTGCAGGAGCGTTTTGGCTGCTGAGGCGCCACTCATAACGGCCATTCTCGCGGTAGGCCAGGCATAAATAAGTCTGGGGTCATAGGCTTTGCCGCACATAGCGTAATTGCCTGCTCCATACGAGTTGCCGATGATGAACGTAAATTTGGGAACCACCGAATTGGCCATCACATTAACCATCTTGGCGCCGTCTTTAATGATGCCTCCCTGCTCAGAGCGGCTGCCGACCATAAATCCGGTGACATCCTGCAAAAATACAAGAGGAATGCGTTGCTGATTACAATTCATCATAAATCTTGCCGCTTTGTCAGCCGAGTCAGAATAAATTACCCCACCCATCTGTACTTCTGTCGATCCGGCAGGCTTTCGGGCCTTTACCATTTTACGCTGGTTAGCTACTATTCCTACAGCCCATCCATCTACCCGTCCCAGTCCGCAGATGAGGGTTTTCCCATAGCCTGGTTTATACTCTTCAAACTCTCCGGCATCTGTAATACACCTGATGATGTCAAGCATGTCATACGATTTGAGGGGGTCTTCCGGCATAATCCCATAAATGTTTTCTGCAGGCTCTGAAGGAGCTTTTGGGCTGATTCTGTCAAAACCCGCTCCAGGCTTTTTGCCTAATTTGCCGATCAGCCTGCGGATAGCATCAAGGCAATCTTCATCTGAGTCATAAACATTATCAGTGACACCCGAAACTTCAGAATGGGTAAGGGCACCCCCCAGGGTTTCACTGTCAACCTCTTCACCGATGGCCGACTTGACCAGGTAAGGTCCCGCAAGAAACACAGATCCTGAGCCTTTGACGATGTAGGCCACATCTGAAAGGATGGGAAGGTAAGCTCCTCCGGCTACACAACTGCCCATGATAGCGGCTATTTGCGGAATACCCATCGCCGACATCTTCGAGTTGTTTCTGAAAATCCTTCCGAAATGTTCTTTGTCAGGGAAGACCTCGTCCTGCAGAGGCAGGTATACACCGGCTGAGTCTACAAGATAGATCACCGGCAGTCGGTTTTCCATCGCTATTTCCTGGGCTCTGAGGTTTTTCTTCGCCGTGATCGGAAACCATGCACCGGCTTTCACTGTGGCATCATTGGAAACAATCACACAAAGTCTCCCCGCAACTTCGCCCATACCACAAACAACTCCGCCATTTGGACAGCCTCCTTCTTTGGCATAAAGACCTTCACCTGCAAAAGTGCCGAATTCAAGGAAAGACGAAGGGTCATCAAGAAGACAATCGATTCTTTCTCTGGCAGTGAGTTTGCCTTTTGATTTATGTTTTGCTATTTTTTCGCTCCCCCCGCCAAGTTTCAGTTCCTGTATTTTGCGCTTCAATTCTTCTATCAATCCTTGCATATGTGTAGTTAAATTAGTTTATTGGCAAATATGTAATATTTTTTCTTGAAATAAGATAAAAATTATACAAAGATACTTATATTTGTTTTAATAATAATTGTTATGGCAAGTTTAGTGATTGAATGATTGAATGATTGAATGATAGATAAAGTGATTGGTACTTTGTGGGGGGGACAAATTCTATAAGAGAAGGATGGCTTTGGAGCCTTTTTTAACGTTACACAGATTCTTTTAATTAAATAACAAGCACAATGGAACAGATCTTAGAAGAACATCATGAAATGGTAAGGGAGAGTGCCGCCGGCTTTGCCCGGTTACATATACTTCCAAAAGTAATGGAATGGGATGAAACACAGCATTTTCCGGTTGAATTATTCAGAAAACTGGGAGAACAGGGCTTTATGGGTGTGCTTGTTCCCCCTGAATACGGTGGCAGTGGCCTGAGTTACAGTGAATACATTACGATCCTGGATGAATTATCTTCTGTCTGCGGTTCAATAGGGCTTTCAGTTGCGGCACATAATTCATTGTGCACCAACCACATCCTCAGTTTTGCCAATGAGGATCAAAAGCAGAATTATCTTCCGGGTCTGGCGTCCGGGGTCTGTATCGGTGCCTGGGGATTGACAGAGGCTTCTACAGGGTCAGATGCCGGCGGTATGCAGACAGTTGCAGAAAGGGAGGGTGATTATTTTATTCTGAACGGTTCCAAAAACTTTATTACTCATGCCATCAGCAGTGAAGTGGCGGTTGTGATTGCCCGTACCGGGTCAGCGGGTGACAAACACGGAATGACGGCCTTTATCCTGGAGAAAGGAATACCGGGTTTCACTTCCGGGAAGAAAGAAAATAAACTGGGGATGCGGGCTTCCGAAACAGCCTGTTTGTTTTTTGACAACTGTCGTGTCCATAAGGATCAGGTGATTGGTGAAGTGGGGGAAGGGTTTGTGCAGGCCCTCAGGTTGTTGGACGGGGGCAGGATTTCCATTGCGGCTCTTTCACTCGGAATTGCACGCGGAGCTTATGAATGCGCTCTGAAATACGCGCAGGAGCGCCGGCAGTTCGGGACGGAGATCATTAATTTTCAGGGAGTCAGTTTTAAACTGGCTGAAATGGCTACTGACATAGAAGCCTCAGAACTGCTTATCCGCAGGGCCGGAGAAATGAAGGACAGGGGAGAAAAAGTGACGAAGATGTCGGCCATGGCCAAACTTTTTGCCTCCGAAACCGCCGTAAGGGTTTCCAATGAAGCAGTCCAGATATTGGGCGGGTACGGCTTTACTAAAGACTTTCCGGCAGAAAAATTTTTCAGAGACGCCAAGCTTTGCACGATTGGAGAAGGAACCAGCAATATACAGAGAATGGTAATAGCCAGGGAGATCTGCAAATGAATGCGGTAAAAATCATTGAATGCCCCCGCGACGCTGTCCAGGGACTAAAGAATCCTATTCCTGCCCGCGCAAAGGCTGCATATATCAACTATCTGCTCAGTACCAGATGTTTTGATACTGTAGACTTTGGAAGTTTTGTGTCGCCTGTTTATATGCCACAGATGGCTGATACGGAAGAAGTACTTCAATACATTGAGCCTGTGGCGGATACCGGTCTGCTTGCCATTTTGGCCAATATGAGGGGTGCGGAGCAGGCTGTAAGACAAGAAAAGATCGATTATCTCGGGTTTCCGTTTTCTGTATCTGAGACCTTCCAACAACGTAATACGCATGCTTCGGTTGAAGTGGCATATGACCGGGTCAAGCAAATTTCCGAACTTTGTTTCAAAGCTGGTAAGGAGTTGGTCATTTACCTCTCTATGGGCTTTGGTAATCCTTACGGAGACCCCTGGTCGCCCGAGATCATTATGGAATGGACGGAGAAAATAAGCAGGTACGGAGTTCGTATTTTTTCGGTTTCCGATACGGTGGGCCTGGCTGACGAAGCAAGTACAGGGTTTGTGACAGGAGAACTGCTGAAAGCTTTCCCCTCGCTGGAGGTTGGTGTTCATCTGCATACCAGACCTGAAGCATGGGAGGGCAAAATACAGGCTGCTTTTAATGCCGGATGCCGCCGCTTTGACGGTGCTATGCTGGGTTACGGGGGCTGTCCGATGGCAGCAGACGAATTAACGGGTAATATGCCTACTGAAAGACTGCTGGAGTTTTTCGGGCTTGCTGCCGGAGAGGAAATAAACCGGATGAAAGAGGCGTTTGCTTCCATGATAGCTTCAACTCAACGTGTATGAAATCAATCGAAGACATCAGATTCAATTTTATAAAGGTAAGGCAGGAGGAGCATGTTTTCAGACTCACCCTTGCCCGACCGGAGAAGCGTAATGCATTTACTCCGACAATGATTTCTGAGATGGCGGAGGCCTTGCGCCAGGCAAATGAAAATCCGGAGGTGTGGGTGGTTGTCCTTGATGCCGAAGGACCGGTATTCTGTGCAGGGATGGATTTGCATGTGTTTAATCATCCGGAGGAGGACCTGCCCAATCCTGAAGTACCTGTTTCAGAAATCCCGCCCGGTGAAATGATGGCTTCCCTGAACAAACCTTCCATAGCCATTGTGGGGGGACCGGTAATTGCCGGTGGTTTTTTGCTGGCGGGAGAGTGTACTTTTGTTATTGCGCATTCCAGGGCTACTTTCAGTTTGCCTGAAGTGCGCCGTGGGCTTTTTCCCATGCAGGTAATGGCCACACTTCTGAAAGTGATGCCGGAAAAGAAAGTACTGGAAATGTGTCTTACCGGCAGAACTTACTCTGCTGTTGAAATGAAAGAGGCCGGGCTGGTTACTGAAGTGACTGATCTGCCCGTACAAAAGGCTGAGGGGCTTATTGCTGAACTGACGGCCGGATCACCTTTTGCTATTCGCCACGGAATGGCGGCTCTCAGGGTCATCAGGAATATGTCTGATGATCTGCGTCACAATTATCTAAAGTCGGTTCTGGAGACCATAAAGTCGTCGGAAGATGCTGAAACAGGCTATCAGGCTTTTGTAAAAAAAGTCACGCCCGAATGGACCAACCGTTGACCATTATTTGGCATAAATTAGTCCCTGGGAGGCCAGGAGGGTATTGTGCATCAGCGCGGCTACGGTCATTAGCCCGACGCCACCCGGTACAGGGGTAATGTAGGAAGTTTTGGGGGCCACTTCCTCAAATTTGACATCTCCTTTCAGCGCAAAACCACTTTTTTTAGAAGGATCTGCTACCCTTGTAAGGCCAACATCAATAACCACGGCGCCTTCTTTGACCATATCAGCAGTAATAAATTCCGGCTTGCCTAATGCTGCAATCAGGATATCTGCTTCCCGGCATATTTCGGCCAGGTTGGGTGTCCGGCTGTGCGTCAGCGTAACCGTGCAGTTTCCGGGATAGGCGTTTCTCTGCATCAGGATACTCATGGGGAGCCCTACGATCTGGCTTCTTCCTACCACCACGCAATGCTTCCCGGAGGTTTCTATGTAATATCTTTTGATCAGTTCAAGTACACCGAAAGGTGTGGCAGAGATATAAGCGGGAAGTCCTTTGGCCATCCGACCGATATTGATCGGATGAAAGCCATCTACGTCTTTCGCAGGGTCGATGGTTTCAATTACCTGATCTACATTGATATGATCCGGAAGCGGAAGCTGTACAATGAAACCATCCACATCCGGGTCATTATTCAACTGACGGATAATCTCCAGTACTTCTTCTTCTGACGTGGAGGCATCCCGTCGGATGAGGGTAGACTTAAAGCCTATCTGTTCGCAGGAACGGATTTTGCTGGCTACGTAGGTTTCGCTGGCGCCGTTGTCGCCTATTAATACAGCCGCCAGGTGAGGGGTTTTGCCACCTTCGGCCTGTACTTTCTCGACCTGTAGCCTGAGTTCTTCCTTTACCTGTGCCGAAATAAGCTTTCCGTCTATGATATTCATAATGTTGTATTACGCTTTGATCTGAATAAGAGAGCGCAAAGATAATAAATGGGGGACAATTGTAATAACTGATATGCCATCCGGAGATGATTTGCGGGTAGAGAATGTTTGTTCGTATGTCGTTATTAATTTTATTTTTTGTCTGAGAGGAGTATTTAGCGGAAATCCTGAAGCAGAGAAAGTTCGGTTTGATGGGCGGGAAGGCATTTTTTAAAGATGAAATAAGAAAAATATAAAAAGAAATAAGTACTTTCGTAACCAAAGTTAAATTTCTATATAACTATGTTTAAAACACCTCTTTACCTGTTTTTTATCCTTACTATTTTTCTGTCATTTCAACCGCAGGACTTTGTTTCTTACACTGAAAAAATTCCGAACACCAATCAGTCTATTGACATGGTGGCTATAGCCGGAGGAGAATTTATGATCGGAAGCCCTGCTGCCGAAGCGTTGAGGAGGGATGATGAAGGACCTCAGAAAAAAGTGGTGATCGGCCCTTTCTGGATGTCAAAATTTGAAGTTACCTGGGACAATTATCTCGTTTTTCAAAATAAAGAACTGGAAACATCAGGGGCTGCCAATCCTAAGGTTGATGCTGTAGCCAGGCCTACAAAACCATATGTGGAGATGTCATTCGGGCAGGGTAAGCTGGGAGGATTCCCGGTCTGCAATGTTACTCAGTTTGCGGCGAGGCAGTTTTGCAAATGGCTGTATGAGAAAACAGGCCATTTTTATCGTCTGCCGACAGAGGCTGAGTGGGAATATGCTGCACGGGCGGGTTCAACTACTGCCTATTGTTTCGGGGACTCTCCCGATCAACTTTCTGATTATGCCTGGTTTTTTGAAAATTCAGACGGGGCCTATAAGAAAGTAGGGCTTAAGAAACCGAATGCGTGGGGCTTGTACGATATGTATGGGAATGTAGCCGAGTGGACTTCCGATCAATATGCCGCTGATTATTATGCAGGATTGTCTGATGGCGCTAAAGATCCGAATCGTAAACCTGCCACCCTTTATCCGCATACCATCAAAGGCGGACACTGGGACGACGATGCTGAGACCATGAGGAGTGCCGCAAGGCGGCCTTCTACCGTAAGGCTTAAACAACGGGATCCTCAGATTCCGAAATCCGACTGGTGGCTGACAGATGCTCCTTTTCTGGGATTCAGGGTGGTGAGGCCGGTCAACCCTCCTTCGGCTAAGGAAATTGAGGAATATTTTGCAAGGCCTCCCAAGGATATGTAAAAATCATGTAAATTTATCGTTCTAAATATTTATTCAACCATCATTATGTCAGATCAATTTAAGAGGAGAGATTTTATCAAAACCACTGCTGCAGCAACAGTAGGAGGTATTTCCCTGGCGGCGATGCCCGGCCAGGCACAGGGTTCGTACCACGTTGCCGGAAACGATCAGATCAAAGTAGCCCTGGTGGGGTGCGGAGGTCGTGGAACCGGAGCCGCATTTCAGGCTTTATCCGTAAAGGAAAACGTAGTTCTGGTGGCTATGGCCGATGCCTTCAAAGACAGGGTAGACAGTTGCTACAATTCACTGACCTCGGGCAGGAACCAGGCAGTGAAAGACAGGGTAAAAGTCGCGCCTGAGAACAGATTTGACGGATTCGATGGTTATAAAAAGGCAATCGCCCTTGCCGATGTGGTTATTCTTACCACTCCTCCGGGTTTCAGACCTATTCACTTTGAAGAAGCCGTAAAACAGGGTAAGCATGTTTTCATGGAGAAACCTGTGGCTACTGATGCGCCCGGTATCAGAAGAGTGCTGGCTGCCGCTGAGGAGTCAAAGAAAAAGAACCTGAAAGTAGTGGTAGGTCTTCAGAGACACTACCAGACTTCCTATCTTGAAACCTACAAGCGGGTCATAGATGAGAAAATGATCGGTGATATTGTTGCCGCAAGATGTTACTGGAATAATGACGGGGTATGGGTAAAGAAAAGAGAAGCCCAGATGACAGAGATGGAGTATCAGATGAGAAACTGGTACTATTTCGTATGGCTTTGTGGTGATCATATCTGTGAGCAGCACATCCACAACATCGATGTGGTCAACTGGTTCAAAGGCGGGCATCCGACAGAAGCACTGGGTATGGGAGGTCGTGAAGTCAGAAAAGGGAAAGAGTATGGAGAGATATTTGATCACCATTACGTAGAATTCGCTTATGCTGACGGTATGATTTTGAGCAGCTCTTGCCGCCACCAGCCAGGTACTGTTTCTGATGTTTCCGAGCATCTGATAGGAACCAAAGGCCGTGCTACAGAAGGTAAAATTTTTGATTTACAGGGTAAAAGCCTTTGGAGACACAGAGGTAATGAAGATAAAAACCCTTATCAGGTGGAACATGACGTTCTTTTTGACTGCATCGTAAACAATAAACCCATCAATGATGCGGAGTGGGGTGCCGTCAGTACCATGACCTCTATCCTGGGTCGTATGGCGAGTTATTCCGGACAGAGAATCAAGTGGGAAGATGCTCTCAATTCAAACATCAGTCTGCTTCCTGATAACTTTACCTGGGATACGCTTCCCAAAACGTTGCCGGATAAAGATGGTTTCTATCCGATACCGGTTCCGGGTAAGACAAAAGTAATCTGAAATTGACAGATATTAAATCACCGGCCTGATGTAATAGTTTTGAAAATATTCGCATTAAGCCGGTGATTTTTTTATGATATTTGGTTTGTTAGGAATGGAATTTTAACGCTGGAGTGAAGAATTTTATGAAAAGACTGGTCCTGATCATAATTATTCTGTTGATCGCGATGGGTCTGGGCAGCCTTTGGACTGACCGGAAAGATTCTTTCGGAGTATTCAGCTTCGTGTACATTCCTTCACTTATCACCCTATACATACTCTTAAGGACTTCTCTCTGGAACAGGTTTGATTTTCTTCTGATGGGCAGCCTTTTACTGGCCTATTTTACGGATGTTCTGAATGTTATCGAAGTAGAAGTCAGCCTGAAAACCAATATTCAGATTTCTTTCGTGTTCTTTTATCAGTTGATTTACATTGTGATTTTCAGGAAGGAGGGAGCCTTTCTTGTTCACAATACATTTACAGATTCCATTAAGATCTTCGGACCGGCATTGCTGGTGTTTCTTCTTTTCGGATACTTTCTTGATGAATCCAGCGATCTTTCTTATTTTCTTCTTTTCGTCTGTTCCATACAGATCGTCTTCTTTATCGTACTTGCATTGTTCAGACCGGTAAAGCGGATGAGTTATGTTCTGGTGTCTGTCGGGGCAGGATTTATCTTTGCCAGCGATATTCTTTATGTATTTTATTTCTTTGTTTCCCCCAAAACCGGAATATATTTGTCAAGCTACACACTTTATACCCTCGCCCAGTGTCTGCTGGTTTACGGACTTGCCCTGAATTTCAATGATGGTATTTCCAGATCAGTGTTGTCACTTTCTTTTCTCGATAATAAAAACGACAAAGAGGTTTCATGAAATACAAGGAAGGGTATATTCTGGCGGGTCTGACCATAGCGGAGATCATATCTTATTATTTCTTTCCGCATTCCCTGAATCTCCTGCTCAAATCCTTGCCAACGCTTTTTATTCTTTATACCTACCGGAATAAAATGAGAGGTTATTCCGGAGAAAAGGAACGGCTGTTTTACACTTCTTTTGTGTTTTGTATCTTTGGGGAATATGCCTTTAACTACCGCAATGAGTCTTTGGGCCTGATGCTCATCATATTATTCTATCTGATAGAACACCAGCTTTATATTATGATATTCAGAAGGGAAAAGGCCATTGCCTATGGGATAGAGCACCGTAATTATTTTCAGAAAGGGGTACCGTACATCATCGTGTCATTTATTTTCTTCGGGGTGTTCCTGATGAATAATGTTCCCGACAGCTATTTTGTTATGGTTCTGCTTTACGTCGTTCAGCTGGCTATTCTGGGTACATTGTCTATCCTTCGCCCTGTGGATACTTACAGCAAAACGATGATTATTCTGGCCATCGCTGTCAATACTTTTTCTGATGCAATATCTTCTATACACCTGTTTGTAGGGCATTTTTTTCTTGAATATGCCCTGGTAAGGTCTACTTTTATCCTCTCCCGCTATCTCATGTCACTGGGCTTTGCAGGAAAACGCAGCTGAATCCTCAGTCCTCGGGAAAAGGCAGATAGGCAAATCCGGCGAAGTTCTGATCGATGATGAAAAGGCAGCAGTATTCCTCAGGGTCTTTGAAGTTCTCTTTGAAAAGGCTCTCTGACTCCTTTCCTATGATTTCTCTTTCCAGAAACTCCTCCAGAAAAGAGGCCTTGTAATGATAGAGAGTACCGAAGTCGGATTTAAGAAAGAAGGTCTGACCTGCCTCGACATCTTCCTGCGAAAGAATGAATATGGGATAAGCCGAAAACTGCCTTTTTCTTATCTGGTAAGAGGCTTCTTTCAGGTGTTCGCAAACCTTTATAAAATCAGATGAAACTCTTCCAAGCAGTTTCTGGTCCAGATCAGGAGAGTTGGCATCATCCATGATCATGTTTTCGTTGCTATGATTGATCATAATTTTTGGGAGTTCAGATTCGGGCAGCCAGTAAAAGGCCAAGGTCTCTGTACCGGAGATTAAATTTCTGGGCCAGATGGTAGTTGGTTATGCTGCCTCTGTGGGTGTACACCCCTTTCATAAACCATTTATTGTTAAAAATCATTTCCTCAATTCCTCCGAGTGTTCCTGTTTTGATGAGAAACGGAGTAAAAATGTTGCTCAGCGTGATACTGGCGGTGTGTGCGAACCGTGAAGCAATATTGGGTACACAATAGTGGATAACGTCGTGCTTCCTGAAAACAGCGTCCTTATGGGTAGTCATTTCGGAGGTTTCAAAACACCCTCCCTGGTCAATGGCTACGTCTATGATCACAGATCCGGGTTTCATGCCGGCAACCATTTCTTCGGTGACTACCATCGGAGACTGCCCTTTATCACTTCTCATGGCGCCGATTACCACATCGGCCTCGCTCAGGGCCCTGGAGAGGTTGTCTGAATCAATGATAGAAGTGAAAATTCTGCTTCCCACAGCATATTGGAGGCGTTGGAGTCTGTAGATATGTGTATCGAAAACCTTGATGTCGGCTCCCAGACCCAGACCGGTACGTGTGGCATATTCGGCTACCGTGCCGGCGCCCAGGATAACCACCCGTGTAGGAGGGACGCCTGTTATGCCTGCGAGAATAATTCCCTTTCCGTGATTGATGCTGTTGAGTTGTTCCGAAGCAATCAGCAGGGCTGCACTTCCAGCAATCTCACTCATTGCCCTGATGACGGGGAAACCACCGACTTTGTCCTCAATGTATTCAAATGCAATTCCTGTCACTCTTTTTTCATTGAGTCTGTCAAAATAATCCTTTGACAGGCTGGGCAGGTGCAGTGCAGAGATGAGTGTGCTTTCCGGCCTTAACAGGTCAAATTCCTCCCTGACAATGGGCTCAATCTTGAGCACCACATCCGCATCAAAGACTTCTTTGGATGAAAAAACGATTTTTGCACCGGCATTACTGTATTCTTCATCCGTAAAGTTGGCACCGTCTCCGGCTCCTTTTTCCACAATGATCTCGTGCCCGTTTCTGAGAAGAATGGAAACGGCTTCGGGGGTGAGCCCTATCCTGTTTTCCTGAAATGAAATTTCCCTGGGCAGTCCGATGACGAGGCTCCTGGATTTTTTCCGTACAGCCAGCGGAGATTCCTGGGGCGTCATGGCCGATTGAAGGGCCAGGTCTTTCAATAACTGTGATGCCATAATTCAGCGTATTCGTTTGACGTTAACGTTTCTACCTTTGTCTGCATGGGAAAGTGTAACTTCCATTCGTTTTTCAGGAAGCAACTCCCGGATATTTTCCGGCCATTCAATAAAACAAAGATGGCCGGAGTCAAGATACTCTTCCATACCGAAATCAAGTGCTTCTTCGAAAGATTTCAGGCGGTAACAGTCAAAATGGTAGATTGTTTTTTCATAGATTTTGTATTCATTGACAATAGAGAAGGTCGGGCTCTGTACCTCATGAGCAACACCCAGTGTGTGGCAAAGGTGACGGATCAGCGTGGTTTTTCCTGCACCAAGATTTCCGAAAAAAAGCCATATGCTTTCGTTCCCGGCGAAAGTAATGATTTTTTCTGCCAGTTCAGGAAACTCTTCCTCACTCACTCTTTCAAAGCTGGTCTCTTCCAAACTTTCCGATTCTTTTGTGCAAAATTACGAATAATTTCCCGGTTCCCGTTAAGTCTGTACAGGATTGGGGGAATAGCCGGAGAAACGGGTATTGCCGGATCCTGGTTCTGTTAAAAAACGGGTAAAATCACCGCGGTACAGCAAATAAATTTTGTTGGAAATTATTTCTTACGGACGCCTAATTAAACCCGATTTTTTTTCTGAAATTTGTATCGTCTTTACAAAACTCCCCCTGAATTTTATGTTAGAGAACCGTAAGCAAATTATTTTGTTTTTTTTCTATACTATTGGTATTATTTACCTGAGCAGACTGCTGTTTCTCCAGGTAATAGATTCTAAATATCAGTCGCTGGGCTCCACCAACTCCATCAAGCGTGAAATTCAGATTCCTTTGAGAGGACAGATATATGACCGTGGCAGAAAGCTGATGGTGGCCAATGTGGAGGTCTATGATATGTATGTCATACCGAAAGATGTCAAAAACCTGGACACATTGAAATTCTGTAGTCTTTTTGGTATTGACCGCCGGTATTTTGACAGTACGATGAATGCGGCTGTCAAGTTTTCCAAAAAAAGAGCGTCTCTTTTTCTCCGGCAGCTGTCAAAGGAAGATTTCGCCAGAGTGGCTGATGCACTGATACAATTTCAGGGTTTTACTTTCGAGCAGTCGTTCTTCAGAACATACCCCGGTAATACCATGGCAAACGCTTTGGGGTATATTGGCGAGATACCGAAAAAACAGTTCGAAGAACAGGAAGAGGAATACTATCGGAAGGGGGATTACATCGGTCTTACCGGACTTGAAAAACAATATGAACTGCCACTCAGAGGGCAGAGAGGGGTCAGGTTCAAACTGATGAACGTTAATGCAGAAGATAAGGGGTCTTATGCTGAAGGAGAGTTTGATACCCTGGCAGTTATCGGCAAAAATCTTTATACGACCATTGATCTGGAGCTTCAGCAACTGGCCGACAGCCTTTTTCAGGGAAAGGTGGGCTCTGTGGTGGCCATAGAGCCGGCTTCCGGAGAAATACTGGCTATGGGGTCTTATCCTACCTACAGTCCTTCCCTGCTTTCAGGCCGTGAATTTTCAAAGAATTTTGCCATGCTGGGCAAGGACCCTGATAAACCCCTTATTAACCGCGCCACTACGTCTTTTTACAGGCCCGGCTCTACTTTTAAGCTGGTGCAGGCAGCTGTGGGATTACACAAGGGGGTGATCACCCCGTCGACTTCTTTTGTAGGCGCGCCTACGGCTTTTGCGTATCACAGCGGCGCCTATGAGGCTGCTAACCTCAATAATGCTATTCAGCTGTCGAGCAATCCCTATTTTTATAATGTTTTCAGAAAGATCATCGGAGACAATGGTGAGCTGAATCCCTTTAAATCGGCCAGAGTAGGGCTTCAGGAGTGGCATGAAATAGTAGAGAAGTTTGGTTTCGGTGTGAAACTGGGTATTGACCTTCCCGGGGAAAAGAAAGGTATTCTGCCTGATGTGGAGCGATACGACAAAGTTTATGGTAAAATGCAATGGAAGTTTTCCAATTTCTACTCTGTCAGTATCGGAGAAGGCGAGCTGGCGGTCAACGTGCTCAAACTGGCCAACCTTGCCGCTACGATTGCTAACCGAGGCTACTGGAAAACACCTCACCTGGTAAAAGGAATCGGGTATAACGGAGAAAAAATTGATGATAACCTGATTGAAAAACACGATACAGGGATCGGTTCGCATCATTTTGAGCCTGTGGTCAACGGAATGGCGCTGGTAGTGAAAGCCGGTACGGGAAGGGCATCCGGTGTTGAAGGCATAGAAGTGTGTGGCAAAACAGGTACTTCGCAAAACAAAAAAGGGAAGGATCATGCTATCTTCATTGCTTTTGCACCAAGAGATAATCCGAAGATCGCCGTCGCAGTGGTAGTTGAAAACGGTGGTTTCGGAGGGGTGGCTTCAGCGCCTATTACCGGTCTTCTGATCGAAAAATACCTGAAAGGAAACGTAGTAAGAAAGGCATATGCCGAGCAGGTAAAAAATCAGAGGTGGACAACCGTAGCCGCTGCCGGTCATAGCCGTCCGTCTCTGCCCAGGACAGGTCCTGCAGCTAAAGCCACTCCACCGGCAGAGCCTGCAAAAACAAATCAATAAACACTTCATTCAAATAACTTTTTAGAGGAGACCCCATGTCAAAAGAAATAGATATAAAAAACGGTATAGACTGGACCACCATCTGGCTTTATATCATCCTGCTGCTGGTGGGATGGACTAATATCTACGCCGCGGTATTTAATCCTGAAAATCCTGACATCGCCTGGTACTCGTTGTCTCACAATGCCGGACGCCAGCTTTTGTTCATCGGAACAGCGATGTTTCTGATTCTGGTCATCCTGTTTGTTGACTATAAGATTTACGATACCTTTGCGTATATATTTTACGGGTTTATCCTGCTTTGTCTTATAGCAACCTTATTTCTGGCTCCGGATATCAAGGGATCCAGATCCTGGATCAAGCTGGGGACTTTTTCCCTTCAGCCGGCTGAATTTGCCAAGACCATTACAGCTCTCGCGCTGGCTAAGTTTCTCAGCACCCAGGGGACCAATATTTCCAAATTCCGCGATATGCTGCGGGCTGCTCTGCTTGTTCTGATTCCTCCTGTGATCATCATTCTGCAAAAAGAACTGGGGTCTGCCCTGGTTTTCTCCGCTTTTGTGATTGTACTTTATCGTGAGGGACTTCCGGGTGTGTATCCGGCACTGGCGATCGTGTTTATTATTCTCTTCGTTCTGGCACTGATCTATCCTCCCGGATTCATTATACTCGGAATCGCATTGCTTGCCGTATTGTTCTGGTACCTTTTTCTGAAGCGCTATGAACGCACCCGACAGAATCTCTACCGGATAATAGGTCTCTTTTTCCTTTTCTCTCTTTTTGTTTCCGGTGTTGATTTCTTTGTAAATAATGTTCTTCAGGATCACCACCAGAAAAGGATCAAGGTATTGGTTGATCCGGATATAGACCCGCTTGGAGCGGCCTGGAACGTCACCCAGTCGCGGATCGCGATAAGCAGTGGTGGTTTTGCCGGGAAAGGATATCTTAAAGGAACTCAAACCAAGTTCGATTTTGTGCCTGAGCAGTCTACTGATTTTATTTTCTGCACCATCGGAGAGGAGTGGGGTTTCATCGGAGGCTTTGTTATTCTGGGGTTGTACCTGATCCTGCTGACACGTCTTCTGAACCTGGCTGAAAAGCAGAAAAGTAAGTTTGCGAGAATATATGGCTACTCTGTGGCGAGTATCTTTTTCTTTCACCTGCTGGTCAACATCGGTATGACGATCGGACTGATGCCGGTAATCGGTATTCCTTTGCCCTTTATCAGCTACGGAGGATCTTCTCTATGGTCATTTACCATTCTCCTTTTTATCTTTCTGAAGCTGGACGCACACCGCAGTTATAAGGTCTGAGGTTTTTATTTCAGAGGAATTTTCAGGATGACTTTGGTGCCACTGGGTTCATTATTCTGATCATAAAGATCTGTGAAGGTAAGGCTGAACATGTTTTTGTAATTCCTGGCAAAGTTGCTGAGTCTTTCTTTGGTGAGGTCAATGCCTATGGATTTTTGTTTGAGCACTTTCTTTTGTTTCAATTCAGCGGATTTAGCCCGGCCTATGCCGTTATCCAGTATTTCGATATCAATGTAGGAGGGGTCTTCTTTTTTTATATTGATGTGTATGATTTTCTCACCTTCTTTGGTGGAAAGCCCGTGCCAGATAGAGTTTTCGAGGAAAGGTTGCAGGATCAGGGAAGGTATTTTGATCTCATGGAGGTTAAGGTCATGGTCAAAAGAGACACCGTAATTGATCTTGTTCGAAAACCTGAGATTCTCTATATTGATGTACAACTCCATGGTTTCAAGCTCATCCGCAAGGCTGATTTCTTTTTCCTGTGAGCTCGCAAGAATGGTTCTGATCAGCTTTGAGAACTTGTTGAGGTAATAGACGGCTTTTTCCTTGTCGTTATTGATGATGTACAGTTTAATGGAATTCAGCGAATTGAAGAGAAAATGAGGGTTCATCTGTGAACGCATCATCTGCTGTTCGACAAGAAGAAGTTTCTGTTCGTTTCTGAGCTTGTACTGACTGTAGAGGATAAAAAGAAGACCTACCAGCAGCACCATGGAAAGGCTCATGAATACCATTACCTTGTTATTCTGGTTCAGCTTTATTTTTACAATTTCATTTTCTTTTTCGAGGAGCTCTATCTGGTTTTTCTTCTTCTCTGTGTCATATTTAATGATCAGATCGGAGGTGTACTGCAGGTTTTTTTCATTAAGGATTTTTTCACCGTATTCCTGATACTTTTTCAGGTACTGCAGGGCATCGTTATATTTTCCCTCCTTTTCTTTCAGATTGGAGAGCTGATAGTAGGAGTCGGCAATAGAAGACTGCATATTATGCTGCAGGGCGACAGAAAGACCTTGTTTGAGGTAGTTTTCAGCCTCTTTATATTCACCCAGAGTGGCCAGTGCCCAGCCGGTGTTGATGTTGGCCATGGCCACATAAAAATTATCCCCAAACTCTGTGGCTACTTTGATGGTGGGCTGGATAAGGCTCAGACCCTGTTTTGGCTTGTTTTGCTTAAGATAGATCTGACCGATGCTGTTATGGCAGATCATAAGTCCGATGTCTGACTTGATTTCCTCGTTGAATCTGAGAGATTTCTTATAGTTTATCAATGCCACCTCCAGCGAATCTTTGGCTTCCATGACATAGCCGAGGTTCTGATAGTTGATGGCCAACCCCAGTTTGTTCCCCAATTGTTCTTCAATTTCCAGCGCTTTTCTGAATTGCTCTTCAGCCAGATCAAACTGTTTAAGGGTAAGGTAAATGTTGCCGATGCTGTTAAAAGACACTGCGGTGCTTCTCAGAATGCTTTCATGCTTGCTTTTACTGGCCTCAGCGATACTCAGGGCAAGTTTGTGATAATCCAGGGCGGAGCGTACGGCATCAATCCTCCGGTAAGTAACTCCCAGCATATTGAGGCTTATGATCCGGAGGTCCGTATTTTTGGCCTTTTCCGCAAGCGAGAGGGCCGTTTTATGATAAATAACAGACTGGTCGTAGTCAGAGCGGTTTCGGGCCTGTACCCCCAGCATATTCATGGCAAAGCTCTCTCCTGCAGGATAAGCGTTTTTATGGCACAGGTCTGCCAGTGCTTTCATTTTGAGGGTGTCCCGCTTAAAATTGCTGTAAACTTCATCAATTTCCGAGAAGGATTGTGGTTTACGGGTAATGATGGCCGTGGTCAGTGAATCAAAATCGATCTGCTGAGCCGCCAGGTCATGCAGACAGCAGAGAAAAAGCCCTGTCACACTGACGATAAGGAGAATCCGTTTTTTTATGTTTTTACTTTTGTTAGGGAAATACATCAGAGTTTGTCCATAAAAAGTGACTTCTTTTGTCTTGAAACCGGAATCTGTTTATTGTTGGTAAGTACCAGGTACCCATCGGTCTTCTGGTATTCTCTAACTTTATTGAGGTTCACCACATAAGAGTTATGCACGCGGTAGAAAGTGTCTTCCGGGAGCTTGTCTTCAATGCTTTTGAGGATCTGGGTAATGAAAAGCTTCTCACCGTTTTCCAGGAAAATCTTGCAGTAGTTGCCGTCACTTTCACAATACAGGATTTCATTCGGATCCAGGAAAACAATTTTCCCGTCATAGGAAATGCCAATTTTTCTGGGCGAACCGGAATGTCTCGAAGTAATTCTCAGGAGGGTTTCTTCGAGTCTGTCTTTCAGTGAATTTTCCTTTTTAAAGTTTCGTATTCTCTCTACCGCCTGGATGAGGTCGTCCGAATCTATGGGCTTGAGGAGATAGTCCAGGGCCCTTTCCTTGAGGGCATGAATGGCATACTGATCATAAGCCGTTGTGATGATGACGGCAAAACTTCTGTTCGGGAAAAAATCCAGGAATCTGAAGCCATCCATCTGAGGCATTTCGATATCCAGAAAAATACAATCCACATGAGCTGCATTTTTTGAGGTATAGAGCTGGGCTTCAGAAGGATCTGTGAAAGTAGCGATAACCGTTACATCTTTACAGAAAGAATTCAGTTCCCATTCCAGACTCTGGATGGCTTTGGGTTCATCATCAATGATTATGACATTCAGCATGCTTGCAGGCTATTTTGGATAGATAAATGTACGAAAAACCACAATAAAAAATGATCGTATTGTATAAAATGCAGGAAATTGTAAATGAATGGTCGGACAACGCCTGCTGAATGAACATGGATAGCGAAGGTCTGTTTCCAGTTGTCAGCCAAATGTTTCCAACCACACAATAGTATATACCGTTTGTTTAAATGTTTAAAATGTATGATAAAGACCTGTCATCTTTGTATCATCAAAGGGACTCATCATCCCGGCCCAATATCCTCTAACTGATCAAATTGTCATGAAAGCTATTGTTTTTATTTGTATACTATGGGTAAATTTCCTTTCTCCGGACCTGTATGCACAGGATATCGATATGACAGGCACCTGGGAGGTGATCACTGAGGATCATTACGGAGAAGGGGAGATCAAGCTGATACAAACCGGTGAGACGATTATCGGGGAATGTTTTTATCCCAAAGCCGGAGTGAAAAGTAAAATTTCTGCGACCATGACCGCTCAGCACCAGGTGATAGGTATTGAGAGGTTCCATGGAACAAACTACAGTTTTCGGTGGGATGTCCGGAAAACTTCTTTTCACGGACATATAACCAAGGAGAAACCTAATGTAAGAATGGTGATCAGAGGCAGCAAAAAGAGTTCTTCCATACCGGTATTCAGCTACCGGTAAAAGATAAGAAAGGTGTCTCTGGGATTGATTTGACGGATAGTACGTAAATAAAAACAGCCACCCTCAGGCGGCTGTTTTTTTATTTCTTAGGCTTGGGAGCCAGAATAACGATCAGTCTTTTTCCTTCAAGTTTCGGCGGAGCTTCCGGCTTACCCAGCTCTTCCAGTGCCTTTACGAAACGCTCGAGCAGTTCGAAACCCTGATTCTTAAAAACGATCTGACGGCCGATGAACTGAACGTAAGCTTTCACTTTTGACCCTTCTTTCATGAAGTTTTCAGCATGCTTCAGTTTGAAGTCAAAGTCATGGTCGTCGGTCTGAGGGCCGAACCTGATCTCTTTGATGATGGTCTTGGTTTGCTTGGCCTTCAGCTCCTTTTGTTTCTTCTTAAGCTCGTATTTAAATTTAGAGTAATCTACGATTCTGCAAACTGGCGGATTTGAATTGGGTACTATTTCTACCAGATCCAGATTTTGTTCCCGGGCGATCTGCAGCGCCTTAGATGTCTCTAAGACACCCTGCTCTACATTTTCACCAACAAGCCTGACTTCAGGGACTCTGATTTTTTCGTTAATTCTGTGTTCGTCTTCCTTTCTTACCGGTGGACGAAAAGTACCTCTCTTGATATTTTTTGCCATTAAATGTGCTATAAATTGTTTTTTGGTTTAATTATTCCAAAATTATTATTTTGTTTTAATTATTTCCAAATTTTGGAATGTTTTTATTTATCTCCTGCTGAGCATACTTAACAAATTCTTCGATGGTAAAACTGCCCAGATCACCTTCTCCCTTTTTCCTGACGGATACTTTGTTTTCCTCTTGTTCTTTTTCTCCGATAATGATCATGATAGGAACCTTGCTGACTTCTGCATCCCGGATCTTGCGGCCGATTTTTTCGGCACGGTGATCAACATATCCTCTGATGTCCTGTTCCTGAAGCGCCAGAAAAACATCGTTGGCATAGTCTTCATACTTCTCAGAAATCGGTAATACTGCAATCTGTTCGGGTGAAAGCCATAGCGGGAAATTGCCGGCAGTATTTTCAATCAGAATGGCAATGAACCTTTCCAGAGAGCCGAAAGGCGCTCTGTGGATCATTACCGGACGGTGCTTCTGATTGTCTGCTCCGATATACTCCAGGCTGAACCTGTTGGGCAACTGATAATCTACCTGTATGGTGCCAAGCTGCCATTTGCGGCCCAGGGCATCTTTTACCATGAAATCGAGTTTCGGACCATAGAAGGCTGCTTCACCATATTCTATAACGGTTTTAAGGCCCTTTTCCTGCGCGGCACGCTGAATGGCTGCCTCCGCTTTTTCCCAGTCTTCGTTTGCCCCTATGTATTTACTGCGATCTTCCAGGCTTCTCAGAGATACCTGTGCACTGTAATCCTCAAATCCGAGAGACTTGAAGACATAAAGTACGAGGTCAATCACTTTTTTGAATTCATCCTCTACCTGATCGGTGCTGCAGAAAATATGGGCATCGTCCTGGGTAAAGCCCCTTACCCGGGTGAGGCCGTGCAGCTCTCCGCTTTGCTCATAACGGTAAACAGTGCCGAATTCAGCCAGCCGCAGGGGCAGTTCCCTGTAACTCCGCGGCCGCGATTTGAATATTTCACAATGGTGAGGGCAGTTCATGGGTTTCAGCATAAACTCTTCTCCTTCTTCCGGGGTCCTGATCGGCTGAAATGAATCCGCTCCGTATTTTTCCCAGTGTCCCGAAGTTTCGTACAGAAGCTTGCTGCCGATATGAGGGGTCACTACGGGCAAATAACCTGATCTTATCTGTGCTTTGCGCAGGAAGTTTTCCAGTCGTTCTCTCAGCATAGCTCCTTTGGGAAGCCACAGCGGAAGGCCCTTGCCTACCTTGTCCGAAAAAGTAAAGAGGTCAAGTTCCTGACCCAGTTTTCGGTGGTCGCGTTTTTTGGCTTCTTCCAGAATGGTAAGGTATTCTTCCAGCTCTTTTTGTTTCGGGAAAGTAATGCCATAAATACGGGTAAGTACCTTGTTGTTTTGGTCACCTTTAAAATAGGCACCGGCCACATTCATGATTTTCGCGGCCTTGATAATACCGGTATTGGGAATATGCGGCCCGCGGCACAGGTCTGTAAAATTTCCCTGCTTATAGAAAGTGATCTGGCCGTCTTCCAGGTTTTGAAGCAGATCAATTTTGTATTCGTCGCCTTTCTCTTCGTAGTATCTGATGGCCTCGGCTTTCGGCATGGGAGTCCTCACAAAGTCATTTTTCTGACGGGCCAGTTCCAGCATTTTATCTTCGATCCGTTTGAAGTCTTCATGCGAAATGACCTGTCCGTTGGTATCAATGTCATAGTAAAAACCATTTTCCACGGGAGGTCCCACCCAGAATTTTACGCCGGGATATAAAGATTCAAGGGCTTCAGCCATCAGGTGGGCTGAAGAGTGCCAGAAAGTAGATTTTCCATCAGTGTCGTTCCACGTCAGCAGTTGCAGGGAGGAATCTTCCTCCATAGGGGTGTTCAGGTCTCTGACCTGTCCGTTGATCTTGGCGGCGAGTACGTTTCTCGCCAGCCCTTCACTGATAGAGAGTGCGACATCCATCGGAGTGGAGCCTTTTTCAAATTGCCTGCTGCTTCCGTCCGGAAGAATAATGTTGATCATAACTGGTTTTCCGCTAGGATTTTTCTGGATTTTCAAACCTTGTTTCAAAAAGGTCTGATGATGGTATACATATTTTCTATTTTCACATTAACCCGGGCCAGGTCTGCCTGAATCTCCCGGTTGTCCGGCGCAGTTTTAAGCGCCTTTTCCAGGTATTCCCTGGCTCTGTCAAATTCTCCCAGCTGCTCTTTACATCTGCCCGCCATATGGAGGGCTGTTGCGTTTGCCGGCTGGGCGGCTATGAGCAACTCGAAACTTTTAAGTGCTTCAGGGTAGTTCTTCTTTCTGAAGTAAATGGAGCCGATGTTGCCCAACACTTCTTTAGAAGAAGGACTAAGTTCGAGGAACCGCTCATAGGTGTTTCTCGCACTGTCAAGCAGCCCCGTGTTCTCAAGGATCTGCGCCTTGTTAAAAACCATTTCCTTTTTCTGAGGAAACCTTTTTATCGACATTTCGTTGATGGCCAGGGCAGAATCAACGATTCTTCTTTTGTTATAGATGCGTATAAGCTGATCATAGGGGCCAAAGACCTGGGGCTTGAGGGCAATGGCTGAGTAATATGATCTGACAGCGCTGAGCGTGTCACCCTTACGGGCATATAAAAGGCCTTTCTGGTAGGCCAGGTCTCCGTCACGCGGGTATAGGTTTTCTGCCTTCCTGAAGTAGGCCTCTGCTTTCACTAACTCTCCCTGACGGGTGTAAAGTTCCCCGATAAGGACAAAGAGATCAGGCTGATCGTAATCAAGTGTCTCCGCACTTAGTGCAAATCCCAGTGCTTTTTCGTCCCCGAGCTGGTTGAGTATTTTACTTTTAATAAAATAGTATTCACCCCGGTTGGGTCTCAGCTGGTCAGCACGGTTGATGTCAGAGAGTGCGTCTTCAAAATTTTCCGCTTTCAGATTCAGTACGGCTCTTTTGAAATAGTTGTCCGGTATACTGGGGTTGTTTTTAATGACTTCGCTTAGCGCCCGGATAGATGCATTCAGTGTTGCGGCTTCAGACTTGGACGAAGGGGGAGGGATAATACTGAGCGATCTCTCATGGCCCGAGCACGAGGAGAGCAGATAAACCAGTAAAAAAGACCCTATAAAAAACCTCATCCGGATGGATTTTTAAATGAAAGTGCAAAATTCAGAATTTTTTAAGACATCATGAAGGTTTTTCAGGAAAAAGCATCGAGAATTATGCTTTTATGAGCCTGAAGCAATCTTGGTCAGGTAAATAATCTTCCTTACCTGGGAAAAAGTGGCAGGAGCTTTCTTCTTCCTCGATGCAGATTTGCCGGACGAGGAGTCCTGGTTGTCGTTGAGAGAGACCGCCTCTATGCGGTTTCTGGCCCCGTCAGCAATGAAGTAATTATCATACCAGAACCGAACCTCCTGATAGGCAGGAATAAAGCCTCTGTTTGCCGGGGTTATTTCATCTTCCGATAATTTATAGAGAATGGGCCGGTTACCTATGTTGAAGTTACGTGCGGCGAGATTTCCTTTTACGCAGTAAGCCACAGCACCGTTTACATTGTAAGACAGGGTTTGGGTAATGCGGGGAGAGACCTGGTTGATGTCGATCCGGTGGTGTTCCAGGAGTTCTCCATGGGCATTGAGTGAGGCCACGAACCCGCTGATATAATTGTAGCCGTTAAACACCTGACGGGTCTGGGTACGGGTATTGCTGCGCCCGAAAAGCCCCCCGCCACGTTGATAGTAGGGGTCAGAATAATAGGGATCATAGATTCTTTCTGAAACGGTGCTGTATTCCGGTTTGAAGAATACTCCTCCGAAGGAAATGGTCTCGTCGCCCTGAACAGGTTCATGGGGGAGAAAGGTAAAGCCCGTGATGATTTTCTTTAGCTCGTCAGCGGTATAGTCGGGTTGTCCTGAAAGCAGCCTGGTGAAAGAATGAAAGCGGGCTTCGCTTTTACCCGTAGCTGTGCTTAGTGAGGCGTAATAAATTCCTTTATCACCGGTGTTTGCCTGGTAGGCCCCAAGGAGGGCGGCGGTGCCGTCACGCATTCTGAGAAGCCTTCCGGAGATTGGGAAGCTGCCGCCTTTCTGCGGAACAGTTACTTGTCTGAGCGTATTTCCCAGGGTGTCTATTTCAGCGTATACCACAAAGGCATCTTTGGTGAATTCCCCCTTTTTCTTCTTTTCATTACTATATCCTATGGTTTTGATGGCCCAGACACTTTCGATCAGTTTTTTTTCAGGATTGTACTCAAAATGCTGGTTATCGGTCTTGCCTTCGAAACCTGATTGCACCAGACGCCCGGTCCCTTCACGAAAATTGTAGAAATAAAAAGCACCTCCTTTTTCATTTGATCCGGACATGATAAGGGTATTTCCCAGGAAAATGTAATCCTGATCCACAAAATATTCGCGGAGTTCGAACCCTTGTATGTCAATTTTTCCCGTGGCAAGATCTACGGTAAAAAGCTGGTAATACATGCCTCTGGACTCTCTGAAAAGGAAAGTGGCATGATTACGGTCATAGGTATAAGCCGTTGGCCTACGCTCTACATCCAGAAATATTTCTTTGTCCCACTGCGGGTTGAGATCTTCATCATACATGATCATCCGGGCTTTGGTCATGTCTGTTTTGGTGAAAAGAATGAGGCCTTCCGTTTTCATGGGGATGACCATCTGCCAGGAGGGTCTGCCAAGCACTTCAATTTCTACGTTCTTCTGCACCTGAGCACAGAGGGTCCGGCTGATGAGGAGAAAAATCAGGATGATTTTTTTCATGATCAATAAGGAATTTTGTTCACAAAGAAAACGGTTCTCCTTTTGCCGTCTGTTTCAACCCTTTGAATGCCCCAGTGCAGGAAATAATTATCGTACCAGTACTCCGAATCATCATAATCACCGTTTCGCGGTCTGAGATTCCTTTCTCCCGGTTCATCAATGACCTGGCCCTCCTTCAGCTGGCCTGCAGTGTCATATTCGTTCACCAGTATTTTATTCTCTCTCGAGTAAGCAGCCAGTGTCGAACCGTTGCGGGTGGTCACTTTCAGGTTGTTTCTCAGATTGTAAACCCTGAGGTTTCTGTAGGGAATAGAGTTGTCCCATTTGAGTTTTCCTGACTTATCTATGGCGATAACGAGCCCCTGAATATACCTGAAGCCATCCAGGATCTGTGAATTTCTCTGTCCGTAGCCCCAAAGATTCGGGTAGTAGTTCCACATGTTGTTATAGAACGGATATCTGCCGTAAGAATAGGGGAAAAACATTGATCCACCGTAAAAAGGCGACATCATATTGCTGTTTCTGAATTCGGGAGTAAAAATCTCCGAAGCGATCACGATTTCATTCTGTCCCTCAATAAGGTCGTGAATATAGGCCCGGTAGCTGGTTCTGAGTTCTCCTCCTTTTTCCTTTTTTCTGGCAATTTGCTTCTCGATTTTATCCTGCTGCTTTTCACTCAGAAATTTGAAGAAGTTACGGAAGTCGGCAAAGCTGTAGTAAGAGATCTGGGGGGGCTGTCCTGTTCCCAGCCGGGCCACATAAATACCCTGGGAGTTCGTTCCTCCGTCTCTTTCTGTGATTTTAAGCCCGTAGTTTCCGATGATCAGGGCACTCTCGGAAGTCCTGAAATATTTGGACGACAGAAAGTCATACTCAGGTTTAGGAGTAAGCGTAATGGTATTCAGTACTTTTCCTGTACTGCTGTAAGAACGCAGAATGGCTTCTGACTTCTTTTTTACTTTATTAAGAAAACTCGCATGAATGATTTCTCCTTCGAAGTCTATGGTCTGCAGGGCCGATTCTCCTTTCAGGTTGGTAGAGATGATTTTCGGCACACTGTTGCCGAGCTCATAAATCAGTATGACGGGTTGCCCTTTGACGTTACCGCCAAGGCAGGCCACACTTTTGTTAACTCTGACATGTGACATCTCAAACTGGGGAACTCCCCTGAGTGTAAAACGCTGGGTGGCCGCAAAGCTCACTGAAATCCTTAGAAGCTCGAACTCCCTGGTCGATTTGTTGTCGAGCAACAGATACAGAAAGCCGCCGTCGGTGTAATGTTCCGCAAACTCGCTCCTGTTGGGTATTTCGGCGGCGGATTCCCAGGCCAGTGACATGTCAGGTTCATATTTTCTGACATTGAGCAGGCCGTCCTGGCCTTTTCTCAGGATGATGAACCCCTCATCATTCAGGTTAATGAGGCGAAAAGAACTCACGCCGTTTTCGGCGGGTAGTTCCACCCGTTCCTGTCCGGAAATAATGCCGGAAACAAGTAAGAAATAAAAAACGAAAAACAGTTTATGCTTCATGCGCTTTGGCTAAAATCCGGTCAAATTCTTCTTTTCTGACAGGTTGAACAGACAAACGGGAGAGTTTCACCAATGCGATTTCCTGCAGCAAAGGGTCCTCCTTGATTTCTTTCAGGGTTACCGGGCGCGGTAGTTTTTCTACCGGAACAAGGTCAACCACCACCCATCTCGGATCATCCGCGGTGGGGTCCGGGTACGCTTCTCTTACTACTTTGGCGATTCCTACGATTTCCATCCCTTCGTTAGAATGATAGAAAAAGACAAGGTCATCCACTTTCATAGCGGCCAGGTTGTTTCTGGCCTGGTAATTCCGGACACCATCCCAATGATCTCTTCCCTTTTCAACGAAAAGGTCCCAGGAATATTTAAAAGGTTCTGATTTAACTAACCAATAATTCATAGTGTATACAAGGTTAAGGTTTGCTCAGGGAAACTTGGGAAATTTGCTGAAATCAGGTTTTCTCTTTTCGAGGAAAGCATTTTTGCCCTCTTTGGCTTCTTCAGAAAGGTAATAAAGGAGTGTAGCGTTACCGGCCAGTTCCTGAATACCCGCCTGTCCGTCCAGTTCGGCATTGAACGCAGACTTCAGCATCCTTACGGCCAGAGGTGACTTTTCCTGTACTTTTCTGGCCCATTGTACAGTAGTTTCTTCCAGTTGTTCCAGGGGAACGACTTTATTCACAAGACCCATCTGCAAGGCATCCTGTGCATCGTACTGGTCACAAAGGAACCATATTTCCCGGGCTTTTTTCTGCCCTACGATCCGGGCAAGGTAAGAGGCCCCGAATCCTCCGTCGAAACTGCCGACATTAGGTCCGGTCTGACCGAAGCGTGCGTTTTCGGCTGCAACAGTCATGTCACAGACCACGTGCAGGACGTGTCCGCCGCCGATCGCCCAGCCGGCTACCTGAGCGATGACCACTTTGGGGATGGAGCGGATTATTTTCTGAAGATCAAGTACGTTCAGCCTCGGGACGTAATCGTCGCCCACATATCCTCCGTGTCCTCTGACCGACTGATCTCCGCCCGAACAGAAGGCTTTGCCGCCTTCACCCGTAAGGATGATTACGTCAACGGACGCCTCGTCACGGCAGTAGTTCATGGCATCTATCATTTCTTTCACAGTCAGTGGGGTAAAAGCATTGTGCTTTTCAGGCCGGTTGATGCTGATTCTGGCGATTCCTTCGTAAAACGAAAATTTGATTTCCTTGTATTCCTTAATGGTTGTCCAGGCAATGTTACTCTGCATAAAAAAAGTGTTAATCTAAGTCTATAATGTTATCTTTTTCTTCTTCATTCATGAATTCAACTTTCCAGGTATGATCGGCCAGCAGCAGTACCCTGGCCAGAAACCGGTTGTACGGAAATGTTCTGCCCCATTCAGAAGGCCCTATCATAGAGAGAACGTCGGAACCATCTTTTCTTTCATATAAAAAGTAGACATGGTTGACGACAGGTTCAAAACTCATGTGAGCGTCATAAATCCTTTCGGAGATGTCGATCCTGTTTTGGATTTCCCTGGCCTGGCGTCCGAGCAGTTCTATCTGACGGTAAATTTTCTCCAGCTGATCATGCGTTTGCTGCCGCATGGCCAGCTGAGCTTTGCCCTTGGTTTTACCCATGTCTTCCGGACGGATAACAGCGCTTCCTGCGGTATGGGCGTACTCAAGCAGACCGGGGGTGTCGGCTACATTCAGGTTGTTTTTGGCATTGCTGTCCATAAAATATCTGTCCTAAAGCATTATTGCGGTCAAAAATCGTGTAAAAATAACAATTCGTGATGAATCTGGTCAATTTAAATCGTACAATCTGTTTGACAGATGTTACAACAATAGTAACTTGCGATACGTTTTCCCAAAAAGAATAAAGAGAAATGAAAAAAGATTTAGCATTGCAGGAATCCACGGAGACCATTGACAGGATGGAATTTATGAAGCAGGTCGGTATCGGTTTCGGGGCGATCATGCTGATGAACTGTATGCAGAGTTGCGGCAGCGGAGAAATTCCTGATCCGAATCCGGGATCCGGAGGTACAGGTAAGGTTGATTTTACCCTGGACTTCAGCTCGGGTACGAATGCAGCCCTTAAAACCAAAGGAGGCTTTGTGGTTAATACCTCCAACAAAGTGATCATTGCCCGGACCCTGAGTGACAATTTCATTGCTGTGGCTTCAGCCTGTACACATGAAGGTACTACTGTAACGTATCGTTCTGCCACTAACGACTTTTTATGTCCTAATCACCTTTCTGAATTTTCTGACACCGGGGCTGTCAAAAAAGGGCCCGCTACTACCGCATTGAAGAAGTATAATTTAACAGTAGATCTCAATGCCAGCACCATCAGGGTGTTTGAATAAATAATCATGCTTTTTGTCTCTAATCATAATGAAATTATTAACACCGAATCTTCAAATCCCTACTATGCCAAGGTTTTGAAGATTATACATGACTGGGAGGAAGGGGTGGAAGAGTTTCATCTCCGTACTTCCGGTTCATCCGGAGTTCCTAAAGAAATTGTTATTACCCGCGGACAGGTTCTTGCTTCGATCAGGCAAACCCGTAAAAAATTTTCATTGGGTAGTGAGGATTTACTTTTTTGTTGCCTGAATGTCGATTATATAGCCGGAATGCTGATGATTTTCAGGGCTTTGGAGATCGGTTGTGATCTTCTGGTGACGGAGCCTGTCGGTCATCCTTTTGAAGTGCTGGGTAATCAGGAATACCTGCTCAGGTCGAACCGAATGAAGAATTTCTTTGCTTTTGTTCCGATGCAGTTTCAGACCCTGGTAAATGATGAGAGGTATACTGAATTGCTGAATACGGCTAAGGGTATTATTGTAGGCGGGGCGGCGTTGGATGAAGTTTCGGTTAAAAAAGCTAAAAATCTGTCAGCACCGGTGTATCTCACCTACGGGATGACCGAGACGGTTACCCACATAGCGCTCAGGCGTATTAACGGTTTCAGGGCTTCAAGGTATTTCAGAGTGCTCGAGGGAGTAGAAATAAGGACAGACCCGCAAAGCCGGCTGAGTATCCGGGCGGCCGTTACACGTAATGAGTGGGTTCAGACCAATGACATCGTAAAACTCAGAAACAGCCGTGAATTTATTCTGGTAGGCAGGGCCGACCACGTGATTAACAGTGGCGGAGTGAAGATACAGCCTGAAAAAATAGAAGAAGAAATCGGAAAAATTCTGATGTCCGGAGTGCGTTTTTTTGTCTGGGGAATTCCGGATGAACGGCTCGGGCAAAAGCTGGTGCTTTTTCTTGAAACGAGGGATAAGTCTGTTTCTGAAGAGCTGAAGAAAAGAATCCCGGGGATTTTTAGTAAATTTGAACGCCCGAAAGAGATTTTCCTGTTACATCAATTTGAGAACACACCTACCGGGAAAATCGATAAGATAAAAACTACTCATGAGTTCATTCATCATTAAATATCAGACGTCCGACCTTGTTCCACCTCCTTTTGCTCATGCCGTACAGATTTCCGGGCGCACCGTTGAAGGGCAGATCACCGAGTATGAATTCGAACTGAGCTATCTGGGAAGGGAAGATCTTACGCAGGAAGAAATACTTGAGGAGGGGTTTTCCGGAGAGGATGATTTCTCCGTAAAAGGTAAGCTTCCCCAAGCCTGGACTGACTATTGGAATGAGCTGATAAAGGCAACGGATAAAACCTACCCGGAAGAAATAAGTGAAGCTGAAGACTTCTGGCAGATCGAAAGTGAAGGCGCCCCGTTTTATCCTTCGAAGCCTGAAAAGTGGAAATTTTTCATGGAAGAGTTTCAGCAGGCGGTGTTTGAAGAACAGGAATGGGAAGCGCCTCTCAGAATAATCCTGGTGAATACCGGGGAGGCTGAGCAGGAGACGCTGGAAATAAATGCTTCTTTCCTCCTCCGAAAAATAGAGATAACACTGGAAAAAGCAGACGGCAGACAGGTGAAAAATCTGAAATGGCAGGAACTTAATCCGCTACTTAAAAAGGTTTACGGAGGTGAATATCTTGATGAAAGAGCAGAAAAACAGAAACCCGCTTATGCCGGTATATTTGTGAATTTCGGAGACAGTTTATGGTATGAGGCAGGGAAGTCGCTGCACATCCAGAAAAAGAAACTGCTCAGTCTCTTTGAGTTTTAAGGCTTCAGTCGTTTTATTTCTTTATGGAGATCTTCAATCATGCGTTCGAGGTTGCCAAGCGAAGGAGCAGGCCTGGGCATAACGAAGCTGTAAAAGGCCGCTACCTCCCATAGTTCCAGAATATCACTTTCCGGGATTTCTTCACTTTTTATGTCATTGACATCAGCACTCAGCAGGAGGCTTCCTTTCAGGCTGATCTGATTAAATACTCTTCTGTACAGCATACCACCGGTGTGTGTTACTAACAGGTAATGTTTGCCGTTTTCGACAGAATGTATCTGTCGCACAGCAGCGCCTATGATCGTGCAGGAGGGTAACGCGAAGTCTTCTGCGGATTCAAATGCTCTGTATTCACCTTTGGGAAGGCCCGAAAAACGAATATGAGGAAGTTTAAGCAGAAAAGACGGGTTGTTGTACTGCCTTATGTATTCGCCGGACATTTCGGAGCTGACATAGCGGATATAGCTATGATCGTGGCTTTCTTCCAGTTCCCGGATATGTTGCGGAGCATCATCTTCAATATTCCGGGAAGTATTCTGCTGAAAAAGGTCTGTTTCCCGGGCAGGGGAGTAGGGGACATAGTCTTCTTTATAGTAAGGGTGGTTCAGGAGCTGATCAAAGGTAATGCCGAAAGCCCTGGAAATTTTTACCAGATTTTCTGTCGGAGGGGTAGCTCTTCCTTCCTCATAAGCACCTACCAGAGACCTTTTTATACCGATAAGTATAGCGAATTTTTCCTGGGTGAGCCCCATTCTTCTTCTCAGTATCCGGATATTTTCGTTGACGAGCGGCATAGGTCTGGACAGCTTCTGCTGTGAAGGGTAAACAAATCTAAAATCATTCAAATTTATTAAATGATTTTGATAAATTGCTTGCGTATCAGCCTTAATCTTCCCTTTGCCTCTGCAGGGAACAATTTCAACAAAACCCGTCATCAGAAATGGAAAACCAGTCATTGGAGCAACTCTTCAATCTTCAGAAAAATAACCTGTCAGCTCTGGCCGCGTCGTCTGCCCGAGAGCGGATCCGTAAAATTAAAGCGGCAAGAGACTGGCTGCTCGCGCATCAGGACAAGGTCCATGACAGTCTTCACCGCGATTTCAGGAAGTCGTTGATGGAAGTAAAAGTGGCTGAAATATTGCCGGTGATAGGCGAAGCCAACTTTATCATAAAGAACCTGAAAGACTGGATGAGGCCCGAGCCCGTTGATACCCCATTGAAACTTATAGGGACAAGCAGCCGGATTTATCGTGAACCCAAAGGCAATTGCCTGATCATAAGCCCATGGAATTATCCTGTCAACCTGAGTCTTAAGCCTATGCTGCAGGCGATTGCAGCAGGCAATGCCATTATTCTTAAACCTTCGGAAATGATTCCGCATACGGCCCTGTTGCTGAAAGAAATGGTAAACGAGCTTTTTGATCCGGCCGAAGCGGAGGTGGTATTGGGAGATGCTTCGGTGGTAATGGAACTTCAGAAGCTGAAGTTTAATCATATCTTTTTTACCGGAAGCCCCGCTGTGGGTAAGCTGGTGATGGAAGCCGCCGCTAAGCACCTGTGCTCTGTAACACTGGAGTTGGGAGGGAAGTCGCCTGTGATTATTGACAAAGATGCGGATGTCCGGACGGCAGCACGCAAAATTGCCACAGGTAAGTTTCTTAACAATGCCCAGACCTGCATAGCACCGGATTATCTGCTGGTGCATGATTCGATAAAAGGCCGTTTTCTGGAGGCATTGAAGAATACTTTCGAAACTTTTTCGAATGGAAATCTGGAGGCTTCTCCTGATTACTGCCGCATCGTTAATGAGCGGCATTTCAATCGGCTGAGCGATGTTTTGCAGGACGCCAAAGACAAGGGGGCAAGGGTGGTATTCGGAGGAAGAACCGACGTGAAAACCAATTTTATGGAGCCGACGGTAGTGGAGCGGGTGGATAGTCATATGCGCATCATGCAGGAAGAACTGTTTGGGCCGCTGATACCCGTTATCGGATTTGATGACATTGAAGAATGCTCTGACTTTATTACTGCAGAAGAGAAGCCGCTGGCATTGTATTATTTCGGGAAAGGGGGTAAAAGGCTTGAACATATTATCGGACGAACCTCTTCCGGCGCAGTGGTGGTAAACGACACCTCCATCCATTACCTTCATTCGGGCCTTCCTTTTGGAGGGGTGAATCATTCCGGAATCGGCAAGGCATCCGGATGGTACGGTTTTATGGAGTTTACGAATCTGAAGCCGGTGGTGAAGAATCATTTCTATATGAGCAGCATCATCGAACCTCCTTACAGTAAAACGAAGGAGAAAATCATTGATCTGATGATAAGATTTCTGGCATAATTAAACCCGGGGCACTGATGGTTTTTGATTTCAGATTGAAGGTTTTTTATGTGGTGGCAGAAAAGCTAAGCTTTACCAAAGCTGCCGGAGAGCTTTTTATCACCCAGCCCGCCGTAACCCGGCATATAGGAGAGCTGGAGTCGCAACTTGATGCAAGGTTGTTTGACCGCAACGGGAATTCCATTGCCCTGACGCCTGCAGGCCAGATACTGATGAACTATGCCCGCCGGATATTCGGTTTGTACGCTGAGCTGGAAAATGAACTCGCCCAACTCCGAAACATTTCCAGCGGAACGCTCAGGCTCGGAGCAAGCACCACGCTGGCTCAGTATGTTTTGCCCGAAATCATAGCGGCTTTCAGGAAAATGTATCCTCTGCTCCATATAAATCTTTTAACCGGAAATACTGCTGCCGTAGAAAGTCATTTGCTCACCTCAAAGATTGATATGGCCCTGGTTGAGGGTGTTTCGCGGGATGTGCGACTCAGCTACGAGCCGTTTGCGAAAGATGAGGTGGTGCTGGTGGCCCGTACCGGAAGCAGGCTGTTTCCCAAATCAGAGATACGTGCCGAGCAGCTTTACCAGGTACCGCTGGTGTTTCGTGAGCACGGTTCCGGAACACTGGATGCCATTTACAGGTCCCTGCAAAAGGCAGGAGTGGATACCCGGCAGCTGAAAACGGACATTCACCTGGACAGTACGGAAAGTATCAAGCGTTACATTCTCAGCTCTGATTCCGCCGCTTTTCTTTCCCTGCATGCCATTTCGAAAGAATTACGACAGAATGAACTGAGTATTATTGATATCAAAGGCGTAGAGATTCCACGGACTTTTCAGTTCATTCACCTGCAGGGGCAGATATCCGGTATTTGCATGTTATTCAAACGGTTTTGCCTTAGTCATTATAACCTTAAGTAATGGCTTATAACCAAAGATCATTAGTTTCGCTGATGGGATAGTTCTAATTTTGAAATTGAAAGGCGCCATTAAAGGTAATCTTTCGATGTTGTACAAAAACAGAATTACAAATGGTTATGATCAATACCGATATATGTATCGTAGGCGCCGGCCCGGTGGGCTTGTTTGCCGTGTTTGAAGCCGGATTGCTGAAAATGAGATGTCATCTCGTAGATGTATTACCTCAGCCGGGCGGACAGTTGTCAGAAATCTATCCTCAGAAGCCCATCTATGACATTCCCGGTTATCCGACGATCAAAGCTCAGGAACTGATCGATAATCTGATGGAGCAGATTGCGCCGTTTAAACCCGGGTTTACCCTGGGCGAGCGCGTTGATCGTGTGGAAAGGCAGGAGGACGGCTCGCTGATAGTAACTACCTCTGACAGAACGCAAATCTATTGTAAAGTGCTGGTTATTGCCGGAGGGCTGGGTTGTTTTGAACCCAGAAAGCCTGAGGTTGAAGGTTTGTCTTATTTTGAAGGTAAGGGTGTTGACTATATGGTAAAAGACCTTGAGAAATACAGAGACAAGGAAATTGTCATCGCCGGAGGGGGAGATTCTGCACTGGATTGGACCATTTACCTGGCAGATATAGCGTCAAAGGTTACGCTGGTACACCGGAACGAAACGTTCAGAGGGGCGCCGGATTCTTCAGAAAAAGTATTTGCTCTGGCCGAACAGGGCAGGATCAGTCTTCTGTTACAGTCCGGCGTAATGGGGCTCCGGGGCGGAGGGCATCTGCAGGAAGTGATTATCAACGGTCCCGACCGTACCAGTAAATCAGTTACAGCCGATTATTTTATCCCGTTGTTCGGTCTGAGCCCGAAACTGGGGCCGATCGCCGAATGGGGCCTGCAGGTCAATAAATCTGCTGTGGAGGTGGATACACTGGATTATTCGACGAATGTGGAGCGGATTTACGCCATCGGGGATATTAATACTTATCCCGGTAAGCTTAAGCTGATCCTTACGGGTTTTCATGAGGCGGCCATGATGTGTCAGAGTGCTTTCAGATATGTTTATCCCAATCAGCATCTCAGTTTTAAGTATACTACGGTAAACGGCGTAAATGCTTTCTGATATGATAGAAATTACGATAGAGGATTATGAAGGCGTAAGCCAGCGTCTGGAGATCCCCGGTGATATGGGTCTGAGTCTGATGGAAGTGATGAAGGCGTCAGAGTATCCGATTCTGGCGACCTGCGGAGGAATGGCGCTTTGCGCTACCTGTCATGTGGAAGTCGCCGGCGGTGGTGAAATGCTGCCGGAAGTCAGTGATGCAGAACTGGATATATTGGATACGTTGCCGGATGCAGATGGAAGAAGCCGTCTGGCCTGTCAGCTGAGAGTGGATGAACGTATGCAGGGTGCAACGTTCAGAATCAGGGCCAAAGGAGCTTAGGGAAATGGTTATGATAGAGGAGAGGACACACATGGTGTCAAAAAACAGGCTGCCCTCGGGCAGCCTGTTCTGTTATCAGATGCCGAACGCGGCTTTGACTTTGTCTACGTAATCAAGTTTTTCCCAGGTGAACAGTTCAACTTCGAGTTCAGTTTGCTGACCCGAATTGCTGAAGGTTTTGGTAATAACGCGGGGCTCTCTGCCCATGTGCCCGTAAGCCGCAGTTTCCGAGTAAATGGGTGTTCTTAATTTGAGACGTTGCTCAATGGCATAAGGTCTCAGGTCAAAGACTTCCTCAACGATTCTTGCCACCTCACCGTCGGTAAGTTTTTTGCCGTTAGGTCCTTTCACTTTACCTGTTCCGTAGGTTTCAACAAAAACACCGCAAGGCTGGGCCACACCGATGGCATAAGACACCTGCACCAGGATTTCATCCGCCACGCCGGCAGCCACAAGGTTTTTGGCAATGTGACGGGTAGCATAAGCTGCAGACCGGTCTACTTTGGAGGGGTCTTTTCCGGAGAATGCACCACCGCCATGGGCGCCTTTGCCGCCGTAGGTATCTACGATGATCTTACGTCCGGTTAGTCCGGTGTCGCCGTGAGGTCCGCCGATCACAAATTTACCGGTTGGATTGATATGGTAAGTGATCTGGTCGTTAAACAGTTTCCTGAGGCTGGGTTTCAGTTTGGCTTTGACCCGGGGGATCACATAACTGATCATGTCTTGCTTGATTTTCGCCAGCATGGTCTCGTCCTCATCAAAGTCATCGTGTTGCGTTGAAATGACGATGGTATCAATGCGGATGGGCTTATTGTTGTCAGAATACTCAATGGTGACCTGCGACTTGGCATCGGGTCTCAGATATTTGATCCTTTTATTTTCTCTTCTGATATCGGCAAGTTCCTGGAGGATTTTGTGGGAAATGTCAAGTGCCAGCGGCATGTAGTTGTCCGTTTCGCGGGTAGCGTAGCCGAACATCATTCCCTGGTCACCGGCTCCCTGGGCATTGGCTTTCTCTTCGAAATTGTCCGATGACTTCCGGTCTACCCCCTGGTTAATGTCTGAAGACTGCTCATGAATGGCAGAGATGATCCCGCAGGAGTTGGCCTCAAACATATATTCTGCCTTGGTGTAGCCGATTTTTCTGATCACATCCCTGGCAATGGATTGTACGTCCAGATAGGTTGAAGTATTAACTTCTCCGGCCAGTACGACAAGCCCTGTGGTAACAAGGGTTTCACAGGCTACCTTAGAGTTGGGATCAAAAGCAAGGAAGTGGTCAATAAGGGCGTCAGAGATCTGATCAGCTACTTTGTCAGGATGCCCCTCGGATACGGATTCGGAAGTGAATAAATACGGCATTTGTTTTAGTTAATCTTTGTGAGTATGACGAGCACAAGAGCATTTAAGAGAGGGATACAGCCGAAACATATTTTGGTCTGGCGACCCACATCTTTTTTACCACCGTGGTGTTTCTGACCCGGTTGGTTCCCGTAGCCATCAGCCGGGACTCTTGATGCGATACAAAATTCACAGTTTTTTATGAAATTTAAAAATGAAAGTGAATAATTCTTTATTGGCTACATTTTTTAGATAAATTCTCTGAAATATGCTTGATTTATGGTGTTTGTAAAATCCCGCCGTTTGGTTTTCCTTTGTGCAGCAATACCTCTGCGGCAGCGCTGGTAAACTTTGTTAACGGAGTGGTGCTCATGACCGCAAGTTCTTCTTTAAATGAGGTTTCATTATCCAGGAACCTGAATATCCGGGCCGGGTGGTTGCGGGTGTAAAGCCTGTCAAAAATATCGGGGGCAGGGTGTCGCCTGCGAAGCAGAACATTGAGAAAAATAGAGGCGTATAGGTCAAATCTTTTTTTTGTCCAGGGTTTATTCAATACCGGGCTGCTGGTTTTTTCAAGCTGTTTTACGATTTCCTGAAGCCGTTTCTGGGTATAGCGGAACGTATAGCCTGTGGCCGGATGGGTATAGCCGCCGGCAGACCCAATGCGGATGACGTGGTCTGAGGGGAACTCTTCAGCCGGAACATCAGACATGGGGATGATTCCGGCTTCCGTTTCAAGGATGTTGAAATGCGGAATACCCAGTTTTTGGGTAATGAATTCTCTGAGCGGGGTTTCATAGCCGTCGGTTTCCAGCAGTTCCGGTGAAAAGATGGTGTATTCTATCAATGCCGTTTTTTCTGAAAAGGGAAGTACATAGATAAAGCGACATTCCCCGTTGACCTGAGGAGTGTCAAAATTCATCATCTGTGGTTGGCCGGGGTTAAATACCGGTTTGTCTGTTTCAATAATCCAGCCTCTGAAATGCTGAAGAAGATGATGGTAGCCGGGTTTGTCAAGTTCGAGCGGTCTGGTACTGTCAAAAACGAAGTTGCCCCAAAATACGCCATTTTGGGCGGTTTGAACTTCTGCATAAAGGGCGTGGTCTCTGATAAGGCTTAGCTTGTCTTTGAGGAAAGTCACCTGACTTTGATTTTTCAGATAAGCAGTAACGTGTCTGTAGAAGTCGATCCCCCGGATAAGTTTATAATGATAAGGAGCGATGTCCAGTGGTCGGCTTTCTCCTTTGCCGTTAACAAACCAGACTTTGTCCCATGATCGGAACAGTATTTCTTCAAAGGGGCCTGCTCCTTTTTCCCAGAAAGCCCAGGTTCTGTCGTTTCTGTCTTTATCGTCCGGCTCAATGATGAGCACACGGAGGTCTTTCAGGCTGGAATGGCCCAGGTGCCAGGCCAGGGAAAGCCCTGACATGCCTCCTCCGCAGATAATGATGTCGAAATGACGCTCGGAATTCATAGTGGCCCTATTAAAAACAAAGCCTTACGAAAACGTTCCGCAAGGCTTTATCGCAGGATAAAAATCTTTATCAGACATTAACATGTCTTTCTGAATGATAGCTGGATCTTACCAAGGGACCGGATTCTACGTATTTCAACCCGATGCGAAGGCCTTCTTCCCGGTACATGGCAAAGGTATCAGGATGAATGAATTCAATGACCTCGTGGTGCATTTTCGTAGGCTGAAGGTACTGTCCGAGCGTAAGGATGTCACAGCCGTTTACCGCCAGATCGTCCATGGCTTTGAGCACTTCGTCTTTGGTTTCTCCCAGCCCCAGCATAATACCGGTTTTGGTTCTTTTTCCGTATTCCTTGGTCCTTCTGATCTGTTCCAGGCTTCTTTCATATTTAGCCTGGGGCCTTACGGGTCTGTAAAGCCTCTCCACAGTCTCCATATTGTGAGAAACGACTTCCTGTCCACCGGAAATCATGCGGTAAAGCGCTTCCCAGTTGTTTTTGGTATCTGGAATCAGGGTTTCAATGGTTGTTCCCGGTGACAGTTCTTTGGTCTGTACAACGGTCTGATACCATATTTCTGCTCCTCTGTCTTTCAGTTCGTCACGGTTGACGGAGGTGATCACGGCGTGTTTCACTCCCATGGTTTTAATGGCTTCCGCCACCCTGAGTGGTTCATCCCTGTCGTATTCGTTGGGGCGACCTGTAGCCACAGCACAGAAGGTACAACTTCTTGTGCAGACATTTCCGAGGATCATGAATGTGGCTGTCCCTTCGCCCCAGCATTCTCCCATGTTGGGACAATTGCCTGACTGACAAATGGTATGAAGTTTATTATTGTCTACGATTTCCCTGACTTTCCTGTAATTTTCCCCAATAGGTAACTTCACTCTCAGCCAGTCAGGTTTTTTTACGCGTTGTTCAGCGGGTGCTGCTACCGGCTCTGTCATCTTGCTTCTTTTTTAAAAGTTTTTTGTTACCGAAATACAAAGTTAAATAGGCGGAGACAAAAACCTGAGGATTGCTGGTAAATTTAGAGGTGAGGATTTCCGGACGGCGGGCAAAAAACTCCAGGGTAGTGCCAAGTTCAAAGCCGGTGACATTGTCTCCGAAGGTACTCATGTCGAGGTTCGCTGCTGCTTTGATGTGGGCTCCAGGGTTTACTTTTATACCGTTAAAGAGTCCCTGAAGGATACCGGCCGAGCCCAGTATGTTATTGATGTCAGTATGTATGTCTGGATTGTAAGGCATCACCTGAGGGGTGTCGCTGTTGTTGTTATTGTATTTGATATAATACGGCTTTTCGAGTCCGATAGAAGGACCAAAGGCGAGTATGCCGCTAAGGCCGATGCTGTTTTCGGCTGTTTTCGGGAAAAAGTACCATTCCCTCCCGTACTCTGGTCTGACGGAAAAGAGATAGTTGGTTTTACCATAGGAGAACCTCGTGCCATAACCCACCAGGATTCTTTCTTTAGGATGTCTTATGTTAATGGCTTCGATCGCCAGATAACGGTGAATAGGCATGTTTTTTTTGTTAAAGCTGATGGGAGTAGAACTTCTTACCACCACGCCACCGAGCAGACCGCTGTTGGTATTGGTGGTGACACCATAACCCAGGGTCTTTGTCTGTTCAATCTCACTTGGTTCCTCCCTGCTTTTCCGCTGGGAAAAGGCAAGGTGCCCTATCAACAAAAATCCGATAACTAGAAGCCTCACGGTGTAAATATTAAATTGGTTCTTAAATATAACGGAATACCCGGGTCAATCACAAATTTTTATTCCCGAATCCATAACGCTAAAACGGACGGATTAATTTAATGGTTTTCGATTTTATAAAGTTGTGGGGTATTTTTTCGGCTCATTCCCCCTGTAATAGAGAATAATTTACGATATTTGTGTTGATAAATTACCCACAGCAAACGGGAATCGAACACGCATAAAGGAATTGCAACCGTGGCTCTGTTGATGCAATGAAGTCGGTTAAGCGACAGGCTGTTTAGCTGTATCTTAAATCTGCAGGTAATACTTGTTTAATTTTGATTGAGTGAATGAGTGAATGAGTGAATGCGTGAGTGATTGAATGATTGAGTGAAAAAGCTGGTTATATCTATTTAATCACTAAATGACTAATTCACTAAATCCCAAATTAAAATGAGTGAATGTTTGAAAATGCTGATGACAAGTTATTCAATCACTAAATCAGTAAATGACTAAATCACTAATTCACAACTCCAAAATGTAGGTTTGAATTTTATTCGTGGCTGTTTACCAGTACTTACCCTTATTCGTCAGGATCAGCTTTATGCCCCTGAAAGCAATGGCAAGGTGGGCCAGAAGAGTGGGCAGGAATCCAAAGTGTTCACGAAGTACCTTGAAACGGTCGGTCAGAGACCTTTTGAGCTGGCGATTGGAAACGCCTCCTTCCAGGTACCGGGCTATCACTCCTTCAAAAAAATATACCGAATTCGCTTTCTTGAGGCATTTGATTTCCCAGTCAATGTCGGCGCTCAGGTTATTCATAATAAATTCCGGAGCAATGGCTCTGGCCGCCAGAAATGACTGATGACAAACCAGCATGCCCATTTTCATGTCTTTCCAGTGCAGGTGCTGAGGAAGTTTGTGCGGCGTGATGACAGATCTCAGTCCTCGTACATGGCCGTCCTCATTCACAAAAAACGTATCTCCGTAGATCACATCGCTTTCCGGCGGCATCCCGGCGAGCATTCTCTCCATGACATCCGGCCTGGCTATTTCATCACCGGCATTCATAAACCACACAAACCTGCCTTTGGCCAGTTTCATACCTTTGTTCATGGCGTCATATATTCCGCGGTCTTTTTCAGATAATAATGTATGAATGTGCGGTTTGTATTTTTCGGCGATGGACAGGGTATTGTCAGAAGACCCTCCGTCTATAATAAGGTATTCATAGTCATCAGAGGTCTGGGCGATTACACTCCTGATGGTGCGTTCCAGGTATTTTTCTGCGTTGAATGTAATGGTAATAACAGAGAATGAGGGTATTTTCATGCTGTGAAGCTGATAAATGTCCTGTAAAATTAGCCCAAATTCCTCATTGCACCAAAATGCATGTCAGGGCAAGGGCGCAATGAATTTGCCTGTTATTGTCAGCAATGTATTATCTTTGGGAGACTGAAAGTCCGGCAGGTTCAGAACTGCGGGCTGCCGGAAGCGCAGAGACGCTACTTTTCTTAACCGGAATACACCATTGAACACTGCTCAGATCATCAACGGGTTGCTTTCTTTTTGTCAGAATTTTGGCGGTTCTGTCGTTTCCTGCGCGAAAATCGTTTTACTTTCGAGACCGACGGGGTGTTCCCTTCAAAAGCCGGGTAAGCCCGTCGCCGTCATTCTTGGGAATGGTCCTTCATTAAACCAGGATCTGCCGGATTTGCTGGAGTTCAGATCTCTTACAGAATTGGTTTGTGTAAATATGTTCAGCCGGTCAGCGTTGTATGAGCAGTTGAAGCCGGAGAATTACCTGGTGCTGGACGACGCCTTTGCGGATGAAAATCATGAAGGAGCTACTCAGGCCATACATGATCTAGCAGAGAAAACATCGTGGCCCGTCAGGCTGTTTGTACCCATAAGGTTCAGGAAGAAGGAGCATTTCCGGAAACTGACTTCCGGTCATCCTTTTGTTCAGGTGTTTTTTTTCAATTATACGATATTTGAAGGCTTTGAAGGACTCAAGTTTGCCTTTTTTAATGCAGGACTGGCCATGCCTCAGTGTCAGAATGTACTGAATGCCGCTCTTTTTCACTGCATCAGGCGTGGCTATGATAAGGTGATCCTGCTGGGGGCAGACCATACCTGGCATGAAGACATCCGGTTGAATGAAGATAATGAGCTCAGGGTTTATGATACCCACTTTTATCAGGACAAGGCAAAAGATATTTCGGCTATGTTTCTGAAGACCCGGGGGTCTTATCTCAGGCAGGCCTTCCTTAATCTGCACAAAGTGTACCGGAGTTACGAGATCATTGCTGCTTATGCCCTTAGCAAGGGTGTGGAGGTGATCAATTCCAGCAGCAAAAGCTATATAGATGTATTTAAAAAAGTAAAACTGAAAGATGAATTTAAAAGGTAAAAGGGTGCTGGTGACAGGTGCCGACGGTTTTATAGGAAGCCATCTGACAGAGAAACTGGTGGAGGAGGGGTGTCATGTCAGGGCCTTTGTATATTATAATTCTTTTAATTCCTGGGGTTGGCTGGATACCGTTTCTCCGGCAGTAAAGGAGAAGCTCGAGATTTTTTCGGGAGACATAAGAGATCCTTTCGGCATAAAAAAAGCGATGGAGGATGTGGAAGTGGTTTTTCATCTCGGCGCTCTTATTGCCATTCCTTACAGTTATCATTCGCCTCAGTCTTATGTAGATACCAATATTGCCGGAACCCTGAATGTGCTTCAGGCCGCCAGGGAGCTGGGAACCCAGAGGGTGCTGGTGACGTCGACTTCTGAAGTTTATGGTACAGCCCTGTATGTTCCGATAGATGAGAAACATCCCCGTCAGGGGCAGTCGCCTTATTCAGCGACCAAAATAGGGGCGGATGCCCTGGCTGATTCTTTTTACAGAAGCTTTGATCTGCCGGTGACCATTGTGAGGCCGTTTAATACCTATGGACCCAGGCAGTCGGCCCGAGCGGTGATACCCACCATCATTACCCAGCTGCTCAACGGAAAGACGGAGATCAAACTGGGTGCGGTGCATCCGACCAGGGATCTGCTGTTTGTAAAAGACACGGTTAAAGGTTTTCTGAAGATCGCTGAATCCGAAAAAACGATTGGAGAAGAAGTCAACATCGCCATGATGGAGGAAATCTCTGTAGGAGACCTGGCGCTCAAAATTATTGCCATGATTAATCCCGAGGCAAAGGTCATTACGGATGAAATACGTCTGAGGCCGGGCAAAAGCGAAGTGGAAAGGCTCTTCGGAAGCCATGTGAAACTCAGGGAACTGACCGGATGGACGCCTGATTATTCGCTCAGTACCGGACTGGAAGAGACGATCCGGTGGTTTGCCAATAAGGAGAACCTGAAACAGTACAAATCTGAAATTTATAATATCTGAGTCACATGATACCCTTATCCGTACCCAACCTGTCGGGCAATGAATGGAAATATGTGAAGGACTGTCTGGATACCAACTGGATTTCCTCCGTAGGGAGTTATGTCAACAGATTTGAAGAGATGGTGGCGGAATTTTGCGGATCAAAATATGCCATTGCCACATCCAACGGAACTTCTGCCCTGCACATTGCGCTGATGCTGGCCGGAGTAAGGCAGGATGACCTGGTTATTGTACCCAATATTACCTTTATTGCATCAGCCAATGCCGTGTCTTACTGCGGCGCTTCACCTTTGTTAATGGATGTGGATGCAGATACCTGGCAGATGGACCTGGAACTGCTGGAAAGCTTTCTTTCTGAGGAGACTTTTTTCTCTGAAGACCGTTGTATTCATAACAGCAGCGGGAGAGTGATCAGAGCCGTGATGCCGGTGCATGTGCTTGGTAATATGTGTGATATGGAGAGGCTGACCGCTCTGGCGGAGCGTTTCGGGCTTCGTATTATTGAAGATTCAACGGAAGCGCTGGGGTCTGGCTATAACGGAAAAAGTGCCGGCACATTTGGTCTGGCAGGTACTTTCAGCTTTAATGGGAATAAGATCATCAGTACCGGCGGAGGCGGAATGATCGTGACCGACGATGAAGAACTGGCCCGTAAAGCGAAGCATCTGACCACACAGGCCAAGGCTGATCCTCTTGAATACTATCATGATGAGGTGGGGTATAATTATCGCCTGGTGAATATTCTGGCGGCCATGGGTGTAGCACAGATGGAGCAGCTGCCGGGGTTTATCAGGAGAAAGCATGAAATCAGAAGCCGGTATGATGCAGCGTTGTCAGGACTGGCCGGTATAAGGCCTCAGAAAACAGGGGAAGGAGTAAGTCCCAATCACTGGCTCTATACGGTTGCTTTTCCTGAGCAGGCAAAATTGCTGAAGTACCTGATCGGAAACGGAGTTCAGGCAAGACCCTTCTGGGTACCGATGAATCGCCTGCCCATGTATAAGGATGTACTTTATTATCAGTCAGAGGATGTTTCCGGCAAAGTGTATGAATCCTGCATCAGCCTGCCTTGTTCCACTTCAATCACAGATGAGGAGATAGATACTGTCACGGACCTGATCCTGAAATTTTATTCGGAAGTACGATGAAGAAACTGATTCTGATAGGAGGAGGAGGGCATTGCCGCTCATGTATTGAGGCCATTGAATCTTCCGGTGATTTTATCATAGCCGGTCTGCTTGATAATGACCCCGAGGTGAAGCAGGTGCTGGGTTACGATGTGCTGGGTGGAGACGGGCTGATCTCGGATCTGGTATCGGAAGGGTATGAGTTTCTGATTACCCTGGGGCAGATCCGGAACGCGGAGGTGCGGAAAGCGCTCAGCGTAAAAATCAGAGAATGTGGCGGACAGCTGGCCACTGTAGTGGCTTCTACGGCCCGTGTTTCCCGTCATGCCGTGATCGGGGCAGGCGGGGTTGTAATGCATGGGGCTGTAATCAATGCCGGTGCAAAAGTGGGCGAAAACGCCATTGTCAATACCGGTGCGGTTATAGAACACGATGTGGTGACAGGAGATCACTGTCATATTTCAACAGGAGCGCTGATTAACGGAGGTTGTCTGCTGGGGGATGAGGTTTTTATCGGCTCGGGAAGTGTTTTGCGGCAGGAGATAAAAGTAGTTTCAGGAACAGTAACAGGAGCCGGATCGGTGGTGGTAAAAGATATTACAGAAAAGGGAATATACGCCGGGAATCCGGCAAAAAGGATAGATTATGGCAGATAAGCAGGTGCTGATTATTGCAGAAGCGGGAGTTAATCACAACGGCAGCATGGAAAATGCCTGCAGATTGATTGATGTGGCAGCAGAAGCCGGTGTGGATTTTGTCAAATTTCAGACATTCAGGGCTGACAAACTGGTCGCAGGAACAGCCCGTAAGGCAGATTATCAGGTCCGGAATACCGGCAATGAAGAAAGTCAGCTGCAGATGCTCAGAAAGCTGGAATTGTCTCTGGAAGACCACATTTACCTGATTGATTATGCAGAAAAGAAGGGAGTAGCCTTTCTCTCTACACCTTTTGATCTGGAAAGTATAGGCCTGCTGGCATCATTGGGTATTTCCACGGGAAAGGTTCCATCCGGTGAGATTACGAATCTGCCTTATTTAAGGAAAATGGCACAGACTTTTGAGAGGATCATTATTTCTACGGGAATGTCTGACCTGGATGAAATCCGTCAGGCCCTGGAAGTTTTATGGCATAATGGCCAGCACAGAGACACAGTGACGGTGTTGCATTGCAATACCGAATACCCGACGCCGATGGAAGATGTCAACCTGAGAGCGATGCTGCAGATCGGGGAGACCTTTGGTGTCAGGACCGGATATTCGGACCACACCCTTGGAACCGAGGTGCCGGTGGCGGCTGTGGCACTTGGAGCGCTGGTAATAGAAAAGCATTTTACGCTGGACAGAAACATGGAAGGGCCGGATCATAAAGCCTCTCTTGAGCCACACGAACTGAAGGCAATGGTAAGTGCGATCAGGAATATTGAAAAAGCCCTGGGTGACGGTATAAAAAGAATGAGTGCTTCGGAGGCTGCTAACAAAGCCGTGGCGAGAAAGAGTATAGTGGCCGCCGGGCCTATTGCCAGAGGAGAATTGTTTTCAGAAGAAAATCTGACGGTTAAGCGCCCCGGAGACGGCATCAGTCCAATGAAGTGGGATGAGGTAATCGGCAGACCGGCCTCCAGAGATTTTGAGCCTGACGAAAAAATTGAAGTATGAAGAAGATCTGCGTTTTTACAGGCACACGGGCAGAGTATGGAATTTTATACCCGCTTATTCGTCAGCTGAACGATGATCCGGGAATGGAGCTTCAACTGCTGGTTACCGGCTCGCATTTGTCTGAAGCTTTTGGTGAAACCTACCGTTTTATTGAGGAAGACGGCTTCGTGATTTCAGAAAAAGTGCCGGTACTTGATGCCGAAGATTCGGCTTTGGGAATGGCAAGGGCCACAGGAAGAGGACTGGCACTTTATGCGGAGGCTTTTACCCGGCTGGCGCCTCATTATATTGTTATTCTGGGTGACCGCTATGAGGCTTTCGCCGCCGCTACCGCTGCTTTTATGCTGGGTTTGCCGGTCATCCACATCTCCGGTGGAGATGCCACGGAAGGGGCCATGGATGATGCCTTCAGGCATGCTGTCACCAAAATGTCTTATCTTCATTTTACCACTACAGAAGTATATAAAAACAGGGTTATACAACTGGGAGAACAGCCGGAAAGGGTTTATAACCTCGGGTCACTCAGTATCGATAACCTATTGAATATGACCTTGCCCGATTTGCCGGAACTCGAAGAATCGATCGGATTTAGGACGGGAACTGCCTATTTTCTGGTAACTTACCACCCCGAAACATTGGGAGAGCGGCTTCCTGCTGAGCTTATGGATGATTTTCTGGGTGCTCTGGACAGATTCAGGGATTTTCAGGTGCTGATCACTTTGCCGAATGCCGATGCCCATGGGATGGAGATGATCGAAAGGTTCAGAAGCTATGAGCAGCAGCAGCCCGATCGAGTGAAGGTCGTGGCAAGTCTGGGCCAGTTGCGGTACCTGGCGGCCATAAAACATGCGGCCGTGGTAGTTGGTAATTCATCCAGCGGGATTATTGAGGTGCCATCCTTTCATGTACCCACTGTAGACGTAGGAGACCGTCAGAAAGGCCGCCTGGGGGCTGATAGCATCATCCATACCGGTACAACGACAGAAGAAATTGTACAGGGCATAGAAAAAGCCCTGTCTGAAGCATTTAAGGAAAAATGCAGGGCTACGGTTAATATCTACGGGGATGGTCATACCGCAGAAGCGATGATGAAGATCATCAGACAGCTTCCGTTAAAAGCAGATCTGAAAAAGAAATTTTACGACCTGAAATGAAAGACTTGAAAAAATATACGCTTCCGGACACCGCCACGGGCAGAGATGCGCTGAGGACGCTGGACAATAACAGTGCAGGGATCACAGGCCCGGTATTGTTTGTGACAGATCAGGAGGGAAAAGTAAGAGGGTCTCTGTCTGACGGTGATATCCGCCGGGGGCTGCTGAATGACCGCAACATTGATGACAATGTGATGGCGTTTGCCCGCAGTGAATTCCGGTATGTTACTAAAGGATATCCCGACAGAGCAGCGCTGAAAAAGCTGAAGGCGCTGAACATCCGGTTCGTGCCTCTGCTGGATCATGAGGGCCGGCTTGCTGATGTGATAGACAACCAATATCTGAAGTCTGTAGTGCCGCTATCCGCCCTGCTGATGGCGGGAGGTAAAGGGGAGCGTCTCAGGCCTCTGACCCTCAATACTCCCAAACCTTTGCTTAAAGTAGGTGACAAGCCGATCATTCAGTATAATGTAGAGCTGCTGGCCAGTTATGGTATAAGTGAATTGTTTATCTCGGTGAACTACCTGGGTGACCAGATCCGGGATTTTCTGGGTGACGGCAGCAGGTTTAATGTAAATATAACCTATCTGGAAGAAGACTTCCCGCTGGGCACCATCGGGCCGGCCAGGAAAATTTCCGCATTGTCAAATGAGCACCTTCTTCTGATGAATTCCGATCTGCTTACTGATATCGATCTGGAAAGTTTTTTTGATTGTTTTCTGAACGAAAAGGCAGATCTGGCTGTGGCGAGTATCCCTTATCCAGTGAATGTGCCTTATGCGGTTCTTGAAGTGGATGAAGATAAGCGGGTGACCAGTTTCAGGGAAAAGCCGAAGTATGTTTTTTACTCCAACGGGGGGATCTATATTTTCAAAAAAGAACTGATCAGTCTCATTCCGGAGGGAGTAAAGTACGATGCTACAGAATTCATGGATGCATTACTCGAAAAAGGTAAAAAAATTGTTTCCGATGCGATAAGAGGTTATTGGCTGGATATCGGAAAACCCGCTGACTTTTACAGAGCCCAGGAAGACATAAAACATCTGAGATTCTGATGATGTTCAAAGACACTTTAGTTGTGATCCCGGCAAGAGGCGGATCAAAGGGGATCCCCGGTAAAAACACGAAACCGCTGGGGGGCAGGCCGCTTATTCATTACAGTATTGATTATGCGCGGCAGTTTGTGCCGGATGAGCAGATATGCGTTTCTACAGACCATCCGGATATTGTCAGGGTCACGGAAGATTACGGTGTAAAAGTTAACTTTGTGCGTCCGGATGTGCTGGCATCGGATACTTCAGGCACGTTTGAGGTGCTGGTGCATGCCCTGGCCCATCATCTGCCTGGCAGGCATTGGGACCGCCTGGTTCTGCTGCAGCCCACTTCTCCTTTCCGGATCAGAAAACACCTGGAAGAAATGGTTCCGCTTCTGGATGCCACTACAGATATGGTGGTGTCCGTCAACGTCAGTAAGAATAATCCGTATTTTAATCTTTTTGAAGAGAACGGGAACGGACTCCTGGAGTTGTCAAAAAAAACAGAAGGTATTACAAGGCGACAGGACGCGCCGGAGGTGTATGCCTACAACGGATCCATTTATCTGATGAATACCGGCGTTTTTAGTCGTTATACAGGGTTTGCTGCATTTAAGGCGGTCAGGAAATATGTGATGGCTTCTGAATTTTCTGTGGATCTTGACACCCCTGCTGACTGGGATTATGCCGAGTATTTACTTGCGCACAAAACCTCTGAGCATACTGACAGCTGATCTGAATAGCTCCTGCAGATCGGGGGATACCTTGAAGAAAAGCAACGTGCCGCCAAATACAGACAAGACTAAAGTGGAGCGGATACAGAGGTCGGCAAACCGTATCCACGCATTCCCATCGGCCGCAGGCAGCTGCATCCCTGCCAGCAATACGGTCAGCCCGATGAGAAAGATCTTCACATGAGCCGGATCAAAGGGGTGAATGCCAAAGTATTTCCAGACCAGGAAGGTCCTCAGACCGTTATAATACAGGATCGCCAGAATCGTAGCTATGGCTGCACCGGTCAATCCATAGCGGGGAATAAGCAGTTCGTTGAAAAGATAAAGGACCAGGACAAAACTGATGATGATGAAGGAGTCGGTCCTGTAGTATTTTGAATTGCTGAGGATGAGTCCGTTGATACTGTTGAGCAGATCAAAAAGTTTACCTACCCCCACCAGCAGGAGCGCGGTTTTGCCGATGGCATATTCCGGTTTTATAAAAGAGAATATGTTGTCGATGCTGATCCAGGCCACAATCAGGATGGCAAATCCGAAGGTGAAAAGGAGCACGCTGCTTTTTCTGTAAATGATGCCGATTTTTTCGTAATCTTTTTTGTCCATGGCGTCCACCACTACTGCCGACGAGGCTTTAAGTACGGCGAGGTACGACATGCCGATGACACTTCCGAAGAGCAGGCAGGTATTGTAAATTCCCGTTTCGGCCAGTCCGAGGAGCTTGTAGACCATGATTTTGTCCAGCTGGGAAATAATGATGGTCGACATGCCGGTGATCACGCTGAAGCCGGCAAAGCCGAAGAATTCCTTCAGCATATCCGAGCGGAAGAAGGCCGGGTTCCAGGCAAGGGAAAAGTGACTGAGCCGGGTGCTTCTGTAGATCATGAACAGGGTGGGAACGGAGATGGCCGCAACCCATACAGGCATGAAGGTTTCGAAGCTGATGCCAGGGTAAATCACCAGTATAAGTGCCGCGAAAACAAGAAAGCGTTGAAGGAACTCCTTCAGGAAGCTGCCCCAGACCGTGTCATAAAGGTTTTTGGCGTAATTGTCAAAGAGGTTGAACAGTAGCGTGGCGAATGAAATGGGCAGTATATAATAGAAATAGGTTCTGAAAAGGGGAGAGCCGCCCCGTCCGCCGAGCGTGTTTCCGGAAATGATATAGTCTTTGAAAAGTATCAGTGCCGCAGAAGCCAATATAAAACCTGAGATATTAATGAGGAGTCCGTTGGCCAGAAAACCGTTGTGATCCTTGCCCTGGTTTCTGAAAAAAGAGAAGAATCTGACCCCGGCCGTATTGAAGCCCAGTGCAGCGAACTGGCAGAAAATAAACATCCAGCCCATAAGGAGGGCCAGTAAACCGTTTTGTTCGGTGGTGAGGTAATTAGGAATCAGAAATCCCTGGGTGAGGGTGCCGATCACCACACCCATATAGGAAAAGAGGGTATTAAGAACAGACTGCTTTTTGATAACGCTCATTCAGGCGGCAGAAATGGTGCTCAAATATACGACTTTGCGGCGTAGATTAAAATCCGGAATTGTACAGGGCGGAGGCGATCCGCCCTGTACAACGGTATTTATTTTCTGTTGACCGAATCCACAACCGAAATGGCCACCATATTGACGATTTCACGGACAGTTGCACCCAGCTGTAATACCTGGACGGGCTTTTTAAGACCCAGAACGATCGGCCCGATTTTTTCGATGCCGGCCACTTCCTTGACAATGTTGTAGGCGATGTTGGCAGAAGAAAGGTTGGGGAATATCAGGGTATTGGCTCTGCCATCAGCCAGGTCACTGAAAGGATGGTTTTCTTTCAGAAGCTCCGTGTCAAAAGCAAGGTGCGCCTGCATCTCTCCGTCAACGATCATGCCCGGGTGTTTTTCTTTCAGAATTTCTACTGCTTTCCGCATCTTTATGGCTGCCGGGCCGTCAGGGACCGAACCGAAATTAGAGTAGGTAAGCATGGCAATTCTGGGTTTGATGTTGAATTTTTCGACTTCCTTGGCCGCCAGTTCTGTAATTTCCACCAGTTCTTCTACGGTAGGATCGAAATTGATGGTTGTGTCGGCAAGGAACAGCGGTCCGAAGCGGCTCATCAGGATGTACACCCCCGAAACCTTTCTGACCCCGGACTGCGGTCCGATAATCTGGATAGCAGGCCTTATGGTGTCAGGGTAATTACGGGTAAGTCCGCCGATCATGGTGTCGGCGATACCGGTTTCCACCATCATAGCACCATAATAGCTTCTCCTTTTCATGAGTGTGTGTGCTTCAGGTCTGGTGTAACCTTTTCTTTTTCTTTTTTCAAAGAAGAGGTCGCCGAACTGCGCGAGCCTTTGTTTTTCTTCTTCATTCTTCGGATTCATCGGGTCGATGATCTGAACGTCCTCCGCCAGCTCGATAGAATGCGTTTTGAGCAGTAACCTGATCTCCTCGCAATTTCCGAGCAGTATCGGTGTGGCAATGCGATCGTCGATTACCTGCTGGGCGGCTTTCAATACCGAGAGATTTTCGGCGTCAGCAAATACCACCTTTTTGTTGGTCAGCCTCGCTTTGGTGATAATGACTTTGGTAAGCGTATTGTCCAGTCCCAGGCGCTTGGAGAGCTGACTCTCGTAGGTTTCCCAGTCGCTGATGGGTTCTTTGGCCACTCCCGATTCCATCGCTGCCCGGGCCACCGCAGGGGCTACTGTCGTCAGCAACCTCGGATCTACAGGTTTGGGAATGATGTAGTTTTTTCCGAAAGTAAGGTTGCTTTCTCCGTACGCCATGTTAACGATATCCGGCACAGGCTTTTTGGCCAGTTCGGCCAGGGCTCTTACGGCTGCCAGCTTCATTTCTTCGTTGATTATTTTGGATCTTACGTCGAGCGCTCCCCTAAAGATATAAGGGAAACCCAGCACGTTGTTGACCTGGTTGGGATAATCCGACCGCCCGGTAGCCATGATGATATCTTCACGGGCTTCTGTAGCGTCTTCGTAGGGGATCTCCGGGGTAGGATTGGCCATTGCAAAAACAATGCAGTCTTTGGCCATCAGTTTTACCATGTCCTTGGTAAGAACATTCCCTTTGGAAAGACCTATGAAAACATCTGCTCCGTTCAGACTGTCACTCAGGGTGGTTTCTGCCGGCAGGGCGTCGTTGGCAAATTCTGTTTTCTTTCCGTCAAGGTTGGTCCTGGAGGGATGGATCAGACCCTTGCTGTCAAACATAAAGATATTTTTCTTGTCTGCGCCGAGGGCATTATACAGCCTGGTGCAGGATATGGCAGAGGCCCCGGCACCGTTCACGATGATTCTTACCTTGCTGATGTCTTTTTTTACCAGTTCGAGGGCATTGAGCAGGGCAGCAGCACTGATGATGGCGGTGCCGTGCTGGTCATCATGCATGACCGGGATATTAAGCTCGTTTTTCAGCCGCTCTTCTATTTCGAAGCATTCGGGTGCTGAGATATCTTCCAGGTTTACTCCGCCGAAAGTCGGCTCGAGAATTTTCACGGTCCTGACAAACTCATCGACGTCTTTGGTGTTAAGCTCAATATCAAATACATCGATGTCTGCATATATTTTGAAGAGCAGACCTTTCCCTTCCATGACCGGCTTGCCGGCTTCCGGACCGATATCTCCGAGTCCCAGTACGGCAGTGCCGTTGCTGATTACTGCTACAAGATTACCCTTGGCGGTGTATTTGTACACGTCATCAGGGTTTTCGGCGATGGCCAGACAGGGTTCGGCAACTCCGGGAGAATAGGCCAGGGAAAGATCCCTTTGGTTGGCATATTCCTTGGAAGGGATGACTTCTATTTTCCCTGGCCTGCCTTTGGCATGGTAATAAAGTGCGTCTTCTTTCAGATTCTTTTTAGTACTCATAAATGGGTAATATGATTTGGCTACGAAGGTAAGTAAGAAATTACTTTCATGGTATTGGCCGGGCGGAAATATTTCGCTCCTATCCGGACTTTTACCGGTTTAAAATTTTGTTTTTTAATTGTTATATTTGTTATATTGATATTTTATTCTGTTTTTGTGGAATAAATCAGAATATTGTAAATCATAAACATTAAGGGCCAAAAGAGTTTTTACTTTTGTTTTTTTGTTAAAAAATTGGACTTATGCGGTTATTCCAGAGCCAGCGGCTTTTCCGGATCAATTTTTAACCACAACAAGGCGGAGACAAGCAGGCACCCGGAGATGATGAAAAGCGGTACGTTGAAGTTGCCGGTCTGATGAACAATGCTGCCAAAAAGAATGGTGATGAAAAAGCCTCCCAGCTGACCTGCAAAGTTCATGGACCCGGCCACGATACCGGAGTTGTTTTTGCCGATGTCCACACAGGTAGCAAACGCCACAGGCAGCGCCAGGTCTTTAGACAATACACAGGCTGCCAGCAGATAACCCGCCAGCTGATTGTCGCTCACCAGGGCCGACAGCAGAAACAATACACTGCTGATGCCGAGTCCGCTTACGGCCACAGCCCGTCTTCCAAAAGTAAGGCCGGTCTTTTTTACCAGCCAATCGCTCAAAAAACCTCCGATGATGCATCCGAAGGCCCCGAGGAAATAAGATAAGGATACAAAGTTTTTTGTTTCTTCTTCGCTCATACCCCGGCCTTCCTGAAAGTAAGTGGCCGACCAGTTAGTAAAAAAATAGGCCGCATAGAAAAAAAGATGGCACATCAGCATCAGGTAAATGATGTTGGGCTGCCTGGCGATTTTGTGCCAGGGTATGGCTACATGGGCCTGAGCTCCTTTTCGTCCTTCTTCTATGATGAGGAGTTCTTCTGCACTGATGCCTGACTTATCGGCGGGCTCATCTCTGAACCAGAAATACCAGGCTGCTGCCCACACCGCGCCTGCTAATCCCAGGATGAGGAAAGCCATGCGCCATCCCATCTGGTGAACCAGCGGGATAACCAGCAGGGGGGTAAGTGCCCCGCCAATCCTCGCAGCGGCCCAGATGAGTGACTGTGCCCTTCCGGTTTCGTACCTGGGAAACCACCTGGAGATCACGATAGAGGTATTAGGGTAAGCACCGGCTTCTCCTATCCCGAAAAGAAAACGGGTGATCAGTAACTGTATGAAATTGAAAGCCGAACCGGTGAGGGCTGTAAAGGCTGACCACCACAACACCACACGGGTCAGAACTTTTCTGGCACCCAGGCGGTCACCCATGGCGCCGGTGGGAATTTCGAAAAGCGCATAGGCCAGTGAAAATGCACCGAGAATATACCCGAACTGCTGATTGTTAATGTCAAGGTCTGCTTTGACATACTTGCTGACGACATTCATACAGACCCTGTCAAGGAAAGTGATGATCGACAGCAGGAACAGGAATACGAGTACTTTGTTTCTGGTTTTCATGGGCTTCCGTTTATCTTATGCTAACATCCAGTATTTTAGATTCGAACACGCTTCCTACCAGCGTGGTACGCCTGCCGTTGTCATCCAGGGTAGCTGCCACACTGGAACCTGAAAGCGGGTTGCCATTGTTCATGTATAAAATCCGGCTGGAGAATTTACTACTGAACTGGGGCTGATAGATCAGTTCCATATAGGCAGAAGGGGATCTTTCAGCCGGGTTTTTGGCATGTTTAAGAAATCTGAGGGTCTTGGGATGGCAGGCCACCCAGAGATGTCCTTTGGTATCTACATCGATATTATCCGGAGAAATGCCTGTATCAAATTCGCCTACCAGTTTCAGGTCATAGGTTTCCATAGCAGGCTCGTAGATCAGAATCTTATTGGTGGTGGTGGAGGCCACAAAAATAGTGGTTTTGTCCTGAGAAATGTTAATGCCGTTGGCATAAGGTATGCCATCAGAAACCTGTTTGGCCCTGATACCGTCATAATAGAGTACATTGCCACTGGGAAACTGTATAAAGTCTCCGAGCGTTCTCAGCAGATCTTTTTTCCGGGTATGGTCATTGGTGAGATAGAACTGGTCCTGGCCGATCGCCAGCAGGTCGTTAGGGCTGATAAACAGGGAGCTCGAATAATTTTTGATATGTTTCAGAGAGTCGGCCCGGACCTCAAATTGTTCAACGGTGTGCTTGAGGTCCCCGTGACTGATCACAAAAAGCAGTTTTTTACCCTCAGGTGTTTTAAGAAATGAGATACCGTGAGGGCGAAAGTCTTTTTTCTGAAAATACTTTGTGGCATTTACAGGGATGCGGGCGCTGTCTTTAAGGTTCAGGATGTAAATATCTCCCCGGGAAGCCGGATTTCGTCGGTCATGGGAGGACAGGTAGGCGAGGGACGTTTCCGGGTCGATGGCAATGTCTTCAATGCCGGGAGGCGTATTCAGGACCCTTATTTCGCCTTCTTCCACAGGCTCGATTTTCTTAAATACTCCTGCCTGATCAAGAATACTGATGGTTTTATATAGAATAATGATCAGAAAAATAAGTCCGATGATCCTAAGTCTTTTCATGATTGGCCGAAGTTATCTTTTAAAATGTTCTCAGTGTCGCGAACGTGGCTGAATGCGTACTCCATTTTTTCGTGGTCAAATTCTTTCTCGTTGTTGGCAATCCAGATGGTGGCTACGCCATTGCCGATAAAATTGGTAATGGCCCGGGCTTCTGACATGAAGCGGTCAACCCCCAGCAAGAGGGCGAGGCCTTCTACCGGAATAACTTTGATGGCGGTAAGCGTGGAGGCCAGCACAACGAAACCGCTGCCTGTAACACCCGCTGCCCCTTTGGAAGTGACCATCAGGATGCCGATAACCGTCAGTATCTGCTGGATGTTGAGCTGCACCCCGTAAACCTGCCCCAGAAAAAGCGTGGCCATGGACAGATAAATGGTGGTGCCGTCAAGATTAAATGAGTAGCCGGCAGGGACAACCAGGCCAACCACAGGCTTAGAGCAGCCCATGCGCTCGAGTTTCTCCATCAGAGACGGAAGGCCGGCTTCGGAAGAAGAAGTTCCGAGTACCACCAGCAGTTCTTCACGGATGTATTTGAGGAATTTCCAGAGACTGACCCGGTAATAGTTGAGGATAAAATGCAGGACTACAAAAATGAACAGTGCCATGGTGGCGTAAACGGAGATCATAAGCTTGCCCAGCGGGAGTAAAGTATGAATACCGTATTTTCCGATGGTGAAGGCCATTCCGCCGAGTGCTCCTACGGGGGCGAAGAACATGACAAAGTGCAGCGCTTTAAATACATATCCGGATACAAACCTGAGTTTGTCGGTAACCACTCTTTTGCCGGAGAATTTACTTAAAAATACACCAAAAAGAATGGAAAAGAGTAATACCTGAATGGTGAGGTTATCCCTGAAAAACTGCCACCAGCTGAAATTTGCCGATCCCTGCGTGTACTTCGAAATATCCCCTCCGGATATCTGGTCGGTTACGACTCCCTTGCCGGGTTCGATGATGTTGGCAACCATGATGCCGATAATAAGTGCCAGTGTGGTGACCACTTCAAAGTAAATCAGGGCCTTGCCTCCGACTTTTCCTACCTTTTTGAGGTCACCCATTCCGCTGATCCCCAAACTGATGGTCAGGAAAATAATAGGATTGATAAAGAGCTTAACGATCGCGATGAAGCCTTTACCGAGCACATCGAGTTTTATGGCTTTATCAGGAAAGAAGTGGCCGAGCAGGGCTCCGGCCGTAATGGCTGTAAGTACCCAGAAGGTCAGGTTGGTAAATATTTTCTTCATGTAGGTCAGGGATGAAAAATGCCTTGCTCAGGAGCAAGGCATTTTAAAGGATCAGGCAAATTTAAATGATTTCATGTATTCCGCATCCGCCTTGGCGGCATCCAGCGGAGTGGTATTGTCGAACCTTTCCTGTTCGACCACAAAGTATTCCGCGCCGTTCTCTTTAGCCGTTTTCAATATCTTCGGGAAGTCGATTTTTCCGGTTCCTACGATGGTTGATGCGCCGATCGGCCAGAACGGGTCAGGAGACTTTTCTACCTGTTCAAGTTCTTTGACTTTCTCATCTTTGTAAACATCTTTTACATGGCAGAGTTTTATTCTTCCCGAATGTTTTTTCATCCAGGCTTCAGGGTCTTCTCCGGCTTTGACCACCCAGTAGAGATCGAATTCAAAGTCGACCAAAGCAGGATCTGTTCCTTCAAAAAGAATCTGCTCAGGACTGGTGCCGTCGTCGAATTTGATGAACTCAAAATGGTGGTTGTGATAGGCTACCCTGAGACCGGCGTTTTTGGCGATCTCGCCCTGTCGGTTAAGTCCCTCAGCTGCTTTTTTCCATTCTTCGGCGGTTTTAAGGCTGCCCAGGAAGGGGTTAATCAGGTATTTCATGCCAATGCCTGCAGCATCGTCTGCCAGTTTTTTGAACTCTTCTTCCGTTTCCGGTTTGATGGTATAATCAGGATTGCAGTGACTGCTGAACAGGTTCATGCCCAGATCATCCATGTACTTTTTAAAATCAGCGGGTGTAAGACCCCAGAAAATGCCTTTTTCTCCCTGGAAACTTTCTATCTGCTTATAACCGTATTCAGACAGGGCTTTCAGTGTACCCAGAGTATCTTTAGCCAGATCTTCTTTTACCGTCCATAGTTGTATGCCGAAGTTGTCCAGTGAAGTGCCTGAAATGCTGTCGGCTTCTTTTTGTGCCGTACTACAGGCTACCAACTGGTTGAAAAGAAGCGGAGTGGCAGTAGCAATACCGGCATTCCTGAGAAACAGGCGTCTGTTTAGTTTCATAAATTGTTGTTTTAAGGTTCAAAAAGTCCTGCAACACACATCCTCTGCAGGCCATGGTTATTAAGCAAAGATATTAAAAATATCGGAAGGGAGGGCCCTGAAGCAAAGATTTCGCAGCCCGGGGCGGGGTTTGAAGACAGAGTGGCGGGGGCATCACCGGATTTTTCTGTCAGAGAGGAATAAACATGCAGATTACCGGCAGGCCCGACCTGCCGGTAATGCTGTTTTCAGTCATTTATCTTATACTGTAAGTGTCTTTTTCTCAGTCGGCTGACCGGCTTTGCCATAAGCCGGACATTGTTGTTTGCGACAGGAGGCGCCTGCCAGAGAGAGCAGTAAAAGACCAAGGATAACTTTTGCTTTCATTTTTGAATATTGACCGTTTAAATCATCGTAAATCTATCAAAAAACGAACCATCTTTTCGTTTATTGCAGGAAATGCCACTCCTTACTCTGTTTCAGCTACTTCTGGTTCGGGTTTAGGCGTTTCATGGGCATAAAGCGGTTCACCGCCTTTCCTTTCGGACCGGTATCCCAGTATTTTCAGCATAGATTCGCTGTCCTGTTCTTCGGCGAAGAGCTCCGTTGTCAGGTCTCCGTTTTCGTCTCTGTCAATCAGCACATGCTTGGGTGCCGGGATGAGGCAGTGCTGAATCCCGCCGTATCCTCCCAGTGACTCCTGGTAGGCGCCGGTATGAAAGAAGCCGATGTACTGATCTTCCTTCATGCTTTCGTCCAGCATGGGCATGTAGAGGTCTTCAGAGTGAGCTTCGGTATTGTAGTAATCAGCCGAATCGCAGGTGAGGCCGCCCAGGTTTACTTTGGTATAAGGGGCATCCCAGTTGTTGACCGGCAGCATGATGTATTTTTGTCCGATACCCCATGAGTCGGGTAGCTGGGTAATAAAAGAGCCGTCAACCATGTACCACAGCTCGCGGTCGTTCTGCTGCTTCTGGTCGATAACCTTGTACAGCGTGGCGCCGCTTTCGCCCACAGTATAGCTTCCGAATTCTGTCAGGATATTCGGAACCGGCACATTATTTTTATTACAGATCCACTGGATGTTTTCGATAATCTCATCCACCATGGCCTGATAGTCGTAGTTGAATACGACAGATGTCTGTATCGGCATTCCGCCTCCGATGTCGATAGAGTCGAGTTCGGGGCAGATTTTCTTCATTTCACAATACTTGAACATAAACCGGGTAAGCTCCGACCAGTAATAGGCCGTATCTTTTATGCCGGAATTGATAAAGAAATGAAGCAGTTTGAGTTTAAATCGCGGATTAGGCTTGATCTTGGTGAGGTAAAGCTCGTCCACGTCTTTGTAGCGGATACCCAGTCTGGAGGTGTAAAAGGCAAAGTTGGGCTCTTCGTCAGTGGCAATCCTGATGCCCAGGTTTACGTTTTCAGCCTTGACATGATCCAAGTAATGGTCGATTTCTCCGAGGTTGTCCAGTACGGGGACACAGTTGCTGAATCCCTCATCGATGAACCTGGAAATATAATCCAGGTATTGCGGACGCTTATGTCCGTTACAGATAATATAGTTATCCTTGTTGATCTTCCCTTCTTCGTACAGTGCCCTGATAATGGGCATGTCAAAGGCGGAAGAGGTTTCCAGGTGAATATTGTTTTTCAGGGCTTCTTCAAGAACGAACTTGAAATGAGAAGATTTGGTACAATAACAATAGGTGTATGAACCTTTGTAATTGTATTTTTTCATGGCATTTTTAAACAGCAGCCTGGAGTGCTCTATGTGCTCACTTATCTTAGGTAAGTAAGTGATTTTGAGGGGAGTACCGTACTTTTTGATGATGTCCATCAACGGCACATTATTGAACAGGAGATTGTGATTGTTGTCGACTCCGAATTCACGGGTGGGGAACTCAAAGGTCTGCTGAATGAGATCGATGTATCTTTTCATTTCTAGGTAAAGTGCATAAAAAAGAGTTATTTAATGAACCATTATGCTATAAAAACTTTGCAAGCTTAAAATTATGGTGCAAAAGTGCCATAAAATTCAGAACTTTGCAATAGTAAAATGTTATAGTAACAGTATTAACACGAACCATTTGATACAGGTTCTGTTGTGCCGGCAAATAGTTAAGAAATCTTATTCCTTAAAATGAGTCAAACGAATAAACGAGTACACTTTATCGCAATAGGAGGGGCTGTTATGCATAATCTGGCCCTGGCCCTGCATCAGAAAGGATATCATGTGACAGGCTCCGACGATGAAATCTATGAGCCGGCGAAGTCGAGACTGGAGCGCCAGGGTATTTTACCTGAAGCCTTCGGCTGGTTTCCTGATAAAATCACTGCTGACATTGACGAGGTCATTCTGGGCATGCACGCCCGCAGCGATAATCCTGAACTGCTAAAGGCACAGGAACTTGGACTCAGGGTTTATTCTTTTCCTGAGTATATATTCCGCGAGTCGGTTCATAAGCAAAGAGTGGTGATTGCGGGAAGCCACGGGAAAACGACCATCACCAGCATGATCCTGCATGTACTGCAGTATTACAAGCGTAATTTTGACTATCTGGTAGGAGCCCAGATCGAGGGTTTTGATCTGATGGTTAAGCTGACTGACGACGCGCCCACCATTATCATTGAGGGAGACGAATACCTTTCTTCTGCCATCGAGCGTAAATCGAAATTCCTGTTCTATCATCCCCATATCGTATTGATCAGCGGCATTGCCTGGGATCATTTTAATGTTTTCCCCACTTTTGAGGGGTATGTCAATGCCTTTGAAGAGCTGACAGACAACCTGGATAAGGCCGGGGTGATCGTTTTTGACGAGACTGATGATATCGTGAAGGTGATTGGCGAAAAAGACAGGTCGGATGTCAGTAAGGAACCTTACAAGGCGCATCCGTATTTTGTGAAAAACGGCAAGGTGTTTCTGAAGACTTCTTCCGGTGAAGTCCCTCTTAAGATTTTCGGAGAGCATAATATGAAGAACCTCATGGGGGCCCGTATCATTCTGGATCGGCTGGGGATTACCGATGAGCAGTTTTATGAAGCGATCCGGACGTTCAAAGGCGCTTCCAAAAGACTTGAGACACTCGGAGAGAATAAAAATACACTTATCCTCAGAGACTTCGCTCATGCGCCATCCAAGGTCGGAGCCACAGCGCACGCCACAAGGGAGCTTTTCGAAGACCGCAGACTGGTGGCTTGCTACGAGTTGCATACTTTCAGCAGTCTCAACAAAGATTTTCTTCCCCAGTATAACCAGAAGCTCGACGACGCGGATGTTGCGGTGGTTTTCTACAGCCCGCACACGCTGGAGATGAAGAAGATGCCGGCTATTTCTGAAGAAGAGATCCGCCAGGCTTTCGGGCGTGACGACCTCCATGTGTTTACAGACAACCAGGCGCTCGTGGCTTTTCTGAAAGAACAGAACTGGTATAAGACGAATCTTCTGCTGATGTCATCCGGAACTTTCAACGGACTTGTATTGCCTGAGCTTGCCTCAGAACTGCTGAGTTTGCCGGTGACCGTAGTAGAGCCGGAGATCAAGTCCCGCAAAGAAAAATGGGGAGGTCTGCTGAAAAACATCAAGAATTCTCTGAAGAAAGACGGGTGAGATTTTGGAGTTTTGAATGAGTGATTTAGAGAATGAGAGAATGAGTGAATGAGAGAATGAGTGATTGTTTAAGGCGCTGATTATAAGCTATTCAATCACTAAATGACTAATTCACTAAATCACAAATCCAAATGAGTGATTGTTCAAGGCGCTGATTTTAAGCTATTTAATCACTAAATAACTCATTCACTAAATCACAATTCCGAATAATTGAATGTATCAATGGAGTCCTTTCAGGAGCACTGATATTATAAAAAAAGAGGCCGGTTAACTGACCTCTTTTTTTGTAAATGTGTGGGATGATACTTCATGAAAAGACCGGGTCTCAGTCGGGCATCAGCACGGTGTCTATCACGTGGATAACCCCGTTGCTCTGGTTTACATTGGCAATCGTGACCTTGGCCCATCCTCCTTTTTCATCGGTCAGTACAATGTCTTTCCCTTTCATAGAAGCCCAGAGTGAGCCCCCCTCCACGGTTTTGATCTCCGCTTTGCCTTTACCCTCTTTAATCATTCTGGCAAGATCGGCTGCACTCCACTTGCCCGCCACCACATGGTAAGTCAGCAGGCCGGTAAGGGTTTTCTTGTTTTCAGGCTTTACGAGCGTTTCAACAGTTCCTTTGGGCAGTTTGTCAAAAGCGGCATTGGTAGGAGCAAACACGGTAAACGGTCCGGGACTTTGGAGAGTCTCAACCAGTCCGGCCGCCTTAACAGCGGCTACAAGCGTGGTATGATCCTTAGAGTTGACAGCGTTTTCTACGATGTTTTTGGTAGGATACATGGGCGCTCCGCCTACCATGACGGTTTGTGCTTTCAGGGTGTTAATGCTGAGTACTCCAAGGGCAATGGCGGCGATTTTTAAAAAATTAGTTTTCATGCTATGGTTGTTAAAAGTTATGCAGTATCTACGCAGACTGCCTGTCTTGCGGATGATTGTTGCTGTAATTTTTTTGAAAAGTGAAGTCAGGCAATGGAGGAAATGTCTTTCAGGAATGAAAGAAGGTCGTGTTCCCTGATTATTTTTATCGGGTTATTATACCTCCGGATGTGACACAGCGTGGCAGCATCTGCATTCATAGTTCAGATTAAAACGACTCTGTAAAAGCCGGGCGGGACGGCTGCCCGGGCATGTTTTTCAAGACATTAATAAAGTGCTCAGAGGTCCAGAAGAAATCTGCCGGAATGGACTCTGTTACTCTGCCGGATGCTGTAAAAGTACATGCCGCTGCGCGGGAAGGCAGAGGTGTTGACAAATACTTTGGCTTGGCCTACGGTTCCGGGCGACTGAACAGCAGAATAAACTTTTTTGCCGCTCTCATCAAAGATATCGGTGTGTACCTGGGCCGAAAAATTATAGGAATAAAACCGGATGTGAAGCCCTTGTCGTGAGGCGGGGTTCGGATAGGCGAAGGTTGGTAAGGTCATATAATCCTCATTTTCGAGTCCCACACCGCAAACTCCCATGATGCTGTCGGGAAATACACGATCACTCTCTCTGTAAAGCAGGTAATGCGTGCCATAATTGCCTGCTGCAGGCGCCCCAATCACTACTAAGATCGGTTCAAATACCAGCCGGTCGTTTCCAAGGGTATAATTAACAAACATGATTTCTTTTGCCGCAAACAGGCTCATGGACTCAGTGTGTTCGGGGCTGGCAAGTTTCAGTCCCATATTATTAATCAGTGCAGTGTCAACGGGAATATTATAGGGTTGAGTAGGTCTGATGGGGGTAGAGGGAACCAGTTGCAGAGTTCGTTCGGGGATACCGGATTCTGGCAGCAGGATAAACTTAACCTGTTTTGAGTTTACAATGTTATAAAAGGTGGTGGGTGTATAGTCTAAACGATAAACCTGATACCGGAAGAGTTTTTGATCCAGTGCCGTGGCAATGTGTAGAGGCGGCTCCACAGGCTCGGGCCGGAAGATCACCGTCGGATTTTCCTGAGCAAGGGTAGAAGACGTTATCAGAATGCCGCAGAGTAAAACAAATATCCGTATCATAATTTTCGACGTTTCAGGTGAATCAAAAGAAATGATATTTTACGGAAATAAATGTACGAAATTTTATTTAAAATGCTAATATACAGCAGATTGTTTTTTGTTTTGAAAATCTGCCTCCGGTTACAAAACAGAATTTATGAGTTGGGCAGATTATTTTCCAGGCTTTAAACGTATCTGAGTATATACTTGCGGGCGCTCTGCTGTTCAGATTATTCTATAACCTCTTCAGCTTTGCTGAGGACAGCCTCGGGTGTGATCCCGTGCAGACAGGCGTAATCTTCCCTGAAACAGGGCTTGTTGCCATAGACAGAACAGGGGCGGCAGGGGAGATCTTCTACCGGTACCTGCACCATACGGCTGGCGGGTTGTCCGACAGGACCGAAACCGGCATCACTGTGGGTAGCTCCCCAGATGGAAACCACAGGCACTCCGGAAAGGGCCGCAAGGTGCATGTTGGAGGAGTCACCGCAGATCATCAGCTTCAGCCGGCTGATCAGCGTAAGCTCATCTTCGAGACTGAGCCGCCCCACCAGGTTAATCACCCTGTCTGAAAGAGCGGCCAGCGTATCCAGCTGCTGTTTTTCTTTATCACCCCCGCCGAAAAGCAGGAAGGTATGTTCCGGATATTTTTCCAGTAGTTTTATCAGCAAGGCTTTGTAATGCACTAAGGGCCAGATCTTGGCCTCATGCTGCGCAAAAGGAGCCAGACCGGCAAGGGGGGCGGACCCGATACCGGTTTCATCCAGCCAGGCCTGTACTTTCTCTTCCGAATACACAGAATGGTTGAAATAATCGCCCTGGGTTTGTTCTTCCGTGTTCAGCCGGGCTTTTGAGAATACCGCCAGATAGCGATCCACAGCGTGGGGAAGAGACCTCCGTATTTTGTGGTCTTTTCTGGTCAGGGCTTTTTTGTCTTTTCTGCCTTTGTTTATCGTCGAGCAAGGCACTCCGCTGACGCCAAACAAAGTTTTTAATACCGCTGTCCGGATGTTCTGATGAAGATCGGCCACAAAATCCGGTCTGAGTTTTTTCAGGTCACGGAACAGCCGTAGCAGTCCGGGCAATCCTTTATGACGGCCGTCAAAATCAGCTTCAAAAACGTTGATATTGGAGTAGCCTTTGAAAAACACGGCGAACTTTTTACGTGTCACAAGGGTGATCCTGAGTTCGGGATGCCGCGCAATGAGCCTCGCCAGCGCCGGAAGCACCAGGGCCACATCTCCCATGGCAGAGAACCTGAAAACCACTATGTGTCCGGGTGATTTCACTTGCCGGCTTTGTTGTAAAGTACGGGATTCAGGTTAGGGTCATTGTACATTTTCATCTGTTTGTCTTTTGATGCTGTTTCCCAAAAACAATATGAAGCCGTCTTTGAGAAAGAACTGAAGGCTCTATATGAAAGCATGGATAAGAGAAATATGGAGACCGGTCTCTTTTTAAACGCGTCTATCCCCTCATTTGCTATTGAAAGACTTAGGAAGTCTAAAGAAATATCTTGTGATAAAGAATTCTTTGAAGTTATTCACAGAGGGTTAAAATACGCTGATTTTGACGGAAGGGTTATCAAAGAACTTGATGAGAGATATAAGCTTGCAGGGAATGATAAAGCCCGGAATAAAAGTATACCGGTGGGAATTATGGCTGTTTCAGGTAATGTTCTTTCTGCGGGGGATATTAAGGAAAACCTGGAACATAAGCGAAACGGGAAATCCATCGAAAAGAAATATGAAAAGCTCAATTTTTACATGGCAACATGCTTGCAGGATGAAATATTTAATAGTGAGGTAACTTTCGAAATAGATTCCAGGTATCTGATTACGAATAAGCCTGGCAGTATAAAAACGCTGTATGTGAATTTTAATGACGGTACGGGTTACCTGAAGTACGATTTCAGGGATAAGATCAGTATCCCGTATAAGTTCAATGCGGCGGGAGAAAAGCTGATCACCCTGAAATTTGAAACGGAAGACGGCATTTTTACTTCTCACCTTCCCCTTAAGGTGATTCAGCTTGAACCAACAAAGTTTTTCAGTGAGTTTACCATTGAGGCCCCGGCGGAGAGAATTGACGGAGATAAAAAAGGAAGACCCTCTGAGGCTTTTACTTCGGGTTTAGCCAATATAAGACTGGGCTGTGACAACGTTTTTGACAAGCCGGTGATCATTGTTGAGGGTTTTGATCCCAATAATGACAGGCGAATAGTAGATTTTGCCCCATCTTATGAAGCACATCTAAATTTCCTTCTCCGGAATGGATACGATTTCGTGTACCTTGATTTTTACAACAACGCGGATTTCATTCAAAACAACGCGGCGGTACTGATCAACCTCATCAAGCAGGTTAACCTGACCAAGTCGGGTAATCATCAGCTTATTGTCATCGGTGAAAGTATGGGAGGGTTGATTGCCAGGTATGCCATCAGGAGAATGGAACAGCTGGGGCAGAACCATAATGTAAGCCATTATATATCGTATGATTCCCCCCAACGCGGTGCTAATGTGCCCATCGGACTGCAGGCACTTTTTGCTGATCTCAAGGATACTCCGGTGGGTATTGTTGCTCAATATTTTCTGGGTAAATGGAGAAACTATATTGATGCGGACGAGCTACCGGCTTCCAAACAAATGCTGATGCACTATCGGGGCACAAATCCTCATCCGGAATATACCAGCTTTTATAATGAGTTGAGCGGAATGGGGTATCCCCAGAATTGCAGGAACGTGGCTATTACCCATGGAGATTCGGACGGCGAAGGACAAATTAAATTTAACGGGCAGTTCTACAATTTTGGCGATCATATTTTCAGGGCTAACGGGACCGTTGGCAACTGGACCTGGAATCTTGAAGCCAACACCAATGTGCCGGGAGTGAACACCAAACTTTCTGAACTGGTGTTTGTAACCTTACCGTATTCACCACCTTTGTACAATCCAATCCCGATTCCTACAATTAAGGTCCGGAATTTCAATATGGGAATTAACCATGATATAATTCCCGGGGGAAATTTCGGAGCGGACCTGAGTTTCTATTCCTGGCTGGAAAGCAGTTATTTTTCATTTATACCCACATTCAGTGCTATTGATTTCCAGGGAAATGTGAACATACAAAATAACCTGAATATCAATATTCCCAATAGCTTGAACCAAACTCCCTTTGATGCGGTATATTCTCGAAATTTTAATTCTATGCATGTAATCAGAATGGATCTAACTACATTTTCATGGGAAACACTTTTTTTGGATGAATTAGGTATAAATACCAATAACTGGGGATGTAACACCAATCCCATACCTCCGCCGACACCTTATTTCAATGGTACCAATTATATCCCGTGCAGTGGTTATACTTATGCTCTGGCCAATACTCCTCTTGGAGCTGTTAATACGCATTGGGTGGTACAGCCCGGCAATCATACCTTTTATGGTAACTCTTTTTATTTGGATGCTTCGTATTTTAACCTGAGTCCCCCGGTCACCATAACCTGTTATACCAATTATGCCAACAATAACGCTGTTGCCACCTGGAGCAACGTGGCTATGGGGGTATGCGACCAGGGGGTATCCAACCCGCCACCTTCGCCTCCGGCTCCTCCCGGTCTAACGGTCTCCAATATTCATATTTCAGCGGATTGTGACGCTCCGGATAACCGTAAAACGGTTTCGTGGACCGTAGGTGGTGGCAGCGGAAATTATGAGTGGAGCATTGACAGTCAGCACTGGTACCCGGGAACCGGGGTCTGGCTTGATCCGAACCAGTTTTATTATATCACAGCCAGAGACGTGAATAATCATTCTCAAACCGTTATGTTTACGCTTAATCTTAACGGTTGCGGGCAAAACGGCTCCTCTTCCTCCAATAACCCTCCTCCCTCACCCCCTTCCAGCCTTACTGTTTCTGATATTAATGTATCCGTAGCTTGCGATGCCCCCAACAATCAAAAAACGGTTACCTGGACGATAAGCGGGGGCAACGGGGCTTATGAATGGAGTCTTGACGGGCAAAACTGGTACCAGGGGACTGGGGCTTGGTTAGTGCCCAATCAGACGTATTCGATCATGGTCAGGGACGTGAATGACCACAACAAGACCGGAAGTTTTACGGTTAGTCTCCAGGATTGCGGACAGGGGGGCAGCAGTTCTACGCCTAACAACCCACCCCCGCCGTCCTCTTCTACTTTGATTGTATCAGATATTACGGTGTCTTCAGAGTGTAATGCTCCCAACAACCAAAAGACCGTCGTGTGGAGCATTTCGGGAGGCAGTGGAAGTTATGAATGGAGTATTGACGGACAAAACTGGTTTCAGGGAACAGCCGCTTGGCTTCCTCCTTCGCAAACATTCAATATTACCGTCAGAGATATGGCCGATCATTCGAAAACCAGCTCTTTTTCTGTTAACACCAATGATTGCAACCAAGGCGGTTCTTCTTCCGGGCCCTCGAATCCCCCGTCCGGTGGACTTGTTTTGTACAATATCTACATCGCTGTGGCCTGTGATGCTCCTGACAACCGAAAAACAGTTTCCTGGGATGTCAGCGGGGGCAGCGGTAATTATCAATGGACGCTGGACGGGCAGAACTGGTATCCCGGAACCGTAGCCTGGCTGGGGCCGGGATATTCCGGAACCCTTACCATTCGTGATCAGTACGATCATAATAAAACAGCCTCTTTTTATGCCAATACGAATGGCTGCGGCCAAAGCGGAAGCTTTACCAACAACAATGCCAGGGTCGGGGTCCGGCAACTTCAACACACCGAGCCTCAAAACCAGGTGATACTGATCTACCCTAATCCTGCCTCTGAACTTTTGTATATCAGCGTCCGGGACAATAATGTGCATATTCAACAGGTTAATCTGTTAGATGTACAGGGCAGGGTGGTTAAGCAAAGCGATTTTAGCCGGGAAAATACTGCAGGAATTGATATTTCAGACCTCCAGGGAGGTGTTTATTATGTGGTATTAACAACAGATAGATATACTGAGACAAAAAAAATTATTAAGCGGTAGTTTTTAATGAATATGACTTTTTGCTAAATATTATAAAATGAAAAAGAATATAATGTTTTTTATCACAATCTGGGGTGTATGGGCACTTTTAACTGGCTGCGAGATTGTTTTCCCTGAACGGAAATCTGTAACTATAGAAGGGGTGGTGGAAGATACCCTGGGCAACCGACTGGAAAGTGTCCGGGTTTTGGTGGTTGCAGCTGGAGGGTTCTTTGGGAATTACTATAGCCATCGTGACACTGTTTATACCAATAGCGATGGAATTTTCAGGTATTCAAAAAAAATTAAGGATTCACCCATAAATACTTCTGTTGCATGGTATCCTGATACTTTTTATAGTTTTCATAAATTCGGCTTAGGTGGTTATGAAGTGAAGGGGTGTAGGGAAATTTCTCTAGGAAAGAAATGCCGTGAAAAAGTCCTGATTGTTTTAAAAGACCGTTCTCAGGTGACTGGTTTTCTGTTGAAGCAAGAGTAAAGAATGAAAATTAAAATCCTGTGTATATCTGTTTTTACCGGATTCCTGTTAAAATCATTGGTAATGGCTAAACCCATTATTTTGAGAATACAAACCGGTCGGCAAATAGCTACCTGCCGCTAAAAACCTTGTGGGAGCACGTCAGAGATATGAAAGTATCAGCTCGTCTTCTCCCAAACGAACAATTTTGTAGCTCCTTACCTGGTCGCCTCCCCAGTATTTTTTGTCGAGGGTGAGGATGTCATTGTTGACAGACCATCGTCCTGTAAAGGTGCCGTAGGTCAGGGGAGTTCCGCAGAAACCGGCACTTTCTCTTGAAACCAGGCTGCCGTTTGCCCTGAACTCGAAGCCGTAATTCCGGTCGGGAAGCTTTTGGGCCCTCTTCAGCCGGAGGCCTCCGTCGGGCAGCTCTTCGCTGACGTTCTCAAAAGCGATGTTTTCCCATTTGCCTACCAAGCCGGTATCACGCGGCTCGGCCGCGGTATTTTTGCAGGAAAAACCGGCCATAAGCAGGAGGGTCACAATAAACAGGTGTTTCATGATAAAAGGTCGTTGTTATGAATTAGATTCCGAAACCGGCAAAAACGTTGGAATGGTTGATGATGAAGGGCCGGGCCGGCACGTAATCGGAGGCAAGAGTTCCGGGCACAGCAATAAGAGATTATACCGCCCCGATCAGGGGTGAGATCTTTTCTTCCGCCTTGTCGGGCGTAATCCAGGTCAGACAGGCGTAGTCACCCCTGAAACAGGGCTTGTTGCCATAGACAGAACAGGGGCGGCAGGGGAGATCTTCTACCGGTACCTGCACCATACGGCTGGCGGGTTGTCCGACAGGACCGAAACCGGCATCACTGTGGGTAGCTCCCCAGATGGAAACCACAGGCACTCCGGAAAGGGCCGCAAGGTGCATGTTGGAGGAGTCACCGCAGATCATCAGCTTCAGCCGGCTGATCAGCGTAAGCTCATCTTCGAGACTGAGCCGCCCCACCAGGTTAATCACCCTGTCTGAAAGAGCGGCCAGCGTATCCAGCTGCTGTTTTTCTTTATCACCCCCGCCGAAAAGCAGGAAGGTATGTTCCGGATATTTTTCCAGTAGTTTTATCAGCAAGGCTTTGTAATGCACTAAGGGCCAGATCTTGGCCTCATGCTGCGCAAAAGGAGCCAGACCGGCAAGGGGGGCGGACCCGATACCGGTTTCATCCAGCCAGGCCTGTACTTTCTCTTCCGAATACACAGAATGGTTGAAATAATCGCCCTGGGTTTGTTCTTCCGTGTTCAGCCGGGCTTTTGAGAATACCGCCAGATAGCGATCCACAGCGTGGGGAAGAGACCTCCGTATTTTGTGGTCTTTTCTGGTCAGGGCTTTTTTGTCTTTTCTGCCTTTGTTTATCGTCGAGCAAGGCACTCCGCTGACGCCAAACAAAGTTTTTAATACCGCTGTCCGGATGTTCTGATGAAGATCGGCCACAAAATCCGGTCTGAGTTTTTTCAGGTCACGGAACAGCCGTAGCAGTCCGGGCAATCCTTTATGACGGCCGTCAAAATCAGCTTCAAAAACGTTGATATTGGAGTAGCCTTTGAAAAACACGGCGAACTTTTTACGTGTCACAAGGGTGATCCTGAGTTCGGGATGCCGCGCAATGAGCCTCGCCAGCGCCGGAAGCACCAGGGCCACATCTCCCATGGCAGAGAACCTGAAAACCACTATGTGTCCGGGTGATTTCACTTGCCGGCTTTGTTGTAAAGTACGGGATTCAGGTTAGGATCATTGTACATTTTCATCTGTTTGTACAGTTTCATGTACTTTTGGCCATCTTTGAGGTCCTGCATGAGTTCGTCAAAACACAAAACCAGGTCCTGCTCCTGTATGAGCAGAATTTCGAGTTTGCGGGCTACCGAGTTTTTGTGGTCTTCCGAGACCTCCTCTCTGCCCAGCTGTTCACGGAAATGGTAGATCTTAAGTTGAAGGATCGACATCCTGTCGAGCAGCCACGCAGGCGTTTCTGAGTTCAGGCGGGCGTTCTCCCTGGGGGATACTCCTGACAATGTGTTGAAAATAAACTCGTCCAGCTGTTCCACGGTGTCGGTACGATGCTGGTTGGAGGCGTCAATCCTTCTTTTTACCGCCACCAGTTCGGAAGGTAGAATCTCGGGGCTTCTGATGATATCCTCCAGATGCCATTGAACGGTATCGATCCAGTTTTTCAGGTATAACAGGTGTTCCAGCGAACCTTCAGGATATTTCAATGGCATCGGGGTATCTACATGGTCGTGTATATGATAGTCGTTGATACTTTCATTAAAAACAGCGTTGATCTGGGTGGCGTTCATCCGTAAATTGCTTTAAAGGCACAAAGGTACGGAATCAAACGGGATATTTCCAGGGATCACGGTATTGTCTTGTCAGCATGGCGGCTGCCTGGGGGTCATTGACAATGGTATCTTTCTCATGGTCCCAGACGATGCTTCTTCCTACCCGGCTGGAGATCATCCCCAGAAGACACATGTTGGTGGCCTGGCGTCCGTGTTCCACATCGGCATGTGGCAGTTGGCCGCTTTTGATGGATTTCAGAAGGTCGGCCCATACCAGGCTGATGTTCTGCTGGTCGGGTTCATTAAGCTGAGGCGCCTGGGTGATGACCTGTTTTTTGGGGTCGTTGGGATAAAACGACCAGCCTTTCTGCCAGCCCATATGAAAAGTGCCTTCGGTGCCGTGGAAATACACACCTACATTTTCACCGTCCTGTACCCGGCGGCGGTTGAGGATGCTGTGTTCCCAGGTGCAGTTGAAGCCTTCAAACTCAAAGACTACAATCTGACTTTCCGGGGCGTCCATGTTGGCGGTCCGGGTCTTTTCTGTAACGGAAGAGTAGATTTTTTTCGGTGCTTTCTCTTCGGTCCACCAAAGAATCTGATCGAACCAGTGAGGCCCCCAGTCGCCGAGGTTGCCGTTGGCAAACTGTTTAAACTGTCTGAACCCTCTCGGGTGAAGGGAAGGGTTGTAAGGGGTGGCTGGTGCCGGGCCCACCCACATGTCCCAGTCGAGGCCTTTGGGCGGTTCGGCATTGGCTATGATGTTGCCGGGGCCCCAGTTGTAATGTACAAACGCTCGCACCTCTTTAATGAGACCTGCTTTTCCCGATTTCAGAAACTCCATGCCGCTGACATTATGGGGAGAATACCGGCGGTGAAAATCCACGATACAGATGCGCTGGGTGTCTCTGGCGGTCTTTTGAATGGCCGTTCCTTCCTTTACCGTATGCCCGATGGGTTTTTCGAGAAAAACATGGGCTCCGTTTTTCATGGCCTCAATCGCAATGAGGGCATGCCAGTGGTCAGGCGTGGCGTTGATGACGATCTCGGGTTTTTCTTTTTGAATGCACTCTCTGAAGTCTTTGTAATGCTTTGGGCGGTCGTCACAAAGTTTGCCGATCTCCTCCGAGGCTTTTTTCAATTGGGCATCGTCTACATCACAAATGGCCGTGATCTGCACTTCCCCTGACCGTATGGCTTCTCTAACGATGTTCGTACCCCACCACCCCGAACCGATGAGGACGGTGCGGTAGCGTGCCTGTTTGCTGTAGGTGATAAACGGACGGGCCATTACTCCGGCGCCTGCCAACGCTGCTGTTTTCAGAAACTGGTTGCGGTTCATGGTGTTATTGGTTAAATCTCAGGGTTTTGAATTTCAGTATTTTGCCTTCATGTTTTTCCTTTTTGACGGCCAGAAAATAGAGGTCCTGGAACCCGGCAGAAGGCGTTTCGAGCGGGCATTCCACCCATTGCATTTTATCCCATCCGCCGGTTTTATCAAATTTCACCCGGCCGATCACCGGCCCGGCCATAGAATTTTTACGGATCTCAATTTCTCCGTCCTGTTTATCAGCGGCATATTCGAAGCCGATGCTGCGGATGCCGGTGAGGTCGATGTTTCTGAATACGAGGTAAGATTTGGAGGGACCTTCTCTCAGTTGTCCCCATTCAAATATGAATCCGGGGTGCATGTCGGCATCCATGGCTCTCAGCTCATTGCTGCGGAGCCTGACCAGATCCGATCCCGTGCCGGGTCTGGCACCCGGAGCGCCTTTGTCTTTATACTCTGCTTTCAGCGTGTAAAAACCTTTTGGATTGTCATTTTTGTGGTCTTTCAGGGCCAGCGCTCCTTTGGCAGGCACCGGTTTGAACTCTTTTTTCGGGTCGGTGAGTGAGAAGATATAGTTCACCATTTCCTGTACATCCTGACGGGCCAGCTGGGGATGGGCGCTCATTACATGGGTACTGCCCCATACACCGCCGCCCCCTTCAATGATTTTCCTGGTCAGCAGGTTCAGTGAGCCTTCCCGCCCATTGTATCTTTTTGATATCGCGGTAAAAGAGGGCCCCACCGCAGGTTTGTCGACGGTGTGACAGGCTTTGCAGTCGCTGCCCTCAATGAGTGTCTTGCCCAGTGAGCCGCTTTCCACAGTCGACACCGCTTTGGTGCCGTCAGCGGTGGCCGGTTCCGGCCGGTAGGGTGAAGGGGTATAGTTGAACGTCGTCTTTACCCTTTTCGGGTCAATGACTTTGTCTTCAATATCTTTTACTTCTACCTGATAGCTAAATGGCTTGTTTTCCCAGTAGAAAGACCTGTTTTGTCCTGATTTTATGGCCACTTCCGGTACGGCATTGCCAGCAGACACCGTGAGTGTATCCGTAGCGGAAGCTCCTGCCTGGTCAGTTACCTTAAAGATCATTTTGTAGGTTCCGGCTTTTTCAAAAGTATAGTCGGCTCCCGGCGCTGTGGTGATCACCTTTCCTCCGGGAAGACTCCACTGATAGCTGAGCCGGTCATCAAAGTCCGGATCGGTGCCGCGTCCGCTTACTTTTACCGTCAGCGGCGTTTTACCGCTGAGCTCTTTGAACCGGGGGAAGTTCCTCGTTTCAGAGGTGATGAAAGATTGCTTCTGCACTTTCGACATCAGTTCCTGGTCTACAAAGAAAGCTTCGGCCTTGGGAGGACGGTTATTGGCGTTGTATTCTACTTTGACCAGGCGTGCATCTACGTTGTCGGCACCGTAGACAGAGCCGTATTCCAGTACGTACATGATCCCGTCTTTAGAGAATGTAAGGTCAATGGGGCGTCTGAAGTCACCTGAAACCGGCATGAATTTTTCGTTTCTTACATAGTTTTCATTTTTGTCAAATCTCAGAGCCAGCATCCAGTTCCTCATCCAGTCAAAAACAAACAGCGCGCCGTCGTAGTAAGCGGGTATGCCGTTTGTGGCCACGGTGGTTTTGTCATATGTGTAAAATTCTCCGGCCATAGCACTGCGGCCTCCCTGGCCCAGTTCCGGAAATTCGGGAGAGAGCGCATACGGATACCAGATCATCGGCGGAGTGGCCGGAGGCAGTTCTCTGAGCCCGGTATTGTTGGGAGAGTCATTGACCGGTTTTTCAGGATTGAATTTCGGCCCCGGGATGCCGGTTTCAAAATTCCAGTCGGCATAGGCATAGTTGTTTCCCACAAAATACGGCCAGCCGTAATTGCCCGGTTTTTTGGCCTGATTGAATTCATCATAGCCTCTGGGTCCGCGGGGTTTGTCTTCACCAGCATCGGGACCGATTTCACCCCAGTAAACCGTGGAGGTTTTAGGGTTAACCGCTATGCGATAAGGGTTTCTGGCCCCCATAGCATAAATCTCAGGGAGTGTTTTAGGCGTATCCTTCGGAAACAGGTTGCCTTCGGGGACGGTGTAAGTGCCGTCTTTTTCGGGATGTATCCTCAGGATTTTCCCTTTGAAGTCATTGGTATTGGCGGATGAGCGCTGTGCATCCATCGAATAATATTTTTCTTCGGGGCGTTCATCGAGCGGGGCATACCCGTCAGAGGGAAAAGGCGTAGTGCCGTCACCGGTCGAAAGGAAAAGATTCTTGTCTTTGTCAAACGCCAGGGAGCCGCCGTGATGTGAGCCGCTGTTGATCTGCACAGGTACCCGCAGAAGTATTTTTTCGGAGGCGAGGTCCAGAACGTTATCCTCACTTATGGTAAATCGGGAGAGGTTAAAATAGATGGGTTCGCCCTCAATAGGCGGCGAATAGTACAGATACATCCATCGGTTGGTGGCAAAGTCCGGGTCCAGGGTAATGCCGATCAGTCCGGTGCCGCCTTTCATCACCACAGGGAAACGGTACACCAGTTTATGTTCTCCGTTTCTGGTATTGAAAACAGAGAGGTTGCCCGACAGTTCGGTAAAGAATATTCTGCCGTCAGCTGCCATGGCCAGTTCCATCGGGCTGTTAAGATCATTGACCAGCACGGTTTTTTCGAACCGGGACTCTTCCGGTACCGCCTGTGCGTAGGCTTTGGTATAGTCCAGGGGCTTGCCGTCGCCCATGGCGTAACGGATGCCGCCGAGCAGGTGCGTCAGGTACAAAGGATCGGCATAGCTCTCATCCGTGTGGCCGCTGCCAGTATAAAAAGCCCGTCCTCCATCGTATTCATGATACCAGGCAATGGGGTGATAGGCGCCGTTGGTGCCTCCCTCAAAAGTGTTCTCATCCAGAAAAGCAATGGGTTGGATGCCGTGGTAAATCGTTTTGAAACTGTACCACTCATCGGTTCTTTCCCACTGGTCGGGCAGGTGCCCTGTTGCCGGATGACTTTTGTCAGTGACATTGATGGTGGCTTTTCTGACATTGGAATTGTTGGGATGACTGCCGAAATAGGCGCCCACAAGCTCGCCGTACCAGGGCCATCCGTATTCGGTGTCAGCAGCGGCATGAATGCCCACATATCCGCCACCGGCCTGGATGTACCGTTCAAAAGCCGCCTGCTGCTCGTTGTTGAGCACGTCACCGGTAGTGCTGTTAAAAATAACTGCCCGGTATTTCTTCAGGTTTTCGTCGGTAAAGTCATCAGAGTTACGGGTAGTGTCTACCGCAAAACCATTTTGCTGTCCCAGGTCACTGATAGCCTTGATGGCAAAGGGAATGCAGGTATGTTTCCAGCCTTTGGTTTTGGAAAATACGAGGACTCTGGGTGTCTGACCGAAAGTGGAAAAGGCAGAGAAGAGCAGAAAGAGCAGGAAAAGACTTCCGGCCCTGGGAAAGGATAAACGCATTGTATTGACAGGTATAAGGTTGATAATCTTCCCGGAGGCTTTTCCGGGAACGGTAAAATGGTTAATGTTCTGTAAATATATTAAAAAAATCAAGCCTTAAGTAGCACGATATGAATTCAGTAGACCTAGCCGGCAAATGTGCAGCCGAGGCGTTTTCAGGATTTTTAACGTATTATTGAATAAATATTCCCTGTGTGGCCTTAAAACCCCCGGGGCTTTCGTTAAACTAACAGGAAATGTCACCAGAAGTGCGCGGATGAGAAAAGTTTTATTATTGCTGGGTCTTTTGTCGTTTTTTTCTGCCGGGGCACAGAAAAGGTTCACCCTGAGTGGTTATATCCGTGAAAAGGGTAGCATGGAGACCCTGCCGGGAGTGAATGTCTATGTGCAGGGGAGTACCGTGGGGACTTCTTCCAACAACTACGGATTCTATTCTCTTTCCATCCCTGCCGGTTCGGAGGTGACGGTGATTTTCTCCTACGTGGGATATGAGAAAACCGAACGCGTGTTTGATATGACTTTCAGCCGGGAAGCGGACATTGAGCTGCAACAGGCCGGTAGGCTAGAGGAGGTGGTGGTGTCGGCCAGAAGACAGGCAGACCGTGTTAGTGAGTCGGTGCAGATGAGTGTCATAGAAGTACCCGTGGCCCAGATCCGTAAAATTCCTGGATTTCTGGGAGAAAAAGACGTGCTGAAAGTATTACAACTGATGCCGGGCGTGCAGAAAGGCACCGAGGGCCAGTCAGGGATGTATGTCCGGGGTGGTGGTCCTGATCAGAACCTGATCATTCTTGACGATGCCACCGTTTACAATGCCAGCCATCTTTTCGGTTTTTTCTCCGTCTTTAACGGCGACGCTCTTAAAAGTGTGGAACTGACCAAGGGTGGATTTCCCGCGCGGTTCGGGGGAAGGCTCTCTTCCGTCGTAGAAATGCAGATGAAGGAAGGGAACCGTGAAAAGCTGCACGGAGAAGGAGGGATTGGGCTGTTGTCGTCACGACTCGCGCTCGACGGGCCGCTGTTCCGTAAAAAAGGATCTTTTCTGGTTTCAGCCCGCAGAACCTACATTGACATCCTTGCCAGGCCTTTTATCAAACGCGCCGCTGAAAGAGACAGCGATACGCCGGGCGGCTCAGCTGTGGTGGGGTATTATTTTTATGACCTCAACGCCAAAGCCAACTATGACCTGAACCGGCGGAACAAGCTCTACCTGAGCGGCTATTTTGGTCAGGATCGTTTTTATTCTGATGTGACCAGCCCCACTACCAACGCTGTCGACCGAAACAAGTCGGGTCTTGACTGGGGGAATGCTACGGGCACACTCCGGTGGAACCACCAGTTCAGTCAGAAACTCTTTGCCAATACATCACTGATATTCAGTAATTTTAAATTCGGGATTGATGCTTCCACCTCGTCTGTCAACACAACATCCGGCGAGACAGAAGAAAACTACGCACTTACCTATTACTCGGGTATCCGTGACATCGGCCTCAAAGCCGATTTTGACTATTACCCGGGCAACCGCCACGCTCTCCGGTTTGGATTATATACCACCCTGCATCGTTTCACGCCTTCGGCCATTGTGGTATCGGGCTCGTTCCAGGGCGATATCAACAGCCGTCCGGCTCCGCTGCATTCTGTAGAGTCGGCTCTTTATGCAGAAGATGTCTGGCAGCCGGTTGAGCGGCTGAAGATCAATGCCGGGCTCAGGCTTACTCATTTTGGGTCAGCGGGGCGTCAGTATTTCAGGCCTGAGCCCAGGCTCTCCGGCGCTTACCGTATTACAAAGGATTTGTCGGTGAAGGCTTCTTATGCCATCATGAACCAGTATATCCATTTACTGAGTAACACCGGTATCGGCCTGCCTACAGATCTTTGGGTGCCCTCCACCGCGCAGGTGGCTCCGCAGATGTCTGAGCAGGTAGCGGCAGGGCTGGCCCGGGACCTGGGTTCAACGGGTATCAGCCTGACCCTGGAAGGGTATTACAAGCAAATGAAAAACATCATCAACTATAAGGAGGGCGCCTCTTTTCTTCATTTTGACGGGCAGGGCGCCGGACAAAACAACTGGGAGAATAACATTACTTCGGGCAATGGCTGGTCGTATGGAGGTGAATTCCTGCTCCAGAAAAAATCCGGCAGGTTTTCGGGCTGGGCTGGTTATACTCTTTCCTGGACCCTCTGGCAGTTTCCGGAGCTGAACTTCGGCGAGAAGTTTTACCCCCGCTACGACCGCCGGCATGATGTTTCGCTGGTAGGAATATATGAGCTGTCAGACAGGGTCAGCCTTTCGGCCACATGGGTTTATGGTACGGGCAATGCGCTTACCCTGCCGGTTTCCACCTATCGCGGGGGTACCGACGGGTTCTTCTTTATCGGCGGCAGCCTGGGCACCGAACGCAGGGCCACAGAATACGGCGGCCGGAATTCTTTCCGGGCTGAGCCCTATCACCGGCTCGACCTGGCCGTGCAGTTTCATAAGAAGAAAAAGAAACATGAGCGCGCCTGGGAGTTTGGGCTGTACAATGCCTATAACCGCCGTAATCCTTTCTTTTACCAGATCGGCAGCCGTACGGCTTTTGATGAAAAGAGCCAGACCTATTATACCAGGAATGTTCTGGAGCGCGTTTCTCTCTTTCCGGTTATTCCCTCAGTATCCTACAATTTTAAATTCTGAGTAATGAAAAAAAACCAAAGGTTTCGTCACTTGTCTTTCTGGCTGATCCCGGGTCTGCTGGCCGGGTTGGCGGCATGTTCGGGCCTGATCACCGAAGTGTCCCCCGACAGTCTTCCGGATACTTCGCCCAAGCTGGTGGTCAATGCGTTCATTTCTCCTCAGGATACGCTCATTGTGGTCCGGGTTACCCAAAGCAGCCCGGTATATGCTGACCCCGCTCTGGGCCAGGTGCCTGTGCAGGACGGGGAGGATTATAATGACGGAGAGATCAAAATATCCGATGCTATCGTAACACTTACCTCGGCCACAAGGACGGTCACCCTGCGGTATGATCCTGTTAACAACTGGTATGCGGTAAGACCCGGCAGCACTACCATCCGGATATCTCCCGGGCAAACCTACCGTCTCAATGTAGAGAGTGACCGAAAGAAGGCAGAGGCGGTTTGTACTGTGCCGCTCAATCCGACGGCTATAGATAAGATTTCGCTCGACACCTCAAGGGTCTATAATGCGTTTACCCGCAGCTTCCGTCTTACCGCCCGTATGGCGTGGAATTCAGACGGCCGTGAACCGGTATATTATCGCATTAAAGGCTTTGTGGATGCTGATGTAAAGAATACCGGCACAGGACCGGGAGTAAAGCATGTTATCAACCTCCTGACCTTTGACGACGAGACCCTTCAAAAGAATGAGTCGGGTACAAGTCTCAGCTTTTCTGCAACGGGGATTGCTGAATACCGTGGTGAGCCGAATGAGGAGAACAACGGGCTCACCGATCCCCGGCCCCTGCGTTTCAACCGCATCTACCTGGAACTGCTTACGGTTGACGAGGGCTATTATCGTTACCACGAGTCTATCCGCCGCAACTCGCGCGATGACGACAATCCTTTTGCGGAGCCTACCCAGGTATACAACAACATCCGGGGAGGGCTGGGCTGCTTTGCAGCTTCTAACAAAACCCAGCGTACGCTGAGGCAGAATGATATCGGCGGGTAGTTTCCCGGAGGAAACCATCCCCGCAAACTATCTGCCGCCGGAAATTGTAGTATAAACAAGGGAAAGAATAAAACGACTTCCCGGTTGAGCCCTGAGGCAAAGACCGGGAAGATTGTTTTTTCAGGAAAGACAAAAAATATGGAATTAGGAATCAGCAGTTTTGGGGAAATCGTGCCTGACCGCGTCAGCGGAGGGGCTTCCAATGCACATCGCCGGGCGCAGGAGCTCCTGGCCGAAATCAAACTGGCCGACGAGGTGGGGCTGGATGTATTTGCCCTGGGCGAGCATCACAGGCCTGACTTTATGGTGTCTGCGCCTGAGGTGATTCTTGCAGCCGGGGCGGCTGTTACGTCTCGTATCAGGCTCTCCAGCGCTGTTACAGTGCTGAGCTCAGCGGACCCCGTGCGGGTGTATCAAAACTTTGCTTCTCTTGACCTGGTGTCAGGCGGTCGCGCCGAAATCATGGCTGGCCGCGGATCTTTCATTGAGTCTTTTCCCCTGTTCGGATATGATCTCCAGGATTATGACGAACTGTTTACAGAAAAGCTGGACCTGCTGCTCAGGATCAACCAACAGGAAAAGGTGACCTGGAAAGGAAAATTCAGGGCACCGATATCCGGACTGGGGGTATACCCAAGGCCGGTACAGGAGTCTTTGCCGGTATGGCTGGCGGTGGGCGGAACCCCTGCCTCGGCCGTGCGTGCCGGCAAAATGAACCTCCCCATGACGGTGGCCATCCTCGGTGGCACACCGGACCGCTTTGTGCCTTTTACGGATCTGTACCGCCGTTCGGCTAAAGAGGCCGGCCATGACCCGGCGGCGCTTCAGCTGGCCATCAATTCTCACTTTTATGTGGCAGAAAATTCGCAGCAGGCCTCGGATGAGTTTTATCCGGCATACGAGCTGCTCATGAACCGCATCGGAAGAGAGAGGGGCTGGTCGCCCATGGAAAGGTCACACTTTGAGTATCTCAGAATGCACGGCCCGCTGATGGTCGGCAGTCCTCAGGAGGTGATTGACAAAATCCTGATGTTTCACAAACTGTTTGATAATACCCGTTACATTGCCCAGATGATGGGCGGGCATGATCTGCCCCACGCCAAAATCCTGAAGTCCATTGAACTCTTCGGCAAGGTGATCGCGCCGGCAGTGAGGGAAGCGCTTAAATAAATGAGTGAATTAGTGAATGAGTGAATTAGTGAATGATAGAATGAAGGATTTAGTGAATGAGTGAATTAGTGATTATATAAAATTCTGATTATTAATCATTTAATCACTAAATGACTAACTCACTAAATCACAAATCATTCCATCATTGCGCGGTAGGGTTTCAGGGACAGGTACATAAATAGCAGCCCAACGAGGGTGCCTGTTACAGTCACGATCAGGATAGAATACCGGATCATGCCGGTGTCATGAAAATAGTGATCTGTAAGCAGGGCCACAGACAGAGGTCCGAACACCAGGCCCAGAATATTAACCATAAATAAGTAAAGGGCCGAGGCCATGGCCCGCATCCTGTTAGGGGTAACACCCGCTATGGCCGCCGTGCCTGCGCCAAGGGGAGATGACGAAAGGAACGCCACAGGCACCATAGCCAGGGCAGCCCATTGGCCCTCCGGCATCAGAGGAAATACCCAGCAACAAGTCAGCAGGGCGCCGATGAGGTAGACACAGGCCCGCACGCGGCCGTCTTTAAAGCCTTTTTGGGTTAGTTTATCGGCCAGCTTTCCGCCAAACCACAGCCCTGAAGTGCCGAATACAATCATTAGCAGTCCATAGACCGCACCTGACCCGGAGGCTGTCCATCCGTAGGTTCTCACAAAAAAGGAAGGGATCCAGGCTGCATTGGCGTAATTGACGAGGGTCAGGAAGCCCAGCCCGAGGTTAATGCTGATGTAGGTGCCGGCATTTTTCAGGATGAATGACCAGGTCTGAGCCAAGGAGGCCCTGGTGTCATCACTCACGCGTCTGGCAGGTTCTTTGATGCGGGAGATCAGCAAGACAATAAGGAGGCCCGGCAGCCCTGCAAAGAAGAACACCACCTGCCATGGAAATACTGTGCCGATCAGGGGCAGGTGCCACATTTCATGGGTGCTGACGCTATTGACGACAAAGCCGCCGATAAGAAAAGCCAGGCCTGAGCCTATGAAGATACCCATATTATAAACACTGTTGGCCATGGCCAGCTTGTGCTTCGGAAACAGGTCGGCAATCATGGAATAGGCTGCCGGCGACAGGGCGGCTTCGCCCACACCCACACCCATACGGGCCAGAAACAACTGGGTGAAGTTGCCCGCCAGGCCACAGACGGCCGTCATGAACGACCACAGACCCACACCCCAGGAAACGATTTTCCTGCGACTGTAAAGGTCTGCCAGCCGGGCAATGGGAATGCCCAGCAGAGTATAGAAAATACCGAATGACAGCCCCATCAGCAAGCTGATCTGAGTGTCTGAAATCTGCAGGTCTCTCTTAATGGGTTCTACCAGAAGAGAAAGTACCTGCCGGTCTATAAAAGAGGAAACGTAGGCCAGGGTCAGTATTCCTACGATATACCATGATTTGCGAAGGTCAGCGGGTGATTCCATGGGCCGGGTTTAATAGGTTTTGTCCAGCCATACCACCAGCTGTTCCCAGCTTTCACGGGGGATCACCGCGTGGGTGGTGTTTTTCATTACCAGAAACTCCTTCTTGTTGCCGGGTATCAGATCGTAAAATTCTCTTACTTTTTCTACTTCAAACAGCTCGTCGCGGTCTCCGGTACCTACCAGCACGGGGATGTTCATGTTTTCAGGCAGGCGGAGTTGCTTTACATCCAGCATGGTCATAAACCGTAGTGTGTATCTGAAATTAAAGAGGCTGTCTTTTGTGACTGTCATGCCTTCTCTATAGTATTCAACGGCCTGATGGGCGGGCCTGAAAACCGAAGAGGCTATGATGCGGGCTTTCTGCAGAAAGGGCAGGGGTTTGGATAGCCCCTTGCGGCCTTCGTAGGCGCCTGAGAGCAGGATCAGTCCGGCGATGTCGTCGGGCACGGCATTGGCTGCGCATAAGGCCGAGGCCACTCCGAGGCTGTGTCCCATCACCACTACCTTACTGAAACCCAGTCCTTTTACATACTTTACGGCCTCTGCCAGATCAGCATACCAGCGGTCTTTGCCCGGGTTGTCGCCCCGGTTGCCGTCTGACAGCCCGTGTCCCCGGTAGTCGAGGCCAAACACGGTGTAGCCGCCTTCTGACAGCGGTAGACCGGCCATTTCGTAGGCGCCGCTATGGGCAGTGAAGCCATGAAAGTGCAGAACGGCGATGTCTTTTTTAGCCTCGGTCAGGCTGTCGGGGTTCCATCTTCGCAAAAACAGCGTTACCCCGTCTGAGGTTTTGATTTCGTGGTGTGGGCCTGTGTATTGGCTTCTCAAAGCGGCAGCCTGCTCAGGCGTGATGCCCTTGTTGCTGATTCTGGAGGGGGTGGGCAGATAGGCCAGTATCAGTCCGGCGATTAACACTACGGCGAGTAGCACCACTAAGCCGGTTAACATTCTTTTGACGTTTTTTTTCATTATACGGGCTGATTTTTAAAGGTTGATGTTTGTGATAATGCTTTGGATGGCTTTGGGTATTATACCTGCGCTACGAATTGATCCAGGGCCTCATCGAAGAGCGTTTTAAAATAGCAATGGTCATCTATCGGGATGCGATTGTTTCTTTTGATGGAGATAAATCCGTGCAACAGACAGTGCAGGCCGTTATAGCGCTTATAGGCCTCCTTGTCGGTGGTGATACAAGGGTTTACTTCTTTTATGATGTTCTGAATCGTGTGGATGTTGCCGGATATGAGGTCCATGTCCATTTTTTTCTGTTTGACATGAAACATCAGATCATAGAGTTCTCCGTGTTCTACTGAAAAGTCCCAGTAAGCCACCCCGATCTGACGTAGTTTCTCGCGGGGGCTTTTCCAGGTTTTTTGGGCTACGGTGTTAAATTTATCACGAAGGATAGACGAGCCCCTGCAGCCGAGCTGAAAGAGGATGTCGTCTTTGCTTTCAAAATAATGGTAGATGTTAGGCGGTGAGTAGCGCATCAGGTTGGCGATTTTGTTTACCGATACCATGCCCCAGTCGTTTTCCTCGCGCATCAGTTGTATGGCCGTGTCCAGCACCGTTTTTCTGAAATGCTCTATGTCTTCTTCTCTTCTGATTCTTCGGTCGCTCATATTGAATAGCTATAAATTATTTAATAGTATTAAATAATTGATTCAAAGCTAAGAATTAATTTTTACACCGTATTCATTTTCTGAGATTTTTTTGAATAAAAAGAAGTCTTCTCTCCCCATTATTGGGGATTTTTCATTCAAAATCGGATAGAGAATTTTGTAGCGCAAACATATTAAACCAGTAAACGCGATGAAAATTAAATTACTCCTTTCTGCCCTGCTGATATCGGGGATCTTCTTTTATGCCTGCAAAGGTCCGCAAGGTGAGGTGGGACCACAGGGACCCGCCGGTCAGACCGGTGCTCAGGGGCCTCAGGGGGCGGCAGGGGCAACAGGGGCAACGGGTCCAGCCGGTACAACAGGCGCTCAGGGCCCTGCCGGGGCTACGGGTGGGCAGGGACCCGCCGGTCAGACCGGCACCCAGGGGCCACAAGGCGTGCCCGGTACCGCCAACGTTATTTACAGTCCGTGGATTGATCTGACGGCTTCGGCCGATTGGTCTACGGCACTAGTCCAATCGACTGTTGGACAGCGAAGGCAGTGGTCTAAATCTTTTAGTGCACCGGCTATAACGCCGGATGTAATTTCAAATGCTGCCATCATGGTATATTTTAACCAACCTCTAGGCAATATAGCGTATCAGATACCCGACGGTTTGTATGCCTTTTCTTACACCACCAGACCTGGTTTTATTAGCATATTTAGACACTATCCGAATATCAACAATGGACTTTCTTATATGGGCCCAACTGAATTTTCTGCCGTTAGTATACTGGGAAATTACACTCGCTTTCGCTATATCATCATCCCCGGCGGTGTGCCGTCGGGCCGGAAAGCGGCAGTGGATTACAGCGACTACGAAGCCGTCAGGAAATTATACGATATAAAGGATTGAGGGGGGAGTGAAATGATAGAATGATGGAATGATAGAATTGTGATTTAGTGAATGAATGATTTAGTGGTTAAGTGGTTTATTATTAGTTATTTATGTTTTTTTATTCATTCAAAATGGTGATTTATTGATTTGCCACGAATGCATGAATGAAATGGTGAATGAGTGAGTTAGTCATTTAGTGATTCTGGCGACAAATGATTCGATATTAATTGTAATAAGCTAATTATAAGTAATTTAACAATCACTAATTCACTAAATACCTAAATCACAAATAGCGCCCTATTCTATTATTCATTCAAAATGGTGATTGATCGATTTGCCAGGAATGCACGAACGAAATGGTGAATGAGTGAGTCATTTAGTGATTATTGGCGACGAATGATTCGGTATTAATTGTAATCAGTTAATTATAAGTAATTTAATAATCACTAATTCACTAAATTACTAAATCACAAATAGCGCCCTATTCATTCAAAATTTACTCCAACACCCTCGGGCCGGCGCTGTTGATGCCTGAGATGAAGAGGTTGGTGCGGATACCTTCTTTTTCGAATTGCTGTTTCATTACCGCGCCTACTTTTTCGGCGGTTTCGCGGCCCTCGCTGAAGGCAAATACCGAAGGCCCTGCGCCTGAAATACTGCATCCCAGGGCACCGTGGTCCATGGCCGCCATTTTTACCTCAAAAAAACGGGGTATCAGTATCGAGCGTATGGGCTCTATGATGTAGTCTACCATCGACCGGCTGATCAGGTCGTAGTCGGAGGTCACCAGCCCGGTGATCATCCCGGCCACGTTGCCCATCTGCGATATGGTCTTTTTCATGCTCACCTCATTGCGCAGAATGTGGCGGGCATCTTTGGTGTTGACTTCTATGTCGGGATGCACGATGGTCACGTAAAGGTTGTCGGGTGTACCGATCTTGAATACATCCAGCGGGGCATACGACCGCACCACCACAAAGCCACCCAGCAGGGCAGGGGCCACGTTGTCGGCATGGGCCGACCCGCAGGCCACGCGCTCACCCTCCATCGCAAAAGGCAGGAGCTCCCTCACCGTCATGGGCTGACCCAGCAGCTCGTTGACGGCAAATACACCCGCCACTGAGCTGGCCGAGCTGCTGCCCAGGCCGCTGCCCAGGGGCATTTTTTTGTGCAATTCAATATCAAAACCATATGGGCGGTTCAGCTGCTGCAGATAGCGTATCACCGGCACCGACACTGCATTTTTCAGAGGATCTTTCGTCAGCTTACCCTCGTCGCCAGTAATACCCGTAATCACGATCTTGTCGTCTTTACGCTTTCTGACAATGACCTCGTCGCCGGGGTTGTCTACAGCCAGTCCGAAAATGTCAAATCCACAAGAAACATTGGCTACGGTAGCCGGGGCAAATACTTTGATAGAATCCACGTTATGCAAAGCTGAAAGCTGTTTTAGTTATTAATTTTGAATGATAGAATGATAGAATAATTTGTGATTTAGTGAATTAGTTATTTAGTGATTAAATAGTTAATAGTCAGAACTTTATGCAGCTATTTGTTACTCGTTCACTAAATCATTCAATCATTTGGATTTGTGAATTAGTTATTTTATGCCCAAGTTTTAAGCGAACTATTACCTTATTATCAACCTATTAAATAATCACTCATTCGCTAAATCGCTCAATTACTCATTTAAAACTGTGATTTAGTGAATTAGTTATTAGGGATTAAATGGTTTAAAGTCAGCGTCTTAAATAATCACTAAATCATTAATTCACTCATTCACTCATTCTATCATTCACTCATTATCTTCATCCCAGAAAGCTGCTGAGGCTGATGATGTCTGCAAATACACCCATGGCGGTTACTTCGGCTCCGGCGCCCGGGCCTTTTACTACCAGCGGGTTGTTTTTGTATCTTTCGGTGGTAAATGACACGATGTTTTCCGAGCCGGACAGGTTGTAAAACGGATGCGCTTTGCTTACTGCCTTCAGGCCTATGGATGCCTGCCCGTTTTCGAGGGTGGCGATAAACCGCAACGCCTGATCTTTGGCCTCGGCTTCGAGCAGCAGCTGTTCAAACCGCCCGTTGTCCTGCTCCAGTGCCGTGTAGAAGTCTTCTACAGAAGGAGCAGCCAGACAGGCCTCATTCAGCAGCGGATGGATCGTCACCTCGCCAAACTCCAGCCGGTGGCCGGCCTCGCGTGCCAGGATCAGGATCTTGCGGGCCACGTCGGTGCCGCTGAGGTCGTCGCGCGGGTCGGGCTCGGTATAGCCTTTGGCCTTGGCGTCTTTTACCACATCTACGAACTTCTGTCCCACCGCGAAGCTGTTGAAAATGTACGCCAGCGTACCCGACAGCACGGCTTCGATGCGGTGTATCTCGTCGCCGCTGTTGATCAGCCCCTGCAGGGTGTTGATGATCGGCAGGCCTGCACCCACGTTGGTTTCGTACAGAAACTTCACGTTGCGCTTCTGCGCCACCTGTTGCAGGGCCTCATATTGGGTATAGGCGCCCGAGTTGGCCACCTTGTTGGGTGTTACAACCGAAATATTGCTGTCCAGCAGCGGGTAGTAGTGCTGCACGATGTCCTTGTCGGCCGAGCAGTCCACAAAAATGCTGTAGGGCAGGTTCAGCACCTGTATGTCTTCTATAAATTCGCTGAGGTTGACCAGGTCGCCCTGAGCGTCAAGCACTTCTTTCCATCCGGCTATGTCGATGCCGTTGGGGTCCAGCAGCATCTTGCGGGTGTTGGCTATGCCCGCCAGCTTGATGTTCAGGTTTTTGTTTTTCTTCAGATAGCCTTTCTGGGCGTCGATCTGCTGCAGCAGGGTTTTGCCGATCAGCCCCGTAGGGCCCAGTATGAAGAGGTTCAGCGTGAGGCCGTCGATCTGAAAAAACGCCTCGTGAATGGCGTTGAGTGCTTTGCTGATGTCTTTTTTGCTGATCACCACAGAGATGTTGAGCTCAGACGAGCCCTGTGCGGTGGCGATGACGTTGATGCCGTTTTTGCCCAGCACCGAAAACAGCTTGCCCGAGGTTCCCGAGCTGGCTTTCATGCCTTCGCCCACGACGGCTACGATCGAGAGGTGGTGCTGTATCGAGATGTTTTCGATGTCGCCGTTGGCAATCTCCGCTTCAAAGCCCTCTTCGAGGATGTCCTGCACACGGGCGGCTGAGCGGGGGTCTACCGCAAAGCAGATGGAGTGCTCAGACGAAGCCTGGGAGATCAGGATCACCGAGATCTGGTGCGCTGCCAGCAGGCCGAAGAGCTTGGCCGACACCCCGGCTACGCCGATCATGCCGTTGCCCTGGAGGTTTACCAGCGAGATGTCGTCAATCGACGAGATCCCGGTGATGGAGTAGGCCTTTTTCGGGATCTCACGCGATACGGTGGTGCCCGGATGGCTGCTGTCGAAGGTATTGAGTACTTTGACGGGGATGTTCTTCTGAAACGCCGGCGTAAGGCTGGGCGGATAGATGACCTTGGCGCCAAAGTGCGACAGCTCCATGGCTTCGGCATACGAGATGTCGGGTATCGTAAAGGCGTTTTTCACTTTGCGCGGGTCGGCGGTCATCATGCCGTTTACGTCGGTCCAGATCTCAATCACCTCCGCATCCAAAGCGGCGCCGAAGATCGAGGCCGTGTAGTCGGAGCCGCCGCGGCCCAAGGTGGTGGTGATACCGTCGGCATCAGCGGCAATAAAGCCCGTGATGCATTGCAGGGCGGTGTGGGCACCGAAGTGCGCCTGTATATTGGCCGTGGTGGTTTTGAAATCCACCTCCGCATGTCCGTAATGGCTGTTGGTTCGGATCACCTCGCGGGCGTCGAGGTATTCTGCTGCGATGCCCCGGCCGTTGAGGGCCGCGGTGATGAGGGTGGTAGAGAGCCGCTCGCCGAAGCTCATGAGGAAGTCGAGCGTACGCGGGCTCAGCTCCCTGATCAGCGAGATGCCCCTCAGCAGGTCTTCGATCTCATTAAAAAGGCCTTTGGCGCGGGCGATGATGCTGCTCTGGCTTTTGATGTCGATCAGTCCGCGGATGACATTAAAGTGGCGCTCTTCTACCGAATGCAGGTGCTCGGCATACTGAGTGCTGCCTTCAGAGGCCATTTTGCCGATTTCGATGAGGCGGTTGGTAACGCCCCCAAGCGCCGAATATACTACTGCGATGTGTTGTCCCTGTTGCAGGTTGGATTGGATGATGTCAATGACGAGGTGAATGCTCTCTACTGTTCCTACCGACGTACCTCCGAATTTTAGAACCTTCATTAAGTTGACCTTATATTAATTATCCCTAAAAGTGCGGGATCATTTCAAGCGATCCCATTTGTCGCAAATATAAGGATTTTAATGGAGAGCCGAATAAAAATTGGGTTTTTCTAAGAAGGGGGGACGAAACCCCTGAAACAGGCCGAAGGTCTGAGCCTTGTGTTTAAATGTCATATTATTACAGAATGATAGAATGGGTGAATTAGTGAATAATTGTGATTTAGCGAATTAGAAATTTAGTGATTTTCAAAATTTAGAATGATAGATTGATAGAATTGCTAATGAGTTAGATATTTAGAGCGAGAAGTTTCTGAAAGGAATGTTTACTTCGTATAAATGTATAACCGCCCTACGCGGGTCGCCCTACGCGGGTCGACATATTCTCTGTTTGAGCAGAGCTGAAAATTGGAATATATTACTCTTAAAGCACTTAATTTTCAGATCTGTAAGTTAGAAAGGGGTAATTTTGAATGATAGATTGATAGAATGAATTTGTAAATTAGAAATTTAGAATCCTATGGTTCTAAGAAACTGTTTACTTCGAATGAATGTACATCCCTACGCGGGCCGCCACCCTACGCGGGCCGAACAAATTCTCTGTTTGAGCAAAGCTGGAAAATTGCATTACGATACAATTTGAGGCGGTAATTTTCCAGATTTGTGAGTTAGAATTTTTAAGGTTTTTTGCGGGGGGCCGCCTAGGGAGGCCGCCCCCTTACTTTCAGAAAAAAGTAAAGAGAGAAAAGTTAAAATAAATAAGAATTAGTCAGAATCGCTTCTTTCAATTCAAGTTTTTCTGTTTATGACGTTCTAAATACCGTTTACTTCAAAAGACCTCATAGAAGATAGTTTTTCACAAGATATATCAAGGCTCTTACTTTTTTGCTTGCCCAAAAAAGTAAGCAAAAAAAGGCACTTTCTTACAATCATGTCCTGTCAGGTTTTGTATTAAAAGCGACATTTCTAAGCCTGACAGGCCAGGTAAGAAAGGAATAAGGATGTTTCATTATTATAGAATGGTTTAATGCTTCTAAGAAACCGTTTACACTAAAAAGAGTGTACAACCCTACGCGGGTCGCCCTGCGCGGGCCGACAAATTCTCTGTCTTAACAAGGCTGAAAATTTCCGGATGTTAGAATTAGAGGTATTGATTTTTCAGATTTGTGAGATAGGGGATAATTTAGAATGATTGAATGATTCAGTCATTTCTTGATTTGTGTCCGAATAATTGGGATTAAGGCGACGTTTACACGCAAGCGGAAAGTACTCCCTGCATGTATGCCACGGTTTTCTGATGATCGGGCGGCTTCAGCACTCTTCGGTGCTTCTGGTAATGACGATACGGCCCTGCTCGCAGGTGATCAGGATCTCGTGGCCGGGCTCAAAACCCAGGCTGCCGAGCCAGCGGCCTTGCAACATGATCTGCGGGTGGGTGCAGTAGCCGCCGGGATGCCACCAGGGCGGGGCTACGGCTTTGCGGTAAACTTTCAGGCGACGGGTCTTGGATTTGGGCATGGATGTGTTTTTTTGAGGCAAACTTAGGCCTGCCAGCCGGAGTATAAAACCTGTCCACAGAGGTATATTACCAAAAAAACGGGTTAAAATACCCGAACCATATCTGTTAAATTTGTAAATTGCTACCTTTAAACCAACAGATAACAATGACACATACGACTACCAAAAGAATCCATGAAGGACGCAACGTAAAACGTTTCCGCGAAATGATGGGCATCAAGCAGGAGGCCCTGGCTTTTGACCTGGGCGACGACTGGAACCAGAAGAAGGTCTCGGCCCTGGAGCAGCGCGAACACATTGAAACCGGTATTCTGCAACAAATCGCCGACGTACTCAAAATACCGGTAGAAGCTTTCAAGAATTTTGATGAAGAGCAGGCGATTAATATTATTTCAAATACATTCACAAGTAATGACACCTCTACTATAAATGCAATCAATCCCAACTGTACCTTTAATGTCAATCCTATTGAGAAGTGGATCGAAGCTTTAGAGGAAATTAAACGTCTTAATGCCGAGATTATCAGGGTGAAAGACGAGCAGATTGCTTTGCTGGAGCGTTTGTTGGGAGGAAAGTAAAGAATGATATCAGAAAATGAATAACCAGCAACTTAACATATTCGATTGGGCTAATGAACCGATCTATATTCTTCAAAATATAGTTTTCCCGGATGCAGAATCATTTGAAATTGAATTTAAATCGGCACAAAGCGGCTTACCTGTTGATTTATGGAAAACTTATTCGTCATTTGCTAACACACAGGGAGGAATCATTGCTTTAGGTATCAAAGAAGTTCGTAATTCTTTCGAGATAGAAGGCCTTAATACTAATCAGTTAGAGCATTTGCAAAAAGATTTTTGGAATTTAATAAATAATCGTAAATCCATCTCTAAAAACATTCTTGAGAATAAAGATGTTCAGATTTGTCGGATAAAAGGTAAAAATATTCTGGCAATTAATGTACCGGTAGCGTCGCGAACCCAAAAACCTGTTTTTCTTTCTCAAAATCCTTTTGGAAACACCTATAAACGGAATCATGAGGGAGATTATACCTGCACTGACGAAGAGGTAAGAAGAATGCTGGCGGATGCGGATTTAAGCTTTCAACCAGATGGAAGGCTTTTAGAGCATCATACGATGGATGATTTTGATCAAGGTTCAATCAGACAATACAAACAGCTTTTTGCGTCTTCAAAACCCGATCATAATTGGTTAACATATTCTGACAAAGAGTTTTTGATTCAATTGGGAGCTTATAAAATCGACCGAAAAACAAAGTCAGAAGGGCCTACAGTAGCCGGTATGTTGATGTTTGGTAAAAACCTGAGTATCTTGGATGAAAATTGTTGCCCTAAGTTTTTTCCAGACTACCGCGAGTACTTATCTGAAAACCCTCAGGATAGATGGACTGACAGAGTATATCCTGATGGAACCTGGGAAGCCAATCTTTTTCAGTTTTACAGATTAGTATGGCCAAAAATCTCTTCTAAATTACCCAAACCATTTCAGTTGCAGGATGGCCGGAGAGTAGATGAAACTCCTGCCCATGAAGCTTTACGTGAGGCTTTTGTTAACTGTATTGTTCATGCTGACTATTCTTCTCCAGGAAATATTGTCATTGAAAGTAAGTTAGATACCTATTTGTTTATCAACCCCGGCACTTTGCTTGTGACCTTAGAGCAATACTATTTAGGGGGTATCAGTGAATGTAGAAATGTCAGTTTGCAAAAAATGTTTATGATGATTGGTAGTGCAGAAAAGGCCGGCAGTGGGGTAAGTAAAATTCTGGCAGGATGGAGAAACGCCCATTGGCGAAGACCTTATCTTTTTACTAAATCCCAACCCGACAGATTAGAACTTCATTTACCAATGATCAGTACTATACCCGATGATACGTTACTTGAACTAAAAAGCCTGTTTGGAGAACAGGTAGATAGTTTAGGTAAAGATGAGTTAATGGTATTGTCTACCTGTCAGATTGAAGGTGATATTAATAATCAACGACTTCAGTTTATAGTAGACAGGCATAAGACAGAAATCACCAAACTTCTTCAGGAATTATGTAAAAAAGGTTTTTTAGTGTCAGATAATAAAGGCAGATGGACTACTTATCATTTAAATAAGGAAAGAGATATTGTTGAAGCTGATGATAAAGATATTGATATTAACACTGAAGCTGGTAATACAGGTAGTTCTAAGGAGGGTAGTTCTAAGGAGGGTAGTTCTAAGGAGGGTAGTTCTAAGGGGGGTAGTTCTTCAATAAGACTTCAGAGAGATGAGTTGTTGGAGCTGATTATTAAGTTATGTGAAGATGAATATAAATCTCTTGAAGAAATAGCTTCCGGAGTTAGAAAAGCACCTAAGTATTTAAGAGATAAAGTGCTGCCGCTGATGATTCAGAACGGCGATTTGATAAAACAGTTTCCGGACAATCATCCCGGTCAGAAATACAAATCAAACAGATAAACATCTACTGACAGACGCCTTCGGGGATTTTGACGAGGGGCGGCGATTGAAAGCGACAACGGTTTTTTGTATTTTTCCACGTATATTATAGTTGTTTGGTACCGCATAGGCTATAGCGTTGGTGGTGGCTGCAGCATGTTCGCGCGCATCAGGAGGCGCTGTAAATATCGAACAGGCACACAAAAACGCGCTTCTTAGTTCCGTTCTGCGAGGCGAATGGGTAACGGTGAAAGGATGAATTTCAATCACTTTATAATTGTATTTTATAAAGAATTACCCTCTTTTAATGATAAAAAGGTTTAAATATGGCATGATTTTGGGTGCCTATATGCTCAATAGTCACCTTGAATAATAATATAAAATAGAAAAATAGTTCATATTCGTATATGAAATAATAAAAACCCTATATTTACGAAAAAACCAGGACATTTATGCGTTTCAAAATATCACTCCGGCCACAGACGCCGGAACCCGAACTGATGTGGAATTACAACTATCCGCTATCGTCTGCTATTTATCGCATTATAGCCAAAGGTGACGCGGCGTATGCTACGTTTTTACATGAAAGAGGCTATGGCAAGGGATTTAAGCTTTTTACGTTTTCACAGATCAACTGTCCTTTTAACATAGAAGGAGACCATTTGCGATTGCTGGGTGAGGAGTTGAGTCTTCAGGTGGCGTTTCATTTGCCCAAAGCCATGGAAAGTTTTGTGAAAGGGTTGTTTCAATCAGAGAAGATAGACATTACCGATAGTAAACTGAAGGCCCATTTCAATGTGAAATCGATAGAGAGCATTGCGGAGCCGTTTGGCGAACATGCAGAGAACGTGATCATCAATACCCGCCTTAAGCCATTGTCGCCGATGGTGGCCGGCCTGAAAAACGACAGGAAGATGTATGATTTCCTTTCTCCCGAAGACCCCCGCTTTGCCGAAAGTCTGATCTATAACTGGCGTAATAAAATAGCGAGCTGCTATGACGAAATGACAGCTTCGGCGGCGCTGTTGATGGTAGAGGTGGTTCCGATGAAACAACCATTCAAATCCCGTTTGATGACCATCAAAGAAGATTTGAAACAGGAAAGCAAGATCAGGGGTTGGATGAATTTTGGTCTGAAAGTAACCGCCGAAAAACGATACCTGAAATTGTTGCTCAACTCCGGAGCAGGCTTATATAATTCGATGGGTTGCGGGTTTGTGGAGGTGGTGACTGGTGACATAAAAAGAACAGAAAATAATAAACAATGAGTCTTAACACAGTAATAAAAATAGGTAAACTATACCGTCAGTCACCTGCTTCATGGCAATATCACGACCAGGTGAATTGGGCTATGAATGATGTGAACAATCTTTCGAAAAAGAAAGATAAAGAGGATAAAAATATAGACACGATTTTCTACAGCATACCTGTTATACAAGATGGGGATAGTCTTTTCTTTAAAATAGACGAGATGGAGGAGATAAATGATGAGGACAAAAAAGCCAGCCTCTATTATCTCAACTTTAAAACATCCAAAAAGGATGCGGAGAAAAGGTATTTGCTGGGAGATATTGTCTATTCCTCTTTTATAAATAAAAAGGGAGAAACCGAAGAGAATGGCAATTATAGAATGGCAAAGGATAAAAAAGTCAGTTCATTTTACAGATGCGAAGAGGTAGCTAAGACCATGAGTGACACATTCATACAGCAATTCCGAAATGCGTTTAGAGAAAATGTAGATCGAATTGAAAAGATTTTAACAAGCCATCCATCTGTTGTGCTGCATTTTGATTTTGAAGGAAAACGCTGGATCGATTTTGAAGGGATTATTGAAAGCATTGATAATATTCTGACCGACTCCTTAGTAGTTAAAACAACCTTCGAAAACAAGGTTTCTTTAGATAAGTATCTCTACAAAACACTTGGAGGATCTACTCCGGGATTTGGCGAAGCAGCGAGGTATAAAAACAGACTATTTGAAAGAGATGAAATTATGAGTCTCCTTTATGCCAATAAGATAATCGAAAAACCACCTATTAAAATAACTAAAAGTTTAGGAATTCTGCCTTTGCCTCATTCTGAAAGACTTTCGGCATTAGATGTTGTTTCATTTTTTGAGCGGAATAAAGAATTGGTATTAAAAGACCAGCAACTAGACGAAGAAGAGGATAAAGAAACCGATTTACTTCTACAAGATGATACCGAAAGTGACTCTTTGTTTGGAGCCATTTTAGATAACAGTTTTGATGAAAAAGTGAAATTTGATATTGTTTTCACCAGTATCCCAGGATCACCCGCAGGTGTGTTTTATGACTTAGTAGAAGTTGCCAATATTGAAAAAAGCCTGTTGATTAATATCAACGAAAAAATCCGGAAAGTAAAACAGGAAATAATTAATCAGGCAGTTGATGAAAATCCGAATTTCAAACATAAACCTGTATTTGATGTGAAAATTAGCTTCCTGAAGATTTTAGGTGATGTCACGAAGGATAAGAAGAAATTTCAGTTACATCTTTTAAAAACCTTACCCAAAATATACACAGATACTTATTACAATGACCCAGTATTATTACCCGCATTTATTGAAAAGGTGGAATACAATATTAGGAACAGTGGGCAAGGTTTTTCCACACTGAAATACGATTTCTATTTTCTTTTAAAAATACAAAAAACAGATACAATGACACAAATAACCAATTCGCAAAGCTATGCTTTAGGGCAGGCTTTGGGCACAATGGCAAGGCCGTTTGCTGCATGGCGGGATGATTGTCCTATTAAGTCGTTTGAAAAATCCTATGTAGGTAACCTTACCCGACGTATCGCTTCAGTTGATGAGGTGACAAAGTTTGCCGACTTCCTCAACCAAAAATTAACGATTCACGAACGAGCATATAAGACAGAAAAAGAGGCTTTTTTATCACTTGTAAATACCATCAGGAATTTTCAAAACGAGCGATACAATAAGCATTCCTGCTCATTAGGCTTTTTTGAAAGCTATTATGCATCTCTAAAAAAAGAAAATAATACTGATAACTTAAATACCGAAAATTAATAACAATGGCAACAACAATCGAAAAATCAGAAATCTTATTTCTGTATGAAAGCAAATATTCTATTCCTAACGGTGACCCATTCACAGGAGAACAACGTTATGATGAAGAAACAAAGCAAGTGCTTGTAAGTGATGTTCGTATCAAACGCTTTGTGCGTGACTATTTTATTGAGAAAAATGCTCTTTCAGAAGCTGAAGGTAAAGAGCCTAAATATGAGGTCTACGTTTTTAATGATAAATCACAAATAGCAGAAGGCAGTAAAGAGTCCGGTGCTTCAGCAAGGATGCAATCATTATGGGCAAAATACATTCCTAACAAACCTGCAAAGAAGGAATTAGAGGCTGCAGCCTTAACGCTTCTAAAGAAGTGTATAGATGTACGCTTATTTGGCGGCATTTCTACTGAAAAAGATGCTGCGGTTAACCTTACTGGTCCGGTACAATTTGCCCTATTAAATCCATCTTTAAACAAAGCAGACCTACGTATTCACCAAAACACTTCCGTTTTTTCTTCCAGTGCCGATAAATCACGTGGAGCTATTGGAACCACATCGGTAGTGCCGTATGCCTTAAATAAAATCCACGGTTGGATCAATGCTTATTCGGCATTACAGACTGACCTATCACAAGAAGACATTAATGAGCTGTTTACTGCTCTATGGAACAGTATCAACAATGCCAACACAAGAAGTAAATCCAATCAAAGTGCCTTGTTGCTGATTCAGATTGTATATGCTTCGCCTGTTGATAAAATTTATGGTACAGACAAATCCGTGAAACTTGTTTCTGAAAAAGAAGAAGAACAAATCAGGGATTTTGCTGATTACAAATTAGACTTCTCTACGCTGAAGAATATTGCGGCTTCAGACAAAGTAAAAGAAATAAGGTTTTATACCGAACATCCTGAATTAAAGACAGAAATAGAAACTGCAATCGGTGCTAAGGCTAATTTTTTCACCTTGTAAATGGTATATTATGAAAGCAATTCAATTAGAGATAAGTGGAAACTGGGCTCAGTTCAGAAGAGCGGAAACCAATAATAATCCGCTTTCTCATGATCTAATCACAAAAACGGCTTTCATGGGAATGGTGGGTGCAGTACTTGGCATTGACAGGCAAAAGATGAAAGAACTCTTTCCTATATGGTGTAACGATTTTCTGTACGGTGTGCAGGTGCTGAATGATGTAAATAAGCAATCCTGGGGGTTTACATTACGCAAAGCCGGTGATGCGTGGAGCAAGTCACCGGGACAAATGGAATTTATACGAAATCCCAAATACTTAGTGACTGTAGCACTTGCCAATTCTGATTCCGAAAGCTACTTTGAGCAGTTTAAGGAAAGTTGTAAAAGTGGAAAAGCATATTTTGAACCCGTATTAGGCTTACATAATTGCCCGGCAGAAATCAAATTCATAGAGGAAGGGGATTTACAGAAAATAGAAGATGATCAGAGTTTTGAAACTGCAGGTTTCGTAACCAATCAGCATGCATTAGCTGACTTTTCAAGCATACCATCAAGATTGGGATTTGATAATATTCCGGTACATCAAAACAATGATTTCTGGAATAACGAATTTCAAGCCATCATCTATCCATCTGCGGGAAACAGGATCAACGTAACCGGTAAACATTATGACTTCAATGGGAAAAGCAAATGGTGCCTGATATGATTTGGTCTCATCCTGATAAAGCCCTGGAAATGCATACTGAAGGTGTTCTTGAAAAATACTTAAAGAACAGCAACCTTTCATTTGGAAGGCTTGCTGTTCTTTTTCACGATTTGGGAAAGTGTAATCCAAACTTTCAAAAAAAGATACTGAATTTGCCCGCTAATGGCTATAGCAACCATGCTTATCTATCAGTACTTATTTTTTGTAATTTTTTGGTACAAAACGAGACACTGGCAAGACAATTACTGGATGTCCGTAATGTTTCAGAATTAAAAATCAAAGTCTGGCAAGTCATAACCATTATAGCACATCATCACGGTAATCTTCCTGATCTCTCAGCCATTTTAAATAAAGATGAAATAGCGTTGGCAGGTGAATTTGTTACGACACATCCCTTAGATATATGTTCGTTTATTGAAAACAAACTGAAAATTGCACATAAACATTTCCAAATCGTTTATAACCCTTTACAGTTAAGGAAAATCTCAGGATTTGATCCTATAAAACAAGGGCAAGTATGGCAGGAAAATGCCTTGCAAAACTTTATGGATACGCAGTTCGCATTTGCCGCATTAATTGAGGCGGACAAACGAGATGCAAGCGATAATGAAGTTTATAAAATAGAACAACGAATAGAAGCGTGTAATCAGAATTTCACGAAAAGTTTAAACGCGAAATTTGCTGAAATTGATAAAAACCCTAATCCGTCAGATTTAAACAAAATCAGGACGAATATACGGCACGAAGCTGCGAAAAATGTGAGGAAATATTTAGAGGAAGGGAAACGGGTTTTTTCTTTACCTGCACCAACCGGTGCCGGTAAGACCTATACACTGCTGGCTATAGCAAAACAAATTATAGAATTTGATAGCAGTCTTGGAATTACATATGCCTTACCTTTCTTATCGATAACAGATCAGGTGCAACAAATAGTTGAAGGCTTAGATATAGAATGTCTGCCTATTTCGTCAAAATTACAAAACACGGCTTTAGAAGATGCTCAAAAAGAGTATGAGGCAAATCCGACCAAAGAAAACCTGGACGAGCTTTTAAAACAAAGTTTTTCGGAGAATACTTTTGATCATCCATTCATACTTACCACATTCGTACAGTTTTTTGAAACTTTGGTAAGCAACAAAAACTCAACGCTGTTAAAGCTACCTAATTTTTGTAACAGGATTTTTTTGATTGATGAAATACAGGCATTACCACCCCGATTGTACATATTTTTTGCTACCTGGTTAGATGCATTTTGTAGAAAACACAATGCTTATGTGGTATTTTCTACAGGTACTATGCCGAAGTTTAGTCTTCCGGAGAAAACATATTCAACAGAACGACAATTAAAAAATCCCGGAACTGTATTTAAAGAATACAGAGAAGACAGCATTGCAGCAATCATTGAGCCTGAAAAATACTTTGAACAAGATGTTTTTAACCGATATAAAATTGATTGGTTAAAAGAAGATAGTATCAATTTCCCGGAACTGATTGACCATCTTTTACAGCAAAGTACTTCTTGTTTGATCATTCTGAATACTATTGCTGATACGAAGTATTTATATGATGAGTTAAAGAATGAATTTAGTGATGTGATATTGCTGAATACGCATTTTGTTGTTCAGGACAGAAATGAGAAAATTGCTACTATAAAAAGATTATTGGAAGAAGGAAAACAAACGATTGTAATTTCTACCCAATTGATAGAAGCGGGTGTAGATGTGGATTTCCCGATAGTTTACAGAGACTTATGTCCTTTGCCCAGTCTTATTCAGAGTGCAGGCAGATGTAACCGGAATAAATTGCTATCATTTGGGCAAGTATACCTTTTTCATTTGATGAATCAGGATGGAAAAAGCAGTTCGGAAATGGTATATAGAAAAGAGGCGAAAGATTTTATCAACTTTTGTAGAAAGGAGATTGGAAGCAAAACATATGAAAAAGATCTTTTTGAAATCCAGAGCCTCTTTTTTAGCAAAATAAAAGAAGAATTGACTATTGGCGAGTTTGCCTGGTCTGCCGATAGGTTTGGAAATGAAAAAACAGAAAACTTCATTGAATGTATCAACAATGGAGCATTTGAAAAAGCAGGGAGATTTAAGCTGATTATAGAAGATCAATTTGGAGAAACTTATCAGTATTTTATTCCTGAATACAAAAACGATAATAGGTATGAGTTATTGGTGGATCTCATGAAAGATAGCTTAAAAGCTCAGGACATAAAAGAGAAGTTTTATTTCAAGTCAAAAATTGAGGGGGCTTTAAAGAAGATAAGTTCCCGTTTGTTGACGATAAGAATAAAGAAAGACCAAACTCCACCACCATATAGTAACCCGGAAGAATATTTTGGAATCAGAGTTTTAAGTGATTTATCAAAATATTCCAAAGACAAGGGAATTGAACTTGGAGTAGAAAATTGTTTTTTATGACAGTCATCAACGCTACACTAATTTCTTATTACATCTATTGCAAAAGAAGAATGTGGTTGCATTCAAATGGTATAAGAATGGAGCATGCTTCTGATTTTGTAGCAGAGGGGAAATTAATTGGTGAAACCACCTATCAACAACGTCCTGCAAAGTACACAGAGATTGAAATTTCCTGCCAATTAACCGAACAAATGCTTCTTTCCTGTAAAATTGATTATTATGATGCGAAGAACCGTATTGTTCATGAAGTTAAAAAATCAGACAGCAAAGAGTCAGCACATGAATGGCAGGTGAAATTTTATCTATGGGTATTGAAATTAAACGGAATTGATGAAACCATGGGAATAATTGAATATCCCAAACTTCGGGAAACAAAAGAGGTGAGTTTATCGGATAATGATATCGTGGAATTAAGCGAAATGACAACTGATATTCAGACAATATTAAGCTCTGATTCGATTCCCGGCAAAGTGCAATTGAAGTTTTGCAAAAACTGCTCCTATTATGAACTTTGTTATATTGACGAATCATGAAAAAGACCTATTACCTCTTTAACCCCGGCCGAATGAGCCGCAAGGATAATACACTGAAGTTTACACCGGTAGATGAAAATGGTGTAGAAGGTCAGCCCAAATACATTCCTGTAGAAGGTGTTTCGGACTTGTATTGTTTCGGAGCATTGGATGCCAACAGTGCCTTGTATAATTTTTTAGGAAAAGAGCAGATAGCCGTTCATTTCTTTGATTATTATGAGCATTATACAGGCAGCTTTATGCCAAAGGATTATTTGCTGGCCGGTAAGATGCAAATAGAGCAAACCAGGCATTACACTTCAAAAACCAAACGCCTCACTATTGCACAGAAATTTGTAGAAGGAGCGGCATTCAACATCCTGAAAAACCTAAGATACTATCAGTCAAGAGGTAAAGATGCAGACAGATTTATCGACGCCATTGAGAATTTGAGTGAAAGTATTACCCAAACCACCGACATTGACATGCTGATGGGTATAGAAGGAAACATCCGGCAGGTGTATTATGATGGATTTGATGTGATTCTCAATGATTTTGCCATGAACGGCCGCAGCAGGCAGCCACCCAAAAACGAAGTGAATGCTTTGGTTTCTTTTGGCAATATGATGTGCTATTCGCTTTGTCTGGGGCAGATTTACCATACGCAACTCAATCCAACGATCAGTTTTCTGCATGAACCGGGCTATCGAAGGTATTCCCTGGCATTGGATCTGGCTGAAATTTTCAAGCCGATACTGGTGGACAGAGTGATATTCAAGGTGCTTAATAAGCGGGAAATACAGGCTAAGGATTTTGACGTACAGGTAAACAGTGTAGTGCTAAAAGAGGCGGCAAGGAAAACCTTCGTAAAGGCTTTTGAGGAACGCTTAAATGAAACGATAAAGCACCGCTCACTAAACCGTAGTGTAAGCTATAAACACCTCGTAAAGCTGGAATGCTATAAGCTGACGAAGCATATACTGAATATGGAAGAGTATAAGCCTTTTAAAATGATGTGGTAAACGATGTACGTAATACTGGTGTATGATATCAAAGAGAAACGGGTAGCAAAAATGCTGAAGCATTGCCGGAAGTACCTGAACTGGATCCAGAATTCGGTGTTTGAAGGAGAAATCACGGAGGTGAAACTGAAAGAGCTGGTAGCTGGAGCCAGAAAATTTATGGATGAAGAAGAAGACAGTGTGATTATCTTTAAGAACAGAGATCAGAAGTGGCTTGACAAACAGGTGGTGGGGGTAGAGCGTATGGGTACGGATAATTTTCTGTGAAGTCGTCGACCTTTGTTTTGGGAGAGCTTTTTGTTGCAGATGTGGAGATTTAGTTTTTACTTTTCGTAGTAAACGGCTTATAATCAATGGTCGTCGATCTCCGGGTAAAATCCTGTGATTGAGGGTCGACGACTTTTTGTTTTTGAGCCGCAAAATTTTCCGGAGCATTGGCGGGGATTTTTAAACAGTTGTAGTATTTTTATTGGGCCGAACAGAGAAATAGCAAAACGATATGTTGCTGTGAACTTTTTCGACATCGGCCTTTAATCGTACCTTGATGGAATTGAAATCTTATATCGAATTAAATACCTCATTCCCGTATTGACCTTTAATCGTACCTTGATGGAATTGAAATTAATGTCATGCTCTTTTGGAAGTTCTCCCCAAAACCTTTAATCGTACCTTGATGGAATTGAAATAAGTTTGGTGATTTTGAAGCAAGACAGGCTGAATACCTTTAATCGTACCTTGATGGAATTGAAATGTGGCGAATACAGCCCCCAGAACACTGCCGTCAGCCTTTAATCGTACCTTGATGGAATTGAAATAAGGGTGTTCTTGCTTTGCCTGACTTTGAAGGCCTCCCCTTTAATCGTACCTTGATGGAATTGAAATGAGAATTGAAGGACAAAGTACTCTCAAAAATCAAATCCTTTAATCGTACCTTGATGGAATTGAAATGCCTAAAGGTAAAAAGTCCAAAGGCCTTTTATCCGGTCCTTTAATCGTACCTTGATGGAATTGAAATAAAACGGGGGTAAGAAGTTCAATTTTACATAGTACCTTTAATCGTACCTTGATGGAATTGAAATTCATTCAGGACTACTCAGCATTCCCGATTCGACAGTACCTTTAATCGTACCTTGATGGAATTGAAATTACTCCGGAGATGCGGTACCGGAAGAGTTCACATCACCTTTAATCGTACCTTGATGGAATTGAAATAGCCAACAAGCTGAACAAAGAAACCGCACGTGCCACCTTTAATCGTACCTTGATGGAATTGAAATTTTGATGGGGAGCAATTTTCTTTTCATGGGGACTACCCTTTAATCGTACCTTGATGGAATTGAAATGATGTTTTACCGTGAATGCCTTTTTAACCCAAATACCTTTAATCGTACCTTGATGGAATTGAAATATACGCTGTTGGGGCCTTATACTCCTGCCAACTTCCTTTTAATCGTACCTTGATGGAATTGAAATCACCTTTTCTAAGTTGTTCCATTAATCCGGGCATCTCTCCTTTAATCGTACCTTGATGGAATTGAAATTTGTTCCTGTTTGATTATGTAGTAAATTTGCTACACCTTTAATCGTACCATGATGGAATTGAAATTAACTCTGTTAACTTCTTTAGGCTTTCTTGTAATGAAAACGCTTTATGCTGGATCTATTGCAAGGCCATCGGCTTTAGAGTGGCATTCTGATTACACCGCAGCCGATGTAAATAAATGATCAAATGAAATATCCCCGTTTATTATCTTCCGGAGCCAATAACCGGGTAATTGCTTTGGATGAGTTCGAAGTCGCTAAGCTTTTTACAGGCGACAGCCGGTCGGACATAGGTTCCGAGGCAGAGAAGATGCGTTTTGCCAATGAGGTGAATGGCCTGGTAGTGAAATTCAGGCGCCTGGATTTTAATGAAGAACTTCAGGCTGAGATGCTGGTGATGGAGCGTATTTACCCCATAGATTTCAGAGCGTACGAGGTAGAAAGGCGCGAACTCTGGTTTGAGGTATTCATGGACGAGATAACCCGGCTGCATCAGGCAGGCTTTGTACATCGCGACATCAAGAGGCCTTCTAATCTAACAGGCCTGGCTTTTGATAATATCCTGTTGACCAACTCGGGCTTGCGACTGGTAGATGTGGGTATTTCGGCCCTCAGGGACAAAGTAGGAGAGGTGATCTTCAAAAAATATGTAGAGGTTGAATTGGCCGAACTCGAAGAGTTTAAAGAGTATTTCCTGAACCGATGATGGCAGCTGCTTTGAGGGGCCTGATGAGTACACTGCGAATAAACCACCTACCCCCCAATCCCCTTTTTGATACTTATCCTGTCATCCCTGAATATTTCTGTGGATTCCCTGCTGAATCTATCGTAAGTGTTGCCGGCTTTGGGGCAAACTACCGGATGGTAGCGAACAACCTCAGACAGACAGGTAGTTTTTTTGTCAATTTCAAAAAAATGAATGGGAATAGTCCATAAATTGCAGACCATTCATCGCAGAATGGGGTAGGCTGATATATTGTTTACTTTTCACTGAAGCAGAGGCGCTGAATCGTATTGATCTGCCGGCGGCATAGCGATACGGGACATCGTGGTTTCTACGATATAAGATCATCATCATTAAGAATGGCAATTGCAGAAGTATGAAATTACAATTTAAGATTCAAATAAAAGGTCTCTCGGGTCCTACAGTATGGAGAAGGGTGCTGGTGCCGGAAACATTCACCTTTGAGAAATTTCACCACGTAATCCAGGGCGCTTTCGGGTGGGAGAACAGCCACCTATATCAATTCTCGCCTAAAGGATACGGTTCATTTCCGTGTATTGGCATACCGGAGGATGATGGATTGTGGCTGAAAGAAACAGATGACGCCAGCGAGACATACCTGAACCAATACTTCTATGGTGTGGGTCAAAAATACACTTACATATATGATTTTGGAGATGACTGGACGCATACGATTCTCCTGGAAAAGATTTTTGACGAAAATGCCATTCGGGCTGAACTTATCAAGGGTAAAGGGGCCTGCCCGCCGGAGGATTGCGGAGGTATTTGGGGATATTATAGTCTGCTGGATGTTTTAGACAATCCTAAGCACGAAGAGTATAAAGAATTGAGGCAGTGGCTGGGTTTGAAAAGGGGAGAAAAATGGGATCCGGATTTTTTTGATTTTGAAGCGGCCAAATTGCGGGTAGCTCAGGTATAGTAAGGTTTTGTGAAAAGCCTGTTTCTTTAATTCCCGCAGTTAAAACGTTGGCAGACCATCTCCGCTTCACGGGGATACCGATAGGGTCGATAAGATCCGGAATTTATCCGGGTGACTTTCAGGCGCAGGAGTGGTACATTTCTTTCTGTTCTCTTGATCTTTCTGCCCGCCATCAGCAAGCAGGGAAAGTATTGTCTCATCTTTTTTCGTAACTTAGTCGCTGACAGGCCGGAGAAAAGGGGATGGCGGCCGGAAAAATAATCAACAAGAAATGGCAGGATGAAAGCTTCGAATTTTGAAAGAGTATACAAGATGTCTTTTGCGGGCGTGTATCCGCATTATATCCAGAAGGCAGAGAAGAAAGGACGCAACAAAGCGGAGGTGGACACCATCATCTGCTGGCTGACGGGCTATGACGAACAGCGCCTGCAGCAGATCATTGACGATAAGATTAGTTTTGAGGCGTTTTTTGGCAATGCCCCGCAGATCAATCCCAACGCCTCGAAAATTACGGGGGTGATTTGCGGCTACCGGGTAGAAGACATCGAAGACAAACTGATGCAGCAGATACGTTACCTGGACAAACTCATAGACGAACTGGCCAAAGGCCGGGCAATGGAGAAGATTTTGCGGCCATAATAGAATGATAGAATGGGGCGCTATTTGTGATTTAGAAATTTAGTGAATGAGTGATTGTTTAAGTCGATAATAATAAGACATTTAATCTCAATTTTGAGTGATAGAATGATAGAATAGGACACTATTTGTGATTTAGAAATTTAGTGAATGAGTGATTATTTAAGTCGATAATAATAAGACACTTAACCTCAGTTTTGAATGACTGAATGATAGATTGATAGAATGAGTGAATAATTGTGATTTAGCGAATTAGAAATTTAGTGATTTTCAAAATTTAGAATGATAGAATAGATTTAGGATTAATCAAGAGATTCAATAATTTTGGCTGAAAGCTACTGTAAACCGTTTACTTCGCATGAATGTGCATCCCTACGCGGGCCGCACAAAAATTCTCTGTCTGAGCAAGGCTGAAAATCTACATATGATAAAGTTCGAGGCGCTGATTTTCAGATTTGTGAGTTAGAAAGGGATAATTTTGAATGACTGAATGATAGATTGATAGAATAAATGGGGAATGAATAAGTTGAGAATTTATATCCTCATGCTTCCAAGAAATCGTTTACTTCGTATAAATGTATATCCGCCCTACGCGGGCCGAACAAATTCTCTGTCTGAGCAAAGCTGGAAAATTGTAATACGATACAATTGGAGGTGGTAATTTTCCAGATTTGTGAGTTAGAATTTGCGAGTCGTCGCACCTTAAACTTTTTTTGCGGGGGCCTGCCTAAGGGGGGCCGCCTAGGGAAGGCCGCCCAAAAGAGTAAGACGAAGAAAAAGGAACAACCTTATGCTACCTCCGAAGGCAGAGATTATATCGTTCTAAGAAAGTATCATCCAAACAAAAATTCTCTGTCTGAGCAGAGCTAAAAATCTGCGAGATGTTGCCTAAAAAAGGTATTGATTTTTAGATCTGTGAGTTAGAATTTTTAATGTTTTTTTGTTACTTTTTTTCGAAAAAAAGTAAGTAGAAGTAATAGGTACTTTCTTACAATCATGTCCAGTCAGGTTTTGTATTAAGAGCGGCATTTATAAGCCTGACAGGCCAGAAAGGAATAAGGATGGTTTCATTATTATAAATGGTTTAATGCTTCTAGGAAACCGTTTACACTAAAAAGAGTATAGACATCTATGCGGGCTGCCCTCGCTGAAGGCAGCCCGCTGAATGCGTCACTTCCACGCCATAAACCCTTCATAGGCAAAATAGAGCACGGCGAGATAAATGCTGTATTTCAGTAACTTTTTAGCTACTTTATAGCCTTGAAACAGGATCGGATTGTAGGCCGATTTGTCAAACGTCTTTTTTGCTACTTGTTCCATTTTCTTATTGATTTTGATTAATAAATATGTTTTGTTTACTGTTTTTCTGCTTCTGCTTTTAGATGGTTGAGCCATGTATCCAGCGATTGTTCAAGGCCGGTCTGGAATTTATTGAGCATTAACTTTACCAGCCACCCTTCCATACTTTCTTCCACCAGAACTTCGGTATAGCCGTTCTTTTGTATAAATGTCCAGTTGTGAATAGCAAAAGCACCAAAGGCTTTTCCTGACCAGCCTATTTGGCTATATGGAATAGCCGTATGAAGTGTGGAGTGGATGTTTAACCCTCCCGATTTCCAATCGAACGAACTGCCTGACTTAAACGGCCCTTCCATCTTTGGCGACTGAACATCTTTGTGCCATTCCGGCCATTGATCGATTCGGCTCATAATTGTCCATACTTTTTCAGGAGCTGCCTTTATGGTAATCCTTTTCGTTGTTTGAACCGGAGCTTTAAGATTTATGGTCACGGAATTGTGATAAGAACTGAATAATTCCAATCCTGTTATTGCAAGAGCAATTGTGGCAATAAGCGACACAGAAGCGATTACTATCTTTTTCATTTTTATTTATTTTTAATTGTTTCTACTAATTCAGGATAAGTGCGGGGCTCGTTGTTTGAGCATTTTCGGGCATTACCTCATCGTTTTGATCATTCATTTGCAGCAAATGCTTCAATAATCTCCGACTTCCATATTCCGAATGTTTCCGCAGTAATTCTGTCGGCTTTATCAAAGAAGAAGTGCTGCTTAATCTCAAACCCGCAATAGATGTAAATCCCCTTGTCAGAAGTGAGGCTAAGCGCCTTGTCCATGCCGATAGTGCTGTATTCGTTGTGAGACTTGCCGTGAGTATTAATAATCACTGCCAGCTTTCCGGTAAGCAGCCCTTTTTGTACCCCCTGGTCATAACGATAGGCAAAACCATAGCTGAAAACACGGTCTATGTAGCCTTTCATCATGGCGGGCAAGCCCGTCCACCAAATGGGGTGAATAAATGTGATGCAGTCGGCCCAGGCTACAAAGTCCTGTTCCTTTTTTACATCATCGGCAACCTCTCCCTTTCTTTGGCCTGCCATATCTTCCAGAGAGAGCACCGGATTGAAGTTCAACTCGTATAAATCTCTGACGACAACTTCATTTCCGTTGTTCAGTAGGAATTCTTTCACTTCATCTTTGAATTGTCCGTTCAGGCTTTGTGGGTTCGGATGAGCATAAATAATCAAATGTTTCATTGTTCTGTTTCTTTTAAATTTATATAGCAAATTTAGACGATGGGGGAAGGGTAAAATTGGAAGAAAACGAAAGCAGGTCGTATCGGTTTTAGTGAATACGACCTGTTTTACGAGATCCCATTCTTTAATTAAATTTCAGGGGGTATCAGCTTGTATACAATAGGGGTTACTATCCTTGAAAGCAATGTAGAGCTTATCAATCCCCCGATAATAACAATGGCCAGCGGCGAAATCAATGGGCTGTTGGACAGAGCTATGGGGATTAATCCGCCTATGGCCGTTAAAGAAGTCAGTACAATAGGCAAAAACCTTACTTCACCTGCCTCAAGAATGGCTTCATCCAACTCTTTTCCTTCTTTTCTCAGGTTATTGGTGTAGTCAACCAAAAGTATTGTATTCTTTACCTCAATACCTGCCAATGCGATGATTCCTATGATAGCAATGAACGATAACGGGTTGCCGGTTATCCATAATGCGGTAACAGCCCCAATAATTCCCAACGGGATTACCGAAAGAACGATCAGCGAACTTTTGAATGTCCCGAATTCCAGAACAAGTACTGCTACGAAAAGGAACAAGGTGGCAATAAGAATGTTCATGAATCCGTCAAAGGAGTTTTCCCTCGTTTCTACGTCTCCGCCCATAGCGTAACGATAGCCATCCGGCAAATGCAGGGCATCCATTTTTGAAACAACTTCATTGATTACTTTATCTGCAAGAACACCCTGCTGTACAAAGGCCTTCACGGTTACGCTTCTTACTTTTTCCTGGTGGCTTATGCTTACCGGAGATAGTGTTGGTTTTATATCTACCAGTTGGTTCAGGGGTATAGCATGGCCATTGGCATTGTGAAGATAAATGCCGTTTAAAGCATCCAATGTCGTCAACCCGATCTTGGTTTTTGTGACTAATACATTGTACTCGCTTCCGTTGTTGTCGGGATACTCCCCAAGGTCGATGCCGGCAATGGCCATACGGACGGTCTTGTCGATTTCGATGGTAGATATCCCCGCCTGAATCGCTTTCTCTTTATTTGTTACAATACTGATGTCCGACTTTTCAGAACGCAGCGGATTAGTGACGTAAATGGTTCCGTTAATACCCGACAACAGTTTTTCGGTTCTGTCCGCAAGCACTTTTAAGCTGTCAAGATGGTCGCCGAATAATTTCACCTCTACCGGTGCCGCTACGGGAGGACCTTGTTCAAAATCTTTTACCTCTATTTTCGCTCCGGGATAGTTTCCGAATCGCTTGCGGAGCAGATTAATCAGTTTCTGTTTTTCCTTTACAGAGGTTTTCTCGTTTAACTGAACAAAGATTTGTCCGTAATCCAATCGCTCATTTTCGGGGATTTCATTGTAATAAATCTGCGGATTCCCTTTTCCTACATTCGCAGAGGTGAAGTGTACACTTTTTTGTTGGATCAGATGCTGTTCCACATCCTTCACAACCTTATCTGTATATTGAAAGGACGATTGCGGCGGAGTAGTTACATTTACCAGGAACTGAGGCTTTTCTGAGGAAGGGAACAACGTGAAACCAATAACCTCAAACAACATCAGGGAGCCTAAGAAAAGTAGTACAGTAACCAGCAGGGAGAGTTTCGGTCTTTTAAGGGCTTTGTCCAGCCAAACCGAATAAGTGCCTTGAATTATTTTTTTCAAGGAACGCATGAAGATGTTTCCCTCCGGGTGTCCCGCATGGGCTTTCAGCAATTTGCTGGAAAGAAAAGGGATAATAGTAAGGGCCACAACCATAGAAGCCAGCACACTAAATATAACCGCCATAGGCAGACCCCGAATAAAATCACCGGCCGCTTCAGGCATAAATACGATAGGAAGAAAGGCAATGATCAGTGTTGCCGTACATCCTAAAATAGCCAGCCCGATTTGTCGGGTTGCTTTAATGGCAGATTGCAGGGGAGAATGCCCCGCCAGAATCCAGCGTTCGATATTTTCTACTACCACAATGCTGTCATCTACCAACAGCCCTAATGCCACTACTAACCCTACAATGCTGAGCTGGTTTAAGCTGTAACCAAATACGTTCAGCATAATGACGGCAATGGCCAACGATAAAGGAATGGAAATCATAACGATTACGGCCGCGCGCCATCCGAGTGGCAACAGCGTTACTGAAACCAGCAGTATGGCAATGATAAAATCAACTCCCAAACCTGATAGACGTTTGTTTACATCATTTGCCAAATCAAAGCTTTTTACCAATGCCATGTCCGGAGGTAATGATTTTGAAAATTTCTCTATTACCGGCAAGTATTGCTGCTGGGTGCTGCTGATGTTCTGGCCTTCCTTCTGAGCCGCCACTACAAATACGCTTCTGTTGGTATTCAGTCTGGTCAGGTGTCTGTCTTCCCCGTAGCCATAATAAACCTTTGCGATATCTTTCAAAAAAACACTTCTGTTTTTGTCTTTCCAGACCAGGGCGTTTTTAACATCTTCAATAGTTTTGAAATTTCCGCTGGTTTTTACATTGAAGCTGCTGCCTCCCATATTCACCAATCCCCCGGGGATATTCACCATTTCCAATTCCAGGTTGCCTATGACCGTTAAAGGCGGGATGCCTTCTTTTGCCATTTTTTCCACATCCAGCTCTACTTTTACCTGATGGTCGGGCAATCCCTGTATTTCGACATTCTTCAGGGATTTTATTTTTTCCAGTTCATCCTGAAGCCTTTCTGCGTACAGCCGTAATTTTTCTCTCGGGGCTGTTTCAGAAATGAGGGCAAGCTGAAATACATTTACATCAGATGGCAACACTTTCTTTACTTCAATGCTGTGAATGTCTGCCGGGAGTTCTGTTCGCTTAGTATTAACCACCCTTACCATCTCCTGATATTTGCTCTCCACATCACTTTTATAAGCATATTCTGCCATGATAACCGCAAGGCCATTGCCAATGGTGCTGCGGACTTTATCCATTCCGTCCAGTGCCGATATCTCTTTTTCCAATGGATCGACCACCATTTTCTCTATATCTTCCGGACTGGCTCCGGGATAGATGATAACAACAGGAAAAGAGGGCTTTTTAAAATCAGGATCTTCTGCCCGCGGCATCGTCATCAGGGTGGTTACGCCCAGTACGGCGACCATTATAAAAATCACCAATGTGAAGGCATAGTTTTTTATAGCGTATTCTGCGATTTTCATGACCGTAATTTTTAATGATTATTGATTGTTTTTGTTTCTTTATACAGCGAATTTTCGTTCAGGTAGGCAGAGCCGGCCAGGATAATCTGTGTGAGCGGTTGTTCATGTGTGTTTATGATTACACCATCAGCAACCATATCCTCAATCGTTACCGCAACTTTTTTGACCCGTTTGCTTCCGGTTGGAATAAACACATAACCTGTATTCCCATCCGCATCGGTAAGGGCATCAAAAGGAATTTTAATCAGCGAAGATTGGGTATTTTGCTTTTTGCCGGATGCGATGGTAACTTTTGCGAACATTCCCTGTGCAAACGTTTTGTTTCCTTTGCTTTTTAGGGCAACATCAATGGTATATGCTCCACTGCCATTTTCGGCTGAACGGGACTTTTGTTTCACCGTTCCCGATATCCCTTCTATCTTATCTCCGATAAAGATTTTTGCTGCGTCGCCATTCCGGATATTCATCCAGTCTGTATCGCTGACCTGGACTTTTACCATCCAATCGTGTGACTGTCCGCCATACATACTGATTACCGGTGTGCCGGCAGAAACCGTAGCGCCACTCTCCACATATTTTTCTGTAACATATCCGTCTTTTACGGCCCTGATCTCGCTGTGTTTTCGTTCAAATTGAGCCAACTCCAATTCCTTTGTGGCAATATCCAATAGCGACCTGTCATTTTGGAATTGTTCTTCATTGGCTACTTTTTCGGCAAACAGATTAGACGTTCTTGTAAAGTTCCGGCTGGCCATTTCCTTTTTCAGCAATGCCTGCTGTTCTCTTGCTTTTACCTGAACAGGATCAATAATTGCCAGAAGCTGCCCTTTTCTAACGGCATCCCCCTTATTTACATACACTCCTGATACGATACCGTTTACGCCGAAACTGAGCTGGACTTCATCGTCGGTTGTTAAATACCCCGAAGTTTCAATCGTTTCGGCTCCGCTATGGGCGCCAACATTTACGATGGTTACGGGGATACTTTCCTCGGAAGACGTATTCTGAGCCGATTTTTCTGAGCAGGAAGTAAATACTGCCGCAATGATTAAGCCTGATAATAGTTTAGATACTTGCATAATTATGTTTATTTGAATGTTTATGATTTTATTTTTTTATCGGATAAAGGGCCTGTTGATATTCCAGCTCCGTATAAGCGATATGCAGGTTCAGGAGTGTTGAAACAGCATTTTGCCGACTTTGTGTCAATTGGTTTTGGGCATCCAGCAGCTCGATGTACAGGAGCTTTCCTTGTTTGTATATTTTAAGCTGGTCACCATAATATTTTTCCGCGAGTGTTAATGATTGCAAACTGGCCTGGTAGCCTGACATTGCCGTTGTATAGGATACTTCGGCATTTTGTTGCTGCATGGTCACATTGCTTTGGAGATGCTCTTTTTTTGCCGTTTCCCTGTTTATGTCAAGAGCAGATTGGCTGATACGGTATTTGTTCCTGCCCGCAGAAAAAACGTCCCACTTCAGGTTGACCCCCAGTATGTAATAAGGAGAATTGGATTTTACTTTCCATGCCAACTCCTGTACGCCTAAGTCAAGAAATACACCGATTTTCGGGTTCAGGCTGCTTTTGCTGAGCTTGTGTTGCAAAGAGGCTATTTGTAATGTCGTATTGGCCAGTTGCAGCACCTCAGCCACCTCGGATGAACCTTGTAAAGCAGCAAATGTTGTTTCAGGTGTTTTAAAATCTGTCTTGCCATCAATGCCGGTATCCAGCGGGCGGTTTAGAAGGAAGTTGAAATACGCTCTGGCATTGGTAATTTTTCCTTCCAGTAATGTTACGGAGCTTTTAATGGTGTTTTTTTCTGTTTCCGAACGGAGAATAACGGTGTTGTTGGCTCTTCCGTTCTTTTCCAAAATCTGGTTGGTTCTCAGAGCTTCGTCTGCCATTTCGAGCGCACTCTGTAATATTTCTTTTTCCTGAAGCAATTGCTGATACTGAAACCATGCGGTCTTTACCTCTTTTACCAATTGCCGTTTATATTGTACCGCTTTTATCTCCTGGTATTTAATATTCTCCTCGCTTATTTTTTTATTGAATGTGCGATCGGTATTGTATATATCCCACGAGGTATGCAGCTTGACATCATAAAAATTATTCGCGTTGAAAAAAATGGTTTCGTTGGATAAATTCTGAAACTTACTGCTTTGAGTCAGGTCATTGAGCGTTGAATAAACGGGGTTCATCATGTCGCCCAACGGCAGGTCTATCGACCTTCCCCCTCTTGAAAGCGTATAGTTTGCAGCCAATGTAGTTGAAGGAAGAAAGTAGCTCTTTGCTTCTTTGAGGGCATACATGGATTTGTCTATATCCATGTAACGTTGTTGCAGCACCTTGTTGTTCTGAAAGGCTTCCCGGATATAATCATCCAGTTTTTTGTCCTGTGCTTTCACACTTATGATGGCACAAATGAGAAGAAGTGATGTCGTAAAAATTGTTTTTGTATTCATTGTTTTACAGTTTTAATTTCTGCTGTAAAATTGGAGGAATAAACCTGCCTGAAATTGTAAGAAAACGAAGTCAAACGTATTGACAGTCAAACAAAAAGCCTCCGCCTTGTGCAAGACGGAGGCTTAGAAAATGAATGGTTTTCTTAGAAGCGATAGGCGTATAATAAATTAAACCCTAAGTAGTTCAGAGATGAACCGGAAGAGAATGTTCTGGTGGTTTGCTCATATCGGGCACTTATATCAAGATTACTTCTGCCGCCAAGCTGTAACCAATAACCTATTTTGGGCGAATACATGAAGGAGGCAAATTTCCCATCATTGAACGGCCCTTTATTGGTTAAGACAGACACACCTGCATCGGCCTGAACGTAGAGGTTATTAACAGGGAAAAATTTCAACCCTGCTTTTACAGGTATACGTTTTACATCAGGTACAATCGGAACATCCCTTTCATCTTCTACTGCATAAAGTGTTTCGTAACCCGAAGCGGCAGTCAAATACAGTTTGTCGGACACCAGGGGGAAATCGGCCTGTACGTTTACCCCGTATCCGCCATCATAGCGATCATAGGTTTTGCCGAAGGGAGTGAGTATTCCCAGGCCAGCCCCTAAACGGATACCGGGTTTTGACCCGCTGGCCGGAGCTGATGTTTGGGCGTTTATCCGGGTGCTGAGCAGGCCCAGAAATAACAGGGATAAAATTGCTTTTGATACTTTGTTCATTTTGATCTTAAATTTTGAGTTTGACATTTAATGGATACCCTTGCAAGGTTACATTGCAAAAGTATCTTGCGGGCTGTCCTCAAAATTGTAAGAAAACGAACGTCAGCTAACAGGATTACAAATCTCCTGCTGTAGCTTGAGGTATTTAGTGGGGCTAAGGTTTACATAGTGTTTGAAATCGTTGATCAACTGGCTTTGATCATAATAGCCGCATTCGACAATAATTTCAAACCAATCGTCCTTGGTAGCTTTGGTTGCGACATTTTGTATCATCCTGATCGCTTTTAAAAAACGTTGGTATCGTGTTATTTCTTTGGCTGAATAACCCAAGTGTTTCTTGTGGCTGAGCTGTATGGAACGCTCACTTTGGTTTTCGGTATCGGCTACTTTCTTTATTGGATTGTAGGTCGAATCTTTGAGTTCTACCAACTGCTCAGCGATAGCATTTCTCTCCTTCAGATAGGGCTTGCAAAATGTCAGGATATAGTTTACCTGCTCCAGAGGATCATTTAATTGTGAAATGCAATCTCTTAGTACAGTAAAACAATTTTCATCTAAAAGAGAGTTAGGATCGAGCGGTAGATTTTCTGCAACATTTGCCGAACCAAAGAAGCGGTAAAAAGCATCATCCTTAAAATTGGCAACCAGTATTTTGGTGCCGGGTGGAAGAGAATAATCAAAGCCTTTTTTTATTGGTCCCAAAACAATGCATTTATCAACTTCTATTTTTTCATTTTCAACAGAATGTATAAATGCATTTGGTCCGAAACTAAAAATCAGGATAGTTTGATACGAAGGAAGGAGTGTTTTTGTAATGGATTGGCCGGATATATTTTCAGCAAAATAAAAATGAGAGAACACCTCACTAAACTCGTTAGGAACCGGAATCCGATAATTCAAATATTCGGTATTAGCATCGCTCATACTCAGGTAGTTAAAACATCATACACTTTAAGGTGCTAATTTACAAAAAATACGGCTTTCCTGATAACGTATGTCTTGTATCTATCCCTGATAGAAATGCTTCATCGGGCCTCTGTACCGAAGACTCCTCTCTCTAGAGGGTAAAGATTTAATAATTTAGAATGATGGAATGAGTGAATGATAAAATAGGGCACTATTTGTGATTTAGAAATTTAGTGAATGAGTGATTATTTAAGTGGTTAATAATAAGCAACTTAGGTGTATTTTTGAGTGATTGAATGATAGATTGATAGAATGAATGGTGATTTAGCGAGTTAGAAATTTAGTGATTTTCAAAATTTAGAATGATAGAATAGATTTAGGATTAATCAAGAGATTCAATAATTTTGGCTGAAAGTTGCTATAAACCGTTTACTTCGCATAAGTGTACATCCACCCTGCGCGGGCCGAACAAAATTCTCTGTCTGAGCAGAGCTAAAAATCTGCGAGATGTTGCCTAAAAAAGGTATTGATTTTTAGATCTGTGAGTTAGAATTGCGACCGTCGCACCGTTAATGTTTTTTGTTACTTTTTTCGAAAAAAAGTAAGGGGAGAAAAAGCTAGAATTAATAAGAATTAGTCAGAATCGCTTCTTTCAATTAAAGTTTTTCTGTTTATGACGTTCTAAATACCATTTACTTCAAAAGGCCTCATAGAAAACTAATTTTTAAAAGATATATCAAGGCTCTTACTTTTTTGCTTGCCCAAAAAAGTAAGCAAAAAAAGGCACTTTCTTACAATCATGTCCTGTCAGGTTTTGTGTTAAAAGTGATATTTGCAAGCCTGAAAGGCCAGGTAAGAAAGGAATAAGGTTGTTTCATTTTTATAAAGTGGCTTAATGCTTCTAAGAAAACGTTTACGCTAAAAGAATGTATATCCGAACAAAAATTCTCTGTCTGAGCAAAGCTGAAAATCTACATATGATAAAATTCAAGGCGCCGATTTTCAGATTTGTGAGTTAGAATTTTTAAACTTTTTTTACGGAGGGCCGCCCCGTCACTTTTTTTGAAAAAAAAGTAAAGAGAGAAATGTTAGAATTGCGACTGTCGCACCGTTAATGTTTTTTGCGGGGGCCTGCCTAAGGGGGCCTGCCTAAGGGGGCCCGCCTACGGAGGGCCGCCCCGCGGAACGCCGCCCGGTCATTTTTTTGAAAAAAAGTAAAGAGAGAAATTTAAGTATTACAACCGTTCAAAATCAATACCATCAAAAATATTTCAATGATGAAACCAATGCCTGCCTCTATTGCCGCTGAAATCATCAGCTACAATGGTACAATGTCAGAAAATGACCGGCTGATCTGTGATCTGCTGGCCGAAGACATTACCGCTGGACTACCCGAAGCCGAAAACAAAGTGTGGCATGCGCACCCGGTCTGGTTTCTTGACGGAAACCCCGTGGCAGGATATAGCAGGCAGAAGGCCGGCATAAGGCTGATGTTCTGGAGCGGAGCCGACTTCGGCGAAGCAGCGCTCAACGTGCCCGGAGGCAAGTTTAAAGATGCTTCGGTTTTTTACCGGGATGTTTCAGAGATCAACCGGGAAGATCTCCGCCGGTGGCTGGGGAAAGCCAGAGAAATACAGTGGGATTATAAGAACATTGTCAAACGCCGGGGTGTGCTGGAAAGGCTGCGATAAACATGGAAGAATTTTATAGATCACATCCGGCATGGGTCTCACCACCGCACCGGGACCGTTTTTAAGCAAGGAACCTTATTTACAGGAATATTTTCAGAAATTTTGTTTTTTGAAAATAATATCGTAATATTGCAATATGATGTTTTAATTATGGGAGTTACAAGGTCAGAGATTTTCAGTGCAGAACAAAACCGGCTGGCGTCTTTTTTCAAGGTGCTGGGGCATCCGGCGCGGCTGGCCATACTACAGCACATTATGGATCGGAAAGCCTGTATCTGTAATGATCTGGTAGAAGAACTGGGCCTGGCCCAGGCCACCATTTCACAGCACCTCAGAGAGCTGAAAACCGCGGGGATCATACAAGGAACCATTGAGGGGAAAACTGTATGTTACTGTATTGAAGAAAACAAGTGGCAGGAAATCCGGACGCTCATCAGCGGATTTCTGGATCAGGATGTACATATCGAAAAATGCTGTTGATTTTTTTAGTCTTATATTATCGTAATATTGCAATATGTAAATTGGTTTAACTGGTTTTTAAAATGGTGTTGTAGTGTTCTTCAAAATGGAAAAAATGGTATGAAATTATCAGAAGTCAAAAGGATTCTGCCCACATTGGATAATGTGGCGTTTCAGTTGGAGAACGGAACATTTGTGCCTGAGCACTTTCATGTTACGGAAGTGGGACAGGTCAATAAAAATTTTATCGATTGCGGTGGGGTTGTCCGCAATGAAAAGGTGGTTAGTTTCCAGTTGTGGAATGCCGATGACTTTGAACACCGTCTGAAACCGGCTAAACTTTTTAACATCATCAGGCTTTCTGAAGAAAGATTAGGTATTGAAGACGCCGGGGTAGAAGTGGAATACCAGAGCGATACCATTGGCAGGTATGATCTGGATTTTAACGGAGACCATTTTGTTCTGAGAAATAAGCAGACGGCCTGTCTGGCGAAAGAGGCCTGCGGGATTCCGGTAAAAGAAGAAGTTGGGGCCGCATCATGTTGTACTCCGGGTGGATGTTGCTGATAGCATGGAACTGAGGCCGCTTACCCGTGATAATTATACCGAAGTGGCTGAGATTTACAGCCAGGGCATTGCTACTGGTATTGCTACTTTCCAGAACGAGGCGCCTGCCTGGGAGGCATGGGATGCAGGACACCTTCCGTTCTGCCGCATAGGTGCTTACCACCAGGGTAGAATGCTGGGGTGGGTAGCGTTGACACCGGTTTCGTGGAGGCCTGTCTATGCCGGAGTGGCCGAAGTGAGTATTTATGTGGCACAGCACGCGAGAGGCCGGGGCACAGGAACCCGGCTGCTGGATGCGTTGATCACTGATAGTGAAGCCCATGGCATCTGGATGCTTCAGTCAGGTATCTTTACGGAAAATCAGCCGAGCATACATCTTCATGTAAAGTGTGGTTTCAGAATGGTGGGGTACAGAGAGAAAATAGGAAAGAAAAACGGTGTCTGGAAAGATAACGTTCTGATGGAGCGCAGAAGCAGGCATACCGGAATAAACTAACATTAAATCAAGTCAGAAAAATGTACCCGGCAATAGCAAAAATCATAGCGGGCCTGCCACTTCAAAGCATCAGTGAAGAGCGGAAAGCGGTATTACGGCCTCTGGCAGATTTCGTAAGGGAGCGTGTAAGCAACCGGCAAAAAATAAACATCAGTTTTATTTGTACGCACAATTCCCGCCGCAGCCATCTGGCGCAGGTGTGGGCACAGGCAGCATCGTTTTACTTCAATGTGCCCGATGTCTGTTGTTATTCGGGCGGTACAGAAGAAACCTCGCTTTTTCCGAAGGTAGCAGCAACACTGGCAGATCAGGGCTTTGTCCTGTTCAGGATCGCGGAAGGTAATAATCCGGTGTATGCCATCAAGTACAGCGCCAATGCAGCGCCGGTCATTGGATTCTCGAAAAAGTTTAACAACCCCTTTAATCCGGTTTCCGGATTTGCGGCTGTACTCACGTGCTCGCAGGCGGATGAGGGATGCCCTTTCATCGCAGGGGCAGGAAAAAGAATACCCATCACCTACGAAGATCCCAAAGTATCAGACCATTCGCCCGAACAGACAGAGGTTTATGCCGAAAGAAGTCTGGAGATTGCGACGGAAATGTGCTATGTTTTTTCACGGGTCAGTAAAACAGCAGATACGGCCGCTTTAATTTCCTGATCGTTTCAGAATCAAGTTCCTTAATCTTTCTTCGTGTTCATCTCCCCAGTTACCCAGGGCAGAAATAACCGGGATTAAAGTTTTCCCGAAGTCGGTTAAGCGGTATTCAACTTTTGGCGGTACTACGGGGTAAATGACTTTTGTAACCAGTTCATGTGCTTCCAGTTCTTTCAGCTGTACATTCAGCACCCTGCGCGAGGCATCAGGGATTTTACGCTGCAGCTCACTCGGGCGTTGGTGACCCTCATGGATAAACCACAGCAAACGGATCTTCCACTTACCATACAATACTTCACCAATCAGATCCAGGCCGCAATTCAGGTTCAGAGGTATCTTTCTTTCATACATGATACAAAATTACCCCGATGTTCCAAACAGTGCAACAGGGGATAAATTTATCCCTGTATGATTCGGTTTTCCGTACTTGCGGCGATCAGACATACTGCCCAATTTTGTGCCAAAAAAGGATCAGATGAAGCAGGAGTTGAATTTTGATAATGAGCTGTCCGGCAAAATTGCCCTGGTGACAGGCGGTACAAAAGGTACAGGAAAAGCCATTGCCCAAAGGTTGTCCGACGCAGGTGCAACGGTGATTATTACAGCAAGAAATGCCCCCGCAGAACCCGACGAAAAACGGCATTATATTCCGGCAGATCTGAGCCGGTCTGAAGGAGCAGAAAATATGGTTTCGGAGGTTTTGAGCCGGTTTGGAAGGCTGGACATCCTGGTCAATAACCTGGGCGGCTCTGAAACACCCGGAGGCGGCTTTGCGGTTTTAAGTGATAAAGATTGGGAAACTACTATTCAGACCAACCTGCTGGCTCCGGTCAGGCTGGACAGGGTGTTTTTACCGCAGATGATAGAGCGCAGAAGCGGCGTGATCATTCATGTGGCTTCTATTCAGGGCAGATTGCCGCTTTTTGACGCTACGTTGCCTTATGCGGCAGCCAAGGCCGGGCTAATCAATTACAGCAAAAGCTTGTCAAATGAAGTAGCACCTAAAGGAGTGCGGGTACTGACGGTTTCACCGGGATGGATCATGACCAGCTCTGCCACCAGAATGATGGAACGGATTGCCGAAAGCTCCGCCATCTCGATAGAAAAAGCCACCCAAAGTGTAATGGAGGCATTAGGGGGCATTCCTTTTGGCAGACCCGCCTGCCCCGAAGAGGTAGCTGAACTGATCGGTTTTCTGGTGTCGCCAAGGGCAAGCTACATGACTGGAACAGAAATAGTAATTGACGGCGGGACAATACCCACCATTTAATAAACAGAAACCGATGGATTTACCGAAAGTAATAGCCAATTTAACGGAAGCCCAGAACCGTCATGACAGCCTGGCATATGCAGATTGCTTTTCAGCCACAGCCGTGGTGCTTGACGAAGGAAAAACCTACAGGGGGAAAGCCGAAATAAAAAGCTGGATTGAGAAAGCCAACCGGGAGTATAAAGCGGTAATGAAACCACTGGAATATTCACAGGCCGGCCAAACCTTAACAGCTGAAATTTCGGGGACTTTTCCGGGAAGTCCTCTCATATTGGTTTACCGCCTGGAGCTTAAAGATGGCCTGATTCAGTGGATGAGCATTGTTTGATGCCGGGGTTGGGTTTAGGCAGTATCTTCAGCAAATGAAATGACGTAAGTAAGCCTTATTAATTATCAGGGTGATAATGGCACGGCCGCTTTGAGGCAACCGGCCACTGATACGCTGATTTCTTACGCACATACCTGCCGTTTTCTCCCCAATCCGGGTAGCAAATTCCGGACAGTTATTGGTATGACAACCAGATTTCACGTTCAAGGCGGCTGATCCTCCGGAATTCTTCAGGGCTCATTTTCCATTGCAATGAAGCAAGGTTGTCATCCGCCTGTTTCAGGTTTTTTGCGCCGGGTATGTAGATTAGTCTGGAGTGGCTGTTCAGGAGCCAGTTCAATGCCACTTGCACAATGGTAGCCTGATGAGAAGACGCAATTTCTGCCATGAGGGTGAAAAGGGGCTCTAACTTCTCCCTCTCAAGCTCATAAGGTTTTCTGAACAGACTTTTCAGCACAGAGGCCGGATGTCCTGTGTTAAAAATGTCCAGTTGCATCACTTTCATAATGGACTTTACACTTTTGGGATATTCCGGTCCCCCGACCCGGTATTTGCCTGTCAGAATGCCCTCTGCCAGGGGAAGAATAGCGATAGGCGTAACATTCAGTTCGTCGCATGCCCGCAGTAAGCCGTTGGTTTCGGGATGGCGGAACAGCAGATTGTAACCAATCTGGTTGGAAGCAATCGCAATACCCTGTTTGTCCAGGTATTCGCAAGCATGCTGAAGGCGGTCAACGCTGAAGTTACACAGGCCAATGGCGCTTGCTTTTCCGCTTTTTACCGTTTCGGCGAGGGCATCCAGGTAACCGTTTATTTTGCCCGGTGATTCCGGATAATGTAACTGATAAAGGTCCAGTTTTTCAAGGCCGAGATTTTGTAAACTCTGGTTTATAGCCGGCAGTACATCTTTGGGCGATTTGTAGTTCCCCGGATCGTACCACTTGGATCTGGTAAATTTGGAAGCCACGATAACGGGCCGCCCATCGGCCCGGATAAACTTGCCCAGGAGTTTCTCGGATGCCCCCTTGGCATAGCTGTCTGAAGTGTCAAAAAAATTAACCCCGGCATCGAGGCTTGCTTTGAATGCCTCAAAAACATCTTTTTCGGTATATGTCGAACCATAGCCAAAACTTTCTTTTCCCCAGGCTTGTGTGCCTGTGCCCATTGCAGAGACGCTGATCCCGCTGACTCCCAGTGTTCGATAGTCGATCTTGTTCATTTTCATAAAGTTTTTTTTCGTGATAAAAGTACAGGGTAGTTGGTATATATTTGTAAGCAGTATTAAAAAGGATACCAATGGAAGAAAGGCAAATGTCTGATAAAGAGATTGTTAATTATTTGCAGGATACGCTGTATGTAATTAATGGCAAATGGAAGCTCCCCATTCTGATAGCGATAAAGAGAGGGACTACCCGTTTCAGGGATATTCAGCGTTATGTTCCGCCTATTACCAGCAGGGTGCTGTCATCCGAACTCAGATTGCTGGAGCAAAACAAACTGATAACCAGGACGGTGTATGACGAAACACCGGTGCTGGTAGAGTACACACTGACAGCGTATAGCGAAACCCTGTTTCCGATCATCGAACTGATGGTTTATTGGGGAAAAGATCACAGGAAAGTAATTGCTGAGAAGTAATTTTCGTGTTTTGATTTTGTAGCAGACAGCTCAGCCCCCGAAGAATAAACAAGGATGGCCGGAGTCTCTGAAAAACTGGAGGAAAGGAGGGGGTATGTCCTTTGATTCTTTACAGGATAAGTTTTATCTGATTTGTGGTTTTTGTCAAATGACAAATGGCTGGCCGAAAACGATTGTTACCTTTACAGGATGGAAAGCTTTATTGAATACATTTTACGGTTCGGTCATCTGAACAGACAGCAGATAGACCTTATTATGAGTAAGGGCAGAGTATCGGACCTTCGCAAAGACGACTATTACTGGGAAGCGGGAAAGGTAGTCAGGCAGGTCGGGTTTCTTACGGAAGGCGTTATCCGTGTTTTTTATTATGATAACAAAGGGGAGGAAACCACACGGTACTTTATTGACGAAAATCATCTGATTTTGTCAGGAAACAGCATCGATGATTTGTACACACCCTCCGAATACCTTTCAGCTATCACCGATTGCAAACTTGTTGTTTTTTCGACGCGCGACTGGAAAGAAATATCCGAAACCATTGTCGGCTGGGAGCTCATCCTGCAAAAAATAATCACCAAATACCATAAAGAGAAAATGGAAAGAAGAAGCGTTTTGGTAGCGCAGGATGCCACCACACGCTATCTCGACTTTATAGAGAAATTTCCGGCATTGATAAACCGGGTACCTTTAACCTACATCGCCTCTTATCTGGGAGTTACCCAGTCTTCGCTTAGCCGGATCCGAAAAAATATCCGCTGAAACCGTTTTTTGCCAAATGGCAAGAGGTTCCATTTTTTAGAGGACGACCTTTGCAGGGTAAGATTTAAAAAACTAAAAAATGGAAACAAGAAAATTAGGAAACAGTGGACTGGAAGTATCCGCACTGGGTTTCGGGGCGATGGGACTGAGTTTTCCAGGCGCACCCTCTAAAGAAGAAAGTATAAAACTGATCCGCTCGGCAGTGGAGAGTGGCATTACGTTTTTCGACACGGCACAAGGGTATGGGGATAATGAGCTGTTGCTTGGTGAAGCCCTTGAGCCTCTCCGAAAAGAAGTAATAATTGCTACGAAATTCGGGTTCAGAGAAGGTAAAATGATGTTAGGCCTGGACAGTCGCCCCGAAACCATCAGGGCTGTAGCCGAGGCTTCTTTGAAAAGACTGAGAACGGAGGTCATTGATCTGTTTTATCAGCATCGAGTCGATCCGGAGGTCCCTGTGGAAGAGGTGGCCGGCGCGGTTAAGGATTTAATTCAGCAAGGAAAAGTAAAACACTTCGGTCTGTCTGAAGCCGATGCCGGAACCATCCGGAAAGCCCATGCCGTTTTGCCTGTGACCGCCCTGCAAAGCGAGTATTCCATGTTCTACCGTGAGCCTGAAAAAGAGATCATTCCTTTGCTGGATGCCTTAGGCATTGGATTTGTACCTTTCAGTCCGTTGGGAAAGGGGTTTCTGACGGGGATAATAAATGCCGCTACCGATTTTGAGAAAACAGACGGCAGAAGTATGTCGCCCCGCTTTAGCAAAGAAAGCAGGGAAGCAAACCAGGGCTTGGTTGATCTGATCGTTTCTTTCGCGAAGGAAAAAGAGGCAACCCCGGCGCAGATTGCCCTGGCCTGGCTTCTCGCACAAAGGCCTTTTATTGTTCCGATTCCGGGTACCTCAAAATGGCAGCGGGTGCAGGAAAACAACGGCGCCTTGAATGTTAGATTAAGCGCAGAGGAACTGGATAAAATAAACGGCACACTGGATACCCTTAAAGTGGTGGGTGAGCGGTATCCCGCGCAGGTGCAGGCGGCTACCGGGAGGAAATAAGCAAAACCTGGCCACTTAGCGCGGGGGCTTGGCCATCTGAGTAGAATCTTCACTTTCGGCGGCCCTCTTTCCTGTAACGGCAATTTTTAAGGAGGTCTGTCGTTTAAGTAAATGGTCACGCCCAGGGGGGAGGTGTTAATCAGAGGACAGTGATTTTTACGGGCATCATCTGATCAGAAAACCGTAAACTTGCGTTTCGTTTTTTGGAGCATACGGGAAGAGTTCTGCTGACCCGCAGGATATGCCTTAAATATCAATTGAAATAAATAAAACGGTTACTATGATCAAGACCCGTCCCTTTCTTACAGCATTCATCTTACTGTTTACTTTCCGGGTATTTTCATTAAATGCCCAGAGCCCCTCACTCCCGGATAAGTTCGCGGTTACCGCCAGGAGGATGATTGATGTTCGCTCCGGAAAGGAAATTTCTGATGCAGTCATATTCATAGAAAGGAATAAAATTACAGGAGTGGGGTCCCGTCTCCGGATTCCGGATAGTGTAAGGGTTATGGACCTGGGGGATGTAACGCTTCTGCCGGGGCTTATCGATGCCCATACCCATTTACTTCACCAGTACTATTCCAAATACGGAGACGATAATTCGAACAGGCTTCTTGAAATGATTCAGCTGGGTCCTGCCAAAAGAGCCCTGCTGGGTGCACGCATAGCCCGGGAAATGCTGGAATCCGGCTTTACAACGGTCCGTGATCTGGGCAATTCCGGCATCAATGCAGACATTGCTCTCAGAGACGCCATTAATAACGGAGACGTCACTGGTCCCCGTATGTTTGTTTCTACCCGGGCCATTTCTCCGGTGGGAGGTCAGTTTCAGTCGGTGACACCGGAGGCGCAGCAGCTTTTAAACCAGGAGTATGTGCAGATAAGCGGGGTGGAAGAAGCCCGTAAGGCGGTGCGCCAGGCCATCTATGATGGTGCGGATTGCATAAAAGTCATAGCCAATTCGGGCCGGCGCAGGCTGTCTTCCGAAGAGATGAAGGTAATAGTGGAAGAGGCAAAACGGGCCGGCTTGCCGGTAGCCGTACATGCGACGGATGGCGACGGACCCTCTATAATTGCCGCTGAGGCGGGAGTAAGCTCGATTGAACACGCGTATACCATTTCCGAAACCGTACTTAACCTGATGGCCGGGAAGAACATCTTCCTGGTTCCTACCGATGCTGCCGGGGTGACCAGATACCAGGAAAGGATCAGAAGAGCCTTAAAAGCGGGTGTCCGGATCGCTATTGGTTCGGATATTTATTATGAGTTTCCCGGAAAGACCCGGGGACAGGTCAGCGCGGGAATGTATAAAACCTATGTTGCCTCGGGCATGACCAACATCGAGGTGCTCCGTGCCGCAACCCTTAATCCGGCTGATTTAATAGGGAATCATTTTATTGGCGCCATTGAGGTGGGCCGGTTCGCTGATATCATTGCAGTCAAAGGAAATCCGGTGACAGATATTGGTGCTCTGGAGCAGGTTGTTTTTGTCATGAAAGATGGTAAAGTGTACAAATAACCGGTTTTGAACGAAAGATTGTGGCTGTGCACCGGGCTGAGGCCTTATAACGTATGGTATCTCTTTTCTTCGTTTGAAACAGGCCGGTAGTCATTCCGGTCATTTACATGCCGTTTATGACGGGCCGATCCGTTGAAGGACGGGAGAGGCCACGCCGGCTTGACTGGGGGTATGGTGAAATGAATACGGGTTATGTACAGGGCTGCTTCCGGCAATGCCGGGGAATGTTATTAATGCCTGTAGAAGCATCATTGCAGAACAGAGGGTCAGAACCCTTCTGTTCAAAATCTTAAAGCGAGTTTTGGTCTCCACTTTTCTCCTTTTTGTATCCGGGCCTGTAATGCTACGGTATTTGTCATTTAACTTCGGAAAGATAAACAACCTCAGCGCTATGAAAACCCGGGCTACTTTTTTGATCGCCGTACTTTTTGCCAGTGTCGCATCTGCACAGGTGCCGTTCAGTGCCGATGATTTTCTCAACAGTATCGGGGTTAATTCTTCGGTGTCGAGAAGAGGGGAGTCACTGGAGAAAACGGCCGGATTGTGCGCCTATCTGGGTATACGCTGGATCAGGACGGGGTATGAGGGCGATATTCCCGTCAGCGATCTGCTTGCTCTGCACAAAAAGACCGGAATGAAGTTCAGCTACGGTTTGCTGAGCGGAGGCACTGATTTCGACCGCCTGATCAAAGGGGCGAGGGATCTGGCCGCCAGTGGAGCCCTGCTGTCGGTGGAAGGACTCAACGAACCCAATAACTGGGCCGTCAACTACAAAGGACAGAAGGGAGGGCGGGAATTGCCGTGGCTGCCTGTGGCGCATCTGCATCGGGATTTGTACACAGCCATTAAAGGAGACCCTGTTCTGAAGAATTATCCCGTCTGGGCACTGAGCGAAAACGGCGCCCAGGTGGAAAATACGGGGCTCCAGTTTCTGGAGATTCCCAAGGGTGCAGGAACTGTGATGCCGGAGGGGACCCGGTATGCAGATTTTGCCAACTGCCACAATTATTTCATCCATCCGTCGCACCCTTACCTGTATGACAATCAGGTATGGAATGCTGCTGATCCCGGCCCGTTGTGTAAGGTGGATGGCCTGTATGGAAATTATGGCAATACCTGGAGGAATCATTTCAAAGGCTACAGCATTGAGGAGCTTATTAATCTCCCCAAAGTCACGACAGAAACGGGGGTAACCCTCGGAGGAGAAGTGACAGAAGAAAAACAAGCGCGGTTATTTCTCAACCTTTACCTGGCGCAGTTTGCCAGAGGCTGGTCTTATACAGCCTTGTACCTGCTGCGTGACCGCTCGGATGAAGAGGGGAACCAGTCGTTCGGATTTTATACCCCTGATTACAAACCCCGAAAGTCGGCTTTGTATCTGCATAATCTTACTACGATTCTTGCAGAGCCATCCAAGGTAGTAAAAAACAGATCCGCTACATTGGATTATGTTATCCCGACTCTTCCGGAGACCTCGCATCAGCTTTTGCTGAGGAAAACGGACGGGAAATTTGCGCTTGTGCTCTGGGCGGAAAAAGTAAAGGGTACGGACGAGGTGAAAGTGGTTTTCAAAAAGCCGGTAGCTACCATCAAAGTGTACGACCCTACTGAGGGAACCAGTCCTGTAAAAACCCTCCGAAACGTAAAAGAGCAGTCTTTTATCCTGAGCGATCATCCGCTGATCCTTGAAATCTGATCACCCGGAAATCCGCAGGATCCCTTTGGTTTGTCCGTTGAGAGAACAAATGGGGAAATAAATGTCATCGCCAGACAGGAGACAGGTATTGAGGTTGAGCGAGTTAAGCATTTGGTGATTTATGTCCGACTAATGGCGGTTAAGGGGATAATTTAGAATGATTGATTGATAGAATGAGTGAATAATTGTGATTTAGCGAATTAGAAATTTAGTGATTTTCAAAATTTAGAATGATTGAATGATAGATTGATAGAATGAATTAGAAATTTAGAATCGTATACTTCTAAGAAACCGTTTACTTTGAAAGACCTCATAGGAAATAGTTTTCTTATAGTACATATCAAGGCTCTTACTTTTTTGCTTGCCCAAAAAAGTAAGCAAAAAAAGGCACTTTCTTACAATCATGTCCTGTCAGGTTTTGCGTTAAAAGCGACATTTGCAAGCCTGACAGGCCAGGTAAGAAAGGAATAAGGTTGTTTCATTATTATAGAATGGTTTAATATTTCTAAAGAAACCGTTTACGCTAAAAAGAGTGAACATCATCCCTACGCGGGCCGAACAAATTCTCTGTCTGAGCAAAGCTAAAAATCTGCGAGATGTTGCCTAAAAAAGGTATTGATTTTTAGATCTGTGAGTTAGAATTTTTGAACTTTTTTGCGGGGGCCCGCCTAGGGAGGCCGCCCCGCGGAACGCCGCCCGGTCATTTTTTTGAAAAAAAAGTAAAGAGAGAAAAGTTAAAATAAATAAGAATTAGTCAGAATCGCTTCTTTCAATTAAAGTTTTTCTGTTTATGACGTTCTAAATACCATTTACTTCAAAAGGCCTCATAGAAAACTAATTTTTAAAAGATATATCAAGGCTCTTACTTTTTTGCTTGCCCAAAAAAGTAAGCAAAAAAAGGCACTTTCTTACAATCATGTCCTGTCAGGTTTTGCGTTAAAAGCGACATTTGCAAGCCTGACAGGCCAGGTAAGAAAGGAATAAGGATGTTTTCATTTTTATAAAGTGGCTTAATGCTTCTAAGAAAACGTTTACTATAAAAAGAATGTACCATCCAAACAAAAATTCTCTGTTTGAGCAGAGCTAAAAATCTGCGCAATGTTGTCATAAAAGGCATTGATTTTTAGATCTGTGAGTTAGAATTTTTAATGTTTTTTTGTTACTTTTTTTCGAAAAAAAGTAAGGGAAGAAAGTTAGAATTTTTAAACTTTTTTGCGGGGGCCCGCCTAGGGAGGCCGCCCCGCGGAACGCCGCCCGGTCATTTTTTTGAAAAAAAGTAAAGAGAGAAATGTTAGAATTGCAACCGTCGCACCGTTATTGTTTTTTACGGGGGCCTGCCTAAGGGGGCCTGCCTAAGGGGACCCGCCAAGGGGGATGCTTAGTGGGACCTGCCTGAGGAAAGCCACTACATCACTTTTCGCAAAAAATAAGGAAAAGAAATTTTGGATCAATGGTGTCCGGAGAAAACTTATATTTTCAACTCAATAACCTCATTGTTAATGTATTAGATGAATTTTTGAGAAGAGGTGCTTTTTGTCCAAAATGGTTCTTCATGCGGTGTAAAGACAACTCTTGTTTGATTTTCAATTTTGTCGTACGCTAAAAAAACAGAAAATGTAGCCTGTAATATCATGATTGACCCCGGTAATAATATAGTTCAGCGTTGCGCAAGAGCCCTGGAACTGGAGGGCGAAGGAAAAACCGGAGAGGCCTTTGAACTGCTGTCGGGTGCCTGGGAGGAAGCTTCGGACGATACCGGGCGTTGCATCGTGGCCCATTACCTGGCCCGCCATCAGGATAGCCCCGGTACACGCCTCGTTTGGGACCTCAGGGCGCTGGAGCTGGCATTCAGCGGCCAGGTGGCTTCTGCCGGACAATTACTGCCCTCATTATATCTGAATGCAGGAAGGGATGATGAAGATCTTGGTAACCAGGCGATGGCACATGAATATTACCGGAAAGCCGCAGCGCTGTTAAATCATCTTCCGGACGACGGATAGGGAAGGATGATTGCCGGCGGAATCACCAGGGCACTGAAGCGGCTGGATGATACCGGACTTACCAGCCGTTAAAGTTTTTCAGAATACTGTTTTCCCTTACAAAGCAAATGTCCACCTGCCCGAGCGCCTTGTCATGCGGGCGATTAGAGAATCCGGCGAAGTCGTACACTACATAACCTTTGGAGGTCATGAATTCGATCACTTCATGGAGAATGGGCTGGCGGGGTGAAAAGCGGAACAAGGAGGCTTCAAGAATGAAAACATCCGTCGTGCCAAACAAACGTGTGGCGCCTTTCAGCACCTCCAGCTCGAAACCCTGCACATCGATTTTACAGATGTCAGGTACAGGGATCCTGCCTTCCGCAATGAGGGTATCTACCGCATAGATCGGTACGATGCGCTGCTTTTTATCGACGGCTTCTTCAGCAGAAAGAAGGAAAGAGGAACCGGCAAGGTCATCCCAGATACTGAGAGTAAGTTTACCGTCTTCAGCCCCGGCGCCGCCCAGAAACCAGGCCCCTTTATGGGAGGTGAAAAACTTGTCCAGATCAGCCTTCATTTCCTCCTGGGGTTCAATCAGATAAAAGCCCGCAGATGGAAATATAGTAGCGGCCAGTTCACTCCAGTCGCCACGGTTTGCCCCGATATCAAGGATGTTCTTAACGTTGAGTCCCCGGTGGGTGATCCCTTCCAGAAACAACTTCATATCACCTGAAATACAATTTTTACTCAGAACATGGTAGCCCATTTTGTGGGCGATGGATTGTATAAACTCCTTAACTTTCTTTGAGATCATAATTAAATGTTGTTTCTGCAGAACAGGAACTGACCCGTCAGGCAGAGGTCTGGGTGCTGATTTTAAAAAAGCCGGGAATCAGCGGCCCGGTTTCTCATTCCGGCAAAAATACCGATAGGAAACCAGATTTTCAGACTATGAGCAGATATTTTATTACAGGTCAGTGAAAAAATCAGAATGACGCTTCGGTTCATATACTTTTTCAGTTCGTATTAAGGGGGATCGGGGAATTTCGTTTTTTAATACTACGGTCTCATTTTGCCATGTTTTTTAAATTTGCCTCGCAAGGCAGCGGGTCACACAAAAACATAGGCCGGATAAATGAAACGTGTGCTTATCCGGCCCGGATCGGAAAAGTCAGGCTCCGTCCGGTGTTATAGCCGTAAACGTGAATTCCTTGTCAATGGTATTCAGGAGAGTACATCGAAAAAGTACGTCATTGTACTATACCTGCGTAAAACGGATAGTGTGGAGAGCCGCTTTTTTTGTTGCGTAAATAATTGTTTTACGTTTTTTATTATACGGAACTAATTTGCTGTGCCTTGTGTTTTCATATTAAAGCATTCCCCTAAGTAAAAATTATTTTGTAACTATTCCGACAAAAGTCTGTCTCTGAAGGTCTGCGGCATCCGCTGCGGGCCTTTTTTTAATGAGTGAATGATAGAATGAGTGAATTAGTGAATGAGCGAATTAGTGATTAAGGTAATGGTATTCCTCGCTAATAAATCACTAAATCACTAAATCACTAAATCACTAAATCACTAAATCACTAAATCACCATTATGACACTCTTCAAATCATTATCTTAAGCAGGTATCATCATTATCTTCCTGAAAATCCTTAATTTCGTTGCATCAAATCTGAAAACTAAATACATGAGAACATTACTCTGCCTTGTATTGCTTTTTGCCGGTATATCAGCATCGGCCCAAACGGATACCATCTCTACTGCTGATGCCCCGAAATACATCGGAAAGCTGGTGGTTATTAAGGGAAAACTAAACGGTATCAAGGATTTTACAAACCGCGACGGAGACAAGATGTACCTTCTGGATGTAGACGGCACTTATCCCGATGTGCCCATGAGCATCAGGATATATAAGGAAGCTTACCCTCATTTTAAGCTGACGAAAGATGATTTCGGAAAGAATGTTTTTTTCAGAGGGACACTGGAAGAATACCGTGACAAACCCAGTCTGTCAATTGATGATATCCGGAATGTCTGGAAAGAATAAACCAGCCGCAAAAAGGGTGTAAACTTCCCGGCCGGCTTTTGTGTTATGGTTACTATAGGATATAAAATAATTCGTTATGCTGGGATTCAGGTTTTCAGAGTTTAAGCCGGATAGGAAAGGGGGGACAAAATTCGAACAACTGCTTAACATTTTTCAGCAGTTGCTGCTTATTTTATCCGGGAATGTGGATGAGGCTTTGTCTTATATGAATGATCTGGACCGCCAATACAACCTTACGGACGATAAGTACGGCATGGCGGATTTTATCGAAGACTTAAAAAGCCAGGGCTACATCACAGAAGAGCAGCAAAGCGGAGAGATCAATATGACCCCCAAGGCTGAACGGAGCATCAGAAAGCGGAGTCTGGATGAGATTTTCGGCAAGCTGAAGAGAAATAAATCCGGAGGGAATCACAAGAGTCCCTACAGTGGCAACGGCGATGAGCGGAGTTCGGACCTGAGAAGTTTTCAGTTTGGCGATAACCCCGACCAGATTTCAATGACAGAATCGCTGAAAAACGCGAGGGTCAATAATGCATCGGAAGATTTTATCCTTACCGAGCGTGACCTGGAGGTGACAGACCGGGAATCCAACATCCAGACAGCAACGGTGCTGATGATCGATATTTCCCATTCGATGATCCTTTACGGAGAAGACCGCATTACCCCGGCCAAAAAAGTGGCGCTGGCCATGGCAGAGCTGATCCGTACCCGTTATCCCAAAGATTCACTGGACATCATCGTATTCGGGAATGATGCCTGGCAGATTCAGTTGAAAGACATTCCTTATCTGGAGGTGGGGCCTTATCACACCAACACGGTGGCGGGTCTGGAGCTGGCCATGGACTTGCTGAGGAGGCGTAAAACACGAAACAAACAGATTTTCATGATCACCGACGGCAAACCTACCTGCCTGAAAGAAGGAATTAAATACTACAAAAACAGCTTCGGTCTTGACCGCAAAATTGTGAGCAAGACCCTGACCATTGCGGCACAGGCCAGACGGCTGGACATCCCCGTAACCACCTTCATGATTGCTTCGGATCCCTATCTGAAACAATTCGTACAGGATTTTACAAAGGTCAATAACGGACGGGCCTATTACAGCAACCTCGATGGACTCGGAGGCTTTGTTCTGGAAGATTTTCAACGTAACAGACGCAGAAACGTCAGGTGATTTTTCAGGAAAGAATAACAGATTTTCAGATCATTTCCTTTTCTTTGTGCAGGTTTCTGACCTTCTATCCAATCTGTATTTATGCGAAAAAAAGAACGTTTTCAGGGCATCATCGACTATTTTTCATCCCATCAGCCCAATCCTGAAACCGAACTTCAGTATACCAATCCTTATGAACTACTGGTGGCCGTGATTTTATCGGCACAGTGTACCGACAAACGTATCAATATGGTAACGCCACGGTTGTTTAACCGATACCCTACACCTGAGTCTCTGGCGGCCTCCGATTCAGAGGAAGTTTTTGAGTACATCCGCAGTGTGTCGTATCCCAACAACAAGGCCCGGCACCTGGTGGGTATGGCCAGGGTGCTTACCACAGAATTTAACGGAGAGGTGCCCTCTGCGGTGGACGAACTGACCCGTATGCCCGGTGTAGGGCGTAAGACCGCCAATGTGATAGCTTCTGTGGTTCACCAGATGCCGGCCATGGCGGTAGACACCCATGTATTCAGGGTCTCTCATCGGTTGGGATTGGTGGGTCCTGAGGACAAGACACCGCTGGCTGTAGAAAAAAGCCTGGTGAAAGCGTTTTCAGACGAGGTGATTCCTAAAGCACATCACTGGCTTATTCTGCACGGCCGCTATACCTGCCTGGCCCGTAACCCCAAATGTCATGAATGCGGGATCACCCATCTTTGCAAATCTTATCCGGATATACAGAAGTACGGCATTAAGGTGGTGGATGACCGGTTGCCCTCGATACATTGAAAGAGTTTAATTCCGGCGGGCAAGGAAGTAAATGTAGCGGACAAGTAAAAAGATCAGCAGAGGCACGCCGCTGAGGTACAGGGCACTGTGCATGCGATCCTCTTCAAGATAATCCCACGAGACTTTATAACAAAGGGCGGCAAGATAAGGGAAGGTGATAAAACCAACGATGTAGGGCCATAGAAAAGCATTATAATCGCTTTTCCGGTCCTGAAAGAGTCTGAAGAGGCTGTCGCTTGATCCGAACCAGAAAAAAGCGGTAGTACAGCCGATCACGACCTGTTCGATGATCAGGAATACTTTCATGTCGTTTAGTTATTTTTCACTTCAGTTATGAAATGAACCAAATAACATGCCAGCCCTTGTTATCAGGCTCTAAAGTAGATAAGTGGCGGCAGATGGTGGTCAGAAGGGCAGGTTTTCAGGATAACTCGGTGATAGCCAGGTAGGCCATCAGTCCCGTGCCAATTTCAAGCGCCGATTCATCAATGTCAAAAGTAGGGGTGTGCACACCTGAAATGATGCCGCGGGCCTCATTGCGGGTACCGAGGCGGTAGAAGCAGGAGTCAACAACCTGGGAGTAGTAGGCAAAGTCCTCTCCGGCCATCCAGAGGTCCAGGTCGACAACGTTTTCGGCGCCGACGTAATCCTGCGCCGCCGTTTTCATCTTACGGGTAAGCTTGGGGTTGTTTTTCAGGAAAGGATACCCCCTCACTACCTGGAAGTCACAGGTAGCGCCCATGGCCTCGGCAATGCCTTCTGCCATTTTCTTCATACGGCGGAGGCCTTCCTCGCGCCATTCTTCGTCCATATTACGGAAGGTACCTTCAATATGCACCTCATTGGGGATCACATTGGTGACGCCATCGGCGATAAAACGGCCGAAAGAAAGCACAGAGGGGTTAGCCGGTTTCTTATTTCTGGAAATGATCTGCTGAAGGGATACGATGATATGAGAAGCAATCAGCACAGGGTCGATCAGCTGATCCGGTGCGGCACCGTGTCCGCCTTTGCCTTTTACGGTCAGGTACAGCTCATCCGTACTGGCCATGTACATGCCTTCACGAAAGCCGATCTTTCCCACAGGAACATTCGGGGCAACATGCTGCCCGATCATGGACAAGGGAGCCGGGTTTTCAAGTACACCTTCTTTAATCATGATGGAAGCGCCGCCGGGGGCCTTCTCTTCGGCAGGCTGAAAAACCAGCTTGACGGTCCCTTCAAATTCTTCTTTCAGTTCAAGGAGAATACGGGCGGTTCCGAGCAGGGAAGAGGTGTGTACGTCGTGCCCGCAGGCATGCATCACACCTTCACGGACAGATTTGTAGGGAACATCATTCTGTTCAAAAATCGGAAGGGCATCCATGTCGGCACGCAGTCCGGTAACCTTTTTGCCGGGGTTTCTGCCCTCAATAAGGGTTACAATACCAGTACCCGCAATGCCCGTTTGGGGAGAAAGCCCCATTTCTCTGAGCTTTGCAGCCACAAAGGCGGAAGTCTGGTGTTCTTCAAACGACAACTCCGGGTGTTGGTGAAGGTGTCTTCTGTTGGCAATGGTATCGGATGCGTAAGCTCTGGCTAGTTGCCTGATTTTATCCTTTATCGACATAAATGAATCAGAAATGATATCTCCTGTGGCTGCAAATGTACGCTTTTGCCTTTTGAAATCCTAGCGACGGAAAGGCTCTTTACGTAATGCAGGGAGAGTGGTCAGGCGTATAAACAGAAAAGAACGGGTAGTGGTTTACCGGTTTTTTTGTAACTTCGCCGGATCATCTATTGACCTTACCAGGACGTGCACAATACTATATTTTTTGTTATGGGAGTTTCCGGCAGCGGGAAAACCACCGTTGGAGAGCTTTTGGGCCAGCACCTTTCTATCCCGTTTTTTGACGGAGACCATTTTCACCCTGACGAGAACGTGGAAAAAATGAGACAGGGGATTCCCCTGACGGATGAAGACCGCGTCGGTTGGCTTTCGGCATTGAACTGCAAAGCCAGGGAACAGGACAATGGCGCTGTTTTTGCCTGTTCTGCACTGAAGGAAAGTTACCGGGCGCTGCTGATCAGCAGGCTGGAAAAGCCTGTGAGCTGGATTTACCTGAAAGGAAATTTCGGTGTGATCATGGAAAGAATGGAAAAGCGAAAGGACCATTTTATGCCGGCGTCGCTGTTGCATTCCCAGTTTGAAACGCTGGAAGAACCCGCTTCAGGTATTGAAATTGACATTACTTTAACCCCTTCTCAGATACTGAAAAAAATTATGGAACATCAAAGCAAACCCGAATTTGGCCTGGTAGGCCTGGGTGTGATGGGCAAGAGCCTTAGCCGAAACCTGGCCCGGAACGGTTTTCGCCTGGCGCTGTACAACCGCCATGAGGAGGGGGTCGAAGAAAAAGTGGCGGAAAAGTTTGTAGCAGAATTTCCTGAACTGAGTGAAGCCACCGGCTTTGATGACCTGGAACGTTTCGTGCTGTCGATGGACAGTCCCCGGAAAATTTTCCTGATGATCAAAGCCGGGGAGGCCACAGACCAGTTCATCGGTCATATAGTACCTTACCTGTCGCCCGGCGATGTGTTGATTGACGGGGGGAACTCTCATTATGATGACACCCGCAGACGGATTGCCTACCTCAAAGCCTCCGGAGTGCATTTTGTCGGTACCGGGGTGTCGGGGGGCGAAGAAGGGGCATTGAAAGGGCCTTCCATTATGCCATCGGGAGACCCGGAAGCGTACAACAAGATAGAAAAGTACCTCACTGCCATTGCAGCCGTTGATAAAAACGGGAAGGCGTGCTGCACTTATGTGGGCAAAGACGGCTCCGGGCATTTTATCAAAATGGTGCATAACGGTATTGAATATGCTGAAATGCAGTTGCTGGCCGAAATTTATGCGGGCTTCCGTTACGGAGGGGGGCTTACTCCCGACCAGATTGCGGATCTGTTTGACCAATGGAATGATACGGCACTGGCCGGATATCTGCTGGAAATTACCGGGAAAATTCTGAGGGTAAAAGAAGGAGATCAGTGGCTGATTGATCTCATCCTGGACAAAGCCGGTAACAAGGGCACGGGCAACTGGACCACAGTAGCCGCTGCTGAACTGGGAATGCCGGCCACTATGATCAGTTCCGCGCTTTTTGCAAGGTATGTTTCAGCTTTTAAATCAGAGCGGGATAAGTTTTCTGCGGTATTCGGGGTAGAAAAAACAGCCGTCGGGATAAATGAAGAAACACTCATGAGCGCTTATGCCACTGCCAGGATACTGAATCATCATCAGGGATTTGAACTCATGAAAGCGGCCTCGGAAGCTTATGGCTGGGCCCTTGATTTTCCTGAAATCGCCAGGATATGGACCAACGGCTGCATCATCCGCTCGGTGCTGATGGAAGAACTGTCTGGTGTTTTCAGTACTTCTTCCGGTATTTTCGATTCAACCATGCTTTTGGAAAGACTGAAGGCCGGGCATGATGATCTGAAGCGTTTTTGTATAGACATGCTGGCTGCCGGTGTATCGGTGCCTTGCCATCTTTCGGCGCTGGATTATCTCAACGCCTATGCGTCCGGGTATGCCACGGCTAACATACTTCAGGCACAGCGGGATTTTTTCGGAGCGCATACCTACCAACGGACAGACGATCTTACGGGCCGGTATCATCATACCATATGGCAATGATAGGGTCTGTGAGGGCTAAGCGGCTTTTCCTGTTTTTTATTGCTGAGTCTGACTTTACTTTCCGTTAAATACAGCCCGGAAGGGATCAGGTGATGTGTATGCGGAGGGAGAATATTTATTTCTCTGACGGCGGGATTCAAAGAGCATTCAGGGGAATAACCGCTCTTTTTTAAATCTTTGGAATATTTTTTGCATTATAAGAGGTAAACAACAACTGTATATGAAAAGATTTGTTTTACCGCTGGTGGCTGTGCTGCTGACCATGGCTTCATTCAGAGGGCCGGAAACACCCTCGGCTAAGATCAACTGGATAAGCATCCAGGAAGCCTATCGTCAGACCCAGACGGTGCCTAAGAAGACCATCATTGACGTTTATACGGACTGGTGCGGATGGTGTAAGGTAATGGATAAAAATACCTTTACAAATCCCGAGGTGGTAAAATACATCAACGAGAATTACTATGCGGTGAAACTGGATGCGGAGACCACGAAAGACCAGGAACTGGGAGGGAAGGTCTATAAATTTGACGCCTCAAGTAAAACCAACGAAATGGCCATCGCTTTGCTGGGAGGAAAACTCAGCTATCCGAGCATGGTGTATCTCGACGAAAAATTCAATATGATACAACCCATTCCGGGATACATGGACGCGAAAGCTTTCCACCAGGTGATCACGTTTATCGGGGATGATCAGCATAAGAAAGAAGCCTTCGAAGTGTATAAAAACGGTACTTACCAGAGGAAGTACAAGGATGTACTTGTAAGACTCTGAGTATGGTTGTGCCGGTACCCGGTCTTAAAAAGATGTAATTCACAAACAGGGCAAACGCATTTAACCCCGAAGCGGTGGAATTTAAAGAACATGGGGTTTACCCCGGGCTAAGATTAACCATGGTTTTGGCCATGCGTTTTTGTTGCGGAGCAAAGCAAAAGCCATGACAAAGCCATCCAAAAAAGTTAAATGTATTTTGCCCTGAATTCGCACATCGCAGAGATAGCTTCTCCGGGAAATTCATATAGTACGGATTATTCCAGCCTCTTCGAAAAATACAGGGAAATGGCGCCTGTGCCCAGTATCAGGATAATAAAAATATAGTAAAAAGGAGAAATTCTGACTTTATTTTCTTCGTCGGTCAGTGTAAGTGTAATGCTCAGAAGCATCATGAGTGTACCAAACACCACCATGATCCATCCGAAGTTTTTAGCCATTTGTTTCATAGGCATGATCCGGAACCGGTCCGGACGATAGAAATTTATTTTCTTTTTTCTGGAAGATTTCAGAAATTGCTCCAAAATAACGTCTTTTTACTAAGAAAACCTGAAGTTGCACCACCAAGATGAGTAAAGTCGAACAATTTAAAACGGAAATCAATAACGGTTATACATTCAAAGGAGATTCCCTTGTACTGGGAGCTGCCAAACTGGACGGAGAAGTGGTCTCCGGCACACAGGTAAAAGTGCCGCTCAAGACACTGAACCGCCACGGACTGATTGCCGGCGCCACCGGTACCGGTAAAACCAAGAGTCTGCAGGTGCTGGCGGAGGGGCTCAGTGATGCAAGTGTGCCGGTGCTGCTGATGGATATCAAGGGTGACCTCAGCGGTATTGCCGCACCCGGTGTGAGCCAGCCGTTTATCATTGAAAGAACAGATGCGGCCGGGATCTCTTATACCCCGACAGGTTTTCCGGTGGAGTTGCTGACCCTGAGTGACCAGCCCGGCACAAGGTTGCGTGCCACGGTATCTGAATTCGGTCCGGTGCTGCTTTCGAAAATCCTTGGGCTGAACGACACCCAGGAAGGAATCGTGTCGGCCCTGTTCAAATATTGTGACGACAAGGAGCTGCCCCTGCTGGACCTTAAAGATTTTATCCGTGTCATCCAGTTTCTGAGTGAAGAAGGCAAAGCCGACTTTGAATCCTCTTACGGAAAGATGTCGACCACCTCACTCGGAACCATCATGCGGAAAGTGATAGAACTGCAACAGCACGGCGCGGACCTGTTTTTCGGGGAGACGTCGTTCGATGTAGATGATCTGATGCGGATCGACAACCGTGGCCGGGGCATCATTTCGGTGCTGAGGGTCATGGACCTGATGGACCGGCCGAAACTCTTTTCTACCTTTATGCTGAGTCTGCTGGCCGAGCTTTATGCCAGTTTACCCGAGGCCGGTGATGAGGACCGCCCCAAACTTGTGATATTCATCGACGAAGCACACCTGGTGTTTCAGGAAGCTTCCAAAGCCCTGCTTCAGCAGATAGAGACCGTCGTAAAACTGATCCGCTCCAAAGGTGTGGGGATCTATTTTTGTACCCAGAACCCGCAGGATGTCCCGGCTTCGGTGCTGAGCCAGCTGGGTTTGAAAGTGCAGCACGCATTGAGGGCTTTTACGGCCAATGACCGTAAGACCATCAAAGAGGCGGCGGGCAATTATCCGATCACTGAGTTTTATCAGACCGAAACAGTACTCACTTCCATGGGAATAGGAGAGGCCCTGGTGACCTGTCTGAATGAAAAAGGGATTCCTACTCCGCTGGCAGTGACCTTTATGTGTCCGCCGCGCAGCCGTATGGACGTATTGAATGACCAGGAAATCAGAGACCTGGTAAGCAGTTCAAAGATTGCAAGGAAATATAACGAGGTGGTCGACCGTGAGAGCGCCTATGAAATTCTTAATAAGAAAATAGCCGCGGCAACAGAAGCGGCAGCGGAAGAAGAAGCGCCGAAAGGTAGACAAAAACAGGAAAAGTCGACACTGGAGACGATACTCAGCAGTTCGGTAACGAGACAGATCGGCCGTACAGCTGCTTCGATTATCACGCGTTCGCTGCTGGGGGCCTTGGGCATGAGCAGTACTACTACCAAGAAGAAAAAAAATACCGGCTGGTTCTAAATTTTCCGGTGTATGGTAATAGGAATCGGAGGCGCAAGCCGCTCAGGCAAAAGTACCCTGGCCAATCTTCTGGTGACCCATTTCAGGAAGACCGGAAAAAAGGCCATTATCTTTCATCAGGATGACTTTGTTTTTCCGGAGACACAGATCCCGAAAATCAAGGGGAAGACCGATTGGGAGTCACCTTTGTCGATCGATCATGACTTACTGCTAGAGGTGGTGAAAGACTTCAGAGATCGCTTTGATGTGGTTATTATCGAGGGTTTCTTTGCTTTCTATCATCAGCCGCTGAATGTGCTTTACGACCGGAGGGTCTTTGTGAAAATCTCCCGCCGCACTTTTCTCATCCGGAAAGCCATGGATTCACGCTGGGGGTATATTCCGACCTGGTATATTGACCACATCTGGAAATCTTTTCTTAAGCTGGGAAAACCTTCGGAATTAAAATCCGACTACCTGGCTGTTTCGGGCGAGGATGAATTTGACATGAAAAAGGTGCTGAAGTATCTTGCATAGATGATTTTGAACGACAGTCCCGGATGATATGGATATCGTCCGGGACTGTTTTATTTCCGGAAAGGTACTGGAAAACAAGGGCAGGGGGTTGTGTGAAATAAGGAATAAAGAGCCGGAAATCGGGATGATATGACCTAACCTTTCATGGGGCAGAGGGCCTTTTCTGTTTGTTTCATTCCGGGGTGTGTTGTAGAATATCTTACTCTGAAGAAAAACCGGACACGTTGAATCCGGGTCGGGCCGGAAAAGGGAATGGTATGAGATTTTAAAAGAATTTAAAAATATTCCGTTAGAATTGACGTGATTTATCTGTACTTTTGGTTTTCTAATTTTCAACCTCATTGTATATGAAAAGAGTAACACTGATCATTCTTCTCGCTGTGTTTTCGGCTTCTGCCTTCGCACAGAAAAAAGCAAAGCCCATCTTTAACGGAAAGGATTTTACCGGCTGGCATGTTTTCAACAAAGGGCCCGTCACTGATAAATGGAAAGTAGAAGACGGTGCCATGGTGCTTGCCGAAAAAGGCGGCGGAGACCTGGTTACCGACAAAGAATATGAAAGTTTTGAACTGGAGCTGGAATGGAAGATCGCCGAAGGCGGTAACAGCGGCGTGATGTGGGGTGTGATAGAGGATAAGAAATACTGCTGCCCCTACCTTACCGGCCCTGAAATGCAGGTACTTGACGATGAGCGCCATCCGGATGCCAAAGCTGGCAAAACCGGTAATCACAAGGCGGGCTCTCTGTATGATATGATTCCTCCTTCTACTTTCACTGCGGTAAAACCTGCCGGACAATGGAACCTGGCTAAAATGAGGATCGACCACAAAGCCAACAAAGGTACTTTCTGGCTGAACGGCGTAAAAGTGGTGGAGTTTGACCTGAGCGGCCCGAACTGGGACAGCCTGGTGGCCAACAGCAAGTTCAAAAGCTGGGAAGGATTTGGTAAATTCAGCAAAGGGAAAATCGCTCTTCAGGACCACGGCGACAAGGTATGGTATAAGAACATCAAGCTGAAGGAACTGTAATAAGTGTGTTTCGGCTTTTACCCGGGAGCAGGTCATTTCAATGGCCTGCTCCCGTTGTTTTTATGAAGGGATGTGCGATGCCGTCAGGGCAAAATGAATCAGGTTGTTGTCTTAGCCGGGAAGTGCACCTATGCAGGCCGTTGTGGCGGATTGCTGCCCATCGGTTATCCACAGTTTTGGTAGTTGAAAATCTTCCGGAATCGCTTTTTCAGGCTTGTAAAGCCATGATTTTGTGATAAACAGACCACGTTTAGAGGGACTTACCCAGGCAAAGAAATCGCCAATATGTTTTTTTCTGAAAAAAACTGTAGTATATTTGATATATCTTAATATCACAGGCCTCTGCCTTTGCTTCTTCTGAAAGAAATTTAGAATATTTTAAGCTTCTCAGTTTACGCTCTCACAGTTGCCACATTTTTAATCTTTTAATTTCTTATGGTATGAATATCCACGTTGGCAACCTGAGTGCTCAGGTAACAGAAAATCAATTAAATGATCTTTTTACTCCTTACGGGGCTGTACAGTCTGTTAAAGTCGTCACAGATAGTTTTACAGGCAAGTCCAAGGGTTTTGCCTATGTAGAAATGTCTGAATTGTCTGAAGCACGCCTGGCGATCACTGAACTCCATCATTTCAGACTGGATGAAAAGATGATTACGGTGGGTGAGGCAAAACCACGGAAGTATAATAACAACCTTAGCGGAAACCGTTATTGATTTTTTGATTCTCACTTTTCAGGAAGAGAAATAGTGAGAGATCGTTTTTGGTACAGGTACGGGCAGGATTTACAGCCCTCTTTTTTAATGGATAAGAACATGAATTTTGAAAATTTAAACATAATAAAACCTATCCTGGATTCTTTAGCAGAGGCCGGCTATTCCGCTCCGACAGAGATTCAGAACAGTTGTATACCACCGGTATTAGATAAAAAAGACATCATGGGCTTTGCCCAGACGGGTACGGGAAAAACGGCCGCATTTGCGATTCCTATCATACAGCTATTGTCAGAAACAAAAAATAAGCATCAGGGCATCCGGGCTCTGGTGTTGGTGCCTACAAGAGAGCTTGCTATCCAGGTAGATCAGAATTTTAAGCAGTACAGCACAAATCTGAAAGTGTCCAGCCTCGCTGTTTTCGGTGGGGTTTCACAGGTGGCGCAGGTCAATGCGCTCAAACAAAAACCGGAGGTGCTGATTGCCACGCCCGGTCGTCTCCTGGATTTTATGCAGCAGAAACTGGTGAGCTTCGGGCAGCTGGAAATCCTGGTATTGGATGAAGCCGATCGTATGCTTGATATGGGTTTTAACAGGGATGTCCTGAAAATTATCGCGAAGATTCCCGAAAAGCGGCAAACGCTTTTGTTCTCAGCAACAATGCCGCTGTCGATCAAAAAGCTTGCCGCCGCTATTCTGCGCCATCCCGTAGAAATTAACGTCACCCCGGTTTCTTCGACGACCGAGCTGGTGGACCAGTCCGTTTATTTCGTGGAAAAGAAAGACAAGACCCGGCTTCTGATAGATTTACTCAAAGATACGTCGATCAGCCGGTCGCTGGTTTTTACACGTACCAAACACGGCGCCGACAGGCTTGCCAAACAGCTGACAAAAACCGGGATTTACGCAGGAGCAATACATGGCAACAAATCTCAGAACGCCCGGCAAAGAACGCTGAAGGACTTTAAAGACAATAAGATAAGGGTGCTGATAGCCACCGATATTGCCGCCCGCGGCATCGATATTACGGAGCTGCCCCATGTAGTAAACTATGAACTGCCACAGGTGGCAGAGACCTATGTTCACAGGATAGGCCGTACCGGCCGGGCGGGAAATTCAGGAGTTGCCATCTCGTTTTGTGATAAAGAAGAGGAGGGAGACCTGAAAAATATCCAGAAACTCATCGGGTTCAATTTGAAAGTAATAGAAAGTATTTGATTTAAACACCAGAATAATTTTAATATGAGTGACTCTTTTTCGAAAAAAGAATTTACAAAGAAAAGACTGAAAAAAAGACAGGAGAAAGCAGAGAAGGCTGAAAACCGGAAATCGGCGAATGATAAGGGTAAGAAGCTGGAGGAGATGATGGCTTATCTGGATGAAAACGGGAACCTTACTTCCACGCCTCCTGATGGGAGAAAAAAGGTGGAAGTGGACCTGAATGACATTCAGCTTGGCGCAGCTAAAGTGGCTGATGATCCATTGTCGAAAGGTACTGTGGTATTCCTCAGTGATAAGGGGTATGGATTTATTCAGGAAGATGGGACACGGGAAAGGGTGTTTTTTCACAATGATCAGTTGAATGAACCGCTCCGGGAATCGGACCGGGTGTCATTTGAAAAGGAAAAGAATGCGAGGGGTTATAGTGCTGTTAATCTGGTAAAAGAAAAGTAATCATCTAAAACAATAACAAAATGGAAAAGGGAACGGTTAAGTTTTTCAATCACCTGAAAGGTTTTGGTTTTATTACGCCTCTAAACGGAGGAGCCGATGTATTTGTGCATTCATCAGGGTTGGTGAGTCCGGTCAATGAAAATGATCTGGTTACTTATGACGTGGAAGATGGAAGAAAAGGGCCCAATGCCGTCAATGTGCAGCTGGCTAAATAGAGAATGATAGAATGATAGAATGATTGAATGGCAGAATGAGAGTATGAATGATTGAGTGTAAAATGAGCGAAGACATAGGATCTTAAGGCCATTTTCTGATCTTTTTTTAATTATGTAGTAAAAACTGAAAGCCCGCATCTCTGGTGCCGGGCTTTTTTCTTACAACGCCGGAGCGGAAACCAGGGTCTTTATGAAAAAGTTCTGAAGGTTTTGTAGCGTTTGTGCCGCGGTTTCCGACTTCATAGAAAAATTTATTCATCTTATGAAAAAAACAACATTTCAACTCTCCATCCTCCTGACAGCTATATGCTGCACACTCCTGATGTTTTCCTGCCGTCAGGAAAATGATATTACTCCGGATAAAAACGGAGAATTACAGCTGCAGACCAACGAAGCAGAGTACAAAAGGCTCATGAATGCCCGCACGACTTATACCGGCACTTCCTTTGAGATCACCGGGGTAAGCCGGACAAACAAACTTCTGAGAATTGATGTAGAAGGCGGATGTGAATTGTCGGGATTCAAATTGGTGTGGGATGGTACGATGCTGTTGTCGTACCCGGCGCAAACCAGGCTGGTGCTTGTGTATGAAGGGAAAACAGATTGTAAGGCAGGGCTGAAACATACCCTTGATGTTGATATGGAGAAGTTTTTCGGTGAAACCAACCTGATTGTCCATGTGGCCAATGGCTCCAAAGTAGCAGATGTGTCCATTAATCCGGACGGATCCGTGACAAATCAGCCTTAAAATCAGTTTTACATTTCGGCCGGTGGCCCGAACGTCACCGGCTTTTCAACTACAGGCAGGTGGACTGGTTGACAGACTGTACAAAAGAAGAGCGTTTATGGGTGGAGGGCTGTGCCCGGGAAAACCGCAAGGATCAGGAGATGTTTTTCAGGCGTTTCTTCGGCTTTGCCATGGGCATCAGTCTGCGGTACCTGCACAGCAGAGACCTGGCCAGGGAAGCAGTGAACGATGCTTTTCTGAAAATATTCACCCGGCTCCCGTCTGAGTACCGGCAGGTGAGATCACTCCGGGCCTGGATGCGGAAAATCATCCTTCATACAGCCATTGACGGCTTCAGAAAAGAGAAAAAATACTTTTACGTCCCACCCGGAGAAATGGAAATAATCAGCACGGACCACCCGATATCTGACATGAGTGCGGAAGAGATCATGCAGCTGCTGGAGAAACTTCCGCCTTTGTGGAAAGTGGTCTTTAACCTCTTCGAAATAGAAGGTTATACACACGAAGAAATCGCCGCGCTGCTCCGGATCCCTGCGTCATCCTCCCGGGTTTACCTGACCCGTGCCAAGCAACAGCTCAGAAATTTAATAACCGCCAACCACAAAACAACATAAGACATGAAAGAGGAGATGAAAGACCGCCTGAGAGATTTTGCGACTTCTTATGAGGAAGGCGCCTGGGAGGACTTCGAACAGTTCAGAAAGAAGAAAAAAAGAAGCTTCATTCCTCTGTGGATCAGAGTTGCTGCAGGGCTCCTGCTTTTCATCGGAACAGGGCTCGGGCTGCTGAATCACTTTTACCGGCCAGCGGTGATGGCAGTGAAAAAAACGCCAGGGAATTCTGTCGCCGCCGATCAGGAAACGGAGCAGCGTCCGGTGGCAGTACCGGGTGAGACTGCGCCAGTGAATAAACCGGGGCACCTTTACAGAAAAAGACCGGTGCCGGTAGATGCTCATGCAGAAACAAACACAGAGGCCCCTTATCGGGCAGAAGAATGGAAGGCGGAGGTAACCTGGCCCGGACGGGTAAAAGGGCCTGAGATACCCCTGTTGTCTGTACGGTTAAAAAAGCCGGTAATGCCGCTGACGTTTCCCGGGGAAAAAGAGCAGGAAGACAATGACAGGCGTGAGCTCCCCTATCTGAGCCTGGCGCTGGCGGGTTCTTCTCACCAGGCGGGCGGAAGCGAGCCGGCGCAGAATTACGGCATCAGGGGCACTGCCGAGTTCCCTTTGGGCCGGCAGATGGAGTTGAGCACGGGTTTGGCGCTGGGCAGAGAGGCGCTGCATCTCCGGACAAACCTCAGGCCGATGTCGGGTATACCGGCGCTTACCGGAACGGATTACCGCTGGGTAAATATGGAATTGCCGGTGAATATCCGGTATTATCTGCTTCAGAAGTCGTCTGTGAGTCTCAGCGCCCAGGCGGGTGTGTCGCTCATGGGTGCCTGGGGGCAGACTTCCCGCCAGTATTTTGAAAACCACCGGACGATTGTACAGCTTTCGGTAGGGGCCAATGGAGAAGTGAAAGAACAGAGTTATCAGGTAACTGAAAACACCGTCAGAGAAAATACGACTCAGGCCGCCAGGATCAGCCTGGGTACAGCTTTTAATCTTTCCGGCGGGCTGCATTACCCGCTGGGCAGGAACAGCCTCGCCATAGAGCCGTTTTTCAGGTATCCCCTGGGGGCGTTTACCCGCGGCCATCTGCACTTCAGCACCGTTGGCCTTCAGTTGCGGTGGTCTGCAGGCAGTTACCGGCGCAAGTGAGATCAGGGGTTGACCAGGAAACTCAGTATCCGTGAGGCATTTCCCTCAGAGGCGGGATTCCGGCGGTCAGACATCTTCAGCGTCAGCACATGCCGGCCTTTTTTGAGATGGCTTTCCAGTAGCAGAAACCAGGGCAGGTGCAGCTGTTTACTCCACTGGGTAAACGTGTCAATGTCTTTAAACTTCCCACCGTCTACCGAATACGTCAATAGGCCGGCGTCGGGTCCCGATACCAGACTGAGCCCGATGGCTGTGCCTTCAAACTCCAGTTGCAGGGTGCTGCCTGGGCTGGTGGTTTCAACGGCCGGAACATGCACAAAACCCGTTCTCACAGGCAGTTTGTCGGCCGGTGCCCAGTCGCTGATATAGCTCCAGCCTTTCAGCTTTACAGCGCGTGAAACCGGCAGATGCGTGCCGTTGCCCAGAAAATGAGGGTGGAGCGCCGGGGGAAGGCCTCTGGAGGCCGTGACAGTAGTATCCTCAAAGGCTGTCTGCAGGAGCGATTTGATGCTGTTGAAATACAGCTCCTGCCCGAATACCGAAGGGTGGAGGTCTTTGAAGTCTTCATTCCAGGTAAATTCCCCGTTTTGTATTTTGTCATACACCGTGCGGGCCAGGTTGATGGACGGAAGCCGGTAATGATCTGCGATGTGCTCATGATTGGCTATTTCTGCAGGTATTTTACCCAGGTCAAAATCATGGTTTTTGTCGGGGTCGGCAAATGACATCAGCACGATATCCATGTCGGGGTTGCTGTGTCTGGCATGCCGGACAATGCCCTCGAGGCTAAGTAACTGGGTGAGGCTGTCGGTGGCATTGGCGCGGTCATTCACGGCTGCTTCTACAAAAAGCAGGTCAACACGGGCCTTGTCGAGCACATCCTTCTGCAGCCGGAAGGCATGCGGCAGGCTGCCCAGCGAAGGAATACCAGCCGGAATGAAGTTAAACTTTGCTTCCGGAAAGCGTTCGGTCAGGTACCGGCTTACTTTTTCTCTCCAGCCTTTGTTATGGGTAATAGAGCCGCCCAGAAAAGCCACATTCAGGGATTTATCTTTCTGCAGCCGGGTCCGGCTGCCGGGCAGGCCCTCGCGCAACTGATACCAGTGGCTGTAGTCCTGTACGGGCTTTACGGGGATCGAAACGCTGACGATCATATCGACCCAGAGTTTTACGGCTTCGATAGCGTAGTGGTGGCCTTCCAGGGCCTGCGTGCCCCGTGTCATGGGATAAACCACCACCGGGCCACCGAGGGCGGTATAGCGTTCAGCAAAGATCAGTGAGTTTTCATCGGCAGGTACGTGCTCGTCTTTGAGGCCGACGGCATGGATCACCGGTACTTTCCAGGAGGCCAGTCCTTCAAGGTTGTCAACGGGGTTGTCGTTAAAAGCCATGGCCTGCGCTTCGGTCATGCTGTACACCTCCAGCAGCTGTTGCCAGGACTTCGGATCCCCCTTGCCTTTTCCCCTGCCGCCCGGCCAGCTTTTGATGTCACAGACGGGGCCTTCGCCGTAGATCAGGTTTACCTTGTCGGGGTTGCGTTTGGCCCAGCCAAAGACATAGAGTCCGCCGCGGCTTATCCCCTCAAGGGTCACTTTTCGGGCAAGGTGCAGCTGCCCGGTAAGGAAACTGTACCACTGATCCCACACCTGCATGGCGTAGGGGCTGCCATATTGATTGTCAACACTTACATAGGCCACATGAAAGCCGCGGGTCAGCAGCAGGCTGTCGATATCCGTATGCCAGTCGGGAAAAGAAGCCCGCCAGATCCAGGGATTTCCGGCTTCGGCTTTTTGGGGTTTGACGACATAGGCATTATGGCGGCCGATGGTATAATGTACGCGTTCGAAGCCTTTCCAGCGGTCTGATCCAGACGGAGTGATTCCGGCATGGGCCGTCATAACGGCAAGCAGCAGGCAGAGGATGATTTTGAAGGGCATTGTTCAGGTTGAATGAGGTACAATGTTACAAATAATTGCCCGATGTACTGTTAATTATCTTTTCAGGAGGTGTGTTTTTGTTGTAAGAAGGATCGTCAGGTCAATACATCTTATTAATCCTGTAACCACTCATGTCCTTTTCATAAATAATCCATGCTTCAGTTCCTGATCCGTTGATCATACTATGATTTGGCACCGGCCTTTTGATGAAGGCACCCGTAGAGTCCCGGGTCAGTGGTCGGCCTTCCATACCGTCAAATTCGAAGTATTTATCCTGAGCAGGCGGACGAATATAGACCCGATCCTGGATGATTTTCTGAAAGCATTCAAATTGTCGGGAATCATGAGGTTTTACTGTCACATTCGGACTTACATGAGTTGAAGCAGAATTGTAAATGATGATCACTTCATCTATATAGTAGGCATAAGCATCCGGGAGATTATCTCTGTAGGCATCATCCACCTCAAAATCGATCAGCCAGTTTTCTCTTTGATCCGTATCAAAATACCGGATGATTTTAAAGATTCCCTTTCCGTTTGATATGAGTCTGTAGCTGGTAGCTCTGCTGGCATATTCACGCATGGCTTTCAGCTTTACCTCGTTGTTAAGCAGAAACGCTCTTTGACATTGTGAAAAAGCGTTGTAGGAAAAGAGAAAAATCAAGAGGATAAGGCTTGGTTTTTTCATTAGTTTTGAGGTTTTATGGCTGATGGGGTATCATTATTAACTATTGGCGTCCGTCTAAAAAGAAGTCTTTGCAGCGTATGAAGAATCATTTTTTAAGCAATATTATTTGATGTATTGACAATGAAACTGTTGGGCTAAAAAAAATAGTTTTCTCCGGACACTATTGATCCAAAATTTCTTCTTCTTCTTTAAAGGTAAAGCTTCCCTAGGCGGGCCGGGCCCCGCAAAAAACAATAACGGTGCGACGGTCGCAATTCTAACATTTCTCTCTTTACTTTTTTTTCAAAAAAAGTAACAAAAAAAGTTTAAAAATTCTAACTCACAGATCTAAAAATCAATGCTTTTTATGACAACATCTCGCAGATTTTTAGCTCTGCTCAGACAGAGAATTTTTGTTCGGATGGTACATTCTTTTTATAGTAAACGGTTTCCTAGAAGCATTAAGCCACTTTATAAAAATGAAACATCCTTATTCCTTTCTTACCTGGCCTGTCAGGCTTGCAAATGCCGCTTTTAATACAAAACCTGACAGGACATGATTGTAAGAAAGTACCTTTTTACTTCTACTTACTTTTTCAAAAAAGTAAGCAAAAACTTTAAAAATTCTAACTCACAGATCTAAAAATCAATACCTTTTTTAGGCAACATCTCGCAGATTTTTAGCTCTGCTCAGACAGAGAATTTTAGTTCGGCCGGCGTCCCGGTGGATGATACTTTCTTAGAACGATATAATCTCTGCCTTCGGAGGTAGCATAAGGTTGTTCCTTTTTCTTCGTCTTACTCTTTTGGGCGGCCTTCCCTAGGCGGCCCCCCTTAGGCAGGCCCCCGCAAAAAAAGTTTACGGTGCGACGACTCGCAAATTCTAACTCACAAATCTGGAAAATTACCGTCTCCAATTGTATCGTAATACAATTTTCCAGCTTTGCTCAGACAGAGAATATGTCGACCCGCGCAGGGTGGCCCGCGTAGGGATGATATACACTCTTTTTAGCGTAAACGTTTTTTAGAACCATGCGATTCTAAATTTCTAAATCACAAATAGTGCCCTATTCTATCATTCTAAATTTTGAAAACCACGAAATTTCTAATTCGCTAAATCACAATTATCCACTCATTCTATCAATCTATCATTTAAAATTACCATATACCTAAAATTGAGAGACCAGCACGACAGAAAACAGCGAGTCTGTGAAACAAAATATCAGGGTATGATTACGTATATAGAAATGGTGCCATGACCGATCTTTATTCATTTCAATACATGGGTGCGATTGTGAAATTGCTCATGTCTTTTTCGAAAATAACCCAGGCATATGTCCCTCCGCCTGTCATCAGGCCTTTGTTAGGGACCGGTTTTTTGATGAAGGCGCCGGTAGAGTCCCGAACCAAAGGTCGGCCTTCCAAACCGTCAAATTCGAAGTATTTATCCTGAACAGGCGGACGAATATAGACCCGGTCCTGGATAATTTTCTGGAAACATTCCCATGTTTTATGGTCAAAAGGGTTTTTCTTATATGGAGAACCTGGATGGGAGAAAGATTCATTGTAAATAATAATTATATCGTCTGCATAAAACGCGTAGGCATCCGGAAGGTTGTCTCTGTAAGTATCATCAATCACAAAGCTGATGAGCCAGTTTTCCCGCTTTTCGCTATCAACAAAACGATTGATCTTATAAATACCCTTTCCTTTTGATATAACGTAGTATATAGCAACTCTTTTTCGATATTCATGCATCGCTTTTAATTTAACCATATTATCAATCAGAAACACTCTTTGGCATTGCGAAAATGCGTTGTAGGAAAGGAGAAAGGTCAGAAGGATAAGGCCTGTTTTTTTCATAAGGTTTGAGGTTTTATGGCTGATGGGGCTCTCCTGTTTTTAGGATTGATGAAAGTCTTGTTAAGGTTGATCCGTTCATGAAATTCTTACCGGCTACATCAATCACAAACTTTAAATTCAGTAGAAGGATCTTTAGACCAATTGGGTTTGGCGGCAGCCTCAGTCAGAGAGGAAACACAGATGGTCTTAAGATTGGGAGAGGCCCCGCTGACAAACAGATCTAGTTTTTTGCATTTGCGTATGTCTATCATTTTCAGGTTGGGGTTTGATGGACAATAAAATCTTGTCAGGTTTTCATTGTTGGAAAGGTCGATTACCTCAAGTGGTGTAGAGGAACAGTCCAGAGATTCCAGTTTCTTGTTATTCTTTAAATTTAAGTTTGAAATCTTGCTGGAGCTTATTAATAAAATTCTCAGATTAATCAGTTTGTCCAGATTTAGACTTCTAACTTCCGAACTATGCATAGATAGTCTATCAATCAGTTCATTTTTACTGAGGTCAAGAGAAGTAATTGGGCTTCCATTCATCAACAATTCTTTAAGTTGAAAATTGTCGCTTAAATCCAGATGATTAATTAATCGGCCCTTATCATTGTAATTATATGAACAATCTAATTTGGTGAGATTCTTAAGTCCTTTGAGGTTGAGTTCATCCAGTTGGTTGTAACTGCAATCCAGTTCTTTCAAAAGTCCGTTGTGTTTGAGATCAAGGCTCAGGAGTTTGTTTCTCGGGCAGGATATTTTTTCGAGCAGATCATTTTTCGAGAGATCTATTGAAGAAATTCCAGTATCAGTGAAGGTAAGTTCTTTAAGTGAAGTGTTATGAGTCAGATCAAGGTGATCCACCCAGTAGCCATCAACAATTTGGAGGGAAGTGAGAGCTGTATTTTTTGAGAGGTCGATTTTAACGAGATAACCTCCAAATTCGGCTTTCCGCAATTTTGTTTGTCCCGAAACATCAGGCCGCATCCAGCGCGTAAGGCCAATATAGAGTTCTTCCAGTTCCGGGTTTTCGGAGATATTCAGGTATCGGATCTGTCGTTTTAAAATTCCGCCTACATCCAGTCTGTACCCGGAACAATTCAGCCATTTCAGTTTTTTATTCTGACTTACATCCAGCGAATCGATGTCGTTGCCCATACAGTCCAGATACACCAGATTGGTGAAGTATTCTATTCCTTTCAGGCTTTTAATGAGCGTCCATCTTCCATTTTCCATGGATTTGATTTTCAGGGTATCGATGTTTTCGACATCCTTTTTATTGACCCATCCGTTTACTGTTTGGTCAGAATCGATTTTCAGGTCGACAAGTCGCTGTTCAAATTCGGGATCGGGGATACGGACCGCTCCTGGTTTAGGTATGCTGTCATCGGGCAACGTCACTGCTTCTTTGGTGCAGGAAAGAAGCCCGAGCAGGAGGAGCAATGGTATATGAAATAGCCGATTTAACATAGCTGTGTTTAATGCCAGTTTAGCCTGATTGCCGCTTTAGCGATGGTCCGGATTAATCAGAAAGTGTTCATGGAAAAGGACTTATACTTCTCCGAAATAGGATATTGCGGTTATTATAATCATAATAAATGGTGTGTTATGCGAATGAACTATCTGATGTAAAAGTAGAAGGGTGGAAGTGGGATTCCAAGTTAATTTTTGAAAAGTTATTTAACGGTAATTTATAAACTGTATGGCTGCCCTTTTTGTCGTTTTGCTAGGAAGAATGGAATTTAGATCACCTATGAATTTGTGAGTTAGTAATTTAGTGATTGACGAGCTGTAGATGTATATAGTTAATTTATTGTAAGTGATTTAAATAGTAGATGTCTCATTAAATACCCCAATCACAAATAAGGTCTTATTCTTTCATTCAGCCCATTCAAAATGGTGATTTAAATCAGCCTTATCTTTCTGCGATGAGCCGCTCCAGCCGCGTCATCATTTCGTCTTTTTCTTTGAGTATTCACTCGTAGAGGACGATATTTTCTTTGTGGAGTTAAATACGTGTCAAAATGGTTTACTTTTCCTTGTTGATGTCGGTCGTTTTTGTGGCTATAAAGCCTTTCGGCTATTTGGAAAGAAACGGGCGTTCGAAAAAGCTGACCCAAGATCAGCCACCCGGCTAAATAGCCACTATTGAGGATCACACTTCTGAGCCCGCTTTGCCGGTCTTTGTTACTGGCTTTTCTGTCTGTTAGTCTAAAAACGCATTCATGTAGTTTAAAAGAGTTTCTGTCTGCATCATCACACTTACATGTCCTTGTGAAGGAATAATAGCCAGCTGCGACTTCGGCATGGGTTGCAGGTCGGCCGACACGCCGCCGCCCAGCATCTGGTACGTTTTCATCAGCTCTATTTTATCTGTTCCGTCATTGTCGCCGGATATGATCAATACCGGCGCGGTGATTTTGGCAATGTTGGAATCACCCACATTGAACGGGACACCCGCAAAAGCGATCATTTGCACTATAAACTTTCTCCATTGGCCCGGATCGGGTGCTACGGCGTCGTAGGCTGTTTTAAGCGGGCTGTCATCAAAAAACTCAGGTTTAAAGTCTTCAAATCCCGAGTTTACGATGGGGAGCCACCCCTCGCTTTTGTAAGTAGAAGAAATGATGACTAATTTTCTTAACCGTTTCGGACTCTGAACCGCAAACTGGTAAGCTATTGAGCCACCCATGCTGAAGCCGGCCACATCCGCGCTGTCAATTTTGAGATGATCCATCACCCCTTCCACATCGCTGGCCAGCGTCTTAATATCCATTTTCCTGTCGTCATAAGGGGAGTGCCCGTGCCCCTGCATTTCCAGGGCAATTACCTTTCGGGTTTTGGATAGCTCAGGTATCAGTTGCTCCCAGTTCAGGCTGATCGTATAAAACGCTCCGTGTAAAAGAATGAGGGGCTTACCCTTCCCATATACTTCGTAATATACCTTGATACCGTTGACAGGAGCATACCCGGTTTCAACAGGTTTAGGGGTTTGTGCATGTAAACGAAAAATACAAAGCAGCATGACACCCGCCATCACCCGGCGTTTTAGGGTGTTGTTTCCTTTGAATCCCTTTTTCATGATTTTTTATTTTTTAACAGGTTTCCTAATTCGTTTAAGCTCATAGTGAAGCCTTCTTTGAAGCCTATTTCAATCATCTTTTCCATGCGCTCGAGCGAGTCGTTGTGTATCGTTATGTTTACTTTGGTTATGCCGTTTTGTTCACTGAAGCTTAAATCCCAGGTTGACCCCGGCAAAAAGGGGTTTTCGTCTTTGTCGGCAAAGACGCTTAAAAACGTGAAGTTGGTTTTCGGAGTGATGGAGGTGTAGTCCTGGATGTGCCAGCCCTTTTCTTCTCCTTCAGGGCTTACCATGGCATAAAATCTGCGGCCCCCGACCCGGAAGTCCATCGATATGGTTTTTGATGTCCAGGGTTTGGGTGCCCACCACTGGTCCAGGATTTCCTGCTTTGTAAATGCGTCCCACACCAGGGGGAGTCCGGCGTCAAATTCTCTGGTGATGAATACCATGTGGGTCGATTTGTCCACCGTAAAATCAAAGAGTAAAGGGTTCATTGTTTTTGAGGGTTAATAGTACCTGGTCTAACTGATTAAAGCGGGTTTCCCAGATCTTTCTGAACGGTTCCATCCACTGGTCTATTTCTTTCATTTTGTCAATTTCCAGCGAATAATAGATTTCTCTGCCTTTTTGTTCCTGTTTTACGAGGTCACACTCAGTCAGGATGCGTAAATGTTTTGAAACGGCTTGCCGTGTCGTATGGAAGTTGTCGGCAATGGCGTTGGGTGTCATGGCCTGCAGGGCTATCAGGGCGATGATGGCTCTTCTTGTGGGGTCGGCAATGGCTTGAAAAATATCCCGTCTCATTCTGATTGTTTTCTGATTGTGAAACTATTCGGTTGTTAATATATGTGCAACCTTTCGGTTTCGCAAATTTTTCTTCAGATTTTTTGTGAAGGCTGGAATTTCGGATGGAAGCGTTTGTTGGGAGCAACAATGGTTTGGGGTCAGATGCGGGGTGGAAGGCGGTTCCGGGGTTTTTAGCGTTGAGGCGTCTGCCGTGAGGTAGGGTAGATGTTCAATTGGAGTGGTTTGGCCTTGAATGCCTTGTCCTAATTTTTGGGCCCATTATCACATTTGACAATAGGTTGAAATGAGTCTACATAATTGCTAAAGAAATATTTAAATCAACTATTTAAATAGCTGTCTGGATTTTTGCTAAACTTCTCAAGTTCTTTTTTAAATAGCCCTGCCATCTCATGAAGGTTACTATAAATTAAGAACTTTCCGGAATGAATCTCAAAAGGTTTGAGACTAAAGTGTTCTTTTTTTACTATTAAAATAGTTGGTTTGTTTAATGCATGTGCAATACCTAATTCGTAAAATACATTTGGGTTTATATGATTTACATTGGCAACGATCAAATTTGATTTAAGAATTTTTCTAAGAATAAGAGGAGTCGTATTTCCCTCTTCTCTTTTTATAATATTGACTTTCATAGTTCCACATATTTTCTCCAGAATATTAATATTCCTGTTAGTTTCTGAGCTAAATGGAGTTAATAAAAAAATTAAATTTTTGTCAACAACGAAATCACTTTCTTTAATGCCATTTTCTTCAAGGAATTTATTTATCCTGATGTGTTTTTGATCGTTAAGGATTATATCATCTTTACTTGTTCCATTGATATGGAATGGAATATTACTCCACTTTTTATCAATTACGGTAAGTATTTGATTTATACTGTTCATTTGTCGATCAAGAAATTGACCAATTTTTTCTAATTCTGCTTTTTGGTTTTGAAAATCATAGTTTGTTTTGATTGTTTTATTTCTTTTCAAAAGAAATAAAACAATCACTCCTAAAATAGAGATGATGGCTGAAATGATCATCATCATAATTGATACGGGGCTAAATATTTCTTTCATATGTTGTTTGCCAGTAAAATAGAAACGATAATTTTATAAAGAATGAAAATAGATATGCTATAAGAAACCAATCCAAAAAAAATAGCTAATTTGTAATGCTGATATTCAATTTTCTCTTTAGCCTTTTTCCAAACTACCACTAAAATTATTGCGAGCATTATTGTAAGAATGCAATAAAGATATTCTTTATCTTTATTTTGTTTAGAGGTTATCGCGTGCGCAGCTAAAAATGAAAGAGATAAGAATAATATATCTACAGGTAATTCTAAAAGCGCGATTAAAACTTCAAATCTATTATCATGATACTTTATAGCTAATTTTAATATAAACGAAAGTATCAGAAGTGTAACAGGGAACAGAATTTCTGGTTTTAATAAAATATCTTCCACAAATAGAGTATTTTAAAGTTTAGGTATTTTTTAAGATGACGGGAACTCTTCTTGTTTGAAAGTTTATGAAAGGATTAATTTTAAATCTCATCCGGAACTTCAGCAACGGGAAGGAAATTATCATTAATCTCTTCTTCATTATATCCCATCATGCTAAGGGCTTGTTTCCAAAAGAAATCCCTCTCTTTTTCTATATCACATTTCCCCGATGTAATAAATTGCCATTTTACGCCTAATCCAGCAAAATTTGTATTTTTAAAAAAATCTTCCGGTATGATTTTCGGATTAAAAATATTTTTTCTCAAATAAATTCCATCGCAGGCTTCAATTAAATCAGATAAAATGATTATCTTGAAATTGTACATGTCTTTAATTTTATCTTGCTGCTTAAAGTCATTATAAGTCCTTTTAATACTTTTCAATATACAGGTGTTGCTCACTTTGCCCTGCGCTTCTTTTATTATTGTCTGTCTTAATTGTTGACATTTTTTGTTTAAATCCTCTTCCGTTCTTTCAAATTCATCTGCCGAAATTGATTTTGAACTATATTCCATAATATCAGTATAGCCCCCCTCTTTTGTGATCAGCTGAAATCTCACGGTAGTACCTGAAGAAGAACTGATTTTTTTTAAAATACTTACTGCATTATCGGCTACTTTGGCTGATGCATTGTTGCCGCTGTCTCCAATGCTATTTGAAACATCACACAGCACAATAAAATAGTTTTTCTTTGAGCCCAGGAATAGTTCTTTTATATTGGAGCAACTTTGTGAAGCAACGGTGAGCATCACTGACAAATATATCAGTATTTGCAGAGGTGTTTTTTTCATTTAATTTTACGATTAGTTTCTATCTTTTTTGCTCTTTCTCTTTGCCGGGCTTTTGCTGCTTTTTGAAAGGCTGAAATTGCCATGGAATTAACACCAAGATAAAAACCGGCTTCATACATCTTCACAAAAAGCTCCTGGTGTTTTTTAACAATATCTTTCTTGTCATGGAGGTCGCTTTGCTCCCAATTAGTTAATTGATTATCTAATATTTTGATTTTTGCAATAATGGCAGAGACTTCATGTTGTTTTTCTTTCTCTGAGTCCACTAATACTTGTAGTTCTTTTTTTACACCATCTTTGTGTTTTATTCTATTGGCATAAAAAATACCATAGGATAGAAAAACTCCGCCAAGTATAGGGAAAAGGAGGGTGATGAGCACAAAAGTTATCAGACCTATTCCGTCAGCGCTGAACGGACTAGGCCATTCAGGGGTCATGCCTTTTGATCTCAGGTAAGAAAAATGCCGGAAGAAACCTAAGAACAATACAGTTATGAGGATAATGCACAAGAAAAGGAGTTTAACCGCTAACTTACGTTTATATTCTTTCTTTAATTCATTAACCATTTTTTCATTATCCTGCCACTTTTTGTCTCCCACTATGCCTAACTTTTCCTGAGCGATCATGCCGAACTTCACATTGATATAATCATCAAATAACACTTTAATGTAGAAAGGAATACAAGCCAGGCCTAATGATAAAATCAAGACACCGAAATTTTCTAAAAAGAAGTATTTAATTATTCCGTCCTTATTTAAATCGGCATTGACATTTCCAAGTCCAAAATAGCCGGCCAGTTTAAACGATAAGGGGATATCTGCCACGATAAGAAAGAAGCCAAGGAATCTGTATAAAATTGCCTGTACTTTTGAGAAAGTTTTGGGGTTATGAGCATATTCTTGGTCTAGCTCTTTCTGACTTTCTGTTAATACGTCTTTTCTTGCTTTGAGGTAATCAAGATTAATTAAATTGGCATCTTTTTCTGAACTAAGCGGAATTTTTAAACAGTTTAAAACGGTTTCTACTTGCTCTACCAAGTGGAAAGCATGTACCTCTGCAAACTCTTCTATAACATCATTATGTACATTTAGTTTTCCATCTGAGACGCCGATTTCTCTGAATTTTTGTTCTTTCTGATGGACATATTTTTGAATATTCTGATAAGCATCTTCCATTCTTTCAGGTAGCTGCAGCGGTTCTATTTCAAACAAATCATCATACGACCTCTTAATTTCAAAGAGGAACGTGGTACCGGATGGTGTGTCTCTGCCGTTTTCAATATTGATAGGTTCTTTCTCTGGTGTACCTGAAAATGTATTTTTCAGCCATCTGAAAGGCTTTGCTATAAAACGTGTACCTGCAGAAAAGAAACGTTTCAGATTTTCTAATTGTTTTTTTGCCCAAGATATATTCAGAGCGTTTTGTATTGGAAGTTCTTTTTTTTCCATAGCAAAATAGTTTTTACTTTATGTCTTGATATTATTTGTGGTTATCCAAGGCATCCCACTTGCCTGTTTCAAACCCTTCCCTTAATTTAGTTTCTTTTGCTTTTGCTTCGTCTTCCATTTTTCTTCTTGCGTGAACACTTTTTATAATACTATGATCACGCATATGAGAGCATGAAAAATACTCAGTTTCGAGTTCCACGATTTGTCTGTTAATTGTTTCGTAGGTTGAATCTTCATTTTTCCAATAGCCCGATATCTCTTTCTGTATACCATTAAATTCTTTTTGTTTTCTAATAATTGCTTCGTTGAGACTACGGATCTTAGCGTAGATTGCCGGAAAATACTTTTCTTCATCAACATTTAAGCTTTCGATAATTCTCTGGTAACTACTTGTGGTTTCAGAGTCAAATACTTTTTCTTCAGCCTTATCGGAGGACGTATTATTCTCTTCTCTTTTTTTCCAGAAGACTATTTTTTTTAATAATTTTTTTAACAGACTACCAGGTTTATTTAAAAACCGCCTAAAGAAATTCTTCGGTTTTTCTGAGAACTGGTTGTTGTCATGGACGTCATTATTCTTTCGTTTTTCGTTAAAAACAAAATATGAATTTAAAATCTCTTTTTTTTCAGGGCTAAGTAATTGTACCGAAGTTTTGTTGTTATAGTCAACAAAATATAACAAGCTATCTATCGTATTTTGAAGCAACCTGTCCAAAGATTCAATCCGATAGTTTAATTTCAGTGGGGAAGATAATCTTCTGATGTCTTCAATTACACTATATATATATCTGTTATAAATGAAGAATAAGTTTATAATAGCCCGATATCGGAAATAATATGCGGTAGCAAATCCAGAACCTAAAGCCATTACAATAAAACCAACAATGGAAACCTGCTGTATGGTGAGCCAGCTTACCGGGTAGTCGATTATTAAAAGTATAAAAAAGCATAAAAACAGAGCCATAGTCATACAAATTTCCCAATTCCATTCAATCCACTCTCTCGGTGTAATATCCAATTGGTCTTGGGTGATAGTTTCATTTTTAGATTGGTTTTTCTGTTTCTCGTTGGAATCTTCGTAGGTTTTCCATACATCATGGTCCACCTTCTTTGTAGCTATCTTACTGTCAATTCTTGGTTCTATAACTTTGCTAACGTATAGATATATTAAGCCTGTAAGAACCCATACCATTGCCATGCCAAAAAATTGGTTAGAAATATTGTCATATAGGGATTGCAAATCAGTCGTGTACTTTTCGTTGGCTGACAACGATAATGGATAAATAAGAATAAATGCAAAAAATAAGATAATAAATGGCAATAATTGAAACCACAGTTCTTTCCAGTTTGTGGAGTTTATATTTACTTTCAAGAAATTATTATGGTCTAATACATCCAGGCTAAAGTTTTTGGAGTTTTCGTTTTTTGATTTATCATTTTCGTGCTTTCTCACACCGTATTTTTCTTCAATCCAGATCACCAAAGTTGATATCACAGTTATCAATATAACCATTCCAAGTAAAATCCATCCTATATTCTTTTGCCCATTATTTGATAAGCCAAAAAGTGTTTTAAGTGTAAAATACAGGACACTTGTGTTAGGAGGAAATTTTTGTATGTTTGTGACAGTATACTCAGTTATCGTATCGGGTAATGCTCTCGCGCTGATTAGTGAATTAGTTGTATCCCCAATCATTTTCGTGCTATCTGATACGTATCTTATATTTGTTTTTTCTTCACTTACATATTTGATTTCATTAGAAGTAAAATTGACAAAAAGCCATCCGGCCACCAAGGCACCCCAAAAACCTATGGATGAAAAGAAAACCCGCAGTCCAAATGAATCTATACCGGCAAAACCGAGGGCCTCGGTTCTGCTCTGAATTTTGGAAAAATGATTTACGAATGATTCCTTTAAAGCTCTTAGGAAGGTAATCATTTCTTCTCTGACTTCTTTACTGTCCTTGAATTCTTTAATGAATGGTTCGTTAATTTGATTTTCTATTTCATCCTTGAAATCTAAGACTGTTTTAATTTCCTTCTTTATTTGTTCAAATCTTTCTCTGAATAGCTTTGACTTTTCTTCACCTAGTGTGATAAATATGTTATCCAAGTCCTTGTAAAGGTCTTCGATTTCTTTTTTTAAATCTCTCAGTGTGGTTTTAATTTCATCAGATTTAATATAGTTGTTAACAAATTCTCCTTTTTTCTCCTTTAATTCCTCTATCCGCTCCTCAATATGCCGCAGATATTTATCAATCGACGCTAATTCAGATGTGAAGGCTTCCTGAATAGTGTTTATATCAGTTTCTTTCTCGTCTAAATGTTCTTTGATTAACGCGGTCAGAGTTTCCGTAAAATCTTCTGGTTTTACCTGATCTCTTCCATGTGAATTTGCTTTTTGAAAGCCATATTCCTGATACAAATCCGCATACTTGGGATCCAACGGTACTTTTAGTACCTCAATTTCTTCTTGTGTTAAAGGTATATCTGATAAGCTTATAAAACTTTTTTTGAAATTACCGGTAGCTTCTTCCTGGTTGGAAGTGTTATTGCTTTTTTCATCTTCAGGCTTAGTCGAACCTGTTTCGTCAGGTTCATTATTATCCATAGTATCCATTTTCTTAAAAAAACAAATTAGTTAGGTTAAAATGAGAGATTTTATAGCATGCAACAGAGGTACTGAACATCAGATGATATGTTTTTTTAATAAGTCCATTTTTTGATAATATCGGCCTTGTCTAAAGCCGGTGCGTTATTCAGAACACCTTATCATTATAATTTGCGTGGTGGGCTGGCCTGGATGGAAATGCCAATAGACACACATAAAAGACCAGAGTCAACTATTGCATTGAGATTAACGTGTTTTCCATACCCTAGTCAGAATTTTTAAGGTTTAGCTGGTTCGTTATTGGTATACAATATTCCAATAAGAGCCTTAACCTTTTAGATTTCTTCACTCAATAAATTCAGGTAATGGCTAAAGTAAATTAAATGCCAGCAACGATCAGGACCTCGGTTTTCTTCCTTTCACTATGATCTTTTGGCTAACATTAACTAACGGTTAATGGTATTGTTCTCAATTGTAATCTTTGGTTTTTTTATTTCTTTAAAAAAAGAATTTGTCGATTCAGTATAGTTCATGCCATAGCTGATCTCTTACAGACACAATACTAAATAAAATTTCACATATAAACTATATTGTTTGTGAGAAAATTACTTGAATATTTTACAAATGCTTTTTTAATTCTAAAAATGAAGTTAGATATCTTACTTTAAAATAATTAAAATATGATTTTGATATTGAATTATCTGGTGTATGGATTGATTTTTTTTACGTTTAATAAGAACGGTTTGTCTTAAAAATGTATTATACACGTTTATTTGGAATGTCTGAAGGTAATTCACGAAGTTTGCACCTAACGGTTTGGCGGGTATGATGCCCTGGTGAGGTGCAAAATGGTGATGGGGTAGGGGCTGTGTACCACAAATTGCCGAACCCACTATAAAGCCGGATTTTAGAACGAAATGCCGGCTGACACAAGGGGTACATTGAGAACTATCCTAAGCTTTGACCAGCGAGTGCTGCCAGAGTTTTACAGAGAAATGCGGGAAAGTAAGCAATTATCACCCAACCGCCCGGCTCGGGCATGAGCATAGGTAAGGAAGGTATGCCCTAAAGCATTAGAATTCGGCTAAAAATGGGGTAAGGATCTCAAATCCATACACAATACTTCAAAACTCAGCAGGAAACTGCTTCATAATTTCAGTAAAAATCTCGCGAAAACCCCATAGGAGAAAAACTACCGAAGCCTACTCGACCCGATTGCCTTCATTCTGGGCATTGCATGCCGAAGAAACCTTAGCTGTTGGCAGCTGCCCTATATGCTTATAATTGAGTTTGCAACTCTTTTTTCGTGTCCAATAGGCGTTGTGTAAAACCTTTGCTCTATTCCCCACAATACAAATTTCAAATCGTCATCACTTTCAATCTTGAATTTTCCGTTCTCAAATGTAACCTGTCCATATTCGTTTGTATAATCATATATATGTTGTTTTTCTTCACTGGTAAATCTACTTAAAGTTTCATTTACTAAGGCAATGCGTTTCCTATTTGGTACTGAAATGTGGCTTACGGTAAAATTTTCTGAAACTTCAAGAAATTCACTTTCTAAAAAGGTTTCACTTTCGGCTTCAGTTGCTTCTTTGTATAATTGGTCCATACCTTTAAAAATCTTTTGTGCAGAAGTAAGTTTCTTAAAATAAAGAGTATTTTGTTCCTTATCATAAATTGCATCAGCAAATGGATTAATAGTAATTATTGGCTTTTCAGTTTGAAGAGTTAATTCTTCAATTGAGAACCATTTTTTACTGATATAAAATGTTGAGTTGATTATTTGAAAAAAATATAGGTTGTCTTGTACTGTACAAATAAAGGATAATTTTTTTAAGTCGTCTTTCGAGATCTGATCATATTCGACAGTATTTAATTCACTTGTCAAGAAGTCCATACAATAGTCTGATTCGGAAAAATTTATCAATTTATATATTTCTTCATCTTCGATTAAAGTTGAAGGATTGTAATCCAATCCATTAAGAGTAAGGTTTGCAATATCATAAACCTGAGTTTCTGTCTCAATAATTCGAAACATTTTTTGTTTTCTTTTTACTTTACCAAATATATAGTTCGCCATAATAAAATGTTATAAGTCAATGAATGTATAATTATTTATTCTTCTGAGATTTTCAAATCCGTCTTCTCCCGGAACCTTTATTTGTCGTTTTGTTATTAAAAATATTTTGACATTGGTTGCTGTTTTTATAAAATAAAAATGATATCTAAAAATTAAGAAAATTGGATTGAAATAGAGTGTTTGTGATAAATAGGTAAAAACATAAATAATAGAGAAAACCACAATTAATGTCGGAATATCATTGACGCCAAGTGAAATAAAAAAATAACCTAAGTAGGTTGGCAGGAAGTTGTTGTTCGCTAATTCTATTTCTGAAACAGAACTTTTGTTCAACGTATCCTTTGGTAATTTTAAAGCAATTAAAAAACTTAACGCAGTCAAAATAATGGGCACTAATATAAATATTATCCAAGAAACGTAAGCTGGAAAATTATCAAGGAAATTGAATTTATATTTTTCTTTTACGAGGTAAACAACCACAATTAACCAAGTCGAATTGAAGGCTAAAAAGAGTTGATAAATAAATTTCATTTTAAGTAAATTGTAGATTAGCTTGTTTCATCTATTTAGGACTTGCTGGTTCAAAGGGTTACCGCTAACGGTTCTGGGCTTGGCGTAGTGTTGGCATTTTAGCACTATCGTTGATACGAAGCACCAAAGTTCAAATTTAGCAAAAAGTTTCATACGAAGCACTTCACCCGCCATTACGCCAAACCCTTGGGCGTAGTTTTATTATTGATAATTGTTAAATAAGCCATCTAAATAGGTAGCAATTTCAAAGTCCAATGAAGTTAATTTATAACCTCTGTCAATTGTTGACATAAATACTGTGAGATTAATCCAAATATTTTCCCACCTTGGATGATGATTAAGTGTGTCAACCTTCTGTTTAGCTTCATTCATAAATTTCATTACAGCAAGAAAGTCGTGAAATTTATAAGTTCGCATTATTTCAATCCTATATTGCCCTACTTTTCCAGGAATTTCACTTTTTATAATTTGCCAAAATGGCAAAGTTTCTAATCGCTTATTAATCTCTTCTTCATTCAAAATCTCAGGTAATACGATTTGACAATGTGGCAATACTACTCCATCTAAATTTCTGGACAAATTCAGCTTCTGCTCTAAAACCTCAATTAAAGGGTTAATATGTGCAATTATGTTTGATGTTGAAAAATATAAAACCTGTCTGTCAAAAAGAGTATCAATGCTTTTGGGTAACACATTCACTGGCGGAACTTCTGTCAAATCAATAAGCATAGGAATTACTATTTTGTTCTTGGTAATCGCAACTTCAATTTCTTTGCGTACCCAATCATTTTCTTTGTCAATTAGCCGTAAGCCGTATTTATCCGATGCCGTAAGCCAATTTGTGCCAATAACCGATAATAGAACATCAGACTTGTCAAGATTAGTTTCAATAACATTTTTCCAATAGTCTCCACTTTGAATTGTGCCAATGTCAAGAAATATGTGTGTTGAAGGAAATATTCTACTAAGCAATTCTTTAACCATTTGACAAACTGTTGAAGTGTCAATTCGTCTATAATTAATGAAGATCATTTTATACATAAGGTTTATCAAAAAATACGCCAGCGGTTAGGGTATTGCCGAAGGCGGGGATTTTTAGCACAAAAGTTAAATAGAATTACTACTGTTGAACCTTGTACAAATGCTCAATCGAAGCACTTCAGCCCCGCTTTTGGCAAACCTGTGTTACCTGCAGTTTTTATCCAACATGTGGATGTTCTGCTATTTTTTTAGCTTGGCATATTGCTTTAATCGTTTCATCTTTCCAACATAATCCTAGTGCAGCTCCTTCTTCAATCTTTCCTATTCTTCCACTGTAGCACCCAATAAATTCCATTCTATTCTCACCAAGAGCAATATGGTCGCGTTCAAAAAAAGTTGGATCCTCTGGGTCAATGGCTTTGTATGGGTCAGTCATATCCCAATTTCCAATGTATGATGCGAATACAGGAGATCCAGACATTCCCTCCCTAGTTAATGTATCAATGAATATTGCAGGGAGTTCCAATCCATTATTTAAACCCCCAATAGAAGAAACTTCACCATTGATTGTGATATCATAATGAGGCTCTGAAGATATATAACCAGATTTCCACAATGGTAAACCGATTCCAATACTTAACGACTTTGGAAAACCAATTACGAAGCAGCTATTACCTGGCTTTACAGGAATTCTAATTTTACTTATTAAATTACTTGGGTGATGCATAAACACAGGTACGTTAGACGGCTTGTTAATAGGTAATGCGATGATGTCACATTTAGAACCTAAAATAGGATGTTCAAACCAAAGAGGACTAAAATCTTCATAAATTTCAACCTTATGTGATAACGCTGTAAATTCAGTTTGATTTACATATGTGATGAATTTTGCTTCAATATATGTCGGACATCGGGTGCCTAACTTTTCCTTGCTCAAAAAATGTTTACCCGAAACGTTATGCCAGTTTGTGATTAAGTATAATTCTGTATTATATTCATATAAAAAAGCTGTTCCAGTTGATATTAAGCCACCATCATCATACATTAATATTTGAAATGGACTTTGCGTATATGTTGATCTTATTCCTTTTTCGGGCATAGAGATTTGGTTTTAAAATTGCAGGTAACGGTTTGCAGATTTGCGATGGGCGGGCTTTTCACCACAAATGTTGATGCGAAGCACAAAACTTTTGCTTAGCACAAAACTGTCTGCGGAGCAAGAAACCCCGCCTATTGCAAATGTGCTGTTATCGGCTGCCCTGCTATCTCTTCGAAGTCTTGCAGTATTTATGTTTGCAGTCATTCCGTTAGTGAGAATTAGTTTTTATCAATTTCAGTCAATAAGTTATTATAAATAGCTTGAGAGAAATTATTGCGAATTTCTTTGTTCAGAATTCTTAGTGCTTGTTCTTTTTGTCCTGTCTTGCCATATAAAATACATTTAGCAGATAGGTAAGGTAGCTTCCCGAAAATGTCAGATTCTGGGTCGTATTTTGTTTCAATGTCTTTTATTGTTTTTTCTAATTCAGAAACATTATTTGACCTTCGTAAAAGTTCAAGTTTTGTCAAGCATGGATAAATGTTTTTTGGGAAAGCTGCAATAGCATCGTCAGCAACTTTTAATGCTTTAATGTCGTTGTTTTCAACAAAGGCATGATACTGTGCTTGAGCTGTCATAAACATTTCATGGGCTTTTTCGTGAGGATTTTTTTCTAAATCTTGTAATAGGTTTTTTAGCTCATTCTTTTGTTTTGGCCCTTCAAGTTTTATTAAGCATCTGAAATAGCTTTGCAAGTTGTATGGATTGTTTTTGTCCATGAAATAGTTTTCCCTTGCTAACGTGAATGCTTCATCATACTGCTCAGTGTTCAGATAAACTTGAACAAGTTCTCGTTTTGCTCTATAAAAATTTGGTGCTTCTTTTAATACTTTATTGAATCTCTGAATCGCATCATCATGTCTTCCGACAATTCTGAAATAGAAACCAAGTAAAAAATTATGGTCAGCTCCATCTATTTTTTGAACTTCTTCAAGTATTCTCTTATCTCTGCGCCTTGCAAGTGAAAGACAAAGCCAGTAACGAATTTCTTTAACTATTCGCTTGTCCAAATATTTTTCATTTTGCAATATCCTATTAGCCAAAGTTATAACCTCTTTGTATCGTCTTTCATAATTGTATAGCTCTCTCATTGCATTTACATAATGAGAGGGAATTAGAAATTCCTTAGGAACTTGATAACCTTGCTTTAATGCTTCCTTAAATGAAATTACATAGTCAGAAATGTCTCGGTCAAAAATTTCATAGTCCTTAAAGGCATCTTGTGCATGCTCTTGTAAATTCGTATTATATTTATCTATTAGTTTGTAACCTAACCTTTGAACGTAATCTTTAACCGAATCGTTAAGGCGAAGAAATTCCCTTGTGTTACCCACATATTCAATGATAAATTCATTGCTGAATTGAGATATAATATCTCGCGCTTCCTTAAAATCTTCTTGAAGAATATCCTCAAGAACATTAAAACTTAAAAACTCCGATTCCGAAAGTATTTTTAGAATTTGAAGTGCAAGTTGGTTATTTGTGAAACTCCTTACCAGTCTTGCAACCTTTTCAGTATTATATTCAATTATCTCATGTGGGTGTGTAATTACATATTCTTTTCCTTCATGCATCAGCAATGAAGTGGTGTAAATTATCTGTTCAGGGAATCCTGAAAATTGGTCAGATATTATTTTGAAATCTTCTTGATTGAGTTTTATTTCTTCAATATCAAGCAGGGATTTGAAGAATGCTTTTCTTTCGTATGGTTCAAGTTCTGGAATTTCTATTACGAAAACATAATTGTTATGAATGAGGTTTTTTGCTCTTGTTCTTGCTTGACTGATGACACAAACTACAAGTCCGTTCAAGTTGCTGATAATTGAGTTGATTGGCAAAAACCAATCAACAATATTCCCATCTCTACTAATAATTGCTAAGTTGTCAAGAATAAATAGGATGTCATTGTTAGCGTGTAATTCAGATATAAGTTCGCTTGCGATATTTACTTTTTCAGAAATGGGCTTGCTCGATAAGTCAGAAATAATTTTTGAATCTTTTTGAGAATAACCAAGCCCATAAAGTTTGATAATTAAATCTTCAATCGAATTTCTGCTGTCAAGTGTTATGATAGGCGGAGAATAATGTGCTCTGACCTTATTAGAGTTGACCAAAACATGTTTGATAAATCTTCTTCTTCCTATAGATGTCAAGCCACTTATAATTACACTTGCAGTTGTCGGTAGGTCGTAGTTGTAAATCCGTTCTTCAAATTGCTTTATTTGGCTTGTCCTGCCGATAAATAATTGGTCTGCTTGTCTGCGTTTGGGATACAATTCCCAACTAACCAGTCGTAAACCTTGCTTGATTAAATCATAGGTCTTTGTCGGTTTAGAAATATATTTGAGATTGTATTCGTCTTTTATCCATTGGGGGATTCTGTCGTCAGAGTGCTTTACTGCGTTGTCAATAATTATTGGAAAAAATCTTTTCAACTTGCCGTTTTTCAGATACTCTTCCGCTTTATTTATTTCCTTTTCAACCCATGGACTCGTCAGTGATTCTTGTGAAATAAAGTAAACAAAAATTCCAGTGGCATCCAGCCCTCTGTATATTTCGTCAAGTGTTTTGTTGCCTGCTTCAAAAGTCCATGCGTCATACACGATGTTGAACTTGCCAAATTTGTTGGCAATGACTTCAACATATCCTTTCTGTTTGCTGCTATGTGATAAAAATATTTGTGTCATGTCGTAAAGTTATTTTTTTGTCTGTTAGTTTCAAGTTAGCACTATTGTCAGAGGGTTGCCGACAACTCCCAACTAGACGAACAAACCAACCATTTGTAACCACTTACAAACATTTACGAACGCAATGCTAAACAAAATAGCACATATAAACTATTAAATTCATGTAAAAATTATGACATATCTCTTAAGTGACCTTGTTAAATAATAAATTTCTTTCTAAGTATTTTGTAATTAGCTATTTGCTATAATTTTATTAAGAGAAATTTAAGAAAATGAAGGTTTAAAAATTTGCGTTTAAACAGAACGGTTTTTAGTTGCTTTTTCCTGATTTTAGACTGTAAAGTGACCTTCGCAGGCATTTTCTTTAGTTTGCACTCAACGGTGTAGTAGCTATGATATTCCCGGATCTGTTTGTACGTGACCAGCGTGGCATGGGATGAGAGCGGTGCGCCGGGCGCGTGTTGATTATGGTCTTGCAGTAGAGGTGGCTATCGAAGCCCGGCTTGAGGCATTGCCCGGGTCAGCATTGGTCTGTTATTTTCTTTTTGTGTTTTTGTCCCCAGTCTGCCAGGGAGGCCACCACGTCTTTAATGGTTTCGGCATAGGGCGTGGGCAGGTACTCTACCACCACGGGGGTCTTGTCGGCGTGTACCACTCTTTTCACCAGGTCGTTCAGCTCCAGTTGCTTCAGTTCGTTGGAAAGCACGCGGGCCGAAATACCCCTGATGATGCGCTGCAGTTCATTGAAGCGATGATGCCCGCTCATAAGGGCAATCACGATCCGCAGCTTCCATTTTCCACCCAGCACATACAGGGCGTCTTCTACAGCGTCGATGTTTTTAGTACACTGCGCTTCTGAATACAGGTTTTTCTGGTTCATTGTATTGACTGCTAACCCCAAGATTACTACTAACCTTTAGTTTACTACTAATAATTGGTTAGCTAATATAGGTAATTTTGCGGAATAAAAAAAAGAAAATGAAAGCAACAAAAATCATCTATTACGTTTCGACGGGACTTATCTCTTCTGCCATGGCTTTTTCGACCTGGGCTTACCTGACCAATCCTGAACTGAAGGTGTCCTTTGCGCACCTGGGCTTCCCCGATTATTTCAGGGTTGAACTGGCGGTAGCCAAATTACTGGCGGCAATAGCCCTCTGGCTCCCTGTCCGTTTATTGAGAGAATCGGCTTACATCGGTTTGTCCGTCAGCTTTGTTTCTGCGTTTATTGCACATGTAGCAATGGCTGATCCGATCGGGAACATCGTTTACCCGCTTATCGTATGGGCCCTATTGATCGTGTCTTATCTGACCCGGGGAAAGCGGCAGGCGGCAGGGTAAAGTCCGGCAACCTGATCATTTGCTCCGGCAGGTGGGCATCATGAAACACTCTCCGTCATCAGGGCTCAGACCCGGGCACTTTCTGTTTTTTGAGCTGCCAGTGGTGTTGTTTTATGTTTCGGGAGATTGTTTTTCTGGTCAGAACCAATCCTCCGGACGGATGCTTCGCCACCGGCAGCCGAAGAAAGTTTCAGCCTCAGCGCTTTGTAAAATGGTGAATGCTATGATAGCCGGTTCTGAAGAAAACCGTGATCTTGATGCCTGGCTTCAGTGTAAGGCTTGTTTATTGAAACGACTGCCTGAATTCGAGGGGTGAAAGCCGGGTTTTTGCTTTGAACAGTTTACTGAAGGATTGCGGGTGTTCGAAACCCAGCTCATAGGCAATTTCGCTCACCGACAATGTCGTCGTTGAAAGTCTTTCCTTTGATTTTTCGATGAGTTTATGATGAATATGTTCCTGAGTGCTTTGGCCTGTAAGGTTTTTCAGCAGACTGCCCAGGTAATTAGGCGACACATTCAGCAAACCGGCAATGTCCCGGGCGGTAGGCAGACCCTGGTCTGCAGGGGGGTGGTTGAAATACCCATCAAGTACATTTTCCAGTTTTTCAAGTATCTGATGGCCGGTTTTCTTTCGGGTGATAAACTGACGCTGATAAAACCGTTCGCTGTAGCTAAGCAACAGTTCAACCTGGGCGATGATGATGTTCTGACTGAATGGGTCAATCCGGGAATGATACTCATTCTGAATATTCAGGAGGATATCGGTAATGATGATTTCTTCCTTTTCAGAGAGAAACAGGGCCTCATTTACTGCATAGCCGAAGAAGTCGTATTGTCGGATGTTTTTTGCCAGTGAGGTTTTCCAGATAAAGTCGGGATGAATGAGCAAAAGAAAGCCCGAAGGTTTGATGGCGGGCTTTTCGACGGTCAGGTGCACCAGTTGCCCTGCCGACACGAAAGACAATAATCCTCCGTCAAAATCATACCGCTGCTGTCCGTAACGGAACTTGCCCTGAATGTCCCGCTTCAATCCGATGGAGTAAAAATGCTGCACCCAGCTGATTTCTTTTTCATCGGTCTGATAATCCACAAGGCCATAGTCTACCAAGCTTACCAGGGGGTGTTCGGGTTTGGGCAAGCCACTGATTTTGTGAAACTCACTGATCGTATTGAACGTATGTATTCTGGTGTTTTTCATTTGCTTTCTCAAATTTAAAAAAAAGAGGCAGCACCTGTTTCTGCACTACCTCATTTAATCGGAAAAATCAGAAATCGGTTGATTGACTCAATGATTCGTTGGCGTTGAGTTCATGCTGTAGCATTTCGATTTTGTTTTTTGCCATTCCGAATGCGTCGCTGCCCATAAAGAAGTGGAGGGGCGGTTTTTCACTTTCGGCCAGTTGAATAATAGCAAGCGCAGCTTTTTCCGGAGAACCGGGCTGGTTGCCGATAATCTGTGTGTCGTGTAATACTTCCAGGTCTCTGGCTTCTTTGTATTCGCTGATCGGATTTTCTGAAAGGCGAAGTGAGCCTTTCAGGAGGAAGTTGGTTTTGAAATACCCGGGGTAAACAATGGTGGTGTTGATTCCCAGCGAGCCTGTCTCAGCTGAAAAAGCTTCGGACAATCCCGCTACGGCAAATTTGGTAGCATTATAAATCCCCCATCCGGGAAACGCTCCAAGGAAGCCGGCGATCGATGAAATGTTGATGAAATGTCCTTTCCTGTGTTGACGGAAATGCGGCATTACATTCCTGATCACATTCAGCAGGCCAAACACGTTGACCTCAAAGTTTTCACGGGCCTCTCTGTCGCTTAGCTCTTCCAGGGTACCCAACTGTCCGTAGCCCGCGTTGTTGACTACCACGTCGATCCTCCCGAAGGTTTCTATGATGCGGGCGACGGCATTACCTACGCTTTTTTCGTCCGCAATGTTGACCTCAAGAGGCAGGAAGTTGGCCGGTCTTCCTGTTTCGCTTTCCAGGTTTGCGGCGGTTCTTGATGTAGCGGCCACTTTGCAGCCTTCATGGAGTAACTTTTTTACCAGAGATAATCCTAAACCTTTAGATGCTCCGGTTACTAACCAAACTTTTTCAGTGTCCATTTTTCTGATGTTAGAGGGTTAAAAATTCACACTGCAAAGTTGGCTATGGCAAAGCTGGCAAAGGTAGCCAAATCAATGGTTGTTGTATCTGAAACAACGCTGTCGGGTTAATCAGTACACAAACTAAAGGTCTGGCCCGGAAGAATGCCTGAAAAATGGTCTTTAAGGCAGTAAACAGGAAAGGTAACCGGTGCCTGATTTTAAGAGCCGCTTCGGAAGAGTCAGCGAATGAATCCGTTCGTTTTTGCTGCTACAATGTTTACAAGCCCTTCCTGCCTTCAAGCCAGTAGCCGTGCAGGTAGACGCTGCCCCGGGTTTGCTCTTTGATGACTTTCCTGAATGTCCGGGCTGACTTTACGTTTCCTGTCAGGACAAAGTGGGCGTCCTGCCAGTCGGGGTCCAGGAGTACCGGTAGCTGACTGACCCAGGCTTCATTACGGAAGGAGCCGTTGCGGGGGAGTACGACGCAGTTTTCCAGTCCGAGCTGCTCGGGAACGTGCCTGTTTTCTTCAGCCAGTTCCAGATAAAACAGAAAGGGGTGCTTGTTTTGCTTTAAAACGGAGAAGAATGAGCAGGCCAGGCCCAGGGAAGTTTCATCTCCGAAGATCACATACTTTTTTGCTTCTTCTTTGTAATAATTGTAGCTTCTCAGCGGATTAACGGCCACTTTTTCTCCTACCTTCAGCCGAGCCATAAATTCGCTCCCGGGGGCTTTGCCGTGCAGATGAGCGATAAACGAGAGGCTGCTTTTGTCATCGTTCACAAAAGCAGGCGTGTACCTCCGGGCTTCGGTTCCGCTAACCCGGAAGTCCATGTAGGCACCTGTTTTGAATGACAGTCGGGAGAAATCTCCCTTAAAACTGATTTTCCGGACGGATGCTGACAACAGTTCTGTTTGGGTAACAACCATTTGGGAAGTCCTGGGAAACAGGCGTTCGGCGACATCAAATAACCATTTAGGGGCGCTTGGCATAACAATACATTTTATCTGATGCAAAAAAACGCACAGCAGGCCGGCCGCGAAAGGACGAAAGGGGGCGGGTATTGGACTAAGCGCGGTTTTTCTTCCGGAAGGCCAGGGCGGTCATGCCGGTGACTTTGGTAAAAAGCCTTGAAAAATACGGGTAATCCTCATAGCCAAGGGTGGCTGCGATTTCTTTGACCGACTGGTCGGAGTGATAGAGGAGACGTTTGGCTTCGAGAACGATGCGCTGCTGAATATGATAGGAAACGGAATGTCCGGTAGTGTTTCTTACACATTCATTGAGATAAGTGACGGAGATGTTTAAAGCATCTGCATAGTCAGCCGGGCGTTTCATGGCCGTAAAACGGTCTTCCAGTAATTGATTGAAAGCCTTTCCGATGGTTTCGTACCGGGAGAGTTTGTCTGAAGGTTTGGCTTGCCTCAGATAAAGCGAGATAATGAGTGCCACCAGGGCATTACAGCTGTCTTTGAGCCGGGGCAGATAGAGCTTATCTTCATTTCTTTCATAAAGGTCTGTGCAAAGCGCAAAAGCCTTTCGGACAAGGGCCAGATCGTCGGAAAGTATGGGCAGTGGTTTTGCGGGGGAAATACCCTGCAACAACAAAATGTAATCGGCATGCAGATGTTCGTTGCTGATAATGAGGATGTACATTTCAATGTCCTCAACACGCAGGGCCCGGTGCACCTGGCTGGGAGACTGGTACAGTACGGAAGGTTTAGTGATCAGATGCTCTTCAAAGTCTATCTCGGTATGAGAAACGCCTTTTTCCTGTAGTACAAAGAAGTGGTAGTCGTGGCGGTGTGCGCGGCGGGCTTCTTCGTCAGACTGAAACACCTCGGCAGACACCTTAGCCACCGCTATACCGCTGCCGGAGGTGGCGGCTAATGATCTTACCGGTATTGATGCTGGTTTTTCAGGCATGGGCTTACGACGCTTTGTCCTTCGCAAAGATAGGCGCTTATGTGGTCAGTTGGTGATTGTGGGAGAGTGTTTGAAAGCAGGATATCGGAGGCATGTTTAACCGTCGCTCTTCCTGAAGGAAATAGATTATCACCTGAGCGTTGACAGTGGATCATCATCAGTTGTTGACATTTGCTTGTCGTTTTTTTTGGTTCTGTATCATAAAAAAAGCTGTAATGAGGTTAGGAACCCAGCACAACCAGGCCACGATAGGATAGGCGATCCGGAAATCGCCTGTGAGTATCATCAGCAAGGGCAGCCACAGCCTTAGTGTGACAGCCGCAAAGCAGGCAGCATAGCTGTAGATCATCCACACGCGGTGTTTTTCAATGCGCCCTTCCCGGATGTGTTGCCAGGCACCGGCTGTCGTCACAAGCCAGATGATGCCCAGCAGCAGGAAGCCTGCGGCGGGTATCAGGCCACCTGTAGCGTAAAGTGCAATATAAATGCCCGCTACGGCACTCAGCAGGACGGAAATGATGTACACTTTGCCCAGGTTTCGGTGTATTTCCGGGCGTCGGTTTCTAAGGCCTGTGCTAAATTGTGACCATCCCGTAAGCAGTGCAATACCTCCACCGGTAATGTGTGTCAGAAAAGCTGTTTTCCAGACAGGATTGTCAAGCAGAATGTCTGGTTTGGACGCCAGTAAACCGAAATGAAGGCCATTCAGGAAGTAGACGACCGGGTAAAACCCGATCGCGATACACAAGAAAGCAAAAACGATCCATAATCCTTTCCGTAACATACCAATAGTGGGTTTAAACTGCTGGCCTCTGCTTACAGTTTGCTGATCTGAAAAATAGAATTTCCAACGGGGGTTATCACCACTCTTGTGCTACCTTCGGGGATGTAGAACAAATAAAGACTGTTCTGTCCGATCAGTTTTACTCTGAGGGTTTCATGGTCATCCAGGCGGAGTTCGTGATCTGGTTTTAACGTATTATCGGTGATCTGCTCTTTGAGTTTGGCGCCTTTGCCAAAGCCCAGCCCCAGGTAAAGCCCTATTACAAACATAGCACAAATCAGTACCATTTTTCCCGGTGCCAGAAGTTGGGGCTCTTTGCCCGGCTTTTTTTTCCGGAGCCATGGTACCAGAGTGGTGTTCCAGAGGGGAAGAACAAGCACCGGCAGGAATACAAATACCGGGATAAGCGGGTTTTTGGTCATGTACACGATCGGAGAGAGCAATACATCCAGCAGCGAGGAATAACTCAGGATGTTGATACCGGCATAGCTGTAAAAAACAGTGTCGGTGAGAATGCCTACTACAAGGAGGTACAGATAACCCAGAGATAGAAAGGATTGCAGGTCGAGTTTTTCGAATTTCATTGCTATTAAGTCGGATAACAGACAAATGTAATGAATTTTCTGCAGATGTCCAGACCTGGTGACCGCCTCAGAGCTGAGGCAGTTTCCAGGGAGCTCTGTAACTGTAGCGGAGCAGGCGGTTGGCTTCGTCATCGTTTACAAAAGCACGGCGGGCGGCGTCCCAGTACAGCTTGCGGCCGGTGCGATAGGCAATATTGCCAAGCTGAGCCACAACCGCGGCATTTTTGCCCGTTTCAATGGTACAGGCCGGATCTTTGCGTTCGCGGATACATTCCAGCCAGTTGCGGGTATGGTTATCCAATCCGCTGTCATAAGCACGGCGCGGGGGGATCGGGTTAACGAGGTATTTGCCGTTGTCCTGGAGAGGAAGCAGCTTCCAGCTGGCCCTGTTGATGGCTATGATACCCTTTTCACCGATAAATGCCACACCGGGTTCACTGACGTCGTCGAGGTAGGGTGAGGTGCCCATAGCCATGAATTGCTCCCATACCAGGCTGAAATGTCCGAAGTCATATACGGTAGTGAGGGTGTCAGGCGTTTCGGCCGCATCGTCTGGGAAGGCCAGTTTGCCGCCTGTGGCCATCACAGACAGCGGCTCTGTGGCATCCATACCTGCCAGTACCATGTCGAGCATGTGCACACCCCAGTCGGTCATCAGTCCGCCTGCGTAATCCCAGAAGTACCGGAATGTGCCGTGAAAACGGTTTTTATTGAAAGGTCTCGATGGGGCAGGGCCCAGCCAGCGGTCGTAGTCGACTCCGGCAGGGGCCGGCGTATCAGGTACTACATGGAAATTGCGGCCGTAATTGACATCCGCCCAGGCTTTTACCTGTCTTATTTTGCCTATGGTGCCGGATTTTAATTCTTTTAGCGCATCCGCCCAGTGCCGGTCACTGCGTTGCCACTGGCCCACCTGCACCACACTTTTATGTTTTCTGACGGATTTTACCATCAGGTCGGCTTCTTCTACGGTGAGTGATATAGGTTTTTCTACATAAACGTCTTTGCCGGCAGCGCAAGCATCGGTCATGTGCAGACAGTGCCAGTGGTCGGGCGAACCGATCATCACGGCATGCAGGTCTTTGAGTTTCAACATTTCCCGGTGATCACTGAAGGTCATCGGCTTTTTGCCGAACTTCTGTTCAATTTCTGCAGCCCGGCGCTCCAGCAGCGGGGCGTCTATATCGCAAAGAGCGATGCAGCTTGTCCCTTTGTTTTTAAGAAAGGAATGAAGGTCGGCCCAGCCCATGCTGTTGACGCCAATGAGGGCCACATTCACAAGGTTTTTGTCTTCAGGGGAGGCAAAGGCGGAGGCTTGGGTGAGAGGAAGTCCCGCACCCAGTGAAGCCACACTGAGGTTCTTCAGGAATTTTCTACGGTCAGGCATAGTATTTTGTCTTATTTTTATCAAAAATAGGAAAAATCAGGGTTTCGGCAAGCGGGTCTGGTTTCCTGTACGGGGCGTTTTGGGGAAAAATCTCCGCGTTGGTTCTGTTCTGGAGGTGTTAATTTGCTGACTGGCAATGCTTTTTGTCCTGGAACAGGTTTTTTTGGGTAAAGGATGAGCAGTCACTTTATTCATACTAAAAGTCCCGAAGCCATGTTAAAATTCATCCAAAACTTCGCCACCTCCGGTTCTTACAGCCGTACAACCTTACTTAAGGTAAAGGATCCCGTATCCGCTTATATCTTCCTGATCAACATGCTGGTGATCCTGGCTGCCTACTTTTTTGCCTGAGGCTGAAGGCTTTTGCCTTTCCTGTGCATTAAAAAATCCCGTCTGAATTTCAGGAATTCCCTGAGAAATTAATAACTTTGAACGAAGCTGCGGGGCGTCTGGCCCCTTGTTCTTCAGATTGTTAATTTCAACCTCTCATATCATTCTCATGAAAAAGATTTCAGTTCTGGTTTTGTTTTTTCTGCTTGCTTACTGCACTTTTGCCCAGGTTATCCATTCTGAAAAATCATCTTTTACGGTGGAGAAACTGTATACGGACCTGAAAAACCCCTGGGGCATGACCTGGCTGCCTGACGGCCGCTTGCTTGTTACGGAAAGATCGGGTGAAATACTGGTTTTCAAAAACGATAAATTTACTGGTGAAAAGTTGTCGGGTGTACCCGAAGTTTTCAACAACGGACAGGGTGGGCTGCTGGATATTCAGCTGGATCCGGATTATAAGAAAAACGGCTGGATCTACATTTCCTATTCCAAACCGGTGGAGGGCGGCGCTACTACCGCGGTGACCCGCTTTAAGCTGAAAGGCAATCAGATAACGGATAAAAAAGATATATTTCTGGCTAAACCGGCTTTAAAAGCCAACTATCACTTCGGAAGCCGTATTGTATTTGACAAAAGCGGACACCTGTTTGTGAGCGTAGGCGAGCGTGGCACACAGCCCAAAGTATGGGAGCTGGACAATGACCACGGAAAGATACACCGTATTTTTACGGACGGTACTGTACCTAAAGACAACCCGTATGCCGGTCAGCAGGGAGCAAATGCCACAATCTGGACCATCGGTCACCGCAATCCGCAAGGGATGGTCTATGATGCCGCTACGGACAGAATCTGGGCCGTAGAGCACGGACCAAAAGGGGGTGATGAGCTAAACCTCATTGAGAAAGGCAAGAACTACGGCTGGTCCAAGACTTCTTACGGGATTAACTATGACGGAACTGTACTTACAGAATTCAAAGAAATGGAAGGGGTAACGAATCCGGCACATTACTGGGTGCCCTCTATTGCCCCCTGCGGAATGGCCATCGTAACCAGTGACAAATATCCGGGCTGGAAAGGTAATCTGCTGGTGGCGGCCCTGGCTTTTCAGCTGATCAACAGGGTAGAGCTGGAGGGTACGTCCTATGTGAAGGAAGAACGTTTGTTGACCAATGCTATAGGCAGAGTACGTCATGTAGCGCAGAGTCCTGACGGATATATTTATGCTGTAACGGAAGGCCCCGGCCAGTTGATCAAACTGGTGCCATCCAAATAAAACCGGATCCGGGATGAAGATGTACAGGAGATTCACCGGTTTTCTGCTGCTGTCGGTGTTGCTGACAGTAGCAGCATTCAGAGGAGACGACAACCCCGGCTTCAGGCCGCTGTTTGACGGAAAGACATTTAAGGGCTGGGAAGGAGACACCCTCCGCACCTGGAGAATTGAAAACGGGAGTATTGTGGGTGGATCGTTGAAAGAAACGGTCCCTCACAATGATTTTTTATGTACTACCCGCGATTACACCGATTTCATTCTGAAACTGAAAATAAAGCTGACGGGCACCACAGGATTTATTAACAGCGGGATACAGTTTCGCAGCAGGCGGCTGAAAGATCCTGCTTACGAGATGATCGGTTATCAGGCGGATTTCGGAGAGGGCTTCTGGGCAGGACTATATGATGAGTCGAGACGGAATGTAACTTTAACGGCTCCGGATCAGAAGGAAGTTCTGAAGTGGATCAGGATCAATGAATGGAATGATTATGAGATCCATGCCGAAAACAGGAGAATAAGGCTGTATGTAAACGGAAGACAGACGGTGGATTATACCGAGCCCGACGTCAGCATTCCGCAGACCGGCCTGATCGGTTTTCAGATTCATGGAGGCGGTGCGGCTGAGGCAGCGTTCAAGGATATATTTATACAGGAACTTCCCTGAGCCACTGTCAGTACAACAACAATCAACCTTAAAAATAAGAACCTTTTAACTATGTTAATTAAACGTTTACTAAGCCTGGCCTTGTTTGTGCTGGGGGCTGTGACGGTTCGTGCAGTTGCCCCGGTTGTGCAGGATTCTGCCAGTATTGATCACGATTTCAGACTGGAAGCCACCATGCTGGGGTATTTTGCCAAAGACGGCACGCGAAATCCCACGCTCAGAGTAAAAAAAGGTAACCATGTGCGGATCACCATCGTGAATGGTGAGACCATGACCCATGACATTGCCCTTGAAAACCTGGGTATCAAAAGTAAGACCATTTTAGAGAAGGGGTCCTCCGTCAGCATTACGTTTGTGGCCGACAAACCAGATACATATTACTGTACAGTGCCCGGTCACAGGGCAGCAGGCATGGTCGGGAAGATAGAAATCGGTGCTGCAGGACCTGTAGTACCTGTAGCGGCAGGAAAAGTACCGGTAAAGAATGGCCAGCCTCTGAATCTGGGGTTTGAGACAGGGACACTTAAAGACTGGATGGCCACAGGTGATGCTTTCGCAGCGCCGGTGTTCAGCAGTGATCCTTCGCCTGTGCACGACAAAGACATGAGTATCGGCTATGTTGGCAAGCACTTTCTAAGCAGTGGCGGGACACGTGACTATCAGAAGACCGGTACGCTGACTTCGGTCAGTTTCAGGGTCACAGATCCTTTTGCGGCCTTCTGGGTATCGGGCGGCGCCCTGCAGGATACCCGTGTAGAGCTGGTGCTGGCGGATACCAAAAAAGTAATTTTTCAGTCTACTGGACAGGGAAGGGCCACACTCCAGCCGGTGGTGGCAGATCTCAAACCTTATCTTAACCGCACTATTTTCATCAGGATCATTGATAATGAAACCGGCGTATCGCCTATTCCTTATATCGGACACGATAAATGGGCGCACATTAATTTTGATAATTTCCTGTTTTATGCCAAACGCCCGGTTTTTGCCAATGAGCTGAAGCAAAGAGATATTATTGTGCTGCCTCCGCTTGATCCGGTGGTGAATGCCGGTTTGTCAGGCACAGAAGCAGCCAAAGCCATGACCGTTCCGAAGGGGTTTAAAGTGACCCTCGCGGCTGCGGAGCCGGATGCCATCCGGCCGATCGCTTTTACGATGGATGCCCGCGGGCGTCTCTGGGTGGTGGAAGGACATACCTACCCCGTACCCGCCCCGGAAGGGCAGGGAAAAGATCGGATACTGATTATGGAAGATACCGACGGAGATGGCAGTCTGGACAGCAGGAAGGTATTTATGGAAGGCCTGAACCTGGTAAGCGGAATAGAACTTGGTATGGGCGGGGTCTGGCTGGGGGCGGCTCCGTATCTGCTCTATATTCCGGTGGACGAGAGTGGCGAAAAACCGGCAGGTCCGCCAGAGAAGCTGCTGGACGGATGGGGTGTCCACGATACGCACGAAACACTGAATAGCCTCAGGTGGGGTCCGGATGGCTGGCTGTATGGCACACATGGTGTTTTTACTCATTCCAACGTAGGAAAACCCGGTGCGCCGGATGCAGAGCGAACCAGGATCAATGCCGGGGTATGGCGTTATCATCCGGTGAACCATACCTTTGAGGTATTTGCCGAAGGCACGAGCAATCCCTGGGGACTGGATTTTAATGACTACGGGCATCCTTTTATTACCGCTTGCGTGATTCCCCATCTCTATCACGTCATACAGGGAGGACGCTACATCCGGCAGGCGGGGAAACATTTCAATCCTTATATTTATGAGGACATTCAAACCATAGCGGATCATGTGCATTATCTGGGCGACCGCGGTCCCCATGCCGGTAATTTCCGTTCCGCCTCTGCGGGTGGAGGGCACGCCCATGCCGGAGCGATGATTTACCTGGGCAGCAGCAAATGGCCTGCCGAATACCGGAACAATATTTTTATGAACAACATTAACGGCGCCAGATTTAATGTAGATCAGCTGGTGCGGTCAGGAACCGGGTACACAGGAAAGCACATGAAAGACTTTGCGGTCATGAACGACTCCTGGTCACAATGGCTTAATTTTCGTTATGATGCAAGCGGTTCTGTTTTTGTGATCGACTGGTATGATAAAAATCAATGTCACAGTTCTAATCCGGAGGTTCATGATAAAACACTGGGGAGAATATTCAGGATCAGTCATGAGACCGATCAATGGACCAGGGTTGACCTGGGAAAGGCCACGGATCTGGAGTTGGTGGCTTATCAGCTGCACAGCAATGAGTGGTTTGTCAGGCAGGCGAGAGCGTTGCTGCAGGAGCGGGGCGGCAGTGCGGAAGTACATAAAGCCCTCAGAGAAATACTTGCTACTCATCCCGATCAGACCCGGCAACTCAGGGCACTCTGGACGCTCCATGTGACAGGGGGGATGAAAGAAAGTGACCTGGAAAAACTTTTGGACAATCCGGGAGAATACATCAGAAGCTGGGCCATACAATTGCTGGCCGAGGATCGTAAAGTAAGCGGGGAAACGCTTGGCAAATGGACCATGATGGCAGAAAAAGACCCGTCAGCGCTGGTAAGACTGTACCTCGCTTCGGCCATGCAGCGGCTGGAACCGGCACAGCGCTGGAAGGTAGTGGAGGTTTTGTCACTGAAACAGGAAGATAAAGCAGATCATAATCAGCCGTTGATGGTATGGTATGCGGCAGAGCCTCTGGCCGGACTGGATGCCGCCAGAGCACTGCAGATGGCCGAAAAGTCTCCTTTGCCGGGATTTTTCAACTTTATGATACAGCGGGTGGGCGCACTTCAGACGGAAGAATCACGCCAGTTGCTGAAAACCCTGGGAGAGCGATTAAGCAGTATGCATTCTGCCGGCAATCATGAAAAAGTTGCCCTGATCAATAAAATACTGGCTCAATAATTAAATTCAGAGGAATATGAAAGTTTTCAAAACAGGATTCCATGTTTTCATTGCCGTTTTCCTGATGATTCAGATGAAAGTTTCTGCCCAGGAACTACCCTCAGGTTTCAGAAAGACCAAAATTACGGGTGATTTTATTTCAGAAGGTGTAGCCGTAGGAGATCTCAATAAAGACGGAAAACCGGATATTGTGGCCGGTTATTATTGGTTTGAAGCGCCTCACTGGAAGCGCCATGAAATGGCCCCGTCAAGGACTTTTGATCCGAGAAAGGAATATTCAGAGTCTTTTCTGAATCTGGTGATGGATGTCAATCTGGATGGCTGGAATGATGTCATTATTATCGATTTTCCCGGAAAAGCGGGATTCTGGTTTGAAAACCCTGCGGGCAAGCCCGGGCAATGGCCCAAACATATGATTGCCGGCTCTATGGGTATCTCCAATGAATCCCCGGGCTTTATTGACATCGACGGCGATGGTCGCCTGGACATACTTTGCGGAGACCGCGATAAAAAGCAGGTAGTATGGCTGCAAGCTCCTCTGAAAAAAGGAGAAACCGAATGGAAGCGCTTTCCGTTAAGTGCTGAAAACGTACCGGGCACCGAAATCTTTTCGCACGGTATCGGCTTTGGTGATATAGATAAGGACGGGATCAAAGACGTGGTGGTAAGAGAAGGCTGGTTTAAAGGAAAAAAAGACCAGAAGTCGGGAGACTGGGTCTTTCATCCGGCCAATATCGGGGAGCCCTGCTCTCACATGCAGGTCCTGGATGTCAACGGCGACGGGCGCAACGATGTGGTGAGTGCTTCGGCCCATGCGCTGGGTATATGGTGGCATGAGCAGGTGTCTGACAATGGCAGGATTGACTTTAAAACCCATGTGATGAGCAATACTACGGCCCAGACCCATTCCTCTGTTATGACCGATCTGAACGGCGACGGCAGGCAGGAATATGTCACAGGTAAACGGTATCTTGCACACAACGGAAACGACAAAGGAGACGCCGATACCCCTTACCTGTTGTATTTTGAGTTTACCCCGGGTAAAGCACCCTACTGGAAAGAATACATCATCGACGACGATTCGGGAGCCGGGCTGAACATTGCCGTGGCAGATATGAACGGAGACCGGAAGCCGGACATTGTGGTTGCCAACAAAAACGGTGTTTATCTTTTCGAAAATAAGCTTCCGAAGAAAAAGTAAAAGACCGGACTTGTCTGAAATAAATTTTATCCCGGCCGGAAGAGTACTGAAAGAATTCCTTAATTTTACAATAGCAACAGAGGTTGCCGGCCGGGGCCTTCTGTAGCTTAAATCAATTATCAATGCTTTCTTAATTTAATCATCATGTTCAGAACATTTTTGCTTCTGTCTGCACTGCTTTGCGTGCTCTCCTGTACATCTTCCCGGTTGCCTGCCGAAGATTATGAGACGGAAAACGTCATAATCAGGAAAATCAGTGACCATGCCTGGCAGCACATTACTTACCTTCAAACCGAGAGTTTCGGGAAAGTACCTTGTAACGGTCTTATCGTTTTTGATAAAGGAGAAGCCGTTGTATTTGATACCCCCGCTGACGACTCCAGTTCAGCTGTTTTGCTGGACTGGATAGAAAAAGAACTCCGTTGTAAGGTAAAGGCGGTTGTTCCTACACACTTTCATAATGACTGCCTCGGCGGACTGAATGAATTTCACCGCAGAGGGGCTGTTTCCTACGCCCACCGGCCAACCCTTCGTATGGCGGACTCTATGCATGCGGTTGTACCTCAGAAGGGTTTCGATGACCGGCTGGAGATTAAAGTAGGAGGGAAAAAAGTGGTAACTGCCTATTTCGGGGAGGGGCACACCCGCGACAATGTGATCGGATATTTCCCTGAAGAGAAAGTGATGTTCGGAGGCTGTCTTATCAAGGAAACTGAGGCTTCGAAAGGGTATCTTGGTGATGCCAATGTAAAGGAGTGGTCAGCCACAGTGCGTCGGGTAAAAGAGGGTTATCCCGATGTAAAAGTAGTAATACCCGGTCACGGAAGTACGGGGGGGGCTGAACTTCTGGACTATACTATACAGCTGTTTCAGCCGAAATGATTGTTGTGTAATTTTTATGTTTTCTGATCCCGCCACAAGCGGGATTTTTTTATGCTGATTGATGTTCGGATCCCGGGAAAGATTTTTTAAATAAATATTGCGCAAGTAAATACTTGCATTTATATTTGCAAGCAAACACTTGCATAATATGGAAGCCAGACGTGATACTTTTCAGGCCATTGCCGATCCTACAAGAAGGCAGATCATTGACCTGATCTCAAAACAAGCCCTTAACCTGAATACACTGGCAGAGAACTTCAGTATGAGCCGGCAGGCTGTGACTTTACATGTTAAAATTCTTCAGGAGTGCGGACTGGTTGAACTCAGGCAGGAAGGGAGAGAGCGGTATTGTGAGGTCAGGCTCGAGAAACTTAGTGAAGTGTCGGACTGGGTTGGGCAGTATCGCAGGCGTTGGAACAGACAACTTGACAGATTGGATGATTATTTAAAAAAAACATAATACATATGAGCGACGAATCAGTGAACGATCGTATATTCGTTATAGAACGAGTATTTGATGCCCCGAGAGATCGGGTCTTTGGGGCATTTGCCAGCGCGGACGCGCTTAATGCCTGGTGGGGGCCGGTGGAATGCAATAATTCGGTAGTCTCACTGGATTTCAGACCCGGAGGTATTTTTCATTTCAGCATGGAGTTTGAAGGGCATGTCAATTACGGACGTTTTCTATACACCAGAATAGAACCGGACAGTCTGCTGGAGTTCAGCAATGCCTTTGCTGACGAAAACGGGAATGTGATAAAGGCGCCTTTTGAGGTACCTCTTCCGGATGAAATCCTGTACACCTTTGTTTTTGAAGAGCTGGAAGGGAAAACGAAAATGACCATGACCGGAAGACCTTTGAAAGGAACTGAAGAAGAGGCACAGGGTTTTGTGTCGATTACAGAGGATATGCAACGGGGCTTTGGGTCATCCTTCGACAAACTGGTTTCTTATCTGTCATGAAACCATCCCCGGGTTTGCCGGGGAGGTTTCAGTCTGTAATACCTTTTTCATTGGCAATACGATGCAGGATCTCATGCATCTTCCGGGGTACAAAAGGTTTGCTGAGTATGTCATTAATACCCATTTCCGCAAATTTTAACCGGACATCCGACATGATGTCTGCTGTAAAGATGACCACGTGTATCTCCGGGTAGGAGGTTTTGATTTTTTCACTCAGTTCGTATCCATCCATTATGGGCATATGAAGATCGACCAGGGCTACATGAAAGAAATGGTCTGTAAGAATTTCCAGGGCCAGGTGGCCGTTGTCGGCTGTTTCTACAGATACTCCGAAAAGTTCCAGCTGCTTTCTGGCAACAATCGTATTGATCCGGTTGTCTTCCACAAGCAGCACATTCATCCCGGTAAGCAGTCTGAATGACTCGGGATCTGTTTCCGTTTTTATTTTATCCTGAGTAATTTCAGGAATACCAAAAGTAATGTCAAAGTAGAACGCAGAACCTTCGCCTGGCCGGCTGTTCAGAAAGATCTCACTCTGGTGAAGTTCTGCGAGTTTCTGGGTGATGGCCAGCCCCAGCCCTGTACCGAAATGTTGCCGGCTGGAAACGTTCTGTACCTGTCTGAAGCTTTCAAATACAGTCTTCTGGGCTTCTTCCGGGATACCTATACCTGTATCGATTACCGAAAATCTGATCCTGACCTGAGAGGAAGTCTGTGAAAGGGTTTTCAGGGTCAGCGTTACACCGCCTTCATACGTGAACTTTATGGCATTGCCGATCAGGTTATTGAGGATCTGCCCCAGTCTCAGTGAGTCTGCCAGCATAAACTCCGGTAAAGTATCGTCAATTTCATAGTTAAGATATATGTTCTTTGAGGAAGCATTGGCCTGAAACAACGCAGCGATGTCTTTGATCCATGGCTGAATCCGGATTTCACTTTGAATAAGTTCCAGTTTATCATTCTCCATTTTGGCCAGATCCAGGATGTCGTTGATCAGCTGCATCAGATGGTCGGCCGAGAAGATGAGATTATGTATATATTCCGATTGCTCTTCGGAGTGGTTCATTCGGAGCAGGTTGGCAATCCCGATGATGCCATTCAGCGGAGTACGGATCTCATGGCTCATGATGGAAAGGAAATCAGATTTGGCCAGAGAGGCTCTTTCGGCCTCCTCTTTGGCTTTCAGAAGTTCCTTTTCATTCTCCTTTTGCCGGTTGATATTCATGAATGCGCCCCTTACGGCGATAACCTTGCCGTCATGGATGTCCGGCGCGCCCATGGCCCTTACCCAAATGATGTTTCCCGTAGCGCTCAGGACACGTATTTCGGTATCAAAAGGTTTTTGATCCTGAACCACTTCATATACACAGGAATCGATTTTGTCCAGATCGTCAGGGTGGATGTACTTTCTGGATCCATACAGGGTAAGCTCTTCATTCTCGTCATGTCCGAAAAGCACAAAGGCCTGCCGGGTAAAAAATATCTCCCGGGTTTCGGGATTGTATTCCCATCCGGCGGTCTGGCTGAGGGTCTGACTCACTTCCAGAAGATGCCGGTTCATTTCAAGTTTCCTTTTGGTTTCTTCCAGAAGCATCTCTGAAAGTATCTGGTAGGTAATGTCCTGTATGGTGAGCACGAGGCTCAGGTCATCGGCTTCTTCCTGTCTGATCACCTGCCTGATCCTGAGTTTATACCATTTATGAACAGAAGGGTCAATATGCTTATAGACAATCTCCTTTGAGTCGCCGGTTTTGATGACCTCAAGAACCGGTTCGATAAACAACGATGCCTGTGGCCCCATCACTTCTTCGATTTTTTTGCCTATGAAGTGCTCTTTGGGCATGAACAGCATGGATTCATCCTGTACCCACACATTTTTGAAAGTCAGGTCTCCGTTGATTTCAAATACAATATCTTCAATAGAGGTAATAAGCGCATGCAAATGTGCAGTCAGGTCTCTGAGTCTCTTTTCTGTAGTATCCTTGTTGCGGGCAGAAGCTTCCATAAGCTGAAATATAATGTATTAGGGTGATACCTTAACAAGGCCGCGTGCCTTTTCCCGGTAAACTGCAATTATTTCAACAGAAGTTTCTCAAGCATGGCGGGTATTCAGCCATCAGAAAGCAGCAGCCGCATTTAAGCGGACTGTATCCGGAACAGGAAGAGGTTAATCAGAGGGTTGCCAACAGGGGAAATTGCTGCAAAAATCGTACCATGACAGTTATTCATTACCGTTATTTTAGTTTTCAGCCGAAAATAACGAACAGGAACCAGATGATCGCCTGGGCGGTAAGACCCATAATCAGGGTGGCAGTAGAATACACCTTTAGTGTGGTGGCCGTTTCCAGGCCTGAAAAACGGCTGATCACCCAGAAGTAGGCATCATTGGCATGACTTACCACCATACTGCCGGCGCCCATACTAAGTATGGCCAGTACCTGGCCTGTCGGGTGGTCAAGACCCAGTGAGGGCAGCATGGGCGTCAGCAGTGATGCGGCAGTGATTACTGCCACTGTCGATGATCCCTGGGCGGTTTTAAGAACAGCGGCAATCAGAAACGGCAGAAAGATTCCTGAAGAATACCCGCTCAGGAGAGTCCCCAGACTTTTGCCTGTTCCGCTGGTCTGCAGCATTTCACCAAACATGCCTCCTGCGGCGATGATGGCCAGGATCATTCCTGCTTTATCCACCCCGTCAGTAAGCCAGTGATTAATTTCTTTTTTGTGATTTTTCCGGACCAACCCGAGGGCGGGAATAATCCCTGCGCCAAGAGCGATAACAGGCTCGCCAAGGAAAGCAATGATCTTCAGGAGCCAGGAGTCGTTGGTTTCAGGGCTGGTAAAAAGAAAAACAATGGATTTGAGCGCAATCAGCCCTATAGGAAGAAACACCGGCAAAAAAGAATAAAAGGGAGGTGGGAGTGAATGTTCTTCCTCTTTTTCAGGCTCTGAACTCTCAGCAGGAGAAACATCTGTTATGCCAAGACCTTTTCTGAGGCTCCAGAAGTAGCCTGCCGCTGCCACCGGGACCGAAATGGCCAATCCCCAGAGCATCACCATTCCCAGATCGCCGCCTACTGATCCTACAGCTGCCGTAATGCCGGGGTGAGGGGGCACCAGGCAGTGTACCGCATAGAGAGAGGAGGCCAGTACGGCGGCCATAACGGGCATCCTGAAATGGGTTTTTCTGACCAGAGAATGATTCAATCCGCTTAGAATGATGAAACCGCTGTCGCAAAAAATGGGAAAGCCTATGATAAAGCCGGTGATGGCGATGGCCGCAGGGGCATGCTTTTCACTGACGGCCCTGAGAATAGCCCCTGCCATGCTGGCGGTGGCCCCTGTTTTTTCCAGAAGTACTCCAAGGGTGGTCCCAAGGATGATCAGGAGGCCAATTTTCTCCATAGTGTGCCCAAATCCGGCTTTAAGGGTGGAGGCTATAACCTGCAGGGGCAGTCCCGATGCTATGCCTACAAGAACCGCTGCCAGAGTGAGGGCAAAGAAGGCGTTCAGTTTTTTATAGGCCGTGGTCCAGACAATAAAACAGATGGCAGCAACCAGCAGAAAAAGCAGATAAAGGGTCATACAGGCATTTTGTGATTTGTTGGGAAGATATACCTCCTCTTAAAAATACTAAAATAGGGGTTTGAAATGGCTATTATGTCCAATTTTTTCTTTGAATCATAATTAATATTTATGGAAGACAGGTAAGGTGCAACCTGTATTACAAGAGGTGGTGGTCAGACTTGAGCGCCTTTACCCCTTTAAAGGGCTGGTTGGTATCATAAGCTTTACTGACAGGCCGGAGAAAAGTAATGGCACCGGCTTGTTGAAGCGGGTCAGGGCAAAGCTTTATCTCAGGATTTTTCCGGGAAAGCAATAAGATCGCTGAAGTCTTCTTTCCAGATGTCAAGCTCATACAGCCTGCCGTTCTGATCTACATTGAGAGACGCCATAACTTTGACACCGTCTTTGTCTTTAAACCTGAATTCACTGATTTCATCTCCGAAATCTCTTCCTGACTCCCTGATTCCACCGGGATGCAGGTTGAGGCTGCCCGATTCTCCTACATCGATAGAAGAAACCATGAGGCTTTCCTGCCATCCGGCTGCGAATTTCCGTCCCGACCGGGCTATCATAAAGGCGATGAACTGTTCTTCCTGTGGTGTCGCTTTTCTGAGAGCTCCCATATTGTTTTTTTGAGCAAAGATAAAAACAGGAATTGTACTTATGACAGATCCGGCGGATAAATATCTGAGAGGAGGGGGTTAAGGATAAGCGATCATGAATTTTCAATTGTACCGGTCGACTCCGATGTGCAGCATGATCGGTTCGAAGCAGTGACCGGGAAGCAGATTGTTCATGTGTATTTTTAATGGACAGACAAATACGAAAAAAAACAGTGGTCAAATCTGTTACTTTTTGAGAAACCTGCGTCCCAATAGTAAGCATGTCCTGTAACAACCGGACTTGCATGATCTTATCCAAAACAACTTATCCAGGCTCCTATGAAACTTTATGGGTTTTTTCTATTCTTTTTATTCTCAGGCTTCATCTCTGTTGTTTCAGGCCAGAAGCCTGTGCTGGACCCGCTCAAGTTTACTGACAGGATGATCAATGTCCGTCAGATGTACTGCGGCAACCCTGCTGAATATGAATTGTACCTGAACGGTGATCTGAAACTGGTTAATACAGATTACACCGTCTTCTTTTTCTCAGGACCGGATCCGGGCACAAGGGGCGGGGTTTATCATATGCAGACCCAGTTTGGTTTTCTGAAACCCGGAGATGAAGTGAAAGTGAGGGAGGTATGTACCGGGCTGTGGTCTGACCCGGTAACCGTCAGAGATGATTTTGCCTATATTGAGATGCCTGCGTCGGGCGGACACGGAGGCAATGGCATTGGTCCTGATGACAGCGCTCCCCCGTATGACAGGCTAAGTACACCGCTTTCAGTGGGAAAGTGTAGTCCCACACAAGTGAACGGTCATGTTCTGTTTCCGGTAACGATAAAAATACCGGGAGTGTTTGATCTTCCGAATACCGGTATTTTTAAGATAAACGGATCACCCGTTTCGGCGTATGGTTTTGAGAAGAACTTTGGGGGCTTGCCCACCAATTACAGTATTAATTCTGACGGCTCCATCACATTCGATAACTTCCTGGGGCTGACCACTTCCACTCATTTTTCAGGCGCTTCTCCGGTTTCTATCGAATACCGGCACAATGGAGCTAATCCTACCAATGATTTTTCGATAGGAATAGGTGGAGTGGAAATCCGGTTCATAAAAAACAATAGTTTTGAGATCTGGAAGAGGAACTACCTGGGAGATTACGATATACAGGGTTTTTCCGGGAATTTTACCAATGCCACCTATAAGATCACATTTGATCAGAATGTTTACCGTGTGTATGTAGATGATGTGGAGAGGACAAGCCTTTCAAGATTTGTCATTTACAGTTCCGACGGAGACGGTATCTCCAACACCGGGCTGCTACCTTATCGTACCGGGATAATCTATCAGCCTTTTTCATCGGGGACACGGATGATCATGGCCTTGTTTGACGGCGCTGTCACCACTTATCAGAAAATCAATGTGGCAGAAGACATCATAATCAATGAGGCCGTTTCAAACGTAGCTTGTAACGGTGATAATACAGGAAGCATTACGTTGAATCCCACAGGCGGGCTTCCTCCCCTCCAATATTCCAGGGATGGTGTAAGCTACCAGAACGGCAATACTTTCGGAGGGCTTGCTGCCGGCAATCATTCCATGTATGTAAGGGATGCATCAGGGTGTATCAGCACAAAGACAGTTTATGTGGGAGAGAATGCTCCGCTCACCCTTTCTGTGGGTGTCGTCACTAATGCCATTTGTTCAGGTGATCACAACGGGTCAATACAGTTGAATGCGAGCGGAGGCGCCGGTTTTTTGCAATATGGTATTGATGGTAATAATTACCAGGCCTCTAATACCCTGTCAGGATTAAGTGCAGGAACCTATCAGTTGTATGTAAAAGATGCGGCCGGATGTACCCGGTCGGTCACCCAAACTGTCGGTCTTCAAAGTTTGCTGCAAGTGGAAACCGGCATACAGAAGAATGTTTCCTGTTCTTCAGGAAATGATGGGAGCGTCACGCTCTCGGTGGCAGGTTCTTCTCCCTCAGGGACTATACAGTATTCAAAAGACGGTGTGAATTTTCAGGGATCGCCTGTTTTTCCCGGGCTGACGGCCGGTGATTATACTTTTATTGTAAAAGATGATATATGTCAGACTTCACTATCAGTTACAATAACAGAGCCTTCGGTACTGGAAGCCGGCGCCACGGTTATTCAAAACGTCCTTTGCTTCGGAGGGAATGAAGGGCAGATCGAGGTAAATGCCATCGGAGGAACAGCCGGATATGAATACTCCCTGGACGGTATAACCTATGTAATCACGAACGTATTTGCCCACCTGACAGCCGGTAATTACAAATTCTGGGTGAGGGATGCAAACGGGTGCATTGCCCAGACCACAATCTTTAGCATTAGTCAGCCTGTAGCTCTGCAAGCGGGAATACAATCCAAAACAGCGGTGAAATGTTTTGGAGGAAACGATGCCATGGCAATTATTGAAGCCTCCGGAGGGGTTGCAGCTTATACCTACAGCCTTGACGGAGGGAATTTTCAGAATAGTAATGTTTTCACAGGACTGACCGCGGGTAGCAAAACCTTTACAGTAAAAGATAACAACGGCTGTCTCAAAAGTGTAACGACGGATATTCTACAACCTCCGGCTCCTTTTGTGATAAGTATCAGTCAGCAGGATAACCTGATTTGCAACAATGATAATTCCGGGCAGGTAATTCTGAGCGGGCAGGGAGGGACACCGGCTTACCAGTATTCCCTGGATAATGTCACTTTTCAATCTTCAGGTACTTTTACCGGCCTTGGGGCAGGTTCATATATGTTTTATGGCAAAGATGCCAACGGCTGCCGTTTCAGTACCAGCCTCAGCGTTAGTCAGCCGGAACCTGTTCACATCAGCCATCTGAAAAAACTGGATGTCGATTGTGAGTATTATGAAAAAGGAGAACTTGCTTTTGTGGCAACAGGAAGTAACGGCGGATTCAGCTATCATCTGAGTGGTACAGATCTGCATCACCTTCCTATTGCGGGACTTCAAAACAATGATGGGGTTTTTACAGGATTGTCTGTTGGAAATTATACAATGACAGCCGTAGACAGTAAGGGTTGCCGGAAAGATTATGCTGCCTCCGTTGTTCCTAAAAACAGTGGCATCCGTTTTGAGATCAGCAGCCAGCTGCCGGCCAGTTGCACAACCACTGACGGGGAAATTACGGTTATAAACGTCACCGGCGGAAGGCCTCAGCCAGACTATCATTTCCGGATCAGTTCGGCTGCCGGGTTCTCAACCTCCGGTGCATTTAATAACCTTGCCGGGGGGAATTACATTATTACAGTAGCTGACGAATTGTGCTCTTATAATCAGGAGGTAGACCTCCGTCTGCCGGAAAGCCTGAAGGCAGGCTATAAGATCAGCCCGGTAGACTGCCAGACACCCAAGGCCGATGTTTATATAGAGCCGATATCCGGGGGCAGCGGTACTTATGAGCTGGCCATGAACGGACCTTTTTCAGCAAACAGGATGTTCGGCCGCCTTGATCCCGGAACATACGCGGTGTTGATCAGGGATAATCCATTTACCTGTCATACCATTCTGAGCTTTGAAGTAAAGGAGCAGAACCGGGCGGACCTGAAGACCGATTTTGTACAGCAGATATCCTGCTATGGCGGTAGCGACGGGATCATCCGGGTCAGGGGAGACAATAATGCAGGTCCGTTTACCTACAGTTTTAATGACCTGGACAATTTTTCGGAAAACCGGGAATTTACAGGACTTACGACCGGGACCTACAAAATATATGCACAGAATGCCATAGGATGCCGGGATACGATCAAAGTAAGTCTGCAGCAGCCAGCCAAAATCGAATGGAATGTATTAACCAGAAATAACGACTGCTTCGGAGATAAGACCGGAGAGATTACCATTACCGGAACAGGCGGTACACCTCCGTACAACTATGCAATCGACGATGCTTTTATGGATTCAGGACACTTCGGAAGTCTGCCGGCGGGGTATTATATGACCCGGATAAAAGACAGTAAATCCTGCGAGTTTTCACAATATACACAACTGGTACAGCCTTCAGAAATAAAACTCACCCCGATTTATCAGGATACCATCAGGTGTTTCGGCGAGCATAACGGCGTGGTCAGGATCGATGCAGAAGGCGGTACCCCCGGGTATATTTATGCTATCAGCGACAGCACACAGTTTGGCGGGACACCATTGTTCAGCGATCTTATGGCAGGGACTTACCGGTTTTTCGTAAAAGACAGTAAACAATGTCCGGCACAAACGCAACTGACCCTAAAAGAGCCGGATAAACTGGAGCTGAGCTTGTCAGACAAAACAGACCCCTTGTGTTACGGAGAAAAGAACGGACGAATCCATGTAGAAGCCAAAGGGGGAAATGGAGATTATGTCTACAGTATGGACAATACCGTAAGTCAAAAGGAGGGAGTGTTTGAAAACCTGACCCAGGCTGACTATACCTTTAAAGTAACAGACAGAAAAGCCTGTGAAGATACGATCAGTAGGGTAAGGCTGGTTTGGCCCAAAGCACTGACGGCTACGATGAACATCACTCCTCCGGTGTGTTATGGCGATAGCAACGGGGTGTTGAAAGCAGCTATTGGTGGAGGGACGGCCCCGTTTGTCTACAGCCTTTCGCTGCCATCGGAGTTAATCCCGGAAACCATATCATTGCCCGGTTCAGAGGTAGAAGTCACGGGTCTTCCACCCGGTAGCAGAAATCTGTGGCTGCAGGACAGTAACGGCTGCAGACTTCAGCTCAATGTAAACATCCCGGTTCCCGACAAGCTTAATCCCATTGTTTTTGAAGGTCTTCCGGAAGAAGTTTGTAAGGGGCAGGAGGTTACTTTATCGGCGGGCAATATTGGTCAGGCAGTACGTTGGTTCAGGAACGATACATTGCTACAGACTACAGGTGGCGCACAGGAGATAACGGTCGACCAATCCGGTAAATACATCGTAAAAGTAAATAACAACACAGGCTGCGAAATCACCGGCGAATATAACCTGATCTACAATGATAAAGCTCTGAAAGCCGACTTCCTGATCCCGACGCAGGCCTTTGCAGGCGATACGGTGGTGTGTCTGGATATTACGAAGCCGGTGCCGGATAGAGTGGTGTGGACACTGCCGACAGAAGCATTTAAGATTGAAGAAAATGAAATAAGGATAGGTTCGATTTTTACGACCGAAGGTCAGTATACAGTAAAAATGGATGCTTATTCAGGAGATTGCCATCAAATAGTTTCCCATTCAATAATCATCTCAGAAAAAGGAAGTTCGGAGGGACAAATTTACTCGCCTGAAGAATTAATCAAATCGGTGACGATATTCCCTAATCCCAGTAATGGTCAGTTCATGGTGAAAGTGGAGCTAGCTTCCGAAAAAGAACTTGAGCTTTCTCTGATAAGAAATATATCAGGAGAGAAAGTCTATGCTAAAAAGGAGCCTAAAAGCCGGCAATTTTCTATAGATATAAATCTGAATGTCGTCTCAGGAGTATACATACTACAAGTAAAAGTGGATAAGGTACTAAAATCATATAGGGTAGCTGTTAATAAATAATAACATGAAAAAGATATTATTAATAGTGGTTTTAGCCGTACAATCCTTGTATGCCCAGGACCTGGGAAAACTTGCCAAACCTAAAGAACTGCTCAAAGGGAAAGGAGTTAGTCTCAACGGAATGATAGCGGCCAATAACCGGTATTATATTCCTTACGGACTTCCCAACCGGCAGATTGCTTATCAGTATATGTATTCGGGCAGAATCAATTTGGATATTTTTGGTAAGATCAATATGCCTGTATCGTTTAGTTTTGCTAACAGGAATGCGACTTTTAATAAAATTGCACCGAAAGGAGTAAACCTCAGCCAGTCTCCTAACCGGATCAGCTTAAAACCATTTTATAAAGGGCATACGCTTTACCTGGGTACAAATTCAATGATTTTCTCCAATTATTCTCTTGCAGGCCACCGGTTTGCCGGGCTTGGATATGAGTATCGTTCAAAAGGCAGATTTCCTCTTTATGGCTCCTTTATGTATGGAAAGTTGCTCAATGCCGTAGAGATGAATCCTGAAATTCCTTCCATCAAAGTTGCTTTTAAGAGAAAAGGGTATGGCATGGCTCTGGGTTACCGCAGGAATGCTGACTTTGCAGATGTGTCTTTATTTAATGCGTATGATATAGCAAACTCCCTTGGGAAGAGACCTGATACACTTAATATCTTTTCAAATAGTAACCTGGTGGCATCTGCCAGATTGCAAAAAGTGTTGTTCCGGAATGTATACTTAAATTCTGAATTTTCCAGGTCAGGAATTTTTAGAAATAATACTGAACATCTGACTTTAGGAAAACTGCTTAACAAGACCTTTTCAAATATCCCAACTGTAAAAAACGCTTATCGTTCGTCGATAACCTACAAGATAAAAAACGATGAGTATGGACTTGAATTCAGTCGTGTTGACCCTGCATATAACACTTTCGGATCTTACTTCTTTAATAATGACCTGGAGATCATATTGGCAAGGGGTTTAAAAAGTTTTAACCAGAATAAGCTGACAATAGCAGGAAAAATAGGGAGAGAGAGAGGTAACCTGGATAAATCCGGGCCTAAATCACAGGAGCGTTATGCCGGAAGTCTGGATTTGAACTATCAGCCTTCTCCTGATAGGGGAATCCTATTTAACTATTCCAATTTTAGTAATTATTCCAATTTATTAAATACGTATCAATATCTCAAAGCAGTACAATCATTTGTGGAATTGGATACTCTGAATTACAGGCAGATAAACCAAAACATTTCCGGATCCTTCCATACAAAACTTTTTGAAGTCAATGGTTTTAAGAATGGTTTGACTACAACAATAAACCTACAAAGCCTCAAAGATACTCAAGGGAATAGGCTTGTAAAGAATGATATGGTCAATAATACTTTTCTGTATACGATTATTCAGGAAAGAGAAAAGCTGAGTGGCTCGGGAGGAATTAATATAATGAAAAACAGGGCCAATGGATACGACGAGTTCTTGTGGGGGCCGGTACTGAATGCAAGTAAAGGTTTCTCTGACGGAAAATACATGATAACAGGCTCTCTGACGTATTCTTTGTCTGACTCAGAATTTGAAGAAGGAGAAACGCAAAAAAACAGAATATTTACTGGGAGCCTGTCCGCCAATACATCTATTGCAAAAAAACACCGGATTACGCTGTCAGCGGTGTACATGAAAGCCAGGAACCCGCTTAACCCCGCACTGATAACCTACAATTTTTCCGAACTTACTTTTAATCTCAATTATACCTACAACTTTAAAATTTTAGACCTGAAATTCAGACAATTATGAAAAAAAATATATCTCTTCTGTTATTCTTCTTTCCGCTTTTTTTGTTTGGGGCATCTCCTTCAGATAAGCAGAAAACTTTGTCTCAATCATCTGCTACGGAGTGGGGAGCACCCGCAGACGTAACCCCCGAACAAGTAGAAAATGTAATAAAAAAGACCAAGGAAGCGGGCAAAATGGTGTACGACTTCCTGAACCTGAACTATGTTTCTGATCTTCCCGCAGTTGTTCACAAAGACATTCAGGGTGTAAGTTATGATATTGCCCTGAACAAACTGGAGTTTGCTCCGGGAGGCAACACTATTTCTGTGTATGCTATGATCACCACACAGGACAACCAGCGTATTTGTTTTGCGGGTGAGAGTATAGTATTTACGGGATCGGGAGGGATTCAGGAAGGGGAATTAAAAATTTTGCTCGGTGGAGATAGCCAGATCAAACTTCTGAAGCTGGAGAAAATTGCTCTGAATCTCACAGGAGGGAGCCTGAAGTTTGGCTGTGACGGATATGAAAGCTTTTCTATTCAAGGTAATTTAGTATTCAGCAGAGATCTGATCGTGCCGGAAAACACTCAAACGGGAGAGGTAATAGGGGGAAATGTGACTTCCAGCTTCAAATTGGATAAGGTGAGAAGCTGGAATGATCTGATGTTTGAGATCAACCTGCCCACTTTTCAGATTCCTAAAATGGAGGGCTATAGTTTTACAGTTCAAAATGCCGTATTTGATATCAGCGATGCATTGAATTCTCCTGCGACAGCTTTCCCGGTTGGTTATACTTCAGCAGAAATGGGACCTCAATGGCACGGGGTCTATATCGGAGAAGTAAGTGTAAGATTTCCGGAAACGTTTAAGAACAGGGCCACCAATCAGCGGCTTAAAGTAGGCGTTAAAAGACTTTTGATAGATGGAATAGGCGTTTCAGGTGAGGTTTTTGGTGAAAATATAATGGCTCTGAAAGAGGGTGACCTGAACGGCTGGGATTATTCTGTCGATTACGCCGGGATTGAGATTGTAAAAAATAGCGTTCGTTCTGGCAGGCTAGCCGGAAAGATGAGGGTTGCGGTAGCGGAAGAAGAGCATCCTTTTGGATACAGAGCTGTAATAGACCCGGGCAGAGATTATTATGAGTTTATGGTGAGTTCAGAAGATAAACTTGAATTCCCATTCCTTAAGGCTGCCAATGTAAGCCTTGCACCGACTTCCGCAGTATCATTAAAGCTTCAAAATAAAAAATTCTCCGCCTCTGCCAATCTGCATGGGACCCTGGATATTACCGCTGCTGACGACGGGCTGTCACTTCAGTCCTATACATTTGAGAACCTGTACGTGTCCACAGCCGCTCCATATCTTTCGATTGGAAGTTTTGGAGGTGGTTCTGACAAAGAGCAGAAGTTTGGCAACTTTCCTGTTTCACTTATTGCCCCGAATATTCTTATTCAGAATAGTGCGGCCTTCGTAAAATTCGGTTTGAAGGTAAACCTGGACAATGTAGGCATATCAGCTACCGGTGGATTTGTAATAGAAGGGGAATTCGTCACCACCGATAACCGCCATTTCTGGAAACACAAACGATTGGGAGTAGAAACATTATACGTAAAGGGAGATTTTAAAGCCGCCAAAATACGGGGAGCAATAGCGTATTTTAAAAATGACCCTATATACGGCAAAGGTTTTGGCGGATATCTTGACATGACCCTGGGAATTCACAAACAAATCGATTTTTCTGTCTCGGGGATGTTCGGAAGGAAGGATGATAAACCTTATTGGTTTCTCGATGGCGAGTATTCCGGTGCAGGGGAGGGTAGCACCGGGCTTGCCATTCATCTTTTAGCGGGAGGTTTCTATAAGCACATGAGTGCCTCTAACAGACCAGGTACTTTCAAAACGTCTACCGGAGTAGGTTACGTACCTGATTTTAGTGTAAACTGGGGAGCTAAGTTCGGCGTTGGTTTCGGTGTAGGAGGAGGCTCTGCTATCAGCGGAATGGCGGGTATGGAAGTGGTGACCCGCGAAGATGGTTCTTTGTCTAAGATAGGACTTATGGGTAAAGTAGCTGTGGCAGGCTCTCCGTCAAACCACAGTGCAGTAGCGGTAAGAGAAGCCTACATCGCCATGACTAGCACCTTTAGCGGGTTTGGCGGTCTGGCAAGTCAGACAGACGGAGAGCCGGAGGCCGTCAGCGGAGCAGTCAACAGTTTCATTCCGGCAGACGGAGCCAATCAGGTAGGCTTTAGTGCTTTTTGCGTTCTAAACCTGGATTTTCAAAATAATACCTATTACGGAAAAGCCGGAGCCAACGTGAGTATGAGTGCGATAACCATTCAGGCAGTTGCAGCATTCCTCTTTGGGCCGGATAAGTGGTTCCTTCATTTCGGAGAGCCTCCTATGAACAGTAGGATTATTGTCTCTATTCCTGCCTTTCCAGCAATCGATGCCTATATCATGCTTGGACACGGGGTGGTGGATTTGCCTGATCCTCAGCCCAATATATTTGACAAGTTTCCCGGAGAACGGGCAGGGTATTCGACCGGTATTAATCCTTCAACCATCTCGCTGGGGCAGGGCATTTCTTTTGGAGCAGGTATCGGGGTTTCTGCCACTGGTGACTTTAAGGTGGTAAGTTTCAGCCTTGGTGCCAGGGCTGGAGTAGACATTATGCTGACTCGCTATGCTGATGGGGTGTATTGTGTAGGCCGTGAAGGTCAGGGAATAGGTATCAATAACTGGCGGGCCGGAGGCCAGATGTATGCCATCGGATGGTTCAAAGCACAGGCTTTTGGAGTCAGCGTATTGGATATCAGCTTGGGTGCCATGTTGGCGGCGAAGGCGCCCAATCCCACCTTTGCGGTGGGGAAGGTCCAGGTGAACTTTAAAGTGTTATTCAAGTCATTCAAATTCAAGGTTGGATTTACTGTAGGGGAAGATTGCGAATTGGCTCAAAGTGAAGGTACTGAGACCATCACGGAAGTTATAGAAAGTAACTATCCTCATGATAGTGCAGGCTATATCCCTTCTGATTCTCCTGTTTACTTCACGTTTACAGATCCGATAAATAAGGAAATCAGTATCGACGGTATGGAAGGGAAATACCTGATCAAAGTCGTCGATTTTAGCGTGAGGGATGAGAGCGGAAACCCGACAGAAGGCAGTTATTCCAATCAGGGAGACAAAAAAGTAGGTTTTAATCCGGCAGGAGGATTTTTGCCCGCTGATCAAAAACTCACAGCTTCTGTCAAAATTCAGGTGCTGACTAATGGACAGCCGATGATAGCAGATGGAAAACCTCTGGAACAATTCAAAGAATTTTCGTTCACAACCGCTAAATCTGCCCAGCAGCATGTCCAGGAGCTTGATCAGGTAAAAGAAGACATACACGAACAGGCGGAAACCATAAAGGATGAAACCCAGCAGGAAGCGGAAGCCATTAACAGAGAAGCAGAGGACAGGGCCAGAGATATTCGGCAAAAATCAGAAGAGGCTTTGAAGGAAATAGAGGAAAAGAACATTGAGAGAGCAAATGAAATAAAGAATCTGGCTGAAAACAGTGCCCCGGAAATACAAACAAAAGTGGACTCCGTAGTTACCGAAGCTTTGGACAAAGCCAATGAAGTAGTAGATGACTCGAAAGACAAAATACAGAAGATACTGGATGACGCACTGGCTAAAGTCAGGCGGGTAACCACCACCGCCCTAACGAATGTTACTATCGCTGTCACAGCGGCAGAAATCCGCGGGATCAATTATATCACCGCCGCTCAGCAACAGATCGTTGCTATGGCCAGAGCTCATGAGGCCGCTTTGCGGGATTTGGAGAGAGAAAGAAAAAGAAAAGTATTCCTGAAGGTATTTAAAAAAGGTAAAGATAAGGTCAGAGAAGAGTACCGCATTATCGCTGAACAAATGAGGCAGCAGTACGCCAATGCCATTGCGGCAGTTAGGGCAGAGGCAGAACGTAAAGCTCAGGCAGAGATGGATGAGGCACGGGCAGAGAAAGAGAGGATTATGGCGGCAGCAAGGGCGAAATGTAAAGAAATCATGGACAAAGCCGAGAACGATTGCAGTGCGGTCATTGCAGATGCTGCGGCTCAATGTAAGGCTATTATGGACGAAGCGGAAAGGATTTGCAGAGATATCATAGGACTACCGCAAATAGATATGTCTGGTCTGAATACATATACGCAGGTGGCTTTAGATATCCGATATAATGAATCGGATGAAGATGAAGGGGGCGAAGGCCTGGATGAAGATGCATTTGAACAAGCGCAGAAGGAGGCCGAAGAGAAAAGGCAACAAGAGCAAGCACAGCAGGAGGAGGAACGAAGGCAACGGGAGAGCGAAGAATTTAGGAGAAATGAAGAACAACAACAGAAGCAACAAGAGATAGAAGACCAAAGAAGAAGAGATGAGGAACAAAGGGCCAGGGATGAAGAAGAGCGGAGGAGGCAAGAGCAGGATGAGTACTATAGAAATCAGGAACTGGAAAGGCGTAGGGTGCAGGAAGCCGAAGAGGAGTGGCAGCGGCAACAGGAAGCGATGAGACTGGAGAACATCAGGCAGGAAAATGAGCGGGCTGAGCAACTGCGCCAGGAACAGTACAGACAGGAAATGCAACGACAGGAGGAAGAAAGGAACAGGCAAGTTGAATTTGACCGAAGGCGTCAGCTGGAATACGAACGTCAGCAGATGGAGCAGTCAGCGGCTGCTGTTTATAATCCTCCCGTAATCACCAGGGATTATGTGTACTACGTGGTAATTGTCAACGATACCGAAATGATGTTTTGAAAAATGAAAAGTGAGATGCAACGCGAATATTTTCTAGAGACGATAAAGAAAGTGATGTTTTTAGTCTTGATTTGGAGTAGTTCAGCTGCTCAAGATGTGCGATTGAATATCATCGCCAAAACAGAAAAACAGCAGATAATACTAAGGTGGATGCCAATGGACTATCAGGCCTTTAAAACGGGACTTGACCAGGGATATGTACTTTCCCGTAAAACGATCCGCCGGAATGGCCTCGTGGTGACCGAGGCCCCGATAGTACTTACCCCTAAGCCCTTAAAGGCCCTGAAGGAAAGCTTCTGGGAAAAAGAAGGAAAAGAAAACCGCTTCGCCTACGTGGCCTGGCAGCTTATAAAATCAGAGGATCCCGGAGATCAGGAGGGTAGAGACCTGAATCTGGCCCTCACCATGCTGATGAGTAACACCTCAGCAACCATTTCCAACGCCTTAGGGATGTTGTACTTCGACAAGACTATAAAAGAAGGAGAAGAATATGAATATACCGTGAATACCGGCGAGGGACTGACCTCCTCGGTACATGCGAAGGCAGGAGAGATTACACGCCTTATCCCGCCCGATAGTCTCTACGGCGATTTTGCTGACAGTACGCTGTTTTTACGATGGAGGGTGGCGGATACATTGCTGCACAGTGCTTTCCTGATTGAGCGTTCGGATGACGGCGGGGTGAAATTTAACCCGGTGAATACCGAACCCGTGCTGATCAGTACAGATCCGGACTCGTCGGGTAACACTTTTGCTTCTTACTCTGTGAAACTGGAGAAATTTCATTATAAGTATGTTTTTCGCGTGCGGGCCTTCACCCCCTTCGGACAGCTCAGCGACCCCTCGGCGCATGTTGAAGTGACGGGTTACCGGGATAAAATACCCATGCCCCGCGTAAAACACTCGCTCATTCCCCACAAGGGCGTAAGGCTGGAGTGGAGCTATCCTGACTCACTGCATAATGACATTCGCGGGTTTGAAATACTGGTGTCTGACACCCCCGACGGCAAATATGAATATCTGCTCAAAAACACATTGCCCCGTAACGACCGGAGGTATGATGATACCCTCATCAGAGCCGATGCCTATTACAAAGTTGCGGCCGTGACACTAGCCGGAAAATTTGCCCCGTCCATTGCCGAGTTTGTGCAGGTCGACGACACCATACCACCTGTGAAGCCCCGCTGGGTATTGCACAGGGTTTCTAAAGAAGGGGTGGTGCGGCTTAAATGGTATAAAAATAAAGAAAGGGACTTTTACGGCTACAGTGTGTTCAGGGCTGATAACCCCAAAGCGGAGTTTAGTGTCATTACTCCTGAGATGATTCGTGATTCGGTGTTTCATGATACACTGGCCTTGAATGTCCTGAATAGGAAAGTATACTACACTATAGTAGCATATGACCATCATCTGAACGCCTCAATACATGCCGACACTCTCGTGGTGATGCGGCCCGATACGCTCCCTCCTGTACCGCCTGTGTTTGGTGAATATCTGCTTACCGACACACACATACAGTTTCAATGGCATGCCAGCTCCAGTGCTGACCTGGGCCACACCGTTTTGATGCGGTACTCGGCCCTTGATACACTTACCCTGGGCAGCTGGAAGGCCACAGCAAGTCCGGGATGGATGACTTATACGGATAGTACTATAGCTGAGCGTACAGATTATACCTATGTATTGATCGCAGTAGACGAAACCGGCCTCAGTACAAACTCAAAGCCGGTGAAATTACAGAAAATGTATACCGGCGTGCGGGCAGGTATTGAGCCTCTTACATTTTCCTATGAAGAAAGCAGTATCCGGCTCAGCTGGCCGATACCCTCCCGTAAAGTAAAAAAGTACCTGCTTTACCGGCAGGGGCCTTCCGATAGCTACCTGGGTTTGTATAAGGTCTTTGAAGGTATGCATGGAACTTTTACCGATGCATCTATTATAAAAAATCGCCGTTACCTGTATGCTTTGCAGGCTGTTTATGAAGACGACAGCCGCTCGGCGCTGGGAACCGGCCACACCGCAATACTGTCTGAAAAATGAAAAAACTAATCCCCCTTCTTTTACAGCTAACGTTTGTTTTGGGCACTACCGCCCAGCAATATCCCGTAGACTGCCGTGTGGTCGTAAGCCCACCCTATTCGGGGCGTTGGCTGGATTATGCCAATAGCCCGCAGAAAATAAAGGTGCAGCTGCTGCTCCGTGACCTGAGCAAGCCCTCGCTGGAGGTTTCTGTGAGGATACGCCTCAAAAGCCCTGCTGGTGTGCTGATCCAGAACCCCGAAGGCTTTATGTCGTCAAGCCCCATTACCCTTACGCCGGGCGTTACCCGCACACTGGGAGGCTCAGAACTTGCAGAGAACTTTAATGGCTCCTCGCTGGAGGTACAGGGTATAGATCTGTTGGCCCTGCTGCAAGGCGACTACCTGCCCTCTGGCCCCTATGAATGGGAGGTGACGGCTTATGAGCATTTTCGTGACAGGCAGGTGTCAAACACCGCCTCAGCCCGTATGGTGCTGAATCTCAATCGCCCGCCACTGCTCAATTTGCCTGCCAACGGAAGCGTACAGCCTGTTAGCCAGCCACAAAATCTGCTTTTTAGCTGGACACCCCGGCACACCCTGGTGACTGGACTGGTGACCTATAGCCTTGCCCTCTACGAAATACCGGAAGGGGAAGACCCACAGGACTATGTACTCAACGGAGGTATACCTTACCGAATCGTTGAAACGACCCAGACCAGTTTTAGCTATGGTCCGGGCGAAGTGCCACTAAATCCCGGCAAAGTGTACGCCTGGCAGGTGCAGGTACAGGCCGATGAGTCAGGGTTTGAGAACCAGGGCTACAGTGTGGTGCAGAGCTTCCGGTATGGCTACCCAAGTTGCGAAACCCCACAAAACCCGAAAGGGGAAGCAGACGAACACAGCATACTTTTCAGCTGGGACGAAGTACCCGGAACCAAAGGCTATACACTGATAGTGAATGGCACGCAGCAGGTGGTGACGCAAAACCGCTACCTGTTACAGGGAGTACAGGCGGGGATGAGCTACGTATGGAGTGTAGCCACCCGCTGTGAAGGAGGCAGCAGTTCTCCCTCAGAGCAGCAGACGGTGAGCATACCCAAAGAAGAAGAACCTATCTGGTATTCAGACCCGGACCTGGTCTATGTAAATGAGCAGCCCGTTTCGGTGTTTGAGCCTGGGGATGAAGAGTCTCTGCAGGCAGGGGATGAGGTTGATTTAGAAGATATATTAAATACACCCATAAAAATCTTTATTCCTGAAGATGAAAATGGTACACTACCTGAAGGCTTACCCTCCAACTTACCAGTTCTTGCTCCGGACGCAAACATAGAACAGTTCCAGCAAGCGTTGAAGTCAAGGAAACCCACCTGTTCGGGCATCACCACAGGCTACTCTTGTGGTAATCATCAGAATGCTCCTCATTATGACGGGCCGATCATCCCGGTAAATGCAGGCGACGAAGTGGCTATGAACAGCATGCTGATGACGATCGTAAGCATCGACGCCGCGGGCAATGGCGAAGGGTTGATCCAGGTGCCGATGTTCGGGAACGTGAAACTTGGGGTTACGTTGCATGGCATTAAAGTGGCCGAAGGCGGCTGTGTGGTGGCCGGCAGGGCAGAGACCAGCTCTGTATCTGCAGCCCTGCTAAATGATAAACTAAGGGCAGAGTTGCAAAAGGCCTACGCCATCTTTGAAGAAGCGACTGACATTGCCCTGGAGAATGCGGGGGTGATTGCTGAAACGTATAACAACTTTCTGGACGTACTGAACGGGGTAAAGAACAAGGCCAATGCCCTGCTGGATAAGCTGAATTCGGGGGGAGCCCCCACCAAAACGGAAGTGGAGGCCCTGAAAAAACTGACGGAGCAGGCCACGGCCCAGATGGAAGCGAGCCTGCAGGCCATTAAGCAAGCCTACGGCGAACAGATCAACAAAGAAATGGAGGAAACGGTAAAGGCGGCCATCAGCAAGAACAAGGCAGACATAGCCGGTCTGACGGACTTCAAGCCGGAAAATAGACCCAACCTGGTCATTTCAGTAAAGTCACTGGCTTCTACCGAACCGGTAGTGATACAGCAGGCGATTCTAAGCCTGGCGCCACTGACTGTGGAATATAACGGGAAGAGTTATGCTCGAGGGAAGACGATCAATATTATAAGTCCAACAAATAAGGTAAGCGTAAGGGGGCTATTTTCGGATGAAACATTTGAATGGAAGCTAAGTAGTGGTTCTTCAGGATCAACAAGTCCTATTGAGATAAGTTTTCCAGATAGTGAATTTGAAATGACTTTGGAAGTGATACAAGGGAACAGGAAAACTAATGTAGTATTAAGAAAGAAGATAGTAACATTTGAAGGCCTTGTAGCTTATGATGGAAAAAATGCGAAGCGTAAAGCAGACTCTAAAAAAGATGAAACACTTTATTTTGTAGGAGGTGGTGATGCTGTAGGAAGTGAAGTGAGAAGGGTTAACTTTAAGTTGACAACGAATGCAATGAAAGAAGACTTTTCTGGTGACGAGCCTCAATTTTCTACAAAAAGTTTAAAATTAAATGGGGAATACTTTAGCGATGGTGATTTGAACTATTCGACAGCAGGTTGTTGCTATTCAAAAGATTATGCTTTTTCCTACACATATCCCTCTAAATGGTCATCCTGGGCCCGACCCTCTGTTTCATCATTTAATAAAAAACATACAGTTGATTTGAAGTTTGTAAAAGCATACTACGGGAAAGTTAGTTATATTAATAAAATTAATCCTATACTGCAGGTTTTTGACGAGTTCAATTATGTAATTAATAAACTTGAGACCTTTGGATTTCCGTGTAAAGTGACTTTTTTTAAATCCAGTTCTGATTGGCAAAATAGACCCTCTGATGTGGATTTATCTGCGGCTACCTATAATAAAGAAATTGAAAATTCAAGGCATATTGAGGATATTAAAGATATAAACCTGAAATTAAGTAAATTAAAGGTTTTTGAGTTTAAATGTAGTAAAGCCATTGGTTGGGGTAGTTTTTCATTGGGTGATTTTTATGCGAGTCTTTCGTGTACACCAGAAATTAGTGTCACAGCACGCCATAAGACTAATTTTGAAACAAAACAAGGCAAATGGAGTGGGGCAGGAAATATAGCAATACCTGTAAAAACAGAATTTGGTTTGGAAAAGAAAGTGGATGGTATTTTTGGATATAATATTTCAGTCCCAATTGTAGTTGGAGGCAAAGGGGAATATCCTAATGAAGGGAACTTTAAAGAAGTTGCTTTTTATGCCTATATGGATAGAACAAATGTTAACATCACGGCAAATGTAGACGTTGGTGTTTTTGGTGAAAAAGATATAAAGCTAAGTTATTTGCTTTTTGATACACAGTGGAAATCTCCTAAAAGAGTTTACAATTTAGATGATTTGACAAAAGAATGAGGTTGAGAAATTTAATCGGAAATATTTTGAATATTTTCTTTAAAGCAATATTTACAGCAGGTCTGCTAGCCATTTTTATTGCATGTTTGCAACTTGTGCTAAATAATATTTTTCATTTAAGGAACTTCAAAAAAGGAGAAGTGTCTAAAGTATTAATTAAAGAAGATGAAAGTCCAGAATTTGGGACTAGACTTTATAAAGAAGCAACTATAATTATCAATGGGAAGGAAGAAGTGCTTAGCCAAAATATATATGATTTAGAAGTAGGAGATTCAGTTGTTGTCAGAGATGTTGGAACAAAATACAATAATATAGTTTTTGAAATTAATGGGAATACAGTAGGTAGCCCCTATGATATGTTTGATTATGTATCGCCTTTTTTAATGTTAATTTCCGGATTTTTTATTTACTTCTTTGTTTTTAGACCAGCCTGGTATAGACTAAGAAAAAGATATAAAGGTTTTTAATTTTAGACTACTTTTTTAATTATTAATATGATAAAAAAAATTGCCCTATTCCTGTTAAGTTTTTCAGGCTTTGCTCAAAGTTATGAAATGACTTGCTCTAATGTGCCATATTTTAGCTTCGAGACAACTAATTTTAAAACCTATATTTATTCACCAGTATTTGTAGCAAAAAAAGCATATACAAACCTGACAGAAGTATCAAATCTATATCCTGAACAACTAATAGAATCAGAGATGTCAGTTACAAGTCAAGAATGGTCATCGTTCAACTATGGAAAACCTCGTGAAGCAGAACCTAAAAGATATGTCATAATTCAAAAGGGAGATGTAAGTAAAAACTATGCACATTTACTTTACAAAGTCGAGTATGAATTCAATGGAGAGTCTTATGCCATTATTAAACTTCATATTTATTCAGAGAGTAAAAAAGAACCGACGGGTTTCGCACTTTCAATGAAAAAGCTTGAAAATAGATGGATAGTTTATAATGAGTCTTCAATTACAGATCTTATGTTCTTGATTGTTTTCTTAAAAGCAGAAACACTTGAGGCTATATTTTCTCAACAAAAAACGGGCAGTTTAGTCTTGGACAATCTAAGAGAATTATCAATGGTAAATGGAGTTTTTAGTCTTAATAAATTTCTTTACTCGGTTAAAAGTACTTTGGAAAAAGATAAAGATAGCTTGGAGATAGTTTTGGACCCTTATCGTATATTCAAATGAAAATCATTATAATATTCCTATCAAGTGTAAGTCTTATTTTTGCTCAAACAAAGAATGAGTATACGCAATTTTCTGGCAAAAATATACAATTGAATTATACCCAGGTGTCAGATAATCAGGAGTTTTGCACCTACGAGAAAGTCGAAAAAGCAGAACATTTTGATGTTCTTTGGGGGAATGTGGTAAAAAAGGAAGTTCAGAAGTATAATGGAGCAGACAGTGTAAAGATTATTCCAATTCATCGTTTTGTTTTTGAAACAAAGCAAAAGAAGTACTTGTTTCTTAAATTTTCGATTGAACAAAAGAATAAAAAGCCAATTTTTGTAATTAAAAATTTCCAACAAAATAATTCAAAAAATTGGGTAGAATATACTACATCGGATGCTAAAGTGAGAGCTCTCTCATATGTATTTGAGCATATTAAAACTGATGTATTTCAGAAATTATTTTCAGGAGATGACATCAAAAATGAGCCGCTAATAAATAACTTAAAAAATAAGGTGCTTGGAAGTGATGGATATGTAAATTTTGACGAATTATATAGACAGTTGATAAACATTAAAGACCAATCGGTTTTTAGGAAATTATGTAATTGATAAAGCATGATTGTCTTTTGACTATCCTAAGCTTGCCGCCACTGGCTTCACGCTTCCCTGCTCCTTCCCCAGAGGTAGATACAAAGCGTTACCAGGTAAGCAATATCACGGTGGAATTGAATGGCAAAAACGTTCAATTGAAACACTTTATCCTGGGATACGAAGGAGATTTTACACTGAACCTCAACGAATTCTCACAGGACAACATCACAGGCAACAAACAAGACCAGTTGTTGTTTGTAGGTGCAAGAAACAGCACCAAGGAACTTTTGGCCATTCACGGAACGAAAAGCAATGTCAAAACAGTGTATGATGTCGTTTTTCTTACAAACTTAAAAAAATACAACGCGCTCCACAACTTTTGGGTTTGATCCTATTTCAGGACGTGACAGATCCCAAAAACAAAAAAGCACCTGACATTTCTGTTAAGTGCTTTCTTTTGTGACCGCGTTAGGATTCAAACCTAAAACCTTCTGATCCGTAGTCAGATGCTCTATTCAGTTGAGCTACGCAGCCATATCCCTGAATTGGGACTGCAAAGATAGAGTTTACTTTGTCAAATCCCAAACTCTTTTTTTAATTTTTTAGCGTATCCAGCTTCTCCGGATTGATGTCTTTATACCATGCCTTGATTTTCAATATAATAGCCAACCCTACGGCAATTTCGGCCACAGCCACCAGCATAATAAAGATACTGAACAATTGCCCGCGCTCCGGAACAGGGTCAAATTTACTGAACGCCACAAAGTTGACATTGACGGCATTCAACATCAGTTCAACTCCCATCAACATCATAATCAGGTTCTTTTTACTGATGATCACCGTAAATCCGATACAGAAAAGTCCTGCGGACACAAGCAGGTAAGGGAGGATATTATTCATGATTTCTTGACAGATAAGTGGAGCCTATTAGTGCGCCCAGTAAAAGCAGCCCTACGGCTTCAAGAATAAAAACATGGTCAGTCATAAGCGAAAAACCCAGGCTGCGCACATGGGAAACCCCGGGAGCGGTATCTGTATGTATCTTAAAACTCAGAGAGGTTACAAAGAATATCAGGACGAGGAAAAGACCTACGCTGAGGATCATGGTCAGAAGACTGTCCCGGGAGCCAACATAAAGCATATTCTTTTTATCGTTGGGACTGCTTTTTTTGTTGCTCAGCAAAATTCCGAAGATGATGAGTACAAGGATACCGCCGATATAGATCATGATCTGCGATACAGAAACGAACTCTGCACCGGCAAAAACAAATAGACCGGCTACACCAAGCAGTGAAACCAATAAGCCGAATGCTGCATAAAGAAGGTTGTCTGTCAGCAGGATATAAAGGGCCCCCGTTATGGCGATCAGGCAGAAGGCTCCAAAAACCAGATTGGTAAATAAGTCTGTCATCAGGATTTCTTTCCGGGTTTTAAAGTGGGTTTGAAAACGGCCTTAGGTTTTGCCTCCTCGTTTGAAACAACTTCGTCAGGATTTTCGCTCGTATCTTTAGTATCTTCTGGTGCTTCTGCCGGGGATGGGCCAGCGGGAGACACACTAGCCGGAGGTCTCATTTTAGGCTGAAACTTTGGTGCTGGCTTCGCTTCCGGAGTCTCATCGGGCGTAGCTTGTACAGGCTCAGCAGCAGAGGTCTGTCCTGCCGGCTTCATTTTAGGCTGAAACTTTGGAACAGATTTCACTTCCGGGGTTTCATCCGGCGCAGCTTGTGAAGGTTCGGAAGTGGTACTTTGTCCTGTCGGTCTCATTTTAGGCTGAAACTTTGGTGCTGGTTTCGCTTCCGGAGTCTCATCGGGCGTAGCTTGTACAGGCTCAGCAGTAGAGGTCTGTCCTGCCGGCTTCATTTTAGGCTGAAACTTTGGCACAGGTTTCACTTCCGGGATTTCATCCGGCGCAGCTTGCGAAGGGTCGGAAGTGGTACTTTGTCCTGCCGGCTTCATTTTAGGCTGAAACTTCGATACTGGTTTCACGTCCGGGGTTTCATCTGAGACAGGTTCTGAAGTTGCCGGTCTTATTTTGGTCTGAAACTTCGGAACTGATTGGATGACCGGTTCACTAGGCGGCGCTGCCTGCTCAGCAGGTTTCGGGACCGGCCTTGGCTGAGGAGTAAAACCTTTTCCTGCGCCAGGCTCCTCCAGAGCTTCACCCGGCTGAGTTGCGGGTTTCATCACAGGTCTGGATTTCGGTACAAATCCTCCGCCCGTAGCCGGGGCAGAAGCAGGCAGCGGCTTAGCTTGTTTGGCGGCTTCTTTCTCCGCTACATATTGCTGGTAAAGATCTTTCTTTTCCTGTACCTCTTCATCACTCAGATTGGAAAAGGCGAAATTCAGCTGTGTAATGTCAATGACGCTGTAGTCGTATTCTGAATTCATGATCAGGCATTCAGTAGGACATACGGTCGTACAGAGTCCGCAGAAGCAGCACTTGGCCATGTCAATATCGAACCGGGCAGCATGAAGCCTTACGGGAGAGCCGTCAGAGGTATAACGGATAAGTTCAGGTGACTTGACAGCCTCAATTTCAATGCAATCCACCGGACATATCTTGGCGCATTTGTCACAAACAATACAGTCGTCGATTTCACAATCCAGCTGATAGCGGCCTGTTTCGGGTACGGACAATGTTTCGTGAGGGTACTGAAGGGTTACGTGTCCTTCGGAAAAACTGAAATAATCAGGGTGCTCTACATTGATGGCGCCTCTGGATTTACGGGCGTTCCAGAAATGTCGGAGGGTAAGATTCATTCCCTTGAGGGTAGTTCTGATGCCCCTGCTTATGTTGGCGAAATAAGACATACTGCAAATATACTTGGGTTTTGGCTTAAATCAATTAATTTTGAGGGTCTAAAACCGGCAGTGCATTCTGCTTCTGCGGTTTGATGGATTTAAAGGATAAAAACCTTTCTGTATCATGAAAAAAACTACTTCATTATCTCTGGAGCCCGGGCTGGCTCTTGATGAGGAGCAACTGCTCATCCATCTCAGAAAAAAATTCGGTTTATCTGCTGATACCAGACTTGAGGTCATAAAGAGAAAGCAATCCATTGATGCCCGTAAGAAAAATGTAATCGTTAACCTGGACCTTGATCTTTTCATTGATGAGGATCCGGAGCCACTGATGTCACCGCGGGAGCCTTATCCGGATGTATCGCGGAGCAGGCGTTCTGTCATAATTGCCGGGGCGGGTCCAGCAGGTCTTTTTGCTGCCCTTCGTCTTATCGAACTGGGTGTAAAACCGGTCATATTGGAACGGGGTAAAGATGTACAGTCAAGGCGGAGAGACCTGGCAGCTATTAACAAAGATCATGTCGTGAACCCGGATTCCAATTATTGCTTTGGAGAGGGCGGCGCCGGTACTTATTCTGACGGGAAGCTTTACACACGCTCTAAAAAGCGGGGAGATATACGGCGAATTCTGGAAATTCTCGTGACACATGGTGCCACGGAGCAGATTCTTGTGGATGCACATCCGCATATAGGAACCAATAAACTGCCGGTGGTGGTGAAAAACCTCAGAGAGAGTATTCTGAACGCAGGTGGAGAAGTGAAGTTTGATACAAAGGTTACAGATCTGATCCTGGAAAACGGAGAAATAAAAGGAGTTCGGACTGCCGGCGGGCATGAACTGACAGCTGACGGGCTGATACTTGCCACCGGTCATTCTGCCAGAGATATATTTGAGATGCTTCATCATAAAGGTATTCTGATTGAAGCCAAGCCCTTCGCTATGGGCGTAAGGATAGAACATGATCAGGCGTTTGTAGATCAGTGTCAGTATCACAGAGCTGAACGCGGTCTTCTGCCCGCTGCTTCCTACAGCCTGGTTGCTCAAACGTGGTTTGGAGGGGTTCAGCGGGGTGTATTCAGTTTTTGTATGTGCCCCGGGGGATTCATTGTGCCTTCCTCCACGGCACCCGGAGAACTTGTGGTCAATGGGATGTCTCCTTCAAGACGTGACTCGGTATTTGCCAATTCGGGCGTGGTGGTAGCCATGAATGAACCCGACTGGCAGAAATACGCCGGTGAAGGTCCCCTGGCGGCGCTCCGGCTTCAGAAAGAGGTCGAACAGAAAGCCTGGCGCCTGACAGCCGCGCACCGGCATGAAGAGCATAATTTGCATCAGCAGTACATGCCTGCTCAACGGATTCCCGACTTTCTCAGAGGGAGTGTCTCTGCACAGCTGAATGAAACGTCTTATCAGCCCGGATTGGTCTCTATGGATATGGCGGAGGTTTTACCGCGCGAAATAGCTATGCCTTTGAAAGACGGGATAGCACAGTTTGGAAAGAAAATGCAGGGTTATGCCGGAACAGGGGGACAGTTGGTCGGGATTGAAAGCCGGACCTCTTCCCCGGTAAGAATACCCCGGGACAAAGAAACCCTGGAACATGTTTTAACAAAGCGTCTTTATCCTTGCGGGGAAGGGGCCGGGTATGCAGGAGGGATTGTATCGGCAGCTATGGATGGTGAACGCTGCGCCGAAGCCCTGGTGGAGAAATATTTCTGATTTTCGGGATTCTCACAATTTGTAAGAAGGGTTTTTAAAGAAAATGTGTTATATTAGTAGATCGTTGACTTTCTAATTTCTGATCTGTGCATTTTGATACTTTCATTTCAAGGCTTTCAATGAACCTCAAAGGGCCCCTTCCGGGACGCGAGGCTCATATAAGACTGATGAATGAACAGAGATTCAAATCCAGGATCCTGCCTAACGAACTTACCCGAAACAGTGCCGTTCTGATCGTATTTTATCCTCACCAGTCCGGTGTTTATCTTCCCCTGATTCTTCGCCCCCCTTATGACGGCACGCACGGAGGACAAATGTCTTTCCCCGGAGGAAGGATGGAAGAAGATGATGAGTCGCTGATAAGAACCGCCTTGCGGGAGGCCCAGGAAGAAATAGGAATCAAAGCTATTGATGTGAATATCCTGGGTAAGCTTACCAGAATTTTCATTCCTCAGAGTAATTTCTGGGTTGAGCCGGTAGTAGGGTACCTCGACTATCGTCCTGATTTTTTTCCGGACGAAAGAGAAGTGGCGTCTGTCGTTGAAGTGAAGGTGGATGACCTTATTACGGATAGGCACATCGAAACCCGTCCGATGAACATCAGGGGAATGAGGTTTGATACACCCGGCTACGCCGTTAGCGGCCAGTGGATATGGGGTGCCACTGCCATTATTATTTCCGAACTGGTAGAAATTTACCGCCGGTAAAATCAGGCTTTTTCAGAGAAAAATCTCTTCGTCGCCAAAGCGATGGGAAGGCCTATACAAACGGTGAGGATGCCCACATTGAGCAGAGCGGAATAGAGACTTGTTTTACCCGCCGATACTCTCGAGAGAGGAATTACGGCAAGATTCATAATACCCCAGGTGGAAATGCCGATAAGAATGCCTGTCAATACCACATTCTTGAAAAAAGCAGGCAGAAAGGGATAGATCATAAACCAGGCCGTAGTGAAAGAGAGGGCAGTGAAATAATGAAACAGAAGACCCGCAACAACCATTTCAGTACCTCCTGTAAAGGCATCAGAACCAAACATCCCACTCGCAATGAATTTGAGTGTTGACGTAAAATTCATTTTTCCGAGGATCATCACCGCTGCCAGGATATCCAGGGTTCCGGCGATCAGCCCGGTTCTGATAACAGTTCTGAACAGATTCATGGTATTCAGGTTTTGATTACTTCAGCGAATCATAGATCATACGGGATACACCGGCCAGGGCCTGTATGCCGGCATCTTTGTCTTTCAGGTTTTTTGAGAGCAGCACCAGTATATACTTTCTGCCATCAGGGAGCATCACAATGCCCGAATCATGTTGTACCCCGGTAATAGACCCGGTTTTATGAGCTGTTCTCACGTTGTCAGGCAGACTTGCAGGAATGATGTCTCTGAATTTCTGGTGCAGCAGGATGTTGGTCATGGCCTCAGATGCTTCAGGGTTCACGGCCTTTCCCCGCGCGATGTGTTCGAGAATGATCATCAGGTCATAGGCCGTGGTAACATTGTTTTTGCCCAGCCTGAACGCTTTGTTATCCTCCACCCCCCTGAGCACCTGTATATCTTCTGCACCGAAACTGCGCATAGTGGCGTTTACGCTTCGGGCATCGGTAAGGTCAATAAGGATATTGGTGGCAAGATTGCTGCTTACCGTAATCATACTGAAGGTCAGGTCATAAACGGTGCTTTTTTTCCCGATACGTCCGTAAAGGTTATCTTCACTGTCATCAGAAACGTCAAGACTGTAGGGGCTTCCGTCAACAATGCTTTTGAAGTCATTTTTGATGATAATGGAATCATTCATGTCAAATTTTCCTTCGTAAGCCTGTTTATATACTTCAATCATCACCGGTGTCTTCATGGTGCTGGCGGCATGGAAAAGTTCCTTTTCTTTGATAAAAAGGGTATTGCCGTGCTGAAGATCCTTAAATGCCACGGCAAAGACACCCTCTGTTTTTTGCAGATGTTCCTCAATGGCAGTTTTCAGTGTCGCAGGGGTTTGTTGCGCCATAAGTTCTGACAGATAAAGGCAGAAAACGATGACAAGAAATCTTTTCATGACCTGAAGGCTTTTCAGGCAATATACACATTCCGTTGTTATTTATAGAATTTTCCGGGATGGAAAACAGGAATCAGGCAGAAAGTAACGATGGTAAACACCAGGCTTGAAGTAATATGGAACGACAGAAACTCCGGAGAAAAGACGGTTTCCGTCAATGGAAGCAGTTTGAAGCCCGTATAAGCCAGCGAAACTACCTGAAAAAAGAAGGTCGTCCTGGCTGCTTGTAAACCAAACGGGGCGGCTGTGAGGGCCAGTAAGGTGATGCCGGGAATAGCCAGGAACTGAATTACGGCTGCTTTTAATACTTCCGGATCATTCAATGGCGTACTTCGGAAGAAAAACAGGTAGGTATACAGTATCATACCGCTGTACAATACGACAAGAAACAGGGTAAGAGAGGTGCGGACAGACAGAAGGCTTTTTTCGCTGATCCTGGGACCTGAAAGGGCACTGCTTTTCCTGCCGGCAAAAATAAACGGCCAGGTCAGGCAATCCAGCACCGGCAGAAACGATAAGGCAAACAACCATGCCGACAGTGGCTTGCCCGGAACAGTTTGCTCAGACAGCATTTTCCGAAGATACAATATACAGAACACAAGCATGAGTAAGGTGCCTTTCAGATAGATGAGTTGTGCCACTTTGTTCTGAAGAAGGGGAAATACATTGTTGCCCGAAATCATTACAGTAAGTGAAGCGATCAGGTACCAGGTAAGAACCTTAAGAGCAGCATAAGCTACAAAAGAGTATGTAAAGGAATATTCATTGCGGGTATTGAAATGCAGAGAAAACAGGTTCCGGGGGAAGTTGCCTCTCAGAAGTCTGCATATTTCGAAAAACAGGATCACGGTGGCCAGCATAAGAAAGGTCTTTGCCAGAACTTCCGGAAGATCAAAGGGAAGGCCAAACAGGAAATCAGGTGCGGAAGCATCTGTTTTAAGTCTGAGGTTGCCGAAATTCAGTTTAAGAAGGGTAGAATAAGAAAAAGGACTCAGGTTGGTCAGAAACCGGTGTCCCAGGCTTAAATTAGCGATAGGCACCATTCCCATGACAGTAAAAGAAATGGGTGCCGACCACTTCTTGAAATGCAATATACCGAAAAGGCAGAACGGCAGGAAGAAAGCCAGTGAGCCTGCCAGAAGGTTATCGTTATCATAACGGATCAGTGTGCCCGGATAAAACCCCAGGACACCTCCCAGCAGCAAAGACAATCCGAAGCCGGCCAGGGCACTTTTACGGTCTCTGAGGATGGAAGCAATCATAATCCACAGGGTCGACTGAATCAGCAGGAGTCTGATCAACTGAAAAACGCCACCGGTAAAAAAGGATCTTCCGGGAATATCAAAAACAGTATATATATAAGATGAAGCAAGATGAATAACCAGGAAAATCAAAGTTGACAGGAGGATCAGATAGGATTTGCCCAGATAAAAATTAGAATTTTCCGAACTCATAAGTGTCAGACAGGCTCAGGCGCCTGAGGCCTTCGTGTGTTAAAATATTCTTCCCCCACAAACATACAATTTTCCGTCCGATTAAGAAAAGGATACATTCAAATCATTTGGAGGTGTGTCTCAACGCTTTGAAAGGCGGTAGTCCAGCGAATATTTTCCCGGACCGGTAAGGAAAAGGCTGAGGTAAGGGATCAGGAAACTAATGCCGTGTTCTTTCTGATCGAACGGATCTCCGGCATGAACGAGAAGAACTACCACAAGCATGGTGAATATCAGGAAAATCAGTGCCGGTCGGGTAAACCACCCGAGCAACAGAAAAACAGAACAGAAGAATTCAGCGAAAACAGTAAGTACAAGCGACACCGGCTCGCCCAGACCAATAGGGTCGGCAAAAGAAAAGTCTCCCTCAAGCAGCTTTTTAAACTTCTGATATCCGTAAACAAGCATCAGGAATGAAGTTCCGGTTCTGAGAATCAACGCGGCCAGATCAGCGGAGATCGGTGATGCTGAAAACAACCTTTTGAACATATTAGTCTTTGACTTCTTCGTAGTCAACGTATTGTCCGCCTTTATAGCCGTTATTCTTGCCATTGTCAGGGATGTAGTCCACCTTGACATCACCTTCTCTGCGGGATTCCTGCTTTTCTTTGCGGGCCTGACGTTTCTGTTCTTTTACCATCTGATTGCCTACAATGAGCCAGAAAAGAAACCTCCTCACCGTAGGGACAAAAACAAGGACCAGCAGAAAAAGAATAATATACTTAAACATTTGCTCTGACTTTTTAGGGATAACAAGAATGTTATCCGGATTGATTCAATGGTTTGAAAATATTTTACTTAGCCAGGTCAATCAGCTCCTGTCTTGTTGAAGGGTTGCTCGGCCGGCCGGCATCGGATTTAACCACCGCGCCGCTTTTATCTATAATCATATAACGGGGAATTCCCGAAATATTATATTTACGCACCACCTGTGATTCCCATCCGCCTTCAGAATAGCCGTTTTCAAATTGATCAAGCCCAAGACTTTTTACTGCGCTCTTCCATGCTCCGGGGTCATCATCTATCGAAATGTAAAGAAATACAATATTTTTTTTCTCTTTATCGCTGAGAGACTCATGCATTTCTTTGGAGAAAGGAAACTCCTTCCGGCAGGGGCCGCACCAGCTGGCCCAGAAGTCCACATAAATAACTTTGCCTTTATATTTGCTGAAATCAAAGGTTTTCGAAGACAGATCCGTCAGCCTGGGATAGCCGGCAGAAACGCTGGGGTCGTTACTTTTCTCATTGGCCTTTTTGGAGGTTGCCAACTCTCTTTTCTGAATTTCCGAAAGGAAATCACCTTTGAAAAAAGCCCTGAAATCATCACCTTCAATCTGGCTGATAATATACCTGGCAGAAGATGAACTGATCTGATGCTGTCCGGATATCAACAGGGAAGAAAGATAATAGTCCAGTGGTGCGCCACTGAGTTTTTTCAGGGCATAATCTGTTTTGTTGATGGTGGATTCCACTATGTCAGAATATTTGGCAAAGCCTCTTTCTGAAGAATTGAAATAAGTAACAGCAAAGGTCAGCAGTTTCCTGAAGTTCCGGGAAACAAGGAAGCCGTCATTCTTTAATTCTTCAAATCGAAAATTCTTCACCATTACCTGGGGAAGTGATGTGACACGCGTTTGTTTGATATCCTGGTTACTCCTGAGAATCGGGTAGGCAAAAAGCATATGCCAGTAGTTGAATCTGATTTCTTTCTCCAGAAAAGTATACAATTCATTACTGATCTGACCTTTTGATTTTCGGAGCAGGTCTGTTTGGGCATTGCGGGCTTCAAAGAGGCTCATTTCCCATTCATCCACATTGCTGACGAGAAGGATTTCATACTGTTTTTGATCGTCATAGAAGGAACCGAACGTTGCCGTAAATTTTTCCAGGAAATTTTTGTTGACAGGGTCTTTCAGCATAAGATCCAGTTGAGCGGGCCGCCCTCCGGATACTTTAAAGTATAATTCCGAGGAGTCTGGCAGAAAAGCCGCTTCAGGACCGGTAAGCTGGGCTTTCAGGTTCAGGTAAAATAAAATAAGGAGAAAAGATAACAAAGCTTTTTTCATGGATAAACCGGATGCGGGTGATCATAAGGAAGGCCAAAATAACAAAAAAACACGATCTCTAAAAGAAAAAGCCCCTTGCGGGGCTCTTTCAGTTATGTTGTTACCTCGAAAGGTACAGGTTTCGTTCGGCATAGACCTTGAGGAAGAAATCATCTGTAAGGTCATCGATAAAGTAAATGCCTTCGCCGGTCGACTTCATTTCAGGCCCCAGCTCTTTGTTGACATTCGGGAATTTGTTGAAAGAAAATACCGGAATTTTGATGGCAAACCCTTTCTTTACCGGATTGAAATCAAAGTCGCTTACTTTTTTCTCTCCCAGCATTACCTTGGTGGCATAGTTCACATAAGGTTCCTGATACGCCTTACAAATGAATGGAACAGTTCTTGATGCCCTCGGGTTGGCTTCGATGACATAGACTTTCTCGTCTTTGATGGCAAACTGTATATTGATCAGTCCTTTTGTGGCCAGGCCTATGGCGATTTTCTTTGTATATTCTTCGATCTGTCTGATCACATTTTCGCTGAGATCAAAAGGAGGAAGCAGTGCATAGGAGTCGCCTGAGTGAATTCCGGCCGGCTCAATATGCTCCATAATACCGATGATGTAAGCATTTTCTCCGTCACAGATGGCGTCTGCTTCCGCTTCAATGGCATTTTCAAGGAAATGGTCAAGCAGGATATTGTTATCAGGAATGTCGTTCAGGATTTTGACTACATGCTGCTCAAGCTCCTGTTCGTTGATCACGATCTTCATGCTCTGTCCGCCAAGTACATAGGAAGGTCTCACCAGAAGCGGGAATCCGAGTTCTTTGGCTACTTCCACGGCTCTGTCGGCCGTTCTTACGGTGTCAAACGGAGGGTAGGGGATATCCAGTTCTACCAGTTTCTGAGAAAAACGGCCGCGGTCTTCCGCAAGGTCAAGCGCTTCATAAGAAGTTCCGATGATCTTAATGCCGTATTTGGTGAATTTCTCTGCCATTTTCAGGGCGGTCTGTCCACCCAGCTGAACGATCACCCCTTCGGGTTTTTCGTGCAGGATGATGTCATAGACATGCTCCCAGAAGACGGGTTCGAAATACAGTTTGTCGGAAATGTCCGGGTCAGTAGATACCGTTTCGGGGTTACAGTTGACCATGATGGTCTCGTATCCGCACTCTCTGGCGGCCAGCACTCCGTGCACACAGGAATAGTCAAACTCAATACCCTGTCCGATCCGGTTAGGACCAGAGCCCAATACCAGGATTTTCTTTTTGTCAGAAACGACCGACTCGTTATCAGGGTTTTCCTGGGTAGTATTAAAGGTCGAGTAATAATAAGGCGTTTTTGCTTCGAATTCAGCAGAGCAGGTATCCACACATTTGTAAACCCTTCTGATGCCCATTTCGTGTCTTTTATTGAAAACCTCGCTTTCCAGGCATCTGAGAAGGTGAGCGACCTGTCTGTCTGCATACCCCTTCTGTTTGGCTTCAAGCAGCAGTTCATACGGGATCGTATCCAGTTTGAATTTCTCAATTTCCGCTTCCAGATGAATGAGTTCTTCAATCTGGTGAAGGAACCATTTATCTATTCTGGTAAGCTTCTGAATGGTATTGAAAGAAAGGCCGGCTTTGAAAGCATCATAAATATGGAAAAGGCGATCCCAAGAAGGATTGGCAAGGCTTTGCTTCAGTCTCTCCTGGTCTCTCAGTTCTCTGCCGTCGGCACCCAGACCGTTACGTTTAATCTCAAGTGACTGACAGGCTTTCTGGAGGGCTTCCTGGAAATTTTTACCGATACCCATCGCTTCTCCTACAGACTTCATCTGCAGTCCCAGCCGGCGGTCGGAGCCCTGGAATTTGTCAAAGTTCCATCTCGGGATTTTGACGATGACGTAATCGATGGCGGGTTCAAAGAATGCCGAAGTGCTGCCGGTAATCGGGTTCATCAGCTCATCCAGGTTATAACCGATGGCCATTTTTGAAGCGATTTTGGCAATAGGATATCCGGTTGCTTTTGAAGCCAGCGCCGATGAGCGGCTCACCCTCGGATTGATTTCGATCGCGATGATCTCATCATTCTCCGGGTTCAGTGCAAACTGTACGTTGCATCCTCCGGCAAACTGACCTATACCATTCATCATTTTGATCGCCATATCCCGCATTTTCTGATAGATAGTATCGGGGAGCGTCATGGCCGGAGCCACAGTGATAGAGTCTCCTGTATGGACCCCCATAGGATCAAAGTTTTCAATCGTACAGATGATCACAATGTTCTGATTGTGGTCGCGCAGGAGTTCGAGTTCATATTCTTTCCAGCCGAGAATCGACTGTTCGATAAGCACTTCATGTACGGGAGAGGCATGCAGACCATGATTTAAGGCCTTGTCAAATTCTTCCGGGCTGTTGACAAATCCGCCACCTGTACCTCCAAGGGTGTAAGAAGGACGAATAACCAGCGGGAAGCCGATCTCCTGGGCGATTTCTTTTCCCTCCAGGAAGGAGCGGGCGGTACGGCCTTTGCAAACACCGATATTGAGCTCGATCATCTTTTTGCGGAAGATTTCACGGTCTTCAGTGGTTTCTATGGCCTTGATGTCCACGCCAATGATCTCGACATTGTATTTTTTCCAGATTCCGGCTTTGTCACAGTCGATGGCCAGGTTTAGGGCCGTCTGGCCTCCCATGGTAGGCAGCACCGCATCTATCGGGCGGCCTAGGGCCTTGTGTATTTCGAGAATTTCGACAATCGATTTCTTCTCAAGAGGTTTGAGGTACACATGATCGGCATTCATCGGGTCGGTCATGATGGTAGCCGGATTTGAATTGATCAGTGCGACTTCTATACCTTCTTCTCTGAGTGAGCGGGCAGCCTGGGATCCGGAGTAGTCAAATTCACAAGCTTGTCCGATGATGATTGGTCCTGAGCCGATAATCAGGACCGATTTAAGACTGGAATTTTTTGGCATTTTTTGCGAAGCAGTTTCGATTTTTGATATCGAAGCACAAAGTTAATACAGAAAATTAAAATAGTAAGCATTTATTTTCCTTTTGACCGCAAATGCTGCGAAGGTCTGATTTTTTTATCTGGAAACAGATGCTTTTCTCTTTACTGACAATATCGGGACGGAAATTGGTTTTGTACTTTTCTTATAATGTTCCCGGATCGAAGGGCGTAGCCATTACTACTGTTTCTTTTTCCACAATAACCTGTCCTTCGGCCAGTCCCTTGGCTTTTCTGATAAACTTACGGGGGGTGACGATCACCGGCACCATGTTCTCGTTTTTTCGTTTTGAAAACCAGGCAGCCAGCCCTCCGGCTTTTTCGATAACATGTCCGGGGATCTTTTTTCCGCTCTGGTGACGGATGATGACGTGAGAGCCGGGCGAGTCACGCGCATGCAGCCAGAGGTCTTCTTTATGGGCATATTGCTGGGTTAGCAGGTCGTTGTTGCGGGCATTGCGACCTACCCATATTTCAAAGCCGTCTTCAGAGAATTTTCTGAAAGGGGCTTCTCCGGTAGTCATTCCCTTTTTTCCTGCGGAATTGGCAGTGTCTTTTGAAATCGTTCTCAGTTCTTTCAGACTTTTGGCCTGTTCCACCGTTCTGAGTTGTTGTGTAATTACCTCCAGTTTTAATTCTCTGGCCAGGATATTCTCTTCTGTTTTCTGTTGCTCTATTTTCTCATTTTTGGATTTGCGGTAATATTGTTCCGCATTTTTTTGTCCGCTCAGGTCTTTTTTCAGTTTGATAAGAATTTCTCGGTTTCTGTAAAAATCGAAAAGAGTGACTTCTGCCGCGCCGGCAGGGATTTCGTGAAGATTGGCCATCAGAATGTGTCCTACTTCTTCATTCTTTATTGTGTTCTGAAGATTTTCAAGGCGCTGATAGGCCTCCTGCAAATAAATCCTGGTCTGTTTTTCTTCTTTTTGAAGATCATTGAGAAGTGTAGTTCTTTCTTTTGAAAAAGCAACGGTTTTCTGATGAAAGATATAAAAGGCATTAAGAGCTTCGACCGGGTCTGCACAGGTTTGGATAATTTCCAGTTCCTCAGGAATGAGCGACAGCACCGGCATCCCCTGGAAGAAGCCAAGGTGGAAGGGCGGATTTTCGAGTCTTGATCTGAAAGTATTGATCAGGTCCCATTTCTTTTCGGGGTCAGTAATATCGTCTTTTTCTAAAGCTTTCCGGATGGCTGAATGAACGATTTTTCCGAAAGTAAAATATACTTTCTCTGACTTTTCACCGGAGGCAATAAAATCGCTCAGTGCCGGTTCCTGGGTTTTGTCAAAATTGCTGATCAGGAGGTTAAGGTCGCTGACAAGCTGGTTGTTGAACAATGATACCGGCAGGTCTTCCTTATATAAAATGATGTTGGGTCTGTTGCCGAAAAATTTAATAATAAGTGTATAGCTGTTTTCAAGCCGGATTTTCAGCACTCTTTCGTAGGAGGCAACACTTACCTTCTCAGTGCGAAGTCCCGAGATTTCCGGCCAGAGGTTGACGGAGTTCCTGCGTGCTCTTCCGAATGTGTCGGTCAGATAAAGGCCGGAAAACTGAGGAGAAACATTGCAGCGCAGATATACCTCTCTGTTGTCATCTCCCCAGCCGAGTACAAGCTCGTCTTTATCCTGACTGAAGCAGGCCAGCAGTTGCAGACCCGATAGTTTTTCATCAAGAGCCGGCGCCAGTTGTCTCAGAAAGTAGTAGTTGGTATGCATAGCTGCAGTGTATTCAGGAAAAATTCAATTTTACAATATTCTTTAATCGTGCAATTCTATTATTCAGAATGGTGATTGAGTGAATAATTTTGTGATTAAGTCGCTCATGTTCAATGTTTTGTGTAATTGTCTATTTGGATTTGTGATTTAGTGAATTAGTTATTTAGTGATTAAATACTATTGAAATCCCACATTGTTTTTGTGTTAATTAAGCACTGATTCATTCAGAATTGTGATTTAGTGAATGAGTGATTTAGTGATTAAGTTGCTTATAGTCAGCGTCTTTGATATTCACTCATTCACTAATTGACTAAATCACCAATTAAACTAATCACTCATTTTAAATTATTCTTTCATTTTCGTTCATTCAGAATGGTGATTTAGTGAATGAGTAATTTAGTGATTAAGTTTCTTATAGTCATCGTCTTTCAATAATCACTCATTCACTAATTGACTAAATCACTAATTGACTAAATCACTAATTACACCCATCACTCATTTCAACTCTCCTTCAAAACACTGGCCAGGGCGCCTTCTTTCAGCGCGTAATTAGAGATTTTTATGCTTTCGATACCGTATTGCTGAATGATAAGACGGATCAGGCAAACTGCGACAACAATCATGTCTACCCTGAGTTCAATCATACCCGGGATATTCATTCTTGCCGCCTTGTCACGGAAAACAAGCTCATCAAAAGCACGGCCGAATTCTTCCATCGGATAATCAAATCCTTTGACTTCTTCAGGGGGCAGATGCCCCCGGGTTCGCATAAAATACATGTCATTCAGGGTGTCAAACGAACCGGATGAGCCTATCAGCGCTTTGGGATGGTATTGGTGAACTGCGTTGGCAAGAGGTAATAGCTCCTGAGTAAGGTAATCATTCATCCGTGTAATGTCGGCAGGAGAAATAGGGTCTTTTTTCATAAATCTTTCTATCAGCCGCTGTCCGCCGATCTCAAAGCTCCTTTTCCAGAGTATTTTTTCCGGGTCACAGATGATAAACTCTACACTTCCACCACCGATATCGACAATCATGGCATGGTCTCTGACTTCCACAGCCTGCCGGACCCCTTCATAAATCAGTTCTGCTTCTTTGTCGCCATCAATAACGGTAATAGTAATGCCGGTTTGTGCTTTTACTACGGAAAGAAACTCCGCGCGGTTATCAGCATTTCTGATGGCACTTGTTCCGAAAGCATGAATGTTTTCATGAAGTACTCCCAACTCATCTGATTTATCTTTAAAATTACGTAAAACGGCGAGTGCTCTTTCTATGGCCTCCTGTGTGATCTTATTCTGGTTAATGCCCCCCTGTCCGATTCTGGCAGGTGTTGACATTCTGAATAATTCATGATGACCTTCGGTTTCAACAACCAGCAGGTGGAAAGTATTTGTGCCCAGATCGATGATGGCGAGTTTCATTTCTGATTTTTTAAGCAAAAATGAGGGTTTTTAGAATGGAAATAAAGTGAATTTGAAAATTATGTGGCTTTAAAAGGAATTTTTTCCGGAAAAGAATTCAGAATCTGCTGATTATAATTATCTTTGCAACCCGATAAAATGGAAGGAGGTGTAAAAGATGCTACATATTCAGGTTAAAGATAATGAATCAATTGACAAAGCCCTTAAGCGTTTCAAAAAGAAATTTGAGAAAACAGGTGTTTTGCGTCAGCTGAGATCGCGTCAGGCTTTCCAGAAGAAGTCTGTAACCCGCAGGTTTGAGATCATTCATGCCGCGTACAAACAAAAAACATACGGTCATATCGACGAATAGTCCTGAGACCCGTTTATATTCTCGACCAATTTTGGTATTTTTGAACCAGTTTCAAAATTGCCGGAATTGGTCGATTTATTTTTAAACTATATCCGATACGAGAGAAGACTCAGTCCTCACACGGTCACCGCCTATGAAAATGACCTGAGGGGGTTCTGTGATTTCATGGTGGTGCAGTTCCCCGGACTTGAAATCGCCGGGGTGGAATTCAAAAACATCAGAGCCTGGGTTGTCAGCCTCTCTGAACAGGGGATGGAAAACAGGAGTATCAACAGGAAGATTGCCACGCTCAGAGCACTTTATCATTTTCTGCTTCGTGAAAAATTAATTACGTCTGATCCGACTACCCGTGTAAAGTCGCTTAAAACGCCGAAAATGTTACCGGTTTATGTAGAAGAAAAGCCCCTGGAGCGGCTCTTTGATCTGGTGGACTTCGGTACGGATTTTGGCGGAGTGAGAGACAGGCTGCTCATGGAGTTACTGTATGGCACCGGGGTGCGGCTCTCAGAACTGATCAGCATCAGGCCATCAGATGCCGATATCGCCGGAGGCAGGATTACCGTTTTAGGGAAAAGAAATAAATATCGGATTATACCCCTGTCTGGTATTCTTAAAGACCTTTTGCAGCAATACCTTGTGCTCAGAAGCAGAGCATTTTCGTTTCCGGGAGATCAGTTGCTGCTCACTGACAAAGGAAGGAATCTTTATCCTGTATTTGTACAGAGGAAGGTTAAATACTATCTCGAACGGGTTACGACCATTAGTAAAAAATCGCCGCACGTACTTCGTCACTCTTTCGCTACGCACCTGCTTAACCGCGGGGCCGATCTTAATGCGATCAAGGAACTGCTGGGGCACGCAAGCCTGGCCGCCACGCAGATTTATACCCATAATTCAATTGAGCAACTGAAGGAGATCCATCGTAAGGCACATCCCAAAGCCTGAGAGATTGCCGGGTAAATCATCGCTTTAATGAATATATAAGTCATAAAACGGCAAAAAGTTACGTTTATAATGTTTTAAGTATATTTGTCATCATCAATAAATCAGAACTGCATGAGAGTAACATTTTTTTTAATTTTTTTATGGGCGGCGGTCCCGGTACTGGCTCAGGAGAAGAGTAAGTTTGACAGGCTGGAGGCTTTTGACCCCTTGATCAATTATCAGCCATCTACCGCTTACAGGAGTGGTTCCGGACAGCCGGGGCCTGCTTACTGGCAGAATGCGGCCAGTTATAAGATCAATGCCACACTGGATGAAGCGGGTAACAGACTTAGCGGAGACGTACAGATCACCTACACCAACAACTCCCCTGACCAGTTGTCGTTTATCTGGCTGCAGTTGGATCAGAATCAGTTTAATGACGATTCCCGTGGAGGTAAAACTACCCCCGTACAGCAGGGAAGATATGGTAATAAAGGCTTCGAAGGCGGCTATGAGATCAGGAACGTACGGGTAGAAAAGAGAGAAGCCGGTAAAAAAGGAAAAGTGAGTGCCGCTTCGGTTTACAGCTCCCACCTGATTGACGACACCCGGATGCAGATTCGTCTCAACGAGCCGATCGGTAAGGGAGGGAAAGTAGTAATCAGTATGGAGTTCAGTTTTGCCGTACCTACTTATGCATCTGACCGCATGGGTAAACAAACCACCGCCAACGGCACAATTTATGAATTTGCCCAGTGGTATCCCAGGGTTTGTGTGTATGACGATATTGAAGGCTGGAATGTATTGCCCTACCTGGGTGCAGGAGAGTTTTACCTGGAGTATGGCGATTATGAGTATAACATTACGGTGCCTTATGATCATATTGTAGTGGGTTCAGGCGAACTTCTGAATCCTGCTGACGTGCTGACAAAAAAACAGCAGGAGCGTCTTGCGCTTGCAGCGAAGTCAGACCAGACCGTTATGATCAGATCAGCGGAAGAAATAAAAGACCCGGCTTCAAGACCTGTGAGCTCCGGAATGCTTACCTGGAAATTCAGGTGCAGCAACAGCAGGGATGTCGCTTTCGGTACTTCAAGGTCCTTTATCTGGGACGCAGCCGCCATTCATTTGCCCAGCGGGAAGCCTTGCCTGGCTCAGTCGGTGTATCCGGTTGAAAGTGACGGTAAAGAAGCCTGGGGGAGATCAACGGAATATGTAAAGGGCTCTATCGAGTTTTATTCTTCTTATCTGTATGAATATCCGTATCCTGTGGCCAGTAATGTGGCGGGAATTGTCGGAGGGATGGAATATCCGGGTATTGTCTTCTGCAGCTTTAAAAGCAAGGGTGCAGGATTATGGGGAGTTACTGATCATGAGTTCGGTCACATCTGGTTTCCGATGATTGTGGGTAGTGATGAAAGAAAATATCCGTGGATGGATGAAGGATTTAATACATTTATCAATTCCTTGTCGACCAAAAATTTCAATAAAGGAGAATATTATCGTCCGGGGAATGCCCGCCAGATGAGTTTTTATCTCTTCAGGGGCACGCCGGTAATGACCCGCCCTGATGTAGTGAATCCTAATGAGTTGGGCGTTCTGGCCTATTATAAACCCGGATTGGGTTTAACGCTCCTGAGGCAGGTCATACTCGGGGAAGACCGCTTTGATTATGCCTTCAGAGAATACATCAAGCGCTGGGCTTTCAAGCACCCGACGCCTTTTGACTTTTTCCACACGATGGAAGATGCAGCCGGGGAAGACCTGGGATGGTTCTGGAAGGCGTGGTTTTTGAAAGACTGGAAGATCGATCAGGGAGTAAAAGGCGTAAAATATAACGGAGATGATCCGGCCAAAGGTGCTGTAATCACGATTGAAAATCTTGAGCAGATGCCGATGCCTGTCAAGCTTACTGTGACGGAAGTCAACGGTGTGAGTAAGACAATTCAACTGCCTGTTGAAATTTGGCAGAGAGGAACCGAATGGTCATTCTCGTATCCCTCACAGTCAGAGATCAGAACCATTGTGATTGACCCTGACAACGCCCTGCCGGATGTTAATCCAGCTAATAATACATGGAAGTCCGAAAAGTGACGGGTTTCTGAAAGGTTCTGCTGAATACTAATACCATAGCAGACCTGAATCACAAAGGCCCGGTCCTTCAGAAAAGAGACCGGGCCTTTGTGTTTATAAAACGTCTTGAAAGCCTTAATCGATCGGAAGATCATCGCCCTCTTCTTTTATGCCATCAAGAAGGAGGTTGATTTCACGAGCTTTGTCTGTATCTGAGTTTTTGGTAAAGGAGACCACGAGGTTAACCAGAGTGCGCTTGATGATCTCAATATTGGAGCAGGGTTCATAAAACATGGGCTGAGGGGCAATGTTCATCTGTTTCAGGTAGCTGTCAATATCCTTGCGCGAAAAGACCAGTCCTCGGTTGAATACATTTATATAAAACTGCAATTGTCTTGACTGATAGGTGAGAATGAACAGGCTGGGGAGGTTGACGCCATACACCGGGAGGCCGAGTTTCTGGGCAATCAGCAGATAAACGCTGCAAAGAGAAATAGGGTTGCCACGTTTCAGTTCCAGTACCTGATTGATCATAGAGTTGGAAGGAGAGTGGAAGTTTTTCGTGTTGGGCGAAAATTTGTATTTGTCAAAAAAGACCTGATTCAGTATCCTGATTTTATCCTCCGGGTGCATGTCGTCACGAAGCTGCAGCCAGGTTTCAAAATAAATCTTGTTGATTTCCTGCTTCAGGCTTTCGAAGCTGAGTTCAGGATATTGATAAGTGGCAATCAGCCAGAGGCCTTCCAGAAGATCCGAAGAGCCTTCCTTTTTCCATTTCCGTAATCTTGAGAGGAGGTTGTTATACTGGAGGTCGTGGATCAGTTCTTCGATTTTTTTCTGCAGGCCCGGATTGAATCCGCTTTCTTCCCATTGCTTTTCCAGGAAAGGTATGATGTCATCCCCGAGCATTCTTATGCGGTTTTCGACATGCGATGCCACCTCCGTATCGCTGTCGTCAAGCAGTGATACCAGTGCCTTTAGTTCATTAGAATTCATAGACAGTTTTTTTCCTTAACGTAATAATACTAAGATGGATTTATTACTACAACAAAATTTTTAAAACTTTAGCCAAAATGATACTTTTGTAAAAAAAACGATTTAATGAAAATTCTAGTTACCGGTGGAACCGGTTTTATCGGGTCACACACAGTTGTTGAGTTAATTAACTCCGGATACTCTCCCGTCATTATTGATGATTTCAGCAATTCCAACAGGGGAGTGCTTGACGGGTTGAAGAATATTACCGGCCGCGATATTACCTTTTATGAAGGAGACTGCAGCAATGCTTCGTTGCTAAAAGATATTATAGGAAAAGAAAAGATAGAAGGGGTAATTCATTTTGCGGCGTTTAAAGCGGTAGGAGAGTCTGTGGCCGAGCCGTTGAAATATTACCGCAACAACGTGGGCTCACTGGTAACCCTTCTTGAAGTGCTTATAGAGACCGGTATTGAGAATGTGGTGTTTTCTTCTTCATGTACGGTTTACGGGCAGCCGGATGTTATTCCGGTTTCTGAGAATACCCCGCGAAAGCCGGCGGAGTCTCCTTATGGCAATACAAAGGTGATCGGAGAAGACATCCTCAGAGATACCGTGAGATCAGGAGCCAATCTTAATGTGATTGCCCTCCGCTATTTTAATCCGGTAGGAGCGCATCCGAGTGCAGAAATAGGGGAGTTGCCTAATGGCGTTCCTAATAATCTTGTTCCGTACATTACACAGACCGCTATCGGTATCCGAGAAAAGCTGACCGTTTTCGGGAATGATTACGATACGCCGGACGGAAGCAATATCCGGGACTTTATTCACGTGGTAGATTTGGCCAAAGCGCATGTATCGGCACTGAATTTGCTAGCTAAAACGCAGGCGCCGGCCTACGATGTTTTTAATGTGGGTACAGGTTCCGGAAATTCAGTACTTGAGATTATCACGACTTTCGAAAAAGTAAATGATCTGAAACTGAACTATGAAATCGGACCGAGAAGAAGCGGCGACGTGGAGAAAATCTACGGCAGTGTAGACAAAGCGCGTGATGTAATGAACTGGGGTGTTGAAAAGACGCTGGAGGACAGTCTTCGGGATGCCTGGACATGGGAAAAGAAAATTAATAGCAGAAACTAAATAAATTTTAAAGAATGTCCTCAAAAAAAGTGTTGCTCATCACAGGCGGGGCCGGATTCATCGGCTCACATGTGGTAAGGCTGTTCGTCAGCAAATATCCTGATTATACGATCGTAAATCTCGATAAGTTAACTTATGCCGGTAATCTTGAAAATCTCAGGGATATCGATACACTGCCCAACTATGTTTTCGAAAGGGGAGATATCGTAGACGGAGATTATATTGACGGCCTTTTCAGTAAGTATAATTTTGACGGGGTCATTCACCTTGCTGCTGAGTCGCATGTGGACCGTTCCATTACAGATCCGATGGCTTTTGTCATGACAAATGTGATCGGAACCGTTAACTTGCTCAATGCAGCCCGTAAACTTTGGGGAAAAGAGGCCGAAGGGAAGCGATTCTATCATGTATCTACCGATGAAGTCTACGGAGAATTGCATGATCCGGGAGAGTTTTTTGTAGAAACTACTAAATATGACCCCCGGTCGCCCTACTCTGCCTCTAAAGCCAGTTCGGATCACTTCGTAAGGGCTTATCACAATACTTACGGGCTACCCATAGTACTTTCTAACTGTTCCAATAATTACGGGCCCAATCATTTTCCTGAAAAGCTGATCCCTTTGATGATCAACAACATCAGGAATAAAAAACCACTCCCTGTATATGGAAAAGGAGAAAATGTAAGGGATTGGCTGTATGTGCTGGATCATGCCAGGGCCATTGATATGATTTTTCATAGCGGAGAAAATGGCGGCACTTATAATATCGGCGGGAATAATGAGTGGAAAAATATCGATCTCGTTCACCTGCTTTGCCGGATTATGGACAAGAAACTCGGACGGGAAGAAGGGGAGTCAGAGCAACTTATTACCTATGTGACAGACAGGGCCGGGCATGACCTGAGATATGCCATTGATGCCACGAAGCTGATGGATGAACTCGGCTGGGCGCCTTCGGTTACCTTTGAAATCGGCCTTGACAAAACCGTAGACTGGTACCTGGACAACTGGAGCTGGATAGAAAATATAACCAGTGGAGATTATCAGAATTATTATTCAAAAATGTACGGGCAAGCCTGAAAGGGGCAACGTCCTGTTTTAACCTGAAACATCGCCCATGAAAGGAATTATTCTGGCCGGGGGAAGCGGTACGCGTCTGCATCCGCTTACTTTGGCGGTCAGTAAGCAGCTGATGCCTGTTTATGACAAACCTATGATTTATTATCCCCTGTCGGTTCTGATGCTTTCAGGCATAAGGGAAGTTCTGATTATTTCCACTCCTCACGACCTGCCTAATTTCAGAAAGCTGCTGGGTGACGGCAGCCAGATCGGATGCCGGTTTGAGTATGCAGAGCAACCCAGTCCGGATGGCCTGGCCCAGGCTTTTATCATCGGTGAAAAGTTTATCGGAGATGACAGTGTGGCTTTGATTCTCGGAGATAATATCTTTTACGGAAGCGGGCTCAGCAAGCTGCTGCAGTCATGCGCCGATCCTCAGGGAGGTATTGTGTTTGCTTATCCTGTACATGATCCGGAAAGGTATGGTGTGGTGGAGTTTGATCAGGACTTTAATGCGATCTCTATAGAAGAGAAACCGGAAAAACCTAAAAGTAATTATGCTGTGCCGGGTCTGTATTTTTATGACAATCAGGTGGTGGAGATTGCGAAAAACATCAAGCCTTCGCCCCGTGGAGAGTTGGAAATAACCGATGTGAACCGGGTTTATCTTGAAAAAGGAGATTTGAAAGTAGGGGTAATGAACAGAGGCACTGCCTGGCTGGATACGGGTACTTTCGTGTCACTGATGCAGGCCGGACAGTTTGTTCAGGTGATTGAAGAGCGTCAGGGCCTAAAAATCGGTTGTATTGAGGAAGTGGCTTACCGAATGGGCTTTATTGATGAAGATAAACTCAGAGAAATAGCACGTCCCCTGGTTAAATCCGGTTACGGGCAGTATTTGCTGAATCAGTTGAAATGATAAGATTTTTGCAGAGTTAGCAGTATACAAAAAAAGAGGCGGAGGCCTCTTTTTTGTTTAATATTATATACCGGGAGCAACAGATTTTACCATCCGTCGTCCGCCGCAGGTTTCTTTGGTTTGGCGGCCGGAGCAGGGGGAGGAGGGGTTTTGGCACCTTTGGCATTCGGTTTGCCCGCTACCACCGCCGGTGTCGGATTGGAAGAAACCACCTCTTCGTCTTTTTCTATTCTTGAAAAAACACGGCTGACAATTTTCCACTCCCCGTTGACCTTGAGAAGGTTAAGAAGATCAATGATTTTAGAAGTCGGATATTCCGTCTCTGTTACAGCCGTAGCGGCAGTGCCGGCATATGACCATGAAACGATTTTCGTTGTTCTTTCCATCTTTTGTCCGGGCTTGATTTTAGAAGCCAGGGCTTCCACAGTCATGCCTGTAACACCGGATTTGCCAATGGATTTTTGAATGGCGTCCGACAGAAAAGCTGATTTAAATCGTTCTGTTTCTCCATTGGTTCCGCCCTCGAGATAATCGTTCAGGGTTTCCTGTATAAGCTGCTCATCGGTCTGTGCCGAAGCGCTTAAGCATACGGAAAACAGGACAGCAGCTATAAGCCTGAATCTGAGTATTTTCATGTTGAGTAATAGTTGAATTTTAATGCAATTTAAACGATAAATCCCGTGGAATATTTTTTATTACTTATTTTTTTGTTTTATAAGTCATTATTCGAAAATAAACCTATTTTTGTACGATTTTAAAACTAAAACCAAAAAAGTAAACATGGGATTGATTTCGTTTTTCCAGGGAGTAGGTGAAAAACTGTTCGGCTCCAATGAGAAAGAAGCCGCACAAAAAACACCTGAATTGAAAGCATCGGCACTTCTGGCGCACATTCAGAAACTCGGTCTGCCTTTCAAAAAACTAACCGTGAAAGTGTCGGGAGATACTGTAACACTGGAAGGTGAAGTGGCAAGCCAGGAAGATGCTGAGAAGCTGTTGCTGGCGGTCGGTAATGTCGAAGGCGTAAAAGCGGTGGATAACCAGCTGGCCGTCATCGAGCCTAAGCCTGAGGCAAGATACCACACTGTAGAAAAAGGTGACTGGCTATCGAAAATTGCTCAGAAATATTATGGCGATCCGCAGAAGTACAACATTATTTTTGAGGCGAACAAACCTATGCTTACGCATCCGGATAAGATCTACCCGGGACAGGTGCTGAGAATTCCTCATCTTGATTAATGGATCAGGAAAAAATAAAAAAGGAGCCGTAGCGCTCCTTTTTTATTTTACCCTTGTAATGCCCTGTAGTGTTCTCTGAAATAGGCGAATTCCAGCTCCAGAACTTTAAATTTACTTTCGAATCCTTCCAGATTGCCACTTTTTGAGGGTACTTCGATGTCCTTGGTTACTTCATGAATGCGCATCAGTCCGATCGTGCCGGAGTTCCCTTTCAACGTATGAAGTTCTCTTTGTATTTGTGACACGTCGTTGTTATCATAGGCCGTTCTGGTAATGGCAATCTGTTCGGCAGCCTCAGTCTCAAAATCTTCAAAAACCGAGATCAGCATTTCCTGCCCCACCATTTCCCTGAGCCCATTGATAACCTCTGCATCAAAAGCGGGAATATCACCGGGTATGCTGTATGTTTCATGCCCGGAGGCATAAGTAATCTCTTTTTCAGGAGCAGAGGCATGAAAAGTCGGCCTGCTGCCGTGGATGACGAGTTCTTCGACCTTCCGGATAAGAATATTGGCGCGGATGGGCTTGGAAACATAATCATCCAGTCCTTTTGACAGGAAATTTTCTCTGTCATTCTGCATAGAATAGGCTGTCATGGCCACCACTTTGGGCAGCTGTGTGCCAAATTTTTGTTTCAGAATAGAGGTGGTTTCAATGCCATCCATTTCCGGCATCTGAATATCCATCAGTATGAGGTCAAACTCAGGATCAGCACTAAAGATTTCAATGGCGGTCTTCCCGGAATCTGCTGTAATGACCTGGCAGTTGGCTTTGGTGAGAATCTCAGAAGCGACCTTCCTGTTAATGGCGTTGTCATCTACCAGTAACAGTTTCGGACTGTATTCGCGAAAATAATTATTCAGAGAAATCTCTTCATTTTCATTAGCGGATTTCTGAACCTCATCGGCTCTGGAAGGTTCGGCTTCAAAAGTAAACCAGAAAGTACTGCCTTTTCCGGGATTGGAATGTAAGCCCATGTCTCCGTTCATTTTCCGGCACAGCTCTCTTGAAATGACAAGCCCCAGCCCGGTTCCTCCGAAAGACTTCTTGGTGGAAATGTCTACCTGCTGGAAAGCATTGAACAAAAGTCTCTGGTTTTCTTCAGAAATCCCGATGCCGTCATCTTGAACTTCTACACGGTATTCAAAAAGGTTTTCAGATCGTGGGGATGAAGTAATGTGGATGTCAATGTGCCCGTTTTCAGTAAACTTGATGGCGTTTGACGTAAGATTTGAAAGGATCTGAAGGAGCCGGGTCTGGTCTCCGACAAGGTATCTGGGCACATTGTCCTCAATGGTATATCGAAGTTCATTCTTTTTCTCATAGGCCTTCTGTTTGAAAAGCGCCACAAGATTATCCAGCGTATCTCTGAAGTCAAGCGGGGCTTTGCTGAGCTCCATCTTACCGGCTTCGATCTTGGAAAGGTCAAGGATGTCGTTGAGGATGGTGAGTAATGTCTGAGAAGACTTCCGGATGGTCTGTACATAGTCTTTCTGATCAGTCTGAAGAGGTGTTTCATTCAATACATCGATCATCCCTATGATACCGTTCATCGGCGTTCTGATCTCATGGCTCATATTGGCCAGGAACTGTTCTTTTACCTTAAGAGAATATTCTGCCTCTTCTTTGGCAACCTGAAGTTCTTCAGCACCTTTCTTCAGTTCGGAGATGTCCCTGGCTACGCCTTCTACTTCTACAGGGATACCCTTGCGGTCTTTAATCATCCTGATGTTGAGCATAAACGGCCGCAGTTCGCCGTCTTTGCGTCTGACATCTACTTCATAATTGGTAATGCTGCCGGACTTGAGCAGCGCCTTGATGTTTTGAGAGCTGTTGGCCGCGTTTTCGAAGAATTTATCTACTTTGTTGCCAAGTACTTCCGTCAGCTCATAGCCTGTGTGCTTAAGTACAGACGGAGAGATCATGGTGACATTCCCTGCCAGGTCGGTACGGTAATAAATATCGATGAAGGATTCAATGATGTCTCTGAATTTCTGCTCGCTTTTCTGAATTGACAGCACAGCCATTTTCTTTTCAGTAATGTTTCTGGCAATACCCGAAACTTCCTCAATGTCCCCTTTTTCAGAGGACAGGATAGGGTTAAGGTAGAATTCATACCAGTCGGTGCCTCCGTCCAGCGCTCCCCAGTGCATTTCAAAATACTGAGGAATACCCTCAAAGGCCATATGGTATTTTTCACGGAGGATCGGACGGTCTTCCCCGGCAATCAGCTTCCAGCTCAGCTTCTCCACACTGGCGCCTATCTGAGGGGCCGTTCCGAGCTGAGAACTGATCATATTATAGTAGTTCTTATTGAATGAGCTCAGCTGTCTTTTTTTATTGACCGTCCAGATAAAATGAGAACTGCTGTCAAACAGGGCGTTCAGCCTGGCGGTCTGAAGCAGAAGGTCTTCTTCTGATTTTTTTCTTGACAGGGCCAGTGCTACCTGTCCGGATACGAATTCCAGTAATTCAAGGTCCCGGCTGTTAAATTTGTTTTCGTCAGAGTAGGATTTTATACCGATCACCCCCATGGTTTTGTCATTCACACGTAGGGGCACCATCATCTGGACAGCGGGTAAAACGGACCCGTAAATGAATATTTTCTCATTCTTCATCAGTTGTTCCAGATCGGCCTTATTGAGCATCAGTGGCTTATTCTGGACCATGGAATATTCTATCAGTCCGTTACCGAGTTTGCGCCGGATATAAGTCTGATCCTTTTCATAATATTCATCCACGTGGTAGGGAAAGTAGATCGATCCGTCTTCGGGTTCATACACAGCCACAAAGAAGTTATTGGCAAAGATATTCTTTTGCAGTTCAAGATGGACCTGCTCAAGAAATTTCTGAAGATTGGGCGTATTAAGGTTACTTTGGGCAATGGAATAGTACAGGTTTTGTGCTCTTTCAGCTCTGCGGCGCTGGGTGATGTCTTTGAGCAGACAGCGGAATGATACGGGCTTGCCTTTGTCATAACGGCAGTTTACATCGCCCTGAAGATATACCCGCTTCATTTCCTTGCTCCTGACGATCATCTGGAATTCCTGGTTCGGAGTGCCGTCACGCACCTGATCCAGTGCACTCCGGGTGCCTTCAAGGTATTGGGGATGCAGAATGTCGTCCAGGTTCATCCGGCTGAGTTCAGTATCACTGTAGCCGGTAGTTTGCTTAAAGGCGTTGTTGACAAAAAGAAAGTCTCCTTCTGCTGACAACAGGATGATGATTTCGGAAGTATGGTTTACAAAGTCCTGCAACAAGGCAAAACTTTCGGAATTGAACCCTGAGTTGATCCTTGCCGCAGTTTCCTTCGTTTCTTTTTCCTGAATGCCGGTTTTTTCTGTCATATGTAATTGCCAAATAAGGCTAAAAGTAATAATAAAGCCGTACTTTTGAAACCTGAATTATGGTAAAGACCGGAATGGAGAGAGTAAAAGCAAAAAAACACCTTGGACAGCATTTCCTGAAAGATCTCGATGCTGCGAAAAGAATTGTCGGCTTACTGAACGGACACGGCGGGTATGAAAAGGTGTTGGAAATCGGGCCGGGGATGGGTGTCCTTACACAATATTTGCTGGAGAAGAAGGATTTTGCCACTTATGTCGTAGAAATAGACAAAGAATCTGTGGTATACCTGGAGAAGAATTTTCCCGTGCTTAAAAGCAGGATCTTTTCGGAGGACTTTCTGCAAATGAATATTTCTGCCAGTATGGAACTCCGGTCTGAAGAGAAGGTCGCAGTCATCGGCAATTTTCCCTACAATATTTCCTCTCAGATTTTTTTCAGTATTCTGGATAACAGAGAGACCGTTTCCGAAGTTGTATGTATGCTTCAGAAAGAGGTGGCGCAAAGGATAGCGTCCGGTCCGGGAAACAGGGATTACGGTATTCTGAGTGTTTTGTTGCAGGCTTTTTATACCATCAGATACGATTTTACGGTGCTTCCTGATGCTTTTGATCCGCCTCCGAAAGTAGATTCAGGCGTTATCCGTTTGGAAAGGAATGATACCAGAGAACTGCCCTGTGAAGAGAGAAAATTCCGGACTGTGGTAAAAACCGGATTCAATCAGCGAAGAAAAAAACTAAGTAACGCGCTTAAGCCATTAGGTATTCATTTCGAGCATCCACTGCTTGACAAACGGGCAGAGCAACTACATTATACAGATTTCATTACGCTGACACAGCTTATTTTTCCGCCCAAGCAATGAAACGGTAGGGTGATTATTCAATTTTGAATGAATGAATGAATTAGTGAATGAGTGAATTTTTAAAGTGTTGATTATGAGTTATTTAATCACTAAATTGCTAAATCACTAATTCACTAAAAAACATAGTGTCTAACTCGCTAAATCACAGTTTTGACCAGAGGTGTGCCGGAATGAGATGATTCAGTGACTTGCTGATTCTTGTTCATATAACAGCTTTTATAAATAAAGTCACCTGAATCACCTCAATTTCCTGATCGGTTTTCAGATTATTCCAAAAGATTATCTTCTGGATTGAGCATAATCGATAGCCGCTTTAACGAAATGGACGAATATCGGATGGGGTTGCATTACCGTACTTTTTAACTCCGGGTGAAACTGTACACCAATGAAAAACGGATGAGTGGGAAGTTCTACAATTTCTACCAGCCCGTTTTCCGGATTGATACCGGAGAAAACCATGCCTTTTTCTTCAAACTGTTTTTTGAATGTATTGTTGAACTCCCAGCGATGACGGTGTCTTTCTGATATTTTTCCCTTGCCATAAATCTTTTTGGCCAGGGTTTTTTCGGAGAGTTTGCAATTGTAAGCACCCAGTCTCATGGTACCGCCTTTGTTTTCCACATTCTGTTGATCCTGCATCAGATCAATAACCGGAAATTCGGTTGTTTTTTCCATTTCAGTAGAATGGGCACCTTCAAGACCTACTACGTGCCTGGCATATTCAATAACAGCCATCTGCATACCGAGGCATATTCCAAAGAAAGGAATTTTATTCTCTCTTACGTATCTGACAGCCTCTATTTTCCCGGCAATACCTCTTTCACCAAACCCTGGGGCTACAAGCACTCCATCCAGGTTTTGCATTTTTTCACTTACATTCTCTACGGTAAGTGATTCAGAGTGTATCCATTCTATATTGACTTTACACTCATTTTCAGCACCCGCATGAATGAAGGATTCCACGATGGACTTGTAAGCGTCTTTCAGTTCCACGTATTTTCCAATCAAACCTATGTTGACTGTTTCTGTGGGATTTTTGAGTCTGCCCAGAAAATCCTTCCACTTTTCCATGTCAGAGTCTTTATCGTTGTAGATATTCAGCATATAAAGTGCTCTCTGGTCAAGTTTTTCTTTTTTCATAAGAAGAGGCACATCATAGATGGTCTGGGCATCCATCGCTTCAATGACCGAATTTACCTCAACATTACAAAATAGTGCGATTTTCCTCCGGATATCTGTAGGGAGCGGGTGTTCTGTACGACATACAATGATGTCAGGCTGAAGTCCGGACTCCTGAAGTTGCTTTACAGAGTGCTGGGTCGGTTTGGTTTTAAGTTCTTCAGCTGATTTAAGATAGGGGATAAGCGTAAGATGGATAGTGAGCATGTTTTTCTCTCCCAGGTCCCATTTCAGCTGCCTTACGGCTTCCAGAAACGGAAGAGATTCTATGTCACCCACACATCCTCCGATTTCAGTAATGACAATGTCATATTTTCCGGATTCGCCTACCAGCAATATATTTCTTTTGATTTCATCAGTAATGTGCGGGATCACCTGTACTGTTTTTCCAAGAAAATCGCCACGACGTTCCTTGTTCAGTACATTGTAGTAAATCCGGCCGGTGGTAACGTTGTTGGCCTGTGAAGTCCGTACATTCAGGAATCTTTCATAGTGCCCCAGATCAAGGTCAGTTTCGGCTCCGTCGTCTGTGACATAACATTCCCCGTGTTCATAAGGGTTAAGTGTACCGGGGTCTACGTTCAGATAAGGATCGAGCTTCTGAATCGTTACTGAAAGACCTCTGGATTGAAGCAGTTTGGCGAGTGAAGAGGCGATAATGCCTTTACCCAGCGATGAAGTTACACCTCCCGTAACAAAGATGTATTTTGGTTTTTTGGGATTCCCGTTCAAAGACATGGAGCAATTGATTTGTTTTGATTACGGGATACAAAGTTACGGATTTTTGTTCAGATCCGTTCAAAGAAATTTTCCGAAAAGGCAGGAAAGATTTTAATCGCTTAGCAATCAAACGCTTATTTTTTACACTTATAGGCAAAATATTCCGAGGAGTTCGTTGTTCGATTATTCACAGTACGGCTTATTTCAGTTTTTAAAGGATATCCGTACTCATTATACTGATGCTGGTTAGTAAGGTAGATGAGTGTATTGCCATTTTTCATTCTTGAAGTCAGCACGTTGTTCCTGTTAATGAAAGCCGACAGGTTACTTCCGCCTGTAAGGGCGGCATAGGCCATAAAATAACTCATGATCTGTCCGATCTGCTGGTTGAGGAAAGGAGATGATTTTTCGTCGAAGGAGGTGTTCTCAAGGATGGTCTGCCATTGTCCTTCCAGATAAGCACTCAGGACTTTGAGATTGCCTGCGGTATCGTAACTGAACTTCAGGTCGGTGCTATAGCCAAAAATAGGCAGCCCGAGTTTCATGGTCTCAACCTGCCCTGAAGCGTTGCGGGTGAGGGTAGTGACATGGCTGAATTTTTTATTCTGGCTGTCAACCCCTTCAAAAGTTATCTTGTTAAGCTGTTTTGCCGGAGTATAATCAAAAATGACAGAGTAGCTTCTGTCTTTGGAGTTATTGGCTCTCCGGATCAGTTCACCATCGTAAATAAAAGTATCAAAATCGTTGAAGCCTGTAATGCCGATAATAGCAGATTCCTCATAGACAAAGTCATAACGGACACCTTCGGAGCGGGTATTGGAACTTACAATACAGGTACCTTCTGGTTGCTCAGCAGGATCAGGGCGATAGACGCGTTTCTTTTCACAGGTAGTCAGAGTGGCGGCTAGTGAAAGCAGTAGTATTTTTTGCAGTAAATTTGATTTCATCTCAGGGTAACGGATATATCCGACCTGAGTCTTGCAAATATTATGCTAAAAAAAAGCCTGCTCCGAAGAACAGGCTTTTTTATAAGGACAATTGATATTACATCATTCCACCCATTCCTCCGCCGCCATGTGCGTGAGGCGCGTCAGCTTTTTCTTCCGGGATATCTGAAACTACAGCTTCTGTAGTCAACAGCAATCCGGCGATAGAAGCAGCGTTTTCGAGAGCAAGGCGGGTAACTTTCGTCGGGTCAATGATACCGGCAGCGACCATGTCTTCATATTTGTCATCACGGGCGTTGTAGCCGTATGCACCTTTGCCGGTTTTTACTTCCTGTACGATCACGGAACCTTCAGCGCCGGCGTTGGCTACGATAGTTCTCAAAGGAGATTCGATGGCTTGTCTGATGATAGCAATACCTGTTTTCTCATCTGCGTTGGCAGCATCGATGGCTTCAAGGGCAGTCTGAGCACGGATAAGGGCTACACCACCACCGGCTACGATACCTTCTTCCACAGCCGCACGGGTAGCGTGAAGGGCGTCATCCACACGGTCTTTCTTTTCTTTCATTTCTACTTCAGTAGCAGCACCGATGTAGATGATGGCCACGCCACCTGAAAGTTTGGCAAGTCTTTCCTGAAGTTTCTCACGATCATAATCAGAAGTGGTAGACTCGATCTGAGCTTTGATCTGGTTTACTCTTCCTTTGATATCACTCTGATCACCTTCACCGTTGATGATGGTAGTGTTGTCTTTGTCAACAAGCGCTTTCTCACACTGACCCAGCATAGAGATGTCAGCATTTTCAAGCTTAAAGCCTCTTTCTTCAGAGATAACTGTACCGCCTGTCAGAATGGCGATGTCTTCAAGCATAGCTTTACGACGGTCACCAAAGCCAGGAGCTTTAACCGCACAGATTTTCAGGGCACCGCGGATCTTGTTTACCACAAGGGTAGCCAGGGCTTCACCATCCACATCTTCGGCAATGATCAGTAAAGGACGTCCTGTCTGAGCCACTTGCTCCAGAACCGGAAGAAGTTCTTTCATGGAAGAAACTTTCTTCTCAGAGATAAGGATGAAAGGTCTGTCAAGTTCAGCCTCCATTTTTTCAGCGTTAGTCACGAAGTAAGCAGAAAGATAACCTCTGTCAAACTGCATACCTTCTACCGTTTTTACTTCGGTTTCAGTACCGCGGGCTTCTTCTACGGTGATTACACCTTCTTTACCCACTTTGTCCATGGCATCGGCGATCATCTGGCCGATTTCGTGGTCATTGTTGGCAGAAATGGTAGCGACCTGAGTGATTTCTTTAGACGTAGTGATTGATTTTGACTGAGCGTGCAGTTCTTTAACGATAGCCGATACCGCCTTGTCAATACCTCTCTTCAGATCCATCGGGTTGGCACCGGCAGCTACGTTTTTAGCACCGATAGTATAGATGGCCTGAGCCAGCACAGTAGCAGTAGTAGTACCGTCACCGGCAGCGTCAGCGGTTTTAGAAGCCACTTCTTTTACCAATTGAGCGCCCATGTTTTCTATAGCGTCGCTCAGTTCGATTTCTTTGGCTACAGTTACACCGTCCTTGGTAATGGCAGGAGAACCGAATTTTTTATCGATGATAACATTTCTGCCTTTAGGTCCTAATGTTACTTTTACAGCATTTGCCAGTGTATCGATACCTCTTTTCAACTTATCTCTTGCTTCGGTATCAAAATGAATTTGTTTTGCCATGGTATTATTTGAATGTTTATCTTTTTGAATTAAATAAAATCTTCAGAGAGTAGACTCTCTTATCAGACGATCGCATAGATATCTGATTCTCTCATGATAAGATACTCTTTGCCGTCAACAGAAAGCTCAGTGCCAGAGTATTTACCATACAAAACAGAATCTCCGACTTTAACAGTCATAGGCTCATCTTTTTTTCCCGGACCAACGGCCACAACCACACCTTTCTGAGGTTTTTCCTTTGCGGTATCAGGAATGATGATTCCGAAAGCTGTTTTTTCTTCGGCGGGTGCCGACTCGATCAACACTCTGTCTGCCAAAGGTTTTACATTTACTGACATAATAATATCTAATTTTTAAAGATTGATTAAAATTTAAAACTACAATCCGCTTTGCACAATGATATTGCCAAACGGCCGCAAAGGTACGGTTTCCTGACATTTTTTCATATTTTAATGGAAAAATTCACAAATTTTTAAAGTCTGACCGAATAATTGACAGGGATATGTCAGATGCGGGCTTATTTTTCTTTTGTGACATGCTTTCAATGAAGTTTTTATGACAGGATTCCCGGCTGTCATATTGTCACAGGTTGCTGTCAGTTCTGAGAACTTTTTTCGCCGGAAGATGGGACTTAGTATAGAGCCGGCTGGCAGTATTCAAACGATATTCTGCAAAATAAAGCGTATATGCATTTTCTTTTTTTGGGTCTCGATCCTCATCTTTCGATCATTACGCAGCAACATTACTTCGAGCCGCCTTAAATTATCATAAAAGGAAGTGACTGTGACCGGATTTGCCGTCATAATTATGGTTATTTCTCTAGAAAGCGAAGAGAATGTAGGATCTCATTAAAATCACATTTGGGAATCAATGAAAAAGAAAATAGTATACCTGTTCTGCCTGTTATCAGCTACAGCGTATGGACAGAGTAAAATCAAAGACGGGACAATCGCAAGTGCGCTTACTCCGGTTGCCGATGCTATTCTTGAACTTGAAAGTAATAAAAAAGGTCTGCTGCTGCCCAGGGTTTCTTTAACGGCCACAAACGACCCGTCCCCGATGATCTCTCATATTGAGGGGATGACTGTTTATAACCTGGTTACTTCAGGTACTTCCCCTAATGATGTTTCACCGGGCTACTATTATAACGACGGGACTCAATGGGTAAAACTAACCTCACAAAAGGTAGATTTGAGATTTGTTGGTGCAAATAATCACATTACCATGGATGCCGGTCAGGGAGCAAACGGAAGCAGTGCCGGAACGGGATCTTATAACATCGGTATCGGACAGAATTCTTTATTGAATAATACCACTGGTTTGGCAAATGTGGCTATTGGTTATAATTCATTAGCCACCAATACAACGGGTTCCGGAAACGTGGCTATTGGTGGTGTTGGCCTTTCTCCACTGGGGTCCCTCGGTAAGAATACCACCGGTAATAATAATATAGGTATTTCTGATGCCTTAATAGGAAATACAACCGGGCGGCATAATATCGGGATGGGTTACGGCTCTTTGTACGTAAATGAAGTGGGAGTTGAAAATATTGGTATAGGGCCCTATTCTCTGAATCATTTCCAGGGTTCTGGTTCTAACACTATAGTTGGTAATGGAAACATCGGTTTAGGGGCAAGGGCCTTACTTGAGCTTGCCTCAGGGAAGAATAATATTGGCATAGGCAACTGGGCCGGGCTTGGTCATACGGCGGGCGACGGTAATATTTTTATCGGCAGGCAGGTGAACTCTGCCGTTTCTTCGTCTGCTTCCAATCAGCTGAATATAGGGAACTGGATATACGGAGACAACGGTAAAATAGGAATAGCTCAGCCTTTACCACACAGCACCCTTCAGGTAAGCGGCTCTGTAGCGGCTAACGTTGTAGTGATTACAGCCAATTATACCATTAAAGACGACGATTATACCGTAATCTCAAGGGCTGCGTCTCCCATAACAGTTACCTTACCAGATCCGGCTACCTGTAAAGGAAGGATGTATTATATTATTAACAACGGATCAGATCAGATAACAACCTCTGCAGCATTTGAGGTTGCCACAGGGCAAACTCAGAATTTTATCCCCAAGAGTCTGATCGGGATATCATCTCCCAATCCTAACATAGGAGGCAAGTATCTTTTGCAGAGCGACGGGACTACGTGGGTATTGATAAACCTGGGATGATTAGAAAATATGGCCCGGATCAGTGCTTGAGTTTTTGACCCGGGCTGTTTTTAAGGTTCTGGTTTTCTAATGAATTCCAAATCCTGAAAGTCAAAGCTGAAGTCGGTAAGGGGGGAAACAGCCTTCATGGTCACTGTGGAGGCCTTCCCCTCCATATCCATTCCGAAATTGACAAAGGCATCGGCATCAAAACTTCTTTCTGTCCACTTTACCACATAGGTATTAGCCTTAAAGGGAAAGAGTTCTCCCTGTAGAAGAAATGATCGTTTGGATTCCAGCCACAGCTTGCCCTTTTTTATGGAAACCGTCAGGTCTCCGAACCAGGGATCAGTATAAGTGCCGAGTATGTCAGTAAAGTCCTTCTTTGTGGTCTGTTTTTGCTGAACCGCATGGATATCTGCCCATACTTCTTCTGTTATTTTTTTGGCCTCCTCTTCACTTTTGATAACCCTGTCGTAATTTTCTTTTACCCTGTCTATTCCTTTAATGCCCAGATAGCTGTCTTTGATGGTATTTGTGATGGAGTTAAAGGCCGCACCGGACTGCTGATTGGTGAAAACAATGATGCCCAGCTGAAGTTCTGGCAGCAAGGTTACCTGTGTCACGATGCCTGCAAGCCCGCCGGTATGCGTAGCTTGTTTGTATCCTTTGACATCGCTCAAAAACCAACCCAGTCCGTAGCCCGCAAAATGAGTATTGTAAGATGAAGTACCCCGCACCGGAATGATGGTTTGCATGGTCCACATTTCATCACTTGCAGTTGAACTAAACAGTTGTTTGCTTTGATTTTCTCCGAACTTTCCGCGATTCATTTGCATGATGATCCATTTACTCATATCAGCCACACTGCTGTAAATCCCTCCGGCAGCATTGGCGTTTTCACTCCAGTCTCTCCGGATCACCTTCACCTGACCGTCTACGGGCGCATGCGGATCGATGACATTCGATTGGTTTTTGAGTCGTCTGAAAGATGCCGCGGTATTACTCATGTTCAGAGGTTGCAGTATCTGTGTTTCAATAAACTCTTCCCATGGGATGCCTGATATTCGTTTAACGACTTCTCCGGCGACAATGTAAAGCAGATTGTCGTAGTCATATTTTGTTCTGAAACCGGATACGGGTTTAAGATACCTCAGGTTATGGATGATGTCGCCGGTGGTAAAACTGTTGGAGTCTGGCCAGAACATCAGGTCTCCGGCGCCCAGACCCAGGCCACTGCGGTGGGTAAGCAAATCTCTAACCGTAAACTCTTCGGTGACATAAGGGTTATACATTTTAAATTCAGGAATCACATCTCTCACCTTGGTATCCCAGGTGAGCTTTTTTTCATCAATAAGCATGGCCAGGGCCACAGAAGTAAAAGCCTTGGAGTTAGAGGCAATTCCGAAAAGCGTATTTTCATCTACCTTTTGCCGGGTGTCCAGTGATCTTACACCATAACCTTTGGCATGAATAAGTCTGCCATCTTTTACTACTGCTACGGCAATACCCGGTACTTTGAAAGTGCTGAGTGTTTTTTCTGTTAAAGCGTCAATTTCGGAAGAGGTAATCTGCCCTGAAACTTCAGACACCAGATGTGCCAGGAAGACAAAGAATACTATTTTTCTCATAGATAATTGAAATGGGGATAAGCGAATGTACGAATAAAAGCATTCAAATCCCTTGTCTTGTCTGCCTAATTTTTCTGATAATGATAATGTATGACACCGTATGGTTATATTTGTTTAAAGATTGAACTTTAAAGACAAAGCAATGGAACTGAAAAACGATTATGACAGTAAAAACGGTGTTTTCTATCTTGAAGAAGGCGGAGAGAAAATGGCGGAAATGACTTATGTTTTTGCCGGAGAAACACGTTTTATCATCGATCACACCGAAGTGTTTCCTGCACATGAAGGAAAAGGACTCGGAAAGATATTGGTCCAGGCTGCCGTTGATTTTGCCAGAAAGGGAAATCTGAAAATAGTGCCTTTGTGCCCTTATGCCAGAGCTGTGTTTTCTAAAAATAAAGATTATAGTGACGTTTTGGCTTAACTGATACCCGTTTATGACCGATCTGGAACTCCTTCAGTATGCTCTCAGAGAATTTGCCGGTATTGATGAAGAGCATTTTCTGCTTTCTGAAAAGTACTGGCAGAAGAAGAAATATGCGAAGGGTGATTTTTATAATGAATACAAAAATGTCTGTAAGCACCTCGGATTTATTGTAAAAGGGGTTTTCAGATCATATTACGTTAATGATGAAAACGGTGAAGAAAAGAATGTGTTTTTTTTCTCAGATCACCAGATTATCGTGTCTTACAAGAGTTTTCTCGACCAGGCGCCTTGTAATTACTATACAGAGTCTATGATGGAGTCTGAGATTTTGTATATACATATCAACCAACTTTCTGATCTTTACCATCAGTCGCATCAATGGGAGCGATTCGGACGACTTGTCGCTGAGAGAGCTTTCGGAATGGCAATGACAAAGGCAGAGGGATTTATGTTTATGTCTCCGGAACAGCGGTATATCCAACTTCTGGATCAGCATCCGGACATCTTCAACAGAGTGCCTCTTTATCATGTTGCTTCCTATCTGGGTATTCAGGGGCCATCCTTGAGTCGTATCCGCAAGCGGATGATGAAAAACTGATAAAGGCCGGTCGAAAATTTTACTACAAAAAAAAATCGGAGAAAAGTGACTTTTCTCTGTTACTTCCGTCATAATGAAGTAGCAGAGAAGAAATTCTCATTTTGAGTTTCAAGAAGTGAAGTTGTGAGATGGGTATCAAAGTGCCGGGGTTTTACTCCGGTACTTTATGATGATAAGCTAACAAAAAGGTATATACATTCAGGAAATTAGAGTTGTGTGGGATTTATCATGAAAAAGGCCGGGGTGTTTCATTCCGGTTTTTTTATGATGTTTAGTGGCGTTGTTACTTTTCGAAAAGAGAAAAAAAAGCTTCTGAGCATCGGCAGGGTATTTTTAAAAGAATTTAAATTAAAATGTGACCTGCTTTTGTAAAGCCAGTCTAAATAAATAAGTAAGTTGGAAAAGGGAGGAATCCGTTTTTATCAGACTTATGGACTTTGCAGTAAAAGGTTATTCCATTTTGGAGTAACCTTTTTTCCTGCGTCCGCAGAAAGGATGGTATTCCGGCAGAAAAGAATGCCTTTTACACCGATACTATTTTTACAGAGTCAGAATTTGCTGGGAGACACACCGTAGGTCTTTTTAAATTCTCTGCTGAAGTGTTTGGTGTCTTCATATCCCACGAGTGAGGCAACTTCATAAATGGTCAGAGTACTCTCTCTAAGCATTTTGGCGGCATGTTTCATTTTGACCGATTTTACAAAATCATTAACCGTCATGCCTGTAATGGCCTTCAGTTTTTTGTAAAGAACAGGCTGGCTCATGCCTATCTCCCGGGCAAGTTTTGCCACGGTAAAACCATGATCATCCATATATTTCTCAAGTATTTCTACAATCTTTATCAGGAATAACTGGTCAATGGGGCTTTCCGGAATGATTCTCTCCGGCTTTAGCTGATTGCTGATCAGGGAATTGAACTCATCAAGAAATTTCCTGATGAGACCTACCCGGGATTCCAGGAGGTTTCTTACCTGCAGTTCAAGCACCTTCATGCTGAAAGGTTTGGATAGATAAATATCCGCACCGGCTTCAAGTCCGCTGATATGGTCTTCGTAGTAAGTTTTGGCTGTTAACATAATTACAGGGATGTGGCGGGTCCGGGCATCCGCTCTCAGGGCCTTGCACATTTCAAAACCAGTCATCTCGGGCATCATCACATCGGAAATGATCAGATCAGGGATGGTCTCCAACGCTGTTTCAAGTCCGGCTTTACCGTTTTGGCTTGTAAGAACTCTGTAATCATGCTCCAACATTTCAGTGATTAATTCACTGACTTCTTTGTTATCCTCAACCAACAGGATGGTGTATGGTTTTTCTTTAATGGCACCGGACCGGGAATCGGTTTTATTAGTTTCGAAAGAGTAAATCCGGGGTTCAATAAGATCTTCTCTTTTATTAAGCAGCAGATTCTTTTTTTGTTTTTGTTCAGCAGAAAAATGCTCATCTCCTTTGAGTAATGTTATCCTGAATGTGGTCCGGTGATCAGTCTGGTCGCCTGATTTAAGACCATTCACTTCAATCGATCCATGATGAAGTTCTGTAATATTCTTGGATAAAGCCAGCCCTATTCCGTAGCCCGTGTTCTGATGGGTAAGATCTTCTACCTGATAATAATTATTGAACAGATTCGGTATATGTTGCGGAGAAATTCTTTTTCCGGTATTGCTGATATCTATAATGACCTTTTCAGCTTTTTCTGTGATACTTATGGATATCTGACCTCTCTCAGGTGTGAATTTGCAGGCATTGGAAAGCAGATTGTAGAATACCTTTTTTATCTGTTCTCTGTCATAGGTAAGAAAAACCGGTTCAGAGGAAGAAGTAAGCCGGACTCGGATCTTTTTTGTTTCCATGGTCAGCCTGAATAAAGCCAATATTTCTCTTATCATACTTATAAGGTCCTGTTTTTCTACTGAAAGGTTCATAAACCCGCTTTCCGCTTTTCTGAAATCCATAAGCTCATTAACCAGTATGAGCAGGTTGTCAAAATTCTTTTTTAGCATCACAAGGTTCTTGTTCTTTTTCGGAGATTCCAGCAGCAAGTTTTCAATGGGGCCGCCGATAAGCAGGAGATGGGTTCTGATTTCATGCGAAATGTTAGTGAAGAAACTAAGCTTGAAGTTGTGAAGCTGATTTTCACGGACTACCAATGCTTTCAGGAAAAGAAACCGCGAAACTAAAATGGTTGCGGAGGCTATGATCAGAAAGTAAAGAATATAGGCCCACCAGGTTTTCCAGAAAGGTGGGTGAATCCGGATGGAAAGTACAGCAGGTGCGCTCCATATGCCATTGTTGTCTGCTCCCTTAACTTTCAGTGTAAATGTTCCGGGAGGGAGCCGGCTGAATACCACGGATGATTCATCCGTAAAAATCCACTCTTTATGATATCCTTCCAGTAAATAAGCATACCTGTTTTTATACGGCTTCATAAAATTTAATAAAGCAAAATTCAGCGTCAGGTCATTCCGATGATAGGGCAGGTGAATTTCTTTGATAAGAAAAAAAGGGGAAGTACTGTTTTTTACTTTTTCCCAGAGGATGTCCATAACCTTTAGCTCTGTAAAAAACATAGGGTAAGGTTTCGAGTGAACCTCTGAGTTTGATGGAGTAAAACTGAAAAAGCCGTTTAATCCTCCCATATATATTTCTCCTGAAGAGTTTTTGTAAAAGGCATTGGCTGTAAATTCATTTCCGGGTAGCCCGTCATGTGTGGTATAGTTTCTGAAAACATCAGAAGCAGGGTCAAGTCTGGACATACCGTTGTTGGTACTGACCCAAAGATAGCCATGCTGATCTTCAACAATACCGACAACATGATTATCGGAGAGACCTTGTTCTTTGTTCAGTACCTTTTTGGAAGGCCAGTTTATGACCCCTTTATCCGTTCCAAGCCATAGTTTTTTTTTACTGTCTTCAAAAATACAGTTGATAGCTCCTACCTGCAGATCTGCGAGAGAAAAAGCAGAGGCAGCAAGTGCATCCCTTTTTATTTCATATAATACGTCATAGTTGCTAAAAAGAACCCGGCCTTCGCGGGTTTCAATAATGTGTCGGGCATTGAACTTCGGATTAGGAAAGTAAGTGTTTTGGGTAGGGGTGAGTTGTTTTCCTATTCTGCTGAAGAGCTTAAGACCGTCATTTGTGGCTACCCAGAAACGTCTTCGGCTATCTTCAAAAATGAAAGAAACTTCCGGCTTAAATGATTCTGAAGCGTTTGGTAAAGCATCGGATGTTGTAAACTTATTTAATTTTTCATCAAAATATGCCAGTCCGCCGCCGTGAGTTCCGATCCATATATTTTTATCTCTGTCCAGGAAAATGTCTTTGATCTGATTGGACGGGACAGGGCTGCTATTCCCATTAGGATGATGTTTAAACTGGGTAAACCGGCCGGTTCGCTTGTCCAGATAATTGAGCCCCCCACCTTCTGTTCCAATCCAGAGATTGCCTTTGCTGTCTTCCTGAAAACAGCTTATCACGTCGTCGCTGATACTGGAATAATAAGCACTGTGCTGGTAAACTTTGAATGCTATGTTTTGTGGATTATAGACATTGATTCCACCATAATAGGTTCCGATCCAGAAAGAATTGTTTTTATCTCTGAAAAGAGCGTAAAGAGAATTATTACTAAGACTGGTTTTATGTTGGCTCTCATGTCTGTAATTGACAGCATTAAAAGTTTTCGTATTAAAAATGCTCAATCCTTCTATTGTGGCTACCCATATGTTATTCTGATGATCGGGAAGTATACTACGGATGGTATTGCTGATCAGTCCACCAGTGCTTTTGTTGCTGAAGTTGATGAAAGTGGAAGCAGGCCTGTTAAAAAGATTGAGTCCTCCCCTGAAGGTTCCGATCCATAACCTGCCCAGATTGTCCTCGCAAAAAGCGGTGACAGAATGATCATTCAAAGTGCCGGGTTTATCGGGTTCGGATGTGAAATGTCTTATCTGGCCGGTTTTCAAAGATATTTCAAACAGTCCCCGGGTGGTTCCGATCCAGATCAGTCCATAGCGATCCTGATACAAAGCATTGATGCTTTCTTCATTTTTGCCTTTGTCTTGCCGGGGAATAAATGGTAAGGATTTTCTGGTGGCTTTACCCTGATGATCTATGATATAAAGGCCGTCTTTTGTGCCGATCCAAAGTCTTTTCTGATTATCAGCCAGAAGGCAACTGACCTGTCGGCTCAGGATGGTGCTTTCTTCCAGCGGCTGATAATGAATTTTTTCGAAGGAATCAGATGATTCACTATATACGTTAAGGCCTTTGCTGGTACCGATTAACAATTTTTGGTCTGAATCCAGACTCAGTGTGGTGATATAATTCGAAAGAAGTCTGTTTTCATCATCTGGTCCGGAGTACAGGTAGGTTTTAAAGCGATGTCCGTCAAAACGGTTCAATCCGTTTCTTGTACCAAACCACATAAACCCAAAACGATCTTTGGTGATGGCCAGTACCGAGTTCTGGGAAAGCCCGTTTTCTACTTTCAAATGATCAAACGCAAGCTGGGCCCGTACATCTGAAGTTATAAACAGATAAAATACTGTGGTAATGAAAGCAAACCATTGTTTCATTTAAGATAAAAAAGGGTTAACATAAGTGATCGGTCTTCAGAGTGGTGGATGAATCTTGAGGCTGAACGTATTGCGCAGGCCATCTTCCTTTATGTTATGGACAGCTGATCAGAGGCGGATTTTCTGAGCCCGTTGATTTTTATTGATATAATATGAAGTTTCACACGTAACAATAGTGTGTGAAGAAAGTAAATGCCGCGGGAATAAAGTAAAGCTTTTCAAAGCTATTCTTTAGATATAAAAAAAGCAAGAAAATACATGTAAATTTTAATAATTGTATTGTTCTGATCATTTTTTCGGATCGGGCTAAACTGTACAGAGAAAAGAAAAAGCATTCTCCGGGGAAACAGAGTAGAGTTGGAGTCTACCGGATAAAATCATTATGTTAACTAAGTCCGGTTTATTTCGGGCAAAAAGCTCAAATAAGTAAAAGAAGCCGGGAAATAAAAAAAATAAATTTTTTCTGCAAACTGTGTGACTTCTCAAAAAATCTCCGTCTCAATTAAAATAAGTAATTAAAAAATCTGCAAAAAGTATCTGAACCAAAACAAAAACCACAGATCATTTTTATTAAAAAAACTTAGAAAATATGAAAAGACGTAAACTTTTGGAACATCTGCTCAAGACAACCATGGCGGTCTGCCTGACGGCGATGGTTTCGTTCAGGTCAGAGGCCCAGGCAGTGGGTTCCACCTTTTCCTGTAATACAATTAATAAGATCGAAACAGGTACAACGAAGTCCATTCTTTCGGAAAGTGCCTATTTCGGGCCCAATTCGGATTATGCCATTAATGGTACGCTGATCATTTATAGCAAGAATGTATGGATTGCTCCTACTGCTGTATTTTCAGGAACGGGTAAAATTGTTTTTTACAATCCATCTGACGTGGGCGGAGCAGCAAGTCCTACCCTGATTGACGGTAACAATGGTAACTTCATTGATGTAAACATTGAATTACAGAATGCCGGTAATATGGTGCTCACTGATATTACGGATCCGGTTTTCGGAACTGCTAATCCTGCAGGAGCATTGGCCGCAGCCCTTAAGATCGGTAAAAACTTTGATCTGGCTGTAGACAACGGAGATGTGATTCTGAATACATTCGATTTTGTCTTTGACACGGACGCCCAGGTATTGGGATATCGCCCTGAAAGGAAAGTGGTTACCGGAAATTCGATCGCGGGCCACATGGTGAAAAGCGGCATAACCGGTCTTTTCGTTTTTCCTCTGGGTATCAGTGAGGCAGATTATAATCCCGGAAGCGTGACGGCTGCCAGCGGAACCATTCACGCCAGCCTTCAGGACAGGACAGCAAGTACTTCAAACGAAACTCTTTTATCAAAAGGAATAGACCGGACCTGGCATATCTATGCTGATGCTGATGTGGCAGGGACTGTCAATCTTCAGCATGATGTTGCGACCGAAATTTCAGGATTTAGCTCGGCATCCAAACATTATGTCACGAGGTTTCTAGGGACTTCATGGGAAGCTAATCCAGGAGCAGTTGGCGCAGCCGGAACATTGACCACCGGAACATCTCCTTTGGCCACCAGTTCAATGCGAAGTTTGAGTACAACGATTATTGGATTGACTTCTGATAACAGAACTTACTTTACCAAGGCTCCTCTGATTCAGGATTTAACAGCAAATCTTACAGTTGTTCCTGCATCATTTACTGGTTCTAGTCCTATTAATATACAATTGAGATTAAGGGTTATAGAAGTAAATGATGTTCCAACGAATGGGGGAACGATCACAGCCAGGATCAGAACCGCACCAATATGGACGATAGGATTGACTCCTGGTTCAGTAATAGGTTCTTCCGGATGGACTTATGTTGGAATTTCCGGTGTGAATCATATTTTCACTTCGAACCTTGTTCTTCAAAATTCGTTTTCTCAAATTAATATTCCAGCTGTATTCAATTTATCTGGTTCAACAGGAACATACTCGTTTTCAGCATCAATCGCTGCGAATTCGGGTGGAGAAGAGAATATAGCTAATAATGCTGATCAAGAATCGGTTTCGTATAATCCCTAATAATTATGGTGTATTTACTATAAACTTAATTACTTAATTAATATGAAAAAAATTGTAACATTTTTACTATTGCTTTTTGCAACATCGGTTTTTGCTCAGGATCCTGATGTGAGTGCTGAACCAATAACGGGTGCGTTAGGTGCCCCTCCTTTTCTTAGTGGAGAACAAGTAAGTTTTGAGTTGATGGCTGGTTCCAATTCTGGAAATCTTATATGGCCACCACCTGGGAATGCTCCATTTTCTGTTGCCATAACTACCAATAATATTCTGAATATTCAGATTTCCGTTTCCGGAACGAATTACTTTTCTACCCCTACGATAACTGATTTTGGAGGGGGAATTTTTGTAATTGAGTTCGAACAAATAATGACAATTCCTGATGCTGAATATACGTTTTTTACTATTTCAGGCTACGCTATCGGCCCTAACGGTACTACAGTGGGTTATCAGGCTAATGGAAACCCCGGGGGGTATAACACAACAAATGCCGGACTTGATGCTCCAAGTTCATTTGCACAAATAAATGGCACCATGCCGGTAAGGTTACTAGATTTCAACGTAAAACCAGAAGGGAGAGTGGCCCATCTGAAATGGTCAACCGCCGAAGAAACCGGCAGTGATTATTTCCAGATTCAGCATAGTCTTGATGCTAAAAACTGGTCAGCTAAATCTACTGTAAATGCAGCGGGTGACAGCAAGGTTATCCAGCAGTATAATTATTCCGATGGCGATGTTGCCAACGGGATCAATTATTACAGGCTTAAGATAGTGGATAAAGATGGTACATATTCTTATTCAAAAGTGAGAAGTGTGGAATTTGATGGAATCCCACAGAGCAGTTTTAGCGTTTTCCCGAATCCTGCAGTTAATGTCCTTAATCTTGAATCAGAGACCTGGGATAATATCAGGAAAGTAAGCATTATTGATATCACCGGAAAGGAGGTCATATCGAAAGGCAATTTCTCTGACAAACAGATTGATGTTTCGTCTTTAGTAAGCGGTACTTATTCTGTTAAAGTGTTTTATTCCAATCAGACGCAAGCTGTAAAGCGGGTGGTGGTTATAAAATAACCGACACGCTGTATAATTAAAGTCCTTTTGACTGTCTGACACCTCCTGTTTTGCCAGGTTTTTTTCCTGAAGATAAACACGGAGGCAGTCAGACAGAAAGGAGTAGTATGTCTAAAAATGAAATGCGTATATTTATTAAGGTTATTTATTTAGTTAATTATAAATCTATCTATAAAATGAAACCATTAATGATGCCCCTGATATCCGGGCAGGCAAACGAAAAACTCACTCGAATTATTTTTTTCACATTAAATTCTGTAAAAATGAAGAACAGTTTACTTGCTTTCATGATCCTGTTTGCTTCGCTGACTGCAGTGCAGGCACAGGTAGGTGTAAATACACTCACTCCTAAAAGTACCCTGGATATTAACGGCTCATTTGGCTCTACCATTACGGAGGTCAACAACCCATCAGGCTTTGTAGTGAACGAAACTCACCAGGTATTGGTATTCAGAGGAACAGCTGAAGGATCGGGTATATTACCTGATCCTTCCACATGTCCGGGCAGAGAATATACCCTAGTTAACTTTATACCAGCATATATGGTTTTCCCTCCAAATCAAATTACATGGGATGAAGACAATGAAGCTAATTTTATACCGGCCCTGACCATTTTTACGATTAAGTCAAACGGTACGAAATGGATAAGAATTGCTCACTCACAGGAGAAAAGTATTGGAGGGGGAACCACAATCAAGAAAAAGGGACAGGGTACTTTTGCAGATCCCATCGGTTTTGAGATGAAATTCTTCTATATGCCAAGTATTGCTATCAATACCTCTGCGACGGGTACCGGGTTTACTGTAAATCTGTATAACGTATACAAAGATCAGTTTATGTCACCCCTGGTAAAAAATCCTGCGGGTTCAGCTTCCATACCCTTTTTTGCAGCAGCCTCTGCTCTCAATTATTACATCACGGATTATGATACTTCACTGTTTGCCAATGTAAGTGTTTCGGATGCGGGTATTCTGACTTATGATGTGATCGGCAGTGCTTCAGATTGTTCGTTTATGAACATTGTATTTGTCGTTAAGTAATGGTTCAACATCGTTCAGGGGCGTTTCTTTGAGACGCTTTTGTCGTTAACACATATAATTTTATGAGATACAGGTTTATACATAAGAAATTTTTGTTGACTTGGGTATGCTCGTTATTATCTGCATTGACCTTTGCGCAATATCCCGGAGGTGTTTCGTCCGGTACTACACGAGGATTCAAGGTAGATTACTATAATGGTACCTTTACGAATGTCACTACAGCATTTGGCGCCGGGACAGCTAATGCAACACCCGGAAATACCGGTTATACTAATAAAGTCCTCGGTACTGAATTTTATAACACGGACAATACCAATTACGGCCTGGAATACACCGGAATTCTGGAAATTACCACAGCCGGTACTTATACCATTACGATGGGAAGCATTGATGATCAGGCAGCACTTTATATAGACGGTATACTGGTTGGTACCGGACAATACTCAGGCGGAGCTGGAACCAGTGTGTCCAACATTCATCTTGCAGCAGGGGATCATGTTATTAAAGTAAAGTACAGGAATGGTGGAGGAGCCGCGAGTATGTGGCTAAGGTTTACGACTACTCCGGCAGGAAGTGGAATTACTGTACCAGCGGATATAGACGGTCGTTTTGTTAAATCTGAGAGTTCGGTCATGACCGCATGGTATAAGGCTGCTAATATGAATGTAACGGCTAATTATGGAGGTGCGGGCGTAGATAAAGCCAATACATGGCTGAACATGGCGCCAGCTTATTCCGGCAACGGGGGGTTGGCATTTAGTTCAGGTTCATCAGGTTATGCACAAAGAAGTAATACAACGCAGCTTAATTTTAATCCGGGAGTAAGATTTGACGGGGATGATCTATTCAGGGCATCTAATACACAGAAAGGATTAAGTTTTCGGGGGGCGACCAAAAGTATGTTCCTGGTTCTTAATTATACTTCCAATGTTGCTCAGGCCAATACCTGGTTATTTTATCACTATTCAGGGGCGGCCAATGAAAGTTTCGGGCTTCAGAAGGTCAACAGTACAAGTTCTGCTACAGCTACCAATGCAAATCAGGCTCCGGTTACTTCCACTTTTTATGCAGGAGAACCTAAATTGCTTAGTGGGTTTGCGGATCAGGTTACCGGTGGCGCAGCCCCTCAGGGTACTACTCCTTTATCTGCCAATGCGAATGGTACTGCGGGTGTTCCGGCATCTTTTTTGTCTAATGTAATTGCAAGTTCTGCTTATGGTCTGAATATTGGTTTTACAGGTTACATTAATGAAGCGAATATTGCTGAAGCCATTTATTATCCTTTTAAGCTTTCTCAGACAGAGGAGAGAAAGGTAAACAGCTATCTGGCAGTAAAGTACGGGATAAGGTTATCTCATGATTATGTCAATACGGCCGGTACAGTTATTTTTGGTCTGACTCCCAACGCAGGGTATACCAGCCGTATCTTTGGGATTGGTCGTGAAGACAATCAGGCATTATACCAAAAACAAAGTGCCAGCAGGATGAAGACCATCCATGATGGCACACCCGGTACCGGTGAAGATTTCCTTGTAATTTCCAAAGGGGCCATTGCTGCGACCAATCAAGGGAATACCGGTACTTTACCAGATGGGTCATATACACTTCTTGGAGATAATACAGGGGCACTCACCCTACAAGGAGGAGAAATTCCATTGCAATATACTTCTGCCTGTACTGTTAACAGGATCGGAAGGGAATGGAAAGCACAGGTAACCGGTAATCCGGGTCCACTGACTTTCCGGGCTGGTAGTGGTACGGTTGGGTCTTTTCTTTTTCCTGGTAATGCCTCCGGGATAAAACTGGTAGTAGATGCGGACGGGGATGGTGATTTCTTGACAGGGGCCTCTCAAAGATTATATGACCCAAGCTCAGTTACTAATGGGGTGGCTACTTTTGAGAATGTCACTATTAACAACGGTGAGGTGATCACCTTTGCCTGGACAGTAACCAGTCCCGGCGGGGTAAGCAATGGCCTGTCATTATGGGTAAAGGGAGAGGAAGGAACCAGTACTACCACCAGCGGAACTGCTACAACTACCTGGAACGATCTGAGTAGTGCTCTTGCCGGAACGGGTTCTGCCACATATATCAATGATGGGAAGAATAACTTCAATCCCTATCTGAGTTTTAATGGTAGCAGTAATCATTTCTCATTCCCGTCGGGGTTTAATGACTTTACTGTGGGTCTGTCTTCTTTTTTTGTAAGTAGTTTTACAAATACCTCGCAGAATTTTTCGCGGTTCTTTGATTTCGGAAATGGAAATGGTAGTAATAATATCGTCTTCTATAAAAACGGAACCAGCGCAAACACAGGATTGAACGGATATAATGGTGCATCCGGAAGTGCCACTATCACTACTGTCAATCCGATTGAATCCGGAATAAATAAGATCTATAGTGTGACTATGCCTTTGGGTTCGCCCGGAAATCTGGTAACATCAGCACTTAATGCTGATGGTCTTTCGCTGACAGCCACCGGGACAACGATGGTTCCCGGAATTGTAGCAAGAGCAAATAATTACATTGGTCGCTCCAACTGGTCAGGGGATTCTTACTTCAATGGGACAATGTCAGAAGGTATTATTTACAGACGTCAGCTTACGGCGGCAGAGCAACTGAAAGTGAACAGTTATCTGTCGGTAAAGTATGGGCGGACATTACCTGTTTCTTTAGTGAATTATGTATTGAGCGACGGTACGGTAATCTGGGATAACAATACCTACTGGAATAGTGTCTTCGGTATCGGAAGAGATGATTGCTCGGGGCTTTATCAAAAGCAGGCACAATCCACCATCGGAAATGATAATGTAATCATTGGTCTGGGAAGTATATCAACTACTAACCTGTCTAACTCTGCCACATTAACAACAAATAAGCAGTTTGTGATGATTGGTAATGATGCAGGGGCATTTACAGGTAAAACAACAGATATTCCTGCCTCTTACATAGGACAGTCCTGTAATCCTTATCGTTACATTCGAAACTGGAAAGTAAGGAATACAGGAAATGTAACAAATACATTTCAGTTTAAAATTGGTAATCCTGCAAACAAAATACAATCTAACTGGAATAACATTACACTGGCAGTGAATGCCTCTGGTGATGCCACTTTTGGAGGAGGGACGACCACGCTTTATAAAGCTACCGGAGTCAATAATGGGGTAGCAACATTCGATAATGTACTATTACCTGATGGGGCAGTTTTTACAGTACTTTATACACTTGGCTATCCCGGTGGGGTAAAAACTCCTTCTACTGTAGCCGCTACCATTGGAGGAAACCCTTATATCAATGGTCTGGCCTATTCCTCTTATACTATCAGCGCATCTACTTCGGGCAGAGATCTCTCTGTAAATCCCCTGGGCTCTTTGGCAACTGATGTAAAAGTAGGTTCAGGCTTTGCAGACGGGGGTACCTTTACCAATGCAGCCATAAGCGGCGGCGGATCTACACCGATGAATTATTTTGGTGTTAATATGATCGGGAAATTACGTGTTACAAGTGCCGCTACCACTTATCGTTTCCGGATAATTGCGGATGATCAGGGCTATTTTCAGTTGAAAAACAGTGGGGGTACAGTGGTGACTACCTTGTTACGTACTGCCAATGGTACATCTTCAAGTACTTCAGATATAACGCTGGCAGCAGGTGATTATGACCTTATTTTCACTGGGGCAAATAATGCGGGGACAGGTCAGTTTCTGTTGAGATGGAGTAATAATTCGGGTGGGGCTTATACAGATATACCCGCAGCTAACCTCCTTGCTCCTGCACCTGCCGATGGGCCAGGGGCATGGTTTCAGGCGGACAATAATCTCCTGGCTTCTCAGGCCGATGGCACTAATATGGCTGGTGTAATATGGCCTGACCTTAGTGCCGGTAAAAACGATGTTACTGGTTTTGGTAACCCCATCTATTACTCCGCTACTACCTCAGGTACAGGATATGCAGGGATACGCAATTATAATCCAAGTATCTATTTTACTTCCGATTACTTCTCAAAAACCGGATATCTAAATGGATTTGCTTATGGTAAAACAGGTAAAACGATATTAACGGTAGCGACAGGTAATACTACCAGCGGAAATAATACCTCGCTGTTTGGATATGGAATAGATGCAACAGCAGGGGGGGCATTTATTTTGAATAAAGTAAACAGCGGAACAAACGGGACTTTGCAAATGTTTACCCAAACCTATAATCTTGCAGAGAGTTCCCCGTTTTATACTGCTGCTAATGCTAACACTACCAACCTGTTATCAGGTAATATAGACATTGCGGGTAATGCTTTTATCTATGCCAACGGTAGCCAGCGTGCAACAGGTAGTGTGTTAGGATTCAGTACAATGCCCAATGACAACGCAGAATTGCAGATAGGTTCAGCGCCGGACTATAGTGTAAACTGGGATGGTAATATTAATGAAGAAATATATTATCCCTGGACACTGAATGTAACGGAGCGTCAGAAGGTAAACAGCTATCTGGCCATAAAATGGGGAATTACCATTGATCAGACCACACCGACTGATTATTTGTCCAGCAGTGGTTCTGTGATATGGAATGCAACCGATGCCGCTTCGGGAAGTTATAAATATGCGATCACTGGAGTAGGAAGGGATGATTGTGGTGCATTGAACCAGAAGCAGTCCCATTCCTATGACGATAATGATATTGTTTCTATTTCTAAAGGAACGCTAAATGTCAATAATGCTTCCAATATGGGTGAGTTTACCGCAGACAAGACATTTCTGGTATGGTCTCATGCCAACCAGTCACTGAAGACTGTGAATACCCTCGGAATGCCGGCGGCACTCACTGCTACGGCTTGTTATGTAAAGATTGACAGGATTTGGAGGTCTCAGACTACCGGAACACCCGGCCCGGTTTCAGTAGCAATGGGGTCGGCAACTGGCTTGTCTTTGAACAGAACTACCTATAAGCCCGTTCTTCTGGTGACTACCGTCAGTTCTGCTGATTTTACCTCTGCCACAATTATCAACAGCGATAGTGTAAAAGATGGCAAGGCTTATTTCAATAATGTTGATTTCGGAACAGATGTTGTAAGGTATTTTACGATTGCTTATATTCAGGCTGGTCCGGGTGGAGTAAGGTCTTCACTGACAGCCTGGTATGATGCAGGAGCAGATGTTTTTACGGATGATGCGCTTACTACCTATGCTTCAGCTGACGGAGACCTTGCGGCAGGGATTAATAATGTTGCTTACGGTGCTACATTACCCTCTCTTCTGCAGTCGACAACATCGAAAAAGCCTGTATATAACCCCGGTAAGTTCAATTACAATCCGTCTCTTTATTTTGACGGTGTAAATGACGGGCTATACTCTGCTGCAGATAATATTTCAACCACGACCTACCGTGCCAATACTACGATGACATCGATAGTAGCTGCGGCAAACTACGGTACTACAGCTGCCGGTCAGTTCGTATTCTGGGAACATACAGCAGGGGGGACGAAAAATGCCATGGAGCTGAATCAGGCTTACTTTCAAAACAGTGCGGCTCCCTTCAGCAGGGTACCCGTGGTGACTGTACCGGAGTTGTATTCATTCCGTCATACGGCAGGAACAGGATATAACTTATATAAAAACCTGCTTTCTGTGAGTAGTGGTGTGTCAAACAATTCAGGAAGCGGTACCGCACCTTTCACTATCGGTTCTTACAAAACAGGAACATTATACCCCGGTAACTTCGATATGGGTGAGATTGTGATTTACAGTGATGATAAAGGAACGGCTGCGACTCCGGAGATGAGAAAAATCCACAGTTATCTGGCTGTGAAATATGGTTATACGTTAGACGCCGCAGCAATGGGAAATCAGTATATTTCCAGTGGTGGAGTACCTATTTTCAATGATGCTACGTTCTGGAACCGGATAACGGGCATCGGGCGGGATGACTGTTCAGCCTTTGAGCAAAAGCAGTCTTTCAGCAGAGAAGCGACAGGGGCATTAGTGAAAATTTCGAATGATGCTGCAAACGGACTTGCGGCTACAAATGCACTTAACAGCGCCCAGTTTGGAACAGACCAATCTTATTTACTGTTTGGCGACAATAATAAGTCTATTAAATGGACAGGAGAAGAGATTGTTCAGAATGACATGATACGTCTGAACAGAGTCTGGAGAGTAAAAGAAGTAGGTGCCGTAAATTCAGTATATCTTCAGGTGCCATCCAGCGCCAGTACAGATGCTTTTAAGCTACCTGCCACGAATACACCTTCTGATCCTGTTTATCTGCTGATTTCAAAGACAGGTAGTTTTGCCACGCCGCATGCAGTAATAGAAATGGTTCCAGGCGGAACAGATCTGTCGGCTGTGTATAACTTTGAAGATGGAGATTATTTTACATTTGCTACTATTAAACTTTGTCTTGCACCTGCCGGTATTACAGAAGGGGTGACTACCTGGTACAAAACTACGGATCTGGCTTTGGGAGCAATAGCTGTAAATACGGCAAATGCACTTACAGACAACGGCTTAAGCAGCATATCACTGAACAGAAATGCAAGTGGTACAGCAACGGTTACTGCAGGTAATGCAGCGAGTTTCAACTACAACAGGTATGTGGCTCTGACCGGAAATGCAGCCTTTACCAAAGGTTCTCTCAATGAATCATCCCTGATGGGTCCGGCCAACGGAACATTGTTTGGTGTGGGTACTACGGCCGCGGCATTGTTTAATATAAGCAGCAGTGCCGCCAACAGGGCGGGTATCAACGGCTCGGCCCAGTTTATGACCGCTTCAGGTACAGCATTGGGAGGCGTGGCTGCGACAGCCAATGTTTATCGCATGAGTGTGGAAGGTGGCGCTACCATCACGTCCGGAACGAACGGGGCGGTGATAGCCGGTGCAAGTATCACGGCCACAAGCCTGCCAACAGGATCAACTTATTCGATAGGATTCGGTACTCATGTCGGAAGCGCTGTCTTCAATAACGGAAGCATTGCAGAGGCCTTTGGTTTCAGCCGTAATCTGACGGCTGCCGAGAAAGAAAAACTGGATACCTATCTCGCTTTGAAGTATGGCCAGACACTGGCACACAATTATTACAGCCCGGATTACAATGGAACGAATGCGGCTTCAACCACACTTTATGATGTTTCTACTTATGGAAACAGGGTCTTGGGTGTGGGCAATGACGTAACGGGTTGTTTCTTTCAGAATCAGTCGTCTTCAGCATTGTCTGGTCGTATGCTCAAAATCGGTGTTGACGGTGCTCTTCAGACAGAAAACTCCCAGGACAAGACCAAATGGCCAAATGACCGGAGTTACGTGGTGATGGGTGATAATAATGCTGCGACTACCTGGACACAGGGTATTACTTCGACGCAGCCTGCGCTTTATGGAACGGAAAAATGCCTTTACCGGATAGCCAGACAATGGAAAGTACAGTCAACGCTTACCAATCCGGAAATCCTGCTTACTATCCCGGATCAGACCAGTACCGAGCCAACCAAGTTGCAAACACTACCTCCCGACAATAGTGTCTACATGGTGATCAATGATAATCCTGATTTTACGGTGAATGCCAATCAGATGGAAGTTCCGATGGTTCTGAATGCGACTACCAAAGAATGGGAAGCGGCCGTTACATTTGATGCGGGTGTAACAAAATATATCACTTTTGTGTATCGTCCGGAAAATTGCGGAAGGGATTGTATCCTTACCAATCCGGCAACGAGTACGAGGAGAATGAAATAAATCCACAGGTCCGGGAGGTATTGATGTCTCCCGGACTTTCATTTAAAAATACATAAATCGCAACGCTCTTCTTTTGTAGTAATCAAATTCCGGTTTTAGTATAACCGGTTTCTTCTTTTAACATTTTATAGTTTAATCCAACAAGTATCAGACATAGATAATGAATACAATACAAATGAGAATCTTCTATTATACTTTTGCATTTTTTGCTTTTTTTTCAATCAAAGGTATTGCTCAGAGCAAAATAAAAGACGGAACAGTGATCGGATCCCCTGTAAGTCCGGATAATAATACATTACTAGAGCTTGAGTCAATGAAAAGAGGATTTCTTCCTCCCAGAATAGAATTGCTTTCCAGGAACAACCCCGCCCCTCTGCTTGATCCGATAAAAGACGGGACATTGGTTTATAATACAAGATACAGCGAACTCCATGGGACTTCCACTTACCCTAACCATGTTTATCCAGGGTATTATTATTGGCAGGCTTCTACCTGGAATCATCTTCCCTCACTTGATCCGGATAATTTCTGGAATACTAATGGGAATTGGAATGTTACAAATGCTAATTTTTTAGGAACAATGATAAATAAACCTTTGAAGTTCAAGGTTTGGAATCAGTACTTTGGTCATCTAAGCCAAACCACACAAAGTATTTCTTTTGGTTTTCAGTCGCTTGGCCAACGCTATGATGACTCTACGGTCATCAACTATCCTGTGCCCATGAGTGGCTCTAACCTGGCTTTTGGTAGTTATTCACTGACCCATGTTCCACAGCTAGGTGTCAGGCAAAGTACCGCCATAGGCAATCAAGCCCTTGAATTTTTGGGGTATAACGGGGGAACAGCCAACGGGAATGTAGGAGTGGGATGGTATGCAGGAGGGCAATTACATAGTGGTGAAGATAATATAGCAATCGGGACAGAAGCGAATGTGGGACGAAATTCATACAGAAACATTTCCATAGGACGGCAGAGTGGTCTGCAATTACTCAATTCAGATGGGACCATTTTAATAGGGTTTAAAGCAGGGTATGGGTTGACGAGTTCAACAGACAATATTTTTATCGGGAGAAATGTGGCTGATACTCAAACTGAAGGTAACGGAAATATTGCTATAGGAAGTGGCAATCCTAATCCGGCCCGTTTGCCCGACCCGACCGGAAACAATCAGCTTAATATTGCCAACAGCATTTTTGGGACAGGTTTAACGGGAAATGTTTCCAGTCCGGCAGGTAATATTGGCGTTAATAAGACCAACCCTGCGAGCACTTTTGAAGTTGGGGGGTCTTTCGGGACGGCTATACGCACGATTTATGATTCCACGCTGGCTACGCCTCAGAACCTTACTTTAACATTGTCAGATCATACTTTGGTTCTGGATTTCCCTTCAACAAGCATTTATTCACATATTGTTTATCTTCCGGATGCTGCTACTTGTAAAGGAAGAAACTATTACATTATTAATTATACCGGGGAGTCGCAACAAGTCATGATTACCGGAGGCCTTTTTCAATTCCGACACATGACAAATCAAATTACAGATATTGATGGGGTACCTAATTTTAATTCGGCTATATTCCAAAGTAACGGTCAATATTGGATACGAATTAAATAGTAGAAATCAGAAATAAAGCACAATGAAAGAGATGATATCGAACTTAAGACAAGGTGAAAAAGTGCTGAAAAAAACGACCCTGATTCTCGGGCTATTTTTTTTGGGATTTGTAACCGGCATTAATGTATACGCACAAACTAAAATCAAAGATGGTACCGGGGGATTGGTAACTCCGGATGCCAATGCCATTCTTGAACTCGAGTCCACTAACAAAGGTTTACTATTGCCCAGAGTGGACTTGCAGGCCACCAATCTGCCTGCGCCGCTTACTGCGCATGTGCAGGGAATGACGGTCTATAATAAAGCTACTGCGGGAGCAGCTCCTCATCAGGTAGAACCTGGCTATTATTATAATGATGGAGCAAAATGGATCAGGCTGGTGAGTCGTGAGCCTGACCTGAGGGTAGTGGGTACCGATAATCACATCACTCAGGATGCCGGGATCGGAAGCAATGGGACGAGTGCCGGACCAGGAGTAGGAAACATTGGTATAGGGATAAACAGCCTTACAATGTTAAACAGTACGGATCCCGAGAAGAGTTCGTATAATGTGGCTCTCGGCTCCTATTCAATGTGGAACACGACTACCGGTTACAACAACGTAGCGGTAGGGACGGAAGCACTGAAAAGTAATACAACGGGAGATTATAACGTAGCGATAGGTCCATCAAGTCTGCCTCAGTCTCAGAGCGGGTCTGACAACATTGGTATTGGCAGAATACCCTTGATGTCTCTTATAAACGGATACGGCAATACCGGTATAGGTGGACAATCACTTCAGGGTGTTACTTCAGGGACAGGAAATATCGGTGTCGGGACGAATTCCGGAGATGGCCTGGTTACGGGTAACGAAAATATCTTTATTGGTAGCGGAACCACTGCCAAAAGTGCTGGCATTGATAATTCACTGAATATAGGAAATGTATTGTACGGCAAGATGAGGCCCTGGGCCAGTAGTATTCCTGCACTGCCTCCGGGTAGAATAGGTATTAATCGGGATGATCCTCAAAGCAGTCTGGATGTAAACGGTTCTTTGAGTGTCGGGATAAGGACTATTGATGCTTCCACTGCAACAATGGCTGAAAGGACATTGGATGATAGAGATTTTACCGTAATTTATGAGGTGCCGGCTTCTGTACCCGAGCTGACAAAGTCTTTATATATTCCTGATGCTTCTACCTGTAAAGGTAGAATTCTCTATCTTATTACCAATTTTGCAACTATGCAGAATGTTGAAGTGATTGGAGGGGCGGCTCAACTTAAGATACGTGATAGTACTCCATTAGGAGTAATGAGTTTTGGAACAGGTTATATCAACTATACTTTTCAGAGTAGCGGGACCTATTGGATATTGCTGAGCGTGTGGTAGCCGGTAATTTAATGACCTTTATTTTTTGTAATTTAGGTGAAATGTGAAATTCCCCGGTAGCTTGCCGGGGTTTTTACCAGCTTCGTGGAGATCAGATGCCGTTATCTTCCGTAAGGATGACCGGTTGTTGGTCTGTGATCAGTATGGTATGTTCATGCTGAGCTACAAATCCCCCGAGATTTCCTTTGAGTGTCCATCCGTCAGGCTGCTCTATAGCCAGGCTGGAGCGGGTAGATATGAACGTTTCAATCGCTACGATACTATTCTTCCGGAATCTTTCCTTATTGTACCGGTCATACCAGTTAAGAATATCTGAAGGGGCCTCATGTAAACTTCTGCCAATGCCATGTCCTGCCAGATTTTTGATTACCCTGAATCCTGCTTTTGAGGCATTGGTCTCGATCAGTTTTCCGATATCAGCTATTTTTACTCCTCCTTTGATCTGCGAAATGGCTTTACGGAGAATGTGCTTCGAAGTGTCTACCAATACCTGATGCTGATTCAGGTCTTCTCCAAGGATAAAAGACCCGCCATTGTCAGCCCAGAAACCATCCAGTTCGGCTGAAACATCTATATTTATCAGGTCCCCGCTTTGAAGAATGGTGTGCCTGGAAGGAATACCATGCGCAACTTCCTGGTTGACACTGATACAGGTCCATCCGGGAAATCCATAGCTGAGGTTTGGAGCAGAACGTGCTCCAAAAGACTGAAGGATTCCAGCTCCGAACCGATCAAGTTCCAGAGTGTTCATTCCCGGTCGTGCAAATTCCTGCATTCTCTTCAGCGTAACGGCCACTGCTTCGCTGACTTTTTTCATACCTGTAAGTTCGGCCTGATGGGTAATTGACATAATAAGCTCAGATTTTCTTTAAGTCAAGATTTTGTTTTGTGAAGTGATGATGATGCTGTACATGATAAATGGTAAAAAACATCATTTCTCTTAACGTGATTTTGCCCAGAAGGGGGTGAGGAAGAATAAGTTCATCCAACGCGCTTTCTGAGAATTTTCGTATTTTTCGGGTGAGTGTTTCTATTTCCCGCGCGGTTTTCTCTAACAACAGAGCTTTCCGGCTTAGATCCACCGGAGCAGGGAAAAAGCGACTGTTGCCGGCCGGACCTCCTCCGCCAAGTTTGACTTTGTATTTTTCAACAAGCTCTTCGTAACTCTTTGAGGGTCTGTTGGCTTTCCCAAAATTAAATTTCAGGAAAAATGCCGGTAACCGAAGCGCTGAATTAAGCGGTTTTACAGAAAGAAAGATATGTTCGAGTTGCTGACCGGCCGTCCATTTTCCCGGAGGAGAAAACACGAAATCTTCATCCTCCAGATCTTTGATGAAGTTGAAAAACGCTGTGTGGTTTTCCCTTAATTCGGAGATAATAGCGTCGGTATCCATATGAAACTGGTTTTTGATCGTAAATATAGATGAAATTATACAGAATGGGTTTTTGAATTGTTTTCGTGGAAATCACTATTTTGTAAAGAACAAACACTTTCAGGGTGTAATTTTTTCAAGAACCCACAGGTCGTTACTGTATTCAAATTCCGGGTGTTGTATATCCTGTCCGCCGAATTTCCCTCCTGTCATATAAATCTTTCCACGATGAACACAAGCTGCTACCCCGCCTCTGTTTGACCAGGGGGCATCCTGACCTGTCCAGTGAATGCCATCTTCACTATACAAAACACGGCTGGTAAACTGACCGTTGCGGGTACAGCCCAGCAGCCATATCTTATCGTCGAAAACCAGGGCAGTGTAGCCAAAAAGTTGTTCTCCTTTTACAATTTCCCGGCTTAACATCTTCCATACTACGGCATCATCGGATATCCATACATCATTATTAAAAAGAATCAGGCGATTGTTGAGTTGAACAACCTGGCTGCCCGAGCGATTCCCGAAAGGAAGTTTCTCTTTTATTTTCTCCCATTGGACACCATCAGAGGAATTCCAGACATCACCGTACAGTCTGTTTTTGTCTTCCCCGCCGATAAACCATAGTTTATCCTGGAAAACAAAGGGATGATAAAAAAATCTTTCCGGCGGTGTAGAGGAAAAGCGCTGCCATTTTTTCATATCCTTCGAATGATAGACATCAGGTTTAAAGGTATACTGTTCAATATTCCCTTTGAACGAACCGATTCCAGTAATACCACCATTGAATGGAACATAATCCAGAAATGCAAGGTTCTGTATGACATTCTGTAACGGGGATTTTGCCCAGGAAGTACCATCAGAGGAATACCAGGTGCCATCAGGATGAAATACCCACAAGGTATCTTTGATACTGAACATCTGGAAGTTGTAATTTTTGGTCCATGGACCTTCATCCAGAATTTTACGCCATTGGTAATTCTCCGTATTCACCATTAAATTCTCCTTCTGAGAAGTTGTTTCAGTGCAGGCGAAGAGAAGAGAAAGCAGAAGAAGGTTTAGGTACTGCATGAGAATTGAAATTAGGAATCTTGTGCTTAGACTGTCGAAGTGTTGTCAGGTTTAACGGCTGGAAAATTTCATTATTCCGATGAAACTATTGATTCGTTTCTTTTGTGTATGGTTATTTGTACATTGTGTATTATAATTTTTACTTTTAGTAATAAATATTTGATATAATGTAAAATATATTTTACATTTGTTAAAAAAAATAAAATTATGTCAAACAAGTTCCTGTTGCCTCATCGTTTCAAAGCCATCGGATGGTTTATTTTTATACCGGCTATGATAGCAGGTATAGCACTTTCTGTTTTCGGGTATGATGCTGAACTGATTGAAACCAAAGTTTTCGCCGTTTTCAGCAGCGGACTATTTGATGAGAGAAGGTTTTTCCATTTTATCAATACGGATGTGACCAATACGATTACCGGTACATTGTTTATTATCGGAGGAATTCTGGTAGGATTTTCAAAAGAGAAAAAGGAAGACGAGTTTATTAATAACATCAGGCTTACTTCTCTTCTTTGGGCCGTTTTTGTAAACTATGTACTTTTGTTGTTGTCTTTTGTTTTCGTTTATGGTACGGCATTTTTTAATGTGATGATATACAATATGTTTACCGTATTGCTGATTTTCATCGGCAGATTCAATTACTTATTGTATAAAGCTTCAAATCGGAGATCGGATGAAAAATAATATCAGGGTAGAAAGGGCCATTCATGAACTGACACAGGAAGAACTGGCACAAAAAGTATCAGTAAGCCGTCAGACCATTAATGCTATGGAAGCCAATAAATATGTTCCTTCCACGGTTCTGGCACTGAAAATTGCAAGAGTATTCGGAAGGCCTGTGGAAGAGATATTCTTTCTGGACGAAAATGACTGAACTCAGCTGTGTTTATAGAGATGGCGTACTATCTCTGCTGCTTCAGTATCTGAATAAGTGCCAAAAGCATCTACGAGTGTACCTTTTAGGTCATACTTGTCAGAAGAAATGGCAAAGAGAATGGTTTCATCCGCAGGGTCGGTCTGTCCTTCAAAGCGATGTATTTCGTCAATTTCGAAGTCGTCAGGAGATAAGCTAAGTTCTTTTTGATGACATACCAGACATTCTCCGTTTTCATGAATATTGAGGTCGAGACTATAGCCTCTTTTGAGGAGGTCGTTGACGGCTTCACTGAGGGTCTCGTAAATTTTTTGCTTTCCGGCCATGGTTTTTGTGTTTTAGCAGATGTAAAAAAAGTCAGGTGTTTCCTCTGATGGAAACACCTGTTTGAGTTATGCTTCCAAAGAAGCTTCGCAGGTAATTTCAGCGTTAAGTACTTTGGAAATAGGGCAATCCTTTTTGGCAATTTCTATCACCTCATCAAATTTCTCTTTAGTAATTCCCGGCACTTTTGCACTTACCGTGAGATGAGCGGTGGTAATAGCGCCGATATTGGTATCAAGATTGATGACGCATTTGGTATCAATATTATCAGCGGTAAAACCCGCTGCATTGAGCTCAAAGCTGAGCTTCATAGTAAAACACCCGGCATGAGAAGCCGCGAGAAGTTCTTCGGGGTTTGTACCGACTCCTTCTGCAAATCTGCTTCCGAATGAGTATTGGGTATGATCAAGAGTGGTACTCTGGGTACTGAGCGTGCCTTTTCCTTCTTTTCCTGATCCTTTCCAGTTCGCTGTTGCAAATCGTTTCATAGTCTTTTTATTTGAAGAATGATTTACAAATATAAGATTCACCAGCGTATTTCCGGCAAATGAATTTATTCTTAATGATTTATTTGTGAGGGGTGGAATGGAGAAGCCTTATCTTCCATTCATGGTCTTTACGGACAAGAACTATGCTTTCCATCCATTTTCGCGTAAAGCTTTTTCCACCTGAAGTAATATCAGCCTGATTATAATAGCTTGTCCAGGCCACATCACCTTTTATTTCGGTTTCAATAAACTGAAGGGTATTCATCCTGACGAAATCAGGAGGTCATTTGATAAGGGTAAATTTTTTGAGCGTATCCAGGTTCCATACCTGGCCGTTTTCGATGAGTTTTATATTCGGATCCGATAGTTTTCTGAATGACTCAAAGTCTGATCGGGAAAACCCTTCGAAAAAGTCTTTGACCGTTTTTTCTACGGCCGACTTCTCTTCGGAAATCTGAGCCATTGAAACGGACGAAGTTAGTAGTATGTATATTAGCGTTATTTTTCGCATCTCTTTTAGTTTGATGGCTAAAAATACGCAAAAACAAAGTCAGAGAAAAATCCTTTGGGCTGATCAGATTGAAGACCGATTGGAAAATAAGGAGAAGAAAATACAACTACTCTTCTCCGAAAACCTGTTTCCTGTAAGCCGGCATTACTTTGAAAAACCTCAGACCAATGCAAAGCGTATAGTTAATAATAGAATCAACATGGCTCAGGTTCAGGATAATGTCATCGGATATCCGGACAAATTCATGATCATGTTCAAATTCATTCACTAAGTTTTTCTGATTGATTGCTTCGGCAAAAGTACCTTCTGTGGCATGTATCAGGATACGGTCATCTTTGATTTCCACGAACAGGATCTGTTCTTTAGGAAGATTTCTGATAGCATTGCTGGCTGATAATGTAATTGAGTCCGGGAATGTAAGTACAAGTTCTTTCATGGTGATTTTTTATATTCGAGTTATAGTAGCTGAATGACAGCACTAAAGGAAAAGGTTAGTGCCGGTCGGTTTTTTTATCATTTTTCAGGAAGGAAGTTCAAATTTTTGTTGTTTAACGGTTTTTTCCATTGAGGCAGCTTTTCTCCCATACGTTAGTTTGTATTCCTGCTGATTTTTCCTGCAAAGAAGCAGGATCATATCAAAAAAGACCCTTACAAATACAGGCACGACAACAAGAATAAATGAACCAAGCCAGGTCATCAGACTACCGAACGGGTCAATAATGCCCTCTACAATGAGAAATAAGGCAAGGCAAATAACAAGCGTCATGCACAGGTAATAGGTCAGTACGATTACACCGGTTCTGATGGGTGTGCCATCAAGAATAAGAATGTTTTTCATGTTGTTTTCTGATCAATGAGTTTGTGATTCCGGATTTGCTGAAAAGAAACGTGCTGTTCTAAACGATTTATAACTTAATCGGTATTTAGTGGGGAAAGGTTAGTTAGGAAGGAGAATAACTTTCTTATTCCTTTTTGGAATATAGCAAGAGATCAGGATTAAATATTCCTGATCTCTTTCATTTTGTTACGGTAAAGCCTCGTAAATCCTGCCTGTGCCTGGTGGTGGTTTTGGATCCTCTCCTTTTGGCGGATCTTCTGCATGGGTTTGAGGAACGGGATTTACAGCATCTTTCTCGCAGGAAATAAAGACTGAAGCAGCTGACAGTGTCAAACAGATTAAGACTGTTCTTGCTGTCTTCGGGAAGTTTTGGGTTACTCTCATTTTGCCTTGGTTTTGGTTGAGAGCCCAAAAATTTTAGGAGAAAAACGGCAGATGAATCGGCTTAAAACAGAGGCATTCGGATTTTAATCGAAAAAAAAATAATTCAATTAAGTGACTGACTATAAGCTTTTTATTGAGTGTGTTTTCAATATGTTTTTTGATCTGAATCCATTTAAATTGGTTAGGGTCAAGGGAAATAAACCATTATGAATATGGCGCGGAGGAACAAGGGAGTGGCACTGGCTCCTGAGATGATCAGGCATCTCTGGAAACAGCTTTTGGTCAGGTTGGGTAAAAACCTTAATGTAGATTTGCCGGCGGTTTTTCTGGATCATCCGGAAGAGTTCTGGAAAGATCAGAATCTCAGACGTTGCCTTATTTCAGATCTGAAAGAGAAAACTACTTTTAAGGTGTCCAGAATACTGCTGATCCGCTATGAAGAGGATGAGATTACAGAGGATTATCTGAATAATCACTTTGTGAAAATGACTCAGCAGAGTTTTCAACCCGGGTATCTTGACCGTTTCGCCTTTTATCTCAGCGGGGGGAAAACAAAGTACTGGAATGACTACAAAGCGGCGGTGCAGGGGTATGTTCCGGAACATGGCGACGATGCGTACCGGCTGATACTTCCCGGATTGAAAAAACTGGAAGGATATTGGGTAGGGATCAATAAAAACAGCCGTGATGGCAAGTATGTGAAATGCAGGTACAGAATCTGGCAGGATGCCAATGTGATGAAGGTAGAGCGTGAAGGGTATAATACGGAGATCTGTTTTCTGGGAAATGTAATCATGCAGCAGGATGGATCATTCGCTTTTATTTTGCACGGAAAAGAACGTAAAGGATTTAAACATCTGATTGCGCATGGGGAGAGTGACGAACCGCTGGCGCTTAAAAGTATCAGTACAGCCATGAGCTATGAGATTGGCAGTCCGGTGCTGGTCAAAGAGTTTTTGTATAAAGTACCGGGTGAACACGCCATACATACGGCAGAGGTAATGGATTTTAGTAAGCTGTCGCTGGCGCTGGAAAATGATGTAGGAGAAAGATCTGTAGAAGTGCTCCGTCAGATCGGAGAGTTTCTCGGGGAGGAAGAGGCTTCCGTTTTTTCTATGAATGATCTCAACCTGATCAAAAACAGGCATCTGGCTAAAATAAAGGACGAAGCTACAAAAGGTGACCACATGATGATTCATTTACAGGAACCACCCGGTGCCGGAAGTCCTGACCGATTTACAGGACAAAGGAGCAGAGCCGCCAGATTTTATCACAACAGGATGAATAACCTTGAAAAGGGGGTCAGGATCGGAAGGGAAATTTATGAGGATTATATATTCATGAAGATTCTCAATGTTAAGTTTAATCTGCAATTGAATATTTTGTTTAATTTTCAATTCAAATTCCTTAGAAAAGAGGCATGATGCGATTAATTTGCATAATGGTGCTAACCTTTTGTTGTTTTGGAGTTATTCATTGAAAATCACAATAAACGTGCAGACTTATACAGACAGGGAGATAGTTGAATTATTGAGGTCACAAAAACATGCTGACAGAAATCTTGCCTGCCGTATTCTGGAAAAGAAGTTCAAGAGCCGTGTGATGGCCTGGACCAGGAAACAAAAAGGGGGCTTAGATGGAGAAGATATATTTCAATCGGCTATACTGGAGTTTATTCTCGCAGTACAATCGCATCGGTATGAGCCCAGAGACGGGGTAAATATGTATTCCTATTTTTATCTGATTATGAGAAGTGTATGGATCCGAAGTTCTCCTTTTCATCTGAATAAAACCGGGGATATCGACTGGTTCAGTACGGTGCCGGAAGAGGAGAGGGAATCGCCGGAGTTTTTTACCGACTATGAACTCAAAAGGGAAATTTTTATGAAGGGTATGGAAGCGCTTGACGATACGGAAAGGGGAATCGTGAATGCCATATTTATGGAAGACAGAAGACTCGTAGATATTGTAGATGAATTCAGACTCAAAAACTATAATAACGCCAAGCAAAAGTTTTTGTCTATTAAGAAGAAAATGAGCACAATTTTCAGAAATACCCAATTGTTCGGGAATTAAACAATTAAGAAGATGGATTCTAATGAGGATTACACAGAATTGCTCCTGAAAAAGATAAGAAAGCAGACCAGCACAGAAGAGGACCTGTTTATCGATGAGATACTGAAACAGAATCCGGAACTGGAGGCCGAGTATATTGAACTGACCCGCATGGCTGAAGGTACCCGCCTGTATCAGTATCAAAAAGAGGCGGAAGCTTTTTTCGGGAAGGAGAGGGGCAGTACAAATTTTCCCGGCCAGATGGGTTTATGGAGCAAAGCAGCAGCTGTTCTCCTGATTGTCGGGACGGTTTTTGCCGGGTATATGACTTTTTCAAAGAATTATCTTCCGGGAATAAAAGTGGATGCCGGGGTGGTGAGATCTGCAGCAGATCCTGAAAAACCGGAAAGTTCCGATGCAGATGAACAGAAAGCTGCCTTCGAAAGGTTTGTTATAGGGCAGGGGTACTATTCTTCAGGTGATTTTTCCAGAGCGATAGTCAGCTTTGAAGAGGCGCTGAAAGCAAAAAATCTCCGGAGTCAGATCCGGGAGGCCTTGGAATGGCATTTATGTGTGGCTTATCTTTCAGACAAACAACCTGAAAAGGCTGATTTTTGGATGAAAGTTATCGAGAGTCGTGAATCGCCCAGGTATAAGATTAATCCTTTGAATAAAGCCAAAGTGAAATGGCAGATTCTAGTAATGCAACTTTTTAACTGATCTCAGATAGAAGTAAAGACCGGTGATGGTAAGGACAATACAGGCAATGATCAGGAGGTAACGAAGTATCCGTGGCCATAAGATAATGGGCGAGACATCGCCTATAATCTGTAAGTGTGCCCAATAATAAGGGAGGTCATTTCTGAGTCCCGTTTCGGTTTTCAGGTATTCCCGTTTGGCATTTCTGAGTGCTTCATCTTTTTCTTCTCCTCTCAAAAGATGTTTATAGAAAAGGCTCATAATAACAGCCATGCTTTCATCATGAACTTCCCACAAGCTTCCCACCACAGAAGGGCAACCGCCCAATGCGAATGACCTGGCCAGCGACAATACTCCGCTGCCCTTCATATTTCGGCCGGCATTGGACTCACAGGCTCCCAGAACGATCAGCGGCATGTTAAAGTCAAGATAAGGTATTTCACTGGCATAGAGGCGATCGTCTTTTCCAACCGGAAAGAAGCTGAGATAAGGTTCGCCGTTATTCAAAGAGGCATGAGTAGCCAGTATGACTGCTTTGTCGGGTTGGTTTTTGAGTTGTTCAAGAAATATGGCTTTCGTGGCTTTCTCATTGATGAAGGCCTGGCCTTTGATTCCTTTTACTTCCCTGATGGTGGAAGGCAGTGATGTAAGATTCTGTATATTGATTTCAGGACTTTTTTTTGTCTCGTTACCGAAAGGTGCAAACGATAACCATTCCCGGGCTGAATTGAACCATCGTTTTTCGGATATCCTGTTATAATTGATAGCCGCGCTGAGATATGAAATGGTATATTGGTGTATCAGAAAAGCGGGTTTATGTTTTTCTGCAATGAGTATATCAAAGCTCAGGTCCGCAAACTCGTCTGACGGATTAATAATAAGTTTCCTGATGTTGCTGAGTTGCGGCTCAAAGGGTTTGAGGAGGAGATTGTAGAAGAAATAATGATGTTCATTGGTCTGAAAACTGCTGTAGGGGCCAGGGTTGATCGTGAGTTCGCGAAGGATTGCTTCTTTTTGAACATCGAAGTTGTCCTTGGAAAACGGGATTTTCAGAAAAGATGCTTCTGTTTGTGTAACCATGGCCACGTACAGGTCAGCGTCTACAATAAGATAATTGAAGTAGGCTGAAGCATTGTCCAGTTTTTCCTGGAAAGTCTTTAGGTTGGCTTTAGGGCCTCCTGCGTAAGATTCAGAAAATGCAGGATTAACTACCCGTAGTTTTTCCAGTATTTCATTAACTCTGAGTTCGTATTTACGCATAAGCTCAGGGTCAGTCCCTTGGGTGCTTTTTAGGTAAGCCAGGTATTTCTGATTGTCGCGGAGTTTACTGATCAGGCTGTCTGAGCCTGGATTGCGGTAGTTATTTTGTAATGACAGGCGATCAGACAGTATGACAGATTTACATTCTTCCAAAAGATTGAACCCTTCTTTGGCATATTTTTCTGCATGGGTATGTTTGTAAAGTGTATAACAAATGGATACAAGCTTTTCATAGGTGTCGTAAAAATAATTCGTGAAGAATATTCTGGACTCGAGGGTTTCATGACTCTGTCTTATTTTTGAGGCAATCTCAACGGCTTTGCGCTGCGTTTCAAAAGCTTTTTCGAGATACATTACTTCGGGAGTATTGTAGTACATGGCCATCAGTATATCTGACTTCTGGCGTAAAAGGTCAAACATACCCAGGGAGCTGTACATAGAGGCTGTGGATGAAGGATTTTCAAACGCGTTTTTGAGTTTTTCGTGGCTTATTTCCTCCAGGGCCCGTCTGGTAAATTCAAGCGCTTTGTGATAGTTTTTTCTGTAAACTTCTACCTCGCATAGTCCTTTAAGCGATTGAAAGTTCATATTGTAATGATAGAATCCGCTTGACTGATTTCTGCTAAGGATATCGCTGTATAGTGCAGTTGCCTGGTCCGGCATTTTTCCCCGGAGCAGGTCTGCTGCTTTGATCAGGTCAATCTGGCTGACCATTATCCGTGCCTGACCTTGCTCCGGGTTGGCCAGTGCTAATAATCTCGCTTCTCTGAAATGCTTTGCAGCAAAGGGTGGCATGTTTTTACCGGCATAAGCCTTTCCGAGATTAAAATGCATTTCAGCCAGATAAAAGTCTCTGATAGGTTTTCCTTTCCATTTATATTTGTTGATGGCGTCTTCCAGCGTACCGATGGTTTTGTCGTAATCTTTTTTATAGAGATAGATATTGCTGAGATGAGTAAGGATAAGAGCATAGTCAGTTTTGGTGGGTAGATGTAAAGCAATCGAAAGTGCTTTCTCATACATGACTATGGCCCGGTCCAGATCACCCAGGGAATACCAGATGCCTGCCTGATTGGAATAATGGTAGGTTACGTAAAGCGGTATTTGTTTTTCCAGATTTGGATGGCTGTAAAATATTTCATTGGCAAGTTCAAAATGCTGTACAGTTTTTTTCAGATCATAAACTGATTTGTAACATGCTGCTAAAGCGGAATGTAACTTAAAACGGGTGGAATCATTTTTAAGATGGTGTGCCTCCATAAGGCGGAGTCCTGTCAGGCAACGGTCTACAGCTTCCTGATATTTGCCCAAAGCGTAAAGAGAGCCGCTCTGATCCACACAAATGGTGGCCTGCCAGAGAGGATTTTTTTGCATTTCAGCTTCATTATAGGCTTTTTCGAATAAAACAAGGGCATCCTTATCCGAAACTTTAGACATGGCGTTAGCTTTTACCCATAGTTTTACGATAGATGACTGGGCCAAACAGACATGCGAAAACAGGAATAGAAAGCAAAAGAATCTCATGAATTACCGGGATTTTACTGGTAAACAAAAATATCTTTTACGCTTGAAAACTGAAAGGTTGAAACCATGAATTTTAACCAATACGCTGCAAATGGTATCGTTGACAGATGAAGATAATAAACGGGATTAAATCCTGTATAGTGCCTTGTTTTTTCGCAGATAGTAAATTCCTGCGAGAATGATAACAGCGATAATGGCGTAAAGTGAATATTTTAACACAACAGGCCATACGACAACAGGAGAGGTGTCCCCGATAATCTGTAAGTGAGCCCAATAGTAGGGAGGGTCGTTTCTCCTGCCGACTTCGGTCTGCAGAAAATCCAGTTTGGCATTCCTCAGGGCCTCATCCTTATGTTCGCCCTGCATGAGGTGTTTGTAGAAAAGGCTTACCAGTGCTGCCATACTTTCGTCATGGACTTCCCAAAGACTGGCTACAACAGAGGAACAGCCGGCAACAGAGAAGGCCTTAGCCAGGGACAGCACTCCGCTTCCTTTCATTTTTTTGCCTGCGTTAGACTCACAAGCGCCCAGAATGATAAGGGGGCTGTTATAATCAAGATATTGGATTTCACTGGCATACAACCTGTATTCTGTACCCGAAGGATAAAAACTGAGAAAGGGCTCTCCATCGTTTTCCGCAGCGTGTGTAGAAAGCAGAATGATTTTTTGCTTTTCATTCGAAATACTATTCAAAAATTGTTTTTTCGTAGCGTTTTCATTAGTGAATGACATGCCTTTAATACCTTTTATTTCTTTGAGAGTAGAGGGTAAAGTGGTGATATTCTGTATGCTGAGTAAGTGATTTTTATTAGGAGCAGTATTGCCAAAAGGAGCGAATGAAAGCCATTCCCTTTCTCTAAAACTGAATTTGTTCTTTAATTCGTCATTGTAATTAACTGAGGAGTTGAGATAAGATATGGAATACCGGTGTACTAAAGCCTTGTTCAGCTCCCCGTCAGCAGAAAGAATATCAAAGCTGATGTCCAGGATTTCATTGGCTGGGTTTATAACCAGTTTTTTTATCCCACTCATTTCATTCTCCAGCGGTTTAATGAGAATCTGATAAAAGTAAGCCGCCTCTTTAGAACCCTTAAAGCCTGCATAGGGTCCGGGATTTGAAGAAAGAGAAAGTAAAAGTGATTTTTTATATTTTTCAAGATCTGCAGGATTAACCTGTATCTTTTTTAAGCTGATTTTTGTCTTGGTGATGCCAAGAATATAAATGTCATTTCTGATTGCTATGTAATTGAGGTAAAGAGCGTTAGACGGAAGGTTTTTTCTAAAAGCCTGCAGGTCAGTTTTAGTTTCTGATTTGTACGATTCAGCGAACGACTGATTGACAGTACTGAGTTTTTCGAGAATTTCATTTACTTTTAGTTCATAAGCGTTTATCTGTTCTGTAGCTTCTTTCTGAGTGCTTTTTAGATAGGAAAGGTAGGCCTGATTGGCTCTGAATTTTTCTCTCAGACTATCGGAAGAAGTATTTCTGTAATTATTATGCAGAGACAATTTGTCAGATAAGGCCAGAGATTTACTCTCCTCCATTACTTCATACGCATAGGTGATATATTCCGGTTTTCCGGTCAATTCAAATAACCGGTAGGAAATCTCCAGAAGGCTTTCGTATTTACGATAATATACGTGAGAGTATAACATTCTGGACTCCAAAGTCTCGTGGCTTTGCCGCAGGCGTTTTGCAAGCGTAACTGAGAACTGCTGCGTATCAAGTGCAGCTTTCAGATATCTGACCTCTTTGGTTTGTTCAAACAGTCTGATAAGTAATTCTACTTTATCATCCAGCAGATAAGTAACTCCGATAACCTGATAGGTGGAACTGATCTCTTTGGGATTGCTGATGTCATCTCTGATTTTTTCTCCGCTTATTTCCGACAATGCCCATTGCAGATGCTTTAATGCAATGTCTGGCCGGTTCCTGGTTTTTTCTACCTTACTGAGCCCGATCAGCGCCATGTAACTCATGTCGGAATCATAAAAACTGCCTCTGGTATTTTTTGAAAGAATGTCTTTAAAGATATTTTCAGCCTTGTCTGACTGATTCAGTTTAAGGTAATTGTCAGCTTCCAGCAACCGGGTTTTTGTAAACAGTTCTTTTGTTTTTTTGCTTGGATTAACTTTAATGAGAATACGCCGTACTTCACTGATAAACTTCAGTGCAGCGTCGTAGTTCCCGGAGGACGTATAGTAGTCGGCAAGATTATAATGCATTTTGGCGAAATGATAATCATAAATGGTCTTCCCATCAATTTTATAGTGTTTTATGGCGGTTTGGGTATTACTGATTGCTTTTGGAAAATCTTTCTGAAACTCATACAGTCCGCTAAGCTTATTAAGTACAAATGCGAAATCATTTTTATGCTTGAGCCTGGAGGCAACGGCGAGTGCTTTTTCAAAATACAGCAACGCTCTTTTGCTATCAGCAAGACTATACCAGGTACCACCCTGATTGGCATAATGATAGGTAACATACAGCGGAATAGTATTTTCCATGGATGGATTTCTGTGAAGAATTCTGCTTGCTTCTTCGAAAGACCGGAAGGAATCGTTCAGGCGATAAACGGGCTTATAACATGAGGATAGCGCTGAGTGCAGTTTAAATTCGACGGAATCATTTGTGATTTTATTCTTTTTCAGAATCAGAAGTCCTTCTAGTGCTTTATCAATAGCTTCCTGATATTTTCCCTGCCCAAACAGCGACCCACATTGATCTACGCAAATATTGGCTTGCCAATGAAAGTTCTTTTCCTGATGAGCTTTATCAAAAGCTTTCTGATAATACAGGAGAGATTTTTCAAATTCCGATAATCCTGAAGCGGCATTGCCTTTTTGCCACAGGCTGGAAACAGATTCAGATTGGGCCAGCCCCGGGATAAAGCAGAAAAGAGAAAAGCAGATGATAAGGCTTCTCATGTCATTTGATAATAATCTCCACATTTCTGTAAATATATGCTTTTTTACGATTTCGCCGACTGATAGCAGCTTTAGAGGGGAAATGATTACTGAGGAGAGATTTTTACAGTCATGAGGTAGGATTCAACCAGTCAGGATGATGTGAATGCGCGAAACTAATGAGTTCGGCCAGGCTGCTGATGTGCAGTTTCTCATATATATTTTTACGATGATGTTTGATGGTCTGGTACCCCAGACCCAATTCTTCAGCAATAAGGCCGGCCTTTTTGCCTGAGACAAGCTGCCGGACGATCTGCCTTTCTCTGAGTGTGAGATTCAGGTTATCGGAGAAATGATCAGAAACTCCCTGCCCGAGATTGCTGAGGGCCGGATCATAATATTGTTTTCCTTTCATGATGCTTTCTATAGCTGAAATCAGTATCTGAAAAGGGGAATCCTTCAGCACGTATCCTTCCAGGGGAATCTGGCGGACAGCTTTGAGGATACGGTTTTCTTTGTACATGGTTACCATGACTATTTTAATGGCAGAGAAGTTCTTTTTGACTTCTATGGCCAGATCTATGCCATTGGCTTCTCTGAAGTTGACATCCAGTAATAATACTGCGGGGCGCTCTTTGTGAAGCGTAAAAAGAAGGTCAGCAGGCTTAAAGACCTGATGTACTGAAAATCCTCTGGCTTTCAGTAATTCACAGATGGCGTCATTGAAAAGCAGGTGATCATCTGCTACAAGAACACGGATATCAGGGCTGAGCATAAAGGGCAGGGAAATAGGTAGTTAAAAGTAAGGAGTTTTAGGCGTATATAAAACAGGGGGGTGTGCTTTCTGCAATTTTTTTCTGAAAAACTTAAAAAAAACAATGGTCCTCCCCCCGCAGGGGGATTTACTTATGAGGGCTTCTTAGCCTAAGTTTGAAACGTGATCTTAGCAACAGGCCGTCAAACAGTAAATGATTAACATATGGAGGCATCATTGATTTTAATTAATCTGACGTTGGGCGGATTCTTAGGCCTTCTCGGTCAGGGAGTCAGGGTAATTGCAGGATTGAAAAAACTGCAGGATGCCTCGCAGGAGCCATTAAAAGAAAACACTGAGTTTGACCTGAGGAGGCTGTGCATCACATTTTTGATAGGGTTTATAGCTGGCGGGCTCGGCATTGTCGGGCAGATGGAAGCCGACGGCTCCGTGAAAATGGATAAAGAGCGCATGCTTACACTTATCGGTATTGGTTACGCCGGAGTAGACTTTATTGAAGCGTTTTTGATGAAGTATATTTCAAAAGAGCCGATTGCGACGAAACAACCTTTTACAAAATTTGATCCCGAAAAATTAAAAAGTGAAACCCGGGAATCGGATATCTCCTAAAGTATAAGGAGCTGATTGAGGACAGTTTGTATCCCTCAGAATTACAAAATGTATTTTAAATTAAAAGTCAGATTATGAAAAAGTTTAGTTTGCTGGTATTACTTCAGTTGGCTCTTTTTAGCCCACTAATGGCTCAGTTTTCTTATAAAACAATGAGTGAAGGAATTCAAAATGGAAAAAGAAATGACAACTCTAAAACAGACACAACGAAAATGAAACTGGGTGATATTTTAGATACTACAAAAGCGATTCATCCATTTTTATTATCTAAGTCCAATTTTGATGGTACTCTCAAGGTCAAAACACTTATGGCTGACTTTTTTGATGGGGATTCTGTTAACTCACATTTCTTTAAAAATAATAATGTGGTTTATAATCCAAAATTAAGCAGCATGTCAATAAGTACTGAAGCTGTTTATGACTATTTCGGGCCATTCAGGTTGGGGCTTGGTTTTCAACTGAATAATGTTTCAGAGGATGAAGGTGAAGAAAAAGAACAAGAGAAATTAATCTCCTCAGTCCAGAACGGAGGCGGGGACTTCTTCGGAAATCTGAAGCTCCCTTTGTTTTATTTTGGTAAGCCTCTCGGACAATTCTCCTTTAAGTCTTATGCTTATCACAATTCGGGAATATCTGTAAATAAACTAAACTCAGCTGAGAAAGATTTTACTCTGGCCAATAATACAGGAGTGGCTTTCGGTGGAATGGCAAACGGATTGGAGAATAAAATTTATATTTCATTGGAAGCCAAACTGGCTTTGCTGTATGGGAATTCGGAATTCCGGAATATCCTTTCTTCCGAAAAGGAAGATGCACCCAAAGTCATGTTGTTCAGTAGTGTAGGACTCGCTATAAGCTTCATGGATACTTATACTGTCAAGGTTGATTTTTATCCTGTGGGCCATAAAATTATACGGAATGACTTTCCGGCGACTTTTTCTTTTCTGATTACTCCGAAAAACAAAAAAAATGATTCCCCTGAATAATAAAAAAATAAAAATTATGCTATCAATAAATGCTTTGAATTACGTAACCGGCTTAGAGATTTTCAGAGAGAAGGCCTTGAGCAAAGATGTTGATATAGATTACTGCCTGGAGATTCGCAGTAAACTGTTGCCGAATCCAGTGGCTCAATATTACTACTACGACATTTACTTTGATTTTGGGATTCCCGGACAAAGTGACAAGGATCTGAAAGCTAAAGTTAAGATCAATGAAAATGGTACTTTTGAACTTTTGGAGCTGGTATGATAAGGATGATTTTAAAATGACTGCCTGTATTTAAGATACATACTAACATTGAATAACATTAGCTGAAAAAGAAAAAGCTCCCGAAAAATCGAGAGCTTTTATCTAACCCCTAAAATAAACCACTATTTTAAGTCTTTATGTAACCACCAAACTACATATCTAATATATACAATTATAACGCAAAAAAGACCCTAAAAAATTGCATCTTCTCCAAAAAATTATTTAACGGTGCATTACGGCCGAACTTCTTATTTCCCTGAAACCTCTTCCGGTTAATTTCTCTTATTCCTGCGCCTTGCTTGCCCTCTTCTTTATTTTTTCTTTAATTTGGGCATCTTTCGAAACAATGGCCAGATACCTTGTCTTTTTTTGCTTTCTTCTCCTTTGGAGCCCTTCAAAAGCCCAGAAGGGCGTTTTTCAATATGTTCAGGGCGGAATAGTAAGGGGAGATACTGCCTCAAAGCGGATGGCTGTCGTTTTTACCGGACATGAGTTTGCAGAAGGCGGGCAGTCTATCCTCAGGGTACTCCAGAAAACTCAGGTCAGGGCTTCTTTTTTCTTTACTGGCGATTTTTACCGTAATCCGGACTTCAGTCGATTCATTGATTCTGCCAGGGCAGCGGGGCACTACCTCGGAGCACACTCGGACAGGCACCTCTTGTACTGTGACTGGACCCGCAGAGACAGCCTGCTGGTGAGCAGGGATGAATTCATAAATGATTTGCGCGCTAACTACACCGAAATGAAACGCTTCGGGATAAGCCCGGCAGAGTCGCGCTTGTTTCTGCCTCCGTTTGAATGGTATAATGACAGCATAAGCCGCTGGACCGCTGAAGAGGGTCTGGTGCTCGTCAATTTTTCTTCCGGAACGCGCTCTAACGCTGATTATACCACACCTGACATGAAAAACTACAGGAGCAGCGAAGAAATCATGCAGAGTATCAGAGACTATGAACAGCATCATGCTAAGGGGCTCAACGGGTTTATACTCCTGCTGCATGCGGGTACGAGCCCGGCAAGAACGGATAAATGGTATGATCACCTGGAAGAGCTGATTCAATGGCTGAGGTCAAAAAAATACGACCCGGTAAGAATAGATGAATTACTGAAGAATGAATAAATGAAGACAAACTATTTAAAGGTATGGGCAGTCATCTGCCTGGTTTTAACATCGGCATCCGGGGTGGTGGCGCAAAAGGTCCATTTCAGGATAAATCAGCTGGGCTATGCTCCGGGAGAATTAAAAAAGGCTGTGGTTTTCTCTGAGCAGGCTGTAAACCAACAGGTCTTCCTGATGCGGCGGAGCGACGGAAAACCTGCATATACAATCCGCCTGAAAGCAGTAACCAACGGTGGATGGGGCAGGTTTGATCACTATTATGAAGCAGATTTTTCTTCAGTGAAAACCGAAGGTGAATACTATCTGCAGGCGGGCGAGGGCAATGTATCCGTTGTTTTTCCGATCAGGTCCGGTACGTTCGGCAACTACCAGGAAACACTGCTGACCTTTATGCGGCAACAGCGATGCGGATATAATCCGACACTGGATGTGTACTGCCATCAGAAAGACGGCATGAGCTTTTACGGGCCTATGAAAGACAGCACCTTTGTGGATGCTACGGGTGGATGGCATGATGCAGGCGATCAGTTGAAATACCTGATAACGGGTAGCTATGCTACGGCGCATATGCTGAAAACCTATGAATTGTATCCGGATAAATTCGGAGATCATGTGGATGCGATGGGAAAGCCCGGAGGCAACGGTATTCCGGATATTCTCGACGAGGCCAAATGGGGACTCGACTGGATTTTCAGGCTGCATCCTGCTCCGGATCAGCTGATTCATCAGGTGGCCGATGACCGTGATCATAAAGGATTTAAAATGCCGGACAACGACAATTCGGATTACGGATGGGGTGCTAACAGTTACAGAGCTGCCTACTTTGCAGACGGAAAACCCCAGGGACTGAGAAAATTCAAAAGTTTGGCTACGGGTGTGGCCAACCTGGCCGGCCGGTGTGCTGCGGCAATGGCGATGGCGGCCATGATATGGGAAAAAGACCTTAAGGATGCTGAGTTTGCGGCGAAGTGCCGTAACGCAGCTGAAACCCTTTATGCATTGGGACGTGAAAAAGAAGGCTATCAGCAGGGTAATTCCGTACTGGCGCCTTACCGGTATAATGAAGACACCTGGGCCGATGACATGGAGTGGGGGGGCGCGGAACTTTACCGTCTTACCGGAAAAAAAGAATACCTGGAGCAAGCTAAAACCTATGCACTGAAGAGTAATACCGCGGATTCATGGACCGTGAAAGACACTGCAGACCATTATCGTCTTTACCCGTTTGTGAATATGGGGCATTTTGTGTTGCACGGGCTTACTGACAAAGCATTCCGGAAAAAACTGGAGGGTTATTACCTCGAGGGTATCAAGTATACGGCCCAAAGAGCATCACGAAACCCTTTTCAGGTAGGGGTGCCGTTTATCTGGTGTTCCAATAACCTGCTGACCAGCCTGGTGGCACAAACGATCCTGTATCAGAAAATGACGGGAGACAGGAAATATGAGGGCTTTCTGTTATCACAAAGGGACTGGCTTTTCGGAAAAAACCCCTGGGGGACTTCTATGTTCAGCGGGATTCCGGAAGGAGGAGAATTCCCCCGGGAGGTTCATACAAGCCTATATGCCCTTAAAAAGCTGGAGATACCCGGAGGACTGGTAGATGGGCCGGTTTATACATCCATTTATAATAATCTTATCGGTATCCGGCTTGACTATCCCGACGAATTTGCAGAGTTTCAGAACAATCATGTGGTGTATCATGATGATCTGGGCGATTACAGCACGAATGAGCCGACCATGGACGGAACTGCGGGCGCGCTGCTGATGATGGCCCACTGGGGTCAGAAAGCAAGGTGAATTGCCTTAAAGTGAACGACGTACTGGCCGGCTCGAGCCCGTACGTCGTCTGGTCTGACATCAGTTTTCCTGGTGTATTTCTATATACTGGTTTTTATAAAGGACCGGCTCCTGTTTTCCGTTGACGAGAAGCCTGGATGGCTTTCCGGGAGTACCGACGGATATGAAGTTTACGGGCTGCCCTTCAAAGTCTATCTTTGTTTCCGACGTAGAAAAGGATGCATTCAGGAATACTTTTGAAAGCGAATGCAGGAGGGTTCTGCCGTTTTTGCGGAGGTAGCTACCGTTACTGACAAAGAATTCCAGAAGATTTTCAGGCTTGGAAGGATCTGTGCCTTCTCTGTAGGTAAGGGCGGTGATGTAGGCGTCTGTTTCCCAGCCGGCAATGGTGTTATTGGCATTCCGGTGCATCAGTCTCCCGTCGGCAAGAAGATTAAGATAGACATCGGTAACTTTGCCGTTCTGGGTAATTTTTACTCCTATGGCGTTCTTGTCATATAGTTTTTCAATAACCGGCAGATTGGTCCTTCCGGCAGCACCACTGGCTCCTGATGATCCAACGAAGGTCTGTACAGTCTGATTGTTTTCGTGGAGGAGGAGGATGGCATTGATCAGTTTGGTTTCTTTTGCTGGTTGAGCCGGTGACAGAGCGTAATAAGGGATCTTTGCTTTGGCATTCCGGTCTTTTATGCCGGTTCTTTCCTCCAGTTTCATTTTTTCAGGAAAATCGTGCGGGAACCCCAGCGGGAGTGTTTCCGGGAAAAGCGGCCGGAAGAGGATGGACGCATTCTGATTAGTGATTTCAATATCCGGACCTTTTTTTGCCGCTTTATCCTGGTAATGAAGCAGAAAATCAAATTTCCCGGATTCATAGGTCTTCAGGTCATCGATTGTCAGAATGACATTGCCTATCCAAAGGAAATTTCTGTAGTTTCTCAGGAAATTTCTGGAAGTAGGGCCGGTTGCATCTGCCAGAATATACTTCAGGTCAGGGGTGTTGATCAGATGATGCAGGCTGCCGGGTGTTTTAACAGCGTGGTACTGATCCTGGGGATCCTGGGCAACTCCATTAAATAGGGTGACATTGTGTGCCTCGCTTCTGACAAAATAGGAACTGTATTCCGGTAGTCCGTAACTTACATCACCACCATCAATCAAGAGATACTGTCCGTTGTGATATAACACAAAAGACCCGGCATCCGCATGGGCGTGATTCCAGGTGTAACCGGATTTAATCCCGAGAAATGTAGCATCTTTTTGCCAGGAACTTCTCAACATGGCCCAGCCCATGTTTTTGTAGATTGCAGCTGTGGGCAGCAGACCGGGTTCTGCCTTCCTGTTTTCCGGATGATAAAGCAGGCCCATTGGTGTATTGATGTTCATGTCTTCACGGCCCTCACTTTGTCCTATCTCCTGAAGATACCGGTAATAATGCTCCTTGCCAAGGCCCAGTGCCAAGCTCAGTTTGGCAGGGCGCTCACCGTTTGCAAAGTCGTTTGAATCTCCGAAGTTAAGAGACATCATTCTTTTGCTGTTAGGATATGAAGAGTGAATAAACCAGTCTATGGTTTTCTGGATGAGAGGATCATAAGGCATTTTGACCGCTTTAACAGCGTTGGTGTAAGCCAGCCGGAAAGTCAGGTATTCAGACAGCCCGAAATTGGCGTAGCTTATACTTTCATAAAAGCCTCCGGCCGGGTCAAAATTTGAGGGTTTGTTTTCCAGGATACTGCCTGAGAAAGCAAACCACTCTTTGCTTGATCTGAGGACCTCTTCTGCCCATTCAGCGGCCTGCGGTTCTTCTGTCATGATGGCAAGGGACGCCACCCCCGCTTCAAATACGAGTGCCGACCACCAGTTGTGTCCCATTGAATTCAGAGAATGTAACCTTCGGTCAGCAGAGAGCCAGTCATTATAAGCTGGTATAATGCCCAACTTTCTGATGCCTTCTGCCATGCTCTTTTTTTCTTCCCGGGTAAGATAGTTGTAGATGCCATCAAATATAACGGCGGAAATATAACATCCTCTGGCAGTAGCCAGACCGGAATTCCATCGGGGAGCTCTGTCGTCCATTCCATCCCATTGCTCTCTTTTGAGGTAATCATTAAGAATGTTTTTTGCTTTTTCAGCATATTTTTTATCTTCTGTCATGAGGAAGGCCAGTGTCAGTATTTCAGCATTGCCTCCTTTTTCTGAAAGAGATCTGTCAGCGGTTGCCAGCATATTTTGCCAGGCGTTCCGCATCAGTGTATCTGTTTGTATTCTTTTTTTTGTTTCGGATATTTTTTCCGGAGTATAGAACAGATAGGGATGTTTCCTGCTTTGCGCATGCAGAATGCTGTTTGCACTAAAAAGAAATACAAGGATGAGTAGTTTTTTCATAGAATAATGCTGTTGAATAAAATTTTTCGGAATCAGTTTTAGCGAATGAAAAAATGTTGTTCGACGGGTTCTGCACTTTGTACTTTTCCTGCGATGCCATATTGCCAGGCTACTACAGTGATCTTTAACGGCAGTTTGGATTTTGGCGGGATCCCTGTAAAAGTCAATGTATTACCAGATAGGATGGCTGGCCCTTCTTTTATATAAAAACTTACCGGCAAACCCGAATCTGTAAAGGCCTGCACAGTCACTTTGTCTTTTTTTCTTTGCTGATCGGGTATTTTCTCAAATGTGATCTTTTGCGGCCGGCCTTCCGTATTTTTAAGCGGAAAGCGGAGCTCCAGCTGCTGAACAGCAGATTTGAACCGCTTGTTCCCTTCATGATGAGCAGTCAGCCATATGGCATTGCTGCGTTTGGGGTTGTCGAAGCCCATCCTGTAGAAATCCAGCCTGAAAGTAGAGTCATTGACTTTTTTTACCGGGCCGCATATTCTGTCAATACTGACAGGGGGTACGGCATGATCTCTTGCAGACCTGACTTTGGAAGAGTCACTGAAGAAGGAGTTCAGCCGGAATGTGATGCCATCATCCAGCGGTTTAAAGGGGAGGTTATATTGTGCATGGTTTTTTACAGGTCTAAGCGTGTCACCTTCCTGGGTAAAGCCGATGAACTGGTTTATTTTGCCTCGTGAAAACGCGTAATACTTTTCAGTTGCTTCTGCCATTTCCTTGTCAAAACACCAGGATGCTTCAGAACGGTCTCCCTTGTAAAGTGAGTAGGGCGCAGGTGTGGCTTCAGGAACAGCATTGCTTCTCCATCGGTCTATAAGCCATCCTTTTTCAGGGTTAACAGGTTTTAATCCTTTTCTTCCCAGCCGGTACTTTGCAGCCTTACGAATGAAAAGAGCAATGTAGTCGGTCAGTTCCTGACTGTAATCAAAATGTCCGTGCCCTGCATCTGCAAAAAATGTTAAAGGAGTGCCGGGATTGTTTCTTACATATTCAAATCCGGGTTTAATCCGGTCTTCCCACCATTCTGCTTCACTCATGATAAAAAGCCCCGGAACACCGTTTATGTGTCGACTGCCCCAGGCAGGATTGGGTTTGCTGCTGCCTGTCAGATGCGTGAGAGGGGAGTCGCCCTTGACAGAGATCATGGCCAGCGTCCTTTCAGGATTCCAGGCACCGAAATTCCAGGGGTAGCTGGCATGCGCGGAATGCCCGAGGGGGACTACGGGTGCTGTCTTTAATTCCTGATAACCGGAAATGCCGGCCAGCTGGCTCATCATATTCTCAAAATCAGTACCCGCACCTTTGTTGAAATCAAATACCATGTCGAGTCCCGGAGTTATCCAGACTTCGGCAAAGCCTAATTCCGACATAGTTTTTCGGAAAGCAGGATTTTCGAGTATTCCTTCCTCCACCATATTGTGCATGGCTACCACCACGCCTCTGACTTTTTTACATAGTTCAGGCACCCACAGGAAGGCTGTGGGCTGACTTTTAATCTCCGGATGTATGTACCCGTTTACCTTAACAGACCATTGGTATTCCTGGGCATAGGTCAGGCCGGATAGCAGCAGAAGTCCTGTAAAGATTACTTTTTGAATCATCGCTGTTTCTGTTTTTCAATGTCCCAGTAAATAACGTACCGCTCACGATGGATGTCATGTATAGGAGCAAGAGTTATGTCTTTGTTCCTGAGTCTGAACGTCAGCGTTTCCTTGCTTACAGGTATGACTTCCCGGGGAAATTGCTTTAGGTCAGTATCCAGTTTGAATCCAAGGTTTACGGGGACACGATAGTTATACGTATAATAGTCATTGTGTGCTTTCGGATTTGAGAAAGGGGCCGGGTACATCATGCCTTCTGTACCCATCTTTCCGGCAAGCACGATCGGTCCGTAAGTAAGGGCTGCTTTTGAAGAATCATCCGGTGTAGGCACTGCCTTTATTTCCATTGGAAAAACAACTTCTATCAGATCATCCTTCTGCCATTTTCTTGAGAGGGTGATATAATTTCCCGGATTTTCTTTGACGGTCACTTTTTTACCGTTAATTTTCACTTCAGTACCTGATGTAGCCCAAAGAGGGTATCTGATTTTAAGCGTAAAGCCGGAGGTCCCGCCTGAAACAATCCTGAAAGATGTTTTGTCCTGATATGGAAACCGGGTTTCCTGCCTGATAAGGAGTTGCTTATCACTCCATGTCAGTTCAGAAGCTATGAACAGGTTGACAATTAGTGTGTCTTTGCTGTGATAATAAATACCTTCCCCATATTTTGCGTGATTTTCGAAACCGCTTCCTACACAGCACCAGAAACTGCTGTCGGGTGTACTGTAGACTTTATATCCTCCTCTCAGCATCGGAAGAAAATAAGCGACCATTCCGCTGGCCGGGTCCTGTTGGCCAAGGATATGATTAAAAAGTGCTTTTTCGTAAAACTCTATGTATTGAGGGTCGGGATTATGGCTGTATAAATGTCTGGTCAGTTTGAGCATATTGTAGACATTGCATGTTTCACCGGTATACCCGCTCAGATGACCGGATAGTTTTCCGGCTTCAAAGAACTTTTCCTTATCGCTGTTGCTTCCGGTAACAAAAGAATGTGGACCGGTTACAAGGCGCCAGAAGTTTGATGCGATTATATCCCCGTCACCTTTTCCCTCGATTTCATATCCCCGACTGATACCAAGAAGTTTGGGTATATAAGTATTGGCATGTTTTTTATCCAGTATATCTGCCCCCGATTTAAGCGGGTCGAGTACTTCCTCATGATAGAAAAATTCTGCCACCCACTTATACTCAGGTTTTCCGGTTATGGCGTACAGATTATAAAAACTTTCATTAACTCCACCGAATTCATTACGTATCATTACCCGTCTTTGTTCAGGAGAAACGTTCCTGAGTTTGTGATATGCCCAGTCTCCCATGGCGGACACGATCTGAAGAGCCGTTTCACTGTGACAATACAGATATTGATCAATCAGGCCGGAATAAAGCTTGTGGAGTGTGTACCATGGAGCCCAGACGCTTTTTCCGGCCATATTCCTGTTGATCAGTTCCTGTGGAAATGCGCTGAGATAACCATTCTGATCGAGTGCCTTCTGAACCTCTGCCAATCCTTTGATCAGGCTGTCAGATTTGATTCTGAATACCTCTTCTCCGGTCTGGGCATACATCAGCGCCAGCCCGGAGAGCAGATGCCCGGTAGTATGGCCCCGCAGTTCACAATCAAGAGATTCCCATCCGGATAGTTTCCTTCCTTCATCATACCCTCCTTCCAACCCGGCATATACCCCGGCATTGGTATGGAAACTATGCAGCAGGCGGTTGACCGGCAACCCGAGTATCCATTTTTGCTCTCTCAGCATATTTTCTCTGAACCGTCCGTCAAGTAATCTGACAAGGTGCAGGTCGAAGCTTTGTACAGGAGAATTCAGTTGATCCATTGTTTTGAATTTGCCTTGATGCTGGCCTGGATAATGAGATTGCGCTAATGCATAAGCAGCGCTAAACAGTTGAATAATGATCAGATAGTATTTCATAGTAATAATCAGTTAAAGAGGATATCGGCAAGTTTCGGGCTGCTCCAGAAAGAACTGAAACCGTTTTTGCCCATCATGCCGTCTTTGATATGGGTAATAAAAAAGCCGTAAATGCCTTTTTCGAAGTCAATCCAGGGATATGTTCCAGCCCATCCGGGACTGCTGATCAGAGTAGCCCTGCCTTTTTTGTCCGTTTTTTCTCGCCAGAGGCCGATTCCGTAAATGCCGGTGTGAGTATATCCACGAACTTTTTTTACATAATTTCCGGAACCTTCATCCGTTACCAGAGCATTTTTTACCTGATCAGCGATCAGAAATTCAACAGAGACCTTTGAAAGAACCCTTTCACCTTTGAAAACTCCCTTGTTGATGAACATCTGCAAAAAACGTCCGTAGTCTTCCACGGTACTTACAGCGCCGCCACCCAGCATAGGACTGTGGCCCCCGGCCACGGAATCTACCGGGATAAAGTGAGAGTTATCCATTCGAAGAGGATTGGCAATGTATTTTCGAAAGAGTGTCTCCCAAGTCTTGCCGGTAGCTTTTTCAGCCATCCGGCCTGCCACCTGCATGGCAAGTCCTCCGTAATAGAACTGCGGCTTGTTCATGTCAGCCCGCAGAGGGAGATCAAGAAGCCTCTCTACGGATTCCTGCAGGCTTTGATAATCATCACGATGTCTTTCTGCGGGTTGATAATCGGGATAGTTGGCGGTATGAGACATAAGCTGTGCTAATGTCACTTCTCCTTTGGGGTCTCCTTCCAACTCCGGTATCCATTTTGACGCTTTGTCTGTCCAGCGGAGTTCCGAATGCTCTGTTACCGCAGCAAGGGTGGCAGCTGCAAGCCATTTGCCTGCCGAAGCGATATGAACTTTGGTGTCGGGCCGGTAGGTACCATAAGATTTCTGAAAAATGACTCCCCTGCGATTACCAATCAACATATTTCCGCCGTCATAATACCCGGAGTCTATCCAGGCGCTGATGGTCCTGTCAACGGCTTCCGGATGCAGTCGTTTGCCCTGGGAAAAAACATCAGGTGTCAGGCCAATGAACAACACAGGCCAGAAGAATTTCAAGATTCTGAATATCTGGTTCATTTTGTAAACATCTTTCAGCCGTATTCGCATTTACGGATAGTTTGTTATTTATTTTTCAGGCTTCGGCGGCGCCAATGATGGCCGCTTCTTCTCCCAGGGTGGCATGGATCAGCTTTATTCCCGGTGCATGTGACCTCAGGAAGTCATTGATGTGGGTTTCGAAAAGCCCGAATGAACGGGCAATATTACCCCCGATAACAATGACCTCAGGGTGAAACAGCAGGATAAATTCACCAATGAAATCATTCAGATGTGTGGCAAATTCCTTGAAAATGAAGGGCTGTATCTCGCTGTTGTCAGGGTTTTCAATCAGGTCTTTAACCCCGCTGATCGTTTTTCCGGTCAGCTCTTTGTATCTGCCGATAAACCACCGGGTAGAGACATAATCTTCGATAACCCCTTCCTTATAGCTGAAGGTAAATCCCATGCCGGTGTCTTTTGCCTTTCCGTCGCTGAAAACGGAAGTTCCCAATCCGGTACCGAGGGTCAGTCCCATTCCGTTCTGAAAACCGACTCCTGCTCCCGCTTTCATTTCCCCTGTAAGAAAAGCTTCCGCGTCATTCACAAACATGATCCTGTTGCTTTCGATCCGGAGGCGTTCGGCCAGTGCGTCTCTTATGTTGATTCCGTACAGGCTGTCATATTTGTTCACGTTTTTCATGAGGCATATGCCGTTTTGATAATCAAATGGGCCGGGCATTGCGATCGCTATTCTGTAATCCAGGCTGATTTTGCCTTCAACAGTATGGTTTATGGCTGCTGCCCATTGCGCAAGAATGTTCTCAGCGCTGTCACCGGCGTCTACCGGGTGCCTGGATAAGCTATGGCAGGAAACTTTACCATCATTTCTCCGGACAATGGCAGTGGTAATATGAGAGCCGCCTATATCTGCTCCGATGCAATTGTTCATAGTTTTGTTATATTTTTCCGACAGGACTCAGCCACAAGGCTGCACCTCCCTGTGATGTCAGAGGAAGTCTTATTTTTGAAGATCTGGTGACTTTAAGTTTCCGGATACCTACTTTGGTTTTTGTTTTCACAGTGTTGTCATCTTCATAAATGCTGAGATTGAATTCTTTACCATCGGGCAGGAAACTAAGATCTACGGTAAGGTCTCTGACATCATTGCTGTTCAGAACCCCGACAAACCAATCCGAGTTTTTGCGCCTTGCCGTAACGATGTATTCGCCTATTTTTCCATCTCTTACAAGCGTTTCGTCCCAGCTGGTAGCTACTTTTTCGAAAAATTCAATTTCCGGCTCTCCTTCATAAAAAGAAGGTTTGTCGTACCAGAAAAGAGTTTGCAGGGGGCTGTAATTCACTACGGAAAGCGCCAGCTGATGACCGTGAGTGGTTTTCAGTCTTTTGTCATAATAGCAGATGGTGTAGTCAGAATGTCCTACCAACCCGCGGGTAAATGGAAGTACAGTATTGTGAGTGGCGTCGGGAAACTCTTCGTTACCGCGGATACCTTCGGCAGCCACCAGATTAGGGTAGGTGCGCTGCTCACCGGTAGGCCGGTATTCGTCATGAATGTTCACCATCAGCTGATGGTGAGCGCATTTCCGGATGGCTTCATGCAGCCAGGTTGTCCACCGGTGTGATCCTACCTGTACGAATCCAAATTTTACTCCTTTTATTCCCCATTTTTTATAAAGCGGAAAAAGGTCGTCTGCCTGTTTTAACAAGGCCTGCTGATTCACATATAGCCATACGCCTATGCCGTTTTCGTTACCATACCTGATGACTTCTTCCATGTCAAGGTCTTTGATGACCACCTTTCTGGCGTCAGAGCTGAAGCTGAAAGCAGGACCGTACCATTTCCAGTCAAAAAGGATATACTGGAGATTGTGCACTTTGGCAAAATCAATACAGGCTTTGGCTCCGATGGTTGTAAGAGTGGTTTCCCTGATGATTTTCCCCGGAATGATCCAGGGCGTATAACGGATTACAGAAGGGGAGTTGAGATTGAGAAAAATAAAATTGTTTTCGATCAGTCGGGTTTCTTTTTCAGCAGCCATGATCACTCTCCACGGTGAGCTGAATTCAGTGATTCCGTCAACTTTGTCATACAGACTGGTTACAATGGTATTCTCACTTTGCCATCTGAATTTTCCCCTGGCGTAGTCGACCATTGCGGCTTCTCCAATACAGCCTTTCATCCCGCCGGCCAGCTCAAAGACCAGCGGACGCTCGGATTCTTCTTTCAGTGCATTGATATCCAGAGCGGTGTATTTGCCCTGGGCATGTCCTGTATGCCAGATTTTCGTACCTGAAGGAAATCTGAAAGAGGTATTTTCGGCCTCAATGGAATAATAAGTGCCTCCGCCGTTTTCTGGAAAGAAATAGCGGAGGGCCACTCCTTCATTGTAAGCACGAAAGATGAAAGAGACACTGATGTCTTCTCTGACCTTGTGCTGAAAAGTAAAAATGGTTTCGTTGTAATGATCTCTTATCGTGGCGTTTTCTCCATATACAGGATGCCAGGTGGTATCTTTTGATACAGATTTTTCGGACTTTAATTCCAGGTTGTCAAACCATCGCGGCCGGGTATTCACCGGTTTGGCCATAGCGATGTCGGACAGGTTACTGTTGATGGTCACATCCAGCTCGGAGTACAGAATTACAGCCTGATCCTTATAAAAAACTTCATATCCGAACCTTGGTGCCCCGTCGGGGGTGGAGGTGTGGGTAAAACGGATAAGGAAATTCCGGTCAGGTGAAAAGATATCCCTTTTGACCTGCGCAGAAACCGGCTGAGCAGCAAGGAATGAGAGAATTATAGGTAGAATAAGTGATATTAATCGATTAAGCAAATTCATAAAAAAATTATTTTTTAGGTAAAGAAGATTCACGGACAATAAGAGATACAGGAAGACTGATTGTAGTATTGACTTTTACAAGTCTTCCGGATGGGTCAAGCATCTCCAGCAGATTTTTGATCACGGTGGAAGATATCAGGTCAATGGGTTGTTGAACGGCGCTCACCGAAGGGGTGAACAATTCATAGTAGAAATGATCGTCAAAACTCACATATCCGATTTTGCGGCCGAGGTCGTTCATTTCTTTCATGGCTTTAAGTCCACCGATTGTCAGGTAGTTCGTGCCGAAAATGATGGCATCCACAAAGGAATTTTCATGGAGAAAACTCTTGATTTTTTTTGTGATCTGATGATACTGAAGTTCATATTTGATTTTGAGTACCAGACTTTTGAAATCATTTTCCTTCATAAATTTTTCATAGCCCCTGAGTCTGCTGAGCATCTGGATCTGATCAGATTCCAGGGTGATGAACGCAATATTGCGAAAACCGTTGACCGCAAGGTGTCTCACCGCCGAATAAGCGCCGCCTTCATTGTCAACTACCACATTAAAAGTATCAACACCTGCCAAATACCGGTCAAAAAGCACAAAGGGCTTTTTTTCTTCCTGAAGCCTGACCAGTAAATCTTCGATTCCGCTGGTTGGAGCAATGATAAAACCGTCTACATTCCTGTCATTCATAAGAGTAATTACTTCTCTTACCTTTCCGGGTTCGTTATTGCAGCTTGAGACCACCAGTTTGTACCCAGCCTCAAAAGCAATCTTTTCGATCCCGCTGGCAACTTCTGAGAAAAAAGGATCAGCGATGTCTTCTACAATCATGCAGATGGTCTGACTTCTGCCGGTACGCAGGCTCTTACCAAGGAAATTGGGTTTATAGCCCGTAGCTTCAACGTGTTCTTCAATGCGACGGATAACTTCAGCGCTGATTCGCTTTTCTTCTCCTTTTCCGTTTAATACATAAGATAATGTTGCTGTTGAAACGTTTAACTCCTTGGCTACTTCAATAATTGATTTCCTTTTTTTCAAGATAAGAAAGATTTGAATAAACAAATTTAGAAAAAATACTCAAACCACATTCCTGAAGTTTCATTTTGCCTGTGTGTTTCTTCTTCTGAGCTTCATGAGGGCTTCCACATAATAGTAATCCGCATAGTTGATAGAAGCGTCGATTTCGCTGCCATTGGGATGGTGACCCGTTGAATGTATCAGAATCGCGGTATTCCGGTCACGACTCTGGTACCTGTCCGTTGACAATTCTCTGAGCATGCCTATGGCCTTGTTTTTGTAAAGGCGGGCGATTTTTTTGTTGTCAACCAGGTCTGATAAGTCCAGAAGCGCTGAAGCTACGATTGCTGCAGCTGAGGCATCTCTTGGCACATGGGGTATTCCGGGGGCGTCGAAATCCCAGTAGGGGATCAGATCTGCCGGTAACCTCTTCAGGTAAATGTCTGTCACCTTTTTGGCAAATTCCAGGAATTCAGGCTGCCCGGTTTCTTTATATACCATGGTATATCCATATATCGCCCAGGCTTGCCCGCGTGCCCACATAGAGTTGTCTGCAAACCCCTGATGTGTCAGGCCTTTGATTTTATGACCGCTCAGCGTGTCATAAACAACCACATGATACGAAGAATGATCTTCTCTGAAATGATTGACCATCGTGGTTTCAGCATGTCTGACAGCAACATTATCCAGGGTTTTATTCGGGCCGTTTTTTGAGGCCCAGAACAACAATTCCAGGTTGATCATGTTGTCAATGATGGTATTGTGTCCTCCGTATAATTGTATATTTCTGGGCCATGAGAGTATGGTGCCGGCTTTGGGATTAAACAGGGAAGCCAGGGTATCTGCCGCTGCCAGGATAATCGTTTTGTATTCAGGGTCTGCGGTCAGACGGTACCCGTTGCCAAAACTGCAGAAAATCTGAAAACCAAGGTCATGATCGAAAGCTTTTTCAAAAGCAAGAGGGGTGAGAAGTCTTGAATAATGATCGGCTTCTTTCTTTAGTTGCTCTTCGCCTGAAAATTCGTAGAGATACCACAATGTGCCACCCCAGAACCCGGAAGTCCAGTCCCGAAAGTCTACATATCTCCATTTGTCAGTATCTTTGCCAACATTTCTCGGGATATTTTTTGAAGGATCGGGGATGTCCTTAAGCGTTTTCTTAGCCTGGGCTGTTGCATAGCTGAGGCTTTTGTTTACAAACTTCTGGCCTGAAACAAACAGGGGCAGAATAAGGAGGACTGAGAACAGAATTTTTCGCATGAGTAATTGGTTTTCCTAAAAATTATAGATGAAGAGTAAAGACGCAATTAACGTCTTTACTCCGTAAATGTAAAGATTTACCACCCTTCTGTTTGCTTCAGATTCTTGTTCAGGCTGATTTCCTGGCTGGGAATGGGTAGCAGGTAATGTTTGGCCTCCCACTTTCTGCCTGTTTCGAGTGTGTAAACATCTCCGGTAAGTTTGCTCTGCAGGCCGGGCCATCTTGTTTCATAGGCTGTCCCTTTCCAGGTAATACCCTGAATGATGGCAGGCATTTCTGTTTCCGCGGTCTTCCATCGTTTAAGGTCATCCAGTCTGAAACCTTCGAGGTAGAGTTCAATGGTCCGCTCCCTTCTGATTTCGTTTCTCATAGTAAGGTCATTGGCTGATACCAGAGCATTGCTGAGTTTTGGCATATTTTTGTTTACCCTGTTACGGACCAGGTTGAGCGAAAGGTCAAGATCGTTGTCTGAAATACTTCCGGTTCTTTCATATATCGCTTCTGCATAGGTCACCAAAACTTCTGCGTAGCGGATCACCGGAAAATCATAGGCTTCCTCCTGATCATTGAGGCGACGTTCAGTACACCATTTCTGATTGCTGTAGCCGCTGTTGTTAGCGGTATTATGCTTCCCTTCCGAGCCTGCATTATCCGCCGCATCACCTTTCCATGTGGTTCTGGCTCCGGGGTTTTCATTGGAGAAGCGGTAGCTGCCGTCCATGAGCAGATTATACCTCATCCTGTTGTCCCGGTTGATGAATTCGGAGGTTGTTGTTGAATAGCCCTTAAAAAGAGGAGATTTTGAAACAGGAAGGCCATCCTGGCAAAGATACATGTCTGCGAACTTCTTTGTAACCCAGGCGACGTTATTAAGCAGCGCATGGGTAATATTTGCCCTGATCTGGCGCAGATTGTAATCATACCTGTTTAACAGTACGTATTCCCTGTTGGCAGCCTTTGTGATGTTAGCGGGATTAGACTGCTGGTTTTCAAGGATAAACAGATATTTCTGTGCGGAATCTCCCAGAGCGGCAGGGGCGAAAAGCTCATACTGTTTGCTGTCTATTACTTCCTTTGCATTGCTGATTGCCTTATCAAGGTAGGTGTTGGCGTTGCTTCCTCCACGGAACTTCTGCCAGGTGCCTTCATACAGACCTACTCGTGCAAGAAACCCCTGCGCGGCTCCCTTACTTATTCTGCCCTTGTCTGAGACAGAAATAGTACTTTCAAGGGGCAGGTCTGGAATTGCGCTTTCAAGGTCTGCAATGATAAAATCGATGGTTTCCTGCCGGGAAGCTCTCGGCGAATTCAGGCTTTCCGAGTCAATGGTGACGAGGTCTTTAAGCACCGGAACGCCTCCAAATTGCTGGAAAAGGTCAAAATAAACATATGCTCTGAAAAATTTCGCTTCGGCGACCAGCGACTTTATATCTTCAGGTTTGTCAAACGCTGCTGCCTTTCCCAGAAAATAATTGATATTCCGGATTCTTCTGAACGCAGTATTCCAGTTGCCGTCTGTAACAGGAATGGTGTTATTGCCTGCACTGAACACGTTACTTCCGCCCGAAGGAAAGAGCAGGTCTGACCTGATGTCGCTGTGGGGAAGGTTGTCAAAAGTTTCCACAAAGGTCCTCAGATAAGTATAAAAATCATTGGCCGCCAGTTTAAACTGCTCCCTGTTTTTCCAGTAAGAGGCATCAGAAACTTCATTGATGGGAGAGAGGTCCAGCAGGTCGTTGCATGATTGCAGGGCAGAGGACCACAAAGCAACCGTCAGGAGCATTATTTTAAAAGATATTTTTTTCATTTATTTTAATGTTTAAAGGTTGATCAGAAAGAAAGATTCAGTCCGAGAGTCAGGTAGCGGTAAAAAGGAAAGCGCTGACTGAATGTGGATACGTTATTGTTTTCAGTGTCACCGGTATTGGAAACCGTCCGTGTAGCTTCGGGGTCCCATCCGTCCCTGATTTTACTTTTTTCCCAAAGGTCGCTGCCGGAGAAGTAAAATCTAAGCTTGGAAATGCCTGCTTTGGTTGTTAATGAAGAGGGGACAGTATAACCCAGTACCAGGTTTTTCAATCGAATGTAGGAGGCGTCTTCCACTACGAATGTGGAAGGAAAATAATTGTAGTTATTGATGGTGCCGGTGGTGGAAAGCCTGGGGTAAAGTGCTTCGGTGTTTTCAGGATTCCAGGTCTGGCCCAGAAAAGCGGCGTTCTGAGCCTGGAAGATAACCTGAGCGGGAAGTCTCCAGTTGCCGTCTCTGACCAGGGTTCTTTTGCCTACGCCCTGGAATATAACGTTAAAGTCAAATCCTTTCCAGTCAAACCCGCCGTTCAGGGCGTAAACATATCTTGGATTATCGGTGCCCAGATTTACGGCATCTTCAGGGAAGGTGATTTTTCCGTCTCCGTTCAGATCCTTAAACATATTGTCCCCTAATGCAAGCCGGCTGTTAGCCTGCGCGGTGGCATTGCCTGCAGGTATTCCCACATTGTTTCCGGTGATCAGTTTCCTGTAATTATCGAGTTGTTCCTGTGACTGGATGCGCCCGTCATAAACCAATCCGAAGTAACTGTTCAGAGGATAGCCCTCTACCGCTGTATTAAGTCCCCTGTTGTTCGAGCTGATTATGGTCTGTCCACCAAATGCCACCAGTGAATTCTTACTGTCGGTGATGTTTCCTCCTATACGATAACTGAAACCGCCTGCTCTGTCACGCCATAACAATGAGGCTTCCCACCCTTTTGTTTCCAGTTTTCCGTTATTTCCATCCGGAGCGCTGGCACCCAAAAGAGCGGAGTACGTACGGCTTATCAGCATATTGTCATTGTTTTTGATATAGCCTTCAATACTACCTGCAAGCCGGTTATTAAGAAATGCAAAGTCCAGTCCTATATTTTTGTTTGTGACTGTTTCCCAGGTTCTGTCGAGTGCCACTAGCGTGCCGCCCGGAGCTACCCGTACTACAGGAGAACTCCCCAGAATAGGGAATCCGTTGGATGTGGGTCCCGGTGAATAGGAGAGGCCGAGAAACTGAATATAATCATAGAGCCCGATCCCATTCTGATTGCCCACTTTACCATAGGAAGCCCTCAGCTTAAGATCATCCAGGAATGTGATGTTTTCCATAAATTTCTCCTGTGTGATCCTCCAGCCAAGAGAAGTACCGTAGAATGCTTTCCAACGGTTGTCAGCATCAAATTTGGAAGAGCCGTCATAGCGGACATTGGCCTCTGCAAGATATTTGTCCTTGTAGTTGTAGTTGATCCTGCTAAAATATCCTCCTATGGCATAATGGTACTGGGATTCAGCCACGGTTTTGGTGGTCGGATCTCCGGTGCTGAGAGACAGGGAGGCCGGGGCATTGGGAATTACGTCTAACGTTCTGGCAATAATCCGGTTATACTGATTCAGCTCATATTGCGTGCCGGCAGTAATTTTAAGCTGATGATGCCGGGAAAATGTTCTGGAGTATTCAGCAAAAGCATTAGCGTTGTAGTACGCTTCCTGCTTGTTTCCGCGTTGATAAGAGCTCCTGGTAGGCAGCGTGCTGATCAGTGCGCTGCCGTCATAATTGTAGAAGGGAATCTGACTTTCAAGGGTTTTATAATTGGTATTGAGCAGGTAGTATCCCGCTGTTCCGACAATTTTAAAATGCTCGTTAAAGGTATATATCAGGTTTGCGTTCATGTTGAGCCGGGTATTTGACTCTTTATTGTCACCTCCGAATACTGCAATCGAAACAGGAGAGGCATTTCCGATTCCCGAGCCCCAGACATAAGCATCTCCGTTGGCATTGAAGGGCGGAAGTCCCTGCTGTATCCCGTTATTAAGTATGTTGCCCAGCTGGGTAGGTTGGGTAATGTTGTTTCTCTCTACAGAAACATTGGTACCCAGCTTTAGTCTTTGGGAAAAATTGTAATCATGCGTGAGCCTGAAATTATAGCGCTTGTTCGAGTTATTGCCGTATTGAAGCAGGCTGCCATCATCCAGGAAGCCCAGGGAAATCCTGTACCCTGATTTGTCGGTATTTGAAGCCATACTCAGTTGATGTTCCTGAGAGGTGGCATTTCCCCACAATAAGTCTTGCATAGACTGCCGGAAAAAGGGGAAGTCTTTGACATCACCGAAAACAGAAGCTCCGGGCGCGCTTAGTGTCTGATATTCAGCGGCGGTGAGTATGGTTTTTCCTGAGGCAAGTGCTTTTTCCATAACAGTGGTAAGATTATACCAGATATCAGTGGCAGGAAAACCGTCATTGGACCTGGCCTCTCTGATAAAAGGCCACCATTGATCTACTGTCAGCAGCTTGGGTTGCAGCCCGATCACTTTCTGTGAGAAGGCCGTATTGTATTCAAGCACGGGTTTGCCGGAGCGCGCACGTTTGGTCGTGATAATGACTACGCCACCGGCTGCTCTTGATCCGTAAATGGAAGCCGCCGCATCTTTCAGAAAAGAGATATTATCGATATCGTTCGGATTGAGGGAGTTAAGGGCATTGACCTGCGGTACAGGAACCCCGTCAATGATCACAAGCGGCTCGGTATTATTGACAGATGAGGCTCCACGTACCTGGAAATTCCAGTTTTCTCTGCCGGGCTGAGAAGAATTTCTTGTAATGACTACACCGGGTACCTGCCCCTGCAGTGCCTGCATGGGATTAGAAATAGGGCCTCTGTTCCGGAAGATCTTTTCATCAATACTTACAACGGAGCCGGTCAGGGTTTCCTTTTTCTGCTCTCCGTAGCCGACGACCACTACTTCATTAAGTAGCTTGTCTTCCTCCTCAAGTTGCACATTTATGGTGGTCTGGTTACCTACACTGACCTCACGTGTCTGAAATCCTACATAGCTGAAAATCAAAATGCTGCCCGGATCAGGGACGTTTATACTGAATTCTCCGTTGACATCCGTAGCGGAACCGGTCTGGCTACCTTTGACAACAACCGAAACGCCGGGTATGCCGGCACCGGATTTGTCTGTCACCTTTCCCTTAATGGGAATGGCAGACCATGCGGCAGAGGCTGTGCTTCCGAAGAAAAGCGTCACCATCAGAATAAGGAGCGAAAAATAACCGGCCTTGCAGGGCGGGAGTTTTTGAGGTAAAGGTTGAGTTTTCATACAATTTGATTAGTTATAAAATGATTATGATTAAACGTTTAACTATTAATATATCGCTTTTTTTTGTTTGCTTAATTGTTTAAGCAGTTTTGTGAAAAAAAAGCCGTCGAATGAAAGAGGCATAGAGAAGCAATATTTTAATTATAATGATACTTTTTTAATTTTTTTTGTAAAAATATAATGATTAAACGTTTAATCAAAATTTTTCACCATTTTTTTTAATCTTTCAACAGATCGATCTAAGAAGAGGAAGACAGGTGAATCTGCCCGGTTTTCAGATAAACAGAAAGGCCTATTGTAACAAAAGTAGCTGTGCAGACAAAGAATGGCGGACATCTTTGCAGTATCATATTGACCAATCAAACATTAAACGAGATCTGATTATGTTTTTTCAACATGTTTACGACAAGACCATGGCACAGGGCAGCTATCTGATCGGTTGTCAGGCCACGGGTGAGGCCATCGTCATTGATGCCAAAAGAGATACGGACACTTACCTGGAAATCGCGAGGCAGAATAACCTGCGCATTACTCATATTACGGAGACCCACATCCACGCTGATTTTTTATGCGGCTCCAGGGAGTTGCAGGCAGTTACAGGCGCTGATCTTTATCTTTCAGATGAGGGCGGACCTGACTGGCAGTATGAATTTGAGCACCGGGGAATCAGAGACGGAGACATTATCAAAGTTGGTAATCTGAGTCTGCAGGTGATACATACGCCGGGCCACACCCCCGAAAGCATCAGTTTTCTGCTTACAGATCACCCGGCTACGGATGAGCCTGTCATGATCTTTACGGGAGACTTTGTCTTTGTGGGTGACATTGGTCGTCCCGACCTGCTTGAAAAGGCTGCGGGGCTGATCGGAACGAAAGAAGCCGGAGCAAAACAGATGTTTCAGTCCCTTAAAAAATTCGCTGCGTTGCCATCCCATGTTCAGGTCTGGTCGGCACACGGAGCCGGTTCAGCTTGCGGTAAAGCGCTGGGGGCGGTTCACAGCTCAACGGTCGGCTATGAAATGATCCGTAACTGGGCGTTTGGATACGGCGAGGATGAGGCAGCTTTTACAACGTATCTGCTGGAAGATCAACCTGAACCTCCTAAGTATTTCGCCATGATGAAACATCTCAATAAGGTTAAACGCCCTTTACTCGTGGAGGTGCCTAAATATGCCCTTTTGTCAGAAGAAGAATTTAAAGCGGCTTATCGCAAAGGCATTAAAGTCATTGATACAAGAAATAAAGCGGATTTTGCGAAGGGCTTTATTCCGGGGTCACTTAATATTCAGGGTAATAATTCATTCTCTACATGGATGGGTTGGGTCTTGAATTATCAGGAGCAGTTCATGCTCGTGGCCGACGAATCGCAGACAGTAGACCTGGCGCGTAAACTGATGCGCATCGGACTGGATAATGTTTTTGGCTACATTTCGGATGTAAACCTAACCGGTATTGAGTTACAGACAGCTGAGGTTATAGGTCTGGACGCATTCAGCACCTACGTTGGAAACGAAAATGTACAGATTGTTGACGTCAGAGGGGAAACGGAATTCAACGCAGGTCATGTGGATGGCGCAGAACATGTTTTCGTAGGTACACTGGAGGATCAGCTCCATAAAATCAGCAGAGACAAACCCGTGATCATCCATTGTCAGGCAGGAGACCGTTCAGCCATAGCGTATTCTATTTTAAGCCGGAACGGATTTGAGAATGTGAAAAACTTCTCGGGAGGCATGAAAAAATGGCTTGAAAGCGGCGGGGAGACTGTCAGAACTTTTGAGCCGGAAATGATTGCCTGAGCACATCGGGAGGGATCGTAAATACTATAAGCGGAGAGGCGATAAAACCGTCTCTCCGCTTTTGAGGCAGGAAATCAGTTGTTTGCCTGAATGTAGCCTATCAGGTAATCATTGTACTTGTCGAGTGCATTCAGAACAGCTTTTTTGAATGTCGGGGGATCGGCAGAGATGATGAAAGTGTTTTCAGCGGTGCCGCGTCCGTTACCAACGATGCCTCTTGAAAAGATCGCTGCCAGATCTCCCACCACATCACTTTTGAATTTTTTCATGCTTTCAGGAATGCCTTTGGCTTTCTCCAGCTGACCGGAGTAATTAACATCCGCATTCAGCACAAAATCGTTGTTCATGATGGCATTGCAATAACTCCAGTTGCCACCGGTGAACTTGGCATAGGTGCCATCTCCTTTAAGCATTTTTCCGAGAGAGGCAGAGGTGACCCCTTCAATCTGAATGACAGGTGCCACATCGGTTTCAAATTTATCTGTCCGGTAGCCCCAGAGGTCGCTGACACCCCCGCTGATTTTTTGCCGGATACTGATGAAGTCAATGGTGATCAGTAACTGACCAACCGGCATTTTAAGATCGTTGCCCAAAGAAGAGTGAGGGCCGATCATGCCGGTCGGATATTCGAGATAAGGCGCATTGTTGGCCGTGAAAACTTTCGCAATCCCCCAGTTCTTTTTCTCGGTCACCCGCTGATTGCCAGCGTTGTTTTCAACGAGTTTCTGATAGGCTTTTGTATTCAGATAATCATTAGTGACGGACATGCCGCTTTCTTTAAGGCGGGCTGTGAGTCTTTGGTAATATTCATCCGTAATTTCCTGAAGCAGTTCATCGCTTATGCCTTCCAGAAATCCCCACGTGACAATGTTGCCGACCCCTCGTTTTTCCTGGGTCTGACGCGTGGCCATTTTAAACTGAAGATTAACACTGGTAAGGCCTACCTGGTCTGCTTTTTTGAATGGGGCTCTGTGAGTGCCTTTGGGGGCGAAGGCCTTTTTCAGTTCTTTATCTCCCGGCTGCTGAGCCTGTACGGAGGTGCTGAAACACAAAGCGGCGAACAGCGGGATGAGGACGGAGAAGCATGAAGTTTTCATAATCCTTTCGTTTTAAGGTTATTGATTTTATACACTTTTAACGGTCACGTACTGACCGCGGTTTAACAGGAGTAAATAGATGGCACCGCCCGCTTCGGCAGCGTCAACAAGTTTTGAGCAGGGATCCAGTAGGCCGGGAAGCTGGAAATCGAGTCGTCTGTAGGTTTGCCCGTCAAAAATGCCAAGCTCCCTGCAGGTTCCCCGGAGATCGCTTATGACATTGTATGTTTTTCCGTTGGAGAGCAGGGTATATCCCTGTCCGCTGTTGAATTGCCGGTCAGAGGGCAGGGAGACGACAGCCCGATCCTGATCCAGGTTGCGGATTTCCTTGGGCCGTATGCCATAAAGGTGATTTCCGGCAGCAAAGTAATAATCCCACAGATTGGAAGCAGGATTGCCTTCTTCAGAGAAAAAAGTATGTGTTTTGCCTTTGTTTACAGAGGTGCCGTCAAAATAACTGGCGGTCACCGTGTGGGTACTTCTTGTTTGGGAATCCAGTTGAAGGAGTGTGACAAAGGCAACGTGTTTATGGTCTGTGGCTATAAAGTTGGTGTAATGAAGAGGGTATTCTGAAGGATGCGCTCTCAGACGGTCATTTTCTATGGTCCAGATTTTGACAAGGCCGGAAGACGCAGAGGTTATCCAGTATATTTTGTCATTGAACCCCCATAATACGGATTGTGATAACGGCGCCTGCTGAATCAGATTATTATTGGTATAAGTGAGCGTATCCAGGTTTTTAAAATTGTCTTTTTCCCACTTGAAAAGATAATAAGTGTGTCTGTAGCCCGACTGAAAAGGTATTTTTCTTTCTGTTATGCCGTATAGCGCTCCTTTGAATGGTTTCAGGTGAATAATGGCTTCATTGGAAGACCTGTATAAATACCAGCTGCCTGACGCGTGATAAAAAAAGCTACCTCTGAATTCGTGAAGGTTGGCTCCGCTGCCGGGCGCAATACCTGAATGTCCGGAAGTCGTTACAAAGACCTGCCCGTCATGAATGGCCAGTCCTGCGGTGGTGTACGATTGATCCTGAGGAAAGTTCCGGACGATTTCCCAGTTGGCCGCCTTTACTTCATCCGTGATGGCACCATCCTTTTCACAGGATAAAACGGCCATCAGGAGACAGAGTAGTGTTAAAAGGCGTACGGTAAGGAAACCCTGTATTTTCATGTTACAAAGTTCATCTCAGGGCGATGGAGCGACAATACGAGGAATTGCGTATTTTGCTTTCAGGGATAAGGAGGGTCGGGAAATTTTGGATAAAGAGGCATCAGGAAGGCGAATTTCAGTAATGAATATTTTTATTATCTCTCCCGATTTTGTTACTTATGAGATGATTGACCGCTCAGATGATTTTAAAAAGTATGATGATCTTAAAAAACGCAGGCAGATTTTTTTGTTTTTTGATTTTGTGGCCGATAGCCGCCTTCGGGCAGCATGAACAGAATCCGGATAGTGACAAAGTACTGTCTTCCTGGCTCAAGCTGGCCTCTGAATACCGGTTTCAGGAACCCGACTCTTCCAGGTTTTATTGCCGGAAAATCATCAGTGCCGCCCGGGCATCCGGAAAAAAAGATATGGAGGCAGAGGCGCTTCGTATTACCAGCATCTCATACGAGGCGCAGGGTAATTACAAAGAAGCGCTGGAGTACGGGCAACAATCGCTTAAGCTCCGGCGCGAAACCGGTGATGAAAAAAAGATCGCCAATACACTGAACAGCGTGGGCATTATTTACGATCAGCAGGGGAATTTTTATGAGGCTTTGAAATATTATAATGAAGCCTTTGATATTTATCACCGGCTTAAGGATGATGAACACCTGGCCATGATGAATGTGAATCTGGGAATACTCTTTAAGTCACAGGGACAATATGACCAGGTCATCCGGCATTACAGGGATGCCTACAGCATTTACAAACGTCTGAAACTCCCCGCTGAAACGGCGTTCTGCGAAGCCAATCTGGGTTCTGTATTTTATTACACCAGGCAATACGACAGTTGTGTTTATTATTCTCTGAAAGCCGAAAAGGCGCTCCTCGTTCAAAAGAATCTGCAGTTCAGGCCGGTGGCGCTTGCCAATGCCGGTATCGGGTTTCTGGCACAGCATAAGACGGCCGAAGCCCGTAAATACCTGGAGGAAGCGTTGCAGGCCCACCGGAAATACGGCAATAAAAAAGAAACTGCATTTGTGCTCATTCATATGGCGCGCCTGCATCAGGAGACGAAGCAGTATGCAGAAGCCCTGGAACTGGCTAAAGAGGCAAAGAAGATCGCAGAAGAGATTCGTGCGCCCCAGCAACTGATGGAAGCCTCCAGGCTGCTGTCTGAGTTATATGCCCGCCGGGAAGATTACTTTCATGCTTACCAGTCTTATGTACAATACAGCAGTGTAAAAGATACGTTGTTTGAGCAGCAGAAGACAAAGGAGATCACCAATCACCAGATCCGGTATGAAACGGCAAGTAAGGAGCAGGAAATTGTGCTTCTGACACAGAAAAATACCATCCAGCAACTGGATATCCGCGAGCGGAATCTTTATCTTCTGGTGTCGCTTCTTCTTCTGGCGGTGGTTTCTCTTACGGCCTGGTTTATTTACCGCAAAAGAAAAGCCAGGGAGCTACAGCTGAAAAGCGAAAGTCAGCTGAAAGAGAAGCTGCTGAAGGCGGAGGCGGAAAACACCCTGCAGCAGGACCGGCTTCGGATCTCAAGAGAACTTCATGATAATATCGGTGCGCAGCTGACCTTCATCAAGTCAGCAGTGGACATGGTCGGGAATGTCTCAGGAAGCAATGATACCCTGATTCAGATCAAAGAAATTCTCCGGGATACGATAAGGGATCTGAGGAATACGGTCTGGCTGATTAACAAACCTGCCGTGACCATTGAAGAATGGATGATAAGGCTCCGGGAATACTACAGGAAGACGGAAAAAACAGAAGTGATCCATGACAGACTGGAAGGAGAAGAACGGCTGTTGTCTTCACAGAAGGCCACCGCATTGTTCAGGATCATTCAGGAGGCGGTTAATAACAGCCTTAAACATGCGCATGGAACCCATGTCCTGATCAGCGTTGATGTGACTGAGGAATGTCTGCGGATTACAGTAGAAGACGACGGACAGGGGTTTGAAGCGGAAACGGCTACGGGAGGTTTCGGAATGGAAAACATGCGTCATCACGCAGGTGAAGCCGGCGGGACGATCCGTGTGGACAGTAAAAAGGGCGGAGGTACCCGGATCATCGCAGAGGTACCGCTGTAAAATACGTACTTATGCGTATCGCAAAGCGGAAGAAATTTGCTGTAATTTGTTGATAAATGAATAAATGATGAAGAAGATTTCGGTAGGTATAGCAGAAGATCACGAGCTGGCTTTACAATCCATATTGAGGAAACTTTCTCTGCTGGATTATGTTTCTGCCGATCTTATTGCGGGCAATGGACGTGAATTGCTGGGGAAGTTTGCGTTGCAGCAGACAGACGTGGTGCTGATGGACATTGAAATGCCATTGCTTGATGGGATTACTGCCACAAGACAATTAAAAACGGAATACCCCGGGGTCCGGGTGTTGATGCTGACCACTTTTGACGATGACGACAAGATATTTAATGCCATACTGGCCGGAGCCTCAGGCTATCTCCTGAAAGACGAAGGTTCGGAGGTGATCGGGAACGCCATCAGGGATGTAATGGAGGGGGGCGCTGCCATGTCGGCGGCTATTGCCATGAAAACCCTTCAGTACATCAGGCAGTCGGGGACGCCTTCAGAAGAACCGGATATAAAAAGTGAGACCATTCTGTCGCTTCGTGAAACAGAGATCCTGACATGGCTGAAAAACGGGCTGGGTTACAAGCAGATCGCCGATAAGTTATTTATCAGTGAGGGGACAGTAAGAAAGCATATTGAGAATATTTATCGCAAGCTGCAGGTTAATAACAAGATAAGCGCGGTCAATGTAGCGATGGAAAATAAGTGGCTGTGATGCAGCGGAAAGTCTGTAATAGAAAAAGGGTTGCCATTGCAACCCTTTTGAGCCTCCTATCGGGATCGAACCAATGACCTACTGATTACAAGTCAGTTGCTCTACCAGCTGAGCTAAGGAGGCGTTCCTTATTTTCGTGGTGCAAAATTAGGCAGGATCAGTACACGACGCAAGCATTCCGGGGAATATTTTTTTCTTTTTTTAGCGTAGAGTGCCTGTTTTTGCGTATTAAGTTTGTTTTCCGCTGATTATCAGCGGAAAACAAACGGATGATTTAAGAAGCTTCAATGATCAGTTTAAGCTTTGTAGCAAAGTCTTTCAGTTCCTGTTCAGCTTTAGCAATCTTCTTCTCATATTCTGCTTTGAATTTATCCGCATTTTTGGAATGTCCGAAAAACTCAATATTATTTTTAAGCGTGGCGATCTCGTCTTCAAGCCCTTTCATCTTACGGCGAATATCATTCTCCTGTTTGTCAAGGTTTCTTGAATTCCCTCCGGTTTTGAGTACCACATCTACTTCATTCTGAAGCATGAGTTTTTCTTTTTCAGACTTATCCAGTGTTGTGCTGGCTTTTACATAATTGTTAATGGCCGTCACAAACCTCGCCTGAATGCTCTGCATGTCTTTTCTTGGCACAAAACCTATAGCAGCAAATGCTTTTTTGAATTCAGTCAGTTTCTGAAGATCCGCTTCACCATTCTTTGTGAGCGTTTCAATTTCCAGGCAAATGTCCTGCTTTTTCTTCAGGTTGGATGCATATTCATCATCCTGTTCTTTGCTTTCGCTCCGTTTTGCTTCAAAATATTTATCACAGGAAGCCTTAAAGCGATTGTAAAGGGAATCTTTGTATTTTTCAGGCACATGACCGATCGTCTTCCATTTTTTCTGAAGGTCTATGATCTTGTTGGTATTGGAGGCTGATGTGTCACCACCGGCTGCAATTTCATCTGCCTGTATACAAAGTGCTTCTTTTGCCTTATAGTTTTCAACCCTCTGAGATTCCAGCCTGGCAAAGAATTCGGTTTTATGTTTAAAGAAAAGCTTCAGGAAAGACCAGAATTCTTTGCTTACCTCCTTCGCCTTGTCGCGTGGCATCGGACCTTTAATACCGTTCCACTGATCTTGCAAGGCCATCACCTCTTTGGTTTTGGCGTTCCATTCATTGATACTCTCGCTGCTGAAAGCACTGTATGATTTCAGGTTTTCCAGCAGCCTTGACTTGGCCTGGAAGATTTCTTCGGCCAGCTGTTTATTTTCGGTATTCAGCAGGCGCTTCTTTTCATAAACGACATCAAACGCACTCTTAAGCCGCGCCCACAGCGCATCCTGCTCCTCGCGAATCCCGGGACCTATCTGCTTGTATTCATTCAGCAGGTCGTTGGCTTTCTTGAGCACAGAGTTGGTCAGGTCTTCAGATTTCAGCGCTTCAGCAATGGCTTCGATCTTGACAACCACGGCAGCTTTGCTTTCAATGTTTTTTCTGCGATCAAGGTCCTTCAGCTCATTCTGGATACTCCTGATGTCAAAATAACGGTCTATTAGAGCGTTGTAAGCCGACCACAATGAGCCATTATGCGGAGAATTGACATTTCCTGCTGCTTTCCAGTCAGCCTGCAACTGTTTGAAAGCTTCCCAGTTGTCTTTGGCCTCTGTTCCTTTATCTTCGGTTTCGACGATCTCTCTCAGGCGTTGAAGCAAACGGGTCTTGATTTCAAAATAATCTTCGCGCTGCTGTTCCAGTTTATGGAAAAAGGCCTGTTTTTTATCCCTGATCTGAATCAGAAGGGATTCGAATCTAATGGAGAAATTGTCATTTCTGAATTCAAATCCGTCTTCAGATCCGTTCTCTGCCACATAAGCTTTCAGGGCTTCCGTCTTCTCGGTCTGATGCAGTTCCTCATACAGAGGCTTTATTTCTTTGATAACCGAATCAATGTTTTTAACGTCCGAAGCACTCAGCTCTCTTGAACTGAGGGAAGCGAGCATTTTATCAGCAAGGTTAACGAAATCTTTCTTAGAAAATGAACCGAAATCTTCATGAAAGTCATTATTTTCTACTTCAATCTCGTGGATGTCGTTTTCTTCTTTCGTTTCTTCTGAAACCGGACTTTCAATAGCTTTTTCCTCGTTTTTGATCTCAATCATTTTTTCTTCGCTTTTTTCATTGGATATTTGTTCCGCCGGCTCGTCATGGGATAAGTCGCCGGTACCTGATGTTTCAGGGGAAACCGCGTCTTGCTGATCCAAATTTGATTCAGAGGAAACTGATTGCCCCGAAACATCTGTTTCGTCACCGGATGGGTTGATTTCGGCGTTGTTTACGGACTCGTCTAAGCTGGTCTCAGTCATTCCTGATTCTTTTGGTTATCGAATTTTAGATGATGCAAATTTAACAATTATACGCAAAAAACTACCAAAAGGTTGTTAATTATGAATAAAGCCTCACTTGCAGATTTGAGAATTAATTATCTCTCTAACGAATTGTTGGAAAAAAATGTTTGCCCGGATCCTATGAAACAATTCGGAATCTGGTTCAAAGATGCTAAAGATTCCGGAATCAGAGAACCCAATGCCCTGGTTTTGTCGACGATTCGTGAAAATAAGCCGTCATCCCGGGTGGTTTTGTTGAAAGGCTATGAAAAAGAGGGCTTCTCTTTTTATACCAATTACCTGAGCGACAAGGGTATTCAGATGGCTGCCAGTCCTTTTGTGAGTCTTGCTTTTTTCTGGGATATCCTCGAAAGACAGGTGAGGGTGGAAGGCCGGGTGGAAAAATTGTCTGCTGAGGAGTCCGATGCTTATTTTGCTGTAAGACCCAGGGCAAGTCAGATCGGTGCCTGGGTGTCTAACCAGAGCGCTGTGATTGAAAGCCGCGAAGTTCTTGAGGAAAAACAGCAGTTTTTCGAAGAAAAATTCGGAAACTCAGCCCCTGTGCCCAGGCCACCACATTGGGGAGGTTATCTGGTGGTTCCGGACAGTGTTGAATTCTGGCAGGGGAGGTCAAGCCGCCTGCACGACCGTTTGTTATACACCCGCCAGGGGACGGAATGGAAAATAGAAAGATTAAGTCCCTGAAAAGCCTCAGAATATTTTAAAGGAGGCGAGGCTGTCGTTTACGAAGGGCAGGTAATATTCGAATTTCGACGTTTCAGCAGCAAATGTAACTACGTAGACCTTCTGGTTCTTCACATAATAGTATTGTTTCCATTTCTGGGCAAAGTTGCTTTTTTCGCCACTGTAAATCACCATGTAGACGTTGGGCTTCAGCTTTTTCTTTTCATGTACCTTAAAACCTTTCACCACCTTGGGAAGGTAGGAAATGGAGTACTGGGCATATTGGTCTACCGTATAATTTTTCGAAGACAGATTGTCAAAAACAATGTTGATGTTTTCAATGAACCTGTCAGGGCTGCCGAGGGTGTCAGAAGGCGACAGCAGGCTGCAGTTTTTGTCTATACAATCATTCGATACCCGCCAGCCTCTGGGAATGACGATCTGGTAGGGCTGCCTTTTGAGGTAAGAAACCGGAACAGGTTTCAGGGTATCGGCAGAGGCTGTAGAATCGCTTTTCACCTGTCCGACGGAGGTCAGGGAAATTAGCAGGAGAAAGACAAAAGCATATTTCATGGCTGTAACGAAAGAAAAAACCTTAAAACCGGTTAAGATTTTAAGGTTTATATAGGATGGTTTCCCGAAATTAATGATTATCCCATTATCCACCTAAAGAAGAGGAATAAAACAGCAGATAAAATAACCGACACCGGAAGGGTGAGTACCCATGCGATCGCGATGTTGCGGATGGTGTTGGCCTGCAGGTTCTTGATTCCCTTGGAGGCTACCATCGATCCTGCAATACCTGATGATAGGGTATGCGTGGTACTTACCGGCATACCGAAGCCAGAAGCCATACCGATTGTGGCGGCGGCCACCAGTTCGGCTGAAGCCCCCTGGGCATAGGTAAGGTGGCTTTTACCGATTTTCTCTCCGACGGTAACGACGATTCTTTTCCATCCGATCATGGTGCCGAGACCCAGTGAAAGGGAGATCATCAGGATGACCCAGAACGGCGCAAAGTCCGTTGCCCGGCGGATGCCTTTTTCTTCAAGGGTGGCCAGCTCGACAAGCTTGGTGCGGTCGTCTGTACTGAGACTTACGCTCTGGTCGCCTGATATTTTCTTAACATCACTTGAAATCTTCAGGATGGCGCTTCTGATCAGCAGTCTTGAGGAGGTATCGGCGGCAGAACCGCTTACCGCAGGCTGCAGAAAGGCCACACTCTCGTGAATGTCACGAATCAGGACCATTTCATGGTTACCCAATCCGTTTGTATCTATTTTTGAAACGATCTGCTCTATTTTCTGCAGATCAGGCTTGATCTTTACGAGATCCTTGGAAGAGGTAATGGCAAAATAAGAGGGGAGAATGCCGATAAGGATCAGCATAACAAGGCCAATGCCTTTCTGTCCGTCGTTCTTTCCATGGAAAAAACTCACCAGGGTACAGGTAGCAATCAGTGTGCCTCTGATCCACCCGGGAGGCTGCTGATTTTTCTTCGGTTCGGAGAATATCTCAGCCCTGACCTTGCGGTTTACGCTTCTTCTGAGCGTAAACATCAGGAACACTGCGAGGGTAAAACCGATCAGTGGCGCCAGAAATAAACCGGTGAAAACACTTTTGGCTTTGTCCCAGTTAACGGCAGCCACACCCATGGCATTTTCAGGCAGCAGGGCGTAACCCAGTCCTACCCCCAGGATCGCACCGATCAGGGTATGAGAACTGGAGGACGGAAGGCCGAAATACCATGTTCCGAAGTTCCATATAATGGCGCTCAGCAACATGGCCATGACCATGGCGATACTATGATAAACATTCTGATCAATGAGCAATTCCACAGGCAGGAGATTGACAATACTCATACCTACGCCTACGCCTCCGGTAATAACACCCAGAAAATTCCATACCCCTGACCAGATAACGGCCTGGGTCGGTTTCAGTGAATTGGTATAAATAACCGTGGCTACAGCGTTGGCTGTATCGTGAAATCCATTGATAAACTCAAAACAACAAGCTGCCAGAAGGGCGAGGAACAGGAGAATGAAAACGTCCGCTTCAAGACCAAACATACATTTTGGGGTTTATTATTTTAAGATTCATTCATATTGGTGACGCAAAGATCGCACAATAATTTTTCAGGCGGATTAAGGCAAGTCCATTTCAATGTTATGAAATTGTTAATTTTCCTTGATGGCCAGTTGTCCGCAGGCTGCATCAATGTCTTTTCCGCGGCTTCGCCGGATGTTAACCGTCACTCTGTTTTCTTCCAGGAAGGTAGCAAATTTGTCTATGGCCTCAGGGTCGGCGTTTACATAGTTCGCTTCGGAAATCGGGTTGTATTCAATGATATTGACTTTTGACGGGACACGCTTGCAAAATTCCAGCAATTCCCTGGCATCTGATAAAGTATCATTGAAGCCATGAAAGACGATGTATTCGAACGTTATCCTGTTACCTGTCTTCTTGTAAAAGTAATTCAGGGCTGAAGCCAGATTTTTCAATGAATTGGATTCATTGATCGGCATGATCTGATTCCTTTTGGTGTCATTAGCCGCATGCAGGGAAAGGGCAAGGTTAAATTTAACTTCATCGTCACCGAGTTTCCGGATCATCTTGGCGATCCCCGCCGTGGATACCGTTATGCGTTTAGGAGACCAGTTGAGGCCTTCGGGGGAAGTGATATGCCGGATAGAATCAATAACATTCTGATAGTTAAGCAAAGGCTCACCCATGCCCATGTAGACGATATTGGTAAGCGGCGCCTGGTAATTTTCTTCCGCCTGTTTTTTGATCAGTACCACCTGGTCATAAATCTCTGCGGCTTCAAGATTTCTTTCCCTGTTCATGTACCCGGTGGCGCAGAATTTACAGGTGAGCGAACAACCCACCTGAGAGGAAACGCAGGCCGTCATTCGGTCTTCTGCAGGTATCAGAACCCCTTCAACAAGGTGGCCGTCATGCAGTCTGAAGCCGGATTTGATCGTACGGTCGCTGCTTACCTGCTGTTTGGCAACTGAAACGGGTAATATGGCAAAGTCAGTTCCGAGCTGTTCGCGAAGCGTCACGGGCAGGTTGCTCATGTGATCAAATGCCGTGGCCGATTTCTGCCACAGCCATTCACTGATCTGCTTTGCCCTGAATGCCGGTTGTTTATGTTCAGTCAACCAGTTTTTTAACTGTTCGTGGCTGATTTTTCTGATGTCGGTTCTTGTGTTGCTCACCGGATGAAGAATGTTTGCGGGTACAAAATTCGGTAATTATCGCAGGAACTCCAATTTTTTATAAATTTAGGGTAAATCTGTAAAACTATTTAACATTTTATTTGTTTTTTCTGTTAAATAATTGTACATTTTCAACAATAACTTACGCTTACGTTAACATGAAGCCTTATCTCCGGGCATTGACTGTATTAATGATGTGCAGTCTTGCGATCTTTCTTACCGCAACCGGACAGGGAGCGCCAAAGAAACGGCTTCCCCAGGACCCTTTCGGTTTTAATTTCAAAAGCAAGCATCAGAGTGCTGCCAGGTTTCCTTTTGATCTGTTCTCCAATCTTATTGTGGTGAAAGTCAGGGTGGATGACTCAGATACACTTAACTTCATCCTTGATACCGGAGTCAGCTCCATTATTATTACTGACCCCGTCGTTGCTGAAAGTATGAAGCTGAAGTTTGTGAGGCAGGTGAAGATCAGCGGCGCAGGTGAAGGAGAGGCGCTGACCGCCAGTGTGTCTATTGATCACACGATCCAGGTGGGAGATATTAAGGCACTAAAACAGAATCTGGTAGTGCTGGATGAGGATGTTCTCCACCTTTCGGAATATATGGGAGTACCTATTCACGGTATTTTCGGACACGATCTGTTTGACAGGTTTGTGGTTACCATCGATTTCGGGACGAGACACCTTATGTTTTATGAACCGTCGAAATTCAAGTTCAGCAGCAAAAAACTGGGGGATAAATACCCAATTGTTGTAACGCAGTCCAAGCCCTATATGGATGCCATTGGCATGGTTCAGAACGACAGGGAGATGCCGCTGAGGCTGGTAATAGATACAGGCGCTGGGCATGCCCTGCTGCTGAATGCCAATCATGAAAACGGTACGGCCCGCTCCGTGCAGCTTCCGGACAAGGTTATCCGGGCCAATCTCGGCAGAGGTCTGAACGGCAGCATTGACGGGCACATCGGGAGGGTTAACCAGGTAAAAATGGGCAGGTATCAGTTTAATGACGTTCTGGCTTCTTTTCCCGACAGCATCTCATTCAGTATGAAGTTCAGGGAAAATGATGATAACCGGCAGGGGAGTGTCGGAGGCGAATTTCTGAGGAGATTTAAAGTGACGATGAACTATCATCTGGGTTATATTGCCTTCAAGCCGCTCAAGAAAAAATACAATGAGACGTTTGAACATGATATGAGCGGCATAGAAGTCAGAGCCAAAGGCCCTGATCTCAATAACTATGTCATTACTTATGTTGTGCCGGGCTCACAGGCACAGCAGGCCGGAGCAGTGGAGGGGGATGAGATCATCTTTCTCAACAATGTAAATACGAAAGATCTTACGATCAATGACATTTTCAAAACATTGTCCAAAAAAGAAGGGCAGGAGATTGAAATGTTTCTGCGCAGAAACGGGCAACTTAAGTTTGTTTACTTCAGGTTGAAAAGAGTGATCTGATTTACTTTTTCTTTCTGAATGCCCAGCCAACAAGCCCTGCCAGCAGCAGGATCACAGTAAGAAAGGTACTTCCCCATTTGAAAAGTCCGCCATAAGAGGCAATAACTGCTGCCGTGTCAGCTCTGGCGGGAAAAGCCTTCACCATGGTAATAATTCCTGCATTTTCGATGAAGTCGCCCAAAGCCGCGGCCAGGGGAAGAATGTTCAGTCTGCTGATAAATTGTCCGGGCACGAATGCCTTTTTGAACACCAGACTTAGCAGGAGGGAAAAAGCAATACTGTAAATTACCGGATAGATGATGTCAACGGCCCATTCAGTGAACAGATAGGCCTCACGTCCGGTTTCACCGTAAGATTCAAGGAACTGATATCCCTGGTCGGGACTGAATCCGGGTGTGAGGTCCATCAGACCTCTGTTACGGTCGGGATCAAAACGGTTCTGCATGGCAGGAAGAATGACCGAGGCGATGATCATCTGAAGCAGGATGAAAATCAGTACATTTCTGCCGGAGGTGATTTTGTAGAAAAAATCAGAGAGTCGGGAAAACATAATGGTCAGGGTTCAGGTTTATGGGCTAAAGATAAGAGATAAGGTGCTGATTTACAAATCCTCAGCTAAGCGAAGCTTGCAGCGGAGGGGGCAGGTATAAATGCCGCAAAGATTTATATTTGACAAAGAGTGCTTTTCTTTTCTGCGAATCATTTTTTACTTTGGACCATGATTCGTGCCCTTGAAAGGGTATTTACCGTATTTTTCTGCCAGTAAGGCGAGCCAAACGAAGCCAATGATTATACCACAGATGGATTATCTCAGAAGCCTGATCGACGGGTTGAGGAAGAGCGGAGCGGGAGAAACACCCCGTACCGGTAACCTGACCGGAGATGCAAGAGCTAATGCTTTGCTTGCCGGGCAGATTTTTAATATTCTGCATCAGAAAAAGTTCGTCAGCCTGCTTTCTGCCTCAGGTTTTGGTGACAATGTGGGTGTTTTTTCAGGTGCTTTAACAAAGCTATCCTACAAATTACTCCCGCCTGTAAGTGAAGAGAATGAGTTGGAAACAGACATCAATTTTTATTTTCACAGAAAAGACGACTACAAATGGGTCAATAAAATTTCAGAGGAGGAGTGGGCGGACTTCTTTCTTTCACTCACCTGGCCCGATCTCCCCGTTGAGTTTGAGTATATAGAAAAGGAAATCCTCAATACGATTGTAGTACTGGCACAAAAGATCGCTTCCATTGGTATTGAGCGGGAAGTGATCTCTAAAATCCCTCACCTTGACGATCTCGACTCTCCCTTTCTGGGACTCAACAGGGAAGTAACGATGTATGTAGAGAAGATTCTGCAGGGTAGAGATGTGCGGGAAACAGGCAGAGAAAATGATTACAAGCACATCCTGGTAATGCTGGGTCAGTGCAAAGGGCAGATGTCTTACCTGTACAAGCATAAAGACCAGTTTGGGATTTCCCTGAGGATGACACTGATGATCAGGAAACTGGAGAGTTACCTGGAGCGGATAAGGGATCTGCTGAACTGGAACGAGGCAAAAGACCCGCGGGAGAAAGCACTGATTGCCGCCAAGGTATTCAAAGAGGTGATCTATACCCAAAATACGCGAAACAGCCTTCGGAAGCACTTTTCCACCAATCTTCAGTTTTTGTCCTTTAAAGTGGTGGAGAATACTTCCAGAACGGGGGAACATTATATTGCCACCAATAAAAAGGAATACTGGCACCTGTTCAGAATGGCATTGGGAGGGGGAATAGTGGTTGCCTTTCTCTGTTGTTTCAAGGCAAAAATCGGATTGCAGCATTTTCCGATTTTCTGGGAGGCGTTTTTTTACAGCCTTAATTATTCGCTTGGATTTATGCTGATCCATATTCTGCGGTTTACCCTGGCCACCAAGCAGCCGGCTATGACGGCTTCAACCATTGCGGCAAGTCTGAGTAACAACGGGCAGAATCCCGACTGGCTCAGTGACTCAACAAAATTGCTGACACGGCAGATCAGAAGCCAGTTTATTTCTCTGCTGGGCAATGCGCTGATTGCCTTCCCGATCGCCTATCTGATTGACTGGACTTATTATTATGTCAATGGGCGGCATATAGTGAATGCGGACAAGGCTTTGAAAATGATCATGGACCTGCATCCTACAGAGAGCTATGCACTGTTTCATGCGGCGATCGCCGGTGTTTATCTGATGGTTTCCGGGCTGATATCCGGTTATTATGAAAACAAGTGGGTCTACAATAAGATGTATCCCAGGGTAGTGGGAAATAAGAAGCTGACCCGGTTATTCGGGAGGAGAAAACTTGAAAAAGGGGCTGTGTATCTTGAAAAAAACATTGGCGGACTTATGGGAAACCTTTTCCTGGGATTGTTTCTCGGCTCTACAGCTGCCATAGGCACAACGCTTGGGCTTCCGCTGGACATACGCCACGTAACATTTGCTTCCGGTAATTTTGGCATTGCCGTAGCCGGACTGGAGCATCAGGTATCGGTTTACCTATGGATTAACGCCCTCACCGGGATTGCCCTGATCGGGCTGGTTAATGTTATGGTCAGCTTCGGATTGTCCATCCTGATTGCGCTTAATTCCAGAAATACGGGCATGCACGAAACCCGTCAGCTGTTCACCCGTTTGTTTCACCAGTTTTTTAATAACGGATCTACATTTTTCTATCCTGAAGGGGATTCCCGGAAATCTGCCGGGACAAAAAGAAACGGAGATGGCAAATGAGTATATACCGGCTCTGAAATACCGTTTTCTTACACCATACTATGATCTTGTAGTAAGGATGCTGATGCCTGAGAGGGAAATCAGGCGGAAAGTCACAGCGTTGCTGATGCTCAGCAACGGCGACAGGCTGCTGGATTTCGGCTGCGGAACAGGTTCACAGCTTAAAATGATCGCTGAAACAAACTGCGATGTAGTATGTACAGGCTTTGATGTTGATCCTGAGATCATAGATTTCGCCCGGACAAAAGTAAAAGAAGGCATTAACTGGGTGAGGGGTATACCCGGAGAACTGCCGTTTGAAGAGAACATCTTTGACAGAATAGTTTCTGCCTGGGTTTTTCATCACCTGGATCATCACCAGAAAGAAGCTGCTTTCCGGATGATTTATAAAGCACTGAAGCCGGGAGGTATGCTGTTGGTGGCAGACTGGGGCCGGCCGGATAATGTACTCATGCGGTTTCTTTCCTTTCTGGTTCAGCTGGTGGATAACTTCAGGACCACTGAAGCCAATCTCCGCGGCCTGCTGCCAGACTACATGGAAAATGCAGGCTTTGTTCAGCAGGAAATATGCGGCAGCCGGAATACCCTTTTCGGGACCCTGGTTTATTACAGGGCTTTCAGACCGGCTGCTCAAAATCATAGCTTTAAAGACCGGTGAAATCAATCCTTCCGTTTTGTTGTTTAGATTTGTAGAAACATACCAGAGCGCATATGCCTTATAAACTGACATCCGAGTATCAACCTACCGGCGACCAGCCGCAGGCCATTGCCAAACTGACTGAGGCCATTGAAAGGGGGGAGCGTTCCAATGTGTTGCTGGGGGTAACCGGATCAGGTAAAACTTTTACCATCGCCAATGTGGTTCAGAACCTCAACAGACCGGTACTGATTTTAAGTCATAACAAAACGCTGGCGGCCCAGCTGTACAGTGAGTTTAAACAGTTTTTTCCGGAGAATGCGGTGGAATATTTTATTTCCTATTACGATTACTACCAGCCGGAAGCCTACATTGCCTCTACGAATACCTATATTGAAAAGGACCTGATGATCAATCAGGAAATCGATAAGTTACGGCTGTCGGCCGTTTCTTCATTGATGTCCGGCAGAAGGGATGTGATTGTGGTGGCATCGGTATCCTGTATTTATGGTGCCGGAAATCCCAATGAATTCAAACAAAGCATCGTAAAGGCATCGGTAGGCGAGACGGTCAGCCGAAACCAGTTTCTTTACTCGCTGGTGTCTATTTTATATTCCAGAACAGAAGTAGAGTTTAGCAGAGGAACTTTCAGGGTAAAGGGAGACACGGTGGATGTTTTTCCGGGATCTGCGGATTTTGCCTACCGTATCATTTTCTGGGGAGATGAAATTGAAGAAATTCAGAGAATAGATCCTGCCTCAGGTAAAAAGATAGGAGCGGAGGATAAAATCTTTATTTTCCCTGCTAACCTGTTTGTTACAGGAAAAGAAGTGATGACCGGTGCGATCAAGGAAATTCAGGATGATATGGTGGCACAAATCCGGTATTTTGAAAGTGACGGCAAGGTGCTGGAAGCCCAGCGCATACAGGAAAGGACCGAATTTGACATGGAAATGATGCGTGAACTGGGCTATTGCTCAGGCATCGAAAACTATTCGAGGTATTTTGACCGCAGACAGCCCGGGCAAAGACCTTTCTGTCTGCTGGATTATTTTCAGGATGATTTTTTGCTGGTCGTTGATGAGAGTCACGTCAGCATGCCCCAGATCCGGGCCATGTACGGAGGCGACCGTTCCAGGAAATCGGCGTTGGTGGAATATGGTTTCAGGTTGCCTTCGGCCCTGGATAACCGCCCGCTTACATTCACTGAATTTGAAGAACTTACGCCTCAGACCATCTTTGTGAGTGCCACCCCGGCCGACTATGAGATCAGGCTGGCAGAAGGTGTCGTGGTGGAACAGATCATTCGTCCGACCGGTCTGCTGGACCCGGAAATTGATGTGAGGCCCAGCCTGAACCAGATTGATGACCTGCTGGAAGAGATCAATGACCGTGTAAAGAAAAGTGAACGTGTGCTGGTGACCACGCTGACGAAGCGCATGGCTGAGGAACTCAGCAAGTACCTGGATCGTGTAGGTGTCAAGGGTCGCTACATTCACTCTGAGATCAAGACCATGGAACGGGTGGAGATTCTGCGCGAACTACGGCTAGGGATCATAGATGTGCTGGTGGGGGTAAACCTTCTGCGGGAGGGGCTTGACCTGCCTGAAGTATCGCTCGTGGCTATTATGGATGCCGATAAGGAAGGTTTCCTGCGGGATATCCGCTCACTGATCCAGACCATCGGCCGGGCAGCACGGAACCAGAACGGGAAAGTGATCATGTATGCTGATAAGATCACGGGATCAATGGAAAAGGCCATTGATGAAACCAACCGGAGAAGGGCGATACAAATGGCCTATAATGAGGAACACGGCATTACTCCCCGTACCATACTCAAGAGCAAGGAGGCAATTATGGAGCAGACCTCTGTGGCAGATTTTAAACCGACTACAAAAGGCTACTATGTTGAACCTGAGACCACGAGAATTGCAGCAGATCCGGTAGTGGCTTATATGGGCAAACCGCAACTGGAGAAGCTTCTGAAAGAAACCCAAAGCAAAATGGAACAGGCGGCCAAAGAACTGGATTTCCTTCTTGCCGCCCGCTACCGTGATGAGGTCAAACAGCTGAAAGAAAAAATAGATAATCTGGCTATGGCCTGATACCGGTTTATACCTTTCCGGTCTGAATACAGTTTTAGGGTTTGGTCAATTCCCGGATGGCTTCAATGACCAGGGAGGGTTCGTCAAACTGTACATAATGACTGCTTTCCGTTGCCAGGACATGTTTGCTCCGTGTGGACAGTGAAAGCTGTTCCTTTTGCAGTCCTAACCAGACGGGTATGAATTTTTTGCTGATTTCAGGGTCTGCGAAGTCATTAAGGCGCTTTTTACTGGTTCCGGTGATGATTGTTAATGGGATGTCACCGAAGTTGCCGGCAGCGATGGCCTCTTGTCCTATGGCGTCAAACTGATTTTTTTCCTCCAGAACAGCCGGGAGGGAGGTCGGGAAGAAAGCATTCTTTATTTTGTTAGATAAATCTTCTGGTTGGGTGGTCGGGTAAACATCATAAGCCCCTAATCTGACCAGACCGGTGGCGGCAGCAAATTGGAGCACCCAGTCGGCGGGAATGTCGGCGGCGGCCGCCGCAAAATCAGGGTATCTGGTGAACTGCTCAGGGTGCGAAGTGTCTACAAAGACCACTCCGGCCACTTCACCCGGATATTTATGGATAAAGCTTCTCAGGATGATCCCCGCCATAGAATGGCCAACCAGCACATAGGGGCCTTTAAGGCCGGCGTTCTGAAGCAGGGTATGGAGTTCTTCGGCCATCGCTGCCCCGCTTCTGGGTTTATTACCCCTTTCACTGAAGAGGATACCGGCGCGGTCATAAGATACGGCGGTCGTAAAGCCCGCCACACTGTCCTGAACGGCAGACCAGGCAAGAAAGCCACCCTGATCGAGTCCGGACTCAAAAACAACAACAGGTTTTCCGCTTCCTCTTATGTCAACATGCAGCTTGTACCCTCCGATGTCCACCAGTTTTCCGGTAGGTTTGTACAGGGATCGGGCTCTGTATCTGGAAATCTGTTCATAAACAAAACCGGCCAGAATAAGAAGAACCACCAGAATGATGATTCCCGACAGGATTCTTTTAAACCATTTCATAGCAGTCAGGTTTCAGGGTATAGTAATGATATCCTAAATATAACGCAATTCTGCCTGAATAAAGGGAACAGTGGGATAAATGATTGATATAAAGCCCGTTTAAGACTTTTTTATTCCGTTTTCACGGATTCATAACATCCTGTTGCCCGAAGATAATGACAAGAGGGCTCATCTCTCCATCACAATGCCGTCATAAGCGCCAAGCCGGGTTGGTTTCAGAATAAGTATTCCGTCTTTCCAGGTATAGGGAACGGGCTTAAGGTTATCAAGAGAAACTACTTTGGAGGGCTTGAACGGTATTTTGATAGTGAATTCCAGGTTAGAGACCGGCACAGGTTTGAAATAGGTAGCGCCGCTGAAACCGGTGAGGTTGATAAGATGGAGAATATAGCCGTCGGATAATGTTCTGCTGAAGTTGGCCGCGGTATTTTTCGAATATTCCTGAAGAATCACCTCCACTCTTTCGGGCGCATTGGTCCGGATTATTTCGGAAGCTTTCGGGTACAGATAATCTACGAGGTCGAGTAAAATATTTTTGTGTTCCTGGTATCCTTGCTGATAATACAGTTTTCCAAGGCTGGCCGGAATAAGGGCTGCCCGTGCTTTTTCATGTTTTTTAATACCCAGGGCATAAAAACCGGTGGGCTCATGGCCTCCGATGATCTCCGGAGGGCCGGGTCTCCCTTTAGACAGAACCGGAAGCCCTTTTTCATCGGCGCTGTTAAAATCATATTGCCCGAGATTAAATTTCCAGAACAACATACTTTGCCCCCGGAATCTTTTAAAAATATTACGCGACTCAGGCTTGAGGTAATTGCCGGCGCCGTCAACGTCTCTGTCGATGATCTTTGCCCCGAAAATATCGGACAACGCACTCTGATCATCCGACATGGTTCTGCCGGTGGCTATCAGGTTTGTCCCGTTTTCAAGGGCTTTTTTCAATACCTCTCTGCTTTCCGGTTTCAGATAAGTGATTTCAGGGAGAATGATGAGTCCGTAGTGGCCGATTTTTTCTTCCAGCGCCGCTATTCTGCTGTCTTCTATGATGTCAAAGGGGATATGCGCTTCTTTCAGCATCATCTGAAGGCCTCTGTATTCCTGCATAGGTTCACCCGAGGGCCAGGAGCCGGGAGCGATAAGGGCTACTTTGGCCAGGGATCTGTATTTTCCGTAATACAGCTCAAATCGCTTATGATGATCATAAACTTTACGGATCACACCGAAATTACGCTGGTCTTCATAACCGCGCATGTCACCCATCAGGCTGATGTCCAGGCCCGATCCATTGGCAATGTTTTCATAAAGCCGGATACTGACTTCTTCAGGTTCTACGGCATTGTAACGCGACTGGAAGGAAATCTGCTGAATACTGGTATTGCTGATGATGTGATCCGGAAAAGAATTGACAGCATTGCCGACATTGTCCGAAGCAGAATAAGGCCAGTAGGGAAGGCTGGCATTGGCCTGGGATTCATGTCGGATGATATCCACATATTTGTCCATGTAAGTGCATATGGCTATCTGATCACTTTTAGACTTGACGAGTGTGTGCAGGCGTTCGGACCAGCGCTCAACAGAGATCTTCTTGAATTCAAGGTATTTCTGGAAAATACTGTCGGCCTTGTTTTCAACTACAGGCAGGGTCATACCCCCGCTGAAGGCAGCGAAAGCGGCTTTGTCATATTCATTCTGATCGATGCCATGATATTTTCCTTCATACGGGTTATTGACCTGATAACCGGGCATGTTAAGAAATATCCCGTCAACCGCAAAACGATCAAGTACTTCTTGTATGATTTCGAAAGCTTTTTCCTGAACATAGGGGGCGTTGATAGACGCTACATACATGTCTGTATTGATGATGCGTTCTCCCTTCGGAGAAATGTAACACCAGTCGGGGTGAGCTTTAAAAATGCTTTCGTGTACTCTGCTGAAGTCAAAGCGAACGATCACCTTGATGTTGTGAAGATGACATTTCCGGATGACTTCATCCAGCATATTATTTTTAAGGAAAGGATTGCGGTAATGAAAATCCAGCCTGGTAGGGTAAAAGGCCATTATGCCGCCGGCATTGATGATGAGTGTATTTGCGGAGAAATACCGCAGGTCGTTTACCAGTGAGTCGGGATTCAGCGTAGCAGCTTCATAGGCCGGAAGATTAGTCTGAATTACTCTGAGATTGTTTCTTTTCCACCAGGGATCGGCAGGTTTCTTTTTCTGGGCAGAAGCCATTAAAAATGGGAATGCCAGGAAGAAAGCCAGGGTAAATAGCCTCATGTATTAGTTTTAATGGTTCGAGAGATGCAAAAATAAGCAATTTTGCCGAACCATATACCGGTAATCAGCGCGGTTTGGCACAGATCTGATTCTGAAGCGTGGTCTTCAATAATGAGTTTCCGGAATAGCTGAGCTTATTTCCGTTGCACTGCCACCAGGTACATATTACGGGGGTGCCGGATTTTTCGACCAGTGAATCAACCCTGAATGTTACTGATTTCCCGGGCTTCAGTATATTGAAATTTTCGCAATCAAACGGAGTTCTGCTGGATCTGGCTGCCAGATCCTGATCGATAACGTCGAAGTGCATCGTTTCACTGCTGTTATTCTCAATACGCAGTTCGTTGCCGCTCAGATTAAAGCACAACTCACCGGACCTTGAGAATATACCGTCCGGCTTACAGGAGCCTGCCGTTATAACCAGCAGGAAAAACAGGCCTAATTGCTTCATTTCAGATTGTTTTTTTACTAAAGACTCTTTTCGTCATAATAGGGTTGGAATAAGCAGCACTGGTAAGAAAACAGGGGCGGTTTTACCGCCCCTGTCTAAAGTATTCGTATTACAGAGTTTCGACTTCTTCTGCAGTTTTGGTATTGTCGTCGGGATGTCTGTCAATCAGCTTGTTAACAGGATCAATGCCGGCTTTCGATGGCAGTCCGCTGACGATGATCCTGATATCACTTTTACCTTTCCTGATTTTATGTTTTTTCAGGTAGATCAGTTTTTCTTTGCCCTCTTTGTCTTTTGAATAAACACCTACATCCATCCAGTCGTTGGAATCAATGGTCTCCTCATTTCCTTGTTTGTCAGCCCGCAGTTTTTCGCTGCGGACCTTCAGGGTTACCTCATAAGTGCCGTTTTTCAGTTTTTTGTACTGCACACTTTCGGCTTTATTTTCGAAGAGAGTGATGGTTTCGAACATATCATGAATGATATACTGCAGACTGTCGGGTGTCTGAGCCTTGAAGAATCCGAGCAGGTCGCGGCTGGTCGGATAGCGGCCTTTGGGATGGTCCGGTCCGGGGTATTGCCATTCTGCAAGGAAGTTACGCAAGGCCAGGTTGACCTTGTCTTCACCGATGTAGTCTTGCAGGGCATACATCACCAGGGCCCCTTTCTGATAGTGGATGTACCCCTGAGATTCCACTTCTACCAGAGGTTGTTCTTTTTTACTCTCCGATGCCCTTCCTCTCAGGTAGCGGTCAAGTTCATATTTGAGAAACTTCTGCATGAGTTCCTGGGAGAAGTTGTTTTTCATGACCATCAGGGCCGAATACTGGGCCTGAGTTTCTGAAAGCATGGCATTTCCTTTTACCCGGGCTTCCGGTACCTGGTGTCCCCACCACTGATGCCCGAGTTCGTGAGCTGTTACATAAAAAGGCATGTCCAGGTCTTTTTCCGGGTCTTTGATGCGCTGGATGAAACCTATGCCTTCTGAAAAAGGTACGGTATTGGCAAAAGACTGGGCAAACTCCGAGTATTTTGGGAATTCCATGATCCTCATCTGCCGGTACTGATACGGGCTGAAGTTTTTTGAGAAATAATCAAAAGACTTCTTCATGGAATTCATCATGGTTTCCAGGTTGTACGGGTGTGCCTTGTGGTAATAAATCTCCAGGCTGACATCATTCCATTTATCCTTCAGCACTTCATAACGGGCTGATACGATAGAGTAGAAATTGACCATAGGGGTGTCCATCTTATAATGGAAATACTTCCGGTCGTTTTCTTCCCAGCTTTTCTGGAGGTAACCCGGAGCAATAGCGATCTGGTCTTTTGCAGTACCGATCTGCATTTCAAATCGGATATAATCCGCATCGTCACCAAAAAGGCTCATGCCCAAACCTTTCGGATCATCCTGCTCCAGCATTCTTTCCTTTTCAGGGAGTTTGTTCTTTCTTCTTTCATCATCATTGCTGATTTCCCCGTCAGAGGCATATCCCAGGCTGGGGAAATAGGTATTGTTGAAGAAAGTCCCGTTGTTGACCACATTGGTATTGGATCCGGAGGCGACGAAGCCCCTGGTCTCAAACCTGGTTTTGAACGAAACATGTATGGAGTCACCTGGCTGGAGAGGCTTTTCGAGGGTATAAATGGTGTAGCCGAATTTTTTCCATTCCTGCTTTACCTTGTTTGCGGCAGAAAACTTGAGGTAATCCAGCTGCATATTGTTTTCTACATCATTCTGGATATGAATATCGGCAACCGGCGCTTTTGTTTTATTTTTCAGCCAGTAATATCCTTCTGCAGTAAAACTTCTTGTTTCAGGATAAATCTCTACTTTCAGATTAGCTTCCACAATCCTCGGCTGAGGTACCCATTCGAATTTCTTCAGTGTTTTCTCGTAATCCACCCTCAGAAGTTCCCGGTCTTCCCGTGTCGTGAAGCGGTTGAGCCGGTTTGTATTATAAAAAATATAACAGCCAGTCATGATGAACACCAGCAGTGAGGTAAGGCCGAATGTCAGTATCGGACGGGTAAGGCGTAGTTTGCCAACCCTAAGCCGGGTTTTGAGTACAGCCTCAGAGCCTCTTACGCCAAAAACAACCGCGAAGATAAACAGGAGGGCGGCAAATCCCAGCCAGTAAATTTTCGTCCATGAGAAAGAGGTAACAAAGTGCCCGTAGTTATTCATATCTGAATAATCACCCAACTTGCCGCTTCCGAAAATCATCAGTGGGTGTTCAATGCCGGCTGCTCCCAGGAAAAAGGTAAGCATGAAGAATACAAACATCAGGGCAAAGCCGACGAATTTACTGTTGGCCATTACCTGGATGAAGAAACCGAGCAGCAGGTAAAGTACCACAAAGGCCAGTGTACTTGAAAACAGGGATTTGAAATACAGGGGCAGCTCAAAGTTAAAGTATCCCAGAGAGGCCTGAATACCGATGCCGCACAGAATGAGAACCAGCATCAGCACGACACAGGAGAGAAGTAGGCCCAGGAACTTAGCTGCAAGATTGACCCAGTCGGCCACAGGAGTGGCGTCTGCGATCAGGTTGAAGTTTACACCCCGTTCTTTCCAGACCAGTTCACCGGAATAAAACACGATGATGATCAGGAAGTAGAGGTCAAACTGATCGAGCAGGCCTACTACATTGGCGGTAACAGGATACGAGCTTGTACCATACATCTGGTCAAAATAGAACCCGCTGACAATCAGATCAAGCAGCCCCACAAACAGGATGGCCAGGAAAGGGATTTCTCTCCAAATCATTCTGAAATAGAACCTGACCTGCTGGCTTAGCTGAATGAGGGAGGTGCCCAGACCGCTGTGCAGATGTACCGGCGGAATCTTAACCGTTTCGGGTTTTACATAAGTTTCTTCTGTTTTTTTGAGTTTCTTTTTGAAAAGCCCCTTTTGTACCACATTAAAACTAAAGCCAAAATAGGTAACGGCAAGTATCAGACAGGCCACCCCGCACCATATCAGACGGTTGTAAAGTAGCAAGCCCTCAAGAGGCACGAGCGAACTGTTTTTCTGGGCGGGTGTCCAGTACTCGGTATAGATATTAAAAGCCCTGAAGGCAAAAGGATCCAGCAATGCCGCAAGGGTCTTGTTCTCGATATCAGAAAGCAGGTTGTCTGTAACTTCATAAAGGACGAGCAGGATAATCCCCTGGGTATAAATGACCAGTGTTTTTCTGCTGAGTGCTCCTGAAGCAAAGAAGATGGCTCCCTGGATAAAAAGATTGGTAATGCCGAAAAAGATAAAGGGCTGAAGGTATGACCAGGCCTGGAACGGAAGCATTTCCTTTTCTTTCCAGGAAGGGTCCCATGGCAGGAATTTGCCTATGGAATAGCCCAGCATGAACGCCATCCAGATGGCCGAATATATACCTATGGCCACAATAAAGGAGCCGAAAAACCGGCCGGCCAGGTACTGGAATTTCGATACAGTGGTGGTAAACATCAGGGCTTCGGTCTTGTGATCGAAGTCCCTCAGTACGGCTACTCCCATGATGGCGGAGCAAATAAAAGTAAAGAAGAAAGTCATTATGATGGTCATGAAAGCCAGATTATAGGGCGAGTTTTCCTTAATCTGGCCACCAGCGACTCCGCCGATTGTCACGTATTTGGAAGTGACGGCGGCAAAACAGAGTACGAAGAGGATCCCGAAATAAATATAGGTAGCAGGCCTTTTTTTACGGTAGTCGAATTCGAACCGGAGTATTTCTCTGAGCATGTCTTTTCTGATTTGAGGATGGTAAATGATTTTCAGGCAGCCAGTATACGGGAGAAATATACGTCTTCAAGATCGCCCGATACGCCTTCAAAGGTGCCGTCGGGGTTACCTTCCTCTGAAAGGATATGGATCAGCGGGTTACCGCCGATCAGTTTTTCTGAGATCACCCTGAAATTTTTCTTATACGCATCCAGATCGGCTTTGCTGATCTTTTTGCTCCAGATTTTACCATCCAGTGCGGAAATGGCTTCGAAAGGATTGCCTTTGTAAAGCACCTGACCCTTGTTGATAATGGCCATGTCAGAGCAAAGCTCTTTTACGTCTTCCACGATGTGCGTTGAAAGGATGACGATGGTGTTTTCACCGAGTTCGGAAAGCAGATTCAGAAATCGGTTCCTTTCAGCAGGGTCAAGTCCGGCGGTGGGTTCATCTACGATGATCAGCCTGGGGTTGGCCAGCAGGGCCTGGGCAATGCCAAAGCGTTGTTTCATCCCTCCTGAATAGCCTCCGAGGTTCTTTTTACGCGCCTCCCACAGGTTGGTTTTATGGAGAAGGGCCTCCACCACTTCTTTTCTTTCTCCTTTATTGGTGATGCCCTTAAGTACGGCAAGGTGGTTGAGCAGGGTCACGGCGTCCACTCTGGGATACACGCCGAACTCCTGGGGGAGATATCCCAGCACGCTTCTTACGGCGTCTTTCTGGGTCAGCGCATTGATGTCTCCAAGGAAAATACTGCCGGAGTCGGGTTCCTGCAGTGTGGCGATGGTGCGCATAAGTGAAGATTTGCCGGCTCCGTTAGGGCCAAGCAGACCGAACATCCCCTGAGAGATTTCAAGGTTAACGTCTTTCAGCGCCTGAACGCCGTTGGAATAGGTTTTGTTAAGGTCTTTAACAGACAGGTTCATAGTTTTATCCGGTTTTTTAAATGTCTGAAAATGGGAACAATGCTCAAATTAAGGGTTCTCAGTCAGAAAATGAAATTTAACGGGATAAACGGTTAATCCGGTACAGGAGTATAATATAAAAGTACCAAAAAGCGGTTTTCAACGAGGAAAGAGTCAAAAACGACAGAAGTAATTATTCAGAGAACCCCAGCTTTCGGACCAGGTCTTCACGGCTGATATAACCCTCGTGCTGCCATTTCATCTGGCCGTTCTGATACAGTCTGAATACCGGCAAGGCTTCAATTTTAAGTGCAGAAAGCAGGCTGCTGTGCTGGTCAGCATCCAGCTGTATGATGGTAATCTGATCTGCCCTGGTCTTTTTAAGTTCGGTCACATAGGGCTCCATTTTTTTACAGGGACCGCACCATTCGGCAAAGAAATCAACAAGTACAGGCTTCGGGTTTTTCAGCAGTTCACTGAAGGCGGCCTCACTCATGCCGGTCCACCCTTCGGGTTTAGGGGCTGAGAGTCCTTCCGCTTTCCATCTGACCAGGCCTCCTTCCATTTCATATACTTCGCTGAAGCCCATGGCCCGGAGTTTTTCAGCGGCTTCCTTACTGCGTATGCCACTCAGGCAGTAGACCAGCAGCGGTTTGCTTTTGTCGAGGCGACTGACCCGGGCCGTAAAGGTGCTGTCACGCCAGTTGATATTGACGGAGTTGCCGAGATGATCTTTCTGATATTCCGCGGGTGTCCGCACATCCAGGACGAGGGCGTCCGGTACGGCTTTTATTTTATTGGCAAATTCTCTCGGGTTCAGACGGGTGTCCTGAGCTTTCGCAGTCGTCAGGATCACTGAAAAACAGACAAGGGTCAACAAGTATTTTCTCATGCGGTTCATTTATTATCGTCCCGGGTAAACATACTCAGGATCAGGCCACCCATAACGGCGCCATAGAGGGTGCTGTTCACCGGTCTGGAAGTAATCATGCAGGTGCCGGACTGGCATCCGACAAAATAATAGTAGGCATAACCCGCCAGGGAACCCAGCAGTACACCGGCTAAAATCAGGATAAGGGATTGTTTTTTCATTGCTAAAATGGTCTTTGCTGATGATATAGATATAACAAAAATATTCAGTAAGAATGTTCCTCCAGTCTGACTTTCCCCTTAAATGTCCAGAATACAAATGTAGTGTAGGTTAATACCAGGGGAACTCCGACGACTGCAAACAGCAGCATAATGCCCAATGATTTCTGAGAGGCTGACGCATTATGAACCGTAAGGTTGAAGGCCGGATCGAGGCTTGAAACGACCATGTTGGGGTAGAGTTCGATGGCGACAATCAGCAGCAGCAGACTTACGGTAAAGGACGACGAGAGAAACGCAAAAATGTAATTTCTCCGGGTGATCTGGCGGGTAATGTTGGCAATACTTAAGACCATCATTACCGGAATGAGAAACATCCAGGGATTGGAACGGATGCCCGAGGCCAGGTGGGGAACATAAAGAATGGTATAAAAACTGAGCAGGAGAACTGTAATGATGAAGAATATGGTGGTGTTCCTCACCAGCACAGTGAGCTTGGCATACAGCCTGTTTTCGGTCTTCATGACCAGGTAAATGGCGCCGTGCATCATAAAGAGGGCCAGGGTGCTAACTCCCACCAGCAGTGCGTAGGGGTTCAGGAAATACAAAAGTGAGCCGGTGAAGTTTCCTTCATGGTCAATAGGAATACCCAGCAGTAGATTGCCTAATACAATACCCAGCAGCAGGGCGATCATCGTACTCGAGAAAGAATATAGAGTATCCCAAAGCCTTCGCCACCAGATCATGGGTTCCTTACTTCTGAATTCTATTGAAACAGCCCTTAGGATCAGCATAAAGAGAAACAGCATAAAAGGTATGTAGAAAGCTGAAAAAATAGAGGCATATACCGGGGGGAAGCCGGCAAACAGCGCGCCTCCTCCGATCACCAGCCAGACTTCATTGCCATCCCATACGGGTCCTATGGCATTAAGCGCAATACGACGGCTCTCTTCTTTGTTGAAAAACAGATGCAGGGCGCCTGCGCCGAGATCAAAGCCATCAAGGATGGCATAGCCGGTAAAAACCGCGCCTATAACCAGAAACCACCAGGTGGCGTAGTCAATTCCGAGAAAAGTACTCATATTATCCAATATTTTTGGCCATGGATTCCAGTCTGGGGCTGTGCCTGAGTGGATCTTCATGGTAGGGTCCGTGTTTGATTTTTTTATTCAGAAGGTAAATAAACAGGCTGAAAAGCAGGGTGTAAACAATGGTAAACATGATGAGTGAGAACAGGACCTGCTCTGCAGTAACGGCCTTGGACAAGGCATCGGAGGTTCGGAGAAGACCATAAACCACCCAGGGCTGGCGTCCTGTTTCTGCGGCATACCAACCGGCCTGATTGGCTATCTGCGGAAGAAGCACCCCCCAGGCAAAAATATGCAGCATCCAGCGTGTTTTAAAAAATGTCCCTTTCCACAACAGGTAGGCCCCTGCAACAGACAAGGCAATAAAGAACAGGCCGAGTGTGACCATGATGTGATAGGTCTGAAAGACAATATTGGGAGAAGTGGGCCGGTCCTGCGGGTGGAAACTTTTAAGCCCTCTGACCGGCGCTGAAAGGCTCTGGTGAACCAGCAGCGACAATCCTCCGGGAATGCTGATGCCGGTAGTCTTTTCGTTTTTTTTGTCTACATAACCCATGATATACATGTCGGCTACCGCAAGGCTGTCGAAATGCCCTTCCATGGCAGCCAGTTTGGCCGGCTGATATTTTGTCACGATTTCAGCGGACCGGTGGCCCAGAAAAAGCTGAGCAACGGAAGAAACGGCAAATACAATGAACGCCAGTCTGAAGGATTTTTGTGCAAATTCGGTGTACCTGTCACGCAGGAGATAATAGGCGCTGATGCTGAGGACAAGAAAGGCGCCGGCGATAAATGCACCTACCCACACATGCAATACCCGGTCTACCGAAGAGGGATTAAAGACCATGGCCCAGAAGTCGGTGATCTCGGCACGTGCATGAATACCTTCTCCGACGATGTGATAGCCGGCGGGCGTCTGTTGCCAGGAGTTCGCCACGACGATCCAGATGGCGGAAAACATGGAGCCCAGCGTAACCATGACGGTGGAGAAAAAATGTATGCGGGAGCTTACCCGGTTCCAGCCAAACAGGAGGATGCCGAGAAAGCCTGATTCAAGTGCAAAGGCAAATATGCCCTCTGCTGCCAGTGCGCTGCCGAAGATGTCTCCGACATAGCGGGAATAAACAGCCCAGTTGGTGCCAAACTCAAACTCCATGACAATGCCCGTAGCTACGCCAATACCGAAGATGAGGGCAAAGATGCGGGTATAAAAACGGGCCATATCCTCATACATTTTTTCTCCTGTACGAAGGTACATGCCCTCCATGAGTACCATGACCAGGCCCAGGCCGATGCTGAAGGGAGGATAGATATAATGAAAAGCCACCGTAAAGGCGAATTGTAACCGGGATAATAATTCCACTTCCATGATTTCTCCATGTTTTGTTTAGCCGCAGGGAAATAAGACATTCCTGCGGGGAAATCATTCATTCTTGAAGGGTTGAATGAGTCTGGACGACAGACCCGGAGTTGTGAAGGATTATACCGCAATTTAATGCAGGAAGTAAATACCTGTTAGAAAAAACTGGTATTTTTTAGTTTTTCAGCGGACAGATTGAATAAGCGGAAAGTGATCATCGGACCAGGGGGAAATAAAACGTATTTTATGGGTTATTTCCAGGCCGGAATTTGCCTGAAAGCCCTTTCATCATGTGCCGGGATCATCTGTATTTGCGGAAAGCGCTGATGGATGGCGTATAATTTCTTTAAGTGTTCTCTTAATACCGGTCTGTTATTGTCGGCGAGAAGACTTATCAGAAAAGGTTTTTCCTCCAGCTCAAAAATACCCTCAGTCTGCCATGCGATATCTCCTGTCATGGCATAGCGTTTTCCGTCAGGCAAATTCACAAAAATAATTACGGAACCCGGTGTGTGCCCGGGAGAGGGGACTATCACAACGGAACCGTCACCATAATAGTCATAACGCTCTGAGAAGCCCAGGTAAGGTTTTTTCGAAAATCTGTAGCTTTTATACCGTTGAGGGGGAATAGCGTCTGCGAGTGCACTGAGCCGCTGACCGCTTCTGATATAAGATAATTCACTTTCAGAGACGAAAACGGGCGTGTTTTCAAAATCCTGGACCCCGCTCACATGATCCCAGTGCGCATGAGTAAGCAATATGCCCTGCATCTGCCGGATGTCATATCCCGATCGGGACAGTTGTATGGCGGCGGGTGTTCCAGGATCAAAATCTGTTGTCCATCTGAAGTAAAAAGGCATTGAACGGAAATGGTTTTCAGCTTCTTTTCCGAGGCCGGTATCTATCAGGAGATCTCCTTGGGGGTGCCGGATAAGCAGGGCTGACATAGAGAAATCCCTTTTGTCGAAAAGCGAACCACCCCTGTAGGCAAAGGCTGCCGTCCGATGATTGGCTCCGGTCGGGATCTGGTATATTTTCATGCCTGCCGGGGCATGGATTTCAGGGAGTTCGGCCTCCAGAAGAGGAGGAGGGGAAAGTGGAAGCGATCTGTTGCTGAAGTAGAGAAAAGATGCTCCAAGTAACAGAACCCCCGTTGTAAACAGAACCCGTTTTTTCATGAGATGCTGACTTTATTCTGATTCATAAGCGCAGGATGACAGGCTTACAAAGATACCCGAAAAAGCGAAAGGGAGAAGGTGTGGAACAGAATTTTAGGGATTACATAAAAGACGGGTGAAAGATATATATTTCATTCTATTAGCAAGCCGGAAAACAGGATTGCTGCCGTTTTACCTGAAATTCTATTTACCATCACTTTTAACACCGAATCCCCATGGACCTGAAATCAAACGAACCCTTCTGGCTGATCAAAAACGGACTTCCGGCTTCATACCCTTCGCTCAGAACAGATGCTTCCTGTGACGTACTGATTGTGGGAGGGGGGATAACAGGCAGCCTGATGGCTCATCAGTGCATTGCAGACGGTTATGACACCCTGCTGACAGACAAGCGGGAGGTGTGTAACGGCAGCACTTCGGCCACTACTTCGATGCTGCAGTATGAAATAGATACACCCTTATACCGCCTAAGCGAAATGATAGGGAAAAAGGGAGCGGCATCAGCCTATTCGGCATGCTCTGATGCCATTGATTTGCTGAAGGAAATAACAGGCAAGATCGGGTCAGCGTCCGGCTTTATGAAAAAAGACTCCCTCTATTTTGCTTCGGCAAAGCGGGATATACAATGGCTGAAAAAAGAATTTGAAGCACGAAAAGAGCAGGGATACGTTGTAGAGTGGATGAGCGCCGAAGAGATCATCAAAAGATATGATATTACAGACACTTACGGAGGCATTCTTTCGGTGCAGGGGGGCAGTGTGGATGCATTCCGCCTGGCGCATGAACTGCTGGCATACAATGCGGCAAGAGGACTCAGGGTGTATGACAAAACGACAATAGCTCATGCTGAAAGCAGAAAAGGAGGAGTCCGGATCACCACGACGGAGGGCTTCAGGATCAATGCCCGGAGAGTAGTGTATTGCACAGGTTACGAAAGTGTACAGATGATTCCGGAAAAATTCGTTAACCTCCTCAGTTCGTTTGCCGTGGTGTCAGAGGTGGAGTCTGAACTGTATGAAAAGTACAAAAATCTGCTGATCTGGAATACGGATCAACCCTACCTGTACATGCGGACCACTGATGACGGCCGGTTTCTTGTTGGAGGAGAGGATGTGCCTTTCAGAGATCCTGTAAAAAGGGATGCGCTCATTGGTAAAAAACAGAAGAAGCTTGTTGGCGCTTTTCACCGTCTTTTTCCGGAGAAAAGGTTTTACCCCGATTTTGCATGGGCCGGAACTTTTGGAGAGACCAAAGATGGGTTGCCCTATATCGGTGCACACCAAAATTTCGATAATACGTACTTTGTTCTGGGCTTTGGCGGCAACGGCATTACTTTTTCTGTAACAGGAATGGAAATGGTGTCTCGTTGGCTGAAAGGCAAGAAGCATCTTTTAACCCCATATTTTGCTTTCGGACGGTAAGTTTACTCAGCTTTCTTCGCGGTTGGTGCTTTCCTCTGCCTTGCCGGCTTCAATCAGTTCGTTTACCTCCTTCATTTCACCTTTTTCAAGTTGCTCGGTTTCGTCTTCCTGAGCTTCAGACCTGAGGTTGATATGAAATTCGCAACCTACCGGGAAATGGTCGGAGCCAATGGAAGGGCAGATATAAAGCCTGTCGATAAAAATTTCAGGCGTATGAAAAAGCAGGTCAAGAGGCACCCTGAAAAACCAGTAACCTGCATGAAAGGTGGATAGGATACCCCGTCCGATCCTCGCGTCTATCAGTTCCCCCGTTTTTCTGAAGAGAACGGAACTTCTGGCCCAGGCTACATTATTGAAATCTCCGATGACCACTACCGGGAGTTTAGTATTTCTTATTTTTTTGGCAACGCTGAGGAGGTCGCCGTCACGTTCGCGGGAAGTTTCCTCTTCTGTAGGGCTGGGTGGCGGAGGATGTACCCCAAAGCATATGAAACGATTCCCGTCAGGCGACTCCAGCTCGGTTTCAATACTCGGAAGATCGTCAGCCACAAAATAATGTACCGTACTCCGGATGATCTTCAGCCTGGAATAAAAATGCATACCATACGTATTTTCCAGCGGAACCTTTATCTGATAAGGATAGTCTTTTTCCAGTGGTTTTATCGCACTTTCCCATTTCTCATCGCTTTCCATTGTCAGAAAAACATCCGGTTTTTCATTATGAATCAGGTTCACAAAGCGGTCATATTCCGTGTTATACTGGTAGACATTGCAGGAAACGATCTTAATTCTTTCTGAAAATTTATGGCGGATCGCTGCTGTGTTGTTTTTCCAAAACCGGGTGTATCGGGCAAAAATATAAGTATGATAGGCCATCAGCGAGAACTGAATAACCTGAATGACCCATAGAATGGCAGAAGAAGTAACAAAGAGAAAGGTAAGCGGAAAAACCAGTACCTGCAGAACGAGTATTTGTAATTTGAGAAACTCAGGCACCCTGAAAATCCAGTGCGGGTGCCGGATAAACGGTAAGACGCTGAGCAGGATCAGCAAGAGGGACAAAGTGAGGAAGCTTATCTCCATGGCTGCGGGTTATGTGCCATAAAAATGATGAAAATCCGGAGGCTTACCAAATATTTTATCCGGATTTACCGGAATTTATGATTGGCCGTACATTTTTATCATGACGTACTCGAAGAAGCGGCTGCCACTGATTTTTTTCATGAACACCCCCGCTTTCTGAAGAACAGATCCGGTAAGGTACCTGACCCGGTACTGTTTTTGACGGACGATCAGTTTGCTGACAAGCGCAGCAATCATTTTAGGGTCTGAGCCATTTCTTTCCTCTTTTTCATACATGTCCAGCGCCGCAGTAAAACCTTTATGGTAGGTAGCAGTAAGTCCGCGGATGATCTGGCGGCTGGCGGTAAAACCGGTGGCAAAGTCACCCGGGTTGATATTGACTACATGGACATTCCAGGGCCTGAGTTCGATGCGGAACGCTTCTGTGTATCCTTCCAAAGCAAACTTGGTGGCAGAATAAAAAGCCTGAAAAGGCAGCCCGATGATTCCTCCTAAAGAAGATATATTGAGAATGAGTCCGCTTTGCCGGGCACGCATATGAGGTAAGACCAGGCGGGTCATACGGACGACGCCATAAAAATTGGTTTCAAACTGTGCTTTGACTTCTTCCATATCTGTTTCTTCGACGGGCCCGGCAATGCCATAGCCGGCATTGTTGATCAGCACGTCGATCTGCCCGAATGTATGCAGAAAGCTGTCAACGGCAGCTTTAGCCTCATCGTCGGCGTTTACATCAAGGCGGAGTAAAGGATAGGCTGTCTGATGTTGTTCCGGATGGCGTGATGTACCAGCAACCCGGAATCCCTGTGCATGAAGTGTTTCGGCTATTTGTTTTCCGATTCCGGAACTGGCTCCGGTGATCAGTATGTTTTTCATAGAAGGGTTGGTTTTAAGAGGTGATGCTGTTTAAGTTACAACCTGTCTGAATTTACCGGCGTTTATTCGCTGGCCCGGATATAATCCCCGAAAGTCAGCAGAGGTTTGCCGAGGCGTTCCCAGGCAGGTGCGGCCTCAAATTGCTCCGGGTACCGGTTTAGCGCTTCTATAATGTGCGCACCATAGCTGAATCTGTTGGTAAAACGGCCCATAAACCAGAGCATAGCCAGGGGAGCTTTCAGAATCCGGATACGGGTTTTGGTATAAGTACGGGCATAAAATGCCGCCGCTTCATCGGCAGTGTAGCCTTCCGGACCTTGTATAACATAATCCTGATTTCCTGAGTCGGTTTCAAAGGCCCTGGCGACCTGCCTGCCGTAATCGCTGCCGGCTATCAGGTACATTTTGTATTCAGATAATCCCGCAAGCATCAGGAAGTTGCCCTGGCGGTAGGCGCCTTTATCAAAACTTTCCATGAAAGTGGAGGGATAAAAAACAGAGCAGGGTATGCCCGAGGCTTTGATAAGTGACACGGCGTCGGCTTTAAGACTGAAAGCCCACCAGGAGAAACCGTTCATGCCCTGGTAAAGATGAACGAGGGAAGAGAGGTATCCGATTCTCTTTATCGAAGAATCGGCTGCCGCAGCAAGGATATTTCTTAATCCTTCCCGCTCGGGCTGGAAGTCCTCTTTCCCGCTATGCTGTTCCACCGACAGATTGAGGTAAAGGAAATCCTTTTCCTTCAGGAACATCCTTATGGAATCGATGTTTTGCAGATTCCCTTCGGTGAGGTCAGGGCCGGGACCGAAAAGGGCGCGTGCTTTTTTTCGATCTCTTACAAGCAGGCTTACCTTAAATCCGGCATTGATCAAGGCCAGGGTTACCGGTTGTCCGAGCATCCCTGTTGATCCGATGATGGCTATTCTGTTCATTCAGGCTGAAGTTTAAGCAGGAGGTTTTTTGTCAGAAGGCCTGGAGTTCCAGGCAGATAAACTCCTGACGCAAAGGTAAATCAGGGCGAAGGAAATTTTACCCCGGAAACAAAAGAAATATTTGAAGTCAATGCAGGTGCCCCGAAGAATGGTATTCTCTTTACAGGACCTGATCTGCTTGCAGGGAAATCTTTTAGAAACGGATTGAATAGTAACCATGAATGCGTTCTTCTGTTGATTACTGCTTTCGGAAAAGATAGAAGCTGCACGGGACAGGTTAAACCGAAGCGACCGGATTCAGGAAGTCAGATCAGGGAACTCAACGGTTTTGATTACTTTGAGAGGATGCTTCGCCGGACTCATGTCAGCCCATAGCCAGTTATAATGGTTAATGACCTGTATGGCCTTCAGAAAAGGTCTGTCAGCAGTAGTGTGGGCATCTGACAAGACGGTTACGTTGTAATCTCTGACTATTGATTTAATAAATTAGCAAGATTTTCAGGATAATGACAACGCTGGTAGATAGTAAATCCTGGTTTTATCGATGGAAGAGAAATAAAATAAAGAAAATATTTGTACCGAACGGTTCAGAATGATTATATTTGCACCGTTATGGCAAGAAATATTGAATTTATACCAGAGGAGAAGATAGAAAAGGCAATGCAGGTGTTCTGGTGCAAAGGCTATACTGCTGCCTCTTTAGCAGACCTTACAGAGGCAATGCAACTTAATAAAAGCAGTCTTTACAATAGCTTTGGGGACAAGCATACACTTTTTAAAGAATGTCTGAAAAACTACGGTAAGCTTACAGAAAAGGATTATGCTGCTGCTATTGATAAAGGGATAAATGCCATATCAAAGCTTGATAATGTTATCGATACTATTGTGAGTTTAAGCACTGAAAGACCCAATTCCTGCCTTGGCGTAAAAACCTCTTTTGAGTTGGCCTCAGATGATAAAGAAGTACATGATCTTATCAAAGTCGGAAATGATAGGACGATCGGGCGGATCAGGTGCCTCATGGAGCAAGCACAATCTGAAGGAGATATCCGAACGGAACGAAATGTAGATACTATGGCTCACTTTCTGTTCAATTCATTTTCCGGTTTACGCCAGTCTTTTATCATTTATGAAGATGCTCAGTTGGTATTGAAAATGGGAAATGAATTGAAGGTATTTTTAAGGGCTTAATTTTTTTATTCAATTTTGAACCGATTGGTTCAAAATAAACACTAAAATAACAAAAGGTTATGACACAGTTAAAAGAAACAACACCGCAATCAATTGCAGAAAAAAGGATTGCCATCACCAACACTTATTTCGAAAAAATAGACAACTGGGACCCCACGGTATTGGATCTTATGGCCGATGATGTACAGTTTTTTTTCCCCAAAGCCGGTGTAAGACAAGGTAAAGAAGAGTGGAAAAAATTCGGGGAGCTATTCGGCAAGTATTTAATGAGCATCCAGCATGATATGTCCAATCTTAACCATATTGTTCAGGGAGATTTTGTGGTAGTGGAGGGAAGCGAGATCGGGGAAATGACTGATGGTACCAAATGGCCTGATGGAATTGTTTCTAAAGGTCTCTTCTGTAATGTATTTGAATTTGAAGGCGAAATCATCAAGCGATTACATGTGTATGTGGACCCTGATTTCACGTCTGCGGATCAAGACCGGGTAAAAGCCCTGAGAGGCGAATAGCATCTAAATACTTATTGCGATGAACGAGGAACTACGCCCTTATAATATTGATAATGTAACGATACAACCTGGCGCGTATGATACGGGAATGAACCTGAAGGAGGGTATTCAGCCAGACAGACCAGAGGTGATTGCAGCATATGGAGACAAAGCATCTGTCCCTATGGCAAGTATGATGGAAGGCTTAATCGGCAGTGCACAGAAATTTAACCCTGATCCGCAGTTGATAGCTGATGGAATTTTGAAAATACTCAGAATGAAACAGGGAACTCGTCCTCTGCGCTTCCCGATTGATCCGATTGTGGAAGGAGTTGATAAAACGTTTATTCAACTTCGCGAAGAGATGAGAAGGGTGTGGGCAGTAAAGTATGGTTTTTAGTTTATATAAGAAATAAATCTCAGTGTGTTAAAAATATGCAAACAGCAATCATTGGTATGGGAAAAGTAGGTGAAGCGATTACCCGTAAATTAATCAAGGCAGGCTATTCGGTATTACTAACGAATAGTCGCGGGGCAGAGAGTCTGAAAGAAAAAGCAATTGAATTAGGAGCTCTGGCCAATGCATCAGAACTGAAAGACTTACTCAATGCAGAAGTACTCTTTCTTACTGTTCGCTGGTCACAGCTTAAAGCATTGGCTGGAAAATTACCTGACCTTGAGGGTAAAATACTGGTAGACGTTACCAATCCTTTTCTTGATGACATGAGTTTTGACGATTTACAGGGAAAAACGGCGAGTGAAGTAATACAGGAAATTTTCCCTGGAACCCATGTAGTCAAAGCATTGAACCATTATTTCGTAAAATGGATTGATGCAGACCCTGTTGTTGGAGACGGTCATCGTGTAGCTTTTGTAAGCGGTGATGACAATCGCGCAAAACAAACCGTTACGGGCCTGCTTGAAGCATTTGGCTTTCAACCTGTCGATCTGGGAGGCTTGTCGTCTGGTGGGAAATTACAGCAGGCGGGAGGCTCATTGGCTGGACTGAATATCATTAGTTACCCCGCGTAATTTCGAAGAATTTTAATATTAATAATAAAATAGAAATGATAGCAACGAAGAAAATAGCCTTCATTACAGGAGCAGGAAAAGGGATAGGGCTTGAAACTGCCCGTGGATTGGCCAAACAAGGCATACAGGTAATACTGGGCATCCGTAAAAAAGAACAGGGAGAAGCCGCTCAGCAAACACTTAAAAGTGAAAGCCTGGAGGCTGACTATCTGCCGTTCGACGTATCGCGACCGGAAGATCATCGGAAGGCTTATCATTATATCGCAGAAACTTACGGTGTGCTGGATATACTGATTAACAATGCGGGTGTATGGCTGGAAACAAAAAACGCCTCTGCTTCTGAGAGCAACAACGCTGTTTCCGTTTCTGAAAATATTCTTCGGGAAACTTTCGACATCAACTTTTTCGGTACCGTTTCCCTGACACAAGCCCTGTTACCCCTTATTCTGAAGTCGTCTGCCGGGCGTATCGTCAATGTATCCAGCGTGAGGGGGTCTTTAAAGCTCAACGCCAATGCGGGTAATCCCGTGTATGATGGGAAAGTGCTGGCATATGACAGTAGCAAAGCCGCTTTGAATATGTTCACCACTCATCTGGCTTATGCCTTAAAAGATACGTCGGTAAAGGTAAATTCTATCCATCCAGGTTGGGTCCGCAGCGATATGGGTGGTTCAGAAGCCGATTTAAATTTACAGGAAGGGAGTGAAACCAGTATTCAATACGCCTTATTAGGGGAAGACGGACCAAGCGGCGGATTTTTCTTTAAGGATGAGATACTGCCTTGGTAAACAGATATCCGGAATTGCAATTTTGAGATAAAAGAATAGGTTGGTTTACGGGAAACGAAGATCATCGGGTTGAATTATGTGGAGATAAGTAAGTTCATTTTGATCTTTTCCAGCTTTGTATAATGTGGTTTTCTAAAATAATTATTTGCGGGCTCTGTTTTTGGGGAAAATAACGGCCCGGCCCGGATAAGCTCTATCGGAGCAAACATAGAATTGAAGTCTTTGTTCAGGCTGGCGCCGCAGAAGGTGCGCGAGGGATTATTGCCTCCGTTAATCAGCAATCTGCCACAGCATACTGTCCGGGTAACCATTTGCGGTACATGCTTTTACTCTGCAATAGTTGTTGGACCGGCTCCTGCTCGCGGCAGGTACATCTATCTATGAAGAAGTTCAAGTGAAGGAGGGTTCTCTAAAGTCCCTGGAAAGTACACTGTTGTTAAAAAAAGAGCAGATAAGTCTGCAGATACCCTCCCCGCCTCTTTTTATCTGATGAAACAAGCAAATCCGCAGGTCTTTCCTCATTATCGATGAGAGCGCGGTGCTAACACAGCACAATCCCCGTTACGGATAATCATTCACCCGTTTTGGCTTATCGGCGCTATTTTATTCGCAGGACATTTGTCATGTAAATAAATGTCAAACCATAAAAGGACAATAACATGAACAAAACAGTTTTGATTACGGGAGCATCATCGGGATTCGGGGCATCGGCGGCCAGCTTCTTTGCAGCAAATGGATGGAATGTAGTGGCAACCATGCGTAACACCCATAAAACCCCGTATTTTAGTCATCCGGAAAATATTTTTGTTACCCGGCTGGATGTAGAAGATACCACATCGATAGATGTAGCGGTTAAATCGGGTATTGAGCGCTTCGGAAAGATTGACGCGCTTGTAAATAATGCGGGATATGGACTCTTCGGCATTTTTGAAAGCGCCAGTCGCGAAGCCATTCAAAAGCAATTTGCCGTAAACGTATTCGGGGCTATGGATGTGACCAGAGCCATCCTTCCTCATTTTCGTGATAACAAGTCAGGAACCATTATCAACATCAGTTCCGGAGCGGGTGCCATCGGTTTTCCAACAGCTTCCATTTACAGTTCATCAAAATTTGCACTGGAGGGCTGGTCAGAAGGGCTTCGGTATGAATTGGCTTCTTTAGGTATCGGGGTGAAGATCATAGAACCCGGAGGAGCGCCACAAACAGATTTTCTTAACCGTGCAGGAGGAGAAAGTTCCGGCTTACAGATAATTGAGGATTACCTTCCATTTCAGGAACATACCGGAAAGTTATTCCAGGCTATGGCGTCAACCGCTGATGCAGATGCGGTAGAAAAAGTTGTAGCAGCTGTTTACGAGGCGGCAACCGGCAACGACGACCGTTTTCGCTATTCTCCGACGGAAGACATTCAGCCCATTTTAACCGCCCGTCGCTCTGGTTCCGAAGAAAGCTATCAGCACTTTACCGACAGCATTTTTATGCAAAAGAACGCTTAATGATTTCTGAATATTAAATTTTAAATGAACCGAAAATGAAAACAATTTTTATAACCGGGGCCTCTTCCGGTCTGGGTAAAGCCACTGCAAAACTATTTGCTGAAAGAGGTTGGAAGGTGGTCGCCTCTATGCGGCATCCTGAAAACGAAACCGAACTTACAGCCCTTTCTGACATCCGTGTTTTACAACTGGATGTAACAGACAGGGAATCCATCAGTAAGGCCGTGGAGAAGGCTGTCCAAAGCGGTCCGGTTGATGTAGTATTTAACAATGCCGGTTACGGTTTGGCCGGTCCGTTTGAAGGCTACACTGATGAGCAGATTACGGGACAGTTCAATACAAATGTATTGGGGGTGATCCGTGTAAGCCAGGCATTTCTTCCGCATTTCCGGGAAATGAAAGGTGGTCTGATCATCAACACCACTTCTATCGGAGGATTGGTTACTTTTCCTTTTGGTTCTGTCTATCATGCCACAAAATGGGCAGTGGAAGGCTGGAGTGAAAGCATGTCTTATGAACTGGCCACACAAAACATTCAGATCAAAACCATTTCTCCCGGAGGAATTGCAACGGATTTCATGACCAGATCCCTTGATATGGGTAAACATAATGCTTACGCAGCACAATTTGACAAGTTCATTTCTGGTTTTAATAATGCAGACAGTCCTTTGCAGTTTACCTTGGCCTCATCTGTTGCTGAGGTGGTTTATGAAGCTGCCACTGACAACAGGGATCAGCTCAGGTATATTGCCGGAAATGATGCTGCCGCTATTTATCAGCAACGATTGGACGCCGGTGCTGAAGCCTTCAGAAAAGGGGTAGCTGCAGGATTGTTGAACTGACTTTTTGATATAGGCTTTTCAAACGTTTATCGTAATAGGTTAATGATCAGAAGTATAACAAAATTTGCAGCTTTGGTACTGGTTCCGGTGATGTTGTTTGCCTTCACTCCTGCGAAAATGAGCGGTGGGGCCCCTGTGAAAAACATCGTGCTGGTGCACGGTGCTTTTCTAGATGGATCGGGGTGGGAGCCTGTGTATCACCTGCTGGTAAAAAAGGGGTATAAGGTAACAGTTGCCCAGCATGCTTTGCAAAGTCTTGAAACAGATATTGCCGCAGAAAGAAGGGTCATTGATCAGCAGGAAGGAAGCACTATTCTGGTAGGACACAGCTACGGAGGCGTGATTATATCTGAAGCAGGAAATGACCATAAAGTGGCGGGGCTTGTGTATATTGCTGCTCATGCTCCGGAAGCCAATGAAAGAAGAAGCGAGCTTTTCAGGAAATATCCTCCTGCCTATACCTCTTTGATCAAAGGAGAGGATGGCTATGATTATATTAATCCCGGGTACTTCGCTGAAGATTTTGCCGCGGACCTGCCTGCACAAAAAGCAGAATTTATGGCGAACTCTCAAGTACCCACTGCGGATATTTGTTTTCAGGGATTAATTGCTAACCCTGCATGGAAAACAAAGCCGTCCTGGTATATGGTTGCCAAGGCTGACAGGATCATTAATCCGGATTTGGAGCGTTTTTATTCCCAAAGGATGAAAGCCAGGAAAACAGTGGAAATAGAGGACGGAAGTCATTCTATATACACTTCACGTCCTGAGGAAGTAGCCCGCCTGATAGAAGAGGCTGCCATCAGCTTGTCTGAGTAACCGCTAAAGTTTCAGAAATTACCAAAACATAGAAGACAATGATAGATAAGTCGGTTTCAGGGAAAGAGTTACATTACTTTAAATCGATATCTGATTTGTGTAAGGCATTGGGTGTTTCAAAACCGGCACATCCATTGATAGCACTGATTCATCACGGGGAGATTTCTTCAGATTCGGAAGTTCGCTACCTGGTTCATAATTTTTACATGATTTCCTATAAAAGTAACTTAAGTGGGAAACTTAAATATGGTCAGGGATATTATGACTTTGATGAAGGCGGGTTGATATTTGTGGCGCCCAATCAGGCACTGGCGGCTGTAGATGAGGATGCATGTAAGGGACAGAGTTTGTTTATTCATCCTGATTTTTTTGCCGGACACCCCTTGTCTAAATTAATGACAAAGTTCGGTTTTTTCGGGTATAATATTAATGAAGCCTTACATCTTTCGGAAAAGGAAAGAGGCAAAATCCTTCGTGTTTTTAACGATATCAATGATGAGCTGGAAAGCGCTATAGATGATACGAGCCAGCAGCTGATCATCTCCTACATAGAAGTTCTTCTGAATTTCAGCAACAGATTTTATAAGCGACAGTTCATCACCAGGAAAGCGGTAAACAGTCCGGTGATTGACAGGTTTGAAAATCTGCTGGACAATTACTATGCTGATGGTACGGCGTTGGAGAAGGGTATCCCGTCAGTGAAATATTTCTCTGATCGGCTGAATGTCTCACCGGGTTATCTGAGTGACCTGTTAAGGAATCTGACCGGGCTGAATACTCAGCAGCATATCCATGCTAAACTGATTGATATTGCTAAGCAAAAACTGTCAACTTCGGACCTGACTGCGGCGGAAATTGCCTATGAACTGGGATTTGAATACCCGCAATCTTTTAACAAACTGTTCAAAAACAAAACAGGAGTGACACCCTTGACGTTCAAAACGAATCTCAACTGAGTGCCGGATGTTTTTCTGCATCCAGTCTGAACTGACGGGTGTATTGTTTTTCAGGCAGATTATGGGAGTATAACTATCATACAAGCCTTTTATGCTCAAAAAAAGCAGGGGTTGATAGCAATATCACCCCTGCTCAGATATTCAGCGAACCAGCGGCAGGTACTTCTCCCTGTTCTCGTAAATAATCCAGATCATGGTGGCCCAGATGATCAGGGCAACCGGTAGCCCGGTGGGTTCTACGAAGATATGTGTCAGAAGAACACCGGCCATGACCGGAAAGACGATCAGCACCCCCAGCGCCCTGGTTTTGGGAAAGAGGATGAGGAGTCCTCCGAGGGTTTCGGCGAAACCGGTCAGCGGCATCAGCCAGGAGATCTCAGCTATGGCCTCATTGTCTCTCAGCAGGGCCTCAGGCAGCCCTTCCGGAACAGGCATGTAGTTGAAGAATTTGTTCAGGCCGCCATTCAGCAGCAGTAGTCCGAAAATGACGGACCAGACGTTCAGAATTTTCTTTTTCATCATTTTTGTCATTAACGGGGTTGATAATTAACCATCCAGTTGATCCCGAATTTATCGCTGAAACTGCCAAAATAGGCGCCCCAGAACATCTCCTGAATCGGCATCGTGATACTTCCGCTTTCTGAAAGTGCATTGAAAATCCTGTCAGCTTCTTCTTTTGATTCAGGTTCAATATTGATGTGCATATTGTTGCCTGGAATTACATTAAAGCCCATTTCTCTGGGTGAATCGGTACCCATGAGCACATGGCCGCCTGGAAGAGGCAGTTCGATATGTAAGACCATTTTCTTTACATTTTCAGCAATAGGAGGGTGGCCTGATTCTGCCGGTATCTCGCCGAAACGCTGGATCCCGTTGACAAAATCTGTCCTGAATATGGCTCTGTAAAACCGGAATGCTTCTTCCGCATTACCCGGAAAATTGAGATAAGAAGAGGTCCTTGGGCTGTTATCAGGCTTGTTTTGCTTTCTGAGGTAAAACTGAGCGGCGATATACTGATCAAGGTTTTCCAGTCCGGCGGTAAACCCTTCTCTGAAGCCCATTTTAATAATAGTTTCGAGGTCTTCCAGTTGGTCAAAATCCAGCTGTATGTCTACGATGGTCTGATCACCCTGCGGTTCGAAAGTATTGGCCCATCTGATCATGGGCATGGAATGATCCGGGACGGCATTTTCATCGCAGAAACCGTCTTTCCCCGAGAAATATTTCATAGGGTTGATTTTCTCGTAGTTGAACATGCACCAGTGCCTTTCACCGTCGGGTCCCTGCATGCAGTAATGCCATTGTCCGCCTTCGGTAAAATTCAGCGATTGGGTTACGGTGATAAAAGGCTTGGGGGCCCACCAGAGATCCAGAATATCGGCTTCCGTCCATGCCGCCCATACCAGGTCAGCGGGGGCGTCAAAAGACCTCTCCACGCGAATTCTCTTTTCTTCTTTTTCTACAAGAAAGTTAAATAATACTGCTTTTTTCATTTTCTGGTGTTTCTAAGTTGTTTCAATACGATATCCAGTTGGTCAAAACGTTTGGCCATCAGTTGTCTGAACTGCTCAAGCCATTTTTCGATGTCTTTCATTTTATCGGCATTCAGATGGTAATGGATCTCCCGGCCTTTTTGCTCCTGTTCCACAATTTCACATTCTGAAAGTATCTGCAGGTGTTTTGAGACCGCCTGCCGGCTGCTGTTAAAGTGTTCGGCAATGGCGTTTGGCGTCATAGCCCCTACGGTAAGGAGCAGGATGATGGCCCGTCTTGTCGGATCGGCGATGGCCTGAAATACATCTCTTCTGGTTTCCATGTGTACTATTTGCTGCTATTTGATTGCAAATATAAATGCAATTATTTGGTTGCGCAAATAATTTTCCGGAAATTTTTCCTGTGGGGGTATCAACGCATGAAAAACAGGCGGCGAAACAATCATTATGGATAATAGTGACCTTACCCGGTGTTTTTTGAGATGGACCCGGCTCTGAGGTGGCGGGTTGATGTGATAACGGCGGTAATAAGAAAGGGCAGGGCGGAGGCAGTAATCCTGATGTTATGACTGATCAGGCCCGTGATGAGCATAAATCCAAGCAGCAGCCCCAGGCAGGCGATGCTGATCAGGGTAGGTATTTTGCCGGGGCGTTTCTGAAATAAGGTACAGATCAGAAGAATTTGGCCCGCCATTGGCAGCAGAATAAAAGGATGAGCCGCCGAAAGCGGCTCAGTGAATAATCCGGACAGGATTTTCCATTCGGCCTCAAAGAGAAATGAACGGTTGCCATGACCCCATTCCAGATAACCGAACAGGGAGAACACCAGCAAGAGAGAATTAAGCAAGCGGGCTTTCATTATGAGCAACTAAAGACTTCTTAATTTATAATCAGGGTTTTGTGCAGATCAAAAGTAATAAGGGCTTTTGAAAGTGCCAAAGGGGGGATAAGTATGGGAGAGCGGGTAGCGCTGGAGGCAGCTAAAATCTTGAACAGATTTTTTATATTTCTCTTTAAAATCGAAAATCCTTTTCTATATTTGCAGTCCCAAACGGGGAGATGCCCAGGTGGCGAAATTGGTAGACGCACTGTCTTCAGGTGGCAGCGCCGCAAGGTGTGCTGGTTCGAGTCCAGTCCTGGGTACATAAGGCCCTGCAAAGAATTGCAGGGCCTTATCTTTTATTCGAATAACAGATTTTCGTCCTTATAGTTTTACTTTTTTTAAATTACTGAGGCGTTAAAAATTAAGGGAATAAAGACCCTAATGGTTTTAAAATCGAATATTTTCGTGCCATTTCGGGAGTAATGGATAATTAAGGGCCGGGGTTTCTGTCAGTTCACAGTTTTAGCTTATCCATACGGGCTTTCTCATACTCTCCATCTTCAGCAGGATATCTCAGTACATTTTCAAATTTCCCGGATTGTTTGGCCATAGCCCATATCAGGCTTTCTCCGGCGGGCAACCGGTCTGTTACCGGAAAATAAACCGGGTCTTTGTAAGCTTCATCGGCATTACGTACTTCCCATCCTTTTGCCTTGAAGTGGCTGACGAGGTCGTCGAGAAACAATGCCGCAGCGAGATTGTGATGAAGCAGGATGACATGATCAATTTTTCTGCCTGTGAGTACGGTAGACAATGAGTCATAATATTCAGCACGCGCAAAGAGGTGCTCTTTGTAAAACTCCCGATATCCGGAGAGATCCGCACCGGGATCAGCACCGAGCCTGCTTACCAGCCTGCCGTTGATATACCAGTCGGAGGCATCTATGGTAACATACCCGTTCCGATAGCCTTTCTCCTTAAGGAATTTCCTGAAACCGTCTGTTTTTTCAGGTGTATTACCTTCTTTCAGATAAGGAAACCTGAAATAGGGCAGATAATTGGAGTATTTACGTATGATAGCATCATTTCTGAGCAGTTCGTTTCTGAATTGAGAAAGGCTTACTTCATTTCTGTTAAAATTAGGATGGCTGTAGGTATGATTGGCAATGAAATGTCCGGCATCATTCCAGCTTTTGAGCACATACTGACCTTTAGCAGATGTCTTGTTCTGGCCTGTAGAAAAGAGTATGGCTTTAAGCCTGTGTTTTTCCAGATGGCGCAGCAGCATTTCATTCCACTCTTCGAGTTTGAAAGGGCCAAAGTCGGCTACCGAGCCGTCATCAAATGTAAAGGCCACAGCGGGTTTTGTTTCTGCGCTATGCCGGGGACGAAACGCCAGGCAGATTGTAAAGGTCACCGCCGTAAAAATAAACATAGCGGTGTTTACCGTTTTATTCATCATCATTTGCATTTTAGTATCTGAGAATCCCTGTCCGGAGGTTCCAAATAAAGCAGGTCCTCAGGATCTCAGCCCTCTTTTCTCCATTTCATTTTTTACTTCTTTCCTGGATCCTGCCAGCAGAAGCACAATAGGAAGCAGTGCAACAGGGATAACCTGCAGTGCGCTGAAGCCTTTTCTGAAAAGTAATATCAGGTTTGCAGCAATAAGCACACCCATTGCCCCGAAAACCAGCGAGACAATGGCTTTTAATGTTTTGTCTTGTTTGATGAGCTCTTCATCGGTGAGCTGAGCAGGTTTTTTAGAGGGCATGTCCTTTGCGTTTTGTGCTATACAAATATAAACCAAAGATCCGATTTTGGAAACAGTCATTGTCCGTGAAAAGTCCTTTCCTTTTCAGACGAATGTTTCTGTGCTTCACCTTCTTTGCAATTAACCCTTATAAAACGGATGACTTTAGAAATTTATCTATAGCTGCGACGGTCTGTTCGGGAGCATCTTCCTGAATAAAGGTTTTTGCCTGAGCAATGGTCATCCATTCCGCATGTGGAAATATCTTAAGTAATTTTTCCATCTGGTGCCTGGGAAACAGTTGCTGATCCATATCTCCCCACAATACCAGTACCGGTTTAGAAAAGTTCTCCAGCAGTTTTGCCGCCTTCAGTGTATGCCGGGGATGCCAGTGCCGGCAGGCCCCCGCAAAATCTTTTCTTATTTCATGGTTTTTGACAAAAGAGCGGATATAACCTGTGGCGAGATCTTCGTTGGACAAAGTCACTGACAGTTCCCCCATAACCGAAGGGTGTGTTAACCACGGTGTGATAGCCAACAGGCCTGCCATCAGAAAGGTAAAGCCGGGAATACGGGCAGCATACCTGAGGTAAATAAACCGGGACGGAGGAAAAACATCCGTTACTTCACAATTGGATAAGATGAGTGAGGTGACCATTTCCGGATAAACAGCGGCAAAAACCTGCGCGTAAGCCCCTCCGGTGTCATTGGCGATAAGAACGGCCTGTTCAATTTCCAGAGAAACCATAAAGTCCCGGATCAGGTCTGCGATTCCCGGGGGACTCAGGTCGGTATCTCTGCTGAGGGGAATATGATGCCCTCCCAGAGGCAGATGCAGAGTGATACAACGGTAATGCCGGCTCAGGGCAGGCAGTATCTTTCTGAAAGTGTAGCCGTTGGCTAATGCTCCATGCAGGAAAAGGAGTGTCTGCCCCTGTCCTTCAGTCCGGTAATGCAGTCCGTTATTTACTGGGGCTACCTGCAGATGTTCAAAATAGTGCTGATGTGTCATGCTTGCAAAGAACCCGGATTTTCTTCACACCGTGACCAGACAATTGTCCTTTTGTTATTTTCCGGCAAGAGTTCTCCGCATTCTCGTCATGTGCCGGCTGCTGATGCCCAGGTAGGATGCGATATAATGCAGCGGCACTCGTTGTATCAGAGCGGGACGCTGCTCAAGGATGTTGAGGTATTTTACCTGAGCCGTCTCTGTTTTACTTTCAGAAGCATGGCGGGTCATTTTCAGGTACTCAGCCTCGGTAAGTAAGCGGCCCAGCTTACTCCAGAAAAGATGTCGGTCAAAGAGTTCGTAGAGAGGTTCTTTGTCAATCATCAGCACTTCCGAATCTTCCATGGCAATAATGGAAAGTGCAGATGGCCGGGACGAAATAAAACTCTCAAATGAGGTTTCCATATCACCTTCCAACGCAAAACAATACGTTATTTCCTCTCCTCTGTCATTCGCGTAAAAAGAGCGGAACAAACCTTTATGAACGAAGGCCAGTTGCGTGCATATCTCACCATCTTTTACGAAATACGTTCCTCTGGCGAGTTTTCTTTCATAAAAAAGAGACTGTGATAAAGCCAGTGCTTCATCATCAACGTCGGAATACTGCAATAAAGTGTTACGGAATGATGCCCACATTTTTGATCCAAAAATCCTGTTAACCGGCAAAGAAAGATAAATCACGAGGGAATGACAAAAGAATCGCGACTTTTAAATGGTGCCTGTCAGTGGCACAAAGAAGACCATTGCCATAAATAAATGAAATTTTTGGCAGAAGATCTGATCAAATGACGTTGAAAGAGCCGCTGAAAATAAAAATACGGTTTAAAGCGCGTGGTGTTTTTTCTCAGTTGAAGGACTCTCTGAATTCCAGCGGGCTTTGTTTCGTTTTACTTTTAAACAGCTTACTGAAGCTCTGCGGATGCTCGAAGCCCAGTTCATAGGCAATTTCACTTACCGACAAGTCGCTGGTCGAGAGTCTTTCCTTGGCTTTTTCAATAAGCTTTTCATGGATATACTGTTGAGTGCTCAGCCCGGTGAGGGTTTTGAGCAATCCTCTGAGGTAACTTGGGGAGATGTTAAGGTTTTCAGAAATGAACTGCACCGTAGGCAACCCTTTAGAAAGCAACTCCTCATTGCTGAAATATCCCTTCAGCAAGTCTTCCAGGCGCTCAAGTACCTGGTGATTACTTTTCTTACGGGTAAGAAACTGCCGCTGGTAAAAGCGTTCACCATAATTCAGCAGCGTTTCAAGGTATGACACAATAATTTCCTGACTGAACTTATCAATATTCGACTGATACTCGATCTGGATGTTCCGGATAATGCCGGTGACAATTTCCTTTTCCTTGTCAGATAAAAACAGGGCCTCATTGACGGCGTAGCCGAAAAACTCGTATTTACTGATGTTTTTTGCGAGGGAGGTTCCCCATAAAAGGTCCGGATGTACCAGCAGGACCCAGCCGGACAAGTCATCTTCTGGGGCTGGTCCGGCCCCTCTTAATATCTGGTGAGGCGCCACAAAATACATCATGCCTTCGTCAAAGTCATATGTCTGCTGTCCGTAAAATAACTTGTTGGTAAAACCTTTCTTCAGAGAGATGTAGTAGAAGTCAAACATCACGCTCAGTTCCGTGGTATCGGGTGGCATTTGCAGCAAGGCGTAATCCACAATGCTGATGAGGGGATGCTCAGGGCCTGGCAGACCCATCAGGCGGTGGGCCTCGGTGATGGTTTTGATTTTTAAAGGTTTTACGCTTGACATATTCTTACAGTATATTTATCGGTTATCCGTCTGTACAAAGTCCCCGGATCTTGCCTTTTCGGCAGGTATTAGTAGTCAACGGATAAAAATTCTAACTACATAAATGGTTCAAAATATCGGCAAAATAGTAAAACCATTAAGGCATTAAGGGGACATTAAGAGCATGAACCTTAACTATACTTAACTTCTTAATGGTTAAAAAACATCGGCGAAATAGTAAAAACCATTAAGGCATTAAGGGACATTAAGAGCGTGAACCTTAACTATTCTTAACTTCTTAATGGTTCAAAATATCGGCAAAGCATTAAAAACCATTAAGGCATTAAGGGACATTAAGAGCGTGAACCTTAACTATTCTTGACTTCTTAATGGTTCGAAACTAATCCGGTAAAGCTCTATAATATTCATTTACAAAAGGCTTTAGAGATTTCGAAATATTGTCAGTGAAAAAATTAACAAGCAGCCCCTGCGGTTTTTGCAGCAGCTTCATGTAGGTAAGCAGCTGAGCTTCATGAACAGGTAGTATGTTTTCGATTGCTTTCAATTCTACGACAACGATATTTTCTACCAAAAGGTCAAGTCTCAGTTCTGTATCAAAGACTATTCCTTCATACACTACCGGTACAACTACTTCTCTGTAAACAATGAATCCTCTGGAGAGTAATTCATATTCAAGACATCTCTGATAAACGCTTTCAAGTAACCCGGGCCCTAATGATTTATGAACTTTAATAGCACAGCCAGCTATTTTATAAGATAAATCCGTAACTTCTTTTTTCGTCATGTGAATTTAATTTGCGTTGGAAAGATAAGTAGACCGTCAGAATAAAAACCAATAAATCTTAACTATTCTTGACTTCTTAATGGTTTAAAATATCGGCAAAGCATTAAAAACCATTAAGGCATTAAGGGACATTAAGAGTATGAACCTTAACTATTCTTAACTTCTTAATGGTTAAAAAATATCGGCAAAATAGTAAAACCATTAAGGCATTAAGGGACATTAAGAGCATGAACCT